>Ga0209542_10000021_pt1 | contig 433681 bp, 430 predicted proteins | sample RifCSPhighO2_01_FD_184028 | JGI IMG/M metagenome (GOLD analysis project Ga0209542, IMG submission 184028) | Soil microbial communities from Rifle, Colorado - Rifle CSP2_plank highO2_0.1 (SPAdes) (version 2) | ecosystem: Environmental > Terrestrial > Deep subsurface > Rock core/Sediment ...
CACTGACTGCAAAGGTAAGTTTAGTTACTTAAACGGTAAAAGCTCACTTGAGAAATCTAAAAAACCAAATGTTGATTTACCAACCTTATACTCGTTGGTAGGTGACCAAATTTGAACGGTAGCACGGGATTTTGGGGTGGCTGACGGGAATTGAACCCGCAACTTCTTCCTCCACAGGGAAGCGCTCTAACCGTTGAGCTACAGCCACCGTAACTTCTTATAATTATACAATTATCTGAAAAGTTCGTCCGAAGATTGTGTAACTAGCTGTTTTTACAGAATATCCCAGTTTCTAAAATCCACAAATCTATCATGAATATAGTAAATGTTAGCACCTTCCGTGGTCTTAACCTTTTCGGAAATGTAATATTTCATGAAAGGGTGGTAAAGATATATAGAAGGCACATTTTCATTTATAACTTCTTGGAAAATATTATAATGTTTCATCCTTTCTTCCTCTGAAAGTGCCTTTCTGCCCTCCTCAAGAGACCTGTCTAGCCTGATATTCTCAAATCCGGAAATGTTAAGGCCCGGATAATTAACTCTTGTAGAATGCCATAGAACATACCTATCAGGATCCCTTGACACCTCCTGTCCATACAAAAGTATTTCAAAATCTCTTTTTTCTAAAACTTCTGATTCTATTACATCTGACTTAACAGGTTTTAATGTTAAATTTACGCCTAGCTTTTTCCACGCCTCTTTTAAGTCCTCCCCGCATTCAATGTGCTCCTTGGTGTCAGGAAGAGTTAGGGTTAAGTCAAGATTTAAATTATCACTGATGTTTGGGTCATAAGTTTGCTTTTTAATGTCGTCTTTAGTGAAAATGCTCTCACTTATCGGACCACTAACTCTCACCCCCCGTTTTTCGGCCAGGTATTCAATCGGCGTTCCTGCGAGAAGTTTCTTCCTAATATCCAGGTTATTTAACTTACTGTTTCGCAAATTAAAAATTAAAGAATAATAGATCCCGCCTTGAAAATAGGTTTTTTTAGTAAAACTTGGCCACGATAACTCTTCAGGAGATATAAATCCAGTTACCTCACCAAGTTTACCTGCAGTAAAGAGCTGATTATAGTTTTCATAGTACCTGAAGGTTATATTATTAATATTGTAACTACCATTTAACTTCTGGAGTATAACCTCCCTTATAACTGGACCGTCTTTTTTCAGTCTTAAAACCTTATAGGGACCGGACGAGATAGGTTGAACCTTTGAGTTAACATTTACCTGCGGTGACACACCCATAGTTAAAAGACTCAAAAACGGTGAAAATTTATTAGGCAATGTATACCTTATGGTGTACTTGTCTATCTTGTCAGTTGCCACTTCTTTCAACTGTTCACTTGTGAAAGCTGAAAACAAAAGGTCATCAGCCGTAATTTCCGCACTGTTTGACCACTTCTGCCCTTTTTTTAAATAAACCGTGTAAGAAAGTCCGTCATCGGAGATATCATAAGAATCTGCCAAATCTTCAACAAGCTTTCCCTCCTTGTTATAGGTATAAAGACCCCTAAAAAGCAGCTTGGATACTGTTTTGTCGTTTTCGGTCACAGCTTCATTTGGGAGAAAAGAAGAAGGCTGACCGATCAGACCTTCAGTATATGTTTTTTGGGGAACCAAAGTCAGCACTATGGATGTAATAAACATTAGGATATTTCTTAGGATATTCATACGGTCTAGCTGTAAATTATAGCAGATAAGCTTGTTTGGATCCTTTTTAGTTGATAGAATTTATAGGGTTCTTTCAACGATTTGGCCCTGTCGTCTAGCGGTTCAGGACGCCACCTTTTCAGGGTGGATATCGGGGGTTCGAATCCCCCCAGGGTCACCAATCAAACTATTTGAAAATTATGATAGATTGGAATCATGAAACTGACACTTCCTGGCCTTATCAAAATCTTCTTAGCTTCGATATTTTTATATTTAGTCTCGTGGGCGGTAAGCTCTGGGTTTGACGATATTATTTACTTTTGTGTTTTAGTTGCATATTACTTTGTTCTTATATACTTTTTTGTAAATATTATAAAATTCGCTCTAAAACGTTTAAGATAAAAAACTTTTTAAATTTTATTCACGTGGTTTAGGCCAGTCTTTATGAAAACCCATTAGGTGTTCGAAAAACGGGAAAGTGGGCTAACCTTGCGGGGCGAGTATCTCCCGCGGCACAGAGTGGCGGGTCGTTTACTCTGAACCGAAGGTTACGAAGACCCCGTCCCTTCGCACATCTAGAAACAAGCTCGCACTCCGAACAAAGGTTCTCCCAGTAAAAAACTCTCCTCTATTATGTGTAAAATAGATCATCCAATTGGATGAAGAAAGGATATTAGCCCTCCCGGAGAGTTTGCTGTGTTTAACCCTAGACAACGAGATTTAATCACCAATTTAGATTCAGATTCTCATCTCCTTTCTAGAAAAATTCAGAAGGTTGACTACTTCACGATTAACGGGAGGTAGACATTGTGAGTCGTGGACGAATACTGATTGTCCAGTAAAACGGTGTCAACTGTGCCGTTCCCGTGATCTATCAGAAGCGTCATTGCTCCGCTCCCGTTCCAAGTTCCGTAATCCAGACGATGAACATCGCCAGTTATGGGTATTCCCGCATGGTAGAACACATGTTCCCCTGATTGATCCACACGGGTCAGTTTCGCAGAATAGGTTGCGTACGAAGTGCTTTGTGCGAAAACTAACTGGTGATTTGCTGTATCATCCCTCATCGCCAGACCCTGGCCTGAATCGAAAGTAGCACCCACTACAAACCCGTAACTTGCATTCGGGTCAGCGTCACTTGCCAGTATCAGTTTTGCCTGACCTGATTGGTTTGGTGTATAGAATATCTCCAAACCATCATCGGTTGCAATCGCCAACGAGTTCAAAGAGGATGGCGTAAGAGTTGTGTCTATTCCCGCAGTGAACAGGGGACCGAACTCGCGAAGTAATACAGGCTCTGCCTGTGTGAGAGTGGAACCATCCAGTTGGATATTGTAGACGTGGTTCCACCCGATCGGCAGGTAGTACGTTGGCTCTTCCGGAACCAATCCGCTTCCAAATACCGGTATTGCAAATGCTCCAGCTATTTGGTTAACAAACTGGACACCAACATAGCCAATACTACCACCACTTGAGATATCATCGATCAACAAATGGCCGCGACCCCTGAGAAACACCTGACCAGTGGGAGTTATACCTGCCGCGGGCTGACACCAGGGACATTTTCCTATCTGGACTGCTTGATACTTTGAGATTTTCACAACAGACATAGTATGTTCTATCTGAAGTGGATTGCCATCTCCAGTCCATTTCCCAAACGTGCCGGTATATTCCCAGGTATCGGTACTGGTTGTATCAACCATGACATAGTGACTGGAATCTCCATGACGATTTGGATCATAGACCCAAATTAGCCATTTCCCACCTCCCTGATCAGTCAGTCGATATGGCACTAGTGTATGCCCGGCTGTTAGATCTGAAGGGGTGATGTGCAACACGTATGGATCCGGATCCGGAGATGCGGCTAAAAGCGACACTTTCAGTTTGTTAATCACATCTTCAGGAGTTTGCGATTTCGCAGCAGCAATTGCCTCATACGCAACTGAAGTGGACTGTAGTAATTGGTAATTGGTGATCAACATTTTGGCGTCATTCCAACTGAGAGCATACGTATTGTAATCTCCAGGTTGTTCGAAGTACCTTAGGCTCATCACTGCCATACCATCACAGTATCCGTCAGGGAATGAATATAGTTCGGGGAATGGGATTGCCATAGACTTCCACTCCTCAGCTGTCTTCTTGTTAGTGCATTTGCTTGGGCCCAGCAAAGGAATACATACAACCTCATCTCCAAATAGTGAACGTGATTCTTCGGAGGTGTAGAAGTATGGAGGAAGAAGTAACAGCGCATTGTTAAAGCCATACCCATTCGGATTCGGTCTAAACCCGAGGTCGAAATCCCAGCCGCCAGAGTCGTTGTCCACGATCGTGAGCGTGGCATTCGAAGGGTTGCCCAACGTCGCATTGACGGGATTACTCAACGACAGATTGACTGTCTCGCTCCCCTCCACCTGAGTATCGTTAAAGATTGATACTCCGAAGGTGCGGCTCGTCTGGCCGGCAGCGAAGCTCAACGTTCCACCCGTACTCCCGTAATCACTTCCGGCTGTTGCCGTCCCGTTGCTGGTGGTGTAACCAACTGCGACCGTTTGCCCGGATGAACCGCTCAGGTTTACTGTAATGATCGCCGTTCCCTGATCTTCCCCTATGCTGTAGGTCGACGAGCTGAAGGAAATCAATACATCTACCCTTCTGATGTAGATGTACTCTCCGGTACGGTTCCCATAGACGTCATACGCATATGCGATGATATAGTTCAATCCAATATTTAACGCGCAGACGTCTACGCTCGCCTGATACGGTACGGAAGTATCGGTAGAGAGGTTTACCCAAATGTTATTTACAGCATCCCATCGCCGGAAGTCCACTCTCGTAATGCCAGTATCATCGGTCGCAGATACTTCAAGTGCAACAGTCGATGGACAAGAAGCATTAAAGGTCTGAGAGTTTCCAACGGGCTTAATCCAACTTACAGTTGGCGGATTGGCCTCGCCGGGTGAGACAATTTGCATTGTCACAGATCCAGCATTGTCATCCATGCAATATTGCGAATCGTTGATTCGCAGAAATAGCGGTCCCGAAACTGCAGCAACGAATGTTCCTCCCATACCTACCGGAAACGCAAGGCTCCCATCGACTCCTCCAAAAAGGAGAGCATATGGGTAAGAAGGATACTCTTTGCAATCCTGGGGAATTGTCTGGTCAACTTGCGGTGAATATCCCGCTGGACCGACGTATGGAAACGGTGTTATATAATCCACCGTCCATGTCCCCGACACATAACTGATTTCATATGTGTCCCCTGCTTGCAGTGTTACTCCTGTGTTTTGCCACTCTTGAGTTGAACTTACTGTGAACGTTGTCGTTGCCATCGCTGAAATTTTGTCTTCGGTTTCCGTTGGCACAACAGTCGGTGTTGGAGTCGTACTATATGCAGTTGTCGGAAGAGCTGCGAACATTATTGACACTATGGTCAGTAATGCTGCAACTTTGTAGATGAGCTTTGAGCGCTTCGTGTACATTTTGGCCTCTTTTTGTTTTCGTACGTAGTTGTGGATTTGTCTCTCTTTCTTGGGAAACTTCTTTATTTTTGTTTCCTTCGAATATGGGGTTGAGATCACTCCCTTTTTGGTTTTCTCTCTTTTCTAAGAGTAGCAGCTCCTTTTGAAAAGATTATTTCTGAATCTGATTGTAAAAGAGCAACAAAATCCTTGTTTTTGCACCCTCCAATCGGAAGCCAATTCCCGAAGGAAAAGTACGCAATACTACCAAAGAATCTGTTTCATTACCCATTCCCACCTCATTCCTGTATAGTAATTTTCACAGTGAGTTAGCAACAGACAAAATAAATAAAATAGCCCAGATTTGTTCTAGCTTTTTAATTACTAAGGAGCATTATACTAGACTAAGAATTATTGATAAAATATGATTAAACAATATTATATTTAGGCACCGTAAAACGATTAATCTTGGTCATGATCTTCATCATCCTCGGTCTATCGGTAGCAAGTTTCCACCGGCGCAGTCTCAAACCCCGTACATTTGGCGCGGTGGCGGAATCAGTAGACGCGCAGGTCCCAAAAACCTGCGGAGTTTAACCTTCATGTGGGTTCGAATCCCCCCCAGGGTCACACGAGCTCAACGGTAGATCCAGCACAGCCGGGTTTTTAAGCTGTTGGTTCAGGGTTTTTACCCCGAGTTTTCGAAGGGCGAATCCCTGCCGACTCACCATATTTAAATATGAAGAAAAAATAATTTTTATTATCACCGCTTCCGCATTGTTATGTATAACTACAACTATTTATTTGACCAGACTCAATCAAAGTAAAAATCCAATTGTAGGCACTTATAATAGTGATAAATACGGCTATTTTTTTAGGTACCAAACAATTTTTTTATTAATAAATCCGATTGCGATAGCAATAATGACGGAGTATGTTTAGAAAAATTTCTCATAACCCCTAAATCATATTCTGAGGCGGATATAAAATATTTGGGCGTCGGAACAATTACCTTAGTTAAGAGTATCAAAGATATCCAGTTTGGTGGTCAAATTTCCAGATCATTTTATGATACGAAAATTGGCAAGTGGATGCATGAAACATCCACAGATTATGGTCCCCTAACAAAGGATATGATTCAGATAAGCATGAGCAACAATATCATCAGCCATACAAGCGGTAGAGGAAGTCATGGCGAAACATCTATAGATATTATTACCAACAGAGACAGGGATTTCGTTCTTATACTCTCAAAACCTTACGTCAAAAGGATTCGACGCAATATGTTGAGTGACATTCATGAAAAGCAGATTTGCCTAAATTATTTACGCCGAATAAAAGCGGATGTTGAGGGTTGGACACCCGTCAAGCTTTATTCTGATCTATTTAAAGAAACCGACAAAATACTGGAAAGTTTCCAGTGAGAATCAGAAAAGTTAAGTTTTCCTATCGAATCTAGTACCATATCCCCAACTCCAAATGTAGCTGCAAAGGGGATAATGGTAACACTGATCTCTCAGTACACGAATAAAAATCAGGGCACAGCTAAGCTGACAGACATTGGTAACGGAAAAACCAAAGTTGTGATTCAGCTTGATATTATGGCGGGACAGCCACCTGCAAATATATATTCCGGGTCTTGTGTGAAAATAGGGGCGGTAAAATATACGCTTATGGAAGTAAGAAATGGACTAAAAACCAATTCTGCTCCCGGAAAATCTAAAACAATACTAAATACTTCACTTCAAGAGCTCCATTCTATGCTTCCGCTAGCTATTGGTGTTCGTAATCTACCATTATCTGCGACGCCATCTTTAGAATACTGTGGTAATTTAAAATGACTTCATAATAAAAAAGCTTTATAAATGAAATACGTTCGAATTTGTTCAAAAACGTTCACCATATTACTAACATTGAATAAGTTTGACAACAAACATTTTCATATTACAATGCAGTTAATCAAGGGCAAAGGAGAATAGAGATGAAAACCGTAAATTCTTTTCTCACGTTAGCATCTAACGTTGGGTTTTGGTTACTGCTTACTGCGCTAGTCGGCACAGTAGGGACTCTGTTTGCATATGCGGGAGGGATTTTCCTAGGTCTATACGAGGGCACAGCGAACCTAATTCTTAAGTGGGTTTTGATTCTCACCTGCATCCCCCTCACAGGACTCTTAGCGTCAATATTCATTGATGCTCTTTCAAGAATGGTGGACGAGAAGGTATTTAGTACGGGCATACTAATTATCTTTATAGCTGTTGCTATTAGCCTTTTTCTTACGGTATACGATGCCCGAAATGCCTCTATAAACCTTGATGATCGGTGGGTATGGTTGGTACCAATCTCTAACATTGTGTTAGGGATCAGCTCTGCATTCGGCGCCGAAAAACTTCATCTTATTATCTACTTGTGATAGATAAAGCCCAGATCTTATAAAGGTCTGGGTTTTTTACCCTCTCCTATTGAGGTAGAAGGTAAAAACAATTAAAATTAACTCGTTTCTTGGGGGCGTAGCTCAGTGGTAGAGCAGCGGCCTTTTAAGCCGCGTGTCGTGAGTTCGATCCTCACCGCCCTCACCAAAAAATGATTACTCTCGAAAAATTAAAATCATATTTACTTGAGACGGGCGCCTATAAGATTATCTTTCTAGGTGATTCTATTACTTCTGCGGAGTGGGTCCATCCGAACTGGCGGGAAATTTTTGAATATGTTTTAAAGGAAGAATTGCAGAAGAAGATATCAGACTGGAAAATTCCATCTTGGGGCATCAGATGTATCAATTCCGGCTTTGATGGTGCAACTACAAAAGATTTATTGAATAAAATCAACCCAGAAGCCATTGATTATAGACCTAATATGTTTCTTATTATGGCCACTTCAAATGATATTTTTTCAGAAATAACACCAACAGAGCATGCAGCCAACATTAAAAGGCTTGTTGATTCCGTTTATTCCCACAACTGCTCTATTGTTTATTGCACCGATATTTGCTCTAACAACGATGAATACGACCAGAGATACCTACCTTATGTCAACAAAGTAAAATCTCTGTTTCCTTATAGAGAAATAAACTTCATAAACTTGTTTGAAGAATTAAAGAGATATTTGAAATTACCTTTGATCCAGAAAAATATATAACCGAAACTAAAGAGGGCAAAATGTTTCCGCAGTATTAAATGGCTCTTACAAAGAGAGCACTATCTGGTAAATAGAGAATCCAAGTAAGTGGTGCAAACTCCCCCCGCCAATTTTCCATATCCCAAATCTCTACAATAAGATCCAATCGGACATTTATTCATATACGACCAGTCTCCCCCGCAGGCAAGACTGTACTTGGTTAAAATGTCATTTCTTAGCTTAAGCTGCCAAATGATGAAAATCCCGAGAACAACAATGGTAATAAAAAGAGCCAATACAATAACTTTAGTTCTCATATTTTTATCATAACACAGTAATAAACTGAAACAACGTTTTATCTACGAAATAAAGTCTTTTCTGTAAACCAAGGGAAGGAAAACACCAGAAACGAGCATAATTAGACCCGAAAGAGCAAACAAGTAACCGTATCCTAACTTGACAGCTATAATTCCACTAACAAAAAAAGTAATCACCTTTCCTAGAGATATAAATGAGTCTTTTATTCCCCATTCCGACGATTCCAAACCTTTATCCATGTGCTTTGTGAAAAGTTTTATAAAAGATGGGTATTCTATGGAATGAACTATACCAAGCAAAAAATAAAAAATGTAAAAAAGGGTCACAGAGTTTAAAAAAATAAAACCGAACCTAAATATACTTTTGAACAGATTACCAAGTATAAATCCGTAATATGACGTCGTTATATCTAAAGCAGAATCATAAATTTTTGATATAAACGGCTCTGTGAGTAAAACGCCAACCATAAATATTGCATGGCCTATTCCTAAATCCACGACTGTTGCACCCTTTATACTGCTCACAACAAACACACCAAACACAACTTCTGAAAGAGCCATCCCGGAATAAAAAAGTGTGTCGGAAAGAATTAGAATTTTAATAGCTTTATTACTATGATTAATGTTAATAGGTAGAAGGCGGTGAAGAAAAAGCATAAAGTGCTATATGAAGATTAACAAAACTCGCAGACCTCCCCTTCCTTTTTTTGTTTCTTTTCTTTTTCGTTGCAATCTTTACAAACTATAACTACCCCCCTCAATTTTTTTATCCCTTCTGATTCTAATATTTCCTTTTTGCAGATAGCGCACTTAATCTTTTTGTCTTTTAACTGTTCTTTAACCATTTCAAAAGTTATTCGGCAGAGTCTACCTTGGTCGCGGCCTTCCCTACCCTATTTCTTAAAAAATAAAGTTTGGCTTTTCTTACTTTCCCCCTTTTTATTACTTCAATTTTGTCTATATTAGGAGAAAACAATGGAAAGATTCTCTCAACACCTACATTTTGGGAAGAAACACGCCTCACAATAAAGGTTTTAGAAACACCGCTTCCCCTCTTTGAAATTACAATTCCCTGATAAGGTTGGACACGGCTTTCTCCACCTTCAGTTATTTTATAATGAACTTTTACGGTATCCCCGACTTCAAATGATGTCTCGTTCATAGTTCAGATAGGCTATCAAAATTTATAATTATTGGCAACCCTAGCTACCAACCTCCACTTTAGCTTTAACAGAAAGTTTAATTCCACTTTTATCCGACTCCACAAGCACTGTATCCCCTTCTTTGATATCCCCTGAAATTATGCGGTTGGAAACAGCATTTTCTATTTCTCTTTGAATCAGCCTTTTTAATGGTCTAGCACCGTAATTTAAGTCGTAACCTTTCTCGGCTAGGTATGTCTTTACTTTGTCGCTTACTTCTATCTTAATCCCTAATTCATCAAGAAGCTTTTGGGTCTTTACAAGCTGTATTTCCGTAATCTTTCTAACTTCCGCTATAGTTAGAGCCTTAAAGATCACTATTTCATCAAGCCTGTTAAGAAATTCCGGCCTGAAGCTTTCCTTTAAAACAGACATAAGCTTTTCTTTTAAGCTTTCGGAATTATCAACTTTCTGAACTGGAGTTCCTTCTCCAAAGCCAATCGTTGACTGATAAATTGTATCCGAACCTATATTTGAGGTTAGAATGATAATTGTGTTTTTGAAGTCAACAGTTCTTCCATGGCTGTCAGTAAGTCTTCCGTCATCCATTACCTGAAGAAGTGAATTAAACACATCTGGATGTGCTTTTTCTATTTCATCAAGGAGAATAATTGAGTACGGTTTTCTTCTAACAATTTCGGTTAGTTGTCCACCTTCATCAAAACCGACATACCCCGGAGGAGCGCCTATCATCTTGCTGACGGTATGTTTTTCCATATATTCGCTCATATCAAGCCTAACAAGCATTTCCTCACTGCCGTACAAAACCTCTGCGAGAGCCTTCGACAGTTCCGTTTTGCCTGTTCCGGTAGGCCCTAGGAACAAAAAAGTAGCTATAGGCCTCTTGGGGTCTTTAAGACCAGCTCTAGCTCTTCTAATCGCTTCAGAAACGTTGGTTACAGCCTCATCCTGACCAATAATTTTTTCATGAAGCCGCTCTTCCAGCTTTAAGAGCCTCTCTTTCTCCACAACGCTCAACTCTTCAAGTGGTATTCCCGTCATTCTGGATACTACCTTAACAATGTCCTCCTTTTTCACTTCGGGAATGTCTTCTAGCTTAGTTTTCATCCAGATTTCTGTAAGATCTTCTTTGACTTTATTTAATTCAGTTATTTTATCTTCTATTTTTTGTTTGACGGACTGGGTTTTTTCTGTATTTTTCTGTTCTCTTAATTTAGAAAGCTCTTCTTCAACCTGCTTTAAGTTTTGAGGTTCTTTTACAGCCGCTAATCTAACTTGCGCAGATGCTTCATCAATAAGGTCTATAGCTTTATCAGGTAAAAATCTGTCATTGATATATCTATTGGAAAGAGTAGCTGATGCCTGGATTGCTTCTTCGGTTATTGTAACTTGATGGTGTTTTTCATATTGAGGCCTTAAGCCTCTAAGAATTTCAACGGTTTCTGGGACATCGGGTTGGGAAACTACGATTGGTTGAAACCTTCTCTCAAGAGCTCTGTCTTTTTCAACATACTTTCTGTATTCATCTAAGGTCGTTGCTCCAACCATTTGAAGCTCCCCTCTTGCTAAAGCGGGCTTTAACATATTTGCAGCATCAATTGCTCCTTCCGCAGCCCCTGCTCCTACAACAGTGTGCAGTTCATCAACAAAAAGAATTATATGACCTTGAGCTTTTACTACCTCCTCAATGATTTTTTTTAAGCGTTCTTCAAACTGACCCCTATGTGACGTACCTGCAAGGACGGATGCGATATCCAAAGATACCACTCTTTTTCCTCTCAAAGTTTCCGGGACCTGCCCATCAACTATCTTCTGGGCTAAACCTTCAACAATTGCTGTCTTGCCAACACCAGGCTCCCCAATAAGGACAGGGTTATTCTTAGTTCGTCTTGAAAGGATGTGTACGACTCTTTCAATCTCTTTTTTCCTTCCTATTACAGGATCAAGTTTTCCTTCTTTAGCGGCAAGAGTAAGATCTCTGCCGAATTTGTCAAGGTTAGATGTTGACGAAGCCTCCTTTTGAATTTCCTGAAAACAAACCTCGCAAAGGCTAACGTAAACCTGCCTTCCATCTATATTTCTTGTAGTCTGAATTACCGCGGGTCTTTGTCCGCATCTATGACATATAACCATGCTTCTATTTTACTACAGGAAACAAGTAATATCCAAAAATTAATGCTCCCAAACGTCACCGACAACAGCTTGAGCTTTGGGTGGGCAATGCTTCATAAATACTCTTGCACCCCTTTCCATTTCCTCTTGCTGAATTTTAGCCCAATCATTCGCCTGATCTTCACGCACCTCACAAACAATCTCATCATGAACAGTGTGAGTAATCGCCCCATCCACACCTTCCTTTTTAAGGCGGTCAAAAAGAAAAACCAGAGAGTATTTTGTGGCGTCAGCGTTAGCTCCTTGTATAGGATGGTTTTTACCTTGTCTTTCTATGGAGGCAATTATTTTATCGTAATTTGGGTCTGACTTATCAGGCATTAGATACCACCTCTTTCTACCTATGGGAGTCATACTATAACCATTTCGTACAGCGAGCTTTGAAGCACTGTCAAGCCATATTTTCACGTTTTTAAAGGTCTCAAAATATTTATCCATATATCCTTTGGCTGTAGCTGCATCCACCCCTATCATCATTCCCAACCTTCCTGGTCCCATACCATAAACCAGACCGAAATTTATGTTTTTTGAAGTTTGTCTTAAATCTGGATACTTCTTTTTAAAATCCGATGAATATTCCTTATTAAACATCAAGGCTGCAGTTGCGGAATGCACGTCCCAATCCTTCTCAAACGCTTTTATCAGTCTTTCATCACCAGTCAAATCCGCCACTATCCTCATTTCCATACTTGAGTAATCGGCCACAACATATTTATACCCTTCGGCCGGAACAAAACATGATCTGAAAGGAGCAACTTCAGATTCTCTCGGTATTTGTTGGAAATTAGGGTTGCTGCATGAAAACCTACCTGTATCAGCACCAATCTGCTGAAAATCAGGATGAATCCTCCCCGTCTTTTTATTGACTTTTTCCAAAATGCTTTCACCAAAGGCGGATATTAATTTTTCATGACCTCTGTACTCCCTTATCAGGTCGGCTACAGGATGTTTTACGGTTTCCAAAACGGAGTCTCCGGTTGAACCTATATCTATGTTCAACTTATTGTTAAAAAGATCCAGAAGCTGGGGCTGGCTGTTCAGATTTAGCACATCAGCAGAACCGCCAAATAGACCCATTTGCTGAACTTTGTATAAAGGTCGTATGGTCTCTTGGATTTTTGAAGCAGTTTCATCTCTTTTCTTCTCCAGCTCCCTTATAATCTTTCTCCATTTAGAAGAGTTAATGCATAAACCCTTAAGCTCCATTTCACCCACAACCCTCACAACTCCAAATTCAAGTTTTGCTACCTTAACAAGATCCTCTTTTTGTAAAAGCTCCCACTGCCTTTTAAACACAGGAAAAAGTATTAACACATCAAGAGCCGCATATCTAACTTGCTGTTCATTTACTTGTGTTATAAGACCTTCGAAAGTCTTTCTGATGTCCTTATCCAAACTTAAACCTGTGTGCTTTTCCGCAATCGCTGCGAGTGAGTTACTTCTTTCCAAACCACAAGTAAGTATCCTCTCAGCAAGCATTGAGTCAAAAATATTATTTAAAGTTATTCCGCAATGCGCCTTTAACATCTCATAATCAAATTTGGCATTTTGCAAAACTTTTAGCTTTTTTGGATCCTCAAGTAGAGGCTTTAAAGTATCACAGTCTATCTTTCTGGCATCAAAGACATAGGCCATATCTTTCTTTCCTATTTGAATGAGCAGAATTTTAGAGTTATAGGGATCTAAACCAGTACATTCGGTATCAACTGAAATAACCTCCTCTTTTAAAAGATCCTCAAAAGCACTTTTAGCATCAGAAGGAGAATCCACAAACTTGTAAGGTAATTTTGTTGGATCAAATTCAAGATTCATTTATCTCTTTCCTTAAAATTTCCTTGACGAGCAAAGGATCTGCTTTACCATTTGCCTTTTTCATAACAGCGCCAAGAAGAAACATAATTGACTGCTCTTTCCCCGATTTATAATCTTTTATGGCTTTCACATTTTCTTTTAGATTAATAACGTCTTTAACGATCACTTTAAGTGCGGATTCATCTAACAAATCTTCTTTAACTTTTATTCTTTTTAACAAATTATCTACGTCTAAATTCCTTAAATCCGTTTTATTAACGAGAAGGTTGGCCAACCTTTTAGGATCGGTTTCTTTGGAAGCTTTTTCAAACTTTTCAGAAAGCTCTAAACTTTCGCAAAGCACTCTTGCCGTGTCAACCCCAATCCCATATATCCTAACAAATCTCTCCACTTTTTTATCGGGAAGTTCGGGAACTCTGGCCTTTATTTCCTTCAGGTATTTACTGCTAAACTCCATCGGAGGAATATCCGGCTCGGGAAAATATCTATAATCATGGGCCTCCTCTTTTTCTCTTTGAGACAAAGTTACACTTTTAATGTCATCCCATCCTCTATTTTCTTGTTCGGGCATTAATCCTGACTCAAAAAGTTTAGATTGTCGTGTCACTTCATATTTTATAGCTTTCTCTAAAAACCTGAATGAATTTATGTTCTTAATCTCAACCTTATAAGTGGGTAGTTTCTCACTACCTTGTTTTCTAAGAGATACATTGGCTTCAAGTCTTAACTGGCCTTTTTCCATATCTGCGTCCGAAATTTGAAGATATCTTACTATTCTTTGTATTAACTTTGAAAGCTCCACTGCCTCTGTAGAAGTTCTAAAGTCAGGCTCCGTAACAACTTCAACAAGAGCCAGTCCCGATTTATTAAAGTCAAGAAGTGTTAAACCATTTTCATGTATTGATTTTCCCGTATCCTCCTCCAAATGTACCCTTGTGATTCCTACTCTTTTACTAAAAAGATCCAAATGACCATCTACACAAAGAGGTAGATCATACTGGCTTATCTGATAACCCTTTGGTAAATCGGGATAAAAGTAGTTTTTTCTGTCAAATTTTGAAAACCCACTTAGTTTACAGTTCAATGCAGCTCCGAGGAGTTGCGTTGACTTAATTGCTTCCCTATTTGGAACAGGGAGCGCTCCAGGCAAGCCAAGGCAAACAGGACATGTGAGAGTATTAGGTTCCGACTGATAAATATCGGCGGAACATCTGCAAAACATTTTACTTTTAAGCTTCAGCTGAATGTGGATTTCAAGTCCCAAAACAAGTTCAAGCTTCATATCTTAACCCCCAAAGCAGTAAGAGCTCTTTTTAAGTCCTCTACGGATTTATTAATAACGTAGTACGGTGGATCAAAATTAGCCTCGTGAACCATTGTATTTCTTATTTTATGAGCTTTCCAGATATCATCATAAAGATACCTGTCAAATCTTGTGGATGCCATTTTTAAACGCTCACCCATAGTTTCTCCCGCAAAAATATCCCTCAAAGCGCTATCAAGTGATCTATCCGCAAGTAGTAGAGCCTGTTTTAAATTACTTGGGCCAGAAAGTTTTATTAACTGCTCAATCTTTACCCAGTCATTTTTAATCTTATCTTCAGTCAACGAAGAAACAGTTGTCCTAAAAAATTTTTTGCCAAAAAGAAAATCTAATAAGCCCATAAATTTATAATTCACCCCTACTAGCCTCATATGAAGCAGCCAAATTTAACACTTTCTCTTCATTGAATTTATCAGCCATAATCCCAAATCCTACAGGAAGACCATTTGAAAAACCGCAAGGGACAGAAATACCGGTTATACCAGCCATTGAGCTTGGTTCAAGAAGCATATCCTGAATTTCCCCAAACATCGCATTATCTTTTGTTGCACCTTCCTTTAAAGCTGTGCAAGGAGAGATAGGTCCAACAATAACATCAACCTCACTAAAAGCCCTTTTAAAATCCTCAATGATTAAAGTCCTTACTTTCTGTGCTTTGGCATAGAATTGGTCATAATACCCTGCTGAAAGAGTGTATGTCCCAAGCATAATTCTCTTTTTGGCTTCAAATCCGAAGCTAGAGCGATCAAAACCATACCTTATCCCATCAAAACGAGCCAGATTGGATGATACTTCCGACCTTTGAATAATCGTGTAAACTGCAACAGAGTACTTCGGATCTAATAAATCCACCTCTTTTACGCTGTATCCTTCTTTTTTCAATACCCCAACAGCTTCTAAAACTTTAGACTTAACACCCTCATCCATTCCTTTAACAAAGTAGGATTTAGCTATCCCTATCTTTAATTTCGTTTCTGTCCTTCCTACAGACCGTGTAAAATCGGAAACATCTATATCGGTGGAAGTCGCGTCAAACTCGTCCTTACCCGAAATTATGTTAAGTATAAATGCAGCATCCCAAACCGTCTTAGTAAGCGGTCCCGGTGAATCCGTAGATGAAGCCATAGAGATAACACCATACCTGCTTACCCTTCCGTAAGTGGGTTTAAGGCCAACTACTCCGCACCAAGCGGCTGGCTGTCTTATTGACCCGGCTGTTTCAGAACCAACGGCAAAAATACACATGTTGGATGCTACAGCGGCCGCTGATCCTCCCGAGGAGCCTCCCGGCAATCTGGTGATGTCATAGGGATTTTTGGTCGTAAAAAAATCGGAGGCTTCAGTTGAAGAACCGTGAGCAAAGGCGTCAAGATTTGTCTTGCCTAAGAGGATAGCCCCCGCTTCTTTAAGTTTTTTAGAAACGGTTGATTCATAAGGTGGTGAAAAATTTCTTATGATATTTGATGAAGCTGTTGTTAATACATTCTCCGTACAAAAATTATCTTTTAAAGCATAAGGAACTCCTAGCAAAGGAAATCTAGCAAAGGCCTCACCCCCAAGTTCCCTGATAAGATCATCAGCCCTAGCCGCACTTTTAAGAGCTTCCTCTCTTACTAAAGTAACAAATGCCCTCAAATCTTCATCTTTTGTTTTTATCTCATCAAGACAGGCAAAGACTAAATCTTGGGGAGTAAATTTTAGTTCTTTTAAGCCTTCCAAGCTCTCTTTAATTGAGAGTTCATTTAATTTTTTCATTCTTTTTTATAACAGATTTTGTAACAAAAAAACTTTCTTTCTTTTCCTTCGCGTTTCTCAAAACATCTTTCATACTTAAAGATTTTCTTACAAAGTCCTCATCAAAAATATTTACCTTACCCGATACTTGAGATGTAGGTTTAATATCAGTAGTATCTAGCTCATTAAGAACTTTGATGTAGTCTATTGCCTCTGATAAAAGTGTTTGAAATTTTTTAACTTCTGTCCCGCTAATTTCAAGTTTAGAAAGTCTGGCTACTTTTTCTACATCCGATGTGGAAATCATGCAGTTATTATAGTTAAAAGCTTAAAAAAAACCAGAGATAAATGGGACTAAGACTCTTTAAAACTAACAGCAATATCCTTTTTCTCTTCTTCTGAAGCCTTAAAGAATTCAGCCGCTTTAAAATTAAAAAGAGAAGCTAAAATCATATTTGGAAAAACTGCTATTTTATTATTGAAATCCAAGACATTCGCGTTATAGAACTGTCTTGAATAAGCAATTTTATCTTCAATCTCCGCTAAATCCGACTGAAGTTTTCTAAAATTTTCTGAAGCCTTAAGCTCCGGGTATGCTTCTGCAACTGCAAAAAGTGACTTAAGAGCACCGGTAAGCATATTGTCAGCTTCAGCAGCAGCTCTAGGATCCGTTGCGGACATTAAGGCAGCTCTCGCTTTGGTCACATTCTCAAAAACACTTTTTTCATGAGAAGCATAACCTTTTACGGTTTCAACTAAATTGGGAATTAAACTTGATCTTCTTTTAAGCTGAACATCTATACCACTCCATGCTTCCGAAATCCTATTTTTCAATGTGACAAGAAGGTTGTATGTTGAAATAAAATAAACCACTAAGAGAACAAGAAAACCAACAAAAATTAAAATGTTAAACATAATTCCTTTACAAAAACTTCCTACTAAAAACCTTTAAAAACTCCTTTAGAGGGAGGGTGTTAACTACACTTCGGCTTTCAACCCAACCTCTCCTTGCAACATCTATACCATACCTCATTAATGAATAATCTTCAAGATCATGTGCATCTGTATTTATTATTAGCTTAACACCTTTTTTTACAGCTTCTCTAACAAGCATGTCAGGAAGATCCAATCTTTCCGGATGTGCATTAATTTCAAGAATCTTATTTCTTTCCAAAACTTCTTTAAAAACCTTCTCCCAGTCTACCTCATAAGAATCTCTTTGCTCAAGAAGCCTTCCCGAGGGATGAGCAATAAAGCCGATATAAGGATTCTTTATAGCGTATGTAAGCCTTTCCGTTATTTTTTCTTTGCTTTGATTAAAACTTGTATGAATGGAGCCTATAGCATAGTCTAAAATTTTTAAATAGTCATCAGGAAGGGAGACTGACACATCAGTAAGAATGTTAACTTCGTATCCAAATAGTACTCTCATTGAATCATTTGAGTTATTTATTGATTCAATATGCTTCTTTGTCTTATTTATCAAGGATAAAACTTCTTTCTCACCTCGTGAGTTTATACTAGGTGCATGATCCGAAATACCGATATATTCATATTTAAACTCTCTTGCTTTTTTTACCATCTCATCCAAAGTGTTATTTCCGTCAGAAAAATTAGTATGCAGATGAAGGTCGCCTCTTATATCTTTAAGTTCTATAAGTTTAGGAAGTTTTTTCACCTTCGCTGCTTCTATTTCACCTGAATCTTCCCTTAATTCAGGCTCTATGTATGCAAGTCCTAAAAAACTGTAGAAAGATTCCTCATCCGAAAATTCTTTAACCTTTCCTTTAACCTTTATACCGTGCTCGGATAACGAATAACTCTTTTCAAGGGCAAATTTTCTTAAAGAAATATTATGGGCTTTAGAGCCTGTGAAATGTTGTAAAAGAGCCCCAAACGCATCCGGCTTTTCAGTCATAAGATCAACCCTAACGCCGCTTTTTAGTAAGATACTTGCCTTAACGTCACCTTTATTCAAAATTTCGCTTGTATCAGGAAAGCTAACAAAGTGATCAATTACCTTGTTCGCCGACCTAGTAGAAACTGCAAAATCAATATCCCCAACTGTCACTACCCGCCTCCTAAGGGATCCAAGTGGCTTTATGTCCAAAACCTCCTTGATACCACGCATGTAATTTGAGATTTTCTCGGAAACCCAGCTGGCTGTGGGTAAAAGCAACCTTTTCCTTCCTTCTTTATTGGGCTTTAGTTTTTCTATAGCCTCAAGAATTTCTTTCTCCTTTTGTTCCCCAAAACCCTCAATTTGGCTTATTTTGCCCTCAAGTGCAGCCTTTTTCACCACTTCTAATGAATCTTCCCTCCTTTTAATATTAAGCTCCTTAGCAAGCCTGTAGGCGGTCTTAGCCCCTATCCCATGTATCCCAAAGAGCCCAAACATACCTCCAGGAAGTTTATTAAAACTAGCTTCAAAATGCCTAACTTTCCCTGTTCTAAAGTACTCGTCAAGATGCCCAGCTATGCTTGAACCAATACCCGGGATTTCAGTAAGCTTGCCTTCTTCCCACAAATCCTTTACCTCCGATGTAGCGTGTTCAATCGCGGTCGCGGCATTTTGATAAGCTCTAATTCTAAAACGGTCCTCTCCGGTCACTTCATACGCAGCGGCAACCTCTTTTAGTAGTTTTGAAACAAAAGCGTTAGAATACCTGCTCTCCATATTTTTTCATATTAGCATCATTGACTTAAAAAAATCCATTTGTTAGGATGGGCATGTACGTAGGGGGTCCACACATAAAGATACCAACCTTTAGTGGGACCTTATGGTCCCGTAGTGTAGAGGCCAAACACGTTTCCCTGTCACGGAAAAGATCGCCGGTTCGAATCCGGTCGGGACCGCCAAGGTCCCCTTCTAACTGCCCAAATACTCAAGGAGGCAGATCCAAAAATAAATTCCAGAGAATAAAAAATTAGTATAAACATTAAACTAGGAGGATAAATGGAGCAGAAAGAAATTGATGTTAATCCATCAAGAAGTGCTACAACAGCTATAATAGCGGGTATTATAATCATTGCACTTGGTTACTTATCATATAGATATTTTAATAGGCCAACTAAACCTGAAATCGGCGAAGGCATTAAAATTGAAAGAGCTACACCGACACCTGAACCGACTGTAACTCCAACGGAAGAAAAGGACTCTACAAAGGAAGTTACTAAAGTAGAAGAAAAAGAAACAGTTCAGGAAAGAAAGATAGAATCCATTTTCGCCGCGTGGGTAGCTAATGATTATAAACCTGGGGATATCAAAGGAAGTCAATATAACGTAAGGTCAGGCGACACCCTGTGGGAAATAGCAGAAGGAAGATATGGGAATGGATCCGAATGGACTAAAATCCTTTCAGCTAATTCCAGTAAAATAGGCTTTTTACCAAATGGGAGTCAAGCCTTAATTTTCCCGAGTCAAACGCTGGCACTACCGTAAAAGGTTCGTTATTTGTTGATCGTGCTGATATTCATAACGGTTGAAATAAACCAAGTTTTGTGTTGGCTGTTAAACTTATAAAAGTTATAATTAAGTGGTTTATAAATGCGGGAGTAGTTCAGTGGCAGAATGCTTCCTTCCCAAGGAAGAGGCCGCGGGTTCAAATCCCGTCTCCCGCTCCAAAGTTCTTTTTGTTGTAGAATGTTTTTGCTACGCCAGAGTGGCTCAAAGGCAGAGCAATCCCTTCGTAAGGGATAGGTTGTGGGTTCAATTCCCACCTCTGGCTCCAGATTATGATCAAAAGAGATTTTAAATTAAAGAGTAGATTTAAATATGCAGGTCCAAAAGCCTTAAGCAATGAAGAAGACGTTGTTCTTTACAAAAAACTACTTGCAGCAATATTTGGTATTTTCGCGGTTCTCACTTTATTCCTTCTGACCCTTCAATTTCTTGGACCGAAGATTTTCTCAGTTTACAGTCTTTTATCTCTTGATAGGCAAAAGAAAGATGAGGAAAAACTTCAAAGTGCTACACCGAGTTTCACTGATACTCCAAAAGCTACAAAATCAAAATTTGTTACATTAAAAGGTTTTTCTGAACCTCAAAGCAAAGTCAAACTTTTTGTGAACGGGCCCGAAGCAGACAACACTACAAGTGATCAGGAAGGAAAATTCACTTTTGAAAATGTAAGTCTGTTAGAAGGTCAGAACATTATTTTCGCCAAATCAGAAGCCCCTAATAAAGTTGAAAGTGATAAATCCGAAACGCTTTATGTAATTTATGATCTAAAAAAACCTGAAATCTTCATAACTTCTCCTAAAAACGGTGAAGAAATAGAAAGTGTTGACAGTAGAATACCGGTAAAAGGGTCTGTGAATGAAGAAGCGTCTGTATTTGTTAACTCACATTTAACGATAGTTGATAGCGAGGGAAACTTTCAAACACTCATAGCTGTAAAGGAAGGCCCTAATGTGGTGAAGGTCACAGCTATTGATACAGCAGGTAATGAGTCCACATCCTCAATAACTGTTAAATTTGATAAGCGTTAGGTCTCATCATAAGATATTGCAAACAAAGTCCACATCCAAAGCAGAATTTGGGGATAAAATAAAGAGTTTACAAACTGGCTATGTACAAACAGTGACAAAATGGAAGAAAAAGATACAAATGGATAGGATAACCTCCTCGTTAAAAAAATGCCCTTCCCGGTTTTTATAAGAAAACTTGCGTAAATCAATAAATATGAGATAAGACCGAAAATTCCTGTTGTTGCCAAAACAAGAAGCAAGCTTGAATCAGATCCCGATCCCGAATGCCCTCCCGTAGAATCTCTAAAATCAAAAAAACCGTAAGCATCCTGATAATACCTGTAATTATTAAACCCGATACCAAACCAGAGATTAGTTTTTGCTATGCTAAGGGCATTTTGCCAAGATATCAGCCTGTATCTCGCTGAATCTGATGGGTCGGTAACCCCACTTAGTCTTGTTTGAACTCTTGGAACAAAAAAATAAACCGAAAAAAATAATACCATAAATATCAAAATGTTTACTTTTTTAGACCTTAAAAGACCTGTAATGAGCACAAATACACCTAGCATCAGCCACGTGCTTCTTGAAAATGTCAGGAAAATTGCAAGAACATGGATTATTAACACAAGAATACCTAAAGTCTTCCGATAACTAAATAACTCATTGAACCTGCTTAAAAGAAGAATAAACCCAAGAACAATGTAAGCCCCTGCAAAATTGGGATCAAAGAAGCTTGAAGTTAATCTGTTTATGTGAGGATCCCACCCAAGTTCCAAAGAAAGTTTTGACAGATCAGGAAAGATTGCAAGCTGTATAAAGCCAAATACACTTACAAGTAAAGATGAAACAATCAAAATCTTTGATGTTTTGTTCTGTAATTTCTTATCTTTGTGAACTAAATTATAAATAATCAAAGAGACCATAACATATATAAGAAACCTCGCGATGTAAAAACCGGAAAAGACGGCCTTAGGTATCGTTACTTCCCCTATGCTTATAAAAAGGGTGATCAACGAATAACAGGTAAAGAGCAAGGCGAATAAAATGAAGGCGGGAATAATTATTTTCCTTTTTAAATTCAACAGGTAAAAACCTCCTACGACTGAGAATGCAAAGGCCAGGATTTCAAAAAGATAAATTTTTAGGTTTTCCCCTGAAGCTATAACACTAAACTGTCCTAAGGAAGCTGTTAAGAACACAAACAAGAGTAAAAATAAAAGATACATTTTCATCTGCCTAAAACCTCTTCAAATAATGTTTCAAGTTTATTTATCTCCATCTGAATCAGATTTTCCTTCATTACCATATCATATCCGGCAAGAGAAACTTTCTCCCTTAACCTTTTACTTCTTATAACTTCTTTTAAAACTTTTGTTAGTTCCTTACTACTCTCGCTATCAATTGAAATTCCTGTTTTTTTACCAAATATTATTTCGGAAGTACCTCCCAAATCCGTAGCAACAACAGGAAGCCTCGTCATTAAAGCTTCAATAATACTTGTGGCATAAGGTTCTGGTTCTCTTGCAGGATGAACAAAAAGATCCAGACACTTTAAAATCAAAGCTACATCTTTCCTATACCCCAGAAAAATAATTCTACCTTTTTCACTATATTTCAGAATGTTAGCTATCTCTTTTAAGAACTCTTCCTCCTTATCGTCAAACACTCCCGCAATAAGACACACAATATTTCGTTTTTTCAGATCTAAAATTGATTTTACCAGTATGTCTATTCCTTTCCATCTGGCCAGTCTTCCAATAAAACCTATCACAAACTTTCCCTTTAAACCGTAGTCGTTTTTAAACCTTTGAATATCGCGACTAGAAACCTTTCTTAACCTTAAATACATGTCACTTGATACATGAACTACTATATTCTTATCCCCTTTTACTCCATAAAAGTTTATTAAGCTTTCAGAAACGTAAATAATTTTTGATGGAACCCATTTAAGCAAGCTAAATAAAATCCTTGAGTAACAGTAGTCTCTCACGCACCAAATTACCTTTCTTCCGGTTAAAAAAGAGGCTATCGTTCCAGGATACATTCCCCTTTCAGTATTTGTGACAACCAAGCTTATCTTTTCTTTATAAATAATTATTAATATCTGTAACACAAGTTTAAAAAGATCAATTATCACAAAGGGAGAAAACCTTTTTAATTTTGGGAAATCCAAAATATACAAAGAATCAGAATATTTTTTATAATCTTTAAGGAGTTCTACCCTACTCCCTGAAGTAATTAATACTTTCTTATATTTATTTTTATTAAGATACTTCAAATAATTCATTAATACGAGCTGTGCACCGCCAACCACACTTGCGTGATCAATAAATAAAATGTTTGTCATACTTTTAGCCTCTCAATATCTTCATAAAATTTCAGTTTTCCAACATTTCTAAAGATAAAAGCTAAGGTCTCACAATAAACCATGTCTATCCTAAACCTTGCCGATACCAAAGAATAAAAAAGGTGCAAAGGAGATAAAAAAAGCCTTACTGTAATTTCCCGTTTACTTTGCATTCTTCCTTTAAGCTTTGAGTATAAAAGAACACCGCATCCCCTATGCATTGACTGCCTGAAAAAAGATTTAAAAGTAAGTTTGTTATCGTGAAGAATTGGAACAGGAACGTATAAAAATCTTTTTCTTCTTTTTAACCCTTTTTCTTTAAGTAGAGCATCCTCTCCTGAACAATAATAAGGTATCCTCTCATTAAATCCTCCAAGCTCCCAAAAAGCATCCTTTCTGTATGCTATGTTACCAAGAGCAAAAGGAAGTTCGTTTCTTTCCTTACTTATATATTCTTTCTCCTCTCTTACATAACGTTTATAAACATAGCTTTCATACCTACAGTAGATTGACTTCCCTAAGTTTACATAGCTCCCCCCTGCCGAGAAGAGATCCGGATATCGTCTAAAAACATCAGAAAAGGATAAAAGCCAGTTTTTTGGCACTAAACAATCAGAATCTGTAAAAGCAAGGTATTTCCCCCTCGCTTTGGAAGCCCCGAAGTTTCTTGCTACTGAAGGACCTGATCTTTCTTTTAATCTTAAAATAGTCACATCCTCTTTTAAAAGAAGTTTATGAGTCCCGTCGGTAGAGGCGTCATCAACAACAATGATCTCAAATTTGTCAGATGGAAAATCCTGATTGTAAATTGACTTAAGGCATTTAAGAATCTCCCGCTTCCTGTTGTAAGTAGGGATGATTACGGAAAAGAGCATTACAATTTAATCCAGAGCCTTCGAGCAGTTAAAGCTAGTAGAAATAAAATAAGTAATTCGCTTATCCATGTTATATGAACTGATGCGTAAAATGAATATTTAGGTATTAACAAAACATTTAAAAGTAGATTGGCTATAGACGCACTCAAATAAATAAAGGGAAGGTAATTTTGACCTTTTAATGTAACAATAAGCCATGATAGGGGCTGCGTAAGATAAAAAATAAAGATAGTGCCAAGTAGCACTTTTAGAATAAAAACTGATTGATAAAAACCTTTTCCTCCAAGCGCGAAAATAACAAATTCCGATAAGAAAAACCCGAAAAGAGCGCATAATATTCCAGAAAGGAAAAGTATTAACGTTGACTTTGAAAATGTTGAAAAAAGTCTTTCTTTGCTGATGCTAAAGTTTTTGACCATTATTGGGTAAACGGAATTCATAAAAAAAGTGGGTACAATAAGCGACACTTCAAACACCTTGTAAGGAAGGCCGTATATTCCAACAGTTTGAATGTTGTTTAAGTTTAATGAAGCGGGTAGTTTTAAAAAAGATAGCAACACCGAATCTGCTTTAAAATTTATTTGGCTAAAAATAAACATAAGTCCCAGAGGAATTGAGCTGACAAAGAGTCTTTTTGAAAGATTTGAATCAAATTTAAAAATGGGCGTTATTCCGACTTTCTTTAAGAACATAAAACTTAATAAGGCTTTAATGAATTCGGAAAATATAAAGCTGGCTACAATCAGGAAAATACTGCCTTTAGAAAAGATGATTACGGACGATAACAGCAAAGACATCAGACTGCCGACTGAATTTGCGTATGTTGTGAGATCGTATCTTAGCCTCACTTGAAAACCGACATTTGAGGAAGAGTTAAAGGAGGTCGTAAGGATAAGTAAAAGACTTATTAATACACCAGCTTTAATTTTTGTGTCATAAGGCAAAAAGAGCAGCAATACTGAAGCCAAAAGTATTAAAACCACTGATAATAAAAACCTTAGTATAAAGACATTACCGATATGAAGATTAATATCTTTATCATCAAGAGAGAGCTCTCTAGTTGAAATAGCATTAATTCCAAAGTCGCTTATTATATAAAATAAAGCCGGAAATGAGACCATAAGGTTAAAAGCGCCGTACCCCTCCACACCGTAGACCCTAGTGATAAGCATTGTGAGAATAATGGTCACACCCATGCTCACAAACTTTCCCAGAAATTGAGAGACTGTGTTGCTTGCGATTTTTTCTGCTGTAGTCATATGAAAATTATATCAGGGGCAGGTGATAACCTCTTTCTCAACATAGGTAAGTACCGGAGGCCTTCCTGAAACTTTTTTTAAGCTTTTGATAAGATCAAACTGCGGGTAAACACTTCCATCTTTCTTCACCCATGAAAAGTGATCAAAAGGAGGGTCATAGTAAATGGTAAATGGTGTTATAGCTACAACCCTATCATCCTTGAGCCATACTTTTTCAAAAGTCTCCTTAATATATGAGGCTACTGTGTTTGAATCGTAAAAGCCGTAGTTATGATTCTTCCCTTCTGCATGAGGCCAGCCTGTTTCAGTAATAAACACAGGAATAGTTTCTATTCCGAAACGATTCTTTAACACATCAAGTTCCCATTCATAACCTCTCACACTTTGCCTTCCGTATTCAGACGGTTTTCCAAGATATGCAGGCATTGGGTATGGATGACTTGCCCACCCATCGAGCTTTGAAAAAATACCAGGTGTACTGTCATTCATTCTTACCAAGTAGAGTTCCTCATCCATATACCCATTGAGATTCGGAGCTGTTGAATTAAAGGCACCGTTTAGCATAAAAAATCCCTTGTCATAAGATTTGAACGTTTTTATTGTAAAATCAAGCACTTCCGCATATTCTTTTGGATTAACCTTTCCTTTCCAAAATCTGGAATCGTTTGTTTCGTTATAAACACTTATGTATTTCTTTTCTATAGGCCAGAGGAGTTTATTTAAAAAGTTTGCGGCCTTTTCCGTATCCTTCTTATAACTTTTTGCCGAAAAGTCCCATAACTGGATTATAGGAATAAGATGTTTTTTGTTAAGAAGGTCAAATATCTTTCTCCATTTAGATCCATCATAATCTCTTACATTATAAGGAATCAGTACGTAACCCCAGTCCCCACCATTTGAGTTAATGAGCTCGTCAGCCTTTTTTATGAAGTTTTCAGTGGAATAAACATAAAGACCAAACTTATTATTAATATAGCCGATATTTTTTTGTACATCTCCTTCCCCTTTCCTATCCTCATAGTACTTATAAGTCAGGCTATCCTCAAAAAAGCAAGGTTCTACTTTAAACTCAATATCCGAAGGGTTCTCAAACTTACTCTCAAATAAAGCATCCTCGTTTAGGTTGACTTTTCTTGAGTAGACAAGGAAAGACACCAAAACTATTAAGATACAAATTAAAGCTTTTCTTAAAGGTAGTTTCATTGTTAAAATACCTAAGTGAAAAAATTTTTTACTCCAAGGGTAATTATACTTCATATCGCAACAATAAACCTTTTACTTTTAGCGTTGGTTTTTATTATATTAAGGAAGACGGATGTAGTGTTCTTCTCCCCCATCGGAGAAACCATACAAGTAATAAACTCACTATTTAGTAAACCTCCAAAAAGAGTCGTTTATGGATACCTTCCCTACTGGATGTTAAACAATTCCAAATATATTGAATATGACAAACTCACGGACATCGCATACTTTTCTTTAAAAGTTGACGAAAACGGCAATTTTGTAGAAAAAGATGCGGAAGGAAACGTTGAGGACGGATTTAAAAACTGGAAAGAAAGTGAAAAGTTAAAAAAAGTCATTGAATATTCAAAATTGTGGAAAATCAGATTTTCCTTAACTATAACAGGAGAGAATGATGAATCCATTGATGCCTTCCTCTCTTGCAGGAAATGCTGGGATGCTCTTCTGGCAAATGTTAAGCAGGAGCTAGACGCTAAAAGCATAAAAGATCTAAATATTGATTTTGAGCATGCAGACGAAACAACGGAAGAGGTATCAGATGCTTACGCTTTGTTTGTAAAATTTATGAATGACAGCCTAGATGAAACGTTCCAAGATTCGCGAGTTGTTGTCGCTTCCTTCGCAGATTCATACAAAAGGAAGAGGGTTACTAACCCCACAAAACTTGCAGAAGCTTCGGACGCTTTATTTGTAATGGCTTATGACTTTCATCAGCCAACCTCTGAGAATGCAGGTCCTGTCGCTCCAATAAACGGTTCACCTGAAAAATATGATTATGATGTTTCCAACGCCATTAAAGACTACAAAAAATATGTGTCGGAGCACAAGCTTATACTCGGCGTACCCTATTATGGCTATAACTTCCTGATTGAAAAACCTGAACCAGACTCCAAAAGAGTTATAGGAAACCCTTCAAACGGGTACTCAATATCGCAGTATTACGCAATGATTAAAGACAACAAAAATATCCCCCTTGAAAAAGCCGTATGGGACCCCACGTCTGAAACGCCTTATTTAATATATAACAGTCAGGAAAACGGCGCGCTAAGAGTTTTGCATTTTGAAAATGAGGAATCTCTTAAGAAGAAGTATGATATTGTTTTGGACGAAAACTTATTGGGAGTGGGTTTATGGGCTCTTGGGTACGATGGTGATTACGAAGAGTTCTGGGACGCCCTATCTGATAAATTTAAGAACTGAATTCCCCAACAAAGTCGGTTATGCTCTGGATTATCTCATTTAAAATATCCTCGCTTTTTCTTATATTCTCGTCATTTGAAGCTAAATTGTGAGCTCCCCCTTTCAATTCAGTAAGTTTAAAATTCAAATGGTTTCTTTCAAGAACCGTCCTGACATCGAAAGCCTTTATATATTCGTCATTTTCCCCTTGCAGCACAAGAACTGGAGATTTTAACTCCCTTAATCTTTCCTCGGTTATGTAATTTGTAATCGCTGGCTCATAAAAGCCTAATATGATGACCGGAGATCTTAGGTTATTTTGTATTAAGTACTCTAGCGACACTACACCACCTATAGACTTACCCACAAGAAATACATTTTTAACCGGTGCATTATCAAGAAGCAAAGAATAGGCACTATCAAGATCCATTATGAGATCTTCAAACTTAACCTCTCTAAAATCAATTTTTGAAACATAATAAAAGTTATATCTTAAAGCTGTAAATTTGTACTGATGATAAAAATGGTCATGAAGAGTTACTATTATGGGATCTTCTTTATTTCCCGATGCATTGTGAGAAAAAAGGACAGCACCTTTTGGTTCCAAAACTTTATCTAATGTCCCCGAAAGTTTAGAACCCCCTAAAGAGAGTGATTTTATTTCAACATCGTTAAACATACTAACTGGTGGACCATTCTGGACTATGTTGGAATAACTTGTAGTAACTATGAGACTAAATAAATTCCAACAACACTTATAACTGCGCCTACTATTTTCAACAAAGCATTATCTTTTTCTTTGAGTAACAAAATTCCCATAAACACAGTCAATATAACTCCCACTAGGTTAATAGTTACCACTTTTGAAGGAAACTCTGCAATCTGTAAAGCTGAAAAGAAAGTTATAGCACCAATCCCATAAAATAGTGATGTAATCAACATTGTTTTGATTAGACTTTTATTAAAAACTGTATTTAATTTTAAAATTATCTGTGGCTTGATAGCTAGCATTAACAATGATGGAAATAAAAAAGCTATAAACACAAATGGGTATAAGGGTATAGACTCCAGAATAATTTTGTCATTTATATTTGCTAGACCAAAGCATAACCCTGCTAACAATGCTGGTATATCGCTTTTGGAAACTGAAAGCGTACCTTTTCTGTAATTCACAATAATTACGCTTAATATTATTAGAATTGTACCTACTAATTCCTTTAACCCATAAGACTGACCCAATATTAAAACAAACCCAATAGTTGAAAATAACGCCCTACTAGCAAAAATGACCACAAATTTAGATGCTTCAGTTTGTTTTAGAGACTTGAAAATAAAGATGTTACCTAATCCATATAACACAGTCATGAAAATAAGGTTTACCAAAATATTACTCATGTTACTGAATACAAGTTTCCCTGTTGAAAGGGCGAAAGCACCTATCAAACCTGCAACAATTAGTTGAAATACAACTGAAAATATAAAGGGGTCACTATCCTTATCCTTTAACATTATCCTTTGTAGGATAGACACAAAAGATGATAAGACAACGCTAATTAAAATCAATAATAGCCAACTCATAATGTTATGTTAGCAGAATTTAATGATTCTTTGTGATAGATTGCACTTTCCAACCTAATATTCAACTGGTGCTTTTTAACACAGTCTTTAATTATCAGGTCTAATTGGTCGCGATAATCTTTGTTTTTAGAGGAATAAAATTTCTCAAGCACAGCCTTATCTAATCCTACAGCTTCCTTTTTTAGCCTATTCAGAATATAGGTACTCAAATTAATATGCTCTACATAGATATCATTAGTACCTGTTTCCTTAATCTTTTTAAATAATTCATCTAATTTTTCAGGGTACGCGACAAAATGTGGAAGTAATGGTCCTACAAACGCATAGGTTTTTAAACCTTCAGAATTTAGTTTCCTTAAAGCTTCAAATCTTTGGGTAACATTAGGTGCATATTTTTCAAAATATCTTGATATACCATCTTCAAAGCTGGTAATTGTTAACCCAATTTCAATATTTTTAAGCTTTTGAAACAAATCAATATCTCTCAATACCAAATCTGATTTTGTTAATATACTAACTAATCCTTGATAATCTGCGTCAACTAACACTTCTAAGCATTTTCTTGTAATTTGATATTTCGCTTCTACTCCTTGGTAAGGGTCTGTTACCGAGCTAAACAATATTCTTTTACCAATACCTTTATTTTTAAGTTTTAGTACCGCAGTTTTCAGCAATTCAGCGGCGTTTGTTTTAACATATACAAACTCACCCCAATCATTTATGTCTTTCCCAACATATCTACACATAAAAGACGCATAACAGTAAATACAACCAAATCTACAACCTGTATATGGATTTACAACAAAATCCGCATCAGGTAATTTACTTGGAGTTAATATTGACTTCGCAACAACCTCTTTAATTTCCATTACCAGTGATTATACCGCGTGTTTACCCTATCCCCCAACATTATAAGAGAAACAACACAACGCAGTTGTGTTAAAATCCTCCAAATGTTGGGGAGATTGGATTTTCGCTAAAGCTTGGGGTACACTCCTTTTGCTATGGAGTTACGCGATATTAAATACTTAAAATCATTAAATCCAATAGAGTTTTTAGATAAACCAAGTAAGGAAACTGTTGAGTTTTTGGCTAAGTTTATGCAAGACCCTAACTTTGTTGCAGTAATCAAACAAATGAGAAGTTACTACAACTACCCTGAAACTGGTATTGATTTAACACCTTTTATTGGTAAAAACTTTTCAGATACTCTGACTGAAGAAAATGTATTACTAAAAGATACGCTATACCTAAATGCTGATAGGTTAAGAGAGAAGGTTGGATTAAACGCTGATTTTACACAACAGTTATATTTACTGATATATTTCAATTCATTTATTGATGTTGATTATTATGAGGGGTTTATCACAGATAAGGTTGATTTTGCAGTAACAAAAAAGCAGATAATACTTAAACTACTGGATTATAAACAAGAGGTAGCAACAATATATATCCCTTACACCATGAGTTTTAATACTTTCATAAAACAAACAAAAGAAGTGTGGAATACCATGCAGGATGAAATGGATAAAAACTTAACAGATAATCCTTATGAATTAAGGTTACACAAAAACACAGAATTAGCAGTTGAAATAACCAGATTAAAAGATACTGAAAACAAAACATTTTCTGAAATATCTGAATTATTATCTTCAAAAACTAAAGAGGTGGATGAAAAGCTTAGTAATGAGAAGTATATTAAAAAACTATATTATGATTACAAAATGCTTTGGTTAAAACCACAAAACCCAGAAGTACCAAAAAGTTAATAAACTTTTAGGGTCTGACCATTTAGTGATATAGCAATATTCTCCAGTTAATGCTGGAGATTAAATCCCCTACAAAAGAAGAATTAGACCAACTTAAATGCTTTTTAGAAGCAAAATTTGGTATTTCTTTTTCTGATGATGAGGTTTTAGAAAGTTATTACTCCCTAACCCATTTAGGAAAAGCAATATATCTGTTTTGTAAGCAACAGGGGGTCAAAAATGAAATCTCCTGAAACTATAGATGATTTTATTGCTTATTTATCCTCCCCTTTAGAAGCACCAGAAATAAACCAAGATTTATATTACAAACCCTACCACTCAAAAACTGATGATTTAATAAAAGAAATTCTCGCCAAGCGTAGCGATGGAAATCGCACGCTTTCCCCCTTCTCTCTACTTGATAGTAGCGTCATAATTCCACCAGTAATTGATAGCTTTAAAACTGCATATTACTTAACTGCAACTACCTATGGGGATTATGTTGACCTGTATATTCATGAAAAACCCATTATCAAAGCAAAAAATCTTCAATCAAGAAGAAATCATGGGTTTAAACAAAAAGAGAAAGTTGATAGAAGTAGCGATTACAGAAGAAGAAACTCAATAAGGGCGTTAAACAACATTCGCCAACTTACCCTTGCTAACTTTAACAATGACTATGTAAAACTTCTAACCCTTACTTTTGGTGATTGTGACTTTGATATTACTAATCCCAGAATTTGCAACAAATTGTTAAGCAAGTTTCTTCAAAAATTACGCAAACGCTATCCTAAATTTAAATATCTAGGTGTTATTGAGTTTCAAAAGCGAGGTGCTGTGCATTATCATGTTTTATGTGATTTACCCTTTATTGATAAAGAAGATTTAGCAAACTTGTGGGGATATGGATTTATAGATATCAGAAAACCTGATTTTATTGTTGGAAGTTACCTTTTCAAATATCTTTCAAAAACCCTGTATGACCAGAAATTAAAGGGTATTAGGGTGTATTTCCACTCTAAAAACCTTACCAAACCAGTTTTAAATACAGGCGTTACAGCTTTTACTATTGCTGAAAAACTACAGACTTCTGAGATACACTTTGCTAATGAGTACACTAACAAATATAATGGGGATGTTATTAAGTATCGCCAGTTTAAAATTCTTCCTGCACCACCAACAAATGTATGACTAATAATTGTTTTATTTACTGTAGAAAATCTACTGATAGAAATGATAAACAAGAGAAATCCTTGGAAACACAGGAAAGAATTTGTTTAGAAACTGCAAGGCGTAACAATCTTAATGTTTTAGAGGTAATTTTAGAATCTAAATCAGCTAAAGACGCTGGTAATAGACCTAAATTTGATGAGTTAATCGCACATATTAAAAGTAAAGATGCAGGTGTTATTGTTACTTGGGATATTGATAGATTAGCAAGAAATTTAACTGAAGCAGGACTACTTCAATCTTTATATGAAACTGGCTTTATTCAAAAAATAATCACTGAAAATGATATTTACCAATCTGATAGGGATTTTATGAATATTGGTCATGAGTTTGTTGATGCTTCTAACTACTCCAGAAGATTAAGGTCAAAAGTTAAAGATGGAATTGAAACAAAACTTAGAAATGGCGAAATTCCAGGGTCTGTAAAAATAGGTTATTACATAGTTGATAAGAAAATGAAACCAGACCCAGATAGGTCACCTTTTGTAAAACTAGCATTTGAAATGTATGTACAAGGTAATTCTCTACGCATTATTACTCAAAAACTTTATGAAATGGGTTTTAGAAGCAAAAAAGGTAACAAAATGTATCTATCCAGTATTGCTGAAATGCTAAAAAGAATTGATTACACTGGTACTTTTGAATACAACAAGCAACTTTATCAAGGAAACTATGACCCACTTATTTCAATGGTTTTATTTGATAAGGTACAAAAATTACTTGTTAAAAACAATCTTCCAAAATCTCAAAAACATTATTTTCTTTACAGGGGGGTTATAAGATGTGCTGACTGTGGTTGTATGCACACTGCAACTATGAAACAAGGAAAATATGTTTATTACTACTGCACCAACTCAAAGCGTATCTGCAAACAACATGAAAAGTATATTGAGGAAGAAGAAATGCACAAACTCTACAGCACTAAACTATCTGAATTACCTATAGATGTTGAAATTTTAAATCAATCCTATGACCTGTACGCTAAAAATTACCTAATGCAGTACAAAGATGTGGAAAATCAGAAAAACCTTGTTAAAAAGCAACTAGGGAATGTAGAAACAAGGATTAAGCGCTTGGTTGATATCTACATAAATGGCGAAATCCAACAGGAAGTATATTCTCAAAAATACAAAGAGTTAGTTTTAGAAAAAGAAACACTCCAAAATACCTTAAATAAACTAGAAACCCAAAAACCTGAAGAAACCTTGGAAACAATTAGAAAATTCAAAGATTATTGTTGTGACCTGCAAAAAACCTATTCACTTGGTAATAATGAGGTAAAAGATGAAATACTAAATGCAGTGTGTTGGAATTTTTCTATCCTCAATGGTGAAATAGCGTCAATACAATACAAAAAGCCCTTTGATATGATAGCAAAACTACCCAAAAACGCTGATTTTAGAAATTGGTGGGTCAAGCAGGATTCGAACCTGCGACCTCCTCGATGTGAACGAGGCGCTCTAACCAGCTGAGCTATAGACCCATTACATCTCTTATTGTAACATTTAAACCATGTTTAAATCACTGAAAAAGCTTCTAAAAGAATCGTTTTTAACGGCTCTTGTAGCAGTTTTATTAGTCTTTATTGTTAATCAACTCCTCATTGAACCAGAACAAATATTTGGAGTATCAATGGAACCTGCACTCAAAAACGCCGAAAGAGTGCTTGCGGATAAAATCTTCTATAAAAGAGGTTCACTAAAAAGAGGGGACATAGTTGTTTTTAAATCCGTTGAAGATAATAAAAGCGTTTTTGTAAAGCGTGTCATTGGTTTACCCGGTGAATCTCTTATGATAAAAGAAGACAAGATTAACATATTTAACGACGTCAATCCACAGGGTTTTATCCTGGAAGAGAAATACCTCAAAGATTCTATCAAAACTTACTCTGGGAGTTTTCTTGAAGAAAGAAAAATTCTTAAAATTCCTGCGGAGGCTTACATTGTTTTAGGGGATAACAGATTTAAAAGCATAGATTCACGAGAATGGGGATTTCTACCTGAAGAGAAGATAATCGGAAAGATAATTTTTAGGCATTGGCCGCCAAACAGGTTCGGGTTTATATAACACTTATTTTCTTTTTTGACTTTGTGACTTGAGAAAAGGCCACTTTTCCATCTCGTTTTGCAAATATAGTAAAGTCTTTCCCCTGGCCAACACCCTCCCCTGCTCTATAAAGACTTCCTCTTTGCCTAACAATAATTTGGCCTGATTTCACATTTTCTCCCCCAAATATCTTTACACCCAGTCTTTTACCAGCTACGTTACCTTTTTGTTTAGCTTTTGAACTTCCGGCCTTTTTATGTGCCATATTTATCTGCCTTTAACTTTGCCTTTTGATACCTTCTTGGGCGTCTTAACCTCTTTAATACCCACTCCAACTGGTTTATGCTTAACTTCTTCATTAACCTTTCCTATTGAAGCCACTTGCAAAACGGTGAGTTGGGATCTGTATCCCCTTACTTTGTGATACCTTGATTTTGCCTTAAATCTTCTGATCGTTATTTTTTTACCCTTTTCTTCACCTTCAACTTTAAGATCAACTTTTACATCATTTAAATAAGGGTTTCCGATTGTTATTTTGCTTCCATCTGAATACATTATCACTTTAGGATCTATTTTTGAGAGCTTATTAACTTTTAATATTTCGCCTTCCTTAACTTTATACTCTCCTCCGGAAAGCTTAATCACGGCGTATTTCATAATTTTTAACCTAAGAAATATACATTAAACCAGAAGTTTTAGCAATCTTTACTCCTTGCGAGCCGCTACCCAGATTGAGTCATAAAAATTAACTCCAAAGAGCAGATTAATAACATAATGAAACATAAAATACAGGTCCTTAGCAAAGAGTTTTAGCCCTTTTGCTGCATAATAGGGATCAAGCGAGCTATCTGTGACTTTAAAACCCTCCTTTTCAAGAACTTTAGTAAGCGTTTTTGTCGTGAAATGAGAAAGATGTATTTCTCTTATAGAACCGTCAAGAACGACTTTCGGAAACTGCATCTTACCCTCACCGTATTTCCTGATGCCAAACTTCCTCAAAAACCTCTTTACTAAAAACTTCAGGCTGTTTACATCGTTTGGAACTGCGATAACTAAAACACCACCTTTTTTTAGAAGCATAAAACAGATTTTAATGACATCTCTTGGATAATGCACATGTTCAAGCACATGAAAAAGACTAATGGCATCAAACTTTTCGGCTATTTCTTGAATTTCTTCCGCCCTTAGCCTAGTAAGTTTGATCTCGTATTTTTCTTTTGCTGTTTTAATAGCGCTTTCAGAAACCTCCGTTCCCAAAACTTTTAAAAAATTGCCTTTAGCAAGATTTAAGAACTCCCCTGTTCCAGCACCAATATCAAGAAGAGAACCACCTTTTGATATTGAAAGTATTTTCTTCAAGCGCCTATTCCACATTCGCTTTCTCGCACTCTCTTCTAAAACCCACAAATCATATTGCGAGGGTTTTGAATAAAATTCCTCTATTTCCTTGGGGGAAGGTCTTGGATTATCAAAAATATAACCGCAGTCCAAGCATTTAAAAATTCCAGCGTAATCATCCACTTCCTGGATACCTTTTTCGCCGCACAAAGGACAAAAATCAAGTTTTTCCATAAACTAAGCTATAATAACATCTTTCAGTTTCTCTGCTATACTAAAAGTGCTATGAAAATTGCTATAAATGGTCAGATTCTCTTCATAGATGAATTAAAACCAACCGGACCTTACGCTTATACCGAAAATCTTATTAAGGCTTTATCTAGTATTGACCATTCCAATATTTATAATATTTATATACCCGAAGAGAATTTAAATAATCATAGTAGCGTTGCTTTTAACGATCTGACAAACCAAAACCCAAACTTTAATTTAATAAAAATAAAAAAAGTATTATCTTTCACCCACTTTTCTGTTCCGCTACAACTTTTTAAAGACCGCCCTAATATATTTTTCACAGCTATACACACAGTACCAATCGTCAAACCTAAAAAAACATTTCTAGTATCAATGGTGCACGGTTTAGAGTATGAATATTCCCCGCGATTTAAAAACACTCTTGGTAAACTAGCCGAAATACTCCCCTTATACCTCACTTCAAAACTATCAGATATAATTATTGTCCCCTCGAATTACACAAAAGATAAACTTATTGAAAAGAGGTGGGTAAATAAACAAAAGATGTCGGTTATACCGGAAGGAATAAAAGACATATACGGTAAAAGCAGTCCGTCAGAAATTGAAGAGGTGAAGAAAAAATTTAATCTAGTAGAAAAACCGTATCTTATATTTATCTCAACTATCCAGCCTAGAAAAAATATTCCTAAAATGGTGGAGGCCTTTTCACAAGCTTATAGAGATCTGGGTATAAAAAGTTTGTCACTTTTGATTGTAGGAAAAAAGGGGTGGGATTACAAAGAAGCGCTTGAAGCCCCAGCAAGATTTGGCATTGAAAATCAAGTCATCTTCAAACATGACGTTTCAGATAATGATCTTGCCTCATTATTACCAGGCTCCACAGCTTTTATTAACATTTCGCTTGAGGAGGGCTTTGGGCTTACCGTTTTAGAAGCTTTACGCTGTAAAGTGCCCTGTATTCTTTCTGATATCCCTCCTTTTCAAGAACTCGCAGCCGGTGCAGCCTATTTTAATGCTCCTGATGATATAAAAGGAACAAAAGAAAACATTATAAATGCCATTACAAACACTAAGTTAAATTTAACTCTCTTAAATAAAGGTTATGAAATTTCTAAAAAATACACCTGGGAGAACACAGCAAAAACAACCCTAAGAGTCTTTGAGAGCCTCGTTAAAAACATTTAATGTCTGTGAGGCTGTATTTGTCCAGTTATACTTACCCATTAATCTCCTTCCTTTATCTATAAAACTTTGCTTCAGTTTAGTGTCTGAAAGTACCATATTTACTTTTTTAGCAATATCGTAGGGATTAAAAGGATCAAAATACAAAACAGAGTCACCATATACCTCCCGATGGCAAGGAATATCCGATACAACACAGGGGGTATCATGAATCATTGATTCAAGAGGGGTTAAGCTAAACCCTTCTTTCAATGAAGGAAAGACATAAACTTCCGCCTCTTTCCGAAGTGAGGTCGCCTCCTCATCCGTTACATACCCACCTCTCCCGGGAAAAACAACAAACTCACCCATGCTCCTCTTCTGTGCTAATTCAAAAAGGCGCTTGGCAAATAAATCATTCTTCCCCACCAGAACTAACTGCCCCTTATAACCAAAATCTTCCCTCAAAATCTCAAAAGCCTCAAAAAGTCTCTTTAGATTTTTATGTTCGTACATACTGCCAACGTATAAAATGAAAGGTTCCATTATCCCGTATTTTTTCAAAACACTCTTGGAATTAAGGCCTGAATCTTTAAGGTCGGGATCTACACCTTCATAAGCCACTACATATTTGTCCCCATTAATGAACGGGTAATTTTCAACAAGGTCTTTTTTTGTAGCCTGGGAAGGCACTAAAACCCTCGTTGACTTAACCAAAGCCAGAAAAACCACTAAAAAATAGACCCATTTTTTAAACCTGTAATAAAATCTCGGAAGGGTCGTTCCCTCCTCTGTACTGAAAGTGTGCATTATTATATCGGCTATTGCCGTTACAATCTTAAAAGGATAAAAAAGCGGGATATTAAAGTGAGGTACATACAAAAGGTCTAGCCTGAAACGCAGTAGCTTTAAAAGAAAGAGAGTTTGTTCCTCAAACGAATACCAACTATAATTCGCCAGTATCTTTTTGAATCTTTCGGACTTCGGCCTGTATAAATCAAAGCCCTTTTTCTTAAGAAAAATTAAATATGTATTTTTACTATCCAGCTTTTCAAGGTGAGAAATAATGTTTTTTAAATACCTTCCCGGTCCCGCTTCATGGTAAAATCTTGCATCTATGCCAATAACACTCATTTCCTGCCTATTATAATAAGCACATCATAGGCAGTACTTTCTGGTAGAGGCTTTGAGAGCTTAAAACTATAGGACTTTTGCAGATCAGTTTTGAGGGTGTCGGCAAACTCCTTTTTACTCTCTTTAATTGACACTTCCGTTTCCGCATAATCAAACCGGGCCGCATTTCCTATCTCGGTTACATTATATCCTTGAAGAGTCAGAAAATCCTTCGCTTTACCTGCTGTACCTACGACACCTGCTCCATTTTCAACTCTTATCTTCAGCTTGTCCTTTTCAAGCTTTACAGGCTCTATTTCCGAAGTAGATTCCTTCACCTCTTCCAGCGTTTGTGATGAACTTGTTGACTCTTTAACACCAAAAACATCCGGTTTCTTTTCAACCTTTCCACCTAACAGATTAAACTTTGCGTGAAAAACCGAGAGAACGATTAAAAGAAGTGATATGGCAACAAGAGCTGGCGCCGCATATTTAATAAGTGATACTGATCCAACCCTTTCCTTCGTTTCTCCCAAGGAGGCCAGATTATAAAATGATGCAGCCTGTTCCTCATACCCCTCTTTTACTAACGAATACATTATCAGAAGCCTTTCAAAACCTTCATACTCTTTCAGGCTCACATCAAATGGCAGATCAACTTTTTTTGCGCTGAATGACTGATCCAGCTTAAAATCTTCACCAAAATAATACAAAGTCTTTATAGGTTTTTCTCTGTTAAAAGTTGAGAGATCATTAACAAGGGAGCTCATCTTTGAATTTATTTCAGAGGATGTAATATATGTCCCTGAAAAATAAACTCCCCCATACTCTGACGCAACAAGCGTGGCTTCATCCACACCTTTGAATATAAAGAAAAACGGATCCCTAACCCCCACAAACTTTGAAAAAACAAAGGAATTAGGGAAAATTCCTATACACTCTTTAGTCAAAAGCTTGCAAACCTGTAAAAAGCTTTCAATATGGCTTTTTCTTGCCCCCAGGAATTGATACACAAAAGGGCTGACTTTTTGATAAACACAGTAGAGATCCTCAAGAGATCCCCCCACAAAGGCTGAAGCTTGTTTTCTCAAATTTGAAAGCGGATCCTCCTCATCATTTCCGACTACGAAAAACCGGTCATATATATCTTTTTCTTGAATAAGAAAAAGGATCTTATTTGGCCGATTCCTAAAAAGTTTTAATAAATCTTTTAGATTTTTAGCAAAATCCTCAACCGAGAGAATGACGCTGTCATTTGCTGTTGTCGGATCAAGACTTACAGATCTATAAGAAAGGTCTGACGTGGAAATAGCCCTAAGCTGGTTCTTATTCAACTCAACGAGAAAGACCGAAGGAGCCTTAGTCATAACCTAAATATGATATCAAATCACACCTTGGAGAGAAAGAGCAGATACTCTTTATTACCACCTCTTTTTCCTTGTATGGGAGATATGGTATAAGAATTGAGTCTTATCCCCTCCACATTCTTTATTTTTAAAATGGTCTTTTTAAGAACTTCCTCTTGATCTTCATCCCCTAAAACACCTTTCCTAATTAAATCCCAGTTAGCTTCATAATGCGGTTTAAGAAGAGATATAACACTTCCCCCGATCTTAAGATTTTTAATGGTATTTGGGAGTATCTTTTCCTGTTTAGTCCATGAAACATCTATCGAAATAAAGTCTACATGTTCCGGAAGAGTAACGTGCAAAGCGTTTGTCCTTTCCATAACCACAACCCTTTTATCATTTCTAAGTTTATAACTTAACTGCCCGTATGAAGTGTCAACTGAATAAACTATGCGAGCGCCTTCTCTTAAAAGACATTCCACGAAACCCCCCGTAGAACTTCCGAAATCCGCGCATATCAAATCTTTTACCGATATATTAAAGAACTTAAGAGCGTATGACAGTTTCTCCCCAGCTCTTGAAACAAACCCCTCATTCATGTAGAAATAATATCAGATGGCGCAGCACCAAGATAACAGGTATCATCAGATAAAAAGAGTTCTTGAAATCCATCACAAAAAGGTAATTAAAGACTTTTCTAGAAAGCACGCTCCCCTTCTTAAAAAAACTGCATCCAAAGGTGTTTCTTTGGCGGGTGCCGCCGTTATATTCTCATCCCTTCTGGCGGGTGCCGCTTCTTCTGATATTTCAGGAACAAAACAACCCATAAGAAGCGAGAAGAAAGAAGGCTCGGAAGACGAAAGGAAAGATATCAATCTTATCCTTAAAAGCGGAAATCTTCTTACCGTTGAAAAAGAAAATGAAATAGCGAACAAGCTTTCAAAAAACTTTGATCTGAAGCTTTCATCAACCCTTGATGGAAACAGACTCAATGAGGTATATGGCTTTATTGGAGCGGAACAGCATCTTTACAGATGGCCAGGGGACACACTTTCAAACCACGATCTTCAGCGAGCGGGAATTGCCCCTTTAAAGGGGGCTTTCGGGTATTTTGATAATGCAGAGCAGGAAAAGTATTATGTAGCCGTTCAGCTTCATGAACTCCCAGACTGGAATAGCAAATGGTCTACACTAAAACCTTGGTACAGATATAGAAAAGTTTTCGTTTATAACCCTGATAACGGGAAGGCAGTTGTGGCCGTAATTGGGGATTCAGGCCCTTCCAAATTTACGGGAAAGACTTTTGGCGGAAGTCCTGAAATTATGGAATATCTTCAGAGAGTTGATGGAGCCCAAAAAGGAAAAGTTGTAATATTATTTATAGAAGACCCTGATAACAAAGTTGCTTTGGGGCCAGTTATAACAAATGATAACCTAGCACTAACAAGATGAAATTTTTATTTGAGGAAATTGCTAATATTGAATATTTAAATCTTGAATTTTCCAAGTTGGAAATAGAAGAAACGGAACTGGATCATTTAAACCACCTTGCAAAGTCAATTATCCATCACAAAACTTTGGATTTGATACTTGATGAGCTTCCCGATGACTGCAGGGAAGAATTCCTTGTAATTTTATCAGAGGATGAGGACCATCAAACGGTTCTTGATTATCTAAAAAAGTCTATTAAAGACTTTGAGGTTAAACTAATTGAGAAAGTTAAAGAAATTGAGCTTGAATTAATGGCTGAAATTAAAGGTGAGGGTACTGCTTAGCCCTTTTCCACACAGCATTTACAAACCCCAAACCCATAAAAGTGCTTAACATTGAACTCCCCCCATAGGACACGAGAGGGAGAGTAATTCCTGTTACCGGCATAATTCCTACATTCATCCCGATGTTAATAAACATCTGAAACAAAATAATTGTGAAGACACCCACACAGACGAAAAAACTAAATCTATCCTTTGAAAAAACCATTACTTTTAAAATACCCCAAAGAAGAAAGCCGAAAAGTACAAAAAGAAGGATTACTCCCATAAAGCCCCATTCCTCCGAAAAAGAAGCAAAAATAAAGTCAGTATAATATTCAGGTAAAAACTTAAGCCTTGACTGTGTACCATGCCCGAAACCTTTCCCAAAAATCAATCCGGAACCAACAGCAATCTGTGACTGTAAAACATTGTAACCTGCCCCAAGAGGGTCTTTATAAGGATCTAAAAACACAAAAATCCTTTCTTTTTGGTAATCCTTCATTAAATTCCATACAGGGCCTGAAATAATACCAAATATAATAAAACCAATTAAAAAATAAACTTTATTAATCTTAGAAGACGCTAGAACCATTAAATAAACTAATACAATAATGATAGAGGTACCAAGATCCGGTTGAAGAAAAACCAAAAGAAATGTGGGAAGAAAAAGTGCCAAACTTTTGAAAAAATCTGAAAGCTTGGGCTTTTCCTTGGCAATCTTTGAAAAAAAATAACTTAATAGGAACACCAGTATAATTTTGGCGAATTCAGAGGGTTGAAAGTTAAACGAACCAAAAGTTATCCATCTTAAAGATCCTCTAACTTCTTTTCCTGCTATCAGAGTTAATAAAAGCAGGAAATTCATGAATATAAATATGTACTTCCAAAAAGGAAAAAACATTGAGTAATCAATGGAAGAAAGCGTAAAAAAAAGAAGGATACCTAAAACAGTATATGCCACCTGTTGCCTTGCGTAACCTTCAGAAAGAGATAAAAGAACAAAGATCCCAAGTGAGCTTATCAATATTGAGGGTATCAGAAGAGAAAAATTAATATTTTCAAGGATTTTCATAGAAGATAGTTTTGGTTAGCACTCTTTGAAGCTATGAGCGAATCCTAAGCTTGCTTCCCTTTATAAAAGCCTTCACCTTGGCTTTGGATTTTACATATTCCCCAAATCTCTTAAGCATAATGTCGGTTTCGTTATTTTTTTCATATTCAAGCTCAATAAATTTGTCAAGAGAAACACCCATAACTTTTCTAAGAGACTGTATAGATCTAATAAACTCCCTCGCGCTGCCTTCAAGTAATAACTCCTCATTTAGCTTTGTGTCAAGTTCAACGGTAATAAGATCGGTTTTTTGAGTTTTAATCTTAACATCCTTCACATTAAGCTCATCTTTAATAACTTCTAAGAGAGCGGGAGTCAGTTTCCCTTTTGAACTTGCAATTTTTAGGAGCGTAAGCGGCTGTCTCACCTTAATACCTTCTTCCCTTCTCTTGGCGTGCCCTTTTTCTGAAACAATCCTTACAAAAGCCATTTCTTCTTCCAGTTTTTTATCAATTTTTCTTGCATCAAAGCTTGGCCACTCTGAAAGATGAACGGACTCCTGGCTGGTAAGCTCTTTAAATGCCACCTCCGAAATAAAAGGCGCTATAGGGGCAAGCATTTTGGAAAGATTTATCAAGGAATAAGCCATTATACCCTGGGAAATTAAACTTTCTCTAATCCTTTCTCTGCTTCTTCTTAAATACCATGTGGAAAAATCATCAATAAACGCCTGCAATGCCCTGCATGATGACACAACATCATATAAATCCATATACCTTGTTACATCTCTGACGGTTGAATTAATTCTAGAAAGGAGCCATTTATCCATTAAGTCTGAAGAATTTTCCTTAACCACATCCGATTTAGAATAAAGCTTATAGAAAGAGAAAACATTCCAGAAAATATTAATAACTTTCTTATATACCTCATCTACATCTTTTTCGTTAATAATCACATTTTCCGCCCTCATTACTGAAGTAGACATCATATAAAATCTCAAAGAATCAACACCATACCTCTCAAAAACTAGGGCGGGGTCGGGATAATTCTTTCTTGATTTTGATAATTTTTTCCCATCAGTCCCAAGATAAACTCCTGTCACTACCACATTCAAGAAACTCGGCTTTTCAAATAATGCAACTGAAATCCTATGAAGCACGTTAAACCAGGCTCTTACCTGCCCTACATATTCGGCGATAAATTGCGCGGGATAGTTTTCTTCAAACTTTTCCCGATTCTCAAAAGGATAATGCAAAGAGGCGAAAGGCATTGAGGCAGACTCAATCCAGCAATCAAAAACCTCGGGGATCCTTTTCATCTCCCCACCGCATTTACACTTTAATAAAATTTCATCAATGTATGGTCTGTGCAAATCTTTAAGCTTGTCAACAAGACTTTTGTCAACCGCCCTCTCCCTCATTTCCGACACACTCCCCACTATCTCTTTTAAGCCGCACTTTGAACAAATCCAAACAGGCATTGGAGATCCCCAATATCTACTCCTTGATATATTCCAATCTGGGGAGGATTCAAGAATATTCTTAAACTGGCCATGTTTAAAATGGCCCGGAAACCAGTTGATCTTTTCATTTTCTTTTATAAGCTTTGGTTTTATCTTCTGTATATTAATAAACCAGGCGGGAACCGCATTGTAATATAGCGGCGTGTCACATCTGTAGCAAAAAGGATAAGAGTGGGTTGTCATCTCATCTTTTAAAAGAAGTTCTCTTTGCTTAAGATCTTCAATTATTATTGGATTGGCTTCTTTAAAAAATTTGCCTGACACCAATGTTACAAAATTTTGAAATCTTCCCTGATCATCAAGCATCGGAACTGTGGGAAGGTCCATCTTTAACGCTGCTTTGTAATCATCTTCCCCGTAGATTGCTGCCGTATGAACAACACCGGTTCCTTCCTCCATACTCACAAAATCGGAAGAAAAAACATAGTAAGCTTTCTTATCTCCTATCGGCAGGTAATTGTACAAAGGCTCATACCCAAGCCCTACAAGATCTTTCCCCTTAAGGGTTCTTAAAAGTTTGTACCCTTTTGGAAGAATTGAAAGCCTGCTCTTGGCAAGGTAATAAGTTTCGTCTCCGGCTTTAACCTCCGCATAATCCAAACTTTCATCAACTGCAAGACCTACATTTCCAGGGAGAGTCCAAGGTGTAGTCGTCCAGGCCAGAATGTACGCACTCTTCTTTGATACAAGCTTAAATTTTACATAAACCGAGGTTTCAGTGACATCCTGATAACTGTTATCCATCGCAATCTCAAAATTTGAAAGCGGCGTAGCACATCTTGGACAATATAAAATTACATGCCTTCCTTCATAAATAAGTCCTTTGTCATAAAGTTTTCCAAACGCCCACCAGACAGATTCAATGTAGGTATTATCAAGAGTCTTATAGGAATTTTCCATGTCAACCCATCTTCCAACCCTCCTTATCACTTTCCTCCACTCCTTGTCATATCTAAAGACTGAAGCTCTGCAGGCTTGATTAAACTTTTCAATACCCAATTCTTCAATACCTCGCTTCCCTCCTTTGAGTTTTAATTCCTGCTCTATTAAATTTTCTATAGGAAGACCATGGCAGTCCCATCCCCATACTCTCTCAACTCTATAACCTCTCATGGTGAAATATCTGGGGACAACATCCTTTGCCGTGGATCCAAGAATATGACCGTAATGGGGAAGTCCTGTCGCAAACGGGGGTCCATCATAAAAAACGAAGGAACGGGACTTAGGATTCTTCTCAACGCTTTTTTCAAAAATTTTATTCTTATCCCAAAAATCCAAGACTTTCTTCTCAAGCTCTGAGAAATTCACTTTTTCCTGATAGTTTTTTACAAATTGCATACAAGAAACCTTTCCCTTTACATCTCCCTAAGAACAATCTCATCAACTTCCCTAGCCCTAACAACCAGCACTCCCACAACAACAAATCCAAAAACAATCAAAATGACCAGTGATAAAAACGTTTTAAAACTCATCCCTTTTACTCCATATGAACTCTTTCGTATTTTCCATCTTATTAACATAGCGTGCAAGGGTAAAAAGCAAGTCAGAAAGCCTGTTTAAATACATGATGATACTTCCCGATACTTTTTCTTCCTTAGAAAAAGACACAATGTTTCTCTCGCATCTTCTGCAAACAGATCTGGTTAAATGAAGTGAGGAAGAAGGAACTGATCCTCCGGGAAGAATAAAATTTGAAAGCTTACTAACCTTGGCAGAATACTTATCTATGCACTTTTCTACAAAGGAAGTTCTCCTTTTTAACCTGGAGGATGTTCTAACCTGTTCTTCCAATGAAGGAAGTACAAAACCTATCGTAAATAAATCTCTCTGAACACCAGTAAGAATCAAGTTTATCTCGTCAAGCTTAATATAGGAGATGCTGACACCCAAAGCACTGTTAAGCTCATCCAAACATCCTAAAGATTCTATGATTTTTGCATCCTTTGAAACTCTCTTACCTCTAAACAGAGAAGTTTTTCCCTCGTCACCTGTTTTAGTGTAAATTTTCATACTATTAAGGATTATAGGTTAAAGTTGAAGAAGATGAAAATTGAATCCTTAGCATCTGCTGTACCCGCACGTATAGCACTTGGCACAGCCCTCTTCCAAAACGAGAGTTGAGTTACCACAGTCAGGGCACATGTCGGAAGAAAAGAACAAGTTTTGCTCTTTCTTTTCGGGCTCAATAATATTGTGGCCGTTCTGTTTAACGGTAAAACCAAATTCCCTGGCAAAAACTTTTGCCACAGCATCAGGTATTGATGAAATCCTGTTAGGGCCAAAACCTATAGAGCTCGAACCACCGATACCTATAAGCTGGTCTATTATTTCGCTAACTGTATGAGAGGAATCTCTTGATGATCTTAACCATCCGGACATAAGTCTTCCCATTGCCTCTGCGAGGCCTGAAACATCTGAACCCGCTTTACCTACAGTTAGAAAAACCTCAAAAGGCTCATTTTCCCTTTCCCTTGTTATGTTTATATACGCTACCCCTTGAGGTGTTCTTAATTTATATGTCACACCTTCAAGTCTTTCCGGTCTTGCCTTTACAGCACTCACATCAATATTCTTTATGGTACTAGAAGCATCCGATTCTTTCTTCTTTTTGGTTTCATGTGTTTCCAAGACCACTTCCTTTCTTGTACCGGTAACATAGACTGTAATCCCCTTACACCCAAGCTTCCAAGCCTTTATATAAACCGATGCAATGTCATCCTTAGTTGCCGTTTCCGGAAAATTACATGTTTTTGAGAGCGAGTTGTCAATAAAAGCCTGGATAGAGGCCTGCATCATAACATGTTCATCAGGTGTAATATCAGATGAAACTACAAAAACGTTTTTTATTTCTGCGGGAAGTTCTGCTACTCTCTGGCATGTTCCGGTTCTAACAACCTCATCTATTATTTTTTCTTTAAGCTTTGCCTCTATACCAGCTTCATTTAAAGCGTTTTCAAAAAGCGGACTTGTGTAAGTAAGGGTGAGCTTGTTTTCATTTCCAGCGGCCTGATAAACATTCCTCAAATAGGCCAAAGCAAAGGCGGGCTCACAGCCATATCCTTCGCAACCTGCGACAGTTGAGATTGTCCCCGTAGGGGCAACCGTCGTCTGAGCCCCATTTCTTATCCCATACTTTTTTATACCTTCGGTTACAACATTCCAGTCCAGTTTGGGCCTCCACCAGTTTGTGGCATGTGAAAATAATGGTTTTGGAGGTTCCCACTTCAAGTCTTTAGGATCGTAGATACTTCCCGAAATAGCTTTGAAGGACCCGCGCTCCCTTGCAAGATCTATGGATGTAATCATTGAGTGGTATCTGATAAATTCTGAAACTTGAGACGCAAACTCACAACCTTCCCTACTCCCATAACGGATCCCAAGGGTATACATACTATCAGCAAGACCCATAAAACCAAGTCCTATTCTTCTTACGCTTTCTGCCGATCTTCTTAGCTCCGGAACTGCCTCAACGTACTTATTGGCCGTAACCACATTGTCTAAAAATCTTGTAGAAAGGATCACTGTTTCCTTCAAGGCACCCCAATCCAGTTTTTTATCAGGGGTTATATGCTCGGCAAGGTTAACAGAGCCAAGACAACAATTTTCGTAAGGGCCTAACCACTGCTCTCCACAAGGGTTGGTTGCTTCTAGAGAGTAAAGATGGGGAACTGGATTTGATCTGTTTGCAACATCAATAAATAAAACACCGGGTTCTCCGTTCCTGTGAGCGAAAGAAATAATCATATCAAATATTTCTTTAGCTAAAACCGTTTCAACAATCCTTCCGTCGTGTGGGTCAATAAGATCGTAGGTGGTGTTTGATTCAACAGCTTTCATAAAAGCATCTGTAACTGCAACAGAAATGTTAAAATTGGAGACACTTCCCTCGGTTGCTTTGCAGGAAATAAAGTCCCTTATATCCGGATGGTCAACTCTTAAAACTGCCATATTTGCCCCCCTCCTTGCTCCCCCTTGAGCTATCTCCCCAAAAGCTGAATCATAAACTTTAAGAAACCCTACTGGACCTGTTGCTTTGCCATTGCTCGTTTTAACAATTGCACCCTTTGGCCTTAATCTTGAAAACGAGAAACCATTCCCTCCGCCAACCTGCTGAATTAACGCTGCTGCTCTAAGAGTGGAAAATATCCCATTAGATTCTTTACCAAGGTCGTCTTCTATAGGCAGTACAAAACAAGCCGCGAGCTGACCAAGTGGAGTTCCGGCACCCGTAAAGGTAGGGGAGTTTGGAAAAAACTTTTTTGTGGTGAGAAGATTATAAAACTCAACTTCAGAAGTCTTTACATCAAGGTATCCCAAGTCCGGCTCCGCAACACATCTTGCGATTCTTTCAAACATTTCTTCTATACCCTCCGCAGGCTCTCCGTCGGCGCCTCTTCTTAAGTATCTTTTTGTAAGAACTGTTTTACTATTTTCATCTAGTACAATTCTTGTATTCTTCTCAATATGTTTTTTTGAATCAACTCCACCTGATCCATTTAAAGTAGCATCTTTACTTGAAGGTTTAACCTGTAGCCACTGCATATTCTAAAAAACAAAAAATCCCTGACGAAGCTTATAACAAAGCCTAATTGTTAATAATAAATAAATACCTGGCTATATTTATTGAACCATACACAAGATTAGCAAGCAAGAAGATTTTTCTGCTACATTAGAGGGAATTAAGGATTATCTTTTTCTCAAGAAAGTTGGAATATCAAATCTCTCATCACCAAACAGATTATCTTCTTTCTTAATTTCTTCTTTTTCAGGTTGTTCTTCCAGTTTTTCCGCCATCTTTTCTCTCTTCTCTATTCTCCCATACTGCTTAACCAGCTCATTATCAAAACCTGTGGCAATAACGGTTATTTTAACTTGATCATCAAGACTTTGATCTATCGTTGCCCCAAATATGATATTGGCATCAGAGCTTGCAGCCTCGCTTATAATCCTTGCTGCCTCATCTACTTCATGCATTGATAGGTTATCACTTCCAATAACGTTAAATAATATACCTGTAGCACCTTCTATTGAAACTTCAAGAAGCGGTGAGGAGACAGCTGCCCTTGCTGCTGTTACAGCTCTATTCTCACCTGTTCCTCTTCCAATACCCATTAATGCGGAGCCAGCTTCCGTCATAATAGTTCTAACATCCGCAAAATCAACGTTTATTAGTCCTGGCATAGTAATTAAATCTGAAATCCCCTGTACACCTTGACCCAAAACATTATCTGAAACCTTAAACGCTTCTATTATAGACATCTTTTTCTCTACAACTTCCAAAAGCTTCTGGTTCGGAATGGTAATCAACGCGTCAACCTTTCCTTTCAGATTAGTGACGCCTCTTTCAGCATTTTGCATTCTCCTAGTACCTTCAAAGTTAAAAGGTTTAGTAACAAAACCGACGACCAAAGAACCTACCGATTTTGCAATCTCTGCAATTATGGGTGCAGCACCCGTGCCGGTTCCACCCCCCATCCCCGCTGTAATAAAAATCATGTCTGAACCCTCAAGATGCCCTTTTATCACATCAGAGGACTCGTGAGCTGCCCTTTCCCCTATTTCAGGATTAGCTCCCGAACCAAGACCTTTAGTTATTTCCTGACCAATTGGAATTTTTATAGGCGCTTGATTAACAGACAAGGCCTGTGCATCCGTGTTAATTGCAATAAATTCCACTCCTGCAATACTTTGGGATTCAATCATCGTATTTAATGCATTGCAACCGCAACCTCCTATACCGACTACTTTAATTTTAGCGTAACGCTCTATCTCAGGCTTCACCAACATAAATTGAAAATCTTAGGGCAGAAAAGATTTAAAGAAATTAATACTCTTAGAGACTAATCCACCAATCTTACTCTTTGAGCCTCCAAAAGACAAGTTTGAACTCTTAGTTCGCATAAAATGACTTCCGTAAAGAAGAACCCCAACAGTTGCTGAAAAAGCCGGGCCTTCAATTTCATCAATTAAACCCGTAACACCTCTAGGATATCCAACTCTTACAGGCATTTTTAGCACGTTTTTTGCTATTTTTTCAATACCACAGGTCGCGGCAGCCCCTCCTGTTACAATGAGACCAGCCGGAAGCTTACCCGAAAGGTTTCCTTTCCTTACTTCCAAAGCAATCAACCTCAAAATTTCGTCAAGCCTAGCATCAATGATGTCATATAAAAGTTTTTTTGGGATAGTATCTGTATCAAGATTAAATTCTGTAACATCCAAATCGTCGTTTTTCTTCTCGCCTTCCAAAGGTTTTTTGTCTCTCTCAAGAGAAAGATTAATCTTTATTTTTTCCGCAGCTTCCATTGAAGCCCTTAGCCCTATTGCAAGATCAGAAGTTACATGCTGTCCTCCAATTGGAAGAACTGAAGAATATACGGGACTTCCATCTGAAAAGATAACTATGGATGTCGTGCCCCCGCCTATATCAACAAGTATAGCCCCAAGCTCTTTTTCGGTATCGGTTAAAACAGCCTCACTTGATGCTATACCAGTAAATACAAGATCCTCAACCTCTACACCGACTTGAGTAACGCATTTAACCAAATTTCTCATGCTTGTTGCAAGGCCTGTTATAACATTCGTCTCAACCTCAAGTCTTACACCGCTCATACCGGTCGGATCTTTTATGCCGCTTTGTCCATCCACTATGAAATCCCTAGGAATAACATGGATTATCTCTTTGGAAGATGGTAAAGAAATTGCCTGCGCGGCTTCCGTAACTCTTGCTATGTCTTCTGCACCTATCTCAACACCTTGATGCGACACTGCAACCACTCCATGTGAATTCATTGACTCTATATGACTTCCTGAAACCGTTACATAAGCCGACTGAATTGATATTCCGGCCATCCTTTGAGCTCTCTCCAAACTCTGATCAATTGCCTCCACAGCCTCATCAATATCAACAACTACACCCCTTTTTATTCCAGTGGATGGAACTTGAGAAACACCTATAACTGAAACCCTGCCTTCTGAAACATTCGCAACTATGGTACTGATTTTTGAAGATCCTATATCTATTCCGGTTACAAATTTATCTTTACCCATACTGATCTATTCTACTACTACATTATCATATCTTAAATCTATTTTTTTTAACACGATTTCATTCTGATCTTGACGCTTAATAACCTCTTTTAACAAACTTATCTGTGAAAAAACATCTTTCTTTAGGCTTATATAAACCTTAATATCGCCTTTTATTAGAGCTTCCACATAGCTGTCATTTTCAATTCTTAAAAAAGTCATATTTATGTCTTCCTCTTCCATTATTTTTACAATTAAAAGGGGTACACTAAGGTAATTTCCAGGAACGAAACCACCGTTTGTTATGTCGCCATCCCCCCTATAAAGCACCAGGGGAAGATTTAAAAAAGGTGGTTTAACTTCTCCCAGAACAAAACCTTCATCATCAACTAAATATGTAACTTCTGAACCTTCCTTTTTTACGAGTGCCGCTTCTTTTCTTTCCACAAAGTTCACATATATGGAATCAGGATAAACTCTCTTCACACTAAGCACTTTTATTGAGGGGAATGTTCCCAAAAACATTGCTATCAACTCTTTTTTATTGAGAAGCACTATGTTTTTCCCTAGCACATTTGCCTCCACAACCGTTTTAATATTTTTGGCATCAGTAAATTTGGCATTTCCCTCTACGATCACTCTTTTGATAACGAGATTTTCAAGAAACTTTTTTGGAAGTGAGGATCTAAGAAAAAAAAGTATAAAACCAACAAAAATTATCCCCAAGAAAATAGGCGGGAGTTTTGAAAACTTTCTTCTGATGTTACTTAACAAGTATTTCCTGGTATATGTCATCTGCTAAAACTTTGGCTGAATCCGAAACTATCTCAATCTTTCGATCACTTTTTAAAATAAACGAATTTAAATTTCTTAACACAAATGAAATATCATCTATAAGTCTTTTTTTAGTAAGCTCTTCCTCGGGTATTATTTTGGAAAGGCCTAAATCTTCCACAATTTTTGCATTTAGAAACTGTTCGTTATGAGAAACCCACGGAATAGGTATAAATATAGATGGTTTTTCTAACGCTAACAGTTCATACACTGTATTAGCTCCGGCTCTTGAAACAACAAGTGAGGTTTTAGACAGCACCTCTCCAATATGTTTAGTGTCAATGTAATCATAAACTTTATACCTTTCCTTCAGACCTTCCGGTAGTTTCTCCCGTCTTTGTAACAATTCATTATAGTCATCCGATTCACTGTAACTTCCGCATTGATGAATGACATTTGCAATAATCAGGAGATCTTCAAGAACACCTTTAACGCATTCGTTTATTACATGAGAACCCTGCTTTCCACCGGTAATATAAATTATCGGCAGGTTGTTATTAAAAGTGACTTCACTTGACCTGGGATTTAGTACTTCTTCCCTTATCGGAAGTCCTGTATACAAAGTTTTGCTTTTCGGAAAGTACTTGGCCGAATCCCTCCAGGATATATAAATTCTTTTTACAAAGAAAGAAATAAATCTATTTGCAAACCCGGCCACAACTGTCTGTTCGTGGGTAGCAGACGGAATTCTTAACAAAAAACCGGCAAGTACTACAGGAACCGATATATAACCCCCGAATGACAAAATCCCATCTGGTTTAAGCTTTTGTAAAAGCCTAAATGCCTTAGCAAGCCCAAAAAAAGTTTTGGCTATCCTAAAAGGACTATAAATTTTATAAAACTTGCCGGCATCAATATCAAAAAACGGAATGCCCATAGATGTAATTTCTTTATATTCAGAGCTTTTATTCTTGTCCTTCCACAAAGAATATGTATGCCCAACCCACAGAATTTCAACATTTTCATATCTCTTTTTAAATTCATTTATCACAGGAATTGCGGTTGTGTGATGACCCCCGGTAATAAGAAGTTTCATATATTCTGACAGCTCCGGCTTACATTTAACAGTACGCCAAGTCCACATAAACCAAAAACCATAGAGGAACCCCCATATGAGATTAACGGAAGGGGCACCCCTGTTAGGGGCAGCAGATTTACCATACCGGACAAATTCACGATACTCTGTACGGCAAACCAAGAAGTCACTCCTGTTGCTAACAGGGTTCCAAGCTTATCCGGAGCTTTTAAGGCGATACGATATCCCCTGATTATAATAAAAAGAAATAGTGAAACAAGAAAAACCAACCCAATGAAACCAAGCTCTTCACCTATAACCGCAAAAATAGAATCAGTCGCTACTTCAGGAATATACTGGTATTTTTGCCTTGACTGTCCAAAACCAAGACCAAACAAACCCCCCGACCCAAGTGCAATTAATATTTGATTTATGTGATAAGAAGTTCCTTCAGTATCTTCTGAATTAAACCCTAAATATGTCAAAAACCTTTCCTTTCTGTAAGCGGATGAAAGTATGAAAACAGAAGCAAAAGCTAGAGCAATGGGAACGCCTACCAGAAAATATGAGAAATTTAAACCGGACACTAAAAGCATAATTAACCCAATAATCGATATAAGCATGGCTGTGCCAAAGTCGGGTTGAGCAAGCACTAGTCCTACAAGGAGGATACAAACGGGAATAAAAATCAGAAGTGCCTTAACCTCTCTCTTGGAAAAAATAACTGAAAGATAAAAAATAAAAGATAGTTTAATGAGCTCGCTTGGCTGAAAACCAATTCTACCAATGATTGGAATGGTAGGAAAAGGAGATGGGTTAAGATAAATCCACCTTCTAGCCCCATAAATCAAAGGCGCGAATGGGGACGGTATTAAAACAAAGATTAAGGAAATTAAAGACACTACAAAAAGGGGTAGGGCTACTTTTGAAATTGAATGATAATCTATTCTATACCCTATAAAAAAACCTGCTAAGCCGAGGAGAACCCATACAGCCTGAAGATAAAGAAAATAATATTTCCCCCCAAATATGTCATAAGCATAGACGACGGAGACATCATAAACCATCACGACACCAAAAATTAATAAGAATAAAATTGCATATAAGAGGAGGGTGTCCTTTCCTTGATAGGCCTTTTTCCTTTCACCGGAAGGTTTTTTCATAATAGGGCGATTATTAAACCAACAACCGACAGTATAGAGTTCACAAGCCAAAATCTCATAGTTACTTTCGTTTCGTGCCACCCAAGCTTTTCAAAATGATGGTGGATCGGCGCCAAAAGAAATACTCTCTTTCCTCCTCTTAATTTAGCTGACCACTGCTGAATAAAACTAGACCCTATCTCTGCAATAAAGATCCCGCCTATAAAAAGCAAAGCAAACTCACGTTTTAAGTAAGAAGCAGTTAAAACAAAGAGAATACCAAGTGGAAGGGTTCCTACATCAGACATCTCCACTCTTGCAGGATAAATATTAAAGTAAAGAAAGGCGAGTTCAGCCCCAACTACAGAAGCACAAAATAACGCCAATTCATATCTTCCAAATATTAGAGAAAGGATCCCAAGTGCTAAAAAGGAAACACTGTGCAAACCTGCCGAAAGTCCATCCATACCATCCGTTACCCCAAATGCATTCGCAAACCACAAACACAAAAAAATGATAAAAGGTATGTACAACACTCCTATATTCACGTCACCTATAAAAGGAAACCAGAATACGTGAAGGTTAGATTTAAAATAAAGCCATAAAACCCCGGCTAGAGCAGGAACAACCTGCATGAGAAATTTTTCGTGAGTTTTAAGTCCTCTTTGGGTACTTCCCATAATTCTAAAAACTTCTTTAAAAAGATCCCACGGTATAAGAGCAAGTTTATAAATTTTCCACAAAAGTACATTTTTTGAAACGACAGCATCCACTTTCTCCCGTACCGCGAATGAAAACCCTTTTCTCCCAATAGTGTTTATAAACTCATCCACAGCACCAAAGATTGATCCCACAACTAAAATAAAAGAAAAGGGTATTAAAAGATCCCAATTTCTAAAAAAGAGTACAGAAATTACAAAAACAGTAAATGTAATTAAAGCCCCTCCCATAATCGGTGTACCAAACTTCATGGCCCTTTCAGGAAGATTGTTATCAAGATCCGCTTTGCTGATTCTTCTTATATTAAACTTGTAAAGAAAACCTATAAATAAAGGAGCAAGTAAGAAACAAAGTATAAAAGATGTTAATAAAATTATTAGGAATTTTAATTCCATAAAAGATCTTCATCCTCAAGTGACTAGCCTAAGGAACAATCGAAATCTTTGCACCAAGACTTAAAAGTTTTTCATCAAACTTTTCAAATGATGAAGCTATGTGTTCATATCCATAAATTTCACTTCTTCCCTCGGAAGCAAGAGCGGCTAAAATTAAGGCTGCGCCGTCTCTTAAATCGGATATAAAAAGTTTTTCCTTCCGAAGTTGTGTAGGGCCTTCAACCCTGGCAACTGTATAAGGCTCTCCTTTTACATTAACATCATAGCTGTCATCACTTATAACAGCTGCTAAGCCAACTTCCGAAGGTTTTAAAAGACTTATTTTGGCACCCATTCTATTTAGCTCCCTAACGTAGGAAAACCGGTCAGTATAGATTGTGTCGTGAATAATACCTGCTCCCTTAGTTTGTGTTAGAAGCACCGCAAAAGGGGCCTGCCATTCGGTCATAAAACCCGGAGCCGGAGCCGTTTCCACATCAACGGCGTTAAGAGCTTGATCTTTTCTCCTCCAAATCCTTAGCTCCTTCCCTTTAAATTCAAAGCTTGCACCCATGGCCTCAAGCTTTCTGATAAAAGAAAGAAGATCCGAAGAAACTACATCTTCAATCTTTATATCACCATAAGTCACAAGAGAAGCTATTGCAAATGTTACGGCTTCGCTCCTATCAGGCATGATTCTGTGTTTTGTACCTTTAAATGTCTGGGTGCCGTTTACAACAATCTTTCTTTCCTCTACCCTTTTAACGTCGGCTCCCATAGAATTCAAAAATAAAATAAGGTCATCTATCTCCGGCTCCGACGCGGCATTATTTATATAAGTCTCCCCTGGGACAAAGACACTTGATAAAAGAGCGTTTTCAGTCCCCATAACCGTTGAAGTTTTAAAAGACATACTAACATTCAAAAGTTTTTTTGATTCAAGAAAGTAATAGTTATTATCCTCTTTTACTTCAAAACCTAATGCCTCCCACGAGCTTACCCATCTGTTAACAGGTCTCGCACCAAATGTGGATTTGAACTTCGGAATTAATGCTTTGCCAAATCTATAAAGCAAAGGACCTGCCAGCAAAGCAGAGGTCCTACTCTTACTGGAGAGATCATATGGGAGCTCATAAGAAGATATTGAGGAAGCATTTATTAAAACCTTATTCTGTGAAATCCAAGTGACTCCTACACCGATACCTTTTAATATTTCAATGTCTGACAGCACAATGCCTACATTCGGAATGTTCTCCAATGTAACGTCTTCATTTGAAAACAAAGAAGCAACAAGAAGCTTTAAAGCCGTATTTCGGGATCCTGAAGTTTTGATATTCCCAACAAGGGGTTCTTTGCCATCAACAACTAGTTTCATACAGTTATTTAAACAATCCGACAAGTAAAAGGGAGTTGATTGAAAACAGCACGCCAAAAATAATCGTCAGGATAAAGACGAGCTTTTCAAATCCCCTTTTTGACCTATACATTCCCGTAAGATTAGTGGACAGTCCCCTCCCTCTTGCCTGAAGAAGAATAAGAATTGCCAGTAGCACCGAAAGAAATATCTGAAAAATTTTAAGAAGCGGTAAAAACCTGCCTTCCATTAATCTTTCCCCCCTCCCAGCCAACCAAAAAACTGCTGAATAAGTGTGAACAGCGCTGAAGCAAGTACATAGCTCCAAAAAACAGATAAGGTGCTTGAATTAACCACAAACACTAAAAGCTTCAAATGCCTTACGCTCCCAGGAGCAAGCTTAAAAGAAGGAAGAAACTTATCAAGCAGAAAGAGAGAAACAAGGTTAATAAGAAAACTTAATACTAAATAACCTATGCCTTCGGTTGGAAGAGACATAACTTTCAAAATAGGTTTTGTAAAAATTAAAATTAAACCAAGACCCAGTGAAACTAAAAATAAAGAGGCGTTTTCTTCACCTCCAAAATATAAACCCGAAAAATAATAAGAAACCACAAGGAGACTTATAAAAGAAAAAATAATATTTCTTAAAATCAGCTTCATATCAGATAATTATATCAACCTTTGGATCTTAATTCCTTTAATCTTAATAAATGGTGGTAAACTCTTGCAAATCTATGAGCCTCATCACGCAGTCTTTGAAGAAGTTTCAAACCCTCATTTGTTCTGTCAAGGTACAATTCTTTAAAAACACCGTTTTTCTTATAAACAAGAGCCTCGTTTCTTTTCGCAAGCCCGACTACCGGAATCTTAAGATTTTTCTCCTTTAACACGTTTAATGCTATGGTCACCTGTCCTTTTCCCCCATCAACAAGAATAAGATTTGGCATCTCCCAGCTTTTCACATCTTCTCTAGGGTAAAATCTTCTATTTAGTACTTCCGACATCATAAAGTAATCATCAGGTTGGTCTTTCAACTTAATTCTAAAACGCCTATATTCGCTTTTATTAATTCTGCCGCTCGTTGCAACAACCATGGACGCTGTAGCATTTTTACCTGATACGTTTGAGATATCATAGCATTCAATTCTACTTGGTTTATCCCTGATGATGGGTAAGTTAATTCTAATTTCCGACAAGGCCTCGTTTCTTATATCTTCCGAAAGATTTGGATTATCTATATATAAAGATGCGTCTCTAAACCTTTGGGTAACGTATTCATACTTTTTTAATGTATCTCTTAATTTAGCTGCCTCTTCATATTTTGATTCTTTTGCTGCTTTTATCATCTGTTTTGTGAGACTCCTTTGAAAAGATTTAGAATCTCCTGACAAAAACCTCTTAAGAATTAAGATCCCTTTTCTATAAGTTTTCGGAGTAATAAAACCAGTACACGGCGCACTACAGAGCCCTATATGTCCATACAAACATGGTGATTTCAGCTTTTTATATTTCAAATACTTTGATTTGGAGCAATCTCTAAAAGGTATAACTTTTCTTATTGACCTTAATACGTCATTAACCACTCCTCCAAAAGGAAAAGGTCCAAAAAAGTTTTTTCTTATTCCTTTCAGTTTTCTCACTGTGGTTACAACGGGAAGGGTCTCTCCATCTATTCTTTCATTCCTTATCACAATATATTTATAAGATTTATCATCCTTAAGACTAATATTAAACTTTGGTTTATATCTTTTAATCAGTTCTGCCTCCAAAAGCAGGGCTTCTAGCTCGCTTTGAACTTCTATGTGACTAATGTCATAAGCGTTTTCTACTAAAGCTTTGGTTTTTGATCCAAGAGGAACATCAGAAGCAAAATAGGATGAAACACGATCCCTTAAACTTTTAGCCTTCCCCACATATAAAACCTTCCCCTTTTTATTTATATACAAATAAACTCCAGGCACCTTGGGAAGCATTTTCGCTTTATTTTCTAAGTTTGATATACTCATATGGGTTATTGTATCATTAGATTCACTTTAAAACGGATGAAAAAACTTCTTCTACTTCTTTATGTTCTAATCTCTTTACCCCTTTTTGAGAGGAAAGCCATGGCTTCTGATTTTCTAGTATCCTATAATGTAACATATGAGGTTCTTGATAATTCCGAAACGGAGGTTTTCCAAGAAATAAAAGTTAAAAACCTTACAAACAGTATTTTTGTCAGCAGTTACAAACTTAATGTAAATCATATAAAAATAACTGATATAAAAGCCTCCAATAAAAGCGGAGAGCTTAAGCTTGACACCAGTTACAAAGACGGGCAGACAACGATTCAAGTTTTCTTTAATGATCAGGTAATAGGAGAGGGTAAAGAGATCAATTGGAATTTAAAATACAAAACAAAAGACGTATCAACAAAAAACGGCCAGGTTTTAGAAGTAACCATTCCAAAGATCTCAAACTTTACTAATGTGGAAGAGTATAACGCAAAGCTTCTGGTTCCTGATAAGTTTGGGGATCTTCTAACGATAAACCCACCCCCCATTCTTGTGGAAGAAAAAGATTCTAAAAGGATTTATAAATTCAATTTAAATCAGATACAAGATTCGGCCGTAAACGCGACATTTGGAAAGTATCAGCTGTTTAATTTTAAACTCACTTATGACTTAAAAAACGAAGGTTTCTTCTCTCAAGAGAAAACCATAGCTTTACCACCCGACATAAAAGACAGACAAACGATCTTAATTAAAGAAATCAGCAAGAAGCCTGATAAGCTTAAGATTGACAAGGATGGGAACCATATTGCAGTTTTTACCGTTCCCCCAAGATCCGAACTTCAGATAAACCTTATTGGCCAAGCTAAGATTAAAAACAAACGAATTGACGCAAAAAACGGAGGAAGGTTTGATGACCTACCCAAAAACCTCGTAAAAGACTACACCACATCAAAAAAATATTGGGAAACGGGTGATCCAAAAATCACATCAATTTCTAAATCCCTCAATGAGAAATTAATTGTTTCCGAAGATGCAAAAAGAGTTTATGAATACGTGTTAAAAACACTAAGTTATGACAATTCCAAAAATAAAAACATCATAGTGGAAAGGCTTGGAGCTTCAAAATCCCTCCTTAAACCAAAAGAAGCCATATGCATGGAGTTTGTTGATCTCTTCATAACAATAGCAAGGTCCATGGGAATTCCTGCAAGAGAAGTCAACGGCTACGCTTACTCTAAAAGCCCTTCTTTAACTCCTCTATCCATCAATTTACGCGGAGGAGATGTACTCCACTCTTGGGCGCAATATTACGATCCCAAATTCGGGTGGGTTCAGATTGATCCCACCTGGGGAGAAACTTCAGGCCTTGATTACTTTGAAAATCTTGACTCTAACCACTTTGCCTTTGTAATTAAAGGACTTTCTTCAGAGTATCCTCTCCCGGCAGGTGCTTACAAAAATACAGATCGTGAAAAACCACAGGTTGATGTAAGCTTCGCTATTACAGATGACACTAAAGAGGAATACTCCGTAAAGGCCGAGAAAGTTTTTGACATAAACTTTATAAATTTACTTCTTGGAAAGAAGAAAGTAATACTCACAAACACAGGCGGGCAAACTCTTTTTGATGTTAAGGAACCAAAACTTGGAAAGTTTCCGCCTATGTATAAAACCAAAGCTTACATAAGAGGGGACGAAATTACAGTACAATTTAAAAATTTTGACGGAGAAGATAGAGAACTGAAAGTTAAACTTTCACGTTAGAAAAAAGCTTTGTTTTCATCTCTTCTCTTAATACGGAAGCTGTGTGAGATTTTGTATTTTTAAGTAGTCCTTCCAAAGTTCCTGCATACAAAACTTCTCCCCCCTTGTCTCCCCCTTCGAGCCCAAGATCAATAACATAATCGGCGTTTTTTATAACATCTAAATTATGCTCTATAACAAGGATCGTATTTCCTTTGGCAACTAATCTTTTAAGTATGGCAATAAGCCGTTCTAGATCATAGAAATGGAGCCCTGTAGTCGGCTCATCAAGAATGTAAAATGTTCCTCCTGTTGATCTTTTTGAAAGCTCTGTGGCAAGTTTTACTCTTTGAGCCTCTCCGCCGGAAAGCGTTGGTGCCGGCTGACCAAGTTTAATATATGAGAGCCCTACATCATATAAAGTTTCAAGTTTGTTTCTAATTTGAGGTATATTTTCAAAAAAGCTCAAGGCTTCCTCAACTGTCATGTTTAATATATCGCTAATGTTTTTCTGCTTGTAATAAATTTCAAGGGCCTCACGATTGTATCTTTTTCCCCCGCAAACTTCACAGTTAATATAAACATCAGGCATAAACTGCATCTCTATCCTAATCTGCCCTTCTCCAAGACAAGCCTCGCACCTGCCTCCTTTAACATTAAAGCTAAACCTTCCGGGCGCGTAGCCTCTTACTCTCGCTTCAGGAGTCTGCGAAAAAACTTCTCTGATAAAATCAAAAGTTTTTGTATAAGTTGCAGGATTTGACTTCGGAGTTCTACCAATCGGGGATTGATCTATTGCTATTGCATTATCTATTTCTTCGGCGCCTACTAAACCATCAAAACCTTCAGGCTTTTCATCGTTTTTAAGACCAAAATGTGATCTTAAAGCTCTATATAGGGTTTCATTGACTAGCGTAGACTTTCCAGAACCCGAAACACCGGTTACGCAAACAAATTTTGACAAAGGTATTTTTACATTGATATTTTTCAGATTATGCCCTTTTGCTCCAAGGATTTCCAAAAACTTTTGCTCTTTAACCTCCTTATAAGAGAACCTTAATCTGGAATCGCTTTTCACCTCAAAATCTTCCTTTCCAACCTCTTTTTCCCCTGATAGATATCTCCCTGTGAGAGATGACTTATTCTTTTTTATTTCCGAAGGTGTTCCAAAAGCTACAATCTTTCCGCCGTGCTCACCTGCACCCGGACCAAAATCAAGTATATAATCCGAATTTAACATGGTTTCCTTGTCATGCTCCACAACAAGAACCGTATTTCCAAGATCTCTTAAATTCTTTAATGTATCAATAAGCCTACCCTGATCTCTTTGGTGCAGCCCTATAGATGGCTCATCCAAGACATACAAAACGCCTGACAAACCCGAGCCTATTTGGGATGCCAATCTAATTCTTTGAGCCTCCCCTCCCGCAAGAGAAGCAGAACTTCTATCAATTGTCAGGTAGTCCAAACCAACATCAAGCAAAAACTTAAGTCTTGCGTCTATCTCTTTAATTATAGGAAATGCGATTTTCCTTTCATTTTCCGAGAGTGCTGGCTGTTGTTTAAGGTTTCTTACCCAGAGAGAAACATCGGAAACGCTCAAAGAGCAGACTGAAGAGATATTAAAATTGTCAATGGTAACTGAAAGAGCTTCCTTTTTCAGCCTTGTTCCAAGACATACTGAACACGGTTCTTTGACCATATATCTTTCAATCTCACCTCTTACATAATCAGAGGAGGTTTCTTTATATCTTCTTTCAAGATTTGGTATTACTCCTTCAAATCTGGAATTAAAGGTTCCGCTATTTTCCCCATCTTTACTTACATATTTAACTCTGAAAACTTCATTTGGAGCTCCGTAAAGAATAATTTTTTTAACACCATCGGATAAATTTTTTATGGGTGTGTTTAAAGAAAAGTCATATTGCTTTGAAACGGCCTCAACAACTCTCATCATCCAAGATGACCCCTCTATCATTCTTGACCAGGGGAATACTCCACCTTCCATAATTGACAAATTTTGATTAAGAACAACATCCGGATCCACCTTAAGTTTATTTCCAAGACCATCACATGAAGAGCACGCGCCATGCGGTGAGTTAAATGAAAAGTTTCTGGGTTCAAGTTCAGGAAGAGATATATTACAAACCGGACAGGCAAACCTTTCAGAATACAAGTGATCGGAGAACTCTTTTGGAAACTCGGGAAAATCCAAGGAGGCATCCTTCACCTCCGAAACAATAATATTTCCATTCCCAAGCTTCAAACCCTGATCAACTGATGAAGTAAGGCGCTTAGTTATCTCCTTTTTCAAAGAAAAATCTTTTAATCTGGCCTTAGTAAGAACCACCCTGTCTATTAAAAGGTCAATAGTATGTTTATTGGTCTTAATTAGCTCAAAATCATCATTTAAATTTCTAATCTTTCCGTCAATTCTCGCTTTTATGTAACCCTCTCTTCTTAAATTTTCAAAAAGCGTTGAATATTCGCCTTTCCTATCTTTGACAATGGGGGACAAAACCAAAAGTCTTATACCCCTAGAACCCACAGGGACAAGTTCAAAAATTTTATCAACAATCTGTTCCGAACTCTGCTGGCTTATTTCCCTTCCACAGCTTGGACAATGCGGATGCCCGGCTCTTGAAAATAAGAGCCTAAAAAAATCATAAATTTCGGTTACAGTGCCAACCGTAGATCTTGGGTTATGTGAAGTTGTTTTCTGATCTATGGCAATGGCCGGTGAAAGGCCCTCAATGCTTTCAACATCCGGTTTGTCCATAACTCCTACAAACTGCCTGGCGTAAGCGGACAAGCTTTCCACATATCTTCTTTGACCTTCGGCATAAATAGTGTCCATGGCCATTGATGACTTTCCCGACCCCGAAACACCGGTAAAAACAACCAATTTATTCTTTGGAATTTCAAAACTCACATTTTTGAGATTGTGTTGTCTTGCTCCTTTGACTACTATCTTATCTAAAGCATTCATATTCGCGATTAAAAATTATATGGTATTTCTTCGGGTCTTGTAAAGTGCCAATTAGGGCAGGTTAATTGGGCTATTTAGAGGACGTATTGGGCAAAACATTTATTTGACCTCCTGTGCCTAAGACATTTTCCGGTTCGCTTGCCTCTTCTTTCACGTCATCCGTAGATTCAACCTGGTCCTCCTTAGTAACACTTTCCTCTTCCACCTTACCCACTTCACTTACTGGCTTTCGGCCAAAATACCACATGCTCCCTACGGCAAGAATTAATAATAAGAGGATACCAACAATAAGATTAGCCCAGTTTGCTTTTGAGTTTAGATTTTGAAGATCTTTAAGAAAATTTTCAAGCATTTAAATCACCCCCTTTTGTTTAATCATTTTTCTTTTTCTTATCGGATTTTTCCTTTTCCTCCATTCCACAGCTTATCTTATCAGGTTCACCTCCTCTAACAAAAACCTCTCTGATATTTGAGCAGTCGGAATACACTTTAACTATAACACCTTCAGGCAAAGCAAAGCCCTCCAGAGCCTTTCCGGTAAGAAGTTCTGTCATCATTCTATTCCATGCAGGAGCGGCTCCAGTTAATCCTGAAGAAAGTGTCGGATTCATGGGCGTATTATCGTTATTTCCAACCCATACGCCTACTACAAAAGAAGGTGTGTATCCAAGTGTGTAATTATCTCTTTTCTGATCCGTAGTTCCCGTTTTAACTGCAACTTTATGTCCTTTAATACTTAAGAAATTATTAGTCCCGAAAGCGGGTATTCTTGCATAGTAATCAGAAAGAATATCCGTGATAATGTAAGAAACTTCTTTTGAGAGAACTCTTTTTTCCAGATTCTCGTTTGAAAATATCTCATACCCCTTACTGTCTTTAATGTTTAAGATTGGTCTGGTAGGTTTGTAGACTCCTCCCCTTGCTAAAGTTCCATACACATTTGTTAAATCCAGCAAATTAGCCTCTTTTCCCCCAAGTGTTATTGAAAGCCCGTAATTTCCGTCAGCCTCCCAGCTGACTAGACCCATATCTCTCCCAAGGTTAACCATATCATCTATGTTAAGGGTCCTTAAAACTTTTACGGCAGGTACATTGTAAGAATTAGCAAGCGCCCGTCTTAATGTAATCTTCCCGTGAAACTTGCCGTCATAATTCACAGGTGAGTAGGTCTCATAAGGAGTTTTTACTGTCAGGGGAGAATCATCTATTACAGAAGTAGTTTTATACCCTCTTGTTAAAGCAAGAGAGTAAGTTACCGGTTTGATTGCGGAACCGGGCTGCCGCTTAGCAACCGAAACATTAAAAACGCCATCATTTTTAACATCAAAATAGTCTACTGATCCAACCATTGACAGGATCTCCCCCGTTTTAGGATCAAGAACTATTAAAGCCCCATTAGAAACATTAAGCTGTCTGCTTTTTTCCACCTCCTCTTTTACAATTACCTGCGCTTTATCCTGGATATCAAGATCAATTGTTGTTAAAACGGTTAAGCCTCCAAAACTAACAAATCTTTTCCCATACATCCTTTCAAGCTCCGATCTTACATAATCCACAAAATGAGGGGCTCTGATAAAGTCACTTTGAGGAGTAAAAACAAACTCTTCACTAAACGCTTTATCTGCTTCTTCCTGTGTAATTTTCTTTAACTTTACCATCCTTGATAGAACAAGCTTCTGCCTGTCTTTTGCTACGGATAAAGATGAGAAAGGAGAATACACACTTGGGGCCGAAGGAAGAGCCGAAAGAAGAGACGATTCCGATAGTGTGAGTTCAGATGCACGCTTTCCGAAAAACTTTTGAGAAGCCGATTCAACACCCACAACATTTCCTCCATATGGAGCGTTATTTAGATACATCTCAAGTATTTGATCTTTTGAATACTTTTGTTCGGTTAAAACAGATAAAACGAGCTCTTTAATTTTTCGCGTGACGGTCCTCTCCGGTGACAAAAGGGACAACTTCACAAGCTGCTGCGTTATGGTTGACCCTCCTTGAACATTGTCTTTAAAAAAAGTTTCGTTAGCAGCTCTTAGAATACTTAACAGCCTAAAACCTTTATGGTTATAAAACGAGGAATCCTCAATCGCCAGGGTAGCATCAATCATACTTTTAGGCACCAAATTTAGAGGAACCGGATCACCCCTTTTTTCAGGGCAGATCTCATAAATCAACCTTCCTTTCCTGTCCAAAAGCTTTGTGCACTTAACCATATTTTCATTAAGCAGATCGGGTCTTGGAAGCTGCCTGTACCAAGAATAGGCAGTTGCGGGAGTAAGTAAAAAGAAAATTGTAAAGAGAGAACCAAGTATAAACCACTTAACTTTCTCTCTCGCTTTAGGCTTACTTAAATTAAGTGTCTTAACAGAAGAAACTGATTTAAACATCCTGGCCTTAAATTTCTTAACACCTTTGTTCCTCTTAAATACCTTCACAATCAGATCATCTAACCTGTTAATAGAGCTTAAGAGGTCCTTCCCTAGGTTTGAAAAAAAGCGGAATATTTTCTTTAAGAGAATATTTAACTCGGAATAAATAGCTGAAGGAATAACAACAAAAGAAGAGCCAACAAGAATTATTGCGTCCAAGGCAAATTTGAATATAGCTCTTCTGAAATTATCAATTACCTGGCGTATACTCATCCTTGTCCTTAAATCTGGAAATAACCACCACTCTTTTCTCATCTTCCGGGCCATAGCAAGTAAAAAGTACTAGGGCTTTACCGTAGTCCTCCTTCAGAAAATCTATTTCATAAGGGTAAACATAAATCTTTTTGTACACCTCAAATCTATACCACTCTTTATCGGAGGACACATAAACAAAATCATTTTTATTTAAATTATCAAGTCTGGAAAACAGAGCATCTTTCGCATGAGCAAAAATAACTGTGTTTCCGGTTTTATCATTGAGAAAAGAGGTTCCTATACCATAAGAAGCGAAATTGTCAAAAGTTATCCAAGTCCCTTGATCCACCCTTGCACCCTTCACAACCAAATCTACGGAGATTTTAGGTATAACAATTCTTCTTGGAACATCTTTCTCTTCCCTAAAAATTAGCGTTTTGGGTAAAACAGCACCTTTAGCGTAGGTAGAAGTTTTTATTTGGGTTTCTATAAGATAGCCCGCGAAGATAAAAACACCAAGAAGCATAACAATAGGGATGAGGAAAACTAAAATTATTCCTTTCAAATCTTTAGTGAAAGCTTCTTTTATAAAGGAGAAAAGTGTTTGGTTTTCCGACATAGTTTTTCAGATTGTCGGGCAGGAATAATTACTAGCTATCCTATCAAACCATAAAATCAAGTCAAACCACGCTAAATTTAAGTTCTTATGTATTTTTTAATTAATAAAACTTTATCTCTAATCTTTGCAGCCTCTTCAAAGTTTAAAGCTTCAGCTTCAAACCTCATTTGAGCTTCTAGTAGCTTAATCTCTTTTTTAAGCTTTGAAGGGGAGACAAAAGACAAATCCTCATCCTCTCCTACCCTTTCTTTATTAACAGACTGTTCTTCAATTATTTCATCCACTAACCTCTCCCTGATTGGTTTTGTAATACCTATTGGGGTAATTTTAAATTCCTCATTATATTTTTCCTGGATATCCCTTCTTCTTCCTACCTCCGTTATTGCTCTTTCCATACTCTTTGTAACATTATCGGCATACATAACAACACTTCCCTTTATATGTCGTGCCGCTCTGCCCATCGTTTGAATCAAGGATCCTTCCGATCGTAAAAAACCTTCCTTATCTGCATCAAGAATAGCAACAAGTGAAACTTCGGGAAGATCCAGACCCTCTCGTAAAAGATTTATCCCAACCAGTACATCAAAATTTCCCTTCCTTAAATTATCAAGGATATCGGTTCTTTCAAGAGTTTCAATGTCAGAGTGAAGATAAGTTGCCTTAATGCCTTTTTCAATAAGATATGATGAGAGCTCTTCTGCCATCCTTTTGGTAAGGGTTGTAACAAGCACCCTCTCTTTATCAGCTACTCTTATCATAATCCTCTCAAACAAGTCCTCTACCTGGCCTTTAGTTGGTAACACTTTTATGTCTGGATCAACAATTCCTGTAGGTCTTATAAGCTGCTGCGCAACTTTCCCTGAAGTCATGCTAAGTTCCCAGTCTGAAGGAGTTGCCGAGACAAAGATTGCCTGATCTATTTTTCTTAAAAACTCCTCAAATCTTAGAGGCCTGTTCTCAAGCGCCGATGGAAGTCTGAACCCATAATTAACAAGTGTTTCCTTTCTTGAGCGATCTCCGTTGTACATACCTCGTATTTGAGGAACTGTAATATGAGATTCGTCTATAACTGTAAGAAAACCCTTTGGAAAGAAGTCTATTAAAGTATAAGGACTGTCACCCTCTTTCCTACCGTCAAAATAAATTGAGTAATTTTCAATACCCTTGCAATAGCCTATCTCCCTGATCATCTCAAGATCATATTTAGTCCTTTGTTCCAGCCGGTAAGCTTCAAGCTCTTTTCCCAACCCCTTAAGCTCCTTTAACCTCTTTTCCAAATCGGCTTCTATTAGTTTTAAAGCCCCCCCTCTTTTTTCTTCAGCCGTAATATAATGTTTAGCCGGAAATATGACTGTAACCCCCTCCTCACGCGCCGCATGCTCTAAATAATCCTGCTCATCATCTGATTTTATTCTTAAATGGCCTCCCCTTCTGATCAAAGGTAATTTAGTTCTGTCTATCACATTTCCATTTAGAGGATCAAAGTGATATATATCCCTAAGCCTATCATCAAAAATCTCAAGATGAACCCCGTAATCCTGGTAAGATGGGTAAACATCAACACTTTCGCCTCTTACCCTGAAAGTTCCCCGTTTAAACTCAAAATCCGACCGTTCATAGTAAAGCTGTGATAGTCTTTTTAAAAGATCTGACAATCTAAACTTCATTCCCTTTCTTAACTCAAGTGCTATTTTTGAGTATTCCGCAGGAGAACCAAGATTATAAATGCAGGAAACCGAAGCTACTATAATCACATCATTTCGTGTTATTAAAGAATTGGTGGCTGAAAGTCTTAACTTATCAATTTCTTCATTTATGTCGGCATCTTTTTCTATGTAGGTATCAGTTTGTGGAATATAGCTTTCAGGTTGATAAAAATCATAATAGCTCACAAAATATTCAACCGCGTTTTCGGGGAAAAACTCTCTAAATTCCTGGTATAACTGGGCAGCAAGAGTTTTATTGTGGGAAATAACAAGCGTAGGCTTTTTTACGTTTGCTATAACATTAGCAACACTAAAGGTTTTGCCTGAACCGGTAACCCCAAGAAGAACTTCATAAGGATTTTTTTCATTAATCCATTCTGTAAGTTTCCGAATTGCCTGCGGCTGGTCTCCCGTAGGCGAAAAAGAGGATTTAAGCTTAAACACCAAATTATTGTATCAAAAGTTTTAATATTTGGGTATTATTTGGGTGTACTTATATCTCTGTAAAGAAAGCCCTTACCTTCAACAGGGATAAGATTATTCGGGTTTACCCAGTAGCCGGTCAACTTACTCTTAAGCTTTAAAACTGTATTGTCAATAACACCTTCGTTATACTTTTTCTTGTTTAAGCCATTCCAAATGGACTTTGCCAACACATTTCTATTTACGATTTTTCCCTTGTTAGAAAGAAACTGTTTCAAAATCTTCTTTTCAACAAGAGAAAGCCTTAAAGGCGACTTGGTACCGTTTATCAAAACCCCGTCTTTAGTAATTTCCACTTTAGTAACATATTCAACCGATTTCTCCATTCCGATATGTTTCAGAAGCCCAACCGTAAACTTATAACCGTTTCTTCCTCCCTTTAAAAGGCCTAAATTTATTAAGTGAAGAAGATCTTTTGCATAACTCTCTTCTACCTTTTTGCAACCCCAGACTATCTTAGCTAAAACTAACACTTCAGATGCACTTAAAGATTCCCATAACTTCTTAACTTCACGTTTAAGATGCCAATTTTCACATAAAATTTCCGAAAGATTCCTTCTTTTTTTAGGAGGAAGATTGTTTTTTAGATCAGACGCTATGCCATAAAATCTATCAACGCCCCCCGTCAAACCATACATTACTTCAAAAATTTTTGCGGATATGGCGCTTTCAACCTGTCTAAGTCCTCTCTCATCCCTTACATTCATATAAATAATATTCTCATAAACATGAGATGACTTTGCAAAAAACGGGGTGTTTGCAGGATGTGATATGTTCATTCTGACTGTATAAATAAATACACAGCCCGGAAAAGATATGTTAAGAGACTCAAAAAACAAATAAGGCTCCTTGCCTAAAGCTAAAAGGATATCTGCATCTTCAAAAAAGAAAACAACTTTTAATTTTTTTTGAGTAAGCTCATCAATCAGATCTTTTATCAAAGAAGTAAATTCCTCGTCTCCCTGAAACTGCCCATCCGATTTAGATGAGAGCTTTTTCTCAACCAAAGTCCTTCTTATTGAAGTCAGCATTAAAGCGTATAAAGCTGGAAGCGTAGCAATACTTAAATGATTTAAATCAACATAAACCGGAATAACCTGTCTTTTAAGAAGTAGATCCGAATGAAGATTTCTAAAAAAGATTGGATAATTTGTCCCATAGCAAACCTGACAGCTTGCACACTGCCCATTAGCTATTAAATCAAGGATTTTTCTCTTTTGGCTTTCCCAATGCTTATACATAAAGTAAGGCGATTGTAGCATATTTATTGCAGTATTACAAGCTATAGGCTATTGACAACTTCGTGTTTATTTCGGTAATATAGGACTATGCCTGTAACCTTATATCGCAAGCAAAAACAAATTCTTGACTTTATCTCCCAGTACATACAAAAAAGCGGGTACTCCCCTACTCTCCAGGAGATAGCGGACGCCATGTCTTTATCCTCTCTCGCCACGGTTCATGAACATTTGCAGGCTTTAGTGAAAAAAGGCGTCATAAAAAGGTTTGAGGGAGCTGTAAGAGGCATTGAGCTGATTGATGAAAAGATTTCGGCTACCTTAAACGGCATTGAACTTCCTCTCGTAGGTTATATAGCCGCCGGTCAGCCTATAGAGGCTATCGAGAATACGGCTGAAACCGTATTTGTGAACCCCGATCTTGTTTCAAAGGTTAAAAGGTGTTTTGTGCTCCAGGTAAAAGGGGATTCTATGATTACAGAGGGCATTCTTGATGGGGATTATGTGGTTGTAGCCCAGCAGGATCACGCTGAAAACGGAGACATAGTTGTAGCGCTCATAGACGGGTCTTTTGCCACCCTTAAAAAATACTATAAAGAAAAGGATAGAATCAGACTTCAGCCGGCAAATCCTAATATGGAGCCGATCTACGCACGAGATGTCAAAATTCAAGGCAGAGTAACCGGAATAATAAGAAGATATTTAAAATAATCTTTTAAATTACTAAAAACCTCCACGTGACGTGCTAAACTTAAGATGTGAATATTGATAATTTCACTCCTAAACAGATTGAGGAGGCCAAAGAAGTAATACAAAAAAAAGAATTTATAATACCCTTACCTAAAACTTCAAATGAAATTCCACCCGTCCTGTATGTTTTCAGGCATGGGCAGTCTGAAGACAACAGTAACTTTATCTTTTCTGGGTGGAGGGACTCCAAACTAACTGAACTTGGCAGAAACCAGGCTGAAATTCTTTCTGAAAAGCTAAAGGATGAGCACTTTGATCTTGCAATAACATCAAAACTTGTCAGGGCTAAAGAAACACTTGATATAGTTTTAAAGCATCATAGAAACGCAAAAGTAGAAATTGATGACAGAATAATAGAAAGATCTTACGGCGACTTACAAGGCTCTAGCAAAATTGAATTGTATCTTAAAGACCCAGTTACGGAAGAGAAATATAGAAGAGACTATGATTTCCCGGCAAATAACGGGGAGAGCCTAAAAATGGTTGAGAAAAGAGTTAAGAGTTTTCTTAATAGCCTGCTCCCAAGAATGAAGGCTGAAAAAATTAATGTGGTTGTTTCTTGCCATTCAAACTCAATGCGAGCCTTAAGAAAAATCCTAGAAAACTTAACAGTTGAAGAAATGTGTAAACTGGAAAATCCTTTGGGGCAGGATTTCGCATCTTATGAAATCAAATGAGATCACTAAATTATTGAGCAACGACCCTTTATGGTACCGGGCTGTATATCAGGAAATTGAAAACATCAAAGCGATTAAAAACAATCGAAAAAGAAGGAGTTTGAAGCACACTCTGCTCAAAATCACAAAGAGAGCATTAAAGGAAGGTACTATCATTCTTGGAAATAAATGGTACAACTGGGACCAGCATAGACTTCCTATCGACACTATTGTTCTTCACCACACATCCTCCAGCCCAACTATCTCCCTACTAGAATTATCGGCAGTGGAACTCCTAAACCTATATGTAAAACAATATATGACAGATGAGGATGTCAAAGACCAGAAGATATTCTCCGGGCATTATTATCTAAATAAACCTGAGGATAAAAATGCTATGACTTTTACCTCATACCACTATCTGATCAGACCTGGTGGAAAGGTAACGAAAATAGTTGAAGACAGCGCATTTCTTTGGCATGCAGGAAACCTTGATATAAATAAGAGAAGTATAGCCATAGCGTTTGCGGGAAAGTTCATTAACGGTGAGAAACCATCAAAAATTGCTCTTGAAGTTTGCGCAAAGCTTATAAAAGAAACTTATGGTTTTATTCAAAAAGATAGAATTTTCGGTCATTGCGAAGTTATAAGAAAAGATATACTCGGCGAAACTATTTGCCCTGGTGAAAGCTTTATAAGTAACTGGAAACAAAGACTGTTAAAGCTTATATAGGTTGCAATATCCCTCTATATTATTTATCTCCCCGTAGATCTCAAGTAAACGGTTATACTTGGCTACCCGCTCATGAGCCGGTGCTCCCGCTTTAAGATAATCAGCGTTTATGGCTACGGCGAAATCCGCTATGAATGTGTCTTCCACAGCTTCCCCGCTTCGATGGGAAATAATTGTCGTAAGATTATTTTCCTTGGCTTTATTCACAAACTGGTAGGTCTCGGTTAAAGTTCCTATCTGATTGGGCTTAACAATAACGGCATTGTTGCACTTATGGGACAATGCATTATTCAACCTTTCAACATTTGTAACAGTGAGATCATCACCCACTACCAGTACAGAACCTCCAAACTTCTCATTAAATAAGCTCCAAGCCTTAAAATCACCCTCGGCAAAAGGATCCTCTATGTAAATAAGGGGATACTTTCCTTTTAGAACCTCGTAATAACTTAAAAGCCGATCTGAATCCAAGGATAACCTCTCTTCAGGGATCACGTAACTACCTTCCTTATAAAAAGAATTTGATGCTGCATCAATACCGACAAAAACCTCTTCATATAGCTTAAATCCGCTTCGCTGTATTGATTCGCATAATATTCCAAGGGCGGAGGAAGCGCTAAACTCTTTGGGTGAATACCCACCTTCATCCCCTATATCAAGCGAAAATCTTCTTTCAAGAAGAACCTGACCCAAAATCTTATAGACCTTAGCTCCTATATCAAGAGCTTTTTCGTAATTAAGATTACGAGCAGGTACCACAAGAAACTCCTGAAAAGAAAGACCGTTTCGGGCGTGCATCCCTCCATTAATTACATTAAAAAGAGGTGTTGGAAATCTCTCCTGCCTAGTTTTAAATATTTCTGACAAATACCTATAAAGCGGTTTCCTTAATGAATAAGCCATAGCATTCGCTACAGCCAGAGAAACCGATAACGTGGTATTCTCGCCAAGCCTGCTTTTATCCGAAGTATTATCAAGCTCAATAAGCCTTTTATCTACCCCGCTTTGATCAGAAGCTTCAATACCGCAGAAATTTGGGCCAAGATTATGGTTAATAAGATCTACCGCAAGTCCCGGATCGACGGATTTGGCCTCAAACCCTCCTTTGGAAGCTCCTTCGGGAATTTCACCATGTCCCTTTGAACCATCCTCCAGCTCTACTTCAGTGCTAATGGTCCAATTCCCTCTTGAATTTAAAACTTTATGTGCGTGTATATTTGAAATCTTTGGCATTATTAAATTAAACCGAGGACCTTATTTCTTTTTATTTAAAAGTTTTCTTTCGGCGTCATAAATTATTTTCCTTGTTTTATCAATAACATCGGGGCTAACTGAAACCGAGGTCACACCCCATGAGACCAGTTTTTCAACGAGCTCCGGATACTCGGACGGTGCCTGTCCGCATATAGAGCATGTGACTTTATTCTTACTGCATAAGGTTATCACCCTTTCAAGGGCCCATAAAACCGCGGGGTCCTGTTCATTAAATTCCTTTGAAACTTTTTCATTGTCACGGTCAACTCCAAGAATCAGCATCGTAAGGTCATTTGACCCGATTGATACTCCATCAATACCCTCTTCAATAAAGCTTTCAAGCAGGATTACATTGGAAGGAATTTCGCACATCATCCAGAATTTAAAGTTTCCGCCTCTTCTTAAACCTGAAGCTGAAACGAACTTTTTCACTTCTCTTAGCTCGGGAACTGTCCTGACAAAAGGTATCATAAGATGCAGATTTTTAAATCCCTGCTTATTTCTCACTTCCTTCATAGCTTCAAGCTCAAGATTAAAAACTTCATTATCCGATATATACCTATACGCCCCTCTAAAACCAAGCATAGGATTTGGTTCAAATCCTTCAAACTCTTCTCCTCCTTTTAAATTTTTATATTCATTTGTTCTGAAATCAGTTGCTCGATATATTACAGGTCTTGGGTTAAAAGCTTTGGCAAAAGATAAAAGTCCCTCCGACAGCCTCCTAATAAATTCCTTCTGCCTCCCCTCCTTTATAAATAATCTTGGGTGCTCCCCTATTTGCGCGATCATAAATTCGGCTCTCAAAAGACCTACCCCATCCACATTTCTTTTAGAGATTTCACCCGCAATATCGGGCTCCGCCAGGTTTACATAAAGTTTAGTAGCCGTTTTCATGTTTGAGGTATCAACCTTTTCCTCTTTAACCTTGTGAGATTTTGATACATCACCCTCAAACACCTTACCAAACCCCCCATCAACCGTAATTACCTCTCCGTCTTTCAAAATCTTGGTAGCGTTGACAGTTCCAACAACCGCAGGAATCCCAAGCTCCCTGCTAACAATAGCCGCGTGGGACGTCCTTCCACCCTCATCCGTAACAATTGCTACTGCTCTTCTCATAGCAGGTACATAGTCGGGATTTGTCATAGTGGCAACAAGAACATCTCCTTCTTTTACCCTCCCAATCTCCTTCGGACCTTTTATTATTCTTACCTTGCCAAAGACCACTCCGGGAGATGCCGCAAGACCTGAAAGAAGAAGTTTTTCATCGGCAACACTTATCTTTTCATGTTCCCCCTCAACCTTCATTTTTAAAGTAGTTACTGGTCTTGACTGAACTATATAAAGCTTACTGTTCTCAAGACCCCACTCAATATCACAGGGGTATCCATAGTGATCTTCAATTTTCTTTCCAATTACAGCCAGCTCAACTACTTTATCATCCGTTAACTTCTGCGTTTCTCTATAAGCCTTTGAAATCTGAACTTTTCCCTCTTTGGTCAACTGCCAAGTCTGTTTAGAAAGCTCTTTGGCTTTGATTTTAAAACCTTCTTTCTCTACAACATATTGATCGGGAATCACCTCTCCAGAAACTATTGGCTGCCCAAGCCCAAAACCTGCTTCAATTGAAATCTCTGATCCTTCATTTGTGAGAGGGTTTACTGTAAACATTATCCCCGAAACTTCCGACTGAACCATAAGCTGAACTGGTACTGCAATACCCACTTTTAGATGAGAAAATCCCTTATCAGTTCTGTAAAATATCGCTCTTGACTCAAAAAGAGATGCATAGCATTTCTGAACCGAGTGAACAACGTCTTCATAACCGATCACATTGAGATAAGTTTCCTGCTGACCCGCAAAAGAAGCGTCAGGGAGGTCCTCCGCAGTCGCCGATGACCTTACGGCAACGAGCTTATCCATTTCACCGCAAAGCTTATGGTAAGCGTTTTTAATTTCCTCCCTTAAAGATTCGGCTAAAGAAGCGGATAATATCGCAGTCTTAATTTTATTTGAGGCTTCAAGAAGTTTCTTTGAGTCATTTAAATCAAGTCCCGAAAGCTCTGTTAAAATCTTATTTTTTATTGAAGTTACCTCAATAAAATCAAAATATGCATCTGAAGTTACAACAAAACCGTTTGGTACTGGAATGCCCGCCGTGTACATCTCGCCAAGATTAGCACCCTTCCCCCCGGCAGTCTTTATATCGTTTTTACCAATCTCTGAAAACCACAAAACATGGGCAACCATAGTGGTTTTTAGTATACATTAACCTATGAATATTTTACATACTCCGAAGGTAAAATCTCCGGAAGATTTGGCAATACTGACACCAAAAAATCAGCAATTTTATTAAAAACCTCTTTTGTGTCAGATTCAAATCTGATTGATATATAAGACCCTGTATTTGAAGCCCTCACAAGAAACCATCCCATCCTATCTAGGCTGACCCTTACACCATCAATTTCACTAACCATGATTTTTAGTCCCAAGTTTTTTAAGCTTTCACCGACTTTTTGAACAAGCCGGTCTTTCTCACCCTCTTCGCAAGGATATTTTATCTCACCTGTGTGATAAGTTTTGGGAAACTCATCCATCAGTTTAGAAAGCGACATACCTGCTTGAGACAAGATTTCAAGAAGTCTTACCGAGGAATACAAACCATCATCAAAACCAAAATATTTATCTCCAAAATACATGTGGCCTGAATACTCCGCCCCCAAAATGGCTCCCTCCTTAAGCCCCTTTATAAAATAAGGATGTCCTGTCCTTATCATTACGTGCTCCCCTCCAAAATCCTTTATAAACTTTTCTAAAAGACTGGTTGATTTAACATCACATAAAACCTTCTTTCCAGGATTTCCTTTTAATATATGTTTTGCAAACAGAAGAAGAAGTTTATCGTTTTCATAAATGTTCCCTTTATCATCAACAACTCCAAAACGGTCCGCATCCGTATCAAAAGCAAAACCAATATCAAAACCGCCTTCCACAACTTTTTCGGACAGTTCAGCCATAAAAAGGTTATTTTCTGGATCAGGTATTCCATGAGGATAGTCCCCGTCAAGATTGCAGTACAAAAGGCTTACGTTTATCCCTAATTTTTCAAAAATCTCCCCAACAATAATGCTGGACGTCCCATTTCCACAATCAACTAAAACTTTAAGTCCGCTTTTAAAACTAAAATTTTTCTGATAGTAACTTTCATATTCAGGTATCAAATCTTCATAATCAATTGAACCGTTGCCTTTTAAGTATGATTCACTCTCAACAATTTGTTTAATTTCCAAAATCATATCCCCAAAAATCGGTTCCGCTCTCCTTCCGCACATCCTAAACCCGTTAAATTTCTCCTCATTATGACTTGCAGTGACCATAACACCAGAGTCAAATCGTTTATTAAAAGTCAGAAAGTGAATTATTGGAGTAAGGCTTAACCCTATATCGCTAACCTTGCACCCGGTTGACATAAGCCCATACACAAACTTGTCTTTTATATCCTGTGAACTTTTCCTATTGTCATGGCCGACGACTACTCTTTCCCCATATTTATCTTTTACAAAAGTGCCAAAGGCTTTACCTAGATGAAGCGCAATATCAGAATCAAGATCGAGTGGAACAATTCCTCTAATATCATAGTCCCTGAAAATAAAGGGGTTTATCTTCACAAATACATAATACCAAAGGGAATGGAAGAAAGATAAATGAGATGTTACAATTTTAAAACTAAAGCGAGGAAGTAGCCGCTCAAGTTAGTAAGAATAAAAGTAATTCCTTAAATCCGCCTAGGCGGATTCAAATATGATAAAGAAATTATTTATAATAACCTTACTTGTACTTGTCAGTTCTGTTGTAGTATTTACAGCTTACCAAGCTTACAAGCTTTCAAATAATGTTAAAGAACTAATAAGCCCTACAGGAAGCCTTTCAAAAAAAGATAGTAAGGATACAAAAATACCGGATGAACCAACAAAGGTCTCAAAAGATAAAATGTTTTCTGTCTTACTTTTGGGTATAGACAGACGTCACAAATCAGAGACGTCCTTTAGAACTGACATAATGATACTTGTGTCTGTTAACCAAACAAAAAAGAAAGTTGTATTTACTTCCGTCCCTAGGGATTTATGGGTAAACGGTGGAAGGATCAATGCAACTTATGTAGGATCCGGCTGGCCGGCAATGCAGGATGCTTTTGAAAGAATCACAGGTCAGAAGCCCGATGCTTTTATACAATCTGATTTTGAAGATTTGGTATGGATAGTTGATACCATGGGTGGGATCGACCTTGATCTTGAGACAGGTTTTATTGACTCGGAGTACCCAAATGATGTTACAAAAACTTATCAAACAGTATCTTTTAATTCTGGTTTGCAGCATGTTGACGGACGTACTGCTTTAATCCTTTCAAGATCAAGACATGGCAACAACGGCGAGGGGAGTGACTTCAAAAGAATGCTTAGACAGCACAAAATCCTCAAAGCCATGCCGGAAGCCATACTTTCCACAAAAAGCCTCTTTAATCCTTTAAATGTAAAAAAGTTCTATGAGATGGTTACAGAGCATATGGTAACCGACCTTGGTCTTAAAGACACTGATATTCTGTGGAGTTTTTATCCTCAAAGGAATGAGTACACCGTTGAAAGCTTTCTGGTAGATTCCACTTTTTTGCATAACCCTCCCCTTTCCGAATATGGAGGGGCTTGGGTTCTTGTTCCTATAAATAATGATTATTCTCCTATCCACACTGCGTTATCCGTAAAGCTTGGACTAATTGATCCTGCACCCGAAACCATAAAAACTGAAGAACAGCCTTAAAAATCAACATTTGTAAAATGATTAATTCCATATTTTCCAAAGTTAAAATTAATTGATATGACATCAATCCTTGCCAAACATTTTAGATTATGAGTAAAAAGATAATAATTAGCCGAATTTCTTAGGGCTTTAAGCTTATATTTAGTAACTGCTTCGTAAGGATTTCCGTATCTGTTTGAGCTCCTTGTTTTTACTTCCACAAAAACAATAGTTTCCCCATCTCTTGCTATGATATCTATTTCACCCCATCTTTTTGATCTGAAGTTTCTTTCAAGTATCACAAAGTTCTTATTCAAAAGATACCTTTCAGCTATATCCTCTCCTATCCTTCCTAAATCTTTCCGCATTAAATTAATATAACACTTATTGCAATAATTTTTGGGTGTTAATAAGGGCGGTCGGGTGGTATTCTATAAGAAACAACAACATCCTCTATGATATCCATCCAAAGAGGAACAGCAGTTTCGGCAGCATAAATACTAGCAGTCGGCTCTTCCAGTTTTACAACCATCACAAGCTTTTTATCAAAAGGTGCATAGGGTAAAAAACCCACAAAAGTAGCATTAGTCTTGTTAGGATCGTATTTACCGTCAACCGGTATCTGCGCAGTTCCGGTCTTTCCGGCAACTGTATACCCTTTGATATTAAAAAACTTAGCCTCCCCTTTATCTACAGCGTCAACGAGCATTCCTGCAACCGTTTGAGCAGTCTTAGATGAAATCACCCTCCATTTCTTTTCGTTTGGGAAATCTATTTCCCTATTTACGTCATATATTTTTGTAACAATCTTGGGTTTAACAAGATAACCACCATTATCAAAAGCCGAAAAAGCTACAGCGAGCTGGAGAACAGAAGCAGAGATACCCTGGCCGAACGCCGCGGTTGCGAGGTCTATCTCCGCCCATTTTGAAGGATCTCTCAAAACACCTGTATTTTCCCCTTCTAACGTAATTCCCGTGAGCTCTCCCAAACCAAATTTCCTAAAATACTGATAAAGCTTGCCGGCTCCAACTTTTGTTCCTACCCATGCCGCACCTATATTGTTGGACTTCTCAAGCAATTCCTTAATATTTAACACTCCCAGATGTTTCCCGTTCCAGTTATCTATGGTGTATTCTGAATAAGTTTTAGGACCATCATCATTAAAAGTTGTCTCGGGTGAGACTAAACCAAGATCTATTGCCGCCGCAACAGTAAGCGGTTTGATTACCGAACCGGGCTCATAAACATCGGAAATTGAAACGTTCTTCCTTTCAATCTTTAAGCTCTCGGTGGATTCTTCCCCTTCACCATCAAGCATATCAGGATTATAGGTGGGATAATTTGCCATGGCGTAAATTTCACCGTTAACGGGGTTTATTATCAAAACTGAACCGCTTTTGGCCTGATATTTTAAAACACCTTCTTTAAGTTTTTCTTCAACAAGAAATTGAATTCCTCTATCTATTGTAAGAAACAAACTCCTGCCATCAAGGGGTGGGATTTTTTTATACCCCCCAAGAATTATACTTTCCCCGCCGGCACTTCTCTCCTCAAGTATCCTACCCGGTTTACCCCTTAAATCCCCGTTAAAATACCCCTCAAGCCCAAAATAGCCCTGTGCCTGGTCCTTATCCCCACCCGCAACAAAACCCATAACATGAGACGCCAGGAGGCCTTCAGGGTAATATCTCATAGGTTCTTCTTCAAAACCAATGTTTTCAAGCTTAAGTTCCTCCAACTCATGCTTTTTTTCCTCGGGGATCCTGCGATACAGAGAAACCCAATATAAATCCTGCGACAGCATGCTCTTAAATTCGTTTTCAAGCGTTTCTTTATCTTTTTCGGTCTTAAGTCTATCCGCAAGAAGCTTTGCGTATTTAGTGGGATCGTCTATATATCTAGGTTTGGCAAAAAGTGTGAAGTATGTTTTTGAGGTTGCAAGCGGAAAACCATCTTTAGCCAAAATGTCTCCTCTTCTAGCGGAAAGTATTGAAAAATTCCAGTGCTGGTTCTGCGCTTTAGCTTCATACTCTTTGTGCCTAATAACCTGAATATAAAAAAGCCTGAAAATAATGGCAATAACGGCGAGTGAAAAAAGGCACTGAAGGAGGATAAGCCTTCCATGTTTTATCTCTTTTTTAGGCATATCTGAATGAGTTAACTATATCAAAATTTGTTCACAAGATTTACATTTGCAGAGGCGGCGGGAAGTCCGGTTAAAAATTCAATTTTTGGGGAATAAACCATTCCAAGAGACTGCGCTTCCGATTTAATTCTGTAAAGAGATGAGATATCGGCTATTTCCTCTTTAAGCCTGCTGTTTTCTTTTTCCAAAAGTGCAATTTCACTTTCATAATTTTTTACCTCTCCTCCTGTAGTGGCAAGTTTAGAGGAAACAAAAATTCTCCCAAAAATGCTTAGTAGAAGACTTGTTAGAAGCAGAGAAAAAAAGAGCTTGGGCAGGAGTTTTTTCATAATTTTTCAAAAACACGCATTTTAGCACTGCGGGAGCGGGGATTTTCTAAAACCTCCTCCCTGTTTGGAACTAAGGGCACTTTAAAAAGAGCCTTCAGAGAGGGCCGCACCTTCTTTGCAATCCTATCTTCCAGTGAATGGAATGTAATAATTACAAGCCTACCGCCAGGTATTAAAAGAGCTGCGGCCCGGGACAGTGAAATCTCTAAGTTATTTAGTTCATCATTAACAGCTATTCTTAAAGCCTGAAAAGTTTTAGTTGCAGGGTGAATCTTTGCTTCACCTCTTTTTTTCACACCGATTATAATTTCGGTCAATTCACTGCATCTTTCTATCGGCTTTTCTTTCCGTGCATTAACAATAGCTCTTGCTATCTTTTTAGCGGAGTCCTCCCCGCCATAATTAAAGATGAGCTTTGAAAGTTCTTTTTCCGAAAGACCGTTAACAAGATCTTTAGCGCTTGCTTTTAACGAGAGATCCATTCTCATATCAAGAGGCTCCTCGGAAGAATAAGAGAAACCTCTTTTCTGTTCCTCAAGCTGATGATACGAGGTTCCAAGGTCATAAAGAATCCCATTGGCAGGTTTAAAACCTGTTTCTTGGGCTATCTTCTCTACTTCCTTGAAGTTGCCAAGAAACAAGGTAAGTCTTTCAGACATACTCCCTGTTTCGTTTGCAAGCCTTTCGGTCACTCTACTTAGAGAGTTGGGATCTTGATCTATCCCAAGAACCAGCCCTCCTCGTTTAAGAATTTTAATAGAATGTCCCCCATCGCCAAGGGTGGCATCTATATACTTTCCCTTTTCTTTAATTTTTAAATGTTCTATGGCCAAATCCGCCATGACAACCGTATGATACTTCATTAAAGTTTAGGGCTGGACAGTTTTTCGCCAATTTCTCCGCTATGATCATCAATATATTTCTTTCTTTCAGTCCATCTTGGAAGAGCCCAAACCTCAACCCACCTTCCTAAACCCAAAAACACTACTTCTTCGGAAATTTTAGCGTACTCCTTTAGATTCGCAGGCAGTACGAATCTACCCTGGCCGTCAAGCTCTATCTCACTCGCTGAACCAAGCAAAAACCTGGAGGTATCTCTGACCGAAAGGGAAACAAAAGGGCCTTTTGCGGCTTCAGAAACAAGAATGTCCCAACCCTTCTGATCAACTATCACTAAACAACCCTCGTAGCCCTGCGTTATTACAATCTTATTTCCAGTTTCCTCCCTAAACTTCTTAGGAAAAGAAAGTCTATTACCATCTACTAACTTGTTTCTGAATTCTCCGATGATCATAGGTTTTCAAAGTTCACCACTTATCACCATTTAAAACCAATGGCATTAGGCTGTCAATACAAATAAAAGGCGAAGATGCAAAAAGATCATTGATTTTAAAACGGAAAATTTTGAATAGCTCCTGGTAAAAGAAGCACTATGAGGCCTTAGAGGTTAAGGTTTTGCAAAAAGAAACTCTCTAAATCCGATATCTTAACCCTTTTCTGCTCCGTCGTATCCCTGTGCCTTAAGGTAACGGTGTCATCATCTATCGTTTGGTAGTCAACGGTAAGACACCACGGTATCCCAATTTCATCAGCTGAATAGTATCTCTTTCCAATATTTCCCCTGCCATCATAAAGACACTTAACAATCTTTTTAAGATTTTGGTATATACCTTGAGCCTTTTTCACCAAGCCTTCTTTATTAGAAACAAGCGGAAAAACTGCAGCCTTAATGGGTGCTAATCGGGGTATTAATTTCAAGATAACGCGATCCTCATCTTCAAAATAAGAGTCACAAAGCAAGGCTAGAAGAATTCTATTTAAACCAAAGGTTGGCTCTACAACGTGCGGAATAAACTTTTCTTTGGTGTCCGGATCAGTGTATCTTAAATCAGAACCTGACTTTTCCATATGATTTCTTAAGTCGTAATCCGTTCTGTAAGCGAGCCCAAACATCTCTTTTGTTCCGAAGGGAAAAGCAAAGTCTAAATCTTCCGTTCTGGAAGAATAATGTGACCTTTCCTGATCTGTATGAGTTCTCCACCTAAGGTTTTGTTTTGACACACCCAATGAAACAACCCAATTCTCCATTTCCCTTTTCCAATATTCAAAATGATCTTGCCACTTGTCTTTCCTTGGATCCAAGAAAAACTCAAACTCCGCAAGATTAAATTCCAAGGTTCTAAAAATAAAGTTTCCCTTCGTGATCTCGTTTCTGAAGGCTTTTCCGGATTGAGCGATTCCAAAAGGAAGCCTCGGATGAAAACTCTCAAGTACATTTTTAAAATTTACGAACATTCCTTGAGCTATCTCCCCCCTTAAATAAGCCAAAGACTGGGATTCTTCTAGAATTCCAATATGTGTCTGAAACAACCCGCTGAACTTTCTTGCGGGAGTCCAGTTGAAGTTGCCGCAAACCGGGCACTTTATCTTGTTTTCAGTAATAATATTATCAATCTCATTAAGCGGGTACCCCTCAACATTTACACTTAAAGCATCTAAAACAATATGATCCGCTCTTGTTCTATTCTTACAGTTCTTGCAGTCTATTAAGGCTTCATTAAAGTTGGCTACATGCCCAGATGCCTCCCACACTTTAGGGTTCATTAAAATACTTGAATCCATCCCATACATATCATCTCTTCCGGTTACAAAAAAATCCCACCATTCATTAGTAATGTTTCTTAAAAGAAGGGCACCGAGAGGTCCAAAATCATAAGTATTGGCAAGTCCTCCATATATTTCTGATCCGGGGTAAACAAAACCTCGTCTTTTGGCAAGACTTATAATTTTTAACATTTTATCTTCCATATATCCCTTTTATTCTCTAAATTATCATGTCATCACTAAACATTAAAGATCCTTTCGCTTCTTATCGGGCTGTCAAGATTGTACTCCGTATAATAAGTTAAAATTTCGTCAGCGGCACTTAATAACCCCTGATAGTATGAAATCTGCATATATCCTTTTAGTGAAAACCTCTTAATATCTTTAAAAAGGTTTAAAACTCCTATGGAAATCTCTCTAGATTCATTACCGCAACTTTCACAAACTATACCACCTTGAGCGGCGGAAAAGCCGATTTTCTTCCAAGAAGAATCAAAATCTCTCAAGCACTGCTGGCAAAAATCTAAAACGGGATCAAAACCTAGCATTGAAAGAAGTTTAAGTTTGAAATAAATAAGAGCCTGTTTTCTTTTCTCTTCGCTTAAATTTTGATTAAGTATTGATAGAATACTAACCGTAAACTCATACACATTTTCATTTTCCTCCTCATAAAGAAGAAATTTATCCAAAAGCTCTAAAACCGTATACCCATAAGAAACTCTATTTAACTTTTCTTTCAGGCTTGAAAAGGAATTAAGGAGCTTAACTTCAGTTAAGTAAGGGAAGGTTGAGCTTTCATGAAAGGAAAAAACTATTTGGTTTAAGAGATCTAAACTCCCAAGCCTTCTGGAAGTAATCTTTCTAACCCCTTTGGCAACAAATTTAACGACTCCTCTTTTTTTTGAAAAGATGTGAATTATCTTATCTCCTTCACCATGATTCTTTGATTTAAGAACAATACCCTCAAGGGTTCCCCGCCTCATGAATGAATTATAGCCTAAATAAGAGTTCTTTATCGGTGAGGAGCTCTACGGTTTGGCTTTTCCCATTTAGGGTTACAATGTGCTTATCGTTATTGGTCCCCGGCTGTTTTTGAAGATATAGGTAATACAGCTTATCTTTTAAAAGACTTGAAGGAATTTCATACTTGAAGGTTATAGTTTTACTTTCATTCGGAGGAAGAGTTATATGTCCAGCAAAATAAACTTTGCCTCTTTCTTCCCCTTTGTCTGCTTCAGTTGAGCCGTCGGAACCTTCAGTACTTACTAAACTTGAGCCCGCAGGAGCATAAACTCTTACCCAATCGCGATAAACTTTTACTAATGGCTCGTAGCCTGGCATAGGCTGGCCGTACTTATAGTTAATCACAACATCATGCATCCATTTTCCACCATCCTGATAAATCTTATGCGAAACTTCTTTGGTGACAAAAATATTTGTCTTATCCCCCCCAAGGTTTGTTGAAACAACATATGAATAATCTCCCTTGTCATAATTAACAATCCTTCCGGAAAAGTTATATTTCTCAAGAAGCTCTGAAGCTTTGGGATCATCAAAGACATAAACCAGAATATGTTTTTCAGTCGCAAGTTTTACAGCCGCCTCCGTAAATTTAGGCCAAAGATTCTTATCAGCCTTATACATATTAAGAAGCATCTCCTCCATTAGATCGCCTAAAACTTTCTTTCTTCCCGCCTGCTCCCTAAGGCTCAAACTTGCAAGCTTTTCAAGTTCCAAAGTAACGTTATTTGAATCATAAGTAAATCCGTTTAGCGTGACGGGACCAGTAACCTTCAAGAGCTCGCTTACCACATTTGTGTCTATTGCAAACACACCGTTTAAAGGCTTGGCCGAAGGATGCCCGGCCCAAGCGGCTTGCCTATAAAATTTCATCCAGTAGTCAACAGAAGTTGGATAGTCGGGGTAATAGTTGGCGTCCCTTCCCCATGTATGCTCTACTTTAAGATATTCTCTATAAGGAGGGAGGGGAGCGGGCCAGGGTTGAGTATATGGCGTGTCGGTAAGAGCAATATAATCGTCAATGCTATACATATCATTTGAGGTAAAATCGGAGTTAAGTTTCCCGTCTCTAACACGAAACGTGGCAAAGTTGGTCCAAAAGCCACCAGTCGCTCTCAACTCTGCATTATTTTGCATAATAATCGCGTAGCGCTTCTCCTGCCCTACTCCAAGAAGCGGGGGCACTATGGTAAGAGCTGCCTTAATATCCGGACCAAATTCCGAGGCCTTGGCAAGGTATTGCTGTGAAGCTTCTATATTTGAACGGATAGGAACTCCCTTAAAATTCTCCGGGTATCTTTTTGCGTCAACCTGCAAAAGCTCCTCACCCACCTTGTCAGCCTTCTCAATTACCCCATCCATTTTTTCCGCGACTTCAGGCATGACCTTAACCCAAAGCGCAAAAGCATCGGCAAGGCCAGAACCAGCATTAGGGTCTATGATCTCACTTTCTTTTTTCAGTTTAAAACCGGCAGCATCCGCAAAGGGCTCCGCAACAACAACAAACTCGGAGATTGCATCTATTGCATAGACTCCAGCGTTAATAAAGTGTTCGGAATCGGAAAAATAGTCTTTTGTAGGGGCAAAACTCTTAGCCCAAGGGAAGTTACCATCCCTCACCTTCCTCAAATCAAGTATATCTACCCTTAGCTGATTCAACGCTTCTTTTATTTTTTCAACATCCTGAAGCTTAAATTCCTTCTCCAAAAGAGCCTTATCTTCTTTAATTTTGTTGACTTGAGCTATTACAGCGTAGGAAGGCTTGATAACAAAAATAAATAAAATAATACCGATAACCGCGGCCACTGCTAAAAAAGCTCCTCCGTAAATGCTAAGCTTCTTATAAAATCTTTGAGAAGCTTCTTCAGACATTCCAAATAGCGGCTTTCTTAAAAGAGTTTGGGGTACACCTTTAGGCTTTGGTGTAAACAAAGCTTTTAAATTATTGAAATTAAAAGAGAAACCTTTTGGTTTCCAGAATTTAGATTCTCCCATATTCATAAAGCCCCTCTTGCTTTCAAAACAGCGAAAGGCGTTTTAAGTATTATATACATATCCAGAAAAAAAGAACATCTCTTAACATAGTCTACCTCAATTCTTATCCTTTGATCAAATGTCACTTCCGATCTTCCTCCAGTCTGCCATAACCCTGTGATACCAGGTTTGACTGATAAAACCTTATCAATAAGTACTTTCGCCTCTTTATTTTCCCTCTCAAATCTTTCAACTTCGTCCGGCCTGAAAGGTCTTGGACCGACAAAGCTCATTTCCCCTTTTAAGACGTTAATAAATTGAGGAAATTCATCAATACTGTATTTTCTTATAAAGCTACCTATTCTTGTTATTCTGGGATCATCCTTTAATTTATGGTTTCCGCTTCTTAGCTTTTCCAGAAATTTAAGATCAGAGAATAATATTTCGTCAGCATTTTTAATCATTGATCTAAATTTAAAAAGGTTAAACATCTTCCTTCCTTTTCCCACCCTTGGCTGATGGTAAATAGGCGAGCCTTTGTCCTCTAGAGCTATCAGAAGAGAAAATAGAAGACCAAAAGGAAAAAACAAAGTCAGTGCTGATAGAGCTATTAATATATCCATTAACCGCTTAACTACCTTGTACATATAAACTCTCAACGGAAGCCTTTACTGCGCCCATGAAAGCTTCCTTGTTAAACTTTTTGGCTTGGCTGATGCAATCCTGGCTATTATACCTTAAAGGATCAAAACTCCTTAGTGCATCCATAAGAGCTTCAGAGCTTTGAGGATAAAAAAACATACCTGTTTTTCCCTCAACTACTGTTTCAACAGCTCCCCCTCCTCTATAAGCAACCACAGGCTTGCCTAAGCTCATAGCTTCAACCGGCGTGATACCAAAATCCTCCTCTTGAGGAAATAAAAGCGCTTTACAAGATACCATAAGTTTTCTTTTGTCCTCATCACTCACGTAACCCAAAAATTTCACTCTTGAACTTGACAACCCCTCAAGCCTTTTTCTGTCCGGGCCTTCCCCCGCTATAAGAAGATCTACCGAAAGTCTGTCGCAGGCTTCAATAGCAATTTCAATCTTTTTCCAAGAAAGAAGCCTTGATACTATAAGGTAATATGGTTCCATCTTTAAATTTGGTGTTAGGTTTTTAGCCTCCAAGCTATCGGTAAAGGGATGAATTACCTCGGAATTACAGCCATAAAGCTTCAATATTTTCCTTTGAACACTTTTTGAGTTCGCTATAAATTTATCAACTCTTTGTGAAGCCGTATAATCCCACAACCTCATGTAGCTTATGGGCAATAAAGATAGAGTTTTAAAAACTTTTCCCAGACGTCCTTTTAATGAGGCTTCATTCTTAAAGTACTCATTTGTTTCCCAAAGCATTCTTGGAGGAGAGTGTCTGAAACATAAATGGACAGTGTTTGGTTTTGTGATGATCCCATGAGCAAATCTAGATGAGCTTGATATCACAACCTTAAAATCTGAAAAATCAAACCTTTCAAAAGCCAGCGGAAATAAAAGAGCCAAAGCGTAAGCTCTGTAAAGAGTTTCAATACCGGGAAGCTTTTGCATAAAAGAGGTTACAAGATTTATCTTTTCTTTCTTTGCTATCTCCTGCCATCTCTCTGACGCAAAAGAAGTATATATCGGAGCATCGGGAAACATTTCGTGAAGGCAGAGAACTACTCTTTCTGCACCTCCAAACTGAACTAAATCATCATGAACAATTGCAACCTTCATAATATCTTTATATATATCTTCTCATTAATGCTATCTTAACTTGTAACCAGATAGCTAAATAAATCAAAAAGTTAATAAGAGGGTTATACTTTTTCTTAAGGTGCTTATCGTAAAAGAGCTTATTATCACTCCAAAATGCTTGGATCATTTCTCTCCTATGAAAAGCAGTAGCTTTTGATATTTCTCTTGTTTCCTTTTTTATCCCTGAAGAAATGCCTTTATAGTGCAAAACCTTCACTCTCGGATAATAAGTTACCTTCCATCCTTTTTCCTTGACCCTGTAGCACGTATCAATATCTTCGGCATACATAAAATAGTCTTCCGAAAATTTACCTCCTATGTCAGACAAAGCCTCACGCCTCATCATCATAAATGTGCCTGAACACGAATCTATTTCATGTTCGTTACTCATATCTTTCCATGTCAAATGATAGCCGCCAAAAAGTTTGGAGTGCGCTACTAACTCTTCAAGACCAAGATAATATGTTAAAGAGTTCCAAGGTGTTGGAAAACCTCTATGGGATGACATATCAACATTCCCCGAAGAGGCAAGAACAACTTTACAGGTAGAAATCCCTACATCTTTACGAGAGTCCATGTACCTTATCATTTCAGGCAGTGTCTCCTCTTCCACTATTGAATCGGGATTTAAAAGAAGAATATACCTGCCTGTTGACAGGGAAACGGCAAGATTATTTCCCCTCGGAAAGCCTATATTTTTAAGTGGAGCTACTGGTATTACCTCCTGATACTCCCTTGAAACCATTTCTATAGTCCCATCCCCTCCTTCAGAGTTATCTATAACAAAAACCTCCCAGCTAAAACCCGACTGCGCAAGCTTCTGTTGGGAAAGCCGCAGCGCATCAAGATTTTTTTTAACCCACTCCTTCGCTTTATAATTTAGAATTATTATTGATATATCCACCATAACCTATGCTCTATACTCCTCAAATCTTATTTTTTGAGTGTACCTTTCGTAAATACCGACAGGATAACCGCACATCTTAGCTGCATCTCCGAGCACAACAAGAATTGGTATAAACAAAAAAGCCAATGCAGTCTTTACCTCATGCTCATCCGGGAAATGGCCCAGGTACCTGTAGAAAAACTTGCTGAAATAGCCAAGCTCCGCCGCAAAAAACGGAAGCAGCCATAAGAAAGATATCGTAAATGATAGGTAAACGAACAAAAAACCTGTTAGGTACGCCGTATATCTGATTAAGTGTCTTGCAGTCCAAAGTTTCGCATGCCCATCACCTCGCGCGTACAAATAATACTGCTTAATAAAATCATACGCATTTGATCTAGGCCTCCAGTAAACTATCGCGTCTGGCTCAAACTTAAACTTAAAACCGGAAAGCTTAAGCTTTATGTCAAATATCAAATCCTCGCAAATCGGGAGCCACTCAGGATATCCTCCAACCTTCTTCCAGGCGTACTTTCTAAAAGCAACCGATCTTGAGGAAGGGAGAAATTTATCCTCCTCAACCTCATCAATTATTGGTATAGTCGCACCGGCAAGGCACTTTTCAAAAAAACTTCGGGCTTCAGGCTTAAAAAAACCACAGACGACATCAACATCAGGTGATGAAAAATGCCTTGTAAGCTTCTCAAACCAATCTTTCTTAAGCCTTGTGCCACCGTCACAAACGGCAATCACATCACAGCTAGAACTTTCAATAGCCGCGTTTCTGCCTTGCGACCTGCTTGCACCCTTTATTACAATCAATTTCACCCTTCCTTTTAGATTTTCAGTTGTTTGATCCGCTGAACCGCCATCAACAAATATAAGCTCATCCGGCTTTTCGGTCTGCTCTTTTATATCGGCCAAAACGCTCTTTATATTTTCACCTTCATTAAAAACAGTTGAAATTAAAGCCTTCATCCGTATTATTCTACACAAAAAGAATGGGTTTTGCCCTAAGAGGGGAACCTGTCATAATAAAAAAATATGCTAAAAAAGCTCTTTACGGTAGGAAGTGGAAATTTCGTAAACGGTTTGGGGGGATTTTTATATCTGATAGCTGTCGCAAAGACTCTTACCATTGAAGACTTCGGGAAATACGCGCTGCTGGTTTTTACATTTGGTCTTTTTTCCAAACTTACTGAATTTGGAACCACCTCATCATTCGTAACCCAAAGTATAAAGCTTAACCAAGATCATAAAGCCTCCCTCCTTGTGTTAAAGCTTATTCTGACATTTCTTATTTCTTTAATATCTCTTCCCTTTCTTTATTATTACAAAATGTCAACTTTAACCATATCCACAGTCTTTTTAATCGGGCTCTTTAGTTACGCCTTAAATGACTACCTTTTTGCAATTTTCCAGTTAAATGAAGATTTTTTTAAAACAACTCTTGTTAATAGTCTCCCTGCAATCGTAAAGGCGACAGCGTCCTGTCTTTTGCTTTCGGGCTTTTTTAAAGTTGGACTTTCTGGAGCCTTATCAATTTATTTTATGTCACTTTTATCAAGTCTTCTAATAGCTCCTTTTGCAAAAACGGGAGTGCTAAAAAAACTAAGCCTCAAAGAAGGGATTGTAAACCTGGTCAAATACGGCTTCGGAGCGGGCATTTCTCAGACACTAAACTTATCTACACCCGCAATAAACTCAAATCTGATAAAACTTTCCTCTACATTCTCTGATGTGGGTATTTTTTCTCTTGCGGAAAAAATCTCAACCATATTTTCACTTCTTTCACTCTCCATTTTTACAATTCTTCTGCCTCATAAAGCCAAGGAAGTAAAAAAAACAGGAAAATATAACTTTAACCAAATAGGCTTTTTCTCACTTCTTACGCTATTTTCTATTACAATTATGCTACTTCTTTCAAAACCGGTGATGCTTTTCGTATTTGAGAATAAGTATGAGGAGTCTTTACCTGTGCTTTACATTATGACGATATCGGCTGGGATCATGGCAATAACAACCTTTATGGATAATTTCTTCATTATTTTTGAGGAAAACAAAACCCTTCTTCAAATAAACAGTGCGAGAATATTAACTTTGGTTGTTTTGTCAGTATTTTTAATAAAAAGTTATGGAATCATGGGCGCTTCATACTCAAACCTGATTTCTTCCGGAATATCGTTCCTGATTACCGCTTACGCAATAAAAAAGATTAACGGAAAAAAACTTAATCCTTACTAGACTTTTCATATTCCGCCTCTAAATCGCTTAATTGCCTTTTAAGAACGGGAAGATCTTTAACTTTAGACAAAGCTAGAGGGTCACCCTCAAGAGATTTTTTCTGTATCCAATCAATCTCATTTCTTAAATAGCTGACCTTCTCTAAGGTCACTTCGGCTCTAGACTTAACTCTTGCAAGGACAAGATCCCCATCAGAACCAAGAAGCACCGTATCTGAAAACTTTGACGAAAGTTTTTCATATCTTCTTTGACTTGTAATGTAAACAATGGCTTCATTAAAATCGGCATCATTAATGCGATCAAACAATGGATTATAATCTACAGCTCTCACCTCGCTATCGCTATAAAAGAGGGGAAGAGGTTTTTCTATTCTGTCATAATACAAAGGTTCACCTATCCCAGTAAGATTATCTTTAAGAAGGACAAGCCTGGCCTTAGATCCTGTGCTATCAGACACATATACAAGCCCCCTTACATAAAAAAGATATAACAGACCAAGTCCCGAAATCAGATAAACAAACAAAAACCTCAATAACTTGCTGTCGCCTTTCTTTAATAGGTTAAGAAAGGCCTCAAACAAAGTATAAAGGCCAAACGCTGTAAAAATAGCTAAGAACGGATAAATAGGCATTATGTACCAAACCAGTTTTGACACTGCGGATGAAAAAAACAGGAAAATAAAAAGAGACCAGATAAAAACAAGCCGAAAATTACTGTTAGTAAATTTCTGTAGAAGATTAACACCGACAACCTTCCACCTTAGAAGTACAGATGAAACTAACGCCAATAGTGAAACAAGCAAACCTATAAACCAAACTCTCATACTTGTTTTAAGAACCGTTATATACCAAAAGAAAGGCTCCCCCTTCCCTTCAACCGATTCGGTTGCCCTCTTTAAAACATGGTAACCAAAATAGGTTTTCGTGAAACTCTCTCCAAATTGAAAATACTGATGTAAATGCCAGGGAAGACCCGCAAGTAAGAAGGTAAAAAGATAAAAACAAGGAAGAGTTAAACTTTTTTTGGTAATCTCCCTTCTATCTCTTATAAGAAAAAAACCGAAAGTTAAAAGGATAATAAAAAGAGATAAAATTCCTACAACTCCCTTTGTCATAACCGAAAGCCCGCCAAAAAACCCAGCCAGTGCCCCAAGCTTTATATCTTTCTTATCTAAAGATAGGGAAAAAAAGTAAGTTGAAATTGTGATAAAAAAAGTCAAGGTAACATCAAGCATCCCAACCCTGGAATAGTAAAGATATTGTGATGTGGTAAGTAAAATCATGGAAGACAGAAAACCTATGTGCGCATTAAACATTTTCTTACCCATAAAATAGACTACAACAACTGTCGCAAACCCAAAAATCGCAGAAGGCAACTTAACTGAAAGGCTGTTAAAGCCTAAAAGTTTCATAAACAAGGCTGAACTCCACATATAAAACGGGGGCTTTTCAAGCCATTCTTTCCCTTCCTCCCAGCTTTGCGTCAAGTAGTTACCGCTTATAACCATGTTTTTAGAAACTTTTGCGTATATAGCCTCATCCCAGGGAATTAAATGATTAACGGATAAATTAACAAAGATCAAAAGAGATCCAATCAAGAATATTAATGCTAGAAACGAGGCATTTCTTGAAGTTATATAGGAAAAAAGATTATTTATATCATAAAGCTTACCCAAAACAGTTTTAGATATTACAAATGAGAGAAACAAAATAATCCAAAAAAACTCCGCGTTATATGAATAAAAAATTCCCGACACCAAAAAACTTAACGCCGATGCTCCCAGTGAAGCTAACAAATACTTTTCACTTCTGTCACTAGACTCACTTGCGGCATAAAACGTCGTTCCTAGCAAAATAACTGTGAAAAGTGTAAACACAATCATTCCCAGAAACCCCGTTTCGGATAATATTTCTCCCCAGATACTATGAGCAGGCACTCTCACTAAAAGCGCTGCAGGATCTCTTGAATAGTAAGAGGCTGCAACTTTAGTGTCTTTAAAATGTTCAAAGAAACTACCATACCCTCCCCCAAGAACGGGAAATTTTTCAAAGACCTCATATGCACCCTGAAGGAGCATCAAGTGGGAAGCAAATGAATCACCGCGATAATGAAAGTACGCGTCAACTTTCTGCCTTAAAAGGCTTTCAGGATTTCTGTAGCCTAAAGTAGCTGGGATTGAAAGAAGAAAAACCGCCAGCAACACATAAAGAAGGCTTCTGGCTTTAAATCTTATAACTAAAATGTAAGCCACAAAAACCGTCATGGATACAAAAAAACCAATCCAGGCGCTTCTGGAGTTCGTTAAAAGGAGGATTAAAAACATAAAGACTGACATGAATGAATAGAAAACTTTGGCAGTTTTAGATTTTGCCGATATTAAAAGCCCAAGTACAACTGGGATCATTGCCGAAATAAACCCACCGTAATGGTTCACATCCCAAAAAACGGATCCTACTCTTGATAACTTCCCTGGTATCCTCCATAAGGCACCAAAAATTATTCCGTATTTGATATCAAGAACAAATTGAAGTGAGGCTATAACGGCCGTGCCAAAAGCAACAAGTGAGTAAAATTTAATAAGTGAAAGCACAAACTTCACTCCGTATCTTTCTGATAAGTAACTAAGAAGAATGTAAAGAAAAACCATCGTTGCATAGAACGTAAGGACAAGAAGGCTTGAGACTAGATTTCGGGAGTTAAAAAGCGATATAACCCTTATTAGAAAAAGTGCTAAAAGGACCAAAAGCATAGGATCAAGAAGAAATTTTTTAACTTTTAAGAAATCTCTTGTCTTTTTAAACCACAAGATAAACTTAAAAACGGAAGTCGCAAGTATGGCAAGAATTACTATTCTTATAGGCAAAACGTCCCATTTCACTAAACTAAAAACCTCTTTGTGCAAAAGAGGTGATACTAGTAGAAGGAAAATAAAAGCGGATCTTAAATCCTCATATGCTAGAAAGACACAGAGAGCAAAAATTGCGATAAGTAAAAGAAGCTCTGAAATCATAAAGTTTTATTCAAAACATAATTATAAGCTTCAAGAGTGTTTCTTGCCACCTCGTCCCACGTATATGTTTTTCTAAAGCTATCATCAATTTCAGGTCTCTCACTATAAAAAGCCTCCTTTAAAGCTTTCTTGATAGAATCAATATCATTGGGGTCACAATAAAATGCGTTCTCTCCTAAGTATTCCCTAGCTCTCTCTCCTGAAGCTACAACATTACAGTAGCAGAAAAGGGCTTCAAGAAGCGTAAGGCCAGAAGTTTCAAACCAGCTGGCTGACACACATACCTTACAGTCCTTATAAAGCTCGGGCATCTTGTCATACTCAATTTTTTGTATATATGTTATCCATTCATACTCTTTTATCTTCTCCCTTACCCTTAAACTGTATTCAAAATTCCTCTCATTAAAAAGCCCCACTATTATAAGCTTTAGGTTTTCACCTTCTTTCCTTAACCTATCAACCGCTTCTATTATCCTTAACTGGTTTTTTCTTGCTTCAATCCTCCCAACAGTTACAATATTATTGTCCCCCTCCAAAGTACTTTTCCGGTCTTCTTTGTAAAACATCTCCCCTACTCCATTGACTATCTTTTTCCATTCAACTTTTGTATTAAAGTCTCTTTCTACATCTCTGGCTTCAATTTCTGTTTGAACGAGAACCAAATCCGATGCATTTAAAACTTCCCTCTGCTCATTTCTATATCCATCCTTAATGCTTAAAAAAGTAGGATAGATCTTTGAGGTATCAAATTCAAAAAGGGCTCTATACACATTCTTTAACACATCTCTTGACTCCTGACTTCTAAACAGCGGATTAACTATCCTTCTTAAATCATACCTTTCAGTATCCTCAAACCTTTTAACCTCTGCTTCAGAGTGATGAATAGGTGACAAAACAAGGGACAAGCCATTCTTTTTCGCATTCATTGCTTGAAGATACGGCTCACAGGTCCAGTCTAACTGAAAGATATGAACCAAATCATACATAGAAAGATCTAAAGAATTACTGGAACTGATGTCAACACTAACCCCCAGCTTCTCAAGCGACTTTGCCGTATTTTCAACTTGTACCGTATCTCCACCCCTTCTTTTAAAAAGGTCGGATCTTACTTGAAATAAAACCTTCATAACCTCTCCTTTAAATAAAGATTTGAATAGGACTCCATAAACTTTTCCACTGAAAAAAGATCCCTTGCTCGCTTTTTAGCATCCACGGTTTTAAGATGCGCTTTATCCCAGTGATAAATCATTTTCTTTATTTTTATATAAAGATCATTTTCATCACCTGCAGTAAAGTAAGTTATAGTATCCAAAGCCACATCCCTTAAAGCAGGCAGATCAGAAGCAACGATAGGAAGTGAAGAAACCATAGCTTCGGCAATTACATAACCAAAGCCTTCAGTCAGGCTTGGAAACGTCAGAAGATCCATTGAAGCATAAAACTTTACTTTATCTTCTTCTTTAAACACACCTGTTATTACAAAACGATCCAAAATCCCAAGTTCTTCAGCCATCTTTTTGAGGTGATTTTCCATCTTACCTCCTCCGGCTATAAGTAAAAAAAATTCCTTATCTAAAGTTTTATCGCTCATGATAAGAGAAAACGCCCGAAGAAGAGTGTCATATCCTTTTTCTTCCGTTAGCCGGGATAAATTTCCTAATACAAAGTATTCAAGCGGGATCCTATATCTACCTCTAATCTCTTTTAAAAAACCCATCTTTAATTTAGGGTCAATATCAAACCTGTCAATGTCAATACCATTTGGTATAACAATAAGCTTTTTTTCTTTAATACCCTCGCTGATTTTAATTTTTTTAATGCTTTCAGTGAGAGCGATCTCAAAATCCGATAGCTTATTTACTAAAAAACTGTACAAGGAAACATTAAAGTATTTTTTCACTTGGGTTATCTTCCAGGTTGAAATAGGAGTGTGTGAATGGGTTATTTTTAACTTAACGTTTGATATTAGGCACGCAAGAAGGGCATTTACTACCGCTTTCAGCTCATTGGCATGGAGAATCTCCACTTTGTTTCTCTTAATAAATCCTGCGAGATCCCAAATATAAAGGGGATCTATATCAAATCCTATCCTTTTTCTTAAAACAAACCCTCCAGCTTTCTCGTACTCTAAAGCCATTGGACCATCTTTACACCATACAAAGACCTTATGCCCCCTTTTTACCATTCCCGAGGTCAGCTCCAAAACGTACCTCTCCATACCCCCATAAGAACCCGAATTTGTGACGTAAAGGATGTTTGCCATCCCTGAAATTATATCAATAAAAAGTCCCTATTAGCTTAAGCTGGGTTTCAACCTTAATATCCCAGGTATTCTTCTTTGCAACCGCCTGCCTCTGTATAAATTTCTGTTTTGAGTCCTCCATCAAAGCCGTTTTAACAAATCTGATAAATTCTTCGTCTGATTTAGCTATGTAGCAAACATTGGAAAAGGGTTTATAAGCAGGGAGATTTGTGACAATAACCGGAAGGCCTGAAGAAAGGGCATCGTGAAACTTAACAGGAAAGCACCCTCCAATTGTATATTCATTCAAATTATAAGGAATGATAAAGGCATCTGAAGAGGCCGTATAATAAGGTAAAATTTCATAAGGTTTAAGGCCTAAAAGAAATACATTTTTCAATGATTTAAGAGAAGATAAATCCAGATCCGGGTCTGAAAGCCTTTCAGGGCCTATCAAAACAAACGAAAAACCCGGATAAGCTTTTGCACACATCTCAATCAAACCTATATTTACCTTATAGGAGTCAAGTGCACCAGTAGAAAGTATCCTTGGCCTTGGAATACCTGCCAGATCTTCGGGTACTGACTTTTTGTACTCCTCAACTTTGTGAAATCTTTCAAAGTCTCCCGAGTTTGGAAGAAAATAAACTTCTTCTGTATCTTTTCCTATCTTTAGACACATATTTTTAAACTTGGTAACTAAACCAGGGGCGCTTGCAAAAATTAAATCAGATTTTTCCGCGAGCCACTCTTCTCTTTTCACAACCCATTTTTTACCTGAAAACCCACTTTGGTTTAGCCTTACTTTCAATACCTCATCCAGATTTTGAATAAAAGCAACAATTCCCTTGTTAACCTTTTTACCTTTTGCATACTCCGGGAAAGCGCTGTACTCATCAACCACGTCATAGATTAAAAGGTCATATTCCAGCTTCTTAATAAAATTCTCCATATCAGGAAAGTCAAAATGATACACCCATAAAATAGTTTTTCTTTTTTCATATGCTGATAATAAACTTCCAATCCTTTGTGAGTGAACCCAGGTATTAATGATAGAAAAAGGCCTAAAGTTAAAGATGTTTATGGGTGAATATATTGTCAGAGCTTCGTTCTCTTTTCTTATTCCAGATAAAGATTTAAAAGAAAGATGACCGGGTCTAAAAAGGTTTTTAAGTGCCTTATATCTCGTGGGGGGATTAACAAACAAAACATTATGCCCCAGCTTAGAAAGCCTGGTCATTACATGCCACTTATTTGTCTTTAATGGCAAATCAAAAAACTGATTAGACAAACAGATAATGTTATATTTGTGCGTCCCCTTCATAAGCTTTCAAACCTCCTTTTGGAATTCTAGCACAGCATTTGTTAAGGGGCTCTCCTCACGGTATGATCTTTCAATGGAGTTAGTAGAATATCACAAACTCTCCAAACTTGAAGAAACATACTGGTGGCACAGAGGAAAACTGTTCTTGGTAGACTCGCTTGTTAAACACCTGTTTCCACAAAAGAGAGGACTTGAAATTATGGAAATTGGGTGCGGAACAGGGCATATAACCAAACACTTATCTAAATTTGGAAAGGTAACAGGGATAGAAATTTCAAAAGAAGCAGCGTCTCACTGCATTGAAAAGGGTATTAGAAACGTTTTGAATAAAGACGTAAATGAAATGAGGATACCTAAAAGTTTTGAGAAGAGGTTTGATCTGATCCTTGCCCTTGATGTTTTGGAGCATATTCAGGACGACACAAAAACAATGAGAAGGACTTACAAAATGCTAAAACCCGGCGGATTTTTCCTAGTAAATGTACCTGCTCACAAATTTTTATGGAGTGAACATGACGAGGCGCTTCACCATAAAAGAAGATACTCCACAACAGAGATATTAAAAAAACTCACTGATAATGATTTTGAAATTATCAAAAAAAGCTTTTTTGTTTCCACATTTTTTCCGGCAATCCTTGCCTTCAGGACCTTTACAAACATCTTTACTAAATCCACCTATCCTAAAACTTCCTATATTTTGCTTCCTAAACCCGTTAACGACCTTATGACTAAAATACTTGAGCTGGAAACTAAAGTTTTAAATTTTACAAACCTCCCTATCGGAACGACTATCACAGTGATTGCAAGAAAACCTACGGGAGAGAAACTGTAATGACGTTTAATTTCGCAAGCACCCTTTTTACATAAAACACAAGCTCCGATTCTTTTAACGACCACAACCACCTCTGGTCCTTGAAACCTTTGTCATACACCCCATGCCAAATACCGTCAAAGAAAGCTATCCCCAAAAGCTCAACTAAAACAGACAAACCAAGTAAACCAAAGAAAACTTTTTTTGTTCTTTGATGGTAACCTGACTCCAGGTAAGGGACGAGAAGGATCGCAAGAAATGGGATAACATCAGAAGCCATCCTATATCCAAAAGACCAGCCTCCGTACCAATGCTTCCACATACCGACAACTAGAGTATGTAGAAGAATAATAGCGATAAAAGATTTGTACAGCAGTGGTTGCGTGGTGTACCTTTTTCTTAAAACCAAAAAGGAACCAAAAAGCGAAAACAAAAACACCGGAGAATAAACAAGGATACCCTTGCTTGGGGATAGCCAGAGCCCCGCAAATCCCACAAAAATAGGGGTTCTCCAGCTATCTAGAAGCTGTGAAGAATAACCTTGATTTAGAATACTTTCATAAAAAATGGAGTTATAAAGCAGAAAAAATGCAATAGGGACTATAAGAGGGGCAAGAAACTTTACTAAGCCGGAAAATTTATAAACTTTTAGTACATAAAATGACAAGGTGATCAAAAATAAAACTGCGGTGGGTCTTGATATTAGAGCCAAGCCCAAAAACAAACCAGAAAAATAAAGATTTATTTTTTTAGCAGGAGCCTTAACAAGAAAAAGCAGAGATAAAATCGTAAAAAGCTCAAGCGTCCCATGCTGCCACAAAGCCTGTGAAATACTGGCAAAATTTATTGTAGCGAATAAGTAAATTAAAGTTATGATAAAAGCGTTATCTTCCTTAGTGAGTTTTAACAACAACTGGTAAAGAAAAACACCTGACAGTCCAACAATAATTGCAGAAGAAAGCCGCGCAAGAAGGGCTATGTTAAACCAGTTTACATCAATATTTAAAAACACGGGAATAAGATAAATTGGAAGAGCGAGAATAGAAGACATTATAGGAAAAGCCGAGAGATAATGCCCTGAAACTTTCCTAAGATAAAATGGTGTCTTGCCAAGAATATACTTTTTGTCATCGGGATGGGGATATCTTTCAATCATTATCTGATAGTAATCATCTAGATAAAGGGTCCCCTTCTTTATGATAGAAAAAGGAAGGAACATAGAGGGTATTGTATCCTCTGACTGAATAATAAACTGATTAATATTAGTATTATAAATACTGTACCAAGAAACAAAGTATATAAAAATAGCCCCAAGAAACAAGATAATGGGTTTTTTCATACTAATTAATTAAAGGTATAAATATATGAGTCGTCAAACTCTTTCAAAAGTCTTATTTGTTCACTCCCCTTAAAAAAATGTAGGGATGCAGCGCTTGAGCTTTTAAAAACTAATAAATAATTTATGCCCGATATTCTAGCATCATCCAACCCTTCATCTGTTTTTAATTTAGACGTAAACTCCGCACTGTCAAAATCACCAATGTGAAAGCCTCTTGGATTGGCAAACCTTCTTTGATGTTCGCGCATCCAAAACAAAACTTTATTACCTTCTGTATAAGGATATACTGCAATGACAGAATCTTTTGACGTGTTATACCTAAGAAATGTAAAAACTGGAGGGGTCACAGACACGTTAGTTAATCTCACTGGCACAAAAGATTGGACTAAACCAAAACTTGTGAGAAGTAAAAGAATTATAAGAAACAAAATGTTTGGAATTTTCTTTTCAATGTAGGATAGTCCAAATCCCGATATAAATAAAGTAACCAGCAGAATAATAACCCCAAGTCTTGAAAGAACCCTAAACATAGGGAAAAAAAGATACAAAGCGTAAGAAGGTAAATAAATTTTACTCTGGGAAACTGCGAAATAAGGCGGGAAGGAAAAAAGGATAAGCATAAACAAGACAAAGAGCATTTTAAGCATTACCTCTCTATCTTTTAACTCAACTTGACTTTTGAAAAATAGATAAACCGAAAATATCATAAGCAAAAGATTACTAAGACCCAAAAAGAGGCCAGCATGTTCATCATGAAAGTAATTTTTGAATAAAAAGTAATCTTTTCTTTCAAGCTGACTTATTACCTCCTCGGAGAATTTTCCGAAAAAAGGATTTCTTGTTGAAGGCAATAGAAAATGCCAAGGTCTTGAACTAAAAATAAAAAAATCCTCTATAGGCCTAACAACTTTTAACTTATTCTCTTCTAAACTATCTTGAGTATTTGAAATAAAATTGGCTCTAAAATAAGGCGTCACAAAAGGAATTGCAACGATTAAAGATGAAATACCCATAACTGCAAAAGCAAAGACTTTCCAAAGTAGTTTTTTTCCATTCCTAAAAACTTCGGGTTTAATCACTTCAATAAAAAAGAAGAGAAGGGATAGTAAATAAAGAAAGTACCCATAGTAATTAGAAATCAGAAGCGTTACAGATATGAACAAACCGCTAAACAGATAATATGTAAGTTTTTGGCTTCTTATAGCTTTAAGAAAGATTAAAAGAAAGGCAGGAAACACCCAGATCTGTGATAGATCCACATGGCTTCCTACATGAACAAAAAAATATGAAGACAAAGCATAGGACAAAGCTAAACTAACGGATACATAAAAGGAAAACCACTTTCTAAAAAGCAGATATGAGAAGAGAAGCCCAAGAGCTCCACCCAAAAAGATAAGGATATTATATGCTGTTACACCACCCAAAACTCTTGCAAGGAGGAAAAATACACCCCAGAGAATCGGCTGCGAGTAAAAAACGTTTATATCAATCCCGTAAGGGTAAGCATAATAAGAGCAGAAAGAGGTTGCATTAAAAGCTCCCTCTGCATTCATGCACCATGATTGCCATAAAATAAAGATCTGATCGTTATACCCTCCTACGAGAAACCCCATCTTCCTCCTTCAAGATAAAACTATATATCAGATCATATCCTACACTAAAGCTCATTAACAAAAAGAATATAACGGCAATATTATCCAAATCATCAGACGATAAAAAAACCTTAAATAAACCAAGTATAAAAATGGTTATAAAAGCTGCTATGTAGCTAAAGATTGGTCTGATATTAAAGTAGGAAAACACAAGTGAATATACAAGAAGGAAAATAGCTTTTGGTCTTGTGACTAAAACAGCAAACTTACTACCAAGAGAAAAGAGAAGGCTTCCAAGCAAAACATACAAAATGGTAATAACAATAAATAATCTCCTGACTTTCATGTACTCCTCCTTTTTAAAGCGACCACCAGAATAAACAAGCTAATAAATGTCAAAATGGATATTAATAAACCGTAGAAATAAAAGTGCTGGGGTACATACTCTATTACATATAAATTGGAATAATCAGGACTAAAAGGATCAATATACCACCCATTGGCAAATGCGTTCGCTTCAAGGTGCTCACCCAATCCTTTTGAGATAAGGGGCGGAAATGAGGGCTTTTCTTTTCCTAAGTATTTATATTCAGTTGAGTTAAAAGAACCATAAGTTTGTATTTTAGAACCAAGGCTAGTATTGTCAGTTATTCTTCTTAACCTCCAGCCTGTATCAAAAGCCTGCCCGAAATATAGTAAAAACGGCTTTTGGGGCTTTTCAAGGATCTTTACGAGATACTTTGTCTTATCTATTTTAGAAAACTCTACAGGAATTGAATCAGCTGCTACAGCTTCCTTTTTTACTATCGTATTCAAGGAAGCTACAGGATTAAATAAAGCTAAAACATTTAGGTTTTCAATCCGAATCGTTCCAAAAACTTCCGAATCAGTCTTACTAACAATAACGGCAAGGCCTGTTTTATAATTTTGAAACCATCTTTTTTTATGAAAACCGAAGTTTAATTCCTGTTTGCCCTGGCTAAATACCATAGGCAACCTTTTATGAACAATAAATGAACATTTCTCCTTAGATATGCCAGCGACTTTCTGCTTTAAATCCTGGCAGTTGCTTGTCCACACAACAAGCTCGCCTGAAAGATTTGATGGCACTAGGTAACTAAGACTTACATAATAATCTTCAAAATCTTTAACATCGTTAAGTTCTATGTATTCAATAGAAACATAAGGGCTAAAAATAGAGGATGATGAGACAAGCATTAGGTCATCTTTATAGACCTCATAACTATTTAGTCCAACGGGATTAATATCGTAACATCCAGATTTCAGATAAATAGAGTCGCTTTGAGTGATCTCAACTGCGCCCTCTCTACCTGGAAAAGCGGGCCCTTCTGCACAGGGAACTTCCGAGATATTAAATTTCAAGTTCTCTTTATCTGCGATTTCAGCAGTTGATTTCATAGTAATCTTATAATCGCCGTCTCTATAAACTTTTATCACCGGGCGCTGACTCGTCTTTCTAATATCCTGAAGAACGACCTCCTGGAAAGTCTTGTTTGAACCCCCTGTCATCTTCAAAAAGACGGTGCCGTTTTCATAACTTTCTAAAAGTGATGACCAGTCTATATCAGTTAAGTCATCATAATAAACACCTTTTAATCTTTGGGTTGCAAAGATCCTGGGTAAAGTTTCTATAGAAGCTATTTTTGCTTTCGAAAATTCCTCGATCTCACCCTTATCTTTTGAGTAGTTTACAAGGCTTTCCTCAAAGTAATCTCTCAAGTCTATCCCTCCATAAGGACCGAAGTTGGCAATAACATCATCACGTACAAGAATAAATTTTATCCCAAGAATCTTAAGATACTTTTCCAAACCACTGCTAAAGCCGTAGGTATACAAATGCTCTTCCAGATTTTCAAATATTTCCTTTGACCTCCTCCCCCAAGACGCCCCTCTTGCAACAATCGGATGCCCTAATGAAAGAAGAAATGGATCGCCACCCTGACCATAATTCTGAAATTCGTTTCGTAGAAACAAAGGGGAAAATTCGGGAGGAACCGGAAGAACATAAGTACTGCTTTGATCTTGATACAACGTTTCTTTTAACCGTGAATAGTCCGGTGGATAGGAAAAAAGGTCTATATAATTCCCGACGGGTCTGAAACTTTTAAAATAAGAGACTCCTAAGTCTCCTCTATAAAAAAATCCATTAAGAAATAGTATAAGTAAAGACATTATGATTGTGCCTGCCCCATAAAGAAATTTTCTTTTAATCTTGTTCACCAGAGCGAAGTTAAACCAGGAGTAAAATCCAAGAGTAAGAAATGAAGCTAAAGAAAAAGTTGTCATGGTTATGAAATGCTGTGGAGATCTAAAAAGATTAAAAAGAGGTACGTGCTGATACAAAAAGAAAATAAAATCCCCGAAAGGCGGCGTGACCCCAACAGAGAAAACTAAGGAAATAATATAAGTAATAAGAACTAATGAAAAAAAATACTTAAATTTCTTGGAAACTGTGTTTGATATAGCAAATCCGATTAACGACAGTCCGACCAGGACGTAACCTGAAAGAAACGCAAAATGAAAACTCACCTTTGAGAGTGAGGCAGTATAAAAATCTCTGAAATACCCAACACCCACGAGAATCTCATACCAGGAGGGTGTCCCGGAAGTCAAAGTGCCAATCGTAAATAACTTCTTATCAAGAAAACTTGATTTAAAGAACGAGAAAGAAGAAAGGGTGGGAAAAATCCAAAAAAGGTTAAGGAGCAAAATAAAAACTCCAAAAACCAGAAGATGAGTTAGCGGCCCTTTCCTTCTAAATATTAGATATTTATATAAAGTGGTAGCAAGAACCAAGCCAAGAGTAAAAAGCATATTTTGTATAGAGATGGAAATCAGAAAAAAAACAAGAAGTGGCGCTATTAGATTTACGCTAAGAACTCGAGGTGTGTTTAGGTATTTAACATATAAAAAAACAAAGAGCGGGAGGAAAGAATATGAAATAAGATGAGTAAGAGCCCCTCCGTTAAATTCATTAAAAACAAATGGTGAAAATGAATAAAATACCGATCCTAAAAAGGCGCAGTTAAGTGCTAGGCCCCTATACTTAACGCTTTGATCTACAATTAGTATGTATGAAAAAAGAATATAGAATGAGGCATAAGACATAAAAGAAACAAAAGTCAGAAGGATTCTTGAAAAAGCTTCACCGGTTACCCCTAAAGAGCCAAGCACGTACACTCCTAAATAATAAGGTATTGATGAGAGACCAAATGATGTCGGCTGACCTAAAAAATTTTCATTCCATGTGCCTAAGAACAAAGAACCCAGCTCTTTTAACTCGCTTGGAAGCACCGGAACTGACCAATCCCAGTTGTGCCCTAGAACACCCCCCTTAAACAATATTCCTCTATAAGCTAAAAGAAATAAAAGTATAAACAAAAAAAGGTGAAGAATAGACAGCAGATATTTCTTATTTATCATTTCGGTTGTACTTTTAATTTACACAAAACCACCACGCCTCTAGCAAAAAGAGACGGTGAAAACCTCGCAAGGAAATACCAAAAATCATCGGGAAGAAACATAAACACCTTTCCTAAAAATGAGAACCTCGAACCGGCTCCGCTCGGATTAATATAATAATCTACTTTGATTATCTCAAAGTTTTCACCTAAGAATTTTAATATCTGACTAACGGTTGGGAAATGAAGATGTTTATAAAGCTCAAAAATATGAGAATCCACACCAAAGCCAAGAAAAACCATAATACGGTGATATATAGAGTTTTCATTAGGCATTGAAATGACAAGAATCCCATCCTCCTTTAACAAAGCCTTAAAGGTATCTACGTGCCTCTTTGGATCTTTTAAATGCTCCAAAGTTTCAGTGCATATTATTGCGTCAAACTTCTTCACACCATTAAAGCTAATTTCTTCTTCGTCAAAAAAGACCTGCTTTACTCTTGCTCCCTTCTTTCTTGCTACCTGCAGGGCAGGTCTATCGGCATCCACAATAAAATATCCAACACCCTTTTTCACAAAGGGTATAAGATCTCCTGTATATCCCCCTACATCCAGAATCCTTGAACCGCTTTTGATATAAGGATTTACCATATTAGCGTAAAGTTTTAATCTTCGTTGTATATAATGGTCCCCCGTATATGTAGGTCCGTAATATAAATTTGGTTTATTTCTGATAGGCATCTTTAAACTTTCCTGGCTAAGATTGCTGCCGATCCCGCGCGATTAAAATCACTGCAAAAAGCCCTCCCATAGTACAGCTTTGAAATGGATTTAACAAAAAGATATTTTAACCACAAAGGAAGCCTCATTTCATTTACTAAAGGAATAGATCTAAAAAAGAAGCCTAAAGCCGCGTAGAAATCCCAAAGCATCATGCTTCTGTTATCAAGATAATACCTGTAATCAATAACCTCCATACCATAAGGCTTTAATTTCTCGTTATAGATCAAGTGGTCATACAAATGATAATGATTAAGCATTTTATTTCTCTTATTCTTATAACTTACTGCAAGTTTTCTTAATCCCATTAACTCCAATAACTTAGTAAAAAACAATAGATCAGAAAAACTCTTTGTAGGAGAGGAAAATATAAAAAAGCCTCCTTTTTTTAGAACCCTCCCCGCTTCAGATAAAACTCTCTCATTATCAGGTATATGCTCAATAACCGAATTTGAGAAAACAGCCCCCATAGACTCATTCTTAAAAGGGAGGTTCGTTGCATCAGCACAGATTAAGTTATCATACGCTCCTAACAATTTCGCTTTATCAAGCTCCGACTGCGAAAGATCAATTCCATAGTCAAGTTTATCTAAAAACAAGGACTTAGCTATGTTGCCTTCTCCGCACCCTATATCCAATACGGGTCCATCAAAGTCATGTAGTGAAATGAGATCAGCTAAGGCTCTTAGCTCAAAACTTCTAAACAGGATGATTGCAGGATGATCGTAAGCTTTTGAAACGGTCTTGAGAAAGTCTTCATTTTTTACCTTCATGTCATCCTTTTTAAACCCAGATTTATAGCCAGTCCATCAAAAGTGCCTTTTATTGATCCTAATTGGTTTAACTGCCTTGTTGTTAAAAATTTATAAATCCAAAATAAGTTTAAAAAAGTTAAGTAAATCGAAAACCTTAACGTCTTATCCAAAGTATCAGGTTTAATATGCCTAAAATAAAAATTAACAAAATTTAAAGCTCTCCCATAAGCTTCCGGTCTTTCCTTAAAGAAGCCTTCTTTGCTTGGTTTATGATACACAATAGCCCTGGGATTGAAATACAGTTTGAAACCAAGCTTCATTATCTTTTGAGCTGCATCCGGCTCATGATACTCTCCTATCCCAAGATAAATAGTATCAAAACCTCCTATTTTCTTAAGAAGATCCTTTTTTGCCGCCCAATTGCACGCCTGTAAATCATCCACAGAAAAAGCTTTTTTATACTTCAGACAGCTTTTATAATTGGCACCTATAGCAAAAGCACCAGACTTAAAGAAGTGGCTGACCCTTAAAGGCTCTCCCTCCATTATATAGTCATAATAAACTTTCCCAAGAAGCCTCCATAAAAAATTCCCTTTTTTTAAGTTTTCCTGATAATGCAAAAGGTCTCTTGCCCCCAGATTTTCTTTGGGAATTATTGAAGGACCGGTTACACCCCCAATCGTTTTGTCGGATTCAAACACTAAAACTATCTCCTTAAGCCAGTTTTTATCAAATACCGCATCATCATCGGTTCTCACTATGTATTTTCCTTTCGCCTTCTTCCATGCAACATTCATTTGCGGAATAAGCCCTCCTTTTTTAACGTAGAATGTCACAGGAAAATACTTGGAGTAACTTAAAATTGTTTCTTTTGTATTGTCGGTAGACCCCCCATCAACTACAACTACTTCAAAGTCTTTGTAGGTTTGAGAGGCTAAGCTGTTAAAGGTTTCTCTTATTGACTCACCTCTATTTTTAGTCGGAACAAGAACCGAAATCACTGGCATTTTCTTATTCATGATTTTGAATAGCCTTTAACTCCTTTTAAACTCGGACTTGATACAAGTTTATTATAAAAATAGGATAAGTCTTTTGTTACCATTATTTTCTTGAACAGCTCTTTATCGGATATTACCCTGAACTTTTGAATATTAGCACGCTTTTTAAACATAGACCCTAGTGCTGCCACATTCCAAAGAATGGCTTTCATAATATAAAAAAAATTTCTTAAATTTCCATTTAATAAGAACCAAAAAGCCATAGAAACCCATAAAAATAGGTGAATAGGCAATATTTTAATCATGCTCGTTGCGCTTAAGCATTTTAGCAAGGTTAAGATGTAATTTTTAGTCCCATGAAATTTCACCCTATAATTTTGTTCTTTTGGGAGCCTTTTAGCCGTTGTTCCATACTCATGATAAACAACTGAATGTGGTGTAAAAACATTTCTGTATCCGTAAAGCCAAAGCCTCCAGCCTAAATCGGTTTCTTCAACATAAATGAAGTAGTCGTCATCAAAACCCCCGACTTTATCAAAGGCTTCCTTCCTTATAACCATCCCTGCCGACTTTGCGCTTAATATCTCAAATTCACGGTTATACTGTCCCTCGTCTTTCTCTCCTGTAGCGCATTTCTGGACCAAAAACCCAAACTGGCTAACATAATCGCCAATATAATCAAACCTTTTTCTATCATATGCTATTAAAAGCTTGCATTGGCAAGAACCTATTGAACTATCTTCTTCCATTCTTTTTATCGGTTCATTAAGCCAGTCTTTTTTAACTAGTGTGTCATTATCTAGAAACGCTACATACTTAGACTTTATCTTTTTCATTGCAAAATTTCGGGCATAAGCTGGTCCAAGATTTTCCGAAAGCCTGGTCAGACTGAAATTTTTATGCTTATTAACAAAACTTTTCAAAACCTTAAGACTTCCGTCAGAAGAGTTATTATCTACAACAACAACTTTCAAATTACTATAAGAAGAAGATAATACAGAACGGACGCATCTTTCCACAACCCCCAACCCATTGTAATTTACTATTAAAACTGTAACTTCTATCCCTTTCCTCATTCCCCTACTCCCAAGTTTGAAGTCCATCAAACTCAAAACTGAAATCTAGAACTCTAGCCCCCATTGATTCCAAAGCTTCAGCAACTCTTGATTCACTGTTCGGGGAGCATAGAAAAACCATATGCCCTCCCCCGCCGGCACCTAAAACTCTGCCCCCAAGTGCACCATTTTTGATAGCCTCCGAATACAAAGCATCAATATAATCGCTCATTCCCCCCTCATAAAACCTTTTCTTTATATTCCAAGCCTCCCCTATAAGATTTCCAAGGGAAAGTAGGTCTTTATTTAAAAGAGCTATGTAGGACTCATGACAAAGATTCTTTATTTCCGAAAGATATGCAACCTTCTCGGAAACCTTAAGAGACATAGATTTATGAATATTTCCAGAAGCCTCTCTCTTTCCTACATATACAATAAGAATACTTTTTTCAAGCTCCATAACAGTCTCTTTATCAAGATTAAGAGGATTCACTTTCACAAAATCATTGCCTTTAAATTCAAAAAAGTTGAGACCTCCAAATACAGAGGCGTATTGATCCTGCCTCCCGCCTGGATTTTTCAAATCTTCCGTTTCAGATATAAACGCAAGCTCAGCAATCTCATGTTTATTAAGTTTTCTTTCAACAGAAAGGTGATTAAACAAACCAATTACAAGAACCGACAAACTTGCGCTTGAACCAAGCCCGCTGTTTGGGGGTACATCCGACCTGAGATAAAGCTCAAACCCATAGTTTATGTCCATTCTTTTTATTATGGCTTTAATTAAATCCATCTCTCCGTCAAAAAATAAATTTGTTACATCATCATATAAGTATGTTTTTTTATAATCTGATGAAATTATTCTAACCTTTCTATCCTCCCTAACGGTTAATGAACCATAAACATAGCGGTTTATAGTGGCATTAAGAACCAAACCTCCGATTTTTTTATCAAAGGGCGGCACATCGCTCCCCCCACCCCCAAAAGCTACTCTTAACGGAGCTCTCCCTTTAATAACAATATCGTTCTCACCTTTAAGGTATGCTGCCGTTTTTCTATAACCGGAGGGAGTGCCTATGTCATAGTGCGTTTTATCGGAGAGGTATCCCCTCGCTTTACCAGCTTTAACAACCTTCGGGATAATATCAGCCTCAAGTGAGAATGGCGCTCTTTTGCCTTTAAGAAACTCAAATATACCTTTATTTATTAAGTACACACCCCCACTTACAAGTCCGGCCACCGGATCTTCTCTATCCCCATAAAGTTTTTCAGCATAAGACTTAATTTTAAAATTCTTGTCTATCTCAATACAGCTGTATCTTCTGACATCTAAAACATTACTTAAAGCTATTGAAAGAATCGGTTTTCTCGCTTTATGAAAAAGATAAAAAGCATTTAAGTTGATATTAAAAAAAGTATCCCCGTTAACAAGTAAAAAATCCTCGTCATGCGCTATGAATTCCCTCGCCTTAAGGAGTGCTCCTCCTGTACCCATAGGTTTATCTTCTACTACAAACCTGTAAGTGACATCTGCTCTCTTATCTTTTCCAAGATGGGATTTAATCTGATCGGCTTTATGATACATTGACAAAATAATGTCTTTGTGACCGGAAGATACAAGCCAATCAATTACATAATCAAGAAAGCTTTTTCCGGCTATAGGGGCAAGCGGTTTTGGTTTATCGGAAATGACGGAAGACAACCTAGTCCCAAGTCCGCCACACAAAACCACTACCTTCATTCCTCTTTAATTCCCCCCTTCTCAAGTTCTGAACTCCTCTCGTCTTTTCCTCCTCTTAAAATGTAAGCTAAACCCCCTAAACTTGCTGAAGCACCTTTAATTACATAAAGCAATATTAGTCCTAACCATAAATCAGGCTTTGACAAGGCTTTTCTCGTAAAATAAGACCTTCTTGGAAGACTATGCATTGCGACATCCTTAGGATAATACTTTAAGCAAATAAAGTAGGACTGGCCATAGTGAAAAAACCTTTTAATGTACTTTACCCACGTATTTTGTTCGTAATGATAAATGCTAAGATCAGCCCTGAACTTAACTTTTGGCTTAAATTTTAAGGTCTCTATATATATAGCATTGTGCTCAAACATAAAGAGCTTCACCGGCCAGTCTATTTTTGAAAGTATCTTTTTTCTAAAAAATCTTGGGATAGCAGAGCCCATAAGAGGGTCATCATCTTCCAGGGAGTGAAAGATCCATTTATCATACTCAATAATCTTTTCAAGATAAGTGTTATTTAAAACTATGGACCTTTCAAAAAGGGTAACCTCATCATACCCTCCGGTTTCGCATTCCTTTACACACTCGCTTATTGTATCTTTATCAATTGTCTGATCAGAATCAATAAAAAAAATATATACTCCTCTGCTCATATCAAAGCCAAGTTTTCTTGCTTTACCTACTGCTAATGCGTAACCGACTTTACAACCATATCTTTTAGCTATTTTTACGGTTTTATCTTTGCTAAAGCCATCTATAAGGATAATTTCCATGTTTTTATAAGACTGGCTTTTAATTGATTTCAGAGTTTTTTCCAGAGTGGCTTCGGAGTTAAAGGTGGGTATATTAACAGAAACTAGAGGTTCTTTCATTTTTTAGCTCCTAAGTATTAATACATTCGGGTCGATTCCTACAAAGCTATCACTTTATGCTCCAGCTAAACTTATATATAAAAACTCATAAGAAATCAAACCTCCAATCTTAAAGCTTATTTTTCGTTTTTTGCCAAGAAAGCAATATATACCGAATGGGAAGGGTCTAACTCTGCGAACTGATTTCCTATCACATTGGGGAAAGGATAATAACCTGAAACAACAGGTTTAAGATCCTTAAAACCATAAAGTAGAAGAAATTCCTTTAAAGCTCTGGAAGTAAAAACGCTTCGATGAAGCCAGAATGCATCCTTTTCTTCTCCGGAAACACTACTAAAGGGATTTCCTATACTGTGTTTCTTGATACATATATTCGTTGTACTAAAAGGTTGAAATCCAAGGAACAAAGAAGCTGTGTTATGCCATGCGGAGAGATTCTCCGTTGAAAGCAGTAGTGTTCCACCTTTCTTTAAAACCCTTTTTATATTTATAAGAAAATTATCAACCGAAAAGAGATGCTCTATCACATTGTTACTGAAAACGAAATCAAATGTGTCATCTTTTACTCTCCAAACTTCCTTACTTACATCTTCCTTAACTATCTTTATTTTCCTCTTCCTTGCGTCTTTAATACCCGCCTCATCAATCTCCATCCCATAAACTTCTTTTGCATTACAAGCCTTTGCGATCAAAAGCGTCTTTTCTCCTCCCCCGCATCCAACATCCAGAAACTTATGCACTTTTAATCCCAAGTTTCCAACAAATTTTTCAAGCCTTCTTACATAATTTCCCTCTGCGCTCTTAACCAGATGATTAATATAGGCGGATACCATAATACTTAATACCTCCTAATGTTAAATAGCATCTAAAAACCGGCCTCAATAATATCACAAAGAGTATGGATAATAAGGATGTGCATTTCCTGAATTCTTGCAGTATCCGAAGAAGGAACAATTAAACTAAGATCGCAAAATCCTTTAATCTTACCTCCTTTATTTCCGGTAAAAGATATTGTTTTAAGACCCAAGGAAGTTGCTTTCCTTGCCGCTTCTATAACGTTTTTAGAATTTCCACTGGTTGTAATTCCTATAAAAACATCGCCCTTCTTGCCAAAAGCCTCAACCTGTCTTGAAAATACTCTCTCAAAATCATAGTCATTTGGTATCGCAGTCATGGTAGAAGGATTTGCGGTTAAAGAAATTGCCGGCAGCGCACGCCTTTCCTTCCTGAACTTGCAAACAAGCTCCGCCGCGAAATGATTTGCATCCGAGGCACTGCCTCCGTTACCGCATATCAAAACCTTTCTACCATTCCTTAAAGCACTAACAAGAGTTCTAGATACTGCCTTAACATCAGCCGACAGCTTGACATAAGTCAACTCGTTAAGCTCCCTGGACTTGGAAAAACTGTCATCAATAAAATTTGAAACGTTACCCATTGAAGTATTTTAAAACATATTTTTACGTGTCAGTCCAATCGCAGGGCTAAAAGAAAGTTTTTGACAGTTCCTTAGCAAGCTTAATTCCATAGTTTGTATTTCTATAATCTTAATCCTAAATTTTATTTTTCTTGAAACAAGAAAATTTAAATAAAAGGCTCTTAATTAATGGATTTAAGGGGTGCTTCAATAGATTCTTTTTCTTTAGCTTCGGCTTCGGCACTTTCTTTAATTGACTTTTCAACAGTCTTGTCCGCCTTGCTTGGGAAGAGAGTTTTAGCAAGGGATTTAAATGCGTTAACCCAGAACTTAGGGGAGAGCACATTTACTTTTGTTTGGTTAGGATCAAAATCAAGAAGATGCCCTACAAGCTTCCAAGCGGAGTAATAAAGATACTTGATATCATCTAAAGTCCTTATTTCCAAAGCTCTTCTTAACATATACCTTGGGGTAAAAAATGAAGAGTACAGCTCTTGGGTCAGCTCCAGAATTTGCTCATTCGTCAAGGGGCTTTTCATAACGGCTTTTCTCATGTCATATTCTTCATAATCCTCCGTTAGAAGCCACCCCTTCTCCCCGCATTCTTTCCAAAGCGGAGTTCCAGGATAAGGTATAACAATTGTAGCCTGCATGGTATCAACGTAACCTTTATCAAAGCACCTCTTGGCAAGCGCAATTGTGTTTTTGGCCATTTCATATGTTTCCCATGGGTACCCAAGCATTATGGTTAAGTGGGGATCCAGGCCTGCCTTCTTTGCCATCCTAACACCCTCCTCAATCTGATGGACTTTAACACCTTTATCAAGCTTATCTAATGTGTATTGATTTCCTGATTCCATCCCATAAAGAATAAACCTGAAGTTTGCCTTCCCCATAAGATCATAATATTCCTGGGTAAGAGCGTTAAGCCTCATATTACAGCCGTACACCACTTTTTTGCTGTATCCGCTATCTATTAAGAGATTACAGAAAGTTTTAAGCCACGGGCCAACGGCAAGCGTACCGGCGTCATCAAAAATTTCTTTAACTCCATAATTATCTACAACATGCTTGACTTCGGCAAAAAGCCTTTCGGGCGTAAACCTTCTGTAAGAGCCGATTTCATTAATAGTATGATCCCAAACACAAAAGGTGCACCTATTCCACCAGCAGTCTCTTCCGGAATACATATATGTTGCAGGTGTAAATCTATAATTTCCGTTAGCATAAGCGTAATACTCCCAATGAGTTAGGTCGCGATCCACAAATGGAAGCTCATCAAGAACATGCTTTAAAACCTGCCTTCCGCTGCATGCTAAATCCAATCCATTATCCGATTTCTCAATCTTGGCCGGTTCCTGTTTTACTCTTTTATCCCCCGCTCTATACCAAAACCCACCTTCCAGTTTTTCGCCACTCGTTAGGTGGTTGAGAAGATTAACGATAAGAAAATCATAATCTCCGCCTGCAATAATGAAATCCACCGGAGAATGGTCAAAGGATTCCTTTGGAAGGAAAGTTACATGATCACCGCACCAGACTAAAATCATTTCGGGAAATCTCTCTTTAAGATCCTTCATAACCTTCCAATGCTGTTTTATAACAGGAGCTTTTGTCTCAACAAGAAGAAGGTCGGGTTTTTCATTTGACAGCTCATCCAACCACTCGTTATACATTTGCTTAGCCGCTATCCCATCCATCCACACAACATCGTAACCGTGCTTCTTCAAGTTAGAGGCTGCGTAAGCCGGTACCATAGGATAGATATAAGTTTCAGCGTTAAAATATTGAAATTGTCTATTTTGTGATAGAAGAGGAACTCCTTTATCCGTTTCAATAGGCGGGTATCCAACGGCTATTTTCATTATTACAGCATGGTACTATAGATACCTATCTATGTCAAAAAAAGTTGTTATACCGGGTCTTACTAATAGTATCTTTTAGAGTATCTCACAGAAGGCCTCTTTTAAAACCTTAAGTTTCTCCTCGTTATTAAAAACTTGGGAAGAGTCCGCTATACTTAACCCCATCAGGTCTTTTTTAGAAAGCAAGGAAAGCAGACTCTGAAGCTCAAGGATGCCCATACTATCCAATTCTTTTGAGGTTAATATTGAAGGGTAAAGTACACAAGAACTATAGTATTCAAGCATTTCATCCACAAAGGAAAGATCTTTCTCATTAAGTTTGAAATAAAGCATCGGACAGATAAAATCAAGCTTAGAAGATAGCTCAAAAGCATTCTGACCAAGAATTCTTGTTATTGCGCTCCCGTACTCTTTATCAGTCCAGGGAATTATAAAAGCGCCAAGTTTCACAGAAGATATCCCGGAAATCACTTCACTTGCGCTTTCTACAAAAGAGGTTATGGTCTTAGTTTTAAACTCAAGCCATTCAAGATAAAATTGACCATCAATGGCTTCTACAAGCTCCTTTCTACTTTCAGGAAGCTTTTCATTATTAAGGTAACCTTCCCTAAACTTATTAATACAGACCTCACAGTAACATGTATCAAAAATGATAGGTTCAGAAGGGATCCAGTATGTTGGGTAGTGAAGTGAGGAAAGAATTATTGATCTGATATTCTTATTTAAAGAAAGTTCCTTAATTCTCTCAAGCTTTGATCTTCTTACATCCTCATTATTAGGGCATACTCCATAATACCAGTCTTTACTGCAGTCTCTTCCTTCGGCTTCTAAAGGAGCCGCCGAAGGAAATTCGGATAAAAGCTCACCCCCTGAAAAGACTTCCACTGAAACATCTATATTAAGTCCATCGTTCACTCTCAAAACAGATGAGATAAAAGTTTCATCAAGATTTTTCTCATCCACAATTACCGAAGATAAACAAAGCTCATCCAAAAGCCTCAAAAAAGCGGGATCTGAATTTAAAATCTGGGACGATTTTTCCATTAGCCTTCTTTCTCCTCCGGCCAGATCCTCTTTCCAGTTTCCTCATCATCAAGAATAATAGCAAGAGTCGGACATGACTTTGCCGCCGCAATGATGGCCTGCACGCTGTCACCAGGAATATCTTTTACGATGGCTATATTCTCATTATCCAGCTCAAAGGTGTTCGGAGCTTGTACCACACATGTACCTGCTCCTATGCATAAATCTCTAATTACAGTTATTTTAACCTTCATTTTACCCCTCTATATATTTGCCTTCTTTTTTACTCACAGCTTTTAAGTTTAGCTTTGGTTTTTTAAAAAGTCCATACAAAAAATAGAAGCCATAAACCAGATGAGTCAGAAAAACACCCATTATAAAATAAAATGTAAGTAAAATGTTCTTTTCTTTACTAAAAACTTTTACTGCCTCATTTAAGAGAAGGATTACATACAAACCGACCACGGAAAAGTAAAAATAAAAAAAGAACCTGCTAAAGAAAAAAGTTAATGGTCCAAAAAATAAGCCTAAGATAAAAAGCGAGGGCACAAAATACTGAAGTTTTCTTGAATTTTTAGGAAATATTTTGGCAAATTGCCCTCTGTGCATACCATATCTTGAAACCTGCTTTAAATGAGGCAAAAAAACAGTCCTTCTATGATGAAAAACAACAACTAACGGGTCATATAAAATCTTCTTTCCAGTCTCTTCCAATAAATCAAGGCAAAGTTTAGTATCCTCTCCAGGCCAAAATTCACTTTTAAAACCACCCACCTTCTTAAAATCCGAAAAAAGAACAAAAAGATTTACCGAAGGGTAATCATCAACATACATCCTTTTACCCACCACATGTCTATGGTAGGTCCCTCCTCCTGCAAGAGCTGAAGACAAAATTTCACCTGAAACTTTTTCCAAAAAACCTTCATTCGGAGGAGTAATTGATGGCCCACCCACTCCACATAAATTTTTATCCGAAAAGTCGGAAGTTGCCTTCTCAAGCCAATCGCTTCTGGGATATGCATCATCGTCAAGAAAAGCAAGAATTTTACCCGAAGCGTACCTTAACGCGAGGTTTCTTTTATCTGAAGGCCCGACTTTTCCAGAAGGGATCATTTTAAAGTTTTTTGGTAAACCTCTAAAAATCTCTTCTTCATCAGTTATTATAAGAACTTCATAATTACTATATTTAAGCTTTTTAAGATGAGGAATAGCGTCCCTAAGATAGTTGGTAATTGTTCTTACCGGTATGATAATTGATACCTTTGGCTTCATTTTCTCATCCCGCTTTTAACCCCACTTAACTTATGTACTTTCATCCAGTTTCTCTTATTTGAATCCTCATAATACTTAAGAAAGTGGAGCCTATAGAATATGGCTAGGGTATCAATAAAAACACCTCTTATATCAGGGTTTAAAAAAAGAAACGCGCTTTTTTTAAAGGAAGTATTCTCAAAATCCCAGTTAATTTCAACAGGCGCTTCAAAAATTCTTCTAAACCCCAGATGATTAGCAACAGCGAGAGATTCTATATCAAACGCAAATCGTTTAACTACAAGTCTTGGAAAAACACGGTCAACAACTTCTCTTCTGTAAACTTTAAGTCCGGTTTGAGTGTCCCCTACTCGCACCCCAAAAAGGGCCTTAACAATTAAATGGTAACCAAAACTGTAAATCCTTCTAAAAAGCGGATATTCGTGGATTTTGGAAACAGGGTGCCTTTTGCTTCCGACAATAATATCCGCCCGGTACCACTCCATATGTTCAAGAACCATTGAAATCCCATTGGCATTTATGTCCATCCCCGCATCAATAAAAATTACTATATCACCGGAACATAAACTTGCCCCATACCTTATAGCATAACCCTTCCCTTTATTTATCCTGTAACCTATAACCCTAATATTTCTTTTCTCAACTCTCTTTGCTTCATCAAAAGTTTTGTCTGCAAAGCCGTCAACAACAACAATAATCTCAAATCTGTACCTTGTCTGGGACATAACTTTATGAATATTTTGTATGTCCTTCTTAATTGTCTTCTCCTGCTTGTAAGACGGAACGATTACCGATACCAACATATCCCATATAGTACAACACAATCGCAAGAAGCAGTAAAAGGGAGATAGAGATATTTATGATCACAACTTCAAGCAGTGATTCGTGGTAAAGGCTTATTAACACAAACTGCAGAAAAACAGCAGGGAATTGAAATAAAAAGACTTTGCCTTTATTTATGGCGAGAAAAAACATAACCATAAAATTTATCATTACGTAAAGGCCCATAAATACTGAAAAGGCGGGTATTAGAAATGAAGCCTTAAGAAATCTCTCTCCAAAAAGAAGGCCGACAAAAAAATCAGGAAAGGTAAAAAACATCAATACGGAAACTAAGGCAAGCGTGAGCTGGATTATAAAAAAGGGCTTTAAGCGCTTTGAAACATCTCCACCCTTGGCATATGCTTCCGAAACCTGCGGAAACATGACAACCGAAACCGAACCTGCACCAAAAAGGATCACCTTCCCAACAGTAACGGAAACCAAGTAAAGCCCCGCCGATACACCATCAAAAAAATGCTTCACGAGAATTACATCTACATTATTTAAAAGAACCATTCCTATATTAATCAAAAACGACGCAACGCCAAACTGAAGAAGTTTTCCGTATTCACCGTTCATACCATTTCTCCACCCCCCAAAAAGACTCTCCCGCAAAAATAAAAGCCCCAAAAGAAATGAAAGTATCGTTGAAAAGCTCATCCCAAGGTACACACCTGAAACCCCTAACCCCAAAAACGCGAAGAAGGAAGGGATCGCAAATCTTAAAACAGATGCCGCTACCGAAAGAAAAGAAAAAGCTTTAAACCGTGAAAGACCCTGAAGATAAGAAAACGGTGGAATAATTAGAAAGGACACACCAAGGTAAATGGAAAAAAACAAAACCATATCGGATTTCTCAAGGTTTAAGTAAGATAAAACAAAACTTTGTGAAAATACTACAAGAAGTGAGACAAGAATACCTATAGTGGATACAATTCCTATAAGTCTTGGGAGAAGACTTTTTATAGCCTCATACTCCCCTTTTGCTTTAAGGTCCGAAACCATTTTAATAACGGAAGTAATAAAAGCATTTATAGGAATGGAAAAAACGATTGATAAAGACAACAGGACACCAAATTCTCCATATTCACTTATTGTTAAAAACCTTCCTAAAGAAAGCTGGAGCAAATAACTGAAAATACTGGATACAAATAGACTTGCAGTGACAATAAAACTTTTATAAACATCATCGTTTTTTAGAAGTAACCGCACCCTTTCAATCATCTTTCCTTCTTATAAACGTTATAAACTGGGACCGAATCTATATTTATAGTTCCCTCAAACTTTAAGTTATATTTCATCTTAGTGGAAGATGTATCCTCCCAAACTGGATAAACAAAAAAGTTAGCCCTCTCTGCTTCCGGTCCGAGAGACTCAAGAACAGCCCATCCTTTTATTTCCCTTATAAAAGGCCAAATTTGAGTATAGTATTTTTCTGGAAATGCGACAGTCAGCTTATCATCAATTCTTCTAGAGTAAAGAAGCTTACTAAGAGTCTCATTATTCTCAAAAGTCTTATATTCTCCTTGTTCCCTAATGTTATTAAAATATGAGATTATTTCGGGCACGCCAATCATCCATTTAGGTTCAAGAACAAAAATACCTCTTTTTAACCCCCCGCCCAGAACACTATAGTAAGAGAAATAATCGGGATGGATTTTCAGATATAAAATGAACTGTGGAATAAAAATTAAAAAAAAGATGAGATAAGCTAATTTTTTAAACTTCTCATGAAGATAAGTTAAAAGATAATCATAAAAAAATGAGGAAGCTAAGGATAAACCCATAATGGAGGGAAGAATATATCTATCCAGTTTTTTTGAAGGAATGGAGATTTCAATGAAATAAAGAAAAGAAAAGAACAGGCTATAAAGTGCAAACTTCTTTTTATCCTCGCTTATATTAGCTTTAACAAAAAGCCACCCGATAAAGCCTAGAATTAAATATAAAGAAGTTTTGTACATCAGTACAACGGGATAAAACGTAAAGCCGGGATCTGACGTAAGAGAACCAAAATAAATCTGATCATGCCCCCCTTCAACTCCTACGGTAAAGATGCCTGTAAAATAAGTGCTAAGTGCTTCCCAAGGTTTCACCCACATCCCCGGCCATAACAACACAAACCAAAGCAAAACAATTAAAAACCACCTAAAATAAGAACTCACCATAGATTTAAAAGTTGTTTTTTTAAAAATAACCTCTACAAAGAGCATAAAAAGAACAAACGGAAGAATCATAAGAGAAGAACTCTTCGTTAAAACGGCGAGCGAGGCAAAAAAACCTGAAACAAAAAGACTCTTAAAGCCTTTTTGAAAGTTCACGTAATAGTAGAACCAGACAAAAGAAACAACCATAAATGTTGTCATTAAACCTTCAAGATGCAAAACTTTGGTTAAAGCTATATAAAAAGGCTCTAAAGAAAAAACAGATATTAAAATAAAAGTGGTTTTTACTCCAAACATTTTCCTTAGAGCATAAAAAAGAAAGGAGATTGAAACTCCCGTAGCAAAGACAACAAAGAATTTTTGAACAAGATCAAGCTCAAAAATAGTTCTTAGTTCATTATTTGGAGGATTGCTTCCTGTAAAAACCCTGTAGTAAAGGTTATAAACTTTGATGGAAGCGCTTCCAATTATCATTAAGCTAACGCCTGGATGGTATGTTTGAATCGTTTTTTCAAACTGACCTCCAAATAAACCCCCGCCAAAATCATATATTCTTGCCTTCCATCTCCAAACATCCGTATTAAAATTATCATGGCCTAAGGAGGGAGCCCGCGACAATATAAATAAAAGGGCAACAAGTATTTCAAATTTTATTTTTCTTATTTTATCCAAAGTTTTCATTTCGCGTTAACATCAAGAGAAAAAACATACACATTAGGACCAAACCTCTGCTCGCTTCTCTCAAAAGACTTTATCAAAGTTAAAAACTTTTTCACATTTTTATATTCCTCTGTATCAGAAAGCCTATCATTAGTGGCTATCGTTAAGTACGTCGCAGTTTCATTAACACTTATGTAAGAAAGGGACTTTATTCTCCTGTTCTTGTTGTCTATTTTTTCCATAACAGGGTCAAGATCCCTTCCGGAGTATATAACTTCCTTATCCAAGGGAATGTTTTCACCCGCCCATTCATAAAAAAGATTTCTGGTATCTTTTTCGGATAGCTTCACTGCATACTTAATTGAGTAAACAAAGGGTGGGAGAAAGACCACCGAAAACAAAATTAAAGAGAGAAGTTTATGTGAAATAAACATCTTCTTTGAAAGAACAAGATTGTAGAATAAATTTGCCAAATAACCCACCACTAAGCTCACAAATGGGAAAACAAGCATATAATAATGTATCCTATTTTTTGAAAAACCTGTGATATAAAGGAAATAAAATAAGCCAGGAAGATAAATAAAAATCTTATCACTAGTCCGTTTAGTAAAAATGAAATAAATAAAGAAAAGTTCAAAAAGGAGAAGGAAAGAATACCCAAAATCTGAAATAATTTTTGTTGTTAGAACCTTCGATAGCTGAACGAAATACTGATCGGTACTCACCTTTCCCACATTCTCAAACTGCCAGAAAGCCCCTTTAGGTCCGTCATCCCTGGTGAAAGTATCAAAGTCAAAAAGAGCATATGGGGTACCTACAAAAAAAGAAGTCAAAGAGACAAAAGCGGCAAGCAGAAGGTTGGCTGACGCCTTTTTAAAACCGTCACCTAGCCTTAAGAGTTCATGGGTTTTCAAATATAAAATATAAGCTAAGAAAATAACAAATACCGAAAATCCTCCGTTATATTTAGTTGAAGCAGAAAGACCTGCAAATAAAGCGGCTAAAACATACCATTTCCTTTTCCCTTCTAGCATTATTAATGAAGAAAAATAAACGGAAAGACTAAACCAGAAGGTCATGGGAACATCAATGAGTGCAAAATGCGAGTTATATGCATGATATGGAAACAAGGTTATGGCAAGAGCTGATAAAAGCCCAACCCTCTCATTAAAAAGCTTTTTACCTGTGAGAAAAACAGGAATTGCAGTAAAAGCCCCCAGGGCTGCATTAAATATCCTTGAAGCAAGATAAAAAACAAGCGGGTCTCTCCATAAAATAGGCATCAAATTTGAAATAAAGGGTTTTAAACCAAGAACCTGAAAGGCACCTCTAACAACATATATAAGCATATAAAGAAAAAAGTTTAGGTAAAAATGAAGGTGCGGCCAATCAAAATGCTTGGGATTTGATTCAAACCTTATACCCGTCGCGGTTCTCACAAGCGCGGGCTCATCTACACTATAAATAAAAGGAAAACCATAACTTATTCCATATAATCTTAAGAAAAGCCCTAATAATAATATCAATAAAAGAGGTTTACTCACCTTTTTTAACATAAAAATTCCAGAAATTAATCCCCGCTATTTTAATCGTTTTGTCATACACGAATTTTCCTTTAGTTTTATCGGGGGCTATCTCATCACTATCCAAAACCAAAATATCATAATTATGAGCACCGTATACCCTAGCATCAAAGACCATTGAGTTAGGATAAATTGTAGACATGGCCTTTCTGTCAACAAACCCCACCCTTACAAATCCATAGTTTTTTCTTATAAAATCCCTCACCTCAAAAATACCTATACCGAATGACTTTTGACCTATTACCCGATCGGCTACCCTTGGCCCTCCAAAAAGAGGACTATTATAAACAAAATAATAAGGAAAATACTGAACTAAAGGAATAATATTTATAACGACCAGCAAAAGCGTCAAGGCTGTTTTCACTGGTTTTCTTTTCACGTTTGAAAAAAAGCTTATTAGAAAATATGAAACCGAAATTATAATAATCGGATATAGCGGCAAAAGATATCTGTCTATTTTTTTATCAGCTATCTCAACTGCTAAAAAATAAAATAGAAAAAACAAGGAAAGAAAATATAAAATCCCCGGAGCTAGTAAAAGTGGAGGCTTCTTCTTTAAAATAACAGCTCTAAAAAGATAAACAAGAATTCCTAATGAAGAAAGTAATAATAAAGGAGAAAGCTTATATAAAAAAACAATTGGGTAATAAAAAGGTCCTGGGTTTTCCGTAACAACTCCGAAAAATTTCTCCTCATGCCCTTTTTCAACAACAAGCTTGCTTCCGGAGTAAATCTTTTTAAAAACCCTTACCGGATCATCCCATAAGGCTGGGAGTATCAAATATCCTGAAAAAAAGAAGAAAAATACATAAGAAAACAAAACAATTAAAAACTTTTTGAGCGTTATCTTTTTAAAGATATAAAGAAGAAAGGAAAAGGAAGTAAGAAAAAAGATCGCCAGTATAGAAATATTTTTTGTCCAAAATGAAAAGCCTATAAATAAAGAGGATAATATAAGCCATCCATAAGAATTTTTTTTGTACCACAAATAATAAGAAACCAAGCCGTTTATAAGAAGCAATGACAAAAGTGCATCCATGTGCAAGAGCCTTGCGTTCCCAAGAAAAAAAGGCTCAACTGTAAGGAAAAACCCCGCAAGAAAAGAAGTTTCTAGGGTAAAAATCTTGCTAAGGAGAAAAACTAAAATTAAAGTTAAGATAAGTAGGGAAACATTAAGAGTGTACTTTGCAACGAAATGAAAGGCCTCATAGGAGAATCTGTCATACCCCACTCTTGGATTGGATAAACGCTTAAGAATTTCAACGGGAGCACCTGTGATAAGCATTAGAGTAACCCCTGGATGATAGTGTTGGTATGTTCTTCTGAAATCCCTGCTTTTAATCGCGTCTATATACTGCTCTGATCTAAAATGCCAATTAAGGGCGTCAGGGTTCATTTCATCATTACCAAGCCTTGGTACATGGGTAATAAAATAAACAAAAGCAAAAACAATGGAATAGATAAAAACTTTATTTTTCAATAGCATAAAAAACCCCACCCAGAAGACTTACTAAAAGCCTTATAAGATGATAAACGATAGATGCCGAAATGGCTCCTTCAAGCGAAACTCCCACCTGCAAGAAAAGAAGCCCGTAGAGAGCATCCTGAACCCCAAAAGAATTCTGGGAGGGTATGAAAAAACTCGCGAGTATTATCACTGGGAAGGCAAAAAAGGAAAACCCTAAAGGAATAGGAAATCCTAGTGAAACAAAAATAAAATGCTGCGTAAGGATTGAAAATACCTGAACAAAAATAGAAGTTATAAAGGCGTAAATTAAAACTCCCTTCTGCCCTTTATATACTTTTAACGCGTCTGAAAACTCTTTTAACTTTCTAATCTTCAAAGAAAGCTTATCAATAACCTTAAAGAATACAAAAATTGCAACCCAAAACCCGAAAAACATCAAAAAGCCATAGATTTTAAAAACCCCAATCAAACCATAAGTAGCAAATAAACTTAAAATTACAACACCGCTGAATCTTTCCATAAACGTTGCGGCAAAGGCTTTAGAATGATCTTTTATATATCGTCCAAGCCTAAAAGCCTTATAAACATCTCCCCCAATACTAGTTGGTAGAAAATTATTAAAAAATGCTCCTATAAAATAAAGTTTAACCAAAGTAAAAAGTTTAACATGCTCTGTTCCATCAAAAATACTTAACAGCTTTCTCCACCTTAAAGAAGAAACCACATAATTTAAAATGATAAAGGAAAGAATTATAGGTAAATAAAAAAAGTCAATCCCTTTAATGCTTTCTATAAACAATCTTTTATCAATCTTATAAAAGATTAAAGCTAACAAAAAGATACTGACAAAAACTTTTATCAACGTTTTTTTAAAATTTTCGGTTTCCTTCATCTTTTTAAATTTAATATCAACCGTTTAATACTAATAACCTTCAACTTATCTACAACGTATAAACAAATTAGAGAGTACACTAAGTAAAACAAAAATCTAAGTAGGAAACCAGACACAAAAAAGTGTGGGAAGGTTATAAGCGTTAAGCAAATTGTCAGAACCAAAAACTTTTGATCAAGAATATTAAATTTAAGACCCCTCTTAATCATAAAATATAAACTAATAAATGAAAGCGCAGAGCCCAAAAATAAAGCGAGAGACATTGAATTTATACTACTAAACTTAAGAACAGATAACATAAAAAATGATGCAACCGAAGTAAAAAGAAGAATAAAATATGAAACGGACATCTCAACAATCATTTTAGAGGGTATGAGGATACTTGATTTAATAATGTTAACATAGGAGTAAAATGTGAAGGCAAGAACAAGAGGTACTATTATCGGAAAAACGGACGAGTATTTTGATCCCACAGCAAATAAAATTATCTCCTTTGAAAAGTATATTTGAGAAAGAGCCGCAAACAATATCAAGACATAAAGCTTGTCAAAATTTTCGTGGAAAAGTTTCTTAAAACCTTCAAGGTTTTGGGTAAATTCTTTTGAAAATACAGGAAGGTTTACATCAGTTAGGGCATCAGAAATCGCCATAAGCTTGGATGAATAAAGAACCGCAAAACTGAAAATCCCAACGACCTCTAGAGACTCAAAATACCCTAAAGTGATTTGGCCAAACTTATACCATAACGTATATAAAACTTTAACAAAGTATATTCCAAGACTTAATATAAGCACATTTCTAAAAATCAGTTTAAACTCCCCTCCCGATGGAAGCTTTAAATGAGATCTTATAGGCCATAAAGCAAGAAAAGCCAAACTAAAAGATGACACAACATTAAACAAAGTCAAAGCAATAAAATAACCGTTCACACGATAATAAAAAACCAATGGTGCATAAAGAACAAGACTGACGAGCGATATACAAGCCTGATATAAAAAAAGCCTCTTAAATCTTTGAAGACCTGCAATAACTGAATTAAATATGCTTTGAACTCCCTGTATAACCAAAACAAGAGAGTAAAGCCTCAACGGAAAAATTATTTCACTATGTTTATAAACATGCTCCGAAAGATAAGGAGCTAAAATAAAAAGACCAAGAGCAATAGGCAGTGTAATTATATATTTAATGGCTACGGAAGAAACAAAAATCTTAAATACGTCTTCTTCCCCTTTAGATGCGGAGATTTCCCTTGTTGTTCCCGATGCAAGGCCCAAATGTTGTGCGATACCAAAAAGGGCTCCGACGGCACCCACAATCCCCACCAAACCAAACTCCGAAACCGTCAGAATCCTTGTAATAATTACACTCTGAAGAAGACCGACAACAAGGGCTGAAAACCTTGAGATTATGCTAAATATCTGCCATTTACCAAGGCTACTCACAACTTTCTCCTAACTAAATAAACTTCCGTAAGCAAATTGCCGTTATCGTCATAAAATGACTCAATCGGTGCTTGATTTTTTACTCTACCGCTTTTCTTCCTAAGAAGACTCTGCGAATTATAAACATAAATGTATAAATCATACTTAGACATGGGATCCTTTAAAGGTTTTATATAATATTTTATAAGTTTATCTCCCTCATTTGATAACACGGATGCAACACTTTCATTCGTACGGATGAACTCATTAGCTTCTTTAAGCCTCCTGTTATAAGGAAAACCAAAAATACTTAAATGGTAATAATCTGATGGCATGGAAACTTTCCAAAAAAGAATCTTTTTCTCTGCCCATGGATACTCAACCTCATGGTCAACAAAAATTAAATAGCTTTGGTACAAAAAGAAAAGGAAAGCAAGAGAAACACCTAAACCATATGTAATCTTAATAACTTGATTCTCAAGCAACTTGTATACAGCTACAATTCCATAGGAAGCTATAACAATAGTAGGAGGAAGATAATTATATATATGAGTCCCGGGAACTGAAGCAATAAAATTAAGGGTAATAAAAGAAGGCAAAAGCCATAAAAACATCGGCAAAAGCTTCCTATTTCCAAAAATTACACCTGCGACAAAAAACAAAATCAAAAAGTAATATGTAAAAAGGGGGTTATAAAGTTTGAAAGTAACAGAAGTGTCGGAAACTTTGTCAACCCCTCCTTCAAGTCTCTCAAAAAGATAGCTTTTTGTATTGGAAAAAGAAGAGCTTGTTAAAAAAGGAACATAAAACAATGAAACCAAAATAGTGAAAATTAAAAATCCAAAAAACAAAAAATATAACTTCTTTGACAAAAATCCTCCTTTAAGCCACTGATAAAGAAAATAAGCAACTATCAATAAAACAAACGCACCATCGTAATGAGCTAGAAGACCCAAACCAAGAAAGATAAAAGACAAAATTAGGTGGAGCAGTTTTTTGCTTCGTCTTAACTTCTCAAAGAAAAAAAGTGATAATAAATAAAATAAGAACGTAAAAGACTGATATTGAACTATTCTTGAAAAAGCAACAAAAAAACCATTGACAGATAAAAACAGAGAAGAAAGTAGAGCTACCTTCTTTCCATACATCTGTCTTATGAAAAAATAAAAAATAAAAACCGAAAGAACTCCCGCTAAGAAAAAGGGGGACCTTGTGATAAATTCATCATAACGCTCGGAAAATAAGCTAACAGCAAAAGTGACAAGAAACTGGATCGGCCCCTTCTTTTGGGAAAGCAAGAATTCAGTTAAGGGCGCACCTTTAACATATAAAGCTCTGATCTCATCTCCCTGAAACTCCGAATAAGACAGGTTTGAGAGCCTCAAAAAGACGCTAACCGCAAGCAAAAAGATAAGACCTATTATTTCTTTCCTTCTTAACAAATACCTCATCTAACAAAAACCTTCCCAAGGAATATATTGTAAGTTTTTATGTTGTTCGTCATTCCAACAAATACATTATAATTTCCGCTTGGAGAGGAATCAGGAAGTACAAATTTATTATCTTCAAGATAATAAACCCCCTCTTCCCAGTTTAAGGGAGGGTTCACACCAAAAGAAGGCAGGTTAGCTATCTGATGAATATACTTTCCATCTTCACTCTTAAAAGAAGTATAAATCACGTATGCGTTCAAGCTCGCGTCCCCTTCCTTCTTATACACAAAATTAACCTCAAACTCCTTTCCCTTTTCAATAATTTGCGGAAGGTTAAAATCGGATAGGTAAAGACTCTGCCCTATTGAATAATTAACCTTTTCAACGTAGTCAAAATCCTCCTGCAGAGGAAGGATCCTTTCACCCGGGCCGGAAGTCTCCTTTTTAAAAACAAAAATATTGGAGCATGAGTAGATAAGTTTATAATCGGGATTTCTCAAAATATGTCCCACAACTTTATTTATTAAATCAAGATTAACTCCAAGTATAGATAAAACTTTTTTGGAATTAACATCAACGACAACATAGTCGGAAGTATCAAAGTTTGCGGGAAATAAAGCATTTACCCTTCTTGTTGAAAAATGGGCACCTAAATAATCCGGTGCCGTTACTGTAGCACTCGATGGAACAAGGCTAACAACCCCATCAAAACAGTTCCAGTCTTTGGTTTCAAGCCTGTTTACTTTAACCCTTTCACCTTCTTTATAGTTCTTAATCTCATCTACCTCACCTGACGCAAAAGCAAATCTTCTACCTAATGACTGTGTGAACCATAGCAGAATAGGGTTTTGATAAAGGTTTGACGTATAGATATTAGTAGCAAGCAATAAAATTGAAATAAAGAGTGAAAGTTTTTTAGGCTCTTTTCTTAAAAATACCCTATAAGCATCTTCAAATAATTTGATGGAAAATAAAACAGAGATAAATAAAATTGGGATGATCATACTTATACGGTGGTTATAAATTTCGGCTGTCCCAACACCTGACTGCGTTGTTAGATAATTGATTAAAAATTCTGGGGAAGATATTAGAAGGATTGGAAGATAGAAAACGGGAAGATATAAAAGAGGCATAAAAGTCATATTAAAGTTTTCTTTTCTATCCCCAGAGAAAAAAATTTTAATTACCTTTCCTGGGTCAAGCGCCATATTCTTTAAAATCTCAAGATAAGACTCCCCAAACTCCTCATACCTGCTTAGGAAGTAGTTAGGTTTAAGGACATCCTTTTTAGCGTCTATATCAACTCCGATACTTTGAACAAACCTCTGATAACCCTCTATCCTGTAGTGTGAAGCGTTTGGTATCAAAACAAAAAAAGTTATAAAAAACCACAAGAGGGAGATGGTCCCCATTAATAAAGCGATCTTTCTTTGCCCTCTAAAAAAGAAAATGAACCCAGCGTATGCAAGAATTATAAGAGAAATTTCCTCCTTTCCTGCCATCGTTAAAAGAATTAGAAAAAAGAACAATAAAACTTTATTTCGGGTAAATAATCTCTTTATATACATGTCCTCAAGCAAAAGAAATGCACCTAAGAAGAAAGGAACCACTGACGTGACACCGTGAAAACCCGTCCAAGCGAGAAGATATCCTACGGCAGGATAAAAAAGAAAGGACAAAGCCACGAACATAGATGCAAACTTTGAGTTTAAAATCCTTGTCCCGATTAGATAAAGAAGAAATGATGAAGAAATAAGCAGAAAAAGTTGAGCAACAACAAGAATCCTTGCATCCGGAAATACTGCATAAAATGGAACAAAGACGAGAAGGAATGGATCAACGTGGCTCATCCCCCACCTTGGCATATTTGCGCCGAAATAATCGGTCACCTCCATAAACCTTCCATTAAGAGTGTTGTAAACCATTTGGCTCATGTTTCCAAGGTCAAATTTACCGTATTCATAATTGCGATACCTGAACATCGTAACTCTCACCGATGTTATAAATACAATCGCCGCCATTCCTACTACTATAAATAAGGGGAGGCTTCTTTTCATATTTTTAATCGTTTTAGACTCGTAATTTATCATATACAAAGTCTACCTTTCTCGCTTGTGCATCCCATGAGAAACGGCTTCTGATAAGATTTATGTCAATCTTAACACTCTCCTCCGTTATTTTTGTAATAAGCTCTGCTAGACTATCCGCACTATGAACCTTAACTTCATACAAACCTTTAATATCTAGAGGAAGTTTAAACCCCGATGCCGCCACAGAAATACCGCATGATAATGCTTCCAATACCACTTTCGGAAACCCTTCATAAACAGATGGGAGAACAAAAACATCTGACAACTGATAATAAATCGGCAGTTCTGGATTAGACTTTTCACCTACAAATTTAACTCTTAATCCCAAACCTTCACTTGCAACTATCTCTTTAAGTTTATCCACATATGCTTTCTCTCCCTTGCCAACAAGCATTACTACAAAGTTAGAGGGTAAAAACTTTAGAGACTCAACAATAAGGTGTATGTTTTTTCTGTCTACAAAGGCGCCGATATTAGATACTACAACTGCATCTTCTTTGATTCCTACTCGCCTTCTTAAATCCAATTTTTCGTAAGGGTTGCAGGGTTTAAAGATATCGGTATCAACTCCTGATTCTATAACTATTAACTTTTTTTCATCGGCTGAATACTCCTTAATAAAATCATTCTTAACCGATTCACTGACGCAGATACAGTAACTCGCTAACTTCAGCGCTAATACTTCTGACAATTTGTGCAGGGGCCATTCAATGAACTTACTAAGAACATAGATCCTCTTGCCCGAATGCAGGATTTCGTTTTCCCTAGCCTTAGAGCAAATGTGAAAGTGAGCAACTATTGGAGTTTTATCAATAAATCCAAAAAGAAATTTATAGATATAAATATAGAGTCCAAAGTGTCCATGTAAATGAAGAACGTCCACTTTATGGAAAAGTCTCCAAAATACAAAGTAAATAGCCATCAATGGTGCCGTCGTTACAAGGGCTGTCCCCTTTATTGGGGCTCTTAGAAAAGCCTTAATATCAACATTACTAAGTAATTCTAAAGCACCAGCCTTTGGCCATCTTGCACAAAAAACAGTTATGTGGTGGCCAAGCTTTGTCTGTGCTTTCGTCATACCATAAAGAGCAGGAGCAAGTCCTGTCCACGGTGGCGGCCATTCATAAACGACTCTTAATATCTTCACACGTGGATTATATCAACTAAAACCCTTACCCAAAAAGGTCTTTTATATCTTATTCGGAGTTTAATACCTCCGATATTACCTCTAAATACTGATTGGCCATTTTTTCCACAGAGAAAAGTTCCTTGGCTTTTTTTAGAGCACCCTCTCCCATCCTAACTCTTAATTTTGGATCGTTAAGTAAAAGCTTAATTTTCTGTGTGAAATCCCTCCAATTTCCGGCTTTAATTAAAAATCCCGTCTCATTATCAAAAACGCCCTCGTTTACCCCTCCAAGATCCATGGCCACAATAGGAAGCGAGGCCATCATTGCTTCAGGGATCGTCACTGGAAAGCCTTCTCTTCTTTTTGTAGGAAGAATAAAAATGTGGGAACTTTCATAGAACTCCTTTAATTCCTCTCTTTTTACAAAGCCAAAAAAGTGTATCCTATCGGAAACACCCTTTGACTGGGCATATTCTTTCAAAGCTTTTTCATCACTCCCTCTTCCCACAATGTTAAGTCTTAAATCCCCTAACACCTCCGATAAAAAACTTACACAGTCAACAAGTTCAAATAGCCCTTTATCTTTCTCAACCCTTCCAACATAAATCAAAGAAGGTTTGGAAGTTTCTCTTATTTTAGGATCCACACCCATATCCTCCACTCCGTTATAAATAACCTTGACCATTTCTCTACTTATACCTGTTTCAAAGATAATGTTGTCTTTTACGAAGAGAGAAACGGCAACCACCAAATCGCTCCCATGAATAAATTCTTTCTGTCTTGTAAGAAGGGTTTTTAGCACGTATACAAAATCCTTAAGCATCCCCGGCAGGCTTAATAGTCTTTTAGGCCTCGATAATACTGTTTTAAGCTCCCCTAATATTGTGCCGTGTGCGATAGAAATAACAGGAATGCCTACCTCATTTTTGTGTCTGATAATACCCAAACCTGCCGAGCTTTGACTTAAAGCTATATCATACGGGAAGTTTTTATGGTCTTCTAAAAACATCTCAAAGCTTTCCTTATACCATTCATCCCTTACGTTACTTCCTAAAATATGGTCAGTAAAAATTTTATTTTTGGGCTTTACGTTAACAAACTTATAAAGAACCCCGTTAACGGTTTCCTCAATGCCATTAAGCTCACCAGCAGGTGAGTAAACTGTAACTGCGTGCCCCCTTTGGGTAAAGGCCTCGCAAAGAATCTTGTTTTGAACCTCAAGTCCTCCATGATTTGGGTGAAAAGTTGTTGATTTAATAAATACAGCTATATTCATTTCAACTATTAAAAAGGTTCTCCAGCTTCATTATAGTATTCTCAAATCCAAACATACTGATAACTTTACTCCTTGCAGATAAACCAAATCCTTTTCTTTTTTCTGGGTCCTTTAAAAGAATCTCCACTCTGTCAGCAAGCATCCTCTCATCTTTCTCATCAACAAGAAACCCATTAACATTATCCTCTACAAGTTCAGGAATAGCGGATATTTTAGTAGCCACAACAGGTAGGCCGCAAAGCATAGCCTCTATAATTACGTTAGGTAGACCATCCAGATCCCCGCTTTCAGCCTTAATACTCGGAGCTACAAAAATGTCGGCCTCAAAAAAATTGTGCTTATGTTCCTCAAAAGAAACCTCCGATGGAAATTTCACTCTATCCATAAGTGACATATCCGAAACCATCTTTAAAAGTCTCTCCTTTTCAGTACCTGGATCCCCTGCGATTCTAAGCTCGAAATTAAGACCCTTCAGTTTTAAGATCCTTGCTGCAAGCACCATGTAAGAAAACCCTTTCTTTTCAACCATCCTGCCTACCATATAAATCACGGGAGCTTTATTATTCACTTCCGACATCTTTCCCTCAAATAAATCAAAATTAATAAAATGGTAGATAGTGATAAGCTTACTTAAATACCGCTCGGGAATAAACTTTTTAAGATATAATACGTTGTTTTTAGTGCAAGTAACAACAAATTTGGAATCCTTGATTCTCTCTGTTATGCTTCTAGGATTAGAAAGCCATATATCCTCTGCATGGCACTCAATGCTAAAAGGAATTTTAGAAAGATCAGACAACATATTAGCAATCAAAGCGCCTTCCGTTATCCAGTTGGCATGTATCAGTGAAGGTTTAACTTTTCTTACAAACGAAAGCATGGAGATCGCGGTCCCAAGAGACAAAAGCCTTTTTCCATATTTAAAACAAACAAAAATAAATCTGAAAGGGTGAAAAAGCGCATATAAAAGCACACTTATAACTCTTTGGAATTTAGACTTATGGAAATATAAAATTTTCCCGTTTAAAACGTCTGGAACCCTGCCTTTTTCCCCTTTTTCTAGTGAAAGGATTGAAATATCAACCTTACCGCTTTTAATAAGTGCCTCCACTTCGCGTGTTATAAAGTTCTGACTAAAAGTTGGAAATGTAGGTATGTAATACAAAATTTTTCTCATCTTCACAGCATAAAATAACTTGTAGTTAAAAGGTTTCTAACTCTCTGTACCAGTCCGGCATCTTCATAAACACTTCAACCTGCTTTTTTATTCCAGCTTTAATTTTAGTCTTTGGGTTAAAACCAAAAAAAGTTTTGGCTTTAGTAAGAGAAAGTGGCACACCAGCCATAGCGGCAAGGTGAATAACAACTTCAAACTGGTGCTTTTTAAAAAGTGATTTCAGAAAGTCATAATCAACTATATCCCCTTGTGTAAATAAGAAGCTACCTCTCACTCCCGTTTCAAGTTTTGAAAGACTCCCAAACTCATCAAGAACTTCTTTAACACCGGCTTCAGGAAAGGTAACGGGTTTATTGCCGCTTGAAAGAAAAGTTAAATCAAGGTTAAACTCTTTGCATTTTCTTGGATAGTAAGGATGGAAATTATCAATTCCTAAAACGTCATCCCCCCTTTGAATGAGCTTGCGGCATAAAAAACTCCCGATAAAACCAGCAACTCCAGTCACTAAAACCTTCATACGAAGATTATAGCATCAGTCAACATTGATTTCTCTTCTTATCGTATAAGGCTTTCTATCGGTTGCTTCAAAAAAGATCCTAACAAGAAGCTCGCCTAAAAGACCTGTCATTATAAATTGACCTCCAAGCACTATAAACATAACGGAAAAAATGAGTAACGGCCTTGAACCTATATCATGCCCATATAAAAATTTGTCCACCGCAAGATATAAACTCATTGCACAGCCCGCCAAAAAAAGAACTGATCCGGTAAGTCCAAATAGTCTTCCCGGCATCATTGTAAAAGGCTTAGTAGAGAAAGACTTAAAAAATGCCAGAGGAAAAAGATCCAAAAACACCGAGAAGGTTCTCGTTAAAGAACCGTAAGCGGTACTTCCATATACTCTTGGCTTATACTCCACATCAAATTCGGTAATCTTATTGGTATAAACAGTTCCATAAGCAAGCATAAACCTATGCATTTCCCCATAAAACTTAAGGTTATTAAGAACAAACCTCCTAAAACCTTTAAGCCCCGAACCTTGATCTTTAATTTTTATTCCCGATATAAAACCTATGAGCTCGTTAGCAATCGAGGAAGGGATGGACCTTAAAAAAGCGGTGGCTCTTCTTTCTTTAAATCTGCCTACTCTATTCGTGTTTACTATGTCAAAACCCTCATCAAGCTTTTTAATAACATTTAAAATCTCATTCGTATTAACCTCAAGATCGCTTGCTATAATAATTACATAATCTCCCTTGCTATGATCAAACCCATTCTGATAGGCTGCGGTTAAACCGTAATTTCTTGAATGCTGGATCACCTTCAGACTTTTATCATTTTGAGCAAGTTCGGAAAGCACATCCCAGGTTCTATCTTTAAAACTTCCATCGTCAACCATTATAATTTCGTAACTTCTACCACTTTCCTTCAAAACTTCTTTAAGTTCTTTGTACAAAACGATTATATTTTTTTCCTCATTATAAATAGGAACAATTATGGAAAGATTTACATTTTTAGTTGAATCAAAAAGCATAGCAAGTAAGATTTTCCCACATCAAAATTGCGTGGTCAAACCCTAAGGTCAAACCCTCCCGGGCGTTTAGCATGCCAGTAAAGGGATGACCTGACAATATCAGCAAGTGAGTTTTTTGGTTCCCAGGAAAGCTCTGTTTTGGCTTTTTTATTATCAGCCCATAAGGAATCTACATCACCCTTTCGTCTGGGAGATGTTACAGTATTGATCTTCCTTCCCGTTTGCAGCTCAACTTCCGTTATTACATCCTTTACTGAAAAACCATGGGAAGAGCAGACATTAAATATTTCGCTTTTAGGCTTTTTTGATAAGTGCTCTGCCGACTTAATAAAAGCCTCGGCAACATCCTCCACATGAACGTAATCCTTAATATAGGTTCCGTCATAAGTCTCAAAGTCAGATCCATGCATCCTAAATACCCCATCTGATAAAGCGGCTTTTGAGAGCACTGATACATCCGAGCTTAAGGCCCCCTTATCCTCACCGATACTCCCATCCGCCATGGCTCCGGCAACTTCAAAAAGCCTTAAAGAAATTGTTTTAATCCCAAACAAAAGATCATACCACCCAAAAATTCTCTCTATAAAAACTAGCGTTTCAGAAAACACAGTTTCCGTACCAAAGTCACTATCTTCATTAACCGGAAGAAAGTCAGCCTTACCATAAATCTCTGAAGATGAAGCAAAGATTAGCCTTTTTACTGAATTCTGCTTCATGGCCTCAACAAGGTTAAGGCTCGCGGTAATGTTACTCTTCAAGCAAAGGTAAGGCTCCTCAAAAGAGTTTTTGGAAGCAGTGTTTCCGGATAAATTAATTACTAAATTAAAGGCGGACGTCTTTAAAGCTCCGTCAATACTGTTAAAATTAAGAAGGTCTCCTTCTATAACTTTACAGATCTTTACTGCTTCTTTATGGCCGGTTGAGAAATTATCAAAGACGGTAACTTCATTATTTGCTTCAAGAAGTTTTCTTACAAGTACAGAACCAATAAAACCCGCACCACCGCATAAAAGAACTCTCATGTTCCTTGTCTTAGACTAATATTTACCCAGAAGGTCATTAAATCTTACCTTTAATACATCTAAAAAATTATAAAAAGAATCTCTTATATTATTAACTCTTGTATTTCGGTATTCCCACACAATGGGCACCTCTTTAATCTTTTTACCCATCTTTTTTGCAATAAAAAGAATTTCCACATCAAAAGCCGTAACTTTGGGAACTTTAAGTTCTTTTGACGAATCCCCATACAATAAACTCTTTTTAAATATCTCTCTGGCAAGATCTCCCCTGAAAAGTTTAAAACCGCATTGAGTATCATTAATTCCTGAAAGAACCAGAAGCCTTACAAGAAGGTTAAAAGTCCTTCCCATTATATGTCTTATCAGCGGTTCATTTTTTCTGACAGCGCCTATGCCTTCTCTTGATCCAATCCCAATATCAAAATCATTGTCTTTTACCCACACAAGAAGTCTTTTAAGCTCTTCTATGGGTACGGCCAGATCTCCATCACACAAAAGAACAAAGTTGCCTGTAGAATTTAATACACCTGTCCTGACTGCAAAACCTTTCCCTTTATGTGCATTCTTTATCAAAATAACCTTTTCGTTTGTACTCCTAAAGGTATCAACAGTTTCTGACGTAGCGTCCGTGCTTCCATCATCAACCACAATAATTTCATAATTAGGTTCAAAGTCATTAAGAAAGGTTGTAATTTTCGTTAAGGTTATTCCTATATTAGGTTTTTCATTATACGCGGGTATTACAACGGAAATTTCAGTCATATCAAACTTTAATAACGGTGGCAGTTTTTTCCCAAACAATTTTACTATATAAGAGATAGTTCCATATGAGCCCGATTAAAATTCCAAGAGGATAGCCTACCAAAAGCACAAAAATAACTTTCCCAAAAACCGATTGCGATAAAACAATGAAGCCTTTTTGAATAAAGTATGTGCCTATATTTATAAGACAAAAGATAATAAACTTTTTCATCTTCTCATCCACTCTTACGATTTTTCTCTCCTTAAACGACCAGAGATTGTTAAAAGTGAAAGTTGTAACTACTGCGGCAAGAAAAGCTGGTAGTAAAGAGACAGAAGGATTAATCTTGTAAAAAAGAACTAAAAAATAAAAAATGGAAGTCTGCACAAAAAGACCCGCACTCCCTACTATCAGAAACTTAAAAAAAGAAGCATTCTTTTTAATCCTTAACTTAAAAATAAGTTTGAGAGATTCAATAATATTCTCCTTTTCCATTTTTGAGTCCCCTCTGTCTCTCAAACCAAAAGCTATAGGGATTTCACCAATTTTTCCACCCTTCATTTTCATCTCATATAAAAGCTGAATTTTGTATGTGTATGCCTTTCTATCTAAATCCTCAAGGTTTACTTTAGAAAGGGTTGAAACTCTTGATATCCTATAACCGGAGGTAACATCATGAATTTCAAAAAGGCCCAGTACAATTCGCGAGAGAAGATTCCCAAAAAAACTTAAGAGCTTCCTGTAAAGTGCCCATGAGTCAGGAATAGAACCTCCTTTGATATACCTTGAACCAAGCACATAGTCATATCCTTCATTTAATTTTGCCACGAATCGCTTAACATCCTTCGGATCGTGCTGAAAGTCAGCGTCCATTTCAACAATCCCATCCGCTTTAAGCTCACTAATTGCATATTTCATTCCCAAAATATAGGCGCTTCCAAGTCCTGTTTTTTTCTCTTCCACCAAAAGATGTATGTTGGGATTTTCCTTCACCTTTTTCCTTACAGCCTCCGTTGTGCCGTCAGTTGAATTCCCATCAACAATCACGCTATGCATTTCACACGAGGGAACACCTTTAAACTGCGCCTTCAGCGCATCAAGAAACTTGTCAATATTTTCAATTTCGTTATAAGTTGGCGTTACAACTACTATCCTCATCTCATAGACCCTTAAACTAACCCTAACAACTCAAAGTTTACAATAAAGATTAAGGGAATGCTCTAAATACCAAGAACCATGGCAAAAAGCAGTGTTACGATACCGCCTATTAAAACATATTCCAGTATAATCTGAAAAGTGAGCCGATCCTCCAAATAATGATGGACAAACGCCCACAAAACATAGTAAGAAACCCCCGCCAGGACAGAGAAGAACTGATATCTTAAATTAAATCTGAAAAGAAAGAAAAAAAGGAAGCTTACGGATAGCCCCACAAAAAGAAAAATTAAATGTGAGATGTGCTTTTTTTCTTCCATACTATAAAACCCTGCCTGGAACTATAACAAACCCTATACTCACTATTGCAAGCATCAAAAGGAAAATATGAGCTAAAGTGTGCCCGTTAAGTTTAACAATACCTTTTCTTGATGAATACCAAAAGTCAATCATAAACAAGGCAAAAACAAAACCGGCAAGAATAAGCGAAATGGTCTTCGTGAAGAAATAGATGTCAATAAGCGGAAACTCTTCTTTCTTTGAAGTATCAACCGCACTTAATTTTTCACCGATTTGGCTCTCTAGAAGAGAAGAATCACTTCTTTGGACTTTTAATCCCCCTATCTCCACTTTCTCAACGGGAACCGGCGTTCTTCTCTTACCGAAAAATTGAACAACAAGTGTAGTCTGGTAACCGTCCAAAGTCCCGTTTACAACAGCAAACCCTATATCATTGTAATTTGGATTTAAAAGGTTGTCCCTATGTGTAGGAGAGTCCATCCAGGCCTTAACAACACTTTTAGATTCATTAAAGTTTTTTGCTAGGTTCTCCCCTGCTGTTGAGTAGTCATAATTAACCTCCGAAAAGAAATACCAAGGCTCAATCCCAGAAGGTGATACATGCGCCCAATAGTTATTTTTAAACATATCCTCGGCTTTAGCACTTGCCGCCTTGGTTAAGTCCGGATCAAGATTAAGTTCCGAAAGTCCTTTAAGCTTTCTTTGTTCATTTGTGTATTTATAAAGATCTGAAGCGTTGATATTGGAGGCATAACCTAAGACTCCGGGCATTCTTACTGCCGTAACTCTAATAGACGCCATTAAAAACAGAAGGAGGAAAGAATAATAACTTAAAGCCTTATGGCTTAGTAAATGTGACCTCCTCTTACCATTCACATCAGGAAGAAAGTGGGCAAATGTGACAAGCTTCATATCACTAAAATAATAACATATAAACTCTTGACATTAGGAAATAGGGCACCTAGTATATACTTAATGCCAAAGCTTAAAAGAAAGAACAAGTCTTCCTCAACCAGAAGCTCTGCCATATATGACAGGGAGTTTCATTTCCTCACCGATAACAAGCGCACACTTCAGTTAATTATAACTGCCTTCCTTGCTCTCTCCGCTCTTCTTGTCGCCCACATAGTAAATCAGCAGGAAGAGCTTGACCTATACAAAGAAGCAAGGGCGGTCACAAGATAATCCATGCCACCCAAGACTCTTATTGTTCTCCTTATTGGAATTTTATTTATAAGCCTTTTCTATTATTATTCAAAACTTAATTCCGGCAATCCTTTCACGGAAGACGCCCCCAAAGACAACTCTTTGGAGAGAGTTCTCTCCTCAAAGGAACTAAGAGTAGGATCAGCCCTTGAGGAGCTTCCCTGGGGGAAAGTTGATCCTAAAACGGGAAAAGAAATAGGAGCAGAGGTTGAAATTGCAAAACTCGTTGCCGATAAGCTTTCGGTCAAACTCGTACTTGTAAATAAAGGTTTTGACTACCTTTTACCTGACCTTCTTAACAAGCAATATGATGTTGTAATAGCCGGGATGAGTATAACCAATGAAAGGAAAAAGCTTGTTAACTTTACCGGTCCTTACCTTACTACAGGCCTTTCCATAATTGTGAGAAAGGACAATCAAAGCATTAAGTCGGTTTCTGATCTTGAAGGGAAAAAGGTAGGCACACTTTCAGGAACCACTTCACATGAGTTCCTTCAAACTTTAAAAAATGTTGACGTTAGAGCCTATGATGATCCTGGAAAGTACATAACTGAAACAATTAACGGAAACATTGACGCTACCGTTTATGATGCAACCGCAGCAAATAACTACTTAAAAGAAAATCCTTCCCTTAAAGTCACAGGGGACCTTCTTAAAAAAGAGCAATACGGCATGGCCGTTAGAAAAGGGGATGTTATGCTTCTAAATGAATTAAACCTTATCATATCGGAAATTAAGGATAGTGACGAATTTAAAAAGATTATACAAGAATGGTATGGCCCTTCTGTTGAATAAAAATTTAAAAAACATCAACCAACTATAACAAACGATAAAGAAATCTTAGCTTAAAAAGATCACGGGTAGTATTATTGAGTCAATGGCCCAGAAAAAAGTACTTCTAAAAGAACGCTTAATACTTTCCTACATTTCAGTAGTTTTCATTTCACTTTTTATTTCCATACTCTTTTCTTACACTCTTTTTATCCTTACCGTTAACAAAAGGCTTGATCCTGAAATTACAGGTGCCAAAGAGACAATGGAGGGGAGAATTTCCGAACTTATGGAAAAATCATTGATCTTCACGGATATTATCTCGCGCGAAAAAGAAGCTCTTTCATTCCTAAAAAATGAACTTTCAAGAGATGGGACTATTGAAGACTTAAGAAGATTTAACAGCAAAGCAGGTCTTGACATCCTTCAGATCCTTGATCAAAACGGGAAAGTTCTGCTAAGCCTTGAAAATCCTTCTGTTGAACCCTACAGCAAAATTAATGATAATCTAGTTCAGAAAGGTCTTAGAGGCTACAAAAACAGCTCCTTTCAGATAGAAGACGGAAAGCCTTCAATTGTTTCCATCGTTCCCATTCAGGAAAACGGGAAAACATATGGTGCTCTCCTCGGCGGCTTCACCGTCACAAACCAACTTCTTAATAAAATAGAAGGATCCCTTCATAAAAAGATTTCCGTTTTTGATCTCAACGGCTACCTATTCGCCACAACAATAGAAGATAAAAACGGAGTTAGAGTAAGTGATCAAAGAATAGACCAAAACACACTGATTAAACTTAAAGAAGGTCAAAAATTCGTTAGGGCAAGAGTAAATATAGAAGACATAAGATATAGGGTTCTTTATTCAATGATCGGGAACTTTGAAGGCAAGGACTCCTTCATAATTATGATTGCCCTTCCTCTTGAAACAATAATTGCGGATAATAACAGAACCATCGGTATTCTCGTGTTTGCCAACCTTATAACTGTGGTAATCGCACTTTCATTTGCCATGAAAAACTCCAAAGACCTCATAGATCCCATTTACACCATAAAAAAGGGTACGGAAATTGTTGGATCTGGTAACCTTGACTACAAAATCAATGTCAGCACTGATGATGAAATAACAGATCTTGCTAACTCATTTAACGACATGACTAAACGTATAAAAACTCTGCTGGATGAAGTTTCTGATGAAAAAAACATTGCTAGTACGGAAAGAAATAAATTCTTCACTGTTTTTGAGGGGGTTCTTGATGGCATACTTACACTTGACTACGACAGAAGGATAACTCTTTTTAACAAGGCCGCAGAGGAAATAACCGGCCTTTCGTCAAAGGATGTTTTAGGAAAAAAGTGCGATGAAGTTCTTCTTTTCTTTAAAAACAAAGTAAGGCTTCCCTCATCGGAATTTTGCACCTTAAAAGAGGCGGACAAAGACCAGACAATCTTCTCCGACAATAACTTAAAACTTGTCACATCAAAGAAAGATCTTTTTGTTTCCCTGACAAGCTCGGTAATAAAAGAAGGGAAGCTTGCAAACCTGGGATGTATACTTACTTTTCAAGACACAACCAGGGAAAGAGAGCTTGAAGAAATGAAGCTTGATTTTGTTTCTATGGCAGCGCATGAACTAAGAACACCTCTTACTTCAATCAGGGGATACATTTCACTTCTGGAACCTAAAATTAAAGGAATAATAAATGAAAATGACATGAAATTTCTTGAAAGGATTGACATTTCGGCCTCTCAACTTTCAACACTTATAGAAAACCTTCTTGACGTTTCAAAAATAGAACATGACTCGCTGGAAATAGAAGTCAAGAAAGAGGAGTGGGTTGAAATAGTAGAGGCTTCCGTTGAAGGTTTTAAGGATCTTGCTAAAGAAAAAGAGATTAAACTTTCTTTCAAGGAACCAAAGTCAACTATTCCTCCCGTAGCCATAGATAAGTTTAGAATTTCGGAAGTCCTTTCAAATCTCCTTGCCAACGCGTTAAACTTCACGAACGAGGGCGGGGAAGTAACTGTTACTATAGGAATTGATAATGGCTTTATAAAAACAATAATAAAAGATACGGGATGTGGAATACCAGAAAGGGCCATCCCCCATCTCTTTACAAAGTTTTACAGAGTAACGGGGATTTTAGAAAAAGGCTCAAAAGGAACAGGACTTGGACTTTATATCAGTAAGTCCATTGTAAGCATGCATGGGGGTAAAATCTGGGTTGAGAGTAAACTGGGCGTTGGAAGTTCATTTTCATTTACTGTTCCGATTTTTAGTATGGCTGAAGCAACTAAAAGTTCTAGCTTATAGGACCTATTTTTGTGGGAGGCCAAAATCTTAAAAATACCTTGCCGTCAATCCTTCCTTCGGACAAAGGCCCAAAAACCCTTGAATCGGCCGAGTGCAATCTGTTGTCTCCCAAAACGAAATAATATTTATCCGGCACATCAGCAACAAGACTTTGCACATCCTTAGTACAAACAGAAGGAGGAAGGTACTTCTCCTCAAGCTGCACTTTTTCACCAGTTTTTAAAATTACCCTTACAAAACAGTCTTTAATTTCAACTTTTTCTCCCGGGAGGCCTATAATTCTTTTTACGTAGTCTATATTATTGTTTCCAGGCGGATTAAAAATAATTATGTCACCTCTTTTTAGCCTGTGAAATTTCGGCGACAACCTCTCAACAAGAAGTCTTTCACCCGTATAAAGAGTAGGCTCCATAGAAGCCCCAACAACAACCTCGGGAAAAGCCAAAAAAGCATATACGGCTAAAAATATAGCGAGAGAAATAGCAAAAGTTTCAATCATCTCGGAGAAAAGATTTAAGAATGACTTCATAGGTGACAATTATAACAGGAGTTATAATGGATTTGTGAAACTTTTAAAAAGGCCAAAGGAATCACTAATCCTGCTTCTGACATTGATTTTACTTGTCTCCATGACATCTTTTTCAATTGTTCAAGTAATAACAAATCTTTTGGCGGGTGTTATCTCCTGCCTTCTCTTTGACGCTTTTTTTCTAAAACTAAGAAAGATTAAACTCTTTAAACTCTCCGCCGCATTTGCAACAGGTCTTATACTTGCCATTCTCATCTCACCAAGCGCGCCTTTGTATGTGTTTGTTACTGCTTCACTAGCTGCCATGTTTTCTAAAAATTTTATAAGGCTTAAAAACTTCCATGTTTTTAATCCCGCGGCATTCGGGGCTTTCACGAGCCTCATCATCTTTAATATCCCTATCTCATGGTGGGCAGTATCCTACTCTTTAACCCCTGCACTGATCACAATTATCGGTGTTGGGTACATTACAATAATAAAGTTAAAAAAACTTCCTGTTCTGGTATCCTTTTACACTGCCTTGATAATTACGTTCCTTCTTTTAAATGTTCCTCTACAAGCTATTTTTGATTACACAGCAATCTTTTTTGTCTTCGTTATGCTATGCGAACCAATGACAAGTCCTAATAAAAAGACCCTTCAACTTGCTTATGGAGGTTTGGCGGCTCTTCTTTCCTTTACCCTTCCAGCTGAACTTGTAAAAGACCCTGTGATCTTTTCGCTTCTACTCGTAAATGGGATGGGATTTTACTTTGAAAGAGTAACTCAAAAGATTTAAACTTCAACTTTTATAAGCCTCTTCCATGGCAATTTTTGTATTTTACGGGAGTACCGTCCGGCTTCTTCCTGCCGCAGGGACAGGGATCATTCCTTCCAACCTTCATTATTCCTGATTTTACAGGCTCAACTTTAAATCTACGATGCTCTGCCTCTTCCTCCAAAACTCCCGTCTCAAGCTCCCCATGCTTGAATTCAACACCTCTTTCAGGCACTCTTCTTGCTACCCCGGCACCTTTTATTTCTTCCGCTTCAACTTTAGCAAGCTGAACAAAACGGGTGGCTACAGAGGAGTATATTCTTTCAACTAGAGCTCCAAATCTTAAATGCCCCTCCTTTCTGTATTCCACAAGCGGATCTCTTTGAGCGTAACCTCTTAAATTAATCCCTTCCATTACATCATCCATATCATCAAGATGCTCTATCCAAAGCGTGTCTATAACCTCAAGAGACACCATAGTAATAACCCGTCTTACCAGATCCTTTGAAGTTTCCCTCTCTTTCTCATCAATAAGAGAAGTTAAATCTTCATCGGTAAACGGTTGAATCTTTGGAATTAACCACTCTTTAGTCCACGGTTCTTCCGAAATACCAAGAAACTTTCGCCTTAACTTATAAATCACAACCCTTTGCTGATTCATCACGTCATCAAACTCCACAACTCTTTTTCTTATGTCAAAGTTATGACCCTCAACTCTCTTTTGGGCATTTTCTATGGCCGAGGAAACAATACCTGCCTCAAGAGGAGTACTTTCATCAAGGCCAAATCTATCCATAAGCTTTTCTACCGTTGCACCTCCGAAAATTCTCATTAAGTCATCCTGTAAAGAAACAAAAAACCTTGACGACCCGAGATCACCCTGCCTTCCTGACCTTCCCCTTAGCTGATTGTCAATCCTTCTTGACTCATGCCTTTCAGTCCCAATTACATGAAGGCCCCCAAGTTCCCTTACCCCATCTTGTTCTAAAGGCTTAGCATTTTCACCTCCAAGAATAATGTCAACACCTCTTCCTGCCATATTCGTAGAAACGGTTACTGCACCTTTTTTCCCGGCTTGCGCAATAATTAAGGCCTCCCTTTCATGGTTTTTCGCGTTTAATATCTCATGTGGAACCTTTTTTCTTTTTAGAAACTCGTGAAGAATCTCGCTTTTTTCAACAGAGGTGGTTCCCACAAGCACAGGCTGACCTTTCTGGTATTTCTCTTCTATTTCATTTGCCACTGCTCTAAACTTGGAGGCCTCCGTTTTGTAAACAACATCCGTATGGTCAATTCTCCTTGCCGGCATGTGCGTAGGTATCACAACAACCTCAAGTTTATATATCTTATGAAGCTCTTCAGCTTCCGTTTCCGCAGTCCCTGTCATTCCCGAGAGTTTTTTATACATTCTGAAGTAGTTCTGGTAAGAAATTTCGGCTAAAGTTCTGGATTCCCTTTGTATTTCAACCCCTTCTTTGGCTTCTATTGCCTGATGCAAGCCTTCGGAATATCGGTTGCTTGGGAGAAGCCTCCCTGTAAACTGATCAACAATCACAACTTTGTCCTCTTTAAGTACATAATCTTTATCTCTTTGAAACAGGGCTTTTGCCTTAAGAGCCTGCTCAACATGGTGCACTGTCTCAAAATCTTTCTCATAAAGGTTATCCACGTTAAGAAGCCTCTCCACCCTTCTTATACCAAGGTCAGTAAGAACAACACTGTTTCTCTTTTCGTCAACTTCATAATCGGTTCCTCTGGCAAGATTATTCACAAGATTTGCTATCTCATAGTATTTCTGCGTTGATTCTTCTGCGGGAGCGGAGATAATTAGGGGCGTTCTTGCCACATCAATAAGAATTGAATCGGCCTCATCAACAATGGCATAGTTGTGAACACCAAGGTCGCCATTTCGGTTTACTTGAACGAGTTCGCTACCATCTAACGCTCTATTATCTCTTAAATAATCAAACCCGAATTCATGATTTGTTCCGTATGTAACATCGCATTTATACGCCTCCGCTCTTAATACCGGTCTTAATTTTTTAGAGAGTGGATCCAGAAATTCTGGATTATCAAAAGAGGGGTCAAAGACGTACGCTTTTTCGGAAACTATAGCTCCAACGGTCAATCCAAGATAACTATAAATTGGCCCCATCCATCCTGCATGATGGGCTGAAAGATAATCATTAGGAGTAACCAGATGGGCTCCATCCCCCGTTAAGGCATTAAGATATAAGGGGGCAGTTGCGGTTAAGGTCTTTCCTTCCCCCGTTTTTTGCTCCGCGACTTTTCCTTGTGAAAGCGCAATTCCCGCAAGAAGCTGGACGTCAAAATGCCTTTTATTTATAGTTCTTTTCCCCGCCTCCCTTACTAAGGCAAAGGCCATGGGGAGAATTTTATCAAGGTATGCGTTTTTTTCTTCAAAACTTTTTCCTTTTAACTCTTCTTGCCACCTAGTTGTTTTTTCTTTTATCTCATTTTCACTTAAAGCGGAAACCTCCGCCTCTAAAGCGTTAATTTTTAAAACAAGCGGTTTTAATTTTGAAAGCTCTTTTTCATTTGAATCAAAGAGTTTACCCAGTAGTGTCATAACTTTCGTATTCTACAACTCAAACGCCTTTATTTAAACTAATCTAGTACAAAAAATAGAGGACTACAAAAGCAAGGATAACTCTATATATAATAAAAACTGATAAGGACTTCGCTTTCAGAAAGTTTATCAGGAATTTAATAGCAAGAAGTCCTGAAACAAACGAGGCCAAAATACCAGCAAAGTAAGGCGCATAACCTATAGAAGCTATAAAAGATGATGTCGTAAAAAGCTTAAAAAATGCAGCAGCTAAAACTGCAGGTGTTGACAAGAAAAATGAAAACTTTGCTGCGTCCTCCCTCTTAAGTCCACCTAAAAGTCCCCCTGAAATAGTAACACCTGACCTTGAAATTCCAGGAAGCAACGCCAACGGCTGAACAAATCCCATTATTAACGCGGTTTTTAAATTAAGCTTCGTTCCTTTTTCCAGTTTTCCCGCCGCATATTCAGCTAAAACCATTATTAAAGAACCAATAAGCAGAAACACAACTACCCAAAAAGCCTCCCTGAAAAAATTCTCCACCGGCCCATCAAGAAAAAAACCAACAATCATAACAGGAAGAGAACCGGCTGTAAGATAAAGAGCCATCTTTCTATCCATTTTCAGAAAATCTCTGGCAAAATAAACAAAGACGGCTGCAGCTGTACCTAAATGCAGGGATGTGTCAAAAACCAAAGGAGATTTCCCCCAGTCAAAAAACCAAGGGATAAGCAAAAGGTGGGCTGTTGAGGATATAGGTAAAAACTCCGTGACACCCTGAACTAAACCTAAAATGACCGCCTGGAAAATGCTCATGAGTAGCCATAAATTATAACATTATCCGAATTAGTTTTTCCCGCGACAATAAGAGATCTCACTTCCGAAAAATATTCCGAGACATTTTCAATGAAGTTATTTACATCATCCTGATGGTGCTTTAAATAAATCCTATTAAACACAGCTAAGCCGTTTGGGATAAGAAGCCTTTTAATTCCTGAAAAAAAACTTCCCGAATTTCCAAGTTCAGGATAAACTTCTCCAACAAAAATATTTGTGATAACGCAGTCAAATTCGTTCGGGGAAAGACCAAACTCCTCTGGGCTTGTAACAACTCTTAAGGCATCATCAGTGATAATTCTATGGTTTGGTATAGAACCTACGTCAAAATACTTTCTGGCTATTTCAACCATAACCGAATCAAACTCAACGCTGACAATGGAAACACCTTTGTGTCTTTCGGACAGAATCCAAGGTATAGCGCCTCCCCCAAGCCCAAGAAGTAAAACATGACTCGGTTCTCCTAAAGACTCGGTTATTACATCAACAATCCTTCCCCAATACATTCTCCCAGCAAGGGGAGAGCCGCGGTTAACCGATTGTGTAACTCCGTCAGCAATAAGCCTCCTTGTCTTGCCCTTTTCCAAAACCTTGATTTTACCGTTTAAAGGAGATGTAGTCTCAAAAACCACCTTGGGAGGAGTAACATCGGAAAAGACAGTCATCAGGATATTTCTTTCTTACCCATCAGTTTTTGCAACGCTTCAGGCACTTTTATAGTACCATCCTCTTTCTGGTAATTGTCAAGGATAGAAATAATCATTCTACCCATAGCGCAACCCGTGTCGTTTACAGTATGGGCGTATCGGGTACTTCCTCCATCCTTAAATCTAATGTTTAATCTTCTTGCCTGAAAATCGGTGGCATTTGTATCAGTCATTACTTCCATAAACTCCCTTTGGGAAGGAAGCCAAACCTCAGCATCATATTGCTTATGAGAAGCAAGGTAGCCCGCATCGGCACTGCATTTATTTAAAACTCTGTATGGAAGCTGTAACTGCTGCAAAAACCACTCATTTATTTCCCTCAAGTATTCCATAGTTTCATCAGAGGTTTCAGGAATAGTCACAACATCCATCTCAAGCTTATCAAACTGATGAACTCTTTTTATTCCGTAAACATCCTTCCCCCACGACCCTACTTCACTTCTAAAACATGATGTTAAAGCAAACATTTTATATGGAAGCTCCATCTTTGAAACTGTTCTATCCATAAAATAGGCAAAGAGAGGGGGCTCGGACGATCCTACAAGATAAAGATTTTCTCTATTTTCAACATTGTCGCTTTCAATTTTATATACCTGGTCCCTTCCTTCAGGAAAATGACTGGTGCCGACTAAAACCCTATCCTTCACAAGAAGGGGTACCATCATTGGAACAAAACCTTCGGAAACTAACTTTTTCTTAAGAAGTGAGGCCAAAGCATCCTGCAGCAAAACCGCGTCATTTTTCAGATAGCAAAACCTGCTTCCCGACGTGATGGCACTTTGCTCAACATCTATCATGTCATGCATCTTTCCAAGCTCAATGTGATCCTTCATCTTAAAATTTGCTTCAGGCATGTATTTAGCTGCGCTATTTCCTTTTCCAAGTTTTTTCTTTGGAAGATATCCATCTAAGGGCGTCCACACAGCTAATTCCACATTATCGTCAGGACCGTCGCCTATTGGCATATTGGAACAGGGAATATTGGGAAGATATAAAAGCTTCTCATTTAATTTCCCTTCAAGAATTTTCAGATCATTTTCAAATTTCTTTAATTCTATCTTCAACCTCAAAGCTTCCTTAATTAATTCCGCCCTCTCTTTAGCAACCTTTGTTTTTGAAACCTGTTCAGAGAGGCTGTTTCTTAAAGCTCTATGAGACTCAACGTGCGAAAGCATCTCAAGTCTTTGGTCATCAAGCTTTAAAATCTCATCCACATCCGTCTTTGCCTTCCTTACCCTAACTGCATATTTTACCTTGTCGGGAAAAGCTCTGATAAATTTAATATCAAGCATATAGCTTACCTTTCAGCGTTAACATATATATTACAAAAGTATTCAAGGAGTCCTAAAAGATTGATGGATTTATAATAATACCTGCACGTCTTTCTAACAACTTCCCTCTCTTTAACACCCCCAAAGCCTATAAACATATCACATACCTGTCCGGCTCTAACGTCAGTCATCCCATCTCCAACAAAAACGGTCGGGCCGCTCACCGAAATTTCTTTCAACACTAACTCCTTGCCAAAATCCTCCGCTAAAATAGACCCTTTGGCAATTCTCTTAAAGCTACCGCTTTTATCAAACTCAAGATCCACCCCATAAACATTTTCTCTTTTAACACCCGCGTAATCCGCAAAAATATCAATAGCCTCCTTTAAACCTCCGCTTGCTATGTAAACCTCTCCTCCAAGACTTCCAATTATTCCAAAAAGAGTTTTTACGCCAGGAAGTTTTGACTCAATATATTTTTCCCCAAGAAGCTCCAAATCTTCTTTCTTAGGCTTAATCAGTGAAAGCCTTTCTTGCAGAGAATCCTTAAAGGGGGTCTCGCCTGTCATTCCCGATTCCGTGATCTTTCTTATCTTCATACTTATTTCCTCACTACAGGATAAACTGTCCAACCCCTCTATTGAGACAAGAGTGCTGTCGCAATCAAAAACGAAATTTTTAAAGCTTAAGGTAGTCATATTTCCCCATAAAAAAACCCTCCTGTATCGGAGGGGTCAAATGACGGTACCACCCTTTGTTTAACTTTATTCACAGCTGTAACGGGCATCCCCGGAATCAGTTAGCTATCCAAAACTTTCTGGTTTTGGATGGGATCTGATCAGCTAAAGCAGTGGAAAACCTGCTCTTAACGCTTTTATATGTTCCAATCTTTATACATGAAAAACCTAAAATCTGTCAAGTTGATGCATAACAAGTAAAGGGATAAAATACCTCCATCAAAATCACGGCCTAATGGCCAAAAAAAGGAGACAGATATGAGTCAGGAAATCGTGTTTGTTGACGTAGTCAGGCTGGAGGGCCACAGAACACCGGTTGCGGTACTCTCCAAAGTTGGTGCGAGTGGGGTACAACTCTACCTTAAAAATGGCTCAACATTCGGTCTTACTCTCACACCAAACATCAATGAAGCCCTTCCTATGGACGTGAGTCCTCGATCGCGTGATGTGATCACTACTCTGGCCAGGGAACGTTTCGGTGTAGAGGAAGATATGGTCAGATTCAACAATTGGCCTGAATTCCCCGCCGATTAACAAAAAGCGTCTCTCAAACAGCCTGTTACCCAAAGTGACAGGCTGATTTTCTTCTCGCCTAGAAACAGTGGATCGTTAGAGCCCAAGCTTCACGGCATCTTCCTGCATTGCCGAAAGCGTAACCTCCATAAACTTATCCAAAGAAATTCCAAGCTTCTCGCTGCACTGCTCTATCTGCTCCCTTGAAACGGTTCTTGCAAACTCCTTTTGCTTCCATTTCTTCTTAACGGAATCCACATCAACCGAAACAAGTTTCTTATCCGGCTTGACCAATGCACACGCGACAATGAACCCCGTTAGCTCATCAACACATTCCAAAGACCACTCAAGAAGGGTTTCGGGCTCTCTTAAATGAGTCACTTTAGTATTATGGGATTTAAAAGCTTCTACAATATGGGAATGGACATCATAAACTTTAAGCCAGTCAAGAAGCATGATCGTATGCTTTTCCCAGTTATCCTTAGTTATTTCATAATCCGCATCATGCAAAAGTCCCACAACTCCCCAGTCCTCCTCCGACAGATTATTAACGGAGCTTTCATTTCTTCCCTCTTTTTTAAAATATCTATACAATGCCCTCATTGCCACCGAAACTGCATAGCAATGCCTTCTTAAATTTACATTAAGCATATTTTTGTGAAGAATTTCCGTGGCAATATTATGAGTCAGCTTTTCCATAGCTTAATCAAGAGGACCTACAATCTCAATGTTTTCTTCAGGTTTAAGAAGCGGAAACATAACGCATTCTCTTATAGACTTCCCGGCAAGGAACGAAAAAAGCCTTTCGGAAACGCCAAACCCCGTAACGGGAGGCATCCCATATTCAAGAGACCTTACAAAATCATAATCAAACATCTGGGCCTCCGTATCGCCTTTTTCTCTCATTTCCTGCTGGTCTTTAAATCTTTCCGCCTGATCAATTGGATTATTAAGCTCCGAATACCCATTCCCAACTTCTGATCCACCGATAATAACCTGATACCTCTCAACAAAGTCAGGATCATCTGCTTTTCTTTTGGCAAGAGGCGAAACTTCCACAGGATGATCAGTAAGAAAGAGCGGACCTGAAATATTTTTCCTGACCGCCTTCCAAAGATGGTCTAAAAGCCTACCTTTGGTATCAGATTCCATAAATCTGATCTTCATTTTCTTAAGCTTTTCTTTTAGGTCCTCCGAGGAAGCTTTTTTAATATCAATCCCCAGCTCCTTTTTCAAAGCATCAGTAAAAGTTAACCTACCCCACTTTTGATTCAAATTTATCTTCTTCCCAAATATTTCAAATTCATAAGTTCCAAAAGTTTCAAAAGCAACTTTTTTGTACATCTCCTCAACAAGCTTCATGGAATCCTCATAATTTGCAAAAGCCCAGTAAAATTCCACCTGCGTGTAATCCTGGAGGTGCTCTTTACTAATTCCTTCGTTTCTAAACTGCCTTCCAATCTCAAATGTTTTTTCAAAACCTCCCGTCATTAACCTTTTCTGCCACAACTCTCCCATTGAAATTCTTAAATACACATCAATATCCAAAGCATTATGATGGGTAACAAAGGGATTAGCGTCGGCTCCTCCCGCGGTATTTTCTAAAACGGGCGTTTCAACCTCCAAAAAACCTTTAGAGAGTAGGAAACTTCTGATGGAATTCCAAAACTTTGATTTTTGTCTGAAAAGATCTCTTAACTTAGTATTTAAATTAAAATCAACATATCTTTGTCTGTATCTTTCCTCAACATCTTTAAGCCCAAACCATTCGGAAGGCATAGGCCTAAAAGACTTGGACAACAGCTTATAATCCCCAACCTCAACCGTGATTTCTCCAGCTTTAGTAGTAAAGAGCTTGCCTTTGGCAAACAAAAAATCCCCTGCGTCTAAAAGATCAAGAAACTCATAGCTTTTACCACCTAATGCATCCTCCTTAAAAAGAAGCTGTATTTTGGAGGATTCATCATAAACATCCGAAAAAGTGATCTTTCCATGCTTTCTGAAACCGTGGAGCCTTCCGCATACTTCAACTATCTCCCCCATCGGCTTTAAAAGAATTTCGGCAATAAAAGTCTTATCAATGGAAAATGAAAGATATGGATTAACCCCAAGTTCCAGTATCTTTTTGAATTTTTCAATACGAGTGGAAATAATGTCCCTAGAACTCATACTTTAAGAGTTTATCAGAAAAGTAGCCGTACATATATTCGGATGAGTATTTGTCAAAAAAACTTTGGACTTCCGCTTCCGATGCCTCGGCATAAAAATGCATGACAACATTTGCAAGCTGATCAGCGCATGAGTACATCTTGCTCGCATTTGGAAGGATTCTATCCCCATCAAGCTTAATTGCTCCGTTTTCAAGGCAGTAGTTATAAAAAACGCGGTAGCCCACAAGATAATTCTCTACCTGCGGCGCGGTTTTACGTATGAAGTAATCCGAAAAAGTTCTCATCAACATCACATATAAAATAGCCTCAAGATCTTTCTGGGACAAAACGCCTTTTATTACCTGAAATCCGCAGGCTTTAATGCCAACAATGGACGAATGAAGCTCCATAACAGGGTTAGACATACTCTTTAAGCGCTTCCAAGCTCCTTCATACTGAAAAATCGCTTCCGTAATCTCATGAGCAAGAACGAGTCTTACAGCGTTAGCCATTATAAAATCGTCACTGAAACTTTTCTGAACACCTAATTCAATAAAGTCCCTGAATAGCGGAAGGAGCATTTGACCGTCTCTTCTTTCAATGTTATTTGTGTAAACGACAATTTTAATACCACACTTTTTAATCGTATTAATATCTTCGGGATAATTTACGGCTCTTGCGGGAAGTGAAGCATTCCTTCCCCCAATACAAATAACATTATCAACTCGTACCTTTATCATATCCGCTGAAACATTCTGCCTTGCCTTTGATCCAAAAGGAGGAAGCATGTTTCTTATTACATCCACATAATTTAAAGGATTATATGAACCGTTCGTGCCCGTATATGTAAAATTAAAATTATAAGCTTTCTTTAAACTAAAAAGTCTGTCCGCATATGACCCAAGAGGCCCTGCCATAAGATGTAAAAAGCTTTTATTATCAACTGCTATCCATGCTTTTTCAAGAGTTGAGTAATCCCCATGACAAAACTCTTTAGAAGCTATTTCTAGATATTTTTTGAAACTTTTTTCAGAGGCAAGTTTTGAAGCCTTTAAAAATAGATCAGATATTTCTTTTAGAACATCTCTATATTCCTCATGATAATAAACAGCACAAAGCTTCCCACTTGAGTCTCTTTTAACAACCGTGTAAGGGTCTAAAATCTTAGGTTCTTTTTTAGATGCTTCTTCAATTTCTTTACGCGTTGCATCTGTAGGATAAAAACCCCCACCCTTAAAATCCCCATCCGCCTGCTTTGCAAATATTTCACCAACTTTTTTTCCAGCTTCTTTTAATATTTCTACAATTTTTAAATCTGTCTTTGAAAATCTCTTTTTCTCAATAGGATATTCAAGGTAATACTTCTCATTCATAAAACACTTCCAAAATCTTATATTTAAGTTTAACTACTGGAGTTGTGACTTCTATGACGTCTCCAACTTTTGACCCCAAAAGAGCCTGTCCGACTGGAGACTCGTTGGAAATTAAATTTTTTATAGGATTTGCCTCTACACTTCCGACAATTTTAAACTTGTCAACCTCTCCGTCACATTCAACTTTAACCATTGCCCCGATAGAAATAAAGTCAGCGGCTATCTTTGCTTTTTTCTCATCTATTATCTTGTAATCTGAAAGTATACTTTCAAGCTCCGAAATCCTTCTTTCAAGAAGGGTTTGCTTTTCAAGCTCTAGATCATATTGAATATTATCTTCATAACCGCCAGATTCAATGGCGGCTTTAATTCTTTCGGCGGCTTTTTGCCTTCCGTTTGCTATGAGGTCGCTATATTCCTCCTGTAATTTGCTTAATCCCTGCTTTGTAAGATATGTGTTTCCCATAACACCCTTCTTCGGGCACTTAATTTAAGTCAATCTGGCAGGTTTACTTGATGCTAAGGATTGTATACGTAAGCTTTCCAACGGGAGCTTCCACTTCAACTTTATCTCCAATTCTTTTTCCCATTAAAGCTAGTCCAAGGGGAGACTCATGTGAAATTTTCCTCTCCATTGGGTTTGCCTCAACTGCCCCGACTATATAAAACTCTTCTTCCCCGCCTTCTACATGAACTTTAACAACACACCCGACATCCACAACATCACTGTTTTTATTTTCTTTTATGGTTTCAACGTTTTTTAATATCTCCTCAAGCTCTGTAATTCTACCTTCAATAAACGCTTGTCTTTCACGCGCGGATTCATACTCGGCATTTTCGGAAATATCGCCCATTTCTCTTGCGGACTTTATTCTTTCCGCGATCTTTGAGCGCTCTACATCCACCAGATTCTTATATTCTTTTTTAATTTCTTCAAAACCTTCTTTTGTAAGGTATACTTTACTCTTTTTCATAAAAATAAAAAAATCCCCTCAAACAAACCGAAGCTTAAAGATTAAGAGGGGGAACTTTTTTTCTTAAATCCTTTGTAACGTGAATGATCGTATCACGCAAAAACCTTAATGTCAAGCTAAGGAAACGTTGATTTGACAACAAAAATGGCTCTTTCAATCAATAGTGTGTGTCTGATAAAATTAAAGAGTGAAAAGACTGCTCATTCCACTTCTTCTCCTTTTAACCTTTCTATTATTAGGATACATTTTAGTCAGATCAAAGAACCAAAAAATCTTAACGTTAACCAAAAACTTCAAGGAATCCGAAAAAACGGTTGCCTTACTTAAGGATGATATTAAAGTAAAAGAAGCTACAATCTCTTCCCTTAGCAAAGAACTTGAAGGAATTAGAGGTACAGTTATTTATAAAGAGTTAAAGCTCATAAAAGATACCCTTATAAACTTTAAAAAGCTTAAGGACAAAGTAAATTCTTATCAAAAACTGGGTGTGAAAACGGAAAGCGTGGCGGACAAGTTTCCTATTCTGACGGATTTGCTTTTAGAATTAAAGTTTGAGGAGGCAAGTAGTTCCATTAAAGCCTATGACGATAACCTTGAAAAACTGTATGAACAAAAAAAGGAAGAAGAAAGAAAGGCTTTAGAAGAACTTCAGAGAAGGTACACTCAAGTTTTGGATCAGGGCGGCTACATTAGATACAGTGTTAGAACAGACGTCGGGGTCTTTCTAGCAGACATCCTTGTTGCTGACCTTAACAAAGTAAGGGTCATAACCGATACTGCAAACGATTCGGATTGCAAAAGAGACTGCGCGTTATTAACACTTGCTTCCTTTGTTTCAAGAAACGGTGGTTTTGCAGGTATTAACGGATCCTACTACTGCCCTCCTGAATACCCTCAATGCAGTGATAAAAAAAACTCCTTTGATTTTCCCGTGTATAACTCAAGACTTGGCAAATGGATTAATAAAAAGAACCTATTTTGGGACAACAGAGCATTAATAACATTTAGGGGAAATAGCGGAAGTTTTTACAAATTTGAAAAAAGCTACAGCACTGGTACATCCGTTGATGCCGGTTTAGCGATGGTCCCCGGCCTTCTTCAAAATGGAAGTGTAATAGTTGGCTCATATAAACTTGAGGCAAAAGAACAGATAAGGTCAACCCGAAGCTCAATAGGGTTTAGCGGTTCAAAAGTGTATGCAATAACGGCAAGAGGCGTGAACACCTACGAGCTTGCTTATGTACAAAAGGCTGTGGGCGCCAAGAATGCTCTCGCTCTTGACGGAGGCGGCTCCATTAATTTTTATTATAACGGGGTATATTACGCAGGACCCGGAAGAGCCCAAGCCAATTCAATAATTTTTAAATATAGGTAAATTAACTTTTCTTTCTTGCCATACCTACTATGTGTGCTTTTATAAATTCGGGCTTTAACCCGTTTAAAAGCCTATCAAAAAAGTTTGAAAGGAAAAAAGAAGGTTTATTGAAAGAGGTATAGCCCGGATCATAGTTTAATTTTAATTCAATATCTGAAAATGAAGTTTTGTATAAAAGCTCTTTTAAAACTTTGATCTCATTAGCTTTATAAAAAGTTGTGAAAACATCACTTTCGCCTCTGTCATAAAGGAATTTATTTACAAAAAAGTTTAGTTTTTGGTTTTTTAAAACTTCTTTAAGCCTCAACAAAAAGTAATCCTTATTGGGAGTAGCCAGAATTAAATACCCTCCTTTTTTAAGCACCCTTGAAACCTCCAAAAAAACCTTTTCCGGTCTTTCTAAATGCTCTATCACCCACATAGATATAACGACGTCAAAAATCCCGTTTTCATATGGAATTTTTTCAAGATTTCCATACTTTATCTCATCAAGACATATATTCTTACCTGTAAATTCAGGGTTTATATCAACACCAAAAGCGCGGGAAATTTTATCTCTGTACTCATCTATTACGTAATTCCCGTTTCCGCATCCTGCATCCAAAACCTTAAGAGGGTGGGATAAATCAGAGACTGCCCTATCAAAAAGACTGCATAAAACAATATGTGTATTATCCCAAGAAGGATTTAACTTTTTATATTCTCTATTAAAAAATATCTGTCTTTTTTCTTTCGGAGAGAGAACCGAATAAATCTTAATATACCCCTCCTCAAGGACTTTTGATTTAGCCGTCTTTACTTTTCGCACGAGAGAAGTATATCAGTTAGAATCAATATATGGACCTTTCTTTAAATATAACCGGGGGATTCCCCGATTACTCCCTTATTGATAGCGGCGGGGGCTACAGGCTTGAGAGATTTAAGGATATTGTGGTAGCTAAACCTGACCCTCAAGCCATTTGGAAAAGAAGAACTAAACTCTGGGATAAAGCAGATCTAATATTTAACAAAGAAACAAATGCTTGGGAAAAAAGATCCGAAGTTCCAGACTCTTGGAATTTAAAATGGGGAAATTTAAAATTTAAAGTCAAACCCACTCCTTTTAAGCACCTGGGTATTTTTCCCGAACAAAGCGATCACTGGGACTTTATTAAAAGAAAAATAGAACATGAAGAAAGAGAAATAAAGGTGCTGAATCTATTCGGGTACACCGGAGCCGCAAGCGTTGTGTCGGAGGCATTCGGGGGCTTAGTAACTCACGTGGACGCTTCAAAACCTGCGCTAATATGGGTTAAGGAAAACGAGAAACTAAATAATCTTTCAGGAGAAATAAGAGTAATAAATGATGACTGCCTTAAATTTACTGGGAGAGAGATAAAAAGAGGAGCAAAATATGACCTGATACTTGCAGACCCGCCCGCATTTGGACATGGAGCCCAAAATGAAACTTGGAAATTTAACGAGGGTTTCCCAAAGCTCTTAGCAAATGTCATTAATTTGCTATCAGACGAGCCGATTGGGATCCTAATTAACGCTTATGCTATCTCCTCCCCGTCAACTATGCTCTTAAATACTTTAAGAGATTATCTTTCGGGTGGAAAAGTAACATATGGAGAGCTTTTGCTCTCCGAAGAGACGGGAAGAAACTTCTCAACGGGGATTTATGCCCGCTGGGAGCCTAATACCTAAACTTTACCCTTTTTAAAAGAAGCGAATTGGAGACAACCGATACCGAAGATAAAGCCATAGCCATTGAAGCAAATATCGGATTTAAAAGAAGGCCGAAAAACGGGTACAAAACACCGGCCGCAACCGGTATTAAAGCAACATTATAAAAGAAAGCCCAGAAAAGATTCATTTTTATCGTTCTCATAGTTTTTCTTGAAAGTTCAATTGCAAGGGCGACAGAAGCCAAATCCTTATTTATTAATGTTATACCCGCAGATTCCATGGCAACATCTGTTCCACTGCTCATAGCTATCCCCACATCAGAAGAAGCAAGGGCAGGAGCGTCGTTAATCCCATCCCCTACCATAGCTACGGTTAAGCCCCCAGACTGGATTTTTTTAATTTCGGCCTCTTTCTGATCAGGAAGAACTTCCGAAAGTACATTTTCTATTCCAAGACTTCTGCCTATGGCCAAAGCCGCCCTTTGATTATCCCCCGTTATCATATAAATCTTAATCCCAAGCTTTTTAAGTTTTTGGATAGCACCAGAGGCACTTTCTTTAACCCTATCCGAAATAGCAACAATCCCGTATAAAGCTTCATCAACCGCTAAAAATACAACAGTTTTCCCTTCATTTTCCAGTTTTTGCACTTTCTCCTCGTACTCTTTAGCATTTATCCCAAAGTTAGTCATTAGCCTTCTATTTCCAAGAAGAACCTTTTGACCCAAAATCTCGCCTTCAACTCCAAACCCTGATGTCACCTTGAATTTTTCAATCTTTTGAAAAGCTACATTCTTCTTTTCACCTTCATTAACAATAGCTTCCGCAAGTGAATGCTCCGATCCCTTCTCCAAAGAAGAGGCAAGTGTAAGAACTTTATCCTCTGAAATCCCATTTAGACCTATGACATCTGTTACCTCGGGCTTGCCTTTGGTCAAGGTTCCCGTCTTATCAAATACTACTACCCTAATCTTATGAGCAATTTCAAGGCTTCTGGCATCCTTTATTAAAATCCCGTTTTCGGCTCCCTTAGCAGTTCCAACCATAACGGCCGTTGGTGTAGCAAGCCCCATAGCGCAGGGGCAGGCAATTATAAGGACGGCAACCGTGTTTAAAAGTGCAAAAATGAAAGAAGGAGCAGGGCCAAAGTCATACCAGATTACAAAGGTTAAAACGGCAATAATCATTACAACAGGTACAAAATAAGATGAAACAAGATCCGCAAACCTTTGAATCGGTGCCTTGCTCCCCTGTGCCTCTTCAACCATCTTTATTATCTGGGATAAAAGTGTGTCCTTTCCTACCCTTGATGCCTTAAACAAGAAGGTTCCGCTCTTATTTAACGTGGCCCCTATAACCGTATGCCCAGCTTTTTTATCAATAGGAATACTCTCCCCCGTCACCATTGACTCATCAATTGACGATTCACCTTCCAGTAATACCCCATCAACGGGAATTTTCTCGCCCGGCCTAACCCGAACAATATCACCTATTAAAACCTCCGATATGGGAACATCAACCTCCCTCCCATCCTTTACAATTCTAGCCGTTTTTGCCTGGAGCCCGATCAACTTCTTAATAGCTTCGGACGTCCTTAATTTTGCCTTCGCTTCAAGATACCTTCCTAAAAGAATCAATGCAATAATAATTGTAGAAACATCAAAATAAGGTTCGGGTTTGATACCAATCCCCTCCACCACTTGAGGAAAAACCGTTACAAAAGCCGAGTAAAAAAAAGCAACCGAGGTTCCAAGAGCTACAAGAGTGTCCATATTAGCTGTTCTGTGCTTTAATGCGGGGATTGTTGCCAGGTAAAAATCATACCCCACAAAAAACTGAACGATAAACGCAAGAACAAGCTGAATATAAAAATTTCTTAATATCAACGGAGATGTCTCAATAAAACCAGGAAAACTCCCCCAAAATATAAGGAGGCCAAGTGATAAACCTACAAAAACTTTATATTTCAGTACTTTTAACTCTCTTTCCTTCTCTTTCTTTTGCAGATCTTCTTCCGTAAGCTCCTCTTCAACCATTGCCTTATATCCTACATTTGAAACAACACTGCAAAGCTTTTCATAAGAGACTTTATCTGGATCAAACGTCACACTTGCCTTTTCGGTTGTTAAATTAACATTTGCCTCTGACACACCCTCTGTTTCCTTTAGGGACTGCTCAATGGTCCTTACACAGGAAGCGCAGTGCATTCCTTTAATTAATAAAGTTTTCTTTATATTTCCCATAACTGCCCCCGATTACTATTTAGACGATTTTGGGATTTAGCTTGCAACCACTTTTCCATGAAACATATTCATTCCACAGGAAAAAGGGTACTCCCCCGCTTTTTGAGGATTAACCTTAATCTCAACTTTTTTGTCTAAAGGAAGAAATTTCCTTATCCCAAAATCCGAAAGAACCACCTCCTCAAGACAGGAGTTTGAATCCTTTCTTATAAAGTTTAGTGTTGTTTCTTTTCCGACTGGAACTTGAATTATTTCAGGGTTATACCCACCTTCAACCGTTATATCAATACTTGACACCGCCTTAACCTCCTTTCCCTTTCTCATCAGGAAAAAATAATAAATAAATATTGAAAGCCCAAGCCCTGAAATAGTAACTAAAATTTTGTCTATAGACATAAAAGCTTATGTAACTTTAATCTCTTTCATAGAAATTTTTGGCACGGGAAGGCAATCCGCCAGCTGCGGGTTGCATTGATTTTCAGGATCCTCCTTCTTCCCTCCTGTTTCCAACTTCAGAGAATCAGGCTTTTTAATAACTGTGAACTGTGACCCTCTAGTTGTCATTCCCATTGAACAGCTAAATGCGAGAGAGCCTTCTCCATTAGGAGTAAACTTTATTGATTCGGTCTTATCGGGAGGAAGGTATTTTGTGATACCAAGCTTTGGAACCGTTATTACTTTCGCGCACCCCGACGCTTTTGAGGAATCTATCCACCATTCCACAGGAACACCCTCATAAATAGTGAACTTTGAAGGGTAATACTCAAGACCCTCTATCCTCATCTTAATCACCTGAACACCGTTTATAATTTCACCGGTTATTTCCGAGCCAAGAACCTCCTCACTCCCATGGTTAACATCAAAAGTTACTCTGGGGAGATTCAGACTCACACCCGATAAAACCATCCCGTTATTAAAGTTAAAAAGGCCAAGTAGCACTACAACCGCGCCGGAAAACTTAAGGAAATACCCATGAACCCTCCCCTTAACAAAACTTGAAATAACACCAAGCGACATTAGGGCAGGCAGGGTGCCAAGCGAAAACATAAACATCGTGATCGCGCCAACCGCAAAACTCCCTCTCGTAAGTACATACAATTGGAGTGCCTGCGTAAAACCACACGGAAGAAAAAAGGTCAAAGCCCCGAGGACAAAGGGAGCTTGAAGCCTTCCGTTCTCATTTAAGGCTTCTATTTTATGCCCGATAAACTTAGGAATTTTAGGTTGAAGTTTCGAAACCAACGGGAAAATTCCCAAAATCTGAAGGCCCAGAATAAGCATCACAACACTAACAACCATCGTCACAAAACCTGTAAAACTAGGCGAGTAGGAAAAAAAGGAACCGAAACTTCCAAGAAGGCCTCCCAGAAGAGTGTAAGAAGCAATTCTACCTACGTTAAAAAGAGCAAAGGGCTTAAACTTTTCAACGCCGCTTAAATTTGGATTTTGTTTGCTGTATCTTGCCGCACAGGCAAGAAGAAGACCTCCCGTTACTGCAATGCATGTTGAGACTGCAGCCGTTAAGCCAAGAAGAAACACAAAACCATAACTCATGGTATCGGAAATGGCAATTTCAGGAGCCAGCTTTAATCCTCTTAAGATAAAATACCCCGCTACAACGATAAGAAAAATTGCGCCGGTTTCAAGGTGCTCCTTCTTGTCATCACTCGCAGGAGGAATATTTCCTAAAGATGGATCAAAAACCGTGTAGCCGTATTTATTAACCGCTTGGTTTAGCTCTGAAAGCGAAGGCCTTTTAGCGCATCTTAACTGGGCTGTTCCCATTGCCTGATCGGCTTTAACCTCTCTTACACCGTTAATCTTAGAGAGCTCTCTTTCTATCAACAGTTCACAGCTAGCACAGTGCATACCTTTTATTTTAAGCTTCACTTTTTTTATCTTATTCTCATTTTCCATATACTTAGTATAACCTAATTATAGACTAGGTTTGATAAATGATTGCAAGGTCATCAAATTTTATTTCAGGTTTTGCCAAAGGCCAATCACATTGCCTTCAGTATCGGTAACTCTTGCATAAAGTCCCATATCCCCTACTTTCATTTCTGGTGTAACAACCTTTCCCCCGGCTTCCTCAACTTTATCTAAAGATCTTTGAAGCGACGCAACAGATAGAACTATCACAACCGATTCAGATGGTGACTGCCTTTTCATCATTCCGCCGTTAATTGCACCCGACTCCTTGGGCATTCCCTTGTCATCAGTCTCAACAGTGTGAACAAAATAATAATCCGATGTATCAAGAGGCGCTTTATGTATCTCCCACCCGAAAACATCACCGTAAAACTTTTGGGCTCTTTCTACATTGTCCGCGGGAACTTCAAAATGAACTACTTTATCCATATTTCCTCCTAAAATTTTTTACTTGAATTTATATTCTAGACCTTGAATAGATATATATCAATATATGTGCCATTCCTGCAAGTTTGTCATTCCCGCGCTTGCCCGCCCTCTTGGCGGGAAAGCGGGAATCTAAAAAATGGGGCAGTGCCTGATTTACAAACACTGCCCAAAAAAGCGCTATTTGTCAGCGTACAGAAACTATCCAGGCCTGTCGCTGAATTGCCTCATACACCCTCTTTGGATATGGAGGAAGAAAAGCTGGGGCAACGTTATCCACCCCATTGTGCGCGGCAAGCGCCATAATGACGCCACTCGGGTTTTCCCCCTCCCCTCTCACTGCTTCAGCCTTTAAGTCTTCAAGCGAAACCGGAATCCCTTCAAGAAGCTGGTCAACCACAGTCATTTTCGTCTTCTCCTTTGTGAAGTTTAGTAAATACTATCAAAAAGCGAGAAGCGGTGTCATCTCGTTTAATTTAATGGCACCCTCCTAAACCTCAAATCCAGCGGTAAGAAACAAGAAAAACTCCCCATTTACTTTGGTATTATAATTTCCACTATGCTGACCAAAGCACAACTTCAAAGCAACTTAAATAAAAATCCAATGGTCCTTAGACGACTAAGAACCTTAAAACTGGCGGAAGGGATCAATCCTAAATTCCGCACTCCCCATATTGTAGGTGGTTACCTTAGGAATATATTGCTAGGACATGAGCCAAAAGACTGTGATGTTGTATTTCAGGGCTATCAGCTAAACCAACCGGGTATTTTAGAAGCGGTAAGAGAGGCTGAAAGAAGACTAAAAATTGACTCCTACCCAAATTGGGACTTTGAAAATGTTCTGGCAACAGGTGTTACAAATGATTTTTATGAAAATACTATTGGAAGATACTCACACCACACTGACTACTTGACACTTTTACTTATAGACACAAGCGGTACGTTATACCTGGGGGATAATAAAACACTTTCGGGTCTTGAAGGGAGAACTTTTGATTTGCGTTTTCCCGGAGTAGAAATTTGGGTAAACCACCGCGCAAAAGGAAAAAGCTATGTTTACTGCCTAATAGGAGATTTAATAAGAGGATTGTATCTTGGGCAGCTTCTTAACCTTAAATACTCACTAATAGCGGAATTCTTATTGAGTTATTTTGACGTTTTCTTTAAAAGTTTAAGCCCGGAAGATCAACAGACAAGACAAGCCTTTTGGATGAAAAAGACGGGATGTGACCCTAAGTATCAACATATCCTTGACCGCTTCGGAGTGAAATCTTTGAAAGCAACCGCTTCATAAGCTGTGATTAGAAACTACTTGACCTCTGAGCCAAATAATCACTCTTTTGTATATAGTTTCAGTTTTAGGGAATTCAAATTATAATAAATACCATAAATAAACAAATTATAGGCATAAATCTAGAAGAAGGACTAATTAAGAAAAAGGGAAGTTTTAAATATGGCCTAGCGTTCATATTTTCAACCTTCATATGGACCTATTTTTTTATTAATACATTCATCCTAAATTTGGATTATTTCCTTTTAAATAGGGTCGATCCTGATTTGATCACGTTGCTAAACTACAAATTTATCCTGACACTTTTACTATTCTCCATATTTCTGTTGCTTATCAATACAAGTATTTTTCCTTACATGTTGCACATCTTGATTTTCTCATTAATACTACCCATTTACATTATTCTTATGTTTTGGAAATCGAAAAACTGGCTACTAACTTTTTCAATTGTTGATAATTTAATTGAGGGTTTAACACACTTTAAAAGAAAATTTATATTAGTAACCTTGTTGATTATGTCAACGGTAGTAATATTTAACTTCGAAAGTGCGGTATTACTATACGCTACCAGTTTATTCTTATTAATCTATTTACTAATAACATACTTCATTGCTTTTACTAAACCTTTTAAAAAATCAATATTATTTGAATCATTTTCTAACTTATCCATTAAACTTACCAAATCATCCTTCACTAAGAGACTTATAGAAATTAATGAAGAATTAAGAGGCAAAGAACTTAACACATTCAACCAAACCCAAGAAATACTATATGCAAACAACCTCCAATTAGCTGTGATCGCTCATAGAGGTATGTATTTTATAGCAAACAAATTATCAATGTATAAAAAGAGTAGAATTTACCTTTACCATATTTCAATAAATATTATATTTCTCTTTTTATTTTCTGCTTTTATTTTTAGCCTTATAAATTTTGCGTTATATAAGATTAGCTCTAGCAATTTCGCCTACTCTGGTACTTTTGGTTGGTTTGACTTTTTATACTACAGCTCTTTTGCAATGTTTTCAGGTGGTTCTGAAAATCTTTCTCCAGTATCCATCTTATCCAAAGTAATAAAAATGATAATGTTAGTATCTGCAGGTATTATCATTTTAACTATAATTCTTAATGTTTCCTTCCTAGTAAAAGGTGAGAAGTATAAAGAAGATATTGACGAATTAGCTGAAACTTTAAAGAAAAACAGTGAATATTTTCAAAATTTTATATCTGAAGAATATAACTTATCAATTTTTCAGGCAATAGAAATACTGCATAAGCTGAAATCCGGTTTTATTACCCTTATATTCATGCTTTCTCAGGACATACCAGGAATAGAAAATTTAAGGTCAGAAGATGAATCAAAGAAAGACAACAATAAGTAATATTAACATGTCAAATTAAAAATTTCTCTTCTGCTCTTGTATTTTCTTAGTTGAGCCTTCTCTCAGAAACCCGCGAGAATAAGTTGGTGACCCCCCTCAGAGACGTATTTCGAACACCTTTGCAAGAACCTAGTTCACACATACGAATGTTTAAAAGAGGCATACTTTACGAATTATTACAAAAAAAGTGAGTGAAAACTATTCTATATCAAACATATAAGAACATATCAACCTCGCGCTAACGCCAGAGGGAAGATTTACACTTGATCCGCCACACTTGTTAAAATTCCCACCTCTTACAAAACAATCTAATTTATATAGAGTGGTTTTTGTCAGACCACCACTAGTACCATAATATACATTTCCCAGAGAATATAGCCATACCCTTAATCCAATCAAAAACAAAACGACCAAAGATATCCAGATTAATGGTTTTTTAGCATATTTTATTTTCTAGAAATATATGGACTGCTCCTTTAATTCAGAATCCCAGAACCATTTACAGACGTCATAATTGCCTGTCCGCTCATTAAATCTGCATCTTCTTAGAAGTGAATTGTTATTTCCAAATATAGGAACTAAACTCAAAAGCAGTAAGATGACAAGAATCAACAATATAACTAAATACTTCATAATTTAATCTTTTTATTCCTTAAAACAATACTAACATTAACTAGTACTAAAGAGATTACAAACCAGAATACTAGATCAATGATCAGATTTTTTCGATCGATGGCTGTACCTCCAGGAGTTAAAATCCTTCCTTCGGAATCATGCATTAATACACCGCCCCCTCGGACAATATAGTAGGTGAGAGGAAGCCCTTTTTTACCTGTGCATCCTGCCAAGCAGTCAATCGGGGGTTGAGTGTAAAATGATGGATAAACAAAAATTAACGAAAGAATAATAAATAGAGATATTGAGATAAGTATCTTCTTCACTAATTACATTCTAACACTCGGCTATTAACTAATAAATTACATTTCACAATAGGTAGTGGTAACCCAGAGGGAATTCGGTCACAACTCTCGCTTCGCTCGGTCGCGACCCCGCCTCCTTCGCTGACGCTCAGCCCGGCATTCGAACCCCTGCATGCTGATCTTAAAGTTTTTCCCTCTGCCAATGGACTACTTGCTGGTGACTCACAGTGACGTATTTCGAACACCTTACCGGCAGCCTAATTCATACCTACGTAAAACTCCAGGAGCTCGGTTTTACCTACCATAATGTCAATATAGCCGTAATTGAAGACTATGGACAGGAGAATCCCCATGTTTAAGTCCTCTTTGTACGACGAGCTATAGTCTCTCAAAATATAATATCCACGGCCTCCCGAAAAGGTATATTCAAAACATATTTCTTTACGAGCAAGAAAAATTTTACCAAACCGTCAGTTTAAGTCGCCGCACCAGGCGAGAAATAGTGAATCTGATAAAGGTAAATGACGGATACCGATAGCAAGAGGACGGCCTAAACGTAGATTTTGGAGAGAAATATTCAGAATTGTTTCTGATTTTCCAGGGGCAGAATTGGTTTTAAGTCCGTTAATCACTTCTGTTAAGGGATACGCTACCAATCCAATGGCAAGGCAAGACCCCTTATAAATATTTGCGGGTGGTTTTCCAGCCATAAAGTCTAATTGAATCACAATTTTTGTTTTTTCATTGCCTAGATCAGTAAGTGTCGCAATACTCACACCATTTCCTTCTCCGCTGTTTTGAGGGGTTAAGGGTATATAATATGTATCGTTTGTAAAAGTTTTCAAATTTTCAGCAACATATGGTGTTTGGGATATGTCAGGCGTTTCAGTTGAAGTAGTTGAAGTATTTGATCTCCACTGAAAAGTTCTCAATATTGTATCTGTTTCTTTAAAGAAATCAGCATAAAGACTGACGGGTGTCCAGCCCTCAACCTCTGCTTTTATTTGGTGTAAATAATTTATACAAATCTGTTTTTTGGTAATGTCAAGCAAGTCGCATCTGATCCTTTCGACGACAGGCTTGGAGAGTACAAAAGTGAGATCCTTATTTTTATCGGTAATAAGATCTATTGACGTGACTCTTTGACTTCCCACCACACTTGTGCGGCTTATTACATTGTTGTCCATGTTGATCACCAACATGTCTTTTGATACTGGACCTTGATCCATGGAGGTTTCATCCACCCACGTGTCAGTTTTTGTATTATAGATTGATCGGGAAAGTTGACCAGAAAATTGTATATCTTCGATACCTTTAACGAGGGTAATTGTTGCAACGCTCAAATATTTTATGTCTGCCTCAGTAAATAATTTAGGGGTTATGAGAAATTTTTCTAGACATACTCCGTTAAATTTGTTATCGCAATCAGTTTTCGTAATAGAGAAACTGTTTGGCACCTGAAAAGAATAACCGTACGTATCGCTTCTATAAGTGTCGACAATTTGATTTTTACCCTGATTCAGTCCGGTCAAATAAATAATTCTAGCTATACATAACAATGCAAAAGCGCTGATAATTAAAATTACTTTTTTCATATTTCTAAGTTCGCTTATTAGCGGTTTGCTTCTTTGGTGCACTGGTGGGGGGAACAGCAACCCTACCTCTTTTGTGATTTCCAAAATGGTGACCCTGGGGGGATTCGAACCCCCGGTCTTCGCCCTGAGAAGGCGACGTCCTAAACCGCTAGACGACAGGGCCACAAAACCCACTTCTGCTTCATGGGATCCCCACTTTCGTGGGGATGACGGTGCGACCGTCATTTTTGCATTATACCATCAGGAATAATATACTTTAGAAAATGGGAAATCTTACACCTGCCAAAATTAAACTATCCGCGGTACTACTCGTAGTAGCCGTTGTTTCCATTTTATCTGTTTACAACTTTCAAAAATTTAAACCAAACGTCTCAAGCGCACGAAGAGCCAAGGAAGGGGAACAAGCAGGTATCCACCTTCCTTCGGACCTTCCAATACCTTTGAATTCCAAAGAATTAAGCACTGTCCAAAGTACTGACAATATCCAGATGAATCTTGAATCAGAAGAAAAATCCGAAAGCATTTACAACTTTTACAAAAACATCCTTCTTGATAAAGGCTGGAGTATAAAAAGCAATGCCGTTACGGAAAACGGATATGTCACAAACTATCAGAAAGACGAAAACGAACTGATAATTTCAATAACACGGGACAATTCAATTAATAAAAGCATAGTGGGGATTGAATTCTCCAAGGACTAATTACTCTTTAGTTCCCTTCTTATATACTGCCCTCCACGGCTGGTACCTGCTCACAAAAGTATCTTTATATAAAACCTCCTCGCCTTTTTTAACAGTCCTTTCAAAGGAAACATTAGCTCCCCAGGCCGCCCAATCAACCTGGACCACCTTTCCCTTTTGAAGCGTTGGATCATCCTCATAAACCGCTTCCGGAGGCGCAACAACATTGGTTACAACAGGTTTGGTTAACTCAACAGTTCTCCCATCAGGAGTCCCATAAATCTTAAACCTTAACATAACCTTATCAAGATCCCAATCAGCCTGAACAAGAAGGTATCCCGGAGTATCATTTCTAAACTGAAAATCTACCGAAGGTGAAAAAACCGTAGCATCAAGACCTACATCCGAATTCTCCTCATAATAATGCACTCTGTAAGCGTGAGCAGTTCTTTTAACAATCGGAAGCCCGGCGTTTAGCACGGCCCTAAAAAGTGTGGTTGAAACCTGGCAGACACCCCCGCCCTCGCCAAGAACCGTCCTTCCGTTTTCTATAATATAGGCCTGATCATACCCTGTTTTATAACTTATCTCCCCAACGGACTTGTTAAAAGAATACGTATCTCCAGGAGCAACAAGAACACCACTTGACCTCCCCGCAGCAAGGGTTAAATTCTTAATCCTTCCGGGAATTGAGCCACTAAAGTAAGAAACACCCTCACCTAATAAAGCGTAAATGCCATATTTATTCGTATCTGAAGGTGCTTTACTTGGATTAACCAAAAGAACCACTTCCTTGACATCCGATTTCAAAGCTTTAGAAAAATCTTTCTTAAACTGCTCCTTATCCATGGATCTGCCATCGCTTTTTGGCCTGAATTCAACCACCCTTTCGCCATCGGTTCTAAACACCTCACCCCTTGGTTCAACGTCAACTTCCTCTGAAAGATCACCGGAAAGCTTGTTTAATGCGGTTTTATCGGTTCCCACAACCACCTTTCCGTCTTCTTTTTTATATGAAAGCATGCTTAAAATATCCTGTTTGGAAAATGTCCAAACTTTATCTTCAAACTTAACCCGCGGAGAACTGCCTATGATCCTTTCAACTTCGCTCTTCACCAAAAGGAGATCCGCCTCCCCATTTTTTGGAACGACTCTTTTAACTGGTAGCTTATAACTTTGGGATGAAAAATTATCAATAGAATTAAGAATCTTAGAATTTAAAACTTCTTTTTCAAGTTTTTTTCCCTCGGATGCTTTGGTGATAATAAGCTCCCCATTATTTGCGAGCACAAAGGTAGGCTCTTCAGACTGAATATTTACCGTCCCCTCTATTGAAGAAATAAACTGACCCAGCTTATTGTCATTGTAATAATAAATCGGCGGAAGCCTAATGCCTTTAACAAAAGCCGCCAGCTTGTCTTTTGAATCCACAATAAAACTTCCTGTTCTTCCAAGATTAAAAAGCTTTTCAACCGTTTCTTTCACTTCGTAATTTAAATCTATGTCTGAAGAAGTTAGATCAAACTCTTTTCCTTCATATGTAAAATTCAAGAGGAGATCTTTCTCGGAAAGTTCTTTTCTTAAAGCTTCATAAGCTTGCGAGGAAGTTTTGCCCCCCATCTTTAAATTTCCTATTTTAACACCGGGAATTATTCTTTGAGCATAAAAAAAATGATAAAGGATGAAGAAAAAAGTAACAGTAAAAAAAACAACCGCAAACGGTTTAGCTAGTTTTTTTCTGAAAAAATTATGAGTTTGATGCCAAAGTCTTTTCATCACTGGTTTTTAATCAAAAAAGATGATGCCGCTTTATCCATATCCAAAAAATCATCGGCTTGCTCCACTAATTTTCCTGATGTGTTCCTTCCAAACCCGATAACTTCAGTCCTTACTCCCCTGCTTTTTGCATAGTCCAAAAGGTCGGCATAATCACCGTCTCCAGAGACTAAAACCATAACATCAACTTTATCCATAAGCCTTATTGCATCCATACAAAGCCCCACGTCCCAGTCTCCCTTTTTAGCCCCACCGTAAAAAACCTGAAGCTCCTTAGCCCTGACCTCAAAACCCTGTAAAGACAATGCTTCAAAGAAATCTTTTTCAGCTCCAACATCCGCCTTTATTACATAAGCAAATGCCCTTATTAACATTCTTCTTGAAACCGCTGTCTTTAATACACGGCTGAAATCAACCTTGGATTGATGCAAATTTTTGGCGCTGTAGTACATGTTTGAGACGTCCACAAAAACGCCAACCCTTTGCTCTTTATGTCTATGAGATTGCATAAAGTTATAGTAACACAGAAATTAAGGCTGTAAAAAGCGGCACATGGTAAAATGACAACCAAAGCATTGTTGTCATCCCGGATCTCAAACATTGGGGGGTCGTATAACGGTAGTACAGCGCCCTCTGGAGGCGTTTATCGGGGTTCGAATCCCTGCCCCCCAGCCATGAAAAACTGGCAGCTTGTAGGACATTGGTATTTGTTACAGCATCAATACTTTTTTCAGGTTCGAACTTTGTAACGACATTTTGAATTGTATCCTTTCCCTTCTCTATCAAATACCATGCTTTTTCCCCGTCAATATGTAATTTTCTGTCCTTAATAAATAGGTTCGAACCAAGTGCGTTTAGTATTGCAACTTTAGTTTTCGCATCTCCATTAGCAAACCAGTAACGGGCATAACATGCGAAATCAAATGCACGAGTTGACGTTTCCAACCAAGTATTTTGTCGTGTGCTTAGCTTTTGTTTTTCCACCAAAAGCGCTTCCTTTTCGCTCAATAACGATACTTTTTGTTTGTTCAATTCGTCTGGCGTTAATAATACGTGTGTAGTATTTTGAGGTGAAATATACAGTTTTGTAAGGTTATCAATCCTGCTTTCCACATCCTTAAGTGCAGAATTGATATTACTGCTTATTATCAGTCTATCGGTAAATTCAACATCTGTTAATTCGTTTAGGTATTTTATTGCCCAATCACGCAAGCGGGTAGATATTTCTATTTTCTTTAGTGCAAAATCTACAGTATTTTCCAGCTCCTTCAACGTTAAACTACCCTCGGTGCAGGAAGGAGTGGTTTTACCAGCACAGACGTAGTAAATATAATGCAATATCTTCTTATGTTTCATATTTTCGATTAAAGTGCCGCAAGCAGAGCAGGCTTTCCTGGTTTTAGTTAATGCGAATTTATTCTTACAATCGCATATAATTTGCAATTTTTCCTCAAATGTAATGCTGCCTCCGCAACCACCGCATCTTAATGCCTTTTTGAAAATACCCTCTTTTTTAGACGTAGGCGATTTTACAGTCTTACCTAGAATAATTTGTATTTTTTCAAATTCTTCTTTGCTAATCATTTTTTTATGATTACCCCAACCTTCAACTAATTTTCCGTCTACGACACGTACCATCCAACCATAATAAAACGGGTCTGATACTATGCGATAGAAAGAACTTTTAGATAGAGGTCTGCCGCCTTGTCTTGCTGTTCTTCTCGTACGATAGCCCCATACATTATTTAGAAGCTCCAAAACCTCCATCCTGGTATAGTTTCCAGTTAAAAGTAGTTGTAACGCCTTGCTTAATAATCCCCATTGTTTTTCATCAATATCGATGTACTTTTCTTTTGTGATCGGATTTTCCTTGTTTATGTATCCTGGCTTGGCGAATCCTGCCCATTCCTTTTGCTCGAAAAACTTTTCTTTATTACCTCGCCGTACAGCATCCGATTTATCATCCGAGTCCCGAGTTGCACGTGTAAACTCCTGCATCAGGTATTCTTTATCTCTGCCTGTGTTTTCATAAATTGCATGAGGTGTTATTACATAGCTTAGAAGCCCATCAGACATAAGTTGAACAAATTCGCCGCCTTCTTTATAATTCCTGTTGAGCCGATTAGCATGCCAACATAAAACAACTTGGACTTTACCCGTTTTGATTTCTTCGATCAATTTTCTGTAGTCTTTTCTTCCCGTTTCAAATGCCGAGGCTTTTTCTTCATAATCGGATGTAATCTTAAGATCATATCTATCTATAATTTGCTCGTGAATGTCTGCATTTTGCCCAGGTAATGATCTTATTTGCTTGTCTTCCGCATCCTTTGTGGATTTACGTTTATAACAGCTTATGCCTAAGGTTTTTATTTCTTCAATTAGTTCAGGGCTAAAATAAGCCATAATTCCTTATATAAAAACGTATGGGCAGTTGAAATAAATATGTATTAAACGTTACTTACATTATTATCGCAGAATTTGCCTTTTATGTTCAAATTTTCTGTTGCAATCGGTTTATAAATCAGGCTGAACAGTTGTAAAAATTCCATAGCCTTTTTTTCCACATCGGAATCGTCAAAATTTATACCGTAATCTTGTTTACATATTTCCTTAAATGCACTTAAAGCCTCGGGACTTAATGATCTTCTTAAAGACTCTTTTTTCATCAGTCCACCCCAACATCTGGTAGGAATTCTTTAATTGCATATTCAACAAGTTCCTTGATTGACTTTTCTTCTGCTGCGGCAAGTCTCTTTAAGTCTTTATGCAGTTTAGAATCAATTCTTATTAACTTGGTATCCTTTTTTAACTTATTACGCATAGTAAACTTATTTACCTTAAAAAACCTCCAACCCCCTCTAGTTACCTGGTCTATCCTCTATGAACAGAGCTACCCCCTCCTGGAATGCTGTCCAGGTCATCAGGTTAATTCATGTCGGATGAGCCAGCTACGATTAAGAGTCCTCTTAGTGGCACACATTGGTGGGACTAGGTATCGTAGAACCTCTACGTTTTTAGATTAGATTTATTTTTGACGGGATACTATGGTAATAATTATCTTAAATTTATCCTCAATTATTCTATGAGGTTATAGGTAGCGGGTTAAATTTGTAGCCTCTGCCTCGTACGTTAATAAACATCTCGGTTAGCATTTCTTTGGGTACACCCACCCCCTGTAGAATTTTTAACATCCTTAATTTGATTTTATGAATTACCAGGGTCTTGTCCGTATCTGTATAAGCATTAAGGTCAAGAAGTCTATCAATCTCCTCAAAAGTTAATAATTCCCCAGGTTTACTAAAATGATGGATGAGAAGTCTGTCGGGATTATTATTTATACTTAAATCTGCCCATTTATTTTTATAACTAATTTTGGCGTTAAAGGCATCTAAAACTAAAGCCCCGTACTTATATAAGCCTTCGGATTCGTGGTTGACAACACAAGCCTTAAGTTTAGCTAAGTTTATATTTTTAACCCAAATATGCTCCGTACCTAACTGTACGAACGTAAAACAAGTATCGTTATTTGCCGCACTCGTACAAATATCATCAACGACAGCTTTAGTTGCACCTGTTTTTTTGTTAAGGAATCTTTTATAAGGAATTTTTAGTGAGTCTACCTTTTTTAATGCGGTGGCTTGCTCAAAAACAGAAAACAAAATTTCTTTTCTAAGCTCTAAAAGATCTGCCTTATTATAAACAAAATTGCCCGTATTTTCTTCCATAAAATTGCGGGCAGTAAATAAGTTACTTTTTCTTAAATTTTTTTGTACAAGAGAGGTAATCCGTTGTGGGTGTCTGGGACTCCCGACACCCAACTCTCTACCGCTATTTTACTCTTTTTACGATTAAACTTAACATACACTTTTGAATTACGGGTGTTGTTATTAAGTCTATCCTTGTCAAAGTAACCTTTCAGGGTAAATATGAGCTGTAACGCACGAAGACGTACAGACCAATCGGCTTCTGTTTTACCTGCCCCCCTAACAGTTCTGGTCGCCTCCAAGGCGTTTTTTAGCATTGTTACGAGTTCCATGTCGGAAAAATAAAAAGAATCCATGTAAGCTCGTACACGTGGATTTCTTAAATTCTGGTAAGCAATACTAGATGCTACATGCCTCCTGTTAGCGGTTGCGGATATTTTGTAAGCTACAAGTGCTGCTTTCAAAGGTTCTCTTGTTTTCACCATTTCCTCAACAAACACACGTTGGCGAACGGTTAAAGACGGTATCATAGGTAAAAAATAGCACAAAAACCCCGATGTGGAAACAAATCAATCAAGTAAAATCAAGTATTTATGGAGCTTAAATCGGAAAGTAGGTCGGTCATAGTCTGTTCAAACTTGTCCGTGCTGTTAAGTGTACATTCCCAAAGTACGTAAACATTCCAGCCTAAATCTTTTAACTTTTGTTGATTCTCCGCATCTCTTTGTTTATTGCCCGTGAGTTTATTTCGCCAAAAGTTCTCGTTAGAAGTGGGAAGTGCTGCTTTTTTACAGTCATGTTGATGCCAAAAACACCCGTGTACGAAGATCACAGCCTTTCTTGAAGGTAAAACTATATCTGGTCTTCCAGGTAACTTGTAGAATGTTCTATATCTAAATCCTTCCTTGAACAACCTCTTTCGGACAACTATCTCAAGGGATGTGTTTTTACCTTTTACCTTCGACATATTTATGCTTCGTTGTTCTGTAGTTATTCTGTCGGTCATAAAGTGTTTTAATATAATACCTGGTAGAATTATAATGCATTGAAGGATAAGAATGAGAATGAAAAAAAATAACATTAAAAACTTTACTTTTATAGACTTGTTTGCAGGAATTGGGGGAATTCGTACAGCATTTGAAAAGCTGGGTGGTGAGTGTGTATTTTCCTCTGAGTGGGACAAGTATTGTCAACAAACATACAAAGAAAATTTCGGCGAAGTCCCGACAGGGGACATACGAAAAATAGATGAAAATGATATTCCGACCCACGATATCCTTACGGGGGGATTTCCATGCCAAGCATTTTCGATTGCTGGTAAAAGAGGTGGTTTTGAGGACATACGAGGCACACTTTTCTTTGAAGTCGCAAGAATTATAAAACATCACAGTCCAAAAATAGTATTTTTAGAAAATGTGAAAGGTCTTATGAATCACGACAAAGGAAGAACATTGGCAACAATAATAAATGTTCTTAGGAATGAGCTGGACTATTTCGTACCTGAACCTCAAATAATCAACGCAAAGGACTTTGGAGTTCCACAAAACCGAGAAAGAATCATAATTGTCGGATTCCGCAAAGATCTTGGTGTAACTTCTTTTGAATACCCAAAACCAAAAAATATAAAAGTGTATATAGAAGATATTTTGGAGGAAAAAGAGGTGTCCCCAAAATACTATTTGTCGGATGTCTACTTAAATTCGCTAAAGGCACACAAAGAGAGGCATGCGAGCAAGGGTAATGGTTTTGGTTTTGAAATTAAAGACCTCAAAGACATCGCAAATGCTATTGTCGTTGGCGGAATGGGACGGGAAAGAAATCTTATAGTCGATAAGAGGTTAACCGACTTTAATCCTGTAACAAAAATAAAGGGTAGTATCAACAAAGAATATATCAGAAGGTTAACTCCCAGAGAGTGGGCAAGACTTCAAGGTTTTGATGACAGCTTCAAAATTCCAGTTTCCGATGCCCAAGCCTATAAACAGTTCGGAAACTCCGTTGCCATACCAGCAATAAAAGCTGTTGCAGAAAAAGTATTAAGTTATACGGAGAATAAATAAATGCTTACGGGGAATATCGGGGAATGGAGCGAAATATACACATTTCTAAGGGTCTTAGCTGAGGGCGAATTGTATGCAGCAGACGACAATTTGGATAAAATTAAAGATATTTATTACCCGATTATTAGTGTTATAAGAGAAGAGTCTGGTAAGGAACTAAACTACCGCAGGAATGGAAGCATAAAGATTATCGATGCCGAAACCGACACGGTAATATCCGAACTACCCGTTACTACCTTTAGCGAACATGCAAACTCTTTACTTAATAAAATCAAGAACGATGGAAACGAAGGCGGCTCATTCGAATTTCCCGAGTTGGAACATTTCTTAAAAAGCATAAAGATCGAACGTTTGAAATCACGTTCAACCAAAAAAGATGACATTACTCTTGTAGTTCACGACTACAGAACTGGTTTAAGACCAACTTTAGGCTTCAGCATAAAATCTCAGCTGGGCGGTGCTTCTACATTACTAAATCCAGGTGCTGCTACTAACTTTACTTATAAGGTAACAAACGACCGAATGGTGGTAAAAGAGGGTGGGGAAGCATACGGGGAGTCAGAAGAAATGAAATTAAAACAAAAGGTTTCTTCAAAAGCAGAAGAAGGTTACAGCTTTGTATTCGAAGATACGGGTAACCCTGTATTTACTTCAAACCTTAGAATGATCGACTCGTTATTGCCAGAAATCCTATCTTACCTTGTCTTATATTATTACATGGGCAAAGGATCAACAATTAAAACCTTAACCGAAGTACTGAGGAATGAAAACCCGCTTAAATTCGACCTTTCCGATCAAAGATTTTACGAACATAAAATAAAAAGTTTCCTTATGGATGTGGCGTTAGGGATGACACCCGCAAAGGTTTGGGAAGGAAATTATCTCGCATCAGGTGGTTACATAATTGTACGGGATGACGGAGAAATTGTTTGTTACCACATTTACAATATAGATCAGTTTAAGGAATATCTTTTCAACAGCACTAAACTTGATACTCCCTCTACATCCAGGTACGGCTACGGTAACTTTTACAATGAGAGCGAAGAAACTAAGATAAAGTTAAACCTTCAAATACGATTTAATAAGTAAAGGCTTGTTATTGTCCAATCCGCCAGTCTTTATCTGAATCGTCATTCCTTCTTACGATACCTGCAGAATGACTCTCGTGTTGGTTTGGTCTGACAGAAAATTTAACTGTATGTGTTTCACCTTTTGTTTGTTCACCCCCAGCATTTGCAATGTAAGCCTTCAATCCTGCTTCTAATTTTTCGATTTTCTCTATTTTGACTTCGAAGTCAACGTCCGAAGAAATATACCTATTGCCAGAACCTTTCTCAACATCTGACAAAACCTTTTCAATATATTCGCTCAGCTCAATTTTTTCCATATAATATCTCCATAAAACTTATTAAGAAAAGTCTTTTATTGCACCAACAACCACCCCTTGAATACCTACTTCCTGATCTGTAAGCACAAACGGTTTATATTCTTTTGTATTCAAAGGATTTAATACTATTTTTCCGCTAGTATCGGTTTGAAATTCTTTTATAGTAGCTTCGTATCCGCCAGAATCCTCACGAACGACGGCAACAACAATATCTCCTCTGTTTGCAGTTTCTTGCTTTTTTACCAATGCCAGATCGCCATCCTCAAGATACGGTTTCATTGAGTTACCAGTTACCCGTAGTAAAAAGGTGTTTTGTGAGTCTTTGCCTCGCAGGAGTCTGCTGGGAAGGCAAATTTCTCCCTCATAATTTTGCTCGGCGAACAAAAAAGCACCGCCAGGGGCAGTACCTAAAATCGGTATACTTACTGTGTTTTCCTTAACAACACCTGTATCACCGTCAACTTCGGCTAGTATTTCGATGGAGCGGGTTCTGTAAGGGGATCTTTTTATCACTAAATTATCTTCCAGCTCACGTAACGCATCCAACGTAGCACGGGTGGAGACCGAAAGGTAAGTCGATATTTCGTTTATAGTAGGTGCAGCCCCAGCAGTATTCATCTTCATTCGTATAAAAGCGAACGCCTGGGCAGCATCTTTACTTAGTTTATTCATACCGTAATCTTACAGGATGTTCCGTCATGTTGCAACCAGCTATGCGGCAGCACTAAGGCTTTGACTTGGTGAAACACCTGCACATATTCCATTGCATTTGATTCATCTGTGTGCTATAAATTTTTGTATATGGGTCTCTGGTTACTGCTATTCCCTAAACTGGGGATAGGTGAGGTTCGGGCGTACCACAACGTCAAAAATCATAACCAGAGGTATCTGCACGGGGAAGTGAAGTATGCCTCTGGTCATGTAGAAAGAAACCAAATGAAACGATCTTATAAACCTGGCGAGATAGCACAGGAGTCTGGTCAATACACATTGTATAACAGGTTGGGACACTCGGAAAGAGTGCAGACAACAGTTGTACGTGGTGAACCGATTCCTCCTACCCCCAAAAAGGATATGAGGTATGTGCTAACCGACAAGACCAAACACTAAAGTAATTTAGCGTTCGGTTTTTCGCCTGTCCCTGGTTTTGGTAATTTAAGAAAAATAAATTATGAACTTACCGTTTTCGCCTACATTTTTTAGGAAGATGGATATATTTCAGCAGCTCATGGAGTATGAGGCTCAGACAGACGTCAAAAGGTTGTGGAGAGGTGAGAAAGCTGTTTTAATATGGGCGGGAAGTGAACACCACCAACATATTGGGTCAGCAATAGACTCGTCCCATATAAAAGACGCCCTGTCCTTTGCGGAAACAAATGGTTACATAACCCATGAGGAAAAAGTTGAATTAGAACCTAGTGTTTCACATATTTTAGGCTGTCTTATAACGCATGAATTCGGCTGTTCCGTTAGCAATCCAGCACAAAGGTTAGATCTGAAAATCAACAGAAACGGAATTTTAGCGGGGCGAATTTTAGTCGAAACTAAAAACTTAAAAAAGCCAGGTGTTTTCAAAAAATGGACTTGGGATTGGTGGTTAATCTATTACGTTGCAGGTTTAATAATCGTAGGTCAGTTGCTAAAACTGTGTATAGATTTATATTCTTCCGTAAAATAAACCCTTTAAGAAGCCGCCTAGACTGTTACAGCCACTAATTCAGGAATATCGACCATCGATGGTGCATTTATTATATAGGTTCGAACTTCTTCCACGATCCCCAGCCAGGGGAAATGTCATCCTTTTTTATTTATAGAAAGGACGTCAATTGAGCAAATTAATTATAATTAGAGGACCCTCCGGAGCAGGAAAAAGCACGGTAGCTAAAGCCTTGTTTGAAAGAGTTACAAGGCCTACCGTTTTAATAGAGCGAGATTACTATATGTTTATGTTTAAGACACCCAATGGCATAGCGGTACCTGATAAAGAACTAATAGAAAACGATATCCTTACTTGTTTGAAGCATGGTTTTGATGTCATTTTTGAAGGAAATTTCAAAGTTACTACCCATAATCAAATGTTAGAAAAATTATTTAATTCACACCAGAAAGATAATTATGTATTTTACCTGGATGTAAGTTTAGAAGAGACACTAAAACGGCATAACTCACGTAAACAGATAATTTCAGAGAATGAGATGAAAAATTTATATGGTCATGCTACTCCTATGAATCACTCCACTGAAACTATTATCCCCTAACACTCTTCTCTTGAAGAAACTATTAGCATAATTCAAAGGAGCACAGGGATATAGGTTTACATTTGAAGGTAAGTTCCAACTAATTCCCAACTAACCAGCCATTATTCTAAGATTTCACAATTTTTCTTTTACTGTAAGTTTCTTGATGATACAATAGAAACATAGATGATAATCAATAAAACATAAATGATACTTTTACTGACGTCTTAATGAGAATTTTAAAAAAAATATATTCAGAAGTGGGATCTGAAGATCTTTCAGATGCATTAGACGTAACCATAAAATTTGATGAACTGCAAAGAGTATCAAGTTTTGATAATCTACTAGTAAATGGACTTCCAAAAATGCCTTCTTTTGAACTTACCGAAAGAGTTAACGAAATCTCTAAAGAACTCCTGGAACTACCGGAGAAATACAAACTAAAAGAATGTAAACTTTTTGTTAAAGCCGATGGCGAAATGAACGTAGCTCCTATCTATCTCTTAAGTTAGTTCCCTGTTAGAAGATTTAGTTTAAGAAGTTTTATTAGCGGATCGGGACCTACGGTAACTAAAATAAATACTCCGAGCAAAATGAGAACCCCTATAACTATCCATACTATGTCGTTAAGAAATGAAATTATGCTTGCGATCAAATCCACTTTTATATACTATCACCAAATTTTATGGTATTACAATTCTCAAACGTAAAACTTTTGCCCTGGTAACTGTCTAATTCAGCCATCAGGTGTTGGTATATAATTTAAATATGAAAATTAATAAAGAGTGGCACTTGGCCCATGTCAAAAACTGTAATTGCAGAGAAATACCAACATCCATCAAAATCAAAATAAAGTTAATTGGAAAAAGATACCCCTTGACAAAGATATTTAATATGTTAAAGTGACTCTTACCCTGTTGAAACCCGAAAGGGTTTTAGCACAAAAGGGCCGGCTGCGAGAGCAGACTTTCTCTAATCCAAACCGAGAGGTGAGGATCAAGAGGAACGTGTGAGGTGGAAGTCGGAAGACCCCACCAAACCCCGGAGTGTTCTTAGTTGAGAGCTGATTAACAATCGCCTCTTAGCAAAGAATCACTGGAAGGAGACAAGCACGTAAAGCTTGTACTCAGGTTAAAGAGAAACATTTGCGGAGTCCACGCGGGATCCCTCATCTAAGACTTTTTAACCAGGTGTAAAGACTGATCATCCTTACACCTGTCGTCACACTTCAAGAGTTAACACTCGAAGTAAAAGGCCCAAAAACCTTCCTGTGACGGCGCTTCCCCCCATATATGATCTTACCGAGGCAGGAATCAAAAATCTTAACCGAATTTGATACCTGCCTCTTATCATTTTTATTTCTGAAATTTCCATTTTTAACTTTTTTCATCTAAGATATAGATATTAATCTATGAAAAACCAAAAACTTGTTATCTCGGCAATACTACTTACCGTCATTCTCGGCTCAATTTTATTCCTCACCCAAAGAAACCGACCAGCCGAAGAAGCTATGAAACAAAAGGAAGAATCGCAAAGGGAGGAAAATCCCATCGGTTCCACGGTGAAAAAAGACACAACATCACGCTACATTGAATACAAGTCCAATTCTCTAAACGAGAATAACGACAAAAGGAAAGTTCTATATTTTTACGCTAACTGGTGCCCTATCTGTAAGCCGGCAGACGCCGAGTTTAAAAACAACTCCAATGGGATACCGGAAGATACGGTTGTCATAAGAGTAAACTATAATGACAGCGATACGGACCAGGAAGAAAAGGATCTGGCAAGGAAATACGGGATTGCCTACCAGCATACCTTCGTCCAGATAGACCAGGAAGGAAACGAGGTTGCCAAATGGAACGGAGGCGCCCTTTCCAAACTGCTTGAGAATCTAAAGTGATTTTATTAATTCTTTTTGCCTTCATAGCCGGAATAGTCACTATCTTATCTCCATGTATTTTGCCGATACTTCCGATTGTTCTTTCCTCAAGCTTCGGGAATAGCCAAAAAGATAAGATAAGACCACTGGGCGTTGTTCTAGGGTTTGTTGCAAGCTTTACCTTCTTTACGCTTTTTTTAACAACTATTATTCGTTTAATAGATATACCCGCAGATACATTAAGGCTTGTATCAGTATTCATTGTCGGCGGTTTTGGGGCTGTTTTATTAATACCTAAATTCCAGGTAATTCTTGAACAATTGTTCTCCAAGCTGACTGGTTTGGCTCCAAGAACAGAAACAAAAAGTGGTTTGGTTGGAGGAGTGATAGTCGGATTATCTCTCGGTCTGTTATGGACCCCATGCGTCGGGCCAATTCTTGCATCCGTTATCTCATTGGCAATTACGGGAACAGTAACACTTAACGCCTTTTTCATAACACTCGCCTACTCAATCGGAACAGCAATACCCATGTTTGGCATTATGCTTGGGGGAAGAAACCTTCTGCAAAAGGTACCCTGGCTTACCACCAACACCTCAAAAATCCAAAAAGCTTTTGGTGTACTGATGATAGCAACAGCCGTAGCTATATTTTTTAACGCGGACAGAAAATTTCAAACCATAGTTTTGAATGTATTTCCAAAGTATGGAGCAGGGCTTACAAAATTAGAGGACAATAAGTTCATCCAAGATCAACTTAGAAAGCTAAACAACAAAATCGACAAAGATAAAATAGGTAGACCGATGAATGAATTAATGCCGGATAAATATCCTAAAGCGCCTGAAATTATTACCGGCGGAGCTTGGTTTAACAGTCAACCCCTCACACTTTCCGCGCTAAAGGGAAAGGTAGTAGTAATAGACTTCTGGACCTACTCATGCATCAATTGCCAAAGAACATTGCCCTATTTAAGAAACTGGTGGGAGAAGTACAAAGACAAAGGACTGGTGATAATCGGAATTCACTCACCAGAATTTGAGTTTGAGAAAGAAGAAAAAAATGTTGCACAAGCCATTTTGGACTTTAATTTAAAATACCCAATTGTTCAGGACAATAACTTTGCCACATGGAAAGCCTACAACAACAGGTACTGGCCGGCCAAATATTTTATAGATAAAGACGGTTATATTCGGTACACTCACTTTGGGGAAGGAGCGTATGATGAAAGCGAGCGCGTGATTCAAGAACTTCTAAAAGAGCTTGAGAACAGGGATATAACTGAAAGTATTGAAAACCCGAAGTATCAGGTTTACGCAAATACACCGGAAACGTATCTGGGATATGGGCGCATTAGAAACTTTGTTTCCCCTGAAAGAATATTTAAAGATGGGATGCAGATTTACTCCAAACCTAAGAATCTAGCTAATGACGCTCTTGCATATGAAGGAGAATGGATGTTAACGGAAAACTACTCAAACCCGCAAGCAGGGTCAAAACTATATCTGAACTTTGAAGCCAAGGAAGTTTATTTAGTAATGAACCCGAAGGAAAAAACTTCCAAAGTCAAGGTATATGTTGATGATAAACTTCAATACTTCGGCGAGGACAACAAAGAGGGTGTAGTGACCGTTGAAGGCGATAGGTTGTATAAGCTTATCAAACTGCCTGCTCCCGGCAGGCACATCCTAAAGCTTGAATTTGAGGACAACAACACAGAGGTTTACGCCTTCACCTTCGGTTAACACAAAAATTATTTGCTATTCAGTGCCTTTCGGGTTTAAAAAGAAAATAACAGGTATAATCGGCGCATGAAGGTTGGGCTGGATATCCAAAACTTAAAAAAATTTAAAAAAAGCGTTGAAAGAAGCGGACAGGCATTTCTCCACAAGATTTTCACAAAAAAAGAATTATCTACCAACAATACAGATAATCTCAAGCATCTTTGCGGGATTTTCTGCGCCAAGGAAGCTTTAATAAAAACAGGGATTATTGGCATTGGGGACTGGCTGGAAGTTGAAATTTTAAAAGACGCAAAAGGAAAACCGTTAGTTTATAAAAGCGGCCATAAAGAAGAAAAGATAGTTATATCCATCTCCCACAGTGAAGATATATGTGCTGCAGTTGTTATAATTAATAAATGAAAGATTATGACGCACTCAAGCTTTATTGATCTACTTAATTATGTAGGTAATAAATACTCTAACTCTACAACGCTTGAAATCAGAAGAAAAATCATAAAAGAAAGGATTTTTTACAAAGACCTTAAATCCCTTGTGTTTAAAACAATCGCATTCTTTAAAAAAGAAGAAACCCATGAAAAAGATAAAATTATCTTCTGGGGACTTAACTGCCCTGAATATGCCTTAGCTTTACTTTCATGCTTTACATCAAATAGAACGGCTATACCAATTGATTATAGAAACACTGAAGAAACAATCAAAAAAATCATAGGCCAGACTAGCCCAAAGGTAGCGTTTGTATCCAGATACATTAAACATGACTTTCTCCATCCTCTTGTAGATAAGATATTTATAATTGAGGATCTAACGGAGTGCATACAACCTCTTAGTCAAGCTAAAGAAAAAGCCTCCTATCGCAACCCTGAAAACATATCTGAAATAGTTTACACCTCGGGGACAACAGGGGAGCCAAAAGGAGTTACCCTTCTCCAAAAAAACCTTCTTTCTAATACAGCTGCCTTAACTAAAGCAATACCTAAACTTCCACATTACAAAACCATCTCAATACTGCCTTTAAGTCACATGTATGAGCAGATCGTAGGATTTTTATCTATGCTAAACGTTGGGAGCCATATTATCTATCTCCCAAGAATCAACAGCTTTAGAATTCTTAAAGAAGCAACTCTTCAGAATCCAACTCACCTTTTATTCGTGCCTCAACTTTTTTCTATATTTGAAGAAAAGTTAAAACAAAAAGTGACGGAAAGCGGGGAATTAGAAAAGTTTGAACTTACAATCAGAATTGCAAAGTTTTTGCCGATGGTTCTGAGAAAGTTAATCTTTAGAAGAATACATCAAATTTTTGGAAAGGACTTCAGATTTTTTGGATCGGGAGGTGCCCCACTATCACTTAAAACAACGCTCTTTTGGAACAGTATAGGATTTACAATTCTTGAAGGCTACGGTGCTACAGAAGTAGGCGCCGTTGCTACAATAAATACCCCCGAACAGATAAAGTACGGCTCTGTCGGTAAAGAAATAGAAGGGGTAAAAGTCTTCTTTGACGAGGATTCACAGATAATCATTGACAGTAATTCAACAGCCTTAGGCTATTTCAAAAACTTGGAAAAAACCAAAACGGTATTTAACGGGTCCCAATATAAAACAGGGGATATCGGCTTTAAAGATAAAGACGGATTCTTACACATCAAAGGCAGAGACGATTTTAAAATAGTCCTCCCTAGCGGAGAAAAAGTGTTCAGCGAGGATTTAGAGGAAAAAATTAAAGCCAATAAAAGTATATCTGATGCCTGTGTTCTGGAATCAGGTGGCAGTATCTTTGCTTATGTTACTCTGACAAACTCAAAAGGGGGTGACAACCTGGAAGATATTTTTAACGAAATAAATAAAAATCTAGAATCAAAACAGCAGGTAAGATTTTTTAAGAAATGGCCGCAGGAAGACTTTCCAAGAACCTTCACACTTAAAATAGACAGAAAAAAAGTTATTGAGTTTCACAAAAACGCTAACGATAAATCTATACTTAAAACAGACAGCAAAACTTTCAAAACTGCTTTAAGTGTAAAAGATATCATCTCAAATATCTCAAACAAACCCGTGAGAAGTCTTAAGGGATCTGATGTTCTATCAGGGAACCTAAAACTGGACTCGCTGGAAAGAGTTGAGATTGTTTCCCAACTTGAAGAATATCTAGGAGTAGCTATAAACGAGGGCGATATTACTGCCGAAACAACGGTTAAAGACCTTGAAGATCTCGTAGAAAAATCCACTGGAGCAAAAAGCGACACTCTACTATCTACCTGGCAATTTTCAAGGTTGGGAGAATTTTTACATTTAATTTCAAACAAACTTGTTATCTTTCCACTTCACAAACTAATTATAAAAATCAAATATAGCCCTCAAAAAGAAGCTCAAAAAATAAAAACAGGGTCAGTAATTATTACAAACCACCCGGGCACCGCCGATATACTTTGCACACATAGAATCCTTTCTGACATGGGCATAAACAAAACAGTAACATTAGCAACAGCTTCAGCGTGGGAAAAAAAATCAAAATTTCGTTATTTTTTTGAACTATCTATTGGCGCATTGCCTACATATGAAACAGGCCAGAAATTTATAGATGTGTTAAAAGTATGCTCCGATCTTTTAGATAGAGGTTATGTTCTGATTATCGCCCCGCAGGGGAGGGCCCAAAGAAGGGGTATTGAAGATCCTTTTCTCCCAGGTATAGGCTTTATTTTAAAGGAGTTGAAAAAGCCGTTTTATATCGTAAAGATTAAGGGCTACAGAGAAATATGGCCGGCCCCTAAAAAAAACTTTCTTGAGGCCAAGATCTCGGATTATATTACTCCAAAAAAGGGGGGGACTGTGGAAGTTATTACCTCAAAAGAGTTTTTTTATGAAACTTTTGAAGGTTTAAACAATGCGGAAACAGTCAAAAACATTGAAAGAACATATAAAGACCTTTAATCCCTACCCACCTCCAATAACTCATTTGACTCTGTCAGCTCAAAAACTTCCGCTATTTTATCTAAAATACCGGGGCACATTCGTGAAATATCCTCTTTAGTCGGTTTCACCATGGGATTATGGTCATGACTGTCAAGTGTCACCTTCAATACGCTACCGCTAGGAAAAATCTTTCCGTATGTATCAAGGAGCATATCCGTATTCATAATGTTATCTTCCACATCATAAGCAAGTATTGATCTTAAATCCAAAACCGGATCGCTTGAGGAGTCAAAAGTAAAAACCGAAAGAAGTGAATAATAATATGTTTCGGGGTCGCAAAGCCGTGCATTTCCAAGCCTATATTTAACCGCATCCTCTCCTCTTTGATCTTTAGGAAGCCTAAGCTTTAGGAAACTTTTAATTATCATGTCATTAGCAAGGATGGAACGGATGAATGAACCCCTTAAAACAGGGGTATTTGTAAACTTAAACAATCCCTTGAGCAAACTTTTGCCTTTGATCCTCAAGCACTTCTGCGATAATAGAGGCTCAAGAAGTACAAGGCCGTTTAATACACCCGGCCGAAGTGCAGATAATCTAAGAAAGTAGGACCCTCCAAGGCTCACACCAAGGGCGTAAAATCTCTCATGACCAAGCCCATTCATAAAATCAGCAAACACCATCGCTACGTTATCAACACTAAACTTGTCTCCAAGGCTTTGAGACAATCCATATCCAGGAGCATCCACATTAAACACATGAAATCTATCTGAAAGAAACTCCGCGATACTCTCCACGTATTCATGGTTTCCATGAAGCCCATGAGAAATAAGAAGAGGCGGGTTTTTAAAAGAGCCTTTCTCCGTAAAGTGTATCTTTAGACCCCCAGAGTCCGAAAATCCATCATGCATAAAAATAAGTATAATAAAACCGTGACAAAAAATGAATTTGAAGATTTTATAAAACAAACAAAAGCGAAAAAAGGTGTGGTGTGTTTTGCTCATCGCGGTGTTTCAAGCCTGGCGCCTGGATGCAGTATTAAAGCTATTTCGTTGGGTTTTGAAACGCCCGAAGTTGATGGAATAGAATTTGACGTCCAAAAGACGTCCGATGGAAAACTTGTTGTTCACCATAACTTTGCTCTGCGTTTGGGAGAACAAGAGGCATGGTTAAGGGATCTGTCTTTATCTCAAATTAGAAAGCACTTCCCACCTTCACAACTTCCAGAGCTTGAGGATGTTTTAATCCTGTTTAAAAACAAAGACAAAATAGCTGATGTTGAAATAAAAGGGTTTGGCATAGCAAAAGAGATAATGGATCTATCCAAAAACTTAGGAGTTTATAAAAGTTGTGTTTTTACTTCCATCTATGATTCCATCAATGAGGAAATTAAAGAGTATGATCCTAATGCCGCAAGAATTTTCGGCTATCCTCATGACAGAGGTAAAAACCTTGCGATGAAAAAATGGGCACAGCCGCTTGTTAAACTAGCCGTTGTATACTTAAGATATAGCCTTCCTCATAAACTTCCACTGATCTTAAAGTCTTCCGGCACGCCCTTTATAAGCTTGTATCATAAGCTAATTACTAAAGACGCCGTAAGTTTAATACATAAAGACGGCGGGTACTGCATTGGAGCCACAATCAACCTGCAAAATGACACTTTAAATAGAGAGTCCCTAAACTCCATGAAACACATGAAAGATTGCGGTGTTGATGTCATCAAAACAGACTACCCGCAGTTAATAAGTGGGATCTAAGTGCAACCATAAACAGCTAAAAAACTACTTTCTCACTAGGTATATTTTGTACCGATCTCTTCGTACAATAGAGTTTCCAGGCAGATCCACTGCATCATAAACGCTATACGGACTATTAATCTTTATGTATAGATCCGGTTTATGAGTGTTATATGAAATGTCATTACTTCCATACTTCAAGTAAAAATCAGAGATGCTTGGCTTCTCATTTGTATCATAAGTTTTGATGTCATTTATCAGCTTTAATTTATCAACTTCCGCCCTGATTTCTTTCCAGCCTCTTTTATACGTAAGCCCAAATACACCTCTTGTCATTTCTTTTCGTGCAACGCCTTCATACATTTTTCCAAAAACGTATGTTTTTTTCTTCCATGGATATTCCCGATCTGTATCTATAAACGCAAAATAGTTAAAAGATGCAGATGAGATAATAAGAACACTCAAAACGGATGCAGCAGGAAGCGGAAACTCTCTAAAAAACTTATAAAACTCGGTTGAAATAATAATAAACAAAGGAATTAAAAAATTATAGATGTGAGTGAGGGGAAATTTAATAAAAACAAAGTAAGTAAAAAATGATGTTAAAAGCCATATTTCCATTAAATTCTCCGATTTTAAGCCTTTTAACTTATACAAATCGTATAAGTAAAGAATAATAAATAAGGCCCAGGTAAAAACCGAAAGGTTATAAACATAACTTTTATTAACATATGCTCTTGCCACAGTCAGTGCTAAAGCCAACGCAAAAAGTACAGTTCTCTTAACATCCAGTTTTTTACTAAATGTATTTATCCAAAGTAAAGAACCCATAACCATTATGACCAGAAATTCTTTTGAGTGATACAAAGAAAAGATAGATAAAGAAATAGATAGGGAATTTTTGGTGTCACTGAATACTCTTTCAAACAGTAGAAAATTTAAAGTTTTGGAAAAGGCAGGGTGAAGAAAGAAACGAATGTAAAAGAGCATTGAAGTTATAAAAACTGTGGAAATGTAAACAAATAAAGATTTTAACTTTCTTGCAATTAAAAGGCTGACAGTAGTTGGGATAATAAACGCAAGAGCATCGTAATGAAAAAGAAGTGCTGCCCCTGATACAAGACCGTTTAGTATGGGTATCTTTACGCTACTCTTGTTTTCACTTAACTGATTGCAAGTAAGTAGGATAGAAAGGCACCCTAAAGCAAGAACAAAAGGCGGAAACTGCAAATACCTTGACATTGCAATAAGAAGTCCTGAAAGAGATATAAAGATCAGGGAAATAAGTGCCGATTTTTCTCCATAGACTCTTCTTGCCAGTAAGAATGCCACAATAACAAACACAATACCTATTACCGCATATGGAAACCTGTGTATAAGCTCAATATTGTTTAAGTTATTTACAAAAAAATTTACAAGATAAGTTACAACAAACTGTCCAGGGCCCTTCTTCTGCTCCACTAAAAAGTCAAAAAAGCTTTTTTTAGTAAACAAAAACCCGAGGACATCTACTTCATCGCTCACGAATTCAGAATATCCAAGCTTAACAAATCTAAAAAATATGGCCGTCAAGAAGGCTAATCCAAAAAAAAGACCATAGAACACTTTGTTCCATTTAATAACAGTTGCCATAAAATTATTTATTTCACACTTTCCTCTTCTTATATTACAACAACTAGAACTAAAAATTGCTTAAAATATAACATGCCTTTTAACAGACAACTCCTGCTACTACTGCTAGTCCTTCTAATTGCTATATCAGCCTTAATTTTATATAACAAGAATTCAAATACGGGTTCGCCCCTCCAAATTTCTAACACCACTCTTAACGGAGGGGTAGATGAAGAGGAGGAACCTCACCCCCTTACAATTGAGTATCTAAGAAACTTGGAAACTCCTGGAAGCGACATAGTAATAGAGCAAACGCTAAGTCCCGGATCAAATTATGAAAGGTATATAGTTTCATATAAATCCGAGGGACTAAAGATCTATGCCTTAATGACGGTTCCAAAAACCGAAAAACCTGAAAAAGGCTTCCCTGTTGTCGTGTTTAACCACGGATATATTCAACCGTCTCAATATAGAACAGCCGAAAGATATATAGCCTACACCGACACTTTTTCAAGAAACGGTTATATAGTTCTTAAATCTGATTATAGAGGCCACGGAAGCTCGGAAGGAACTCCAAGAGGGGGGTATGGCTACCCGGATTACGTAATTGATATTCTTAACGCGGTGGAGTCAATAAGAAAATACCCTTCAGCCGACCCGGACAAAATAGGCATGTGGGGACATTCTATGGGGGGCTTTATTACCATAAGGTCAATGGTTGCAAGAGACACTATAAAAGCGGGAGTGATATGGGCGGGTGTGAGTGGATCTTATGAAGAGTTACTTTATAACTGGAGGAGAAGGGCTACTTCCACATCCGGCTCCCCTACTCCGACTCTTTCAACAAGAGGGGGAAGCTGGAGAAATGAACTGGTGCAAAAATACAAAACTCCAGAGGAAAACCCTGAATTCTGGAATAGTATCTCCGCTAATTTTTATGTTAATGATATATCAGGACCCTTACAGCTCCACCACGGAACTGCTGACACATCCGTCCCTTTAAGGTTTTCACAAAAACTTGAAGAGGACTTAAAGAAAGTTAATAAAGAGGTGGAGCTTCACACTTATACCGGTGATGACCATAACCTATCCGCTAATCTTTTCACTGCATTAGACAGATCAGTTAAATTCTTTGACAAGTATCTGAAGGAGAATAAAGTGGAATAAAACTATGCTATATTCCACATATGAAGATAAAATTATCAAAACTTGAATCCCTCACCAAAAAAGCTTTAAAAAAATATGGCTACACTACAAAAGAAGTTAAAATTATAAAAGATGTTTTGTTATATGCCCAGCTTAGAGGAAACAATCAGGGGGTAGTCAAACTTATTGGTAAAGGCATACCAAAAAGAGAGGCGGCCCAAGCACCTGTCATCGTTAACCAAACACGTGTTTCCGCTCTTGTTGACGGAAATAAAACACACGCAATGGTTGTTATGAACTTACTAACCGATTTAGCTTTAAAAAAAGCTAAAAGAGCTGGTGTTGGCGTAACCGGAAGCTTTAATACCGAGGAGTCAACCGGCGCGCTTGGATACTACGTTAATAAGATAGCTAAAGAAGGCTTAATAGGGATTGCGTTTTCATCTTCTCCTTTTCAAACAACCGCACCTTATGGTTCAAATGAAGCCCGGTTCTGCACAAATCCTATTGCCTATGGGATTCCTACAAAGGCCGATCCAATAATTTTTGATATGACCACTTCGGCAATGGCATACTACGGGCTTATTGAAGCTAAAACTGCGGGTAGAAATGTGCCAGAAGGAATAGGTTATGACTCACAGGGCTACCCTACAACCAACCCTGCAGAAATAATGAACGGTGCATTAAAAACAATCGCAGGACATAAAGGTTCAGGCCTTGCTTTGGTTGTACAAATTCTGGCAGGCGCGTTTGTGGGTGCAGATTCATTCGACAATAATAGTGATAATTCGGGAAATTTAGTTATGGGTATTGACCCTAATATTTTTGTCTCAACGGAAGAGTTTAAAGATAGAGTTTCAAGCATTATTTCCAAAGTAAAATCCGCAAGAAAACTAAATACCGTAAATGAAATCCTTGTTCCGGGAGAAAGAGGAAATAGATTAACTAAACAGAGGCTTGAATCAAACGAGATAGAAATAGAGGAAAACCTCTTTCGGGAATTGGAAAAGGTAGCAAAGGGGTAAGACAAGGTTTCTATCCTACCCCTATAGTAGCTATAGATCATAGATGATGGGAATTTCCAGTTTTCTTAAGGTCCCTTTAATTCGGTTAACCTCATAGTCAGGGAGATACCCAAGGCCAATGATAAGAACTATCATATCTGTTCGGCCCAGGGTCCTGTCAGACAGAGCACCAAAAGTAGAACTTTCAGGAAGGCCCATTTGCGCGCACAAAGCTGAAACAATCTTCTCAAGGCCCTCTGATGAATCTCTAATCCGATAACCGATCAGCTGGGTTTTAGGGTTGGAACCAAAGTAAACTCTCACCTTTCGCATCCATTCAGACTGGCCAGGAAGTGGTTCCAACTCAAGCAAGAGAGCAAAAGCTTCCCCCAAGTACGTACTGACCGACAATCTTTGACTGCCTAGGTCAATGTCCATCTTTCTCACCTTTCTTGTAGAGATGCCACAGATTCTAGCATACATACTGAAAGCTATTAAAACATAGACAGATATAAATGTAAGTGTATAAAATGAACCCAGCTTATGGAAAATTCTGAAGAAACTCCTGTAAAAGAAGTAAAAGAGGAAAAAAAGAAAAAGGGAAGCTTCCTTAAAAGTGTTTTTTCTTTCTTCTTAACAATTGCGGTAATGGCGGGAAGCTATTACCTTTTTACAACGGTTTTTAAAAAAGAAAGAATAATACTGGTAAAAGAGTACGGAGAAGTTTTTTATAAAGAAGAAGATACATCCTACACACAGACCCTAACTGATGAAACGGAAATAAAAAATAAAACTTTCGTAAAGACTGAAGAGGGAGAGGCCCAGGTAACTCTTCCCGACAACTCGTTAATTTCACTTGATAAAAACACAGAAATTCAAATAAATTATGACAAAGACTCAACAACAATAAATCAGGTTATCGGAAATACCTGGAACAGAATAGGAAAAACTCTTAAAAAAAGGGATTATTCGGTTTCAGCACCTTCAGCCCTCGCTACTGTGAGAGGCACTAAATACTGGGTGCAGGTTATAGACATTAGCTACTCAAATGTGTATGTAATTGAAAACAAAGTGGAAACTAGCCAACTCCAAATTACTGATTCCATAAAAAGGGTCCTCTACACAACAACTGTTAAAAAAGGAGATTATGCAAAAGTCCCCGATCCTCTCACAGGAAAGCTTGAGGTATTTGAAATTCCGGATGAAATAAAAAATTCAGCCTGGTTCAGAAAAAATATAGGGATAGATAAAGAATTTAACAGGAGACAAAACGAAGATCCACTTAACATCCTTAAAAAGGTTTTTGTGATTAAGTTATCTCTTGCGGAAGGGCATACAAACGAAGAGGTATGCGAGCAGGTTAAATACCCTGTGCTCATTGATATGTATTTGGACGTGCTTAAAGGAGTCGGCAAGCTTGATAGCGAAAAATATACTTTCCTCAAAAGATATATGTCAGAAGTTAGCAGTAGTTGCAAAGATGGAAAATTAACTCAGGAAGAGATTAAAAGAATTGATAACATAACCTCAGGTTATGACTTAGAAGACTTTGAATAAATCAGGAATTTTTCTTGTAGTAAATTACCCCTCCCACACCAAGTAGAAGCATTAACAAAAGAAGAAGCCACCATCTTAGTGAGAAGAGTAATCCTGGAGGCTCTGCTACAGGCTCCACTGCCGCCTGCACACCAAGGGTTTCTTCTTTCTGCTCTTCCTCTTTAACTTCCTCCTTTGGTTCTTCTGGTTTTTCCTCCTCGGGTGTCTCTATTACTTCGGGCGGTGTTACTGTAGTTGTTCCGGCAACTTGAGGGGCTTCCTCTTTGGGCGGGTCATGCTTGTCATTATTATCATCTTTGCTGTCTCTGTCAGGCGGGTTATCAGGTTCTGGAATAGAAATAGTTAAAGTGTCTGATGCAAAACTTGTTTCCACATTCCCTGCCTGATCGGTAGCCCTGGTTTCAAATGTGTAAGTGCCGGATGAAAGAGTGGGCGTGAAAGTAAAGTCTTCATTTGATTCATCAAAACTTCCGTCAGATGCGATAGCTTGCACCCATGAACCTCCGTTTATTCTATATTCAACCTTAACTACATTCATCGCCGAATCGGAAGCTGAACCAGTATAAGTCGGGTTGGCTTTTGCTTCAGGATCAGGTGAATAAACATTCAGAAGCGAATTAGGTTCAGTTTGATCAACCCTTAAACTTGCAGAGGATTCAGGACTAAGATTTCCATTCGTAAAGAGAAGTAAACTGTCAAAACTTGTAAATATGGCAGCTATTTTAATCTCCGTAGCTAAGCTAAACGTAGAAAAACTTGGACTAAACCCCGTACTATCCTCCGCCCAGACAAAAACATTGTATAAACCCTCATTAAAATTGGTCGTAAATGTTGTTGCATTTCCTAAAGGTGTAGGCTCCACAGTCTCTGTCCCTTCAACCCTGTACCAGTAATTGGAAATTCCCGAAAAAAGATCTGTTGAAGGGATAAAGGTCCAAAGCTGTGTTGTTAAATTGGTCGGATTTGTTGTGGTCGGTACTCCAGGAGCAGATGGAACCTCACTATCTATAAAAAATGGACCCAAGTGAGCGGTAGAAGTCCAATTACCGGCATTATCCATAGTGGCTATATGGAAGTAGTTACTATTTCCATTTGGAAGAGAGGGGCTAGTCTCCTCATATAGATCGTCGGTTGTGTACTCTACGGATACAGGTCCTGTCATTGTGTCAGGCGAGGTATTCCATTCAGTGTAAAAGCCAAAAACTCCCGAGCCTTCCACATCATCTCCCCCTTCCCATCCCACATCAACAGTGTTGTCAGAACTCCACGTTGACAGCGAGTGGCTTATTTCAAAAGGAAAGGGATCAATCGGAAGAGTTTTATCAAATAAAACAAAAGACTCATCGGTTGTACCTGTAACCTCGGGACCAGAAGTTTCAGTAAGATCGGAGTAATTGATAGAGAAAAATACAAGACCTTCCTGATCGGTATCTTTAAGGACATAAGTAGCGCTCCAGATATTTTTACCAAGATCTGAAACAGTTACATCACTTTGGCCTTGTATGCTTACGGAAGGAGTTGAAAGGAGTGGTTCCGAAGCCATGAAAAGTAACGTGACAGTATCCGAAACCTTGGCAACATCTAAAAAATTAACATTATCAGAGAATATTGAAACATCCGTCAAAAAAGGCGGGCTGTTGATTGTAAAAACAGAGTCCGATATATCTGACACCGTATTGGTTCCATCGTTGACACTCACAATAACCTGAACCGTATCGGAATTCATAGCCGGGGCACTAAACGAGTAAAGACCGCTGTTGCCAAGACCTGAAATGATGGATGTCGTTGTGCTTCCCCCATCGGTAGTGTAAAAAAGATCAACGGTTAAAATCTCCTGCTTAGCAGTAACGTCAGGATCAGAAGCCTCCCAAGATACATCAATGGTGTCACCTGCCTGATAAAATTCCCCTCCATTAGGCGAAACCACACTCACAGTTGGAGGCGTGCTGCTATAAGCGACTTGTACAGAAATATAGTCTACAAATACGGTCTGTGAGTCCTTGGCAGGAGCTTCCCTTTTAACGGAATAAGCTACCCCGAAATCGGAAGAGTTAAGGATAGAAGGCGTTAAGGCCAAACCCCAAAGGTCTGTGGATGAACCGTAAGAAGCAGTTGCATCAATGTTATTTGTGTATTCGGATCCGGCTGCCGTAACGGCTTTGTTGTCTCCTGCCTCTGCACCCGATACCACAAGGCTTACGAACTCATCCCTCGTAGTATTATCCCTTGCAACACTGACAGTTCTTTCTATATTAACCTTGACACCCTCGATAACTGCGGTTGAAGGTATGTTTAAATTAAAGCCTGTGGCTACAAGATTTTCTGAAATATCATTGGTTGTAGGAAGTGCAACTGAAGCTTTGACATCATCGGATACATAAACACTGACAACATTTGACCACTGAATTCCCGAACCAGAAACTGCTGAAACAGTAGGGCTGACAACAACAAACAAAGTAAAGTGATCAAGTCCGTTAATTTCAACAACTTTTTCTTCTTTGACAGCTTCCACCCCTTCATCTACTCCCGTATAAGTTTCCCCGTCTTCCGAATACAAAACCTCAAGATCAGAAACAGGCACCTCCTCCACTTTCCCATCTCCATTCTCATCAGGATAAGGAAGGGTCAGATTATACTCAAAACTCCCATTTTCCATATCCGAAGTTATCTCATATGCAGTATTGGAAACCGCGTTTAGTTCTGAAACCTCTGCATCAGAAAGATTAACTTCTTTTATTGTCAACTTCCCTGGGTTTGAAAGTTTAGTAAATTTAACCGAAACCTTTGTGTCTTTATATTTGTACTCCACCCCTTCCTTTACATCATCTTTTGTCTTTTCGGTCTTGGCATCAACACTCTCCCATAACTTCTCTTCTGAATTGGGTTCTGTACTTTCATCAGTCAGAGCTTCGGGTTGATTCTGCACACTATTCTCTGTTTGTAGTGCACTATCTAAGGTTGTTTGATCTTCTGAAAGGCTTCCTTCAGGTACAACTTCTAAGGACCCTTCATTAGCCGCCGGTTCCGAATTAGCATCAGATTCAATTGACCCCACTGCCTGGGGAATTTCTTCAGGTTCAACTTCTTCACCAGTAACTTCCGTTTCACTCTGTGCATCACTTTCAGTAACCTCTGCATCAGAAGTTTCCTTCACTTGTTCCACACCTTCTTGAATAGAAGAATTTTCATCCTCTTTGACCTCTTCTTCACTACCGGAAGAAGTTTCACCGGATTCTTCTAAGTTTTCATCTTCAACTTTTGCTAAAGTTTCTTCGGTTTGAGAAGATTCTGGCACATCATCTGAAGCCAAAACGTAAGAAAGAGGATACAACGACTGAATTACCAGAAGTAACGAAAATAAAAGCGAAGAAGGTTTTACCAGCCGCTTGACGAATTTGTTCATATTACAAGGTTTTTAGACTATAAAAACCATAATAACCCACCACGCACCTTTGTCAAGCAAGTAAGTTTGACCGAAATTAATCAGGAAAGCGGGTATAAATTAGATATATTTTGTAACTTTGGATTTTAATCTTAAATCGTTTATCAAAGTAGAAATAAGCCCCTGCATCTTTTGTTCTCTCAACGCATTTTCGGCTTCTTTTCTTTTACCCTCATCATCAGCGGATTGAAGAGATCCTTCATACTGCGTTACAAAGGCATCAATTTCCTCTTTTGAGATTGTAACTTTTTCCAAAAGAAGCTTTTCCAAACCTATTTGAATAGAAACTCTCTCTTTTAAGGCCTCAAGAGTCATTCCTTGCTCAAGAAGAGCTTGATCAAGGCTTGTTCCATTTAAAGTCTTTTCTATCTCCGATAGCTTTAAGTTTATTTCACTCTCTGAAGCCTCCAGACCATTTCGGGAAAGCTCTTCCTTTATGAGAAGAACGGTAATCAAATCTTCAAGCGTCTGATTGCCGTATCTTTCAGTTAGACTTTTATTAAGATCTCTTGTATAGATGTACTCCCCATTTACTTTTGCAGCGACAAAGTTGCTCTTATATCTGTTTAAGATAAATCCCAACCCCACAATTAAAATAGATAAAAAGGTAAATCTTAAAATCCAGGATGAAAAAATTCCCGTACCTCTCTTAGTGCTGTCCGTTGCAGACGCCTTTTCAGGCTTTGCTATATCCATAGAAGCTTTAGAATTAGGCAAAACTTCCGCTATTTTCCTTCTTGAGGAACTTCCAGTCTGTTTTTTTTCTTCTTTGCTTTGCGTTCTCATAATATTTATTACCAGGCCATATTAAACATAAATTACCTCCTTGGCAAATTGTCCTATATTAAGTATTTATGATAAATTCAAATACATGGTTTACACACCGGAAAAAGAGATTATAGAAAAATACGCAGATGTTTTTGTTAAATGCGCTTTAAACTCTGGAAAAGGAATTAAAAAAGGTGATGTTGTTTACCTTCAGGTAAGCGAATGCGCAAGACTCCTTTATGTGGCTTTAAGAAATTCAATCCTTAAGGCCGGCGGAACCACAATCACAAATTACATACCGGATGACACCGCACGGGAATACTACGAACTGGCATCTGAAGAACAACTTCGCTCATTTCCCAAAAAATATATGAGAGGCCTTGTTGATGAAATTGATCATTCAATCTTTATTATCAGTGAAACCAATAAGCACGAGCTTGAGGGCTTAGACCCCAAAAAAATCATGACAAGAAGTAAAGCCTTAAAGCCTTATAAGGAGTGGAGGGATGAAAAAGAAAATAAAGGTAAATTTTCATGGACTCTTGGTCTTTATGCTACCCCCGCAATGGCAAAGGAAGCAAAGCTCACACTCAAACAGTACTGGAACGAGATCATTAAAGCGTGCTTTCTTGATGAAAAGGACCCCATCTTAAAATGGAAGGAAGTATTTTCGGAAGTAGAAAGATTAAGAAAAAAACTTAACAGCTTAAAAATTGAAAGACTTCACGTCAAAGGGGAGGGTGTTGATTTAATTATAGGGCTTGGTGAAGGAAGAAACTGGCTTGGGGGAACGGGAAGAAATATTCCAAGTTTTGAAGTTTTCATCTCGCCAGACTGGAGGCTAACTTCAGGCACCATAGAATTTAACCAGCCGCTTTATAGATATGGAAGCTTGATAGAAGGAATAAAACTCAAATTTGAAAAAGGCTTAATTACAAAAGCAATAGCCACCAAAAACGAAAAACTTTTGGCGGAAATGATAGCCACGGATGATGGTTCAAACAAAATCGGGGAGTATTCTTTAACAGACAGCAGACTTTCAAGAATCACTAAATTTATGGCGGAAACTCTCTTCGATGAAAACATTGGGGGCAAATACGGCAACACCCATATAGCAATAGGAAATGCATACCAGGATTCATATCCGGGGAACCCTTCAAAAGTGTCAAAGGAGAAGTGGAAAAAACTTGGGTATAACAAGTCTATTGTCCATACGGACATCATTACCACTACAAAAAGAACTGTAACCGCAACCTTAGCTAATGGTGTGGAGAAGGTTATCTACAAAGACGGTCAGTTTACAATTTAAAACTTGGGACTTTGAAGTGGATTCTGTAGAATAATCATATGAGGAAAATTCCTGCCCTACTCCTTGTTGCCATTCTCATCTCCCTTTCATTTTTCATAAAATCTGAATCAAGAATTAAACCAGGCGTTAAAATTGGAAGTTTAAATCTCTCATACCTAAAAAAGGATGAAGCCCTGGAAAAGCTTTCAGTGCTTGAAACAAAACCTTTATATTTCAATCTGGTTAATAGAAGCATATCCCAGAATTACAATGAAATAGGTGTTTCGTTTGATAAAGAAACCGTTAATCAATTTATAAGGCAGTGTTATCTAAAATATCTTTGTCTTCCAAAACTCTCAAGAACGCCTCCTGTCAGCTCCCTAATAAAAATTGATAACAGTAAACTTGAGACTTTCTTAAACGAACTTAATAAAGACTTTCAAAAAAATGAGTTAGCCCCCGCCATCTCATTTGATGACGCAACATTTTATGCGCAGGCTCCTGATTCCAAATTTCAAATTGATAAAGAAAATATTAAAAAAACTCTCACACCAGAAGCCATCCAAAGCAAAGATCCCATCAGTATAAAAATAACGGAAATAAATCAGGGAAGTCTAAATCTTCAACATGAAGAAACGGATAAACTTATTGAAAAAATTACTTCCACGCCTCTTTTGATAAAGTACGGAAGAAATCCTGTTTACATTTATAAGAATGATCTCTCAAAATTTGTTGACACAAGGGTTGAGGATGGAAAAAAGATTGGCTTTTTAAACGAGAGCGCAATAAATGATTACCTTAATCTTTTAATTCAAAAATACAAAACAGACTTAGAATTAAATGACGACCATGCGGCAAAGTCCATAATGTACGCTTTATTGTACAGAGCAGGGGAGGAAAAACTTAACGAAGCAGTTATCCTTCCGCTTATAGGAAGGCCCAAAACCGACGGGAAAGTTCATGACAAATACCTTGAATTAAATAAAAGCCAACAAAGGATTTTCACATTTGAGAACGGCGAGCTGAAAGAAACTTATGTGGTAGGGACCGGTCTCACAGCCGAAACTCCTTCGGGAAACTTTAGAATCCTGAAAAAACTAAGGATGTCTTTTTCATACTGGGGGAATTGGTATTTACCTTACATGATGCCGGTGGGGCAGTTTCCAAACGGAAACTATTTCGGAATCCATGAGATACCTTACCACCAGGACGCCTACGGAAACATCTACTCAAGAGACGAAAACACTATGGGAAGCCCAGCAACTGGAGGGTGCATTCAGATGTACCGTGAAGATGTGAAAGAGCTATGGGATTGGGTTGACATTGGAACCCCGGTCATAATTACAGATTAACATTTTGATAAAAAGGGTAACCTAGGGTATCATTTGCGAGACTTATATGCATAAAAACTTAGCCTCCTATTTAACTCAAACCAAAAAAGCACTCATGCGTGAACTAGACTCCTATTTTAAGGAAAAGATTAAGGAGTTTAGGCGAGAGCTAAAAGAAAGTTCATTTATAGAGCTTGTTGAGGAGCTAAGAAACATGTCGGTCAATGAAGGCAAAATGATAAGACCAACACTTGCTTTGTGCACTTACCAGATGATAACTGGTAAAAAACTTACCAAAGATATAATTAGAGCAGCATTGTCACTTGAGCTTAATCATAAATTCCTTCTTATCCATGATGACATAGCAGATAACGATAAAATACGATACGGGAAACGAAATATCATAGGCCTATATGAAGAAAGGTTCGCTAAATCCCACCCATCAAGAATAGAACTTGCTGAAAGATACGCTCTCTCGGTTTCAATGGTAGCAGGAGATGTAAATCACACTTTTGTCTATGATATTCTTCTTAAATCAAAAATTAACGAAAAACTTAAAATTAAGCTAGCGAACACCCTTGGAAAAATAATGAGCGCTACTGCCAGGGGGTGGAAGGAAGAGTATGAATTTACGAACAAGGAAATTCAGAACGTGTCAGAAGAAGATGTTATTAATAACCTTAAATACATAACCTCAAATTACACAACAGAAGGGCCTATTCTATACGGATATGAAATGTCCGAAAGCAAAAATTTAAAACTACTTAAACTTATAAATCAATACTCAATCCCCCTTGGGATAGCCTATCAAATAAAAGATGATCTCTTAAGTCTATTTGGAGAACAGGAAAAGATGGGCCAGGAAATAAAGTCTGACATTAAAGAAGGCAAAAAAACAATTCATTTGTTATACGCATACTCTAAAGCTTCAAAAGAAGAAAAAGAACTAATCTCAAAAAATCTAGGAAATAAAAACGTGACTAAAGACGAAATAGATAAGATTAAAAAAATCGTAATTAAAACCGGTGCTAAAGATTATAGTGAAAAGGTGGCCAAAGATTTTATAACTAATTCCCTCAAAAGCCTTAAAAAAATCTCTCTTGATAATAAATACAAAAAGGTGCTCCTGGAACTTGCTTACTTTTCAATTGAGAGAGAAAAATAACTTAATGAGTATCTTTTTTAAAGAATGCGTCAACTTCAGTCACAATCTGATTGGGAAGATATTTAGCTTTAAGAAGGTAGCCATCGGCGCCGATCTTAAATGCTTCTTTGATAATTGATTCCTGGCCAAGATTTGTAAGAAGATAAATCGGAATATTCTTTAATTTCTCATCTTCATCCTTTCTGATTTCCTTTAATACATCAATCCCGGTCATCTTGGGAAGCATAATATCAAGAAGAATAAGGTCAAATTTTTGCTTTTTAACTATGTCAAGACCTTCAATACCATCTTGCACCCCAACTACCTCATAGCCCGCACCCTCAAGAACCTTCTGGTACAGCTCTCTGATAAAAATCTCGTCCTCAATAATAAGAATCTTCTTTTTCATAAGTTTATTCTACTCTATGCCTTTGGCACAGTAAAACTAAAGGTACTTCCCTTATCAAGCTCGCTTGCAACGGAGATCTCGCCTCCATGTAATTTTACTATTTCCTTTGAGATATACAATCCCAAACCGGTTCCTTTTGATCCCTGCTCCAAAACTCCCGAAACCCGGTAAAACTTTGTAAACAAATGGGGGAGTGACTCTTTAGGAATCCCCTGACCAGTATCTTTTACATGAGTAATAATAAACCTGTCAGATGGTTCAAGGAATACATGGACCGAACCGCCCGAAGGCGTGTACCTTATAGCGTTATCAAGAAGATTTGAAAGAACCTCCCCTATCATTATCGGATCAACATTTACTTTTGTTGAAGTGCTTATCGGAGTATATGTAAGCTTAACTCTTCTTTCTTTGGCTAAGGACCCGAAACTTTGAATTATTTGCGATACAAGCGGACTCCACTCCACTATCTCCCTATTCAGCTGTACATTTCCTCTTTCTATTCGGGATACATTAAGAAGGTTTTCAACAAGACTAAAAAGCTGGTTGGAAGAAAGATAGCATCTCTCAAGGTAAACAAGCTCCTCTTCCGAAAGCATCTTTTTAGCTTCATTTGCTTCAAGTAGCAATGTTAAGTAACCGCGCAATGAGGTAAGGGGAGTCCTTAGCTCATGAGCCGCAATTGAAACAAAATCAAGCTTCATAACCTCAAGCTCCTTTTGAGTAGTTACATCATGTATGGTAACAATGCACCCGACGTTTGAAGGCCCACCTTCAGCTATTGCACTGCTAACAAGACTGACATGATATTCCTTGTTATGTTTTCCTTTCAGAGTAAGGTTTTCCGCTTTGTAAACCGTTTTATCTTCTATAACTTTTAATGAGGGGTAATAAATATCGGAGGTCAAAGCTTCTTTGTCAGCGTTTAAAAATTTCACATAGTCGTCTACATTATTTCCTAACACCTCGGACTCAAGAAAACCAGTCAAATCCTCCATTGACTTGTTAAACGCAATAATCTTACTTTGTCGATCCAAAGCAAAAATGCCATCAAAAACATTGTAAAGTACAAGTTTTAGCTTATTTCTCTCTGTTTCTAGCTCAATTGATCCCTCGCTTATTCTCTTTGAAAGCTCTTCCTTAGCCTCTTCAAGCTCTTTTGTTCTTTCTTTAATCTTTCTCTCAAGCTCCCCCTTTTGTAAAAGCGTATATTTCTCCTCTTCTAAAACACCCTCCGGAAGAACTGCCAATAGATCAAGGTAACCTTTGGTCACACCAAAACGCGACATCACTCCCTTCACGGACTTTTCAAGATCTCTTCCTGCGACCTTTGGACCAAAAACCTCTTTGCTCTTATTAAAAAGAGCAAGAAGATAAGCGTACTTACCTTCATCCGAAAGGCTTTTAACATCTTCAACCTTCTGGCTGTTAACGGATATGGTCTCTAAAATCTTACTGCCAAGTTTTAAAGAGCATACTTTAACGTAATCATCCAGAACCAGGTTAACTAGGGTAGGAATTGTATCAACCACAACTGAAGGCTTCATTTTGACAACTCCAAAACATTTTTAGCCCCAAAGGCAAACATTACAAATCCAGCTATCGCAAAAAAATGAAAGATATCAAAAGATAAAGACTCAAAAAGTTTTAGTTTCAGAGTTAAAAGATTGTACAAAAAAGCCAAAACATATAAAAGGAGGCCAAATGAAATAAACCTGACGCCAAAAGCAATTTTTCCCCCAAGCCTCACAGATGAGAAAGCTAGCATTAAAAACGAGGTGAGGCCTACTGCAACCGCTATGAATTCATATGAAAAAAGGGCAGGAATATAATCCATATCAGATAAAACTCTTTATCCTTTCTAAAACCGTTCTCTTCCCAAGAGTGTGTAGAACATCAAATAACGGAGGCGTAGCCTCTTTACCAAGGCATATAATTCTTAAAGTCATAAACGCTTCTTTAGGCTTTAACCCTAAATCTAAGATTAACTCATGAGAAAGCTTGTCTAGATTATCCTTACCCCATTTCCCACTGTCAATATCTGTATAAAGCTTATAAAATTCTGAAAGAAGCTTATCTCTAACCGAGGGATCTTTTATATATCTTTCAGAAAGTTCCCGGTTGACGATTGGGGGAGCAAAGAAATAAGAAGTTAAATCGGTAAAGTCGTTTAACTTTCTCATTCTGTCTTTAACAAGCTCAAGACATTTTTTTACATACTCCTTGCTATACCCCTCTACGTCAAGATTAACATTAAACTTTTTGGACCAATCCAAAAGAGCATCATATAAAGCTTCCAAACTCATACTTCTGATATAGTATCCATTCATCCATAAAAGCTTTTCTCTATCAAAAGCTACAAGATCTGTTTTATGAATTCTCTCCAAAGAAAACTCTTTAATAAACTCTTGAAGGGAAAATACCTCCCTTTCATCACCCGGATTCCACCCAAGAAGCATCACAAAGTTTACTAAAGCAGGTACTAGATACCCCTCCTCTAGGAAGGAGTGAGCAAAAACGGCGCCAAACCTCTTTGAAAGCTTTTGACTACCACCTACTTCCTTTAAATTGGGAAGATGGGCGTATTTTGGAGGCTCCCAGTTTAAAGCCTCATATATCAGAAGGTGCTTAGGTGTTGAAGGAAGCCAGTCAACACCCCTTAAAACGTGGGTTATACCCATTAAGTAGTCATCAACCACAACCGCAAGGTGGTACACGGGGAAACCATCTGATTTAAGTAAGACTCCATCCTCAATATCCTTAGTTTGAAACTTTACCTCCCCTAAAATCTCATCCTTAAGCTTAATTTCCCTATCCTCCGGCACTTTCTGCCTTATTACATAGGGTAAGTTATTTTTAAGATTTTCGGCTATTTTTTCATCCGTAAGACTTAAACAATGCTTGTCATATTTTGTTACGGGGTATCCTTTTCGTTCCTGCTCCGCCTTCAGCTCCGAAAGCCTTTCTTTAGTGCAAAAACAGTAGTATGCATGCCCAAGTTTAACTAACTTTTCCGCGTACTCTTTATAAATTGGGAGCCTTTCGGATTGAAGATACGGCCCAAACTTTCCACCCACTCTTGGACCCTCATCCCAATCAAAACCAAAGTCAGAAATAACATCAAGTATTCTATCAATCGCTCCATCTATAAACCTTTCCCTATCGGTGTCCTCTATTCTTATAATAAATTCACCTTTATTTTTTCGGGCAAAGGCGTAGTTATAAAGAAGGGTTCTTATATGGCCTATATGATAATCACCCGTCGGACTTGGGGCCATCCTGGTTCTAACCTTCATAAAAAGATTTTAGCATGAAAGGCCTTCGTAGACACAAAAAAAGCGTGATGTTAATATAACTAGAGGCATCAATAAGGTGTTGATACCGTGTAATTTTAATGAACTTAACGCAAGTCTCCTCTATAGCAAGAAAAACGATAGCAACAGTTACCATCACTGTAATTTTATATTCTATCGGCTACTTTTCAGCGCCTTACGTAACGGAATTTTACTACTCAATAAGACCAAGGAAGGAAAAACCGGTAATCATATATGGCAAGCTGCCCCCCATTAAATTCAACTCACTTCCGACAAACTCAAGTGAGCCTGAATACATACTTAATACAAAGGATCTTAAACTTCCAAGAATTACACCCGAACTTGTTAGCGTGTACAAAGTAAAAAAACCCGTTCCTTCATTTTCTTCGGGCAAAAACGCTCAAATTAAGGCAACTGCGCTTTCACTTCCCGAGGATCAAAGAGTGAGCGAGCTTAAAGGAAATCTTTACAAATGGTTAGACCCCCCTTATTCACGTGAATTAAATATAAATATCTCAACTAACACGCTTGATTACCTCTTAAAAGTGGCAAATAACAGAAGCCTATACTTTCCAAGCCCTTCTCTTAGCACTACGGCTGAAGCCGATGCAAAAGGGATCTTAAGCACTCTTGGGTTTTTAAGAGATCAGCTTTATCAAAATAACCTTAAAAGTAAGATCACATATGGAAAGGTGGTTAACGGGAGGATCCTTGAAACTCAAACCCCTATTGACTACATGGCGGCTAAAGTTGATTTCTCAAGAACGATTTACAAAGTCCCCATTTATGGTCCAAGTTATGATGATGGTCTCCTTCAAGTAGTTGTCGGAAGCCTGCCCGCAACCGAAGATAAAAATAAAGCCTATCTGAAATACATCAAAATCAAGGCGCATGAGTGGTCAATAGAAACTGATACCTTCGGGAGATACCCCCCTATTAGTCTAAATGAAGCCTGGAAAAGGGTATCTTCAAACCAAGGTGCCTTTGCAAAAGTCAAACTGAAAAATTCAAGCTCTTTTGAGACTTACAGAACCGTCACTTTATCTAAAGTTTTTATACAGGACATAACAATCGGGTATTATGACTCAGAAGAAGTTCAGGATTATATGCAGCCCGTATATATATTTCAAGGAAACTTTTTAACCTCGGGGAATGAGTCAGGAGATGTTGTTATTTATTATCCTGCTGTAAGCGAGAGCTACATAGCAAGGTAGCTAAAAGTTAGCATAGTTGTCAGAAACGTATTTCAGAAGCCTTTTCGTATCCTCAAACCTATCATCACTTCCCATAACAACTATAATTATCTCGTCATCATGTTTTTGGTAAGCGTAAACCAAAACTTCTTTTGCTCTATCAGTTTTTCCCGTTTTTACACCTAAAGATCCGGGAATTTCAAAAAGAAGGCTGTTAGTTGATACGACATCATGAGAAATAGCACCATCTGATGACGTTAATGTAATATATTTAGTCCCAACAATTTTTCTAAATACCCCGTTTTTAATGGCTTCCTCGGTCATCAGATAAAGGTCTCTTGCAGTTGATACATGGGAACTTTCATCAACGTCTAACCCTATGGGATTTGTAAAGTTTGTGTTAGTGAGTCCAATCTTTTGAGCCAAAATGTTCATTTTCCCGATAAATCCGCTTGAAGAAAATTTATGGGTTGAAAGTGTGCACGCAGCATCACCAGCCGATGCCACAAGCATCCCATAAAGAAGAGATTCCACATTAATTTTTTCATCAGGTATTAGACCCATTTTTGCTCCCACAACTTCAGTACATACCTTGGGAACCAGAACTTCTTCCGAAAGATCATACTCATTAATAGTAAGAAGAGCGGTTAAAATCTTAGTCGTGGAGGCAGGGGGAAGCTTTAAATCAGGATTTTTCTCATATAAAAACTTTTTCATTTTTGTACTTGCTACAATTGCGGACTTGGAAGTAATATCCGGTTTGTCCAAGATCGGTTCCTTGACCTCCAATTTATATGGATACGTACTTACTGATGCGGCACCAAGCACCGACTTCTTATCTGCATCCGATTTTTCCCTTTGAATCAAAAAGAATAGAAGAAAAATCACAAAAACAGAGAAAGCAAATCTTGTGAAGTCAAAAATGGTTTTCCTGCTTATAAGAAATGTCTTAACTTTAAGATATTTCCCTTTTGTCCCTTTTAATTTAGAATCTTTTCTTTTATTTTTGTTTTTTTTCATATCTTATACTGCGTAGTTTCCAAAGACAGGTTTTTCAATATCCAAAAGATCGGCCGCCTTCATCTTTATTGATTTAGTATGAGATCCCGCGTTAAAGGCGATCATATCTTTTTCCTTAAAGATTTCGTCAAAATAAGATGCTAAGTTAAGAGCCGACCCCAATGGTGGAATCGCACCAACTTCAAGAGATGTGATTTCCTTTACCTCTTCCTTTGACGCCATTCTAAAATCCTTTATTCCAAAAGATTTCTTAAATATACTTGTATCAACTTTTTTATCTCCGGGCAACACCACAAGAATAGGTTTTTTATCGGCCATAAAAACCAAAGCTTTAGCACCCATTGATAAATTAGTGTCCCTTATTGATGATGCATCAAGACTTGTGTAAACAGGTTTGTGCTCCAAAAGCTCATAAGAAACTCCCGACGATTTAAGAAGTGAAATTATCTTATCAAAAACCCCCATCATTTCCTGAACGAAACTGTTTCCAGATTGTCATTCCCGCGAAAGCGGGAATCTATTAATAGATCCTGAATTTAATTCAGGATGACTACGAATGGACTCTATGAACTAATACTAAGCCCAAGCTCCGAAAGAAGCTTTGGATCTACATCAGAAGGCGCATCCATTACAGATGTTTTCCCGTTTCCCGTCATCGGAAAAGCAATTGTCTCTTTTAAAGATTCCTCATTTGAGGCAAGCATTACAAGCCTGTCAAGACCCAGAGCAATGCCTCCATGAGGTGGGGTACCAAGTTTAAACGCCTCAAACATATGCCCCACACTCCCTAAAATTTCCCCTTCCGAGTAACCCATTATTTTATACGTTGATCTTAAAACATCTTCCGTATAAGCCCTTAAGCTTCCTCCCCCAACCTCATAACCGTTGCAAACAAGGTCATATTGCGTGGTAAGAATCTCCTCAATATGCTCACCTTTAAGATGCCATGGCAAATGCTCATCTATGGGTCTACTGAAAGGGTTATGAGTAAAGGTATATCCGCTTTTGCTATCCTCCACTTCGGCTGCATCCTTGACATCAACTTTTTTAAAAAACGGGAACCTGTTCACCCAAACAAACGCAAGCACTCCGTCTTCTTTTTCCTTGTCAGTCCTTAGGTCAAATTTTTCACTTCCATATTTCTCAAGCGCCTCTTTATATGAGAAAACCTGAAACTTTTTGCTTTTTATTTTAGCTGAAAGAGACTCCACCGCACTTACAACCGCTTCTTCCACTACATGCATAACATCTTCCTCACTTACAAAGCTCATCTCAAGATCAAGCTGTGTAAATTCATATCCTCTATCGGATCTTGTGTCCTCGTCCCTTACGCATTTTGCTATCTGAAAGTATCTCTCAAAACCGGCTGTCATTAACAGTTGTTTATACTGCTGCGGGCTTTGTGGAAGGGCATAAAATTTCCCTGGAAAATGCCTTGAAGGCACTATAAAATCCCTTGCCCCTTCCCTTGTTGATTTAGTGAGTATTGGAGTCTCCACCTCAACAAAATCCTTTTTAAACAAAGACTTTCGTATCCCTTCAATAAACTTGGACCTTAACCTTATAATTTTTTGCATTCTTTCTCTTCTTAAATCAAGATATCTGTATTTGAACCTTAACTCTTCTTTAATCTCATAACCTGTACTGTCAACCGGTATTGGAAGTTCCCCACATTTATTTAAAAGCTTATAGCTACCAACCTCAACTTCAATCGTTCCAGTATCAATATTTGGATTTATAAGGTTTTGAGGTCTTTTCCTTACAATACCCATGACTTCAACAACGGACTCGGTTGTAAGCTCTGACATCTTATCCTGCCCCACACACTGGATCTTGCCCGTAAAATCTCTTAAATCTACAAACGTTATCTTCCCATGATCTCTTTTCGTATCAACCCATCCATAAAGCTTAACCTCTTCACCAATTTTTAATAAAGTTTCATTTACCAAAGTTCTTTTCATATCATTTATAATAACCTTTTACCTCATAAAAACAAAAAATCCCGGATTTCTCCGAGAGGTTTTTCCGCGCTTTGGCGGATGAAAGGTGCCAACCAACCTTATACTTAATTTACAGCTGTAACGGGCATTCCCGGCCTGTTCTAATTTCCGAATATCGGATTTCTTCAGACAGCTAAGAGGTGTCACATCCTCCTTAACGCTTTTTTAAATTAACCAACTTATATACCCTTTTAAAAAATGTGTCAAGAACAACAAAATCCTCTAATTGACATTAATACATTCTGGTGCTAAAAATACTTTATGCTTTCTAAAGAAGACATTAATCAAATAAAACTGATGATTGAAGAAATAGTTCCGCCTATGCTTAGGTTATCAGAGCAACGAACTATAAATCAGCTAAGAGCCGAGATACGTTTACTAAACTCCGAGCTTTATAAAAAACTTCACAGCGAGTTTTCCATTGAAATAGGTAGAATCTGGGAAGAATTAAAAGATCTACGGATGCTACTGGAAACCCACATAGAACTTCACAACGGCACTAGTTGAACACGTAGATTTATTTCCCGAAGAAGAACCTGCTGAACTTTAAACCTTTTTGAAGTAAACCTAAATCAAAGTTTTCATTTACACCGTGCATATTACAATCATCATTGCCTAGAGAAATAAGTAAAGTGTCAACGCCTAAAACTTCCTTAAAGTCCGAAACTACAGGAATGGCTCCTCCAACCGGCTTTATCAACACCTCATCATTAAAGGCTTTCTTAAGAAGCTTTCTCGCCTCCGCAAATTTCTTGGAAGAAATATCAATCTTAACCGGTTTGTGCATTCCCGCAAAATATAGCTCGTACTTAACAAACTTAGGAGTCTCCTTCTTCACAAACCTTTCAAAAGCTTTATAGATATCTAAGGGTTTTTGAGATGTAACAACCCTGAAGTTGATTTTTGCTTCGGCGATGGCTGGAACAATATTAGAATACCCATCCCCTATGTATCCGCTTTTTAATCCAGTGACCTGAACTGTCGGCCTTAGACCCGTTTGAGTATAAAAATCAATACCCTTTTCGGTAAGAAGAGTTTTAACTCCGGCTAAGCTCTTTATTTCATCATCACCATTTAAGAGCTTCTTATTTCCCTTTAACTGTTCCAAAGTCACCTTATCGGCTTTTTTATAAAAGCCAGGTATCATAACCTTATTCTTTCCGTTATAAAGCTTTGACAAGAATTTAGTTAATTCATATGGGGCACTTGGGACAGCCCCACCAAAGATCCCTGAATGAAGATTATTTTTCGCAGTAGTGTATTTTAATGTCGTGTTAAAACCCCCTCTTAAAGAGTATTCAATTGAGGGCTTATATGGTATCTCTCCATCTGAAATCAAAACGTAGTCGGCTTTTAACTTGGATTTATTTTTCTTTATAATATCGGCAAGTTCATCGTTGGACGTTTCCTCATTTCCTTCAATAAGAAATTTAACATCATATTTAATCTCTTGAGTCTTAATCAATTCAAAAACCGTAAAAATATGGATTAAAACCTGACCTTTATTATCAACGACACCCCTTGCGTAAAGCTTCCCTTTTTTCTCATTCAGCCAAAAAGGTTCTTTTTCCCACCCATCCGATTTATTTGCAGGCTGCACATCGTAGTGGCCATATACAAGGACTGTTTCCTTCGCACTTTCAGTTTCATATGAGGCAAAAACAACAGGATTACATCTTGTTCCCTTTATAACCTCAACACTAAAACCTCTTTCCGAAAAAAGTTTTTCCAGCCATTTTACTGTTTTTTGGATCTCGGAAATGTAAGCCTTATCTGTGGATACGCTTTTAAAACTTACGAATTCAGATAATAGACTCTTATAACCTTTTATATCCATATCATTATTAACTATTTTATATCAACGGGCAGAATATTAATTATTCATAATACGAGGCGGAAAGGAACTCTTCCGATTTCATACTTCCTTTCTCTTGTTAGCTATGAACACCTCCCGATTGAGATATCCGGATTGAAGGGCTACCAATCACCATCAGGCAAATGGATCCCTTCAATCCCCGCTATGTCTATTTCCCCACCTGCAATAAACAGTATGGAGAAATATTAATTTCAGGCTTCCCGGAATAGCAAAAACTATTTACCTTAAGCCATGGTGCCTCGGCCATTTGGACCGAAAACTTTGCAGCCAACAAAAAAACCGCCTTGAAAGCGGTTTGCGTTGGTTGCAAACTAAAAAGCTAAAAACGGGTTTAGCCCTTTAGCCTGCACCCAACGTTAATGATAAAGAGTCTGTAACAAGCGAAAGCTCCAGACATTAACGTCCGGCTGGGGACTGTATGTTTTTGATTAGTCCACATTGTTACTAAACTCATTATAGATTTTATACCAAACTCTCTAGCTTTAGTCAACCACTCCTGCTGTCATTCTGACTTCGTCAGAATCTATAACTAAACCCTGAATCAAGTTTGGGATAACAATATCTAAGTATGCTTTATATCTTTCACGTTTAGTGATACCCTTGATATCCCATTAAACACATTTTCCCTTAAAGAAAAAGCTACATCACAAAAAGAATCGGATGAGAAAGAAGAAGCATAATTTCCCCCGCCAAAAAATATCGCATCATAAACACCACCCGAATTACCTCCTAACCTAAGCTTAAGATGATCTGAATTTCTCCCAACTACACCCGTATTTAAAATTTTAAGATTGGAAGACATAAAGAGAGGTTCGTGATTTCCAAAGCCAAAGGGTTCAAGTTGTCTTATTTTCAAGGCCGTTTCAAGACTTAATAAATGGGATGGGATCTCAAGATCTATATTTAGCACAGGGCTTAAGTAAACCTCATCTATAAACTCCTCTGCAAGATCTTCAAGGGAAAAAATAAGCTTTTCCAAATCGGCGGTTTTTATACTAAAACCGGCTGCCTGTGGATGCCCGCCGACACTCTCATAAAAGTCAAGTCTTCTTAAAAGCTCAATTATATTAACTCCCTCAACAGACCTGGCAGATCCCTTGCTTACCTCATCCCCCACACTTATTAAAACACTCGGCTTATAAAACTCTTGTGAAAGCTTTCCAGCAACAAGTCCAATTACTCCTTCATGGTAATCCCTGCTGGAGGAGATGATAATTTTTTTATTTTCAAGGTAAGAGCTTTTAGCAAGTTCAAACATTAAAGCCGTTTTTTGCTGTCTTTCATAATTCACTCTTCCAAGTTTTTCAGAAAGAGCCATTGCGTCAGATTCATTTTTTGTGCATAAAAGTTTAAGAGAATCCATTGCGGACTCAAGCCTTCCAGAAGCATTAAGCCTTGGTGATAATATCCACCCAAGCTCATATGTTGATAAAACTTTATCTTTAATACCGGAAGCCTCCATCAATACCTTAATACCTAAAGGAGCTCTAGCATTTAAAATTTCAAGTCCGTATTTAACAACGCTTCTGTTAAATCCGACCAAGGGTTGTATATCGGAAACAGTTGCAAGAGCGGCAAGTGAAAGATATTCATCTTTAACCTCACCAATCAGAAGAGAGCTTAAAGCTAGTGCTATGGAACTTCCCACAAGCTTATCAGTCCAAACCAGCTTACTGCATTCTAAAACCTCGCCATTTTTTTGATGATGATCTGTAACAGTCACATCAAAACCTAAAGTTTTTGCATATTTACACTCTTTTTGAGCAGTTACACCGCAGTCAACAGTAACAATTAAACCTTTATCCGCCTTGGACTTAATTTTATCTATGCTTTCTTTTGAAAGCCCGTACCCATCCTCAAACCTATCTGGAATAAAAGGAAGGCAGTTTTTATATTGAAGGTCAAAATAAATAGTTTTCCAAAGTATTGCCGTTGCACAGATCCCATCAACATCATAATCACCATGTACAAAAATAAAGGAACCTTGTGAAATATGCAGTTTTATCAAAGAAACGGCCTCTAAAAGTTCGGGTTTAATATGTTCAAACGCCAGCGCAGGATTCGGCGGATTTAAAAAATAATCTTTATTTTCCGCATCTCTTATTTTAAGCAACGAATCAATAATATCTTTTTCAAATTTTCCTTTAATCTTCCAAACTTTTTGCACAAGTTACAGTATATTGAAATACTTAAAAATGAAAAGGGTGCTTATCTTCTTTTAGATGCGTAATTTTCCCACACAACCAGGATGGGGGAGGCATTAAAGATAGATGAGTAAGTTCCTGAAATAATTCCTATTAAAAGCGCAAGAACAAAATACCTTATTGTCTCGCCGCCAAGAACAAGAAGGGACATAAGGGTGAATATCACGGTGAGTGATGTCCTTAAGGACCTGTTAAGGGTTTCAATCAGTGAATAATTAACAACATCATTAAAAGATTGGCCTTTAAGCTTATCCAGATTTTCCCTAATCCTGTCAAAAACAACAATTGTATCATGAACTGAAAACCCTATAACGGTAAGAAGAGCTGTAATAAAAAGTGCGTTTATCTCAACCCCTGCAAAATGCCCAAGTATTGAAAAAATCCCGATAACAACAAATGCATCATGTAAAAGGGCAGCTATGGCCGATATCCCAAATCTTAAACTTGAGTAAGGCTTTGGTACATGTCTGAACGAATAAGCAATATATAAAAGAATGCCAACTGATGCCGCAATTACGGAAAAAAATGCATTTTTTGCGGCTTCTTTTCCTATTGAAGGACCAACCGTTTCAAACGAAATTTCAGAGGAACCCTCAAACTTTTCAGAAATTTTTTTCTTTATCTCATCATTCTTCAAATTATCAACAGGCTTTGTTTTTACAATAAACCTTTTTTCGGAAATCTCCGAAATCCCCTCAACAAAAAAACCCTCGTTTACAAAAACTTCCTTAACTTCCTCTTTTTTTACTGCGCCTTCAAACGAGAATTCAAAGACTGATCCACCCGTGAAATCTATTGAGGGCTTAAGCCCAAACATCACAAGAGAAATAACACCGGGTATTAAAACGACGAGGGATATTCCAAAAAACCAGTTTTTATATTTCATCAAATTCATATGTGCCTTGCCTTTTCCTCATAAAACACGTTAATAAGTGTCCTTGTTATAAAAACGGCCGTGAACATTGATACAGCCACACCTATTGCCAAAGTTAAGGCAAATCCTCTAACCATCCCCGTACCAAAGTGAAATAAAACAGCACTGGTGAGAAAAGAAGCAAAGTTTGAATCTTTGATTGAAGGCCAAGCCCTCTCAAACCCAAGTTTAAGGGCCAAATTAAAAGGCTTGCCCCATTCAATCTCTTCTCTTATACGCTCAAAAATTAAAATGTTTGCGTCAACAGCCATTCCAATTGAAAGAATAAAACCTGCAATCCCGGGAAGAGTCATAACAACCGGTACAATCTTAAAAACTGAAATGACAAGTAAGGTATAAATAACAAGTGCAAGATCTGCAATAAACCCAAGCTTCCCGTAGCTTACGACCATAAACAAGGCAACTATTAAAATACCAACTACTCCCGCAATGATGCTCCTTCTCACGGATTCCTGCCCAAGTGTCGCACCCACCGTTCTTTGCTCAATCACTTCAACAGGAACCGGAAGAGCTCCAGCCCTTAAAGATATGCTTAATCTATTGGCTTCCTCAACAGTAAAATTACCAGTTATAACAGGGTCCGAAGTAAGCCCGCCTGCAAGATCGGAATTAACAAGAGGCATTGAAATCGGCGTGCTCCCTTCATCCAAAAATATGGCAATGGGTTTATTAATGTTTGCCTTGGCTACCTCTGAAAATTTATCCCTTCCTTCATTTGTAAATTTAAGCCTGATTTGAGGCCCCGCACCTGTTCCCGAATTCTGATCAAACACCACATCAGCTCCTTTAAGGTCGCCTCCGGTTACCGATGTGTCCTCCCATACATCTTTACTTACAAAATACTCATTAAATTTATTTGGATCATAACCTACGTCCTCCTTTAATTTCTTAAAAGTTAACTGTGCCGTCTGACCTATCTGGGATAAAGCCTCTGAAACGTCACTGACCCCTGAAAGCTCAACTATTATTCTATAGTCGGATCCAACCTTTGAGGTTTGAATTACCGGCTCCGAAACACCAAGTAGATCAACTCTTCTTGAAATTACAGCTTTAGCGGATTCAAGAGCGGAGTCTCTATCTTTTTCCTCAATCTTTGACATATCGGCTTTTAATACAACCTTAACCCCACCTTTTATATCAAGGCCTTTCTTAATTTCCGAGAGATCAAGCCTCACTCTTCCGTCAAAAAGGTTAAAAAAATACCCGCCTACTCTTGTGTCCACATTTATAAATTTATTTTTTATAGTAATTGGAACTTTTGGGAGATCAATAAGAAGCGAAACTATCGCCAAACCAAATATCAAACCTAGGGTAAACTTGGGGTTTCTCATAAGAACTCATTTTACAACAGTGAGCAAAATTCTTCTTCATCTCCAATAAGCATAATCCTGCTCTGGGTCAAAAGTTGAACAATAAATGATTCCCTTCTTCTTTTTCTAAAAAGAAATTCATCATCTCCCATAACGGTATAGTTAATTTCATGCTTATGTTCCGCTTCGGCTTTTTGAATAATATCTCTTAACTTAATTGCGTCAACTGATCCGACTATAAGGAGATCAACATCTAATGTCTGCGCTATTCTTCCTCGGGAAAAAGCTTTGGACATTGAAGCAAAGGTTATTTTCCCAAGTTCTTTGGAGGCCCTAATAATATCGGACCCAAGACTTGCCTCTTTTGAAATCATTGATAAAAGTTCAGGGTAATGAACAAAGCTGGGATTTACATCATAATAAACCCTATTCCCTTTAGGTCTTCTTTTTAAAAGTCCAATTTTTGTAAGTCTTTGAAGCTCCCGTCTAACAGCGTTAATCTCGGTACCAACTTTTCTTACAATCTCCCTGACGTGCATGGGTTCATTCGGGGATTGAAGAAGTAGAGAAAGCATTTTTACCCTGACTTCAGAAATAAAGATATCTTTAAGCATATCCAAAGGGCAGTAAAAGCTTTTAATTTACTTGTACGTTACCTGATCCTCGTTCCTATCCGGCACAACACTTATCCAAATCACACCCCGATTAAATCTAATTTCATTACCGGAAAGATCATAAAACATCGTTCTTTCTCTCAAGTCTCTTTTTACCCAAGTGGAATCAACTTTTCTTCCATCAAGAAAGATAATTGATTTACCGCTTCCTACGTTTTGATAAAGTAAATGATGTTTTTCATCATTAACCGCGGTTTCCTTAGCAAACTGCACTATAACATTCTTTGCTGACAATTGCACATTTCCTTCCGGATCAAAGTGTTCAACCCCACCTGTTGACTTAAAGTAAAGATTTTTGTCTGCGTTATAAGCCCAAGCGCTATCATAATCACCGTAGGCCCAAAAAACAATGTTTAACTCTGAAGCCAAAGGCTCCGACTCATACACTTTCTCACTATCCTCTTTAAATCTCCATCTTTCAAACTCTCTTGTTCCATCCCAACCGAGCTTGCTCCCATGCTCACGCGCAACTTTAGCGGAAATATATTCATTGTCAGGTGCCAGCCTCCCAGGGTCTCTATACCCATAGAGACCTCCTCTAAATAAGCTCCTCACTGAATACTTATCAATAAGATCAATGGCGCTTGCTTCAAGTATTACAGAGGAAGACCAGCCGTCATGCATAACCATCGCATCCCCAAGCTCTAGTATCCAGTATAAAAAGTAACTTCTGATGCTTCTGACCGGCCCGATTTTTTCAGGCTCATTATATAAAAAGACGGGCATAAATCTTGTAATCCCACCCTCGGCAACAACTTCATAAACCATGTCGGCCATAGAAACATTTGACTGTGGCCTTGCATCAGTATTATTTCCCATCATAACAACAAGGGGCCTTCTCTCAAGAACCTTTGGCGCATTTTCTATGGGAACCTTAACTCCGTTCAAGGGATTTTCGGCAAACTCCTCTTTTTTTACACCTTCGCCTTCATCCAACACGGGCTTAACAAGATCCTTCTTTCTGCCAAACCCGAAAACAAACGCTGCAATAACTCCCGCGACAAGAAGGATTGTAAAAACAACGATTATGATCCTGCTATTCATATATACTTTTCTTCGCTTCTTCTATAGCCTTCTTTTCCTCCTCTGACAATTCATAATTTCCTTTATCTCCTCTTACAACTGGCTTAGAATAAACCCTGGTACCCGATCTTGCATGGAGGCTTGTTATCACAACACCGTTATTTTTCCTGTCAAGAAAAGCTACCGAAAACGACTGGTCCCCGCCCGCATCCGGAAATGGATTAAACCTCACTAAACCTACTCCGCAAACATCCTCCATATTGCTAGTCTCAATTTTCCTGACAGCTTCTGTAACTTCCTTAAGTTTTAATTCATTTTTCATAGCCTTTTTCACTAATGAGTCAAGGATTTCATGAAGAGAATACCCGGTACCTTGATCTCTTAGCCTTTTATAAAATCTTACGGATGAAAAGTAAAGATAGGAGAGGATTAGGTTCCAGATAAGAAGAAGGGCAAAACCTATCAGGATCCAAAAAGGCAAACTCATTAGAAAAATTATAACATTTATGATAATCTCCCCATATATGCCAAAGAAAAATGAAGCTAAATTAAGAAGACAAATTGAAATTTTAAAAGCTCAAGTCAAAAGTCCACAACCAACCAAAATTGAGGTAGTTAAACAAGCCGAATTTAAAACTTTAAAGCAAGAAACAAAAAAGATAAGCTACGAACTTAACATTCCCAAAATAAAAAACGACTTAAATAAAACTTTAATTTTTTCAATAGGTGCGCTTATTATTCTTCTCGCTTTATACTTCACCGAGCCTAAGTGGATTAATCTGATAAAGTTTATATAACAAATTTTTTGCCTTTTTCCTTATTCCCTTGCGTAAGAAGGCTGTGGATAAGCTTTTTATTTTCTTCAACAGCGGGTTGATCAAAAGGATTAACCTCAAAAAGCATACCTAAATAACTTACCGCAATCTCAAAAAAGTAAAATAATTGACCCACAAAATACTCGTTTAAACTTGGGATATTAATTGTCATATTCGGTCTGCCCTTTTTGGCAAGCGTAGCGGAAGTAGCCTCATACTCCGCGTTTAAGATAGACCCGAAAGTAAGGTCTTTAAAACCTTTAAAGTCGGGTATCTTAAAATCTGCCCCCCGATCTTCCACCTTAAAAAAAGTTGTAACCTTATCGGCTGGTCCATCAAGGATGAGCTGAAGGAAAGAATGCTGATCGGTAGGCCCCATAAGATCCAGGGGGGTAATGCCAAGCCCGCTTTTCCCAAGGCTTTCCGCAAATATCTGCCTGACCCACCTTCCGAAGGCAGAAAGCCTCTTGGAATAGGGCATAAAGAGACCTATGCATTGCTTATGCTTTGCATAGGCAAGGTACAAGAGGCCTGCATAGATAAGCATAGGGTCCTCCCTTACCGACGTCTCATCAATGAGATTAGAAAGGTAAATAGCACCATCAAGAATCTTTTCAATATCTGCACCCGCAAAAAGCATGGGAAGAAGCCCGACAACACTTAAAACCGAAAAGCGATCGGGCACACCCTTTGGCTCTTCAAATAAAAAATAACCTTCTTTTTGCGCCTCATCCCTTAAATATCCCGCCTCTCCGGTTGTTACTACTACCTGCTCTTTATTAAGCTTCCCCTTTAGAAAGCCAAAAGGCGCGAGAATCTCAATAGTTTCGCCCGAACGGGAAACAAAGTTAAAGCAAGTCTCTTTTATCCTTATTTCTTTCATAAATCTTTCAATATCATAAGGATCGGTAGTGTCACCAAAAAACTTCAACTTAAAGGAACCGTTCAAATCAAGAAACTCATATAAGGCTCTTGTTCCAAGATCAGATCCCCCTATTCCAAAAACAGCCATTGTTTTATATCTCTCCTTCAAACTTGAAACCTTATCTTTTATAATTTGTAAATTTTTAAGGGTATAAGGAAGGCAGGAAAACTCAAAAAGACACGACTTCTTATTTAAAGTTAACTCTTTTTTTGCCCGTTTAAGCTTTTCAAAAACTTCTTCAATCTCAAGATCTTTAATTCCATTTTTTCCTATCCCCTCCTCTCTCATAAAAGTGTAATCAAGGCTTATTCTTTCTTTCATATTTATCTTTTTAAAACTTTATATCTGTCAATGGCTATAAGCACCGCTCCCATAGCCGGCTCATTTACGGGATATATTATATTTGCCCTTTTAAGGTTTTCCTTTATTTCCTTTTCAAAAAATTTTCGGATCGGACCGTGTTCTCTTTTAAAGCTCCCCCCGACACAGACAAGATCAAATTCATCTAAAATCATATCCAACTTTTTCGCACCCGTTTTAACCATTAAAACAAGCTCTTTTGCAGCACTTTGAAGAATTTCATGGGCTTTCGCGTCTCCTTTCTCATTTGCCTCTTCACATAATATTGAAAGCCTTGCTATCTCCATCTTTCCAAAACCATCCCTGTAAACTTTTGAAAGAAGGTCTCTCATACTTAATACACCAAACTCCTCATAAACCATTTCTTCAAGTATCGTTTTTTCTATTCTGCCATCAAAGCTTTTAGACGCAGCGTGGAGCACATTCAAACCAACAAAATACCCCCCGCCTTCATCGCTTAAAGTATGTCCTAAGCCGCCGACAAAAGTCTCCGCCCCGAACTTGCTTCGCGCGTAACAATTTGACCCCGTACCGGCAACTATTGAAATCCCATACCCTTTATTGGTCCCTCTTCTTAAAGCACACACGGCATCATTTAAAATAAGCGGATGAGGATCAAGCCTTACGGATGTGATTGATTTTACAATCTTAAGTACCTCGGCAAAATCCGAAGGACTATCAAGACCGGCAATCCCGAAGCAAGATCTTGCAATTTTTACATCTTTTAAGTGTGAATTTTGAATTGCAAAAAAAATCCCCTCTTCAAGTGTTTTCTTCAGTGTATCTCCAAACACTGACCTTATGTATGTAGGACCAGTAAAGGAAACACCGATGACATTTTCATTTTCATCCGCCAAAATTATCTGTGTTTTAGTCCCTCCTCCGTCAACACCGAGAAAATACATACCTCAATTATCAATCCTAAACAAAAGAAACTCAAACTTTTGCAAAAAGTTTTAATCTATTTTAAAGTCTTGTAAGCAAAGGAGAGGAAAATGGACCTTAAAATCTTTAACGGGTATTACCTTTTTGCGCATTGGGTGCTTTTAGGTATTCTCCTTATTGGAGTAATAACCTACATTATTGAAACACGCAAAGCAAAGGTAAGGCTTCAGGTCTGGCCGTTAATTCTGTTCTTGGTTTTGCTTCTGTCATTTACCGGCCATGCGATAAAAATCTTACTTGGATACCAGTAAGTAAACCCGCGTATAACCATATATGCGGGTTTTTATATTTTAATTCTGTATTGTAAGGCCTCTGCAATATGCTCTGTCTTTATCTTTTCCGAGTCTGACAAATCCGCAATTGTTCTTGATACTTTTATAACTCTGTGAAAAGTTCTAAGCGAAAACTTAAATGAATTCATAGCGTTTTTTAAAAAATTCATCTCGGAAGTTTCAAGTGGGCACTGCTTTTTAATTTGGGAGGGGGAAATTTCAGCGTTGCAACTGATTTTAAGATTAGATGCCAAGAAACGCCTGCTTTGTGTATCTCTTGCCCTCTGAACTCTCTCCCTTACCTTTTTAGACTTCTCTCCCTTATTTTCACTTGTTATATCAGAGGCATCAGAGGCCTTGACATCAACAAACATATCAATTCTGTCAAGAATCGGCCCGCTTAACTTTTTTTGATAAGAAAGGATTTCATAAGGCGTGCATCTGCATTTATTCTTCTCATCCCCCAAATATCCGCACGGGCAGGGATTAAATGACGCAATAAGAACAAATCTTGATGGAAATACAACTCTTCCTAAAGATCTGCTAATTGAAATATAACCATCTTCAAGAGGTTGTCTTAAAGCCTCTATCAGATACCTTGGCATCTCGGAAAATTCATCAATAAAAAGGACGCCCCTATGCGCAAGCGTGACCTCACCCGGTGCGGGAGGCGAACCGCCGCCTATAAGGCCTGGCAGGGAAGTTGTATGGTGAGGAGATCTAAAGGGCCTCTTGGTTAAGATAGGCTTTTCTTTATTAAGAAGGTGTCCGGCTATTGAATAAATCTTTGTAACCTCAAGGCACTCATCAACGGTAAATGCAGGAAGAATAGAGGGGAGGGATCTTGAGAGCATGGTTTTACCGCTTCCCGGGGGACCAAACATTGAAAGGTTGTGCCCTCCCGCAGCGCAAATCTCCAGAGCTCTTTTGGCCTTTTCCTGTCCATAAACTTCTGAAATATCTTCCCCGAAGAAAGCCTCTTCTTTAAGCAAATCCTCAAGCTTTTCTCCTGATAATTTAGGAATTGGTTTTATATCTAGCAAGTGATCGCACACAGCTTTCAAAGAATCTGAAGCAAAAATGTTGATTTCCGAAATAATAGAAGCTTCTTTAGAACAGGAACCTGGAATAAAAATACTTTTAAAACCCTTTGTTTTTGCAAAAATTACTATTGGGAGAACACCAGAAACCGCCTTTATCCTGCCATCAAGTGAGAGCTCTCCTACAAACATGCTGCCGTCAAGTTCTGCTTTAATTTGACTTGAGCTTAAGAGAACTCCGATAGCTATAGGGAGATCAAAAATTGAGCCCCGTTTATGAAGCTCTGCCGGTGCCAGATTTACAGTTATGCGTCTGTCTGGAAAATCGTAACCCAGGCATTTAACCGCGGCCCTGACTCTTTCTTTTGATTCATCAACACTCTTATCGGCAAGTCCCACTATATTAAAGGCCGGAAATCCCTGATTATCTATAATTACTTCAACTTCAACCAAAACCGGATCAATCCCGATAACGGTTGCCGAAAAAACTCTGACATGCACCATATATTACAATCTACATTATAACATCTATTTATTCTTATTAAAAGGTATTAAACGCGGTAGACGCAGAGTATTTTGCCCACAACTGGTAGAATAATACGGCAGGGCACACAAGCGGTTACCCGCCTACCGGCGGGAGGAAAGTCCAGACAGCATAGAGCAAGGGGTTGGAACGTAAGTTCCGACTGGCAACAGCTGGTACCGAGCTTTTGAAAAGAAGTCCGGACGGAAGGCGAATCGACGTCCTCCGAGATCCACAGAGACGAGCTTCCCCTAAGTCTTCGGATAAGGGGTAAGAGTGAAACGCGGAAATCCCACCCGCTGCAATCCACGATGTTACCGTTTAAGCCTGCTCGGCAAGGTACAAAGATGGAGCATAGAGAGATGCCGCATAAACAGAATCTGGCTTATGGATGCCCTGCACTTTATTCCTCAAGATCAAGATTTATAAGTCTTTTGAAAATAACTACTGAAAGAAGAGAAATAGGGATTGATATTAAAGCCCCCGCAACCCCATACAATTTAGCTCCTATTAAAAGAGCGATCATTGTGACAAGAGGATTAAATCCCGCAACTTTTTGCATAACTCTTGGGACAAGGATACTGTTCTCAACCTGCTGTATACCTATAAAAAGAGCTACGGAAAGAAGACCCGTTACAGGGCTAACAGCTAAACCTACAATCCCCGCTATTATTGTGGAAATAATAGGCCCGATAACTGGAACAACTTCTAAAACTCCCGATACCACACCAAGAGATGCAGCATATGGCACCTGAAGAATTAAAAGACTGAAATAGCCCATTAAACCAACAACAAACATTAAAAAAAGCTGCCCTTTTATCCACCTGCTTAAGTTATCCTCAACCTCAACCCAGGTATCATCAACGTAGTCTTTAACATCATCGGCAAAAAGGGCTAAAAATCTTCTTTTTACGTTAGGCAAATCAAGTGAAAGATACAAAGTAAAAACAAAAACCGTAATAAAGCTGAAGGTATTTGCAAATACACTTAAGGTAACGGCGAAAACATCATCCAGCGCGACACCAAATTCAGAAACGGATTTTAATAAAGAAGCCCTGATTTGCTCGCTTGCTACGGCGGCGCTTATGATATTTGGAAGATTAAGCACAAGATTTCTTAACTGTGTCGCAACAAGAGGAAGCGCTAAGGCAAAAAATAAAATAATTACAAAAAAAGAGATTGTAAAAACGATGCCCACTGCAATACCTCTTGGCATCTTTTTCCTTGCCATATATTTAACAGCGGGTTCAATAGAAAGGGCAAGAATAGAGGCTATCACAAGCTGCAAAATTACATCCCTAATTTGATAAAGCAGCACAAGCACAATAATAAGAAGGAAAGTTATAAATATAGATCTTGCGGATATGACAATGTTTTTTTGCATCTACCCCGATTCTACAAGGCTTAACATCAGACTGTCAAAGCCCGCTTTTAGAGGGTCAAAAAAGGAAACTTTAGGCATCTTTTTAAAGTAAGTTTCCTGTCTTCTTATATACTTGTGATTGTCATACTTCATCCTTTCAAGGGCTTCTTGTTTATTTAACTTTTGAGAAAGAAAAAGCACTGCAGTTTTGTAATTTAAACCCTTCATCGGGGCGGTTTCAGAAAACCCCATCTCAATAAGAGCTTTAGTTTCCTCTATCAAAGCTTCAAATGAGGTTTCCACCCACCTATCAACCCTCTTGTAAATTTCTGGCCTTGGGATCTTAAGACCGATAACTACGGAAGGCCTTATAAATGGTAAAGCTTTCTCAACGAAATTCTGGCTTCCTGTTTCTATCTCAATTGCTCTTATTAACCTTACTTTATTATTTTTGTCTATTAAACCGGCTTTTTCTTTATTTAGTACTGAAAGCTTTAAAAAAAGCTGCTCCGCTGTAAGCTTGTTTAACTTTTTTCTTAAATTCTCATCTGGAGAAACATTAGCCACTTTTTTATTTCCCAAAATTACATCAAAATAAAAGCCCGTTCCGCCAGTAAAAAACACATAAGGCTTTTCAAACTTTAATTTTGAAATAAAATTGTAAAAATCAAACGCCGAAAAAGATTTATCCGGTGATATAAGATTATATCCAAAGACTTTAACCCCATTTACCACCCAAAGCCCATCATTCTTTTCAACCTCAAAAGGCTCCCCCACCGGAAGTTTACCGGTTCCTATATCCATGTACTTATAGATTTGCCTTGAATCAACAGAAACTATTTCTCCGCCAAGCTTCTTACAAAGCTTTAAAGCAAGTGAAGTTTTCCCTGATGATGTCGGCCCAAGTATTACAACTTGTTTGGGTTTTAAAGCTTTTGGCATCAAGCAAGCTTAAAAAGAAATCCGGAGATAATAACAAGAATAAGGCCTACAACAATTGAAGAAACCGGATTATTTAAAAAGGGATTAATATCCGAAAAAGTCCAGATACCCCTCCAAACAAGAATTACTCCAACACTTCCTATGAGAGTAAATATTACTTTGTGCTTTAACTGAAGTTTTTTTAGACCCTTTTGAGGGGAGCTTTTAATAGATTTTATTATTTTCCTTCTTCTCATTCGTAGTCTTAATTATGAATCAGAACTTTGCTTTCTTCAATAATCTGCGAAAGATACGCATGCCTCCTCTTTTTTTCAGAAAGAAGTATGTCATCTTTATAAAACCTCTCCGCAGGAGTTCCCTTCCTCGGAGAATAAATTGAAATGTAAGCAACACTAAACCCAATTTTTTTACAAAGCTCAACCGTATCTAAAAATTGCTCCAGAGTCTCACCTGGAAACCCAACAATAATATCCGTTCCAATTTCAATATCGGGTACTTTATCCCTTATCTTCTCAACAAGATTAGTAAAATCTTGAGCCGTGTGTCTTCTATTCATTCTTCTTAAAACTTCGTCATTGCCTGATTGAAGCGCCATGTGAAGATACTTTGAAACTTTTGGTAGTTTTAACGCATCAATCAAATCAGTTGTGAAATCAAAAGGATTTGATGAGATAAAGCTGATTTTATTAATGCCGGGGATTTCATGTATCTCTCTTAAAAGTGACGCAAATGGGAGTTTCTCGTCCGATCCTGATCTGATTTCAAACTTTTTTTCGGTAGAAAGTCCCCACGAATTTACGTTTTGTCCGCATAAAGTAACTTCGCTAAAACCAGCTTTAACTAAATAAGCCACTTCTTTTAATATTGTTTCTTTTGACCGTGAAACTTCTTTTCCCCTTGCGTAGGGAACAACACAGAAAGTGCAAAAGTTATCGCAGCCTACTGAAATGTTCACAAATGCGTGCTTTGAATTAGGAATTGCATTTTCTCCCGGGGCAAAAGTCTTCATTCTTTTTGCTGGAACACTTTCCATATTCAACGCCTTCATAACCCAATCATCAATAAGATTAAGCCTTAAAAGTACTTTAGGAAGCTCCTTTATTTGAGTAGGATTTATATATTCGTTGGCCCATGGAGTTCTCTTTCTTAATTCACTAAATGCAAATCTCTGGCGCTCTCCGGTAACTGATCCGACCATACATCCAGCCATAATTACCTTCACATCGGGATTATTAACTCTTAACTCGGAAATCTTTTTTCCAAGCCCGTACACTTTATCCTCTGATTTCTGCCTCACAGAACAAGTATTTATAATTAAAAGATCGGCCTCCCCTGCATCTTTAGTTTCGTAAAAATCCAAACTTTCCAGGATACCTGCAATAACTTCACTATCGTGAGTGTTTGCCTGGCACCCAAAGGTAATAATGTGATATTTCTTGGATGAAAAACTCATAGGTTAGCTTAATGATAGACTACTTCCAGTTTAATTCTATCAGGATCTTCAAAAAAGACGGCGTAATATTTTTTAGTATATTCAGGAAATTTTTTAGGGCTTTGATATAAAGTTTGAATTTTTTTAACCTTTAAGAACTTATTATAAAAATCATCCACAGCCTTTTTACTGCTTACAAGAAAAGCAATATGGTTAAGACCAACATCCTTTCTGTGAAAACTCTTTTTCATATATTTTTTGTCTACTAACATAACCCAAAAACTGGATTTCCCGCTATAGTAACCAACACCCCAATCTCCTCCCGCCGCCTTCTTAAACCCTAAAAATGGGAGAAGATCTTTATAAAATTCAAGAGACTTCTTGGAAGATACGTTTATCTGCAAATGACCTAAAGCTGCCTTCATAATTACCCCACAAATTTAATAAACTTTACCCATATTAAACCCGAAGAATCAAATTTGCAACATTTAATCTTGATTCAGAAATATCCTGGAGTCGTCTTAAACTCTTCTTGAAAACTTTCCATAATACGATTACCTAAGGTTACACTCTTCTTTTCCTGAGCGCAAAATGAGTAAAAAGGATAAAATTAGAAATAATGAAAGTAAAGATTGATAAAAAGTTGCTTCTTGAAAATTACCAGCATCTGCAGTATTCAATAATATAGACAAACTCATTGATTTAGATTTTGCCTCAATAGCCATATGCTCAAAATACAAACCGCCAATGCTTAATCATGCTTTGATACGTAGAAATCTTGAAAACACAGAACTAGATGCAATAGAAAAATTTTTTAAATCCGAAAAAAAGAAACCTATACTTTACTTTGAGAACAAACTTGAATTAAAGAAGTTAAAGAAGCTACTAATTGGAAGGGGCTACAAAGAACACTGGGAGGAGTCGTGGATGTTCCACACAGGTGAAGGCATGGAAGAGCTTAAAGCTCCCAATATAAGAAAAGTGCGTACAGACAATGAACTCAACACTTTCTTAACTACCTTCAACAATTGTTACAGAAAAGGTGACCCCCAAAACCCTTACGGCGAACTCGGGGATCACTTGAACATAGCCCGTGAATCGTGGGAAAGACACCATGAGAATGGGAAAGTGGAATATTTCATAGCCTTTCAGGGAAGTAAACCCGTAGCTGTTACAGCTCTAACCAACTTTTCCGGGATGGGTTACATATCACATGGAGGATCATTACTTGAGGTAAGGGGAAAAGGGTTTGGAAAGCTGCTCAACTTTTATTGTTTGCACAAATCCCTAAGAAACGGGAATAAATTACATTTTTTGGTAACGTTAAAAGGCCAATATGTACAAAAGTTTTGTAATCGCCTCGGTTACACAACAAAACTCACCGCAGTAGGTTTTGTTAAAGAATAGCCTATCAAATAATGTTTAGCTTTTCCTTTATTTTGACGAGGCCCTCGGTTATTAACTTTTCAAGATTATCCATTTTGGCCTCAAGCCTATCCATCCTTTCCTCAAGTCCATCCAGTCTATCCTCAATCCTACCTACCCTTCCTTCAATCCTGTCAAGCCTCTCTTCAACTTTATCAAATCTCCTATCAATCTCATCAAACTTATCTTCCACATAATCCCTAAACTCAATGCTCACATCTATTGAGTCATTTATATTTCTGTTAATCTCAACAACTTCAGCTTCCACTCTTAGAACCCTGTCATTCAGCACGCTAAGTTGATTGTTAATTTGTTTAAGTTGTTGAGGGAATAGCTCAACGTTCATTGGTATAATTATATTATTTCGGACTGGGATGTCAATATACTCTAGACGTTTAATTGAAAGCAAAAATGGCTGTCTAACTGGAATAAGACAGCCATTCAAAACTACCTTCGCAAAGAAAGAACAACTAACCTCTTACTTTCTATAGCCATCGGTTCTCCGGCAAGGCTCCCCAGAAAGCTAAGAACTTCAAACCCTGCCTTTTCCAGAAGCTCCTTTAGCTCATGTGGTTGATAAAGTCGAAGTGAGGATGTGACCACCATTTCCTTCCGGCCTCCCACATACAATGTTTCTGTTGAGATAAGCCTCCCCGTCCAAAAATCGTACACCCTTGGAAACGAAACTTTTCTCACAGATCCATCATTAGAAACGGTATAACCCGAAGGATTGTAGTTTCTCGCAATGTAATGCGGGCTCATCGTGTCTAAAACGAAGGTCGCTCCCGGCTTAAGAGCTCTTCTTAAACTTTTTAGAGCAAGGAGGTCATCTCTTTCTGAAAGATAACCAATCCCTGCAGTAAACATGTTTATAGCTCCATCAGCCTTTATTCGAGGCGGAGTCTTTCTAAAATCCTTGGTAACTATCCGGATTTTGACACCGGCCTCTCTTGCTTCTCTTCCTGCAAGCCGCGTGTGGATAGGGCTAAGATCAAGAAGAGTTACACGGTAACCCCTCTTTGCTATCGGAATAGCATGGCGACCGTAACCCCCGCACCAATCCAGTATGTGAGAACCTTTAGGAAGTCCCAAAAGTTTCAAGACCCCATCAACGTCCCTTGCAACACTTAATTCATCATCAACCTTGTCACGATAGGTCTGGACGTAGAAGTCTGTCAGAAACATCTCATTCACCCAGCTTCCACTTCTGGTCTTCATCTTCATTTCTCCTTCTTCTTGTTTCATTCCCGGCGCCTAAAAACACATTTGCGTCTTTTGCTCCCGTTTTTGCCGGGTTGGGAAAGCTTCCGAAAGAAAGCAAATTATTTGGGGGAAATAAAAAAGCCTCCCTTCGGAGGCTAATCCAACATTACAAAAATCTTAAGCCTCCGGTAACGCTGATTTCACAGCGCAATTAACCGCACCCATGTACTTTAGGGTGGGAACCAACTTATTTAACTGAATTAATATACAAGCCCTATCCATATAATTTATATATTAACAAATTCACCTTGCTATAGTCAAGAATTGATGTAGACTAAGATTTAGCCTTGGAAGAAAATAAGTTGGAATTGAAGTGCAAAAAACCCCGCCTGTTATGCGGGGTCTTTGCTTGTTCCAACTTTCAAGTTTGTCCCAAAAGAGATTTGCCAGGAGTGAATTACTTAACCGCGTCTTTTAACCCTTTTCCTGCTTTGAAAGCCGGTGTTTTGCTCGCGGATATTCTTAGAGGAGCTCCGGTTTGAGGATTTCTTCCCATTCTTGCAGCTCTTTGCCTAACCTCAAATGTTCCAAACCCTGTCCATGTAACTTTTTCACCCTTTGAAAGGCTCTTTGCAATTCCATCCGAAAGCGAATCCAACGCTCTTTGAGAGTCGGCCTTCGTTAAACCTGCCTTATCGGCTACCATATCTATTAAATCAGCTTTTGTCATTACAATTCACCCCCTTTCAATACCTGGCAGTTTTAAAATAAATTTTGATCTACTCTTAAAATCTCTTTTTTATCTGTATCTAAAAGAACGCTTCTAAAAGCACATCTGCCTTCCTCTTCCCACTCAAACTTCTGGTTAATGGCTGTTCTCATCTGTTTAATTATTATGTCTTTCTTTACACCTAAAACCGAATCAATCACTCCCGTCATTCCTATGTCTGTTACATACATTGTGCCTTTTGGAAGCACAAAGTTATCGCAGGTCGGCACATGCGTGTGGGTCCCAACAACAGCCGTCACTCTTCCATCAAGATAAAATCCCATTGCCATCTTTTCACTCGTTGCCTCCGCATGAAAATCAACAATAATTATGGAAGGCTTCTTGTCCTCATGCTCCTTTAGTATCAGATCAACGGCCTCAAACGGATCATCCGCGCTTAAGTTAAAAAAGGCTCTTCCAAGCAAATTTATTAAAAGAACACTCCCCTTTCCGGGAAGGTCTATAAGCGCATAGCCTTTGCCGATAGTTTCCTTCGGATAGTTTGCCGGCCTGATTATAGGAAGCTTATCAATAACGTCCTCCGTCCCTTTTTGCCAGAACAAGTGGTCGCCTCCCGTAAAATAGTCAACACCGACCGATAACATTTCCGAAATGACACTCTCGGTTATTCCGCGTCCGTGAGCCAAATTCTCGGCATTCGCCAAGACAAGGCCGATATTATCACTACTTTTTAGGGTTGGCAATACCTTCTCAACTGTTTTGCGCCCCGGTTTAGCAACAATGTCACCGATAAAAAGTATTTTCATATGCCAAATAATGACCTCGCTGTATTAAGAAAGCTGTCCCCGCCAAGAAACACAACCCAGAGAGTTATAAAAATAAGAATTGAAGCAAGTATTGTATAAACTACAACTTTAACAATTGAGCTGACAATTGACTTGAGAATATAAAAAATTACAAGAGCCGATAGAATAACAACAACCGATATTACGTTAATGCCTTGCGGTAGCTGAATCATAGATTTTTATTTTGCCGTATCTGAAACCCTCGTTTCCCTTATCACGGTAACTTTAACGGTTCCGGGATATGTCTGCTCCAATTCTATCTTTTTGGCTATTTCCCTGGCAAGAAGAGCGCAACTTGCGTCATCCACCCTTTCAGGCTTCACAAAAACTCTAACCTCCCTCCCCGCAGAAATTGCGTAAACTTTTTCCACCCCGTCAAATGAAGATGATGCCTCTTCAAGATCCTTCATCCTTTTAACATACGCTTCATAATCCTCACTCCTTGCACCCGGTCTTGCGCCGCTTATTGAGTCAGCTATATGAACAACTACGGATTCAATGGAAGAAAATGGTTTATCTTCATGATGCTCTGCAACACAGTTTACAACCGCATCAGGGATCTTATATTTTCTTAAAAGATCAACACCAAGCTGAACATGGGTGCCTTCTTCATCAGTAACAATTTTTCCTATGTCATGAAACAAACATCCAAGCTTAACGACATTAACATCAGCCCCCACCTCATGCGCAATCTGGACCCCAAGCTTAGTTTCTTCAAGTGTGTGGGAGATCATATTCTGCCCGTAAGAAAACCTATACTTAAACTTCCCAAGCATATAAATTAAATCCCTCGGAAGATTATAAACACCGACCCTGTGGCACAAATCCTCACCCTCTTTAAAAATGATATGGTCTATATCTTTCTTAGTTTTCTCTACAATTTCTTCTATCTTAGCGGGCTGTATCCTGCCATCGGCTATTAGCCTTTCCAAAGACACCCTTGCTATTTCTCTTCTTATCGGATCAAAAGAAGATATCCTTACCTCACTTACTGATTCATCCATATCAAGGTTGACACCTGTAAGCTCTTCAAAAACTTTAATATTTCTTCCCTCTTTGCCTATGATCCTTCCTTTCATGTCCTCATCGGGAAGCTTCACCTTGGAAACCGTGTATTCAACAACATAATCGGTTGACGCGTGCCTCATGGAATCAATCAGGATCTCTTTCGCTTTAACATCAGCTTCCTGCTTAATTTTCTCTTCCGCTTCCCTGATCCTCTTCCCTACTTCCTGCGTAAGTTCCCGCTCAAGCGAGGACAAAAGTTCTTTTTTGGCCTCCTCCCTTGTAAGACCGGCAATTGACTGAAGCTTATTAATCTGATCTTTATAAACCTCATCAAGATCTGAAAGTTTTGCGGTTACTTTTGCATCTTTAGTGTTAAGTTCCTGCTCCCTTTTATCCACTTCGGAAATTTTTCTTTCAACTACATCCTGCCTCTGGTCAAGCTTTTTCTCAAGTTCAAGAGTTTCTTCCCTAACTTTTCTTACTTCGTCCTCCGCCTGTCTTTTTATTTTTAAAGCTTCATCCCTAGCCTCAAGCTTAATTTCTTTAGCTGCCGTTTGGGCTTCAAGAACCAACTGGTTATCTGATAAATCTGCCCTTTCCTTAATCTCACCCGCGTCTAAGCCAGCTTTTCCTTCAGGGCGCTTGTAAGATACCTTCCCCTTTTGGGCCAAATAAAACATACCTCCCACACTGCCAAGAGTTATTAATACCAATACAAATTCTATAGGTGTCATAAAAACCTCCTATGTTAATACTTTTTAACTAGACAACAAGAAAACAAACCTTAAAGGATTAAAGGGCTGTGTAATATGTATTATTCTTCGGTAAAGAGCCTTTTGAGGTCATATTTAAAAATAAAACCCTGTTTTCTAATTGTCGTCTAACCGACCCTCATTGTATTGCCTTTTAATTAATGTGTCAACCACGCTTAAAACCAAGCTCAAGGGAAAACCCTGCCTTAAAAGATGGGACCCCATCTTGCTTTTAAATTCTCTGGGAGGAAGTTTTGAGTAAATTTTCAGCTTTTTGGAAGCGGCACTAATCGCCCGCTCCCTTTCATTTGAAGAAGCCCCTTTCAAAAGCTTTTCAATAAGCTCCTTTTTTATCCCTTTTTTATAAAGCTCTTGCCTAAGGCGAATTATTCCAAAGGGTTTTCTTCCTCTTATCCTTTGATCCAAAAGCCAGGATGCGAAACTATTATCATCTAAAAGTTTAAGATTTTTTAACTTGAAAATAATATCTTCAGATAGCTTTTCTTTTGTATCCGCGTCGGTCTCCTTATCTTTATACAAAACCTCCTTAAGTTTATCCCTCACTTCCTTTTCACTTCTTGGCCTAAAAGAAAGAAAGTTAAGCATTCTGTTAAGAAGATAAGTAAACTTTCCCGCGCGTTTAAGAGTTAGAAATTTCTCCTCTGAAATAATAAGCGCGATCTTAAGCTTTTCCTTAACAAAGTCATCCTCCGAGAGCCTAAAGGAAAATTTGTTATCAATAAAAATATCAACGGCTTTATCTTTCTCTCTTGGGATAATTTTGGTAATGAGCATTATGTGAAACTATTCACTTTCCTCTTCCCCTTCATTTCCAACTTCCAAAGGGGCTCCGCCTTTTTTAACAATATCCCTGATTTTTTTCTCCACTTCCGAAGAAAGTTTATGATTTGCCTTTAAGGCCTCTTTTGCGGCTTCCCTCCCCTGCGCAAGTTTCTGGCCGTCATATTCATACCATGCCCCACTCTTTTTTATAACCCCCATCTCAACCCCTACATCTACAAGATTTCCGGCTTTACTTATCCCTTCGGAAAACATGATGTCAAACTCCGCAACCCTAAAGGGAGGGGCTACTTTATTTTTAACTACCTTCACCTTCACTCTGTTTCCAAGCACTTTGTCCCCGTCTTTAATACTCTCTATCCTTCTAATCTCAAGCCTTAATGAAGCGTAAAATTTCAAGGCTCTTCCGCCGGGAGTAGTTTCAGGATTTCCAAACATTACTCCAATTTTTTCCCTGATCTGATTTGTAAATATAACAGTGCAGTTTGATTTGCTTGTAGCGCCTGTAATTTTTCTTAAAGCCTGGCTCATAAGCCTTGCCTGAAGACCTATAAACTGATCCCCCATTTCCCCCTCAATTTCAGATCTTGGGACAAGCGCAGCAACCGAATCAATAGCAACAACGTCAACGGCATTTGACCTTATTAAAGTCTCGGCTATCTCAAGCGCCTGTTCGCCAGTGTCAGGCTGTGAAATCAACAAATCCTCAACATTTACTCCTGTTTTATGCGCGTACACCGGGTCAAAAGCGTGCTCCGCATCAATTAAGGCGGCAGTTCCACCCGTCTTTTGCGCTTCAGCTATGATGTGCTGGACAAGCGTGGTTTTACCCCCTGATTCGGGACCGAAGATTTCAATTATCCTTCCTCTTGGAACGCCTCCGACACCCAAAGCAAGATCCAACGCAATCGATCCCGTAGGTATAACCTGTATATCTTTAGTAGCGGCTCCTTCTCCAAGCTTCATGATTGCACCTTTCCCAAAATTTTTTTCTATCTGGGACATTGCCGACTGAAGAGCTATAAGCTTGTCTTTATCAACGGGCATAAAAACTTTCCGGGCAGAATTAAATATTAATACGGATTATAATATTTTAGGAAGGCGGTGTCTATACTTTTATCCAAATATTATACAAACAAGGCTAGATAAGCAACTTTTAATCCCCCCACCATTTTTCTACCACGGCACAAACACTATATCTTTACCGAATTGATCTTCAGCCAATTTGACGTCTCCTTAATCGCACTTCTCTTCTTTATAATATCCGTTACCAGGTCATAGAATTTATTATCCCTTGCCCTAATCTCCCATCCATTAAGGTGGAGGAAAATAAAAACGGAGTAAACTGCCGTTCTTTTATTACCATCTACGAATGGGTGGTTTAATATTAGTGAGTGGATTAATGATGAAGCTTTATCAAAAATTGATTGATAAAGAAATTTACCTCCAAAAGAAGATTTAGGCCTCTGAACCGAAGATTCCAGCAACGCAAGGGCCCTTATACCATCTGCTCCTCCATACAGTTCCAAAGATAACTCGTGCAAAAACAGAATTTCTTCCAAAGTAAGAAACCTTATTCTAGACATTTACTCCTCCGCGAGTCTTTTTAACAAGCTATCGTATTTTTTTGTGAATTCCTGGGCTATCTTAATGAATTTGGGGTTAATGGCCGTGTCACCTTTTTTAGACAATTTAACAGGAGCAATTGTCAGGACGTCGGATTCTAAGTCCTTCTCAAGCATAACTTCTGAACCCGCACTTAAGTTCATTTCTCTAAGAATTTCCTTAGGAATTGTTACAGCAACCGAGTTTCCGTTTTTGTACAATTTTTGTGTTATCATAATTACATTGTACTGACAATGTACTGATCGGTCAAGGTTCTGTTTTAATACCAGCTTCGGTATAATAGGAACATTAAATAATGGCGGGGACTGGGTTTGGAAGAGGGTACTTAAAAAATAGAATTTAATTTCGGGGTGTGGCGCAGTTGGCTAGCGCACCAGTATGGGGTACTGGGGGTCGCAGGTTCGAGTCCTGTCACCCCGACCATTGAGAAAAACAAGTATGGAACTTACTGATCTAGTAAAGAAAAATAGAATATGGAAACTGCCTTAAAAAGAATAAAGCAGTACTATAATCCGGGTTCATGCTGGATTGCAGAAGTAAACTCAAAACTAGTTGGCATCCTTACCAGTAAACCGGATAACGTTTATGATAATCAAGAGTTATGCATAGATGTAATTTCGGTTGATCCTGAACATCATAAATCCGGAATAGGAAGTAAGCTCTTACAAACCGCAGAAAATTATGCAAAAACGCAAGGCTATGAGGCCACGTGGCTATCAGCCAGTGTAGACTTACCTTCCTTCAACTGGTACATGAAAACCGGATTTAAAGAAACCAGCTGGAAAATTCTTGTAAAACCGTAAGATAATAAACCGTTGCCGACAATAAACCATGTTAAAATCAACTTATGATTCTAATACTTGATCGAAATGGAAGATAGCATTCGTAAAAAACTAAAAGAATTAACCGAAAAATTTCTAACAATATGAGAGGTAAAAAATTTATAATTAACTCAACAAAGATGGACTTACATAGGGTAGTAACCGCAACTGGAAATATAAATAAAGAGCTGCCCCAACAATCAGTGATAGAGTTTATGGAACATGCTGATAAAGATTTCGGAAAAATAGAATTGACGAAATGGGAACAGACGCTTAGGCAACATCTGCAAAATTTACAAAAGCAATTACCTTATATAAAGGATCCACATTCCAGGTTAAGATGGGCAGAAGATGTAATGACCATAAGATGTAGGCTTTAAAATAGCTCAAAACAACCTGCCCTCTTCTAATCGATGGCTAGCGATAGCCGACCAAAGAATTAAAATGAAGCTAACTGAACAAGAAAAAATAACAATCAAAACGTACGATAAAATCGCAGCTGAATGGAGCAAAAAACATCATATACATGATTACTGGAAAGAGGAATTAAAGCTATTTAAGAAATTTCTACCTATAGGAAAAATAATTGATATTGGTTGCGGAGGTGGCAGAGATGCAAAACCTTTGTCAAATCTAGGCTATAAGTACCTAGGAACAGATATATCAACAGGTTTACTAAAAGAGGCTAAGAAAAATAATCCAGGTATTAAGTTCATATATAAGAATTTATATAAACCGAGCTTTAAAAGTAATACATTTGATGGTTTTTGGGCATCTGCAATATTTTTACATATCCCAAAAGACAGAATTAACCTGATATTACAAAATATAAGAAATTGGATTAAACAAGGTGGGGTAGGTTTTATATCCGTTAAGGAAGGCGGTGGGGAGGTATTAGATAATAGTGACATAGAAGGACCAGTAAGATTTTGGTCGTACTATAAACTAAGTGAATTCCGAAAATTACTTATGAGTAATAAATTTAAGATTTTAAAAAATTACCGTAAAAAAGTCATTGAGAGTACTATTTGGTTAATTTATTTCGTTGAAGTTACAAAATAGCTCAAAACAACCTGTCCCCCGCCGGATGACGATCAAGCAGTTACTACATCAAACTTTTTTTATCTTATGCTTACTTACAGCCCTAGCCGGCTTTTTAAGGCTTCGCAACATTTCGGCTTTCAAACTTTATCCTGACTCTTATCAAAGCCTCATTGTTGCAAGAAACATCAGAGACTTTGGAAACGTTTCAGCAACTTTGGGAGAAGGCGGGATAGTTGAACCGCAGTTCATCGCATGGAGCAGGCCCGGTTACCCTCTTCTAATCAATCTTCTAATGCCCCTGGTTCACAACGATGCTTTGTCCGCACAGATAGTCACATTTTTAGCAGGGCTCCTGATGATTCCAGCCGCATATCTTTTTATATCAACCCTATACAATTCAAAAAAATCAGGCCTCACTGCCGCACTCCTAACCGCCCTTTTGTTTAACCTAACGGTCTGGGGCGGCTTTATACTTACAGAAACTACAGGAATCCTTTTTTTAATCCTCTTTTTGTACAGCCTTTTTAAATCCTTTAAATCCGAAACATCACTCGCTAACCCGAAAGATTATTTGACAGGATTCCTTTTTGCCGCCGCAGTGATGACACGTTACGAATACATAATTCTTATTATCCCAATCATTTTTATTACCTTTAGCAAAAGCCAAAAGCCCGTTACCAGGCTCTTCAATATTCTCGTCTTTTCCTTTTTCACAGTATCGGTTGTTGCCGGCCTTCTTTTCCCGCTAGATAACATCTTACCCCCAATCAAAGAACAGATGTCATACCCCTTGTACATAGCTTTAGGCATTCTTGGGTTTACATTAATCATTGGTATTCTAAATAAATCAATTCCACAGGAAATAAAGCAAAAAGTTTTTAGAGTACTTCGAGAATCCGCACAAAAAGCACCGATCCTTATAGCAATAACTCTGGCAATCCTTTACCTAGCAAATAGATCGGGGCTCCTGGTACTTTCAGGAATTTGGGAATTTGCCAAAACCGACTTGCTTTTAACGCTTGCATTCCTTATAGGTTCACGCCAAATGACAAAAGAGAAAAATCCGGATATTCCACTGATAATCTTTACACTAGCCTCAATAACTTTTCTTGGGTTTATTTACTACAATGTTAACCCCTTGGCCCAAAGATATTTCACCCACCTTTTGCCATTTCTATTAATACCTGCCTCCAAAGCTACGGAAAACTTAAAAAGCAAGGCTCTACTTACAATCCTAATCCTGGCCGCAATCCTTCAAACAGGCATCACATTTAACGGGGCGAAAAACTGGCAAAATGGAGATTGGCTTATGGAAAGTTACGAAGAAAAATCGGCCAAAATACTTAGCCAGAAAGTTAAAGACAAAAACACAATAATCGTAACCTCTTTTCCAGCCGCTTATTTTTACTTTACCAACCTAACTACCCAGGGCGTCACCGATTCTCCTCCCTACATTTACTTTCAAACAAACAACAGACCGATTTTGATAGTAGAAGACATGGCGATGCGAGACGTTTATCCAAACTTCACAAATTTTTTACACAAGGACCTGAAAGACAAAAAAGTGGCTGAATACTTAGTTGGTAAAACCTACCATTACAGATTCAACGACCTAAATGAAGATAGACCTGTAGTTCTATACAAATATAACTAACAAAAAGTTGTTTTTGCCAACTTGACAGTGTTAGAATATAGGCTTATCTGGGTATTTTAAACGGACAGGCACAATGAAATTAATAGTACAAATACCCTGCTACAACGAGGAAAAAACACTCCCTCTTGTTCTTTCCACGATCCCTAAAAGCATACAGGGTATATCTGAAATTGAAACTTTAGTAATAGATGACGGATCTTCAGACAAAACATCAGAAATCGCAAGAAATCTGGGAGTAAATCATATCGTAAGACACAAACAAAATAAAGGCTTGGCGGCAGCCTTCGCGGCCGGCATCAACACCGCTTTAAAACTTGGCGCGGATATCATAGTAAATACAGACGGAGACAACCAATACCCCCAACAAGAGATTCCAAGACTAATAAAACCAATTTTGGACGGCACTCACGATATGGTAATAGACAAGTCACAAAGGTAAAGGAATTTAGCCCGATTAAAAAACTTTTGCAGATATGGGGAAGCAGCCTGGTTAGAGCCCTTTCGGGAACCAAAGTACCCGATGCCCCGAGCGGCTTTCGGGCTTTCTCAAAAGAAGCGGCGATGCAGTTAAACATAGTTACCGATTTTAGTTATGTAATTGAAACTGTGGTTCAGGCAGGCAGGAAAAGGATTGCAACAACACATGTACAAGTTGTAACAAATCCAAAAACCCGTGAATCAAGATTATTTAAAAGTATTTTTGAGCACATTAAAAGATCGGCTGCCGCTGTCCTAAGAAGTTACGCGATGTATACACCGTTTAGAATCTTTCTTGTGATGGGAGTTGTTGTACTTGCAATCGGTGCAATCCCTTATTTATGGTTTGGAGTTCAATCAGCTCTTATGGGAGAGCCGCTTGGCGGGCATGTCCAATCACTTATCTTCGGAGCCGTATTTATAATAATGGGTTTTATGTTCATTGTGATTGGAATCATCGCAGACCTTCTGGCTATTAATAGAAGGTTGCTGGAAGACGCTCTCTACCGCCTTAAGCAGATGGAGTTGAAATGAGTGAGAAATCAAAAATAAAGCTGTTATTCATTACCAGAAAATATCCCCCTTCAGTTGGAGGGATGGAAAAAGTAAGCTATTGCCTTGGCGAAGAGTTAAAAAAGAAGGTTGATACAAAGATAATAGCGTGGGGGAAGTCTCAAAAATGGCTACCTTACTTTCTGCCGAAAGCCTTCTTTGAGGCATTGATAATAATTTATAGAGATGGGATCACAAACATTCACTTGGGTGATGGTTTATTAGCACCACTTGGGCTCCTTCTTAAAGCGATTACTGGAAAGAAAGTTACAGTAACCATCCACGGTTTAGACATTACTTATAAAAACTCTCTTTACCAGCTTGTAGTTCCCTGGTGTGTAAGTAAGCTGGATAAAGTAATTTGTGTCAGTGAAGCGACTTTAAAAGAATGTGTTAAGCGTGGAATTCCAAAAGAAATGAGCACAGTTATCCACTGGGGAATTTATCCCGAAGAATACAAAATCAGTGCAACCCGAGCGGATCTGGAAAATATTGCAGGCAGGGATTTAGATGGCAAGAAAGTAATAATAACGGTAGGAAGACTAGTCAAAAGAAAGGGGGTCTATTGGTTCATTGATAATGTATTACCAAAACTGGATCATAATTTTGTGTACCTGATCATAGGAGATGGACCTGAAAGAGCGAGGATAGAAGATTTGATAAAAACCTTAAACCTTAAAGATAGGGCGTTACTCCTGGGCAGAGTTTCCGACCATGATTTGAAAATAATTTACAACACCGCTGACATCTTCGTCATGCCAAATATTGAAGTAGAAGGAGATATTGAGGGGTTTGGGATAGTGGCAATGGAAGCAGCATCTACCGGTATGTTGATTGTGGCCTCTTATGTAGATGGTATGAAAGATTTACTGAACGAAAAAGTGGGTATACCAGTTAAGGAAAGGGTAGATTTCGCTCCAAGAATAAAAAAAGCTCTCAAGGACAGAGAGCAAAATTCTAACATAAGCAAAAACGTAGCTAGTTACATACAAGACAACTTTAGTTGGACAAGTATTAGAGAAGAATACATCAAAGCGGCAGTTCGATAGATATGGAAGAGAAAACAAAAACTACAATAGAACAAGTAGAGCGCTACTGGTCAAAACAAAGCGAAATGTATCTTAATACAGACGAGAGGGGGTTTGGAGCAGTTATATATTCTGGGATGCCTATTTGGTTCAACAGCTTCTTTAACCATTACCAGCAAAAAGCTTTTATGACTCTAACTGAAGGAATTAACTTCAGCGGTCTTTCAGCATTAGACGTTGGGTCAGGCGTTGGAAGGTGGTCCCACATTCTGTATAAAAAGGGTTGCAAGGTTATTGGTATTGATTTCGAGAAAAGTAGGTTACAAAAAGCCAAAAAGAACCCCAATTTGAAGAACATCACCTTTAAAAACATGTCAGTGGTTAATTTAGAATTCGAAGATAATATTTTTGATTTTACTAATTCAATCACCGTACTACAACACATACCACATGAGAACAAGAGCACAGCTATAAAAGAAGTATGTAGAGCTACTAAAAAAGGTGGTTATATATTAATAATTGAGTTAATTGATCTTTTCGACGATGCGCCACATGTTTTTCCCCTATCAGACAAAGGATGGATAGACATATTCGCAAACAACGGCTGTGAACTAATAAAAAAAGTTGGGTGTGAATTTTCTCCACTTTTGAGGATACTAAGATACATTAGATACGTTCTAACAAAGAAAAAGAATATAGATAAGAGTACAGGAAGAATAACTTTGAGCAAATTTGAGTTACTTATTATGAGAGTAGTTATCCTGTTATCTTATCCCATAGAAGAAGTTTGCGTCAGTATTACACCGGCTAAGTACGCCAGACATGGAGGCTATCTTTTTAAAAAGTTGAGCAAACGGAAGAAGGAATTCTAACAAAAGGTAGATGAAGCGAGATTAGATTTTACAGATAGATACTTGCAAATATTATGTCCAAGGTCCAAATCACAACAGTTATTACAAGGTACTCCGAGCCCGATCATATAGTGAGAGACTGTCTAAACTCATTAAAATTGCAGCGTAATGTCAAAGGAGACGTACTCTTCTTAGACCAAAAGGAATCCAGAGAAATTAAGGATTGGCTAAAAACACAAAATACAGAAAATGTAAGGTTTCAGTATATAAGTATTGAACCGAGGTCACTGTCGTACGCAAGAAATCAGGGCACCAAACTAGCAAGTGGTAACTTAGTCGCATTCAGTGATCCAGATTGTGTCCTTAAGCCTAACTGGATGGAAGAACTCATAACAACTTTTAGAAAATTTAATGCTTCAATAGTAGGAACGAAAATCACTCCTGTTTGGGGTGCGGAAACTAGCTGGTATCACAAATCAAAAGTGATCCAGGAATTCTACGCTTTGCTCGATTTATCCCAGAATTACAAATTGGTAAGTAAGGTTATAGGAGCAAGTTTCGCCCTGGATAAGAATAAAATTAAATCCTCTCCATATTTTGATGAAGGGCTTGGAAGGAAAGAGGGGATGTTTCTAGGTGGTGAAGAAACAGACTTATGTAAAAGGGTTGTGACTAGTGGGGGGATCGTAGCTTATACTGCAAATACCCAAGCTCTACATAAAATTCCCAAAGAAAGAATGAACCTCAAGTGGTTGTTTAAGATGGCTTATTTTGGCGGTATAACTAGGGCGATGAGGGGTGGTAAAGTCGAAACCTTTACCACAAGTTATAACCTTAGAGATAAGGCTGCCATAAGCCTCGTATTACCCTTCTTTGCTTATGGTTATTTTAAAACTAAAATCAAAATCAGCTGATTTTTAGAAATCAATTTGATGACCAAACCATAGTATAAGCAAGTGCAACTTAGTAATATGAGTTCTCTAGTAAGCCTGATGTCAAAAAGAATTTTCATTTTGTTACCATTCTTTGTATTCGGAGGATTTTTGATAGCTTATACCACCATTTCAGCCCAAATCCCTGTTGATGGAGACGGTGGATTTCATGCGGGTGTTGTTGAATATATAGCCAAAAACGGAACACTAACCGACGTACATCCATATGTTCTGGTAGACCGATACGAACACCTCCCACTCTTTTACCCAAAACTTTTTTACGTAGAAATGGCTTCTCTATTCACGTTGTTAGGAGATACAACTTTAAAAGCTGTTGTTCCAACAATCGGTATATTTATTGCTATCTTCATCTTTCTTGTGTCCAGAAGAATTTCAACTAGCAAAGCCGTGCCAATAATTACCAGCTTGGTTGCTCTATCAAGCTTTGGTCTAATAACAAACTCGGTTGATATGTTCCGTATGGAAACAATGGTCATACTGTTGGGCTTAGCTTCCATCTATTGTTTTTACATGTTTACTCAAGTAAGATCACTCAATTGGTTTGTATGTTCAGTTATTTTTTTGGCAGCTTGTATTTCTACAAAACAACAAGCGTACATTATTCTCCCGATTTTTCCAATAATAGCAATTAATAAATTACATACTGCTTTTAAAACTAAGTTGTTTTACACCATAATATTATTTTTCTTTAGCTTTCTTTTAGCTGCACCAATCCTGACTAATCAGTTCCTAGGCACTGGTACACTTTTTTATCCAGGCGTTCCGTTTATTAACTCCATTGAGCGTCTCACCACTAGTGCTTTAGATATTATAGGACATGAGACGGGTGAAGGTTGGAAAAGGTATGCATTTGAATCGGACAGAGGTCAGAATTTAAAAATAAAATTTAGTAACCCCGCAAATCACCTCTCATTTCTAAATCCCTTTAGTACTCTCACTACAAAACCATTCTCGGCGGGTATAAACATACTTCTCATACTTGGATGCTTTATTCTAATTATGAAAGGAAATTTATTTATAGTTATATTTCTCGTTATACAACAACTTCTACTCCACAAATTCCCTATTGAGAGATATTACATCCTCAGTCAGATTCTAGCGTCAATGATAATAGGCGTCAGCTTTGAATTCTTTTTTCGATTTCAAAAATTAAAATTCATTAATGCTCTTATACTAAGCTTTATTCTAATTGGGGTCATCTCATCAACAGTGTACACACTCTCATCATCTTCTTCCATTCCAGATTATTCGTACGGAAGGCATTACCCGAACAGGCTAAAAGCAACAATTGAATCCGGTAGGTGGTTGGAGAAAAACTCACCTAAAAACGCAACAGTTATTACACCTCGTGCTTACTTAGACTCCTATTATGCAAAGCGAGATAGCCTTTGGTTAAACCAGTTGGGGGGTGAAGAAATTTATGAAGCCTTCTTAAACAACGATGTCAACAAAATCTACACAATTTCCAAGAGCTATCCAAGTAGTTACATTCTATTGCCTGAGTTCTGGATTGTTAACGGTTCTGCTGACGGTATGTGGATTCCTTTTATCGAAAGGGAAACAGTCAACAAGATTAAGGAAAGAAATGATTACTTTGAGCCAGTTTACGATGATGGCCTAGTAAGCATTTTCAAAGTTAAATGATAAAAATTTAACAGTATAACCGACAGGGAATTTTAGATATATAAATTTGTTATGATAACAGAAACATATAAAGGTACATCTTACTTATTACTCTCTTCTTTATTTTTTATTGCTTCTGGTTACTTGATAAACATATTTCTTGGAAGAAGGCTAGGACCAGAGTTGTACGGTGTCTATGGTGTTGTAATCGCCTTTTGGAGCGGGGTGAACCTTATTCTTACAGCAGGGCTTCCGCAAGCTGTTTCCAAATTCGTCTCGGAAGATGAAAAAAACGCAGAAAGCATCCTTAAAAGCGCCATTAATCTTCAGGCTATCGGAGTTCTTATAATCGGAGTGATTTATTATCTACTTGCAGAAACCGTCGCATCGGCCTTCAAAGACCCGACGCTAATACCTTATTTAAAACTCTCATCATTTATCTTTCCTTTTTACAGCTTCTATTCCATTTACACCAGCTATTACAACGGCCTTCACGCATTTAAAAAGCAATCTTTCATGACCATCATTTATTCACTAGCTAAACTGGTTTCAATAATCGGCCTGTCAATTAACTTTAAACTTTATGGAGCAATCTTTGGCTTTATCATTGCTCCGACTGTCGCATTACTCACCGGCTTTCACTTCCCAAAAACCGTAACACACCAAATCTTTCCATATAAAAAGTTACTTCTTTTTTCTCTACCTCTTATCGGCTTCACTGTTTTTGCAACACTTCAGCAATCTATTGATCTCTTTTTAGTTAAAGCTCTAATCCATTCAGGTGAATCGGCCGGTTTCTACACAGCAGTTCAAAATATCTCTAAAATCCCCTTATTTGCCTTAAGCGCTTTCTCGCTTGTGTTATTTCCAACCATTTCAAGAAGCGTTGCCCAAAATCAGCATGAGAAAGCCACAGCTTTAATTCAACACTCCCTAAGGCTCGTTTTGCTGGTGCTCACCCCTGGCATACTTTTAATATCGGCAACAAGCAAAGAACTTGTAACCTTACTTTTTTCCAAAACTTATCTTCCCGCCGCCTATCCTCTCTCAATCTTAATAATCGGTTTTGGCTTCTTAACCCTTTCACACATCCTCTCAAATATCTTAAGCGGCAGCGGCTCTCCTAAAACTCCCCTTTATATTTCACTCATTGGAGCCTTTCTTAGCGGGTTTTTTTGCTATCTACTCATTCCAGAATTCGGTTTGGTAGGGGCTGCTCTTGCAAGCACCCTGGCAAGCGGTATCGGATTCCTCCTCTTAGCGCTACTCGTTTACAAAAAATTTAAAGTCTTCACTTCTTTTACAAGCTTTGGAAAAGTGCTTCTTGCTTCATCTATAGTCTTTTTCATCACCAAGGCTATAAACCCCTCGCCGCTAAAACTTATTCTTCTTTATCCGCTTATGTTTACAATTTATACAATAATACTTATCCTGGTGAAGGAAATCTCAAGACAAGACCTAAACTATTTAAAAGACGCGGTGTTTAAAAGAAAGCTATGACTGTCCATAAAAAGGCCATAAAACTTGCTGTCTTTGTGCTAACCGGGCTGTTGGGGCTTTATGTTGTAATTCAAAACATAAACCCATTCGGTAAGGTGGCCGCATACAGCCTCGCTACCAAGGGTTTGTCCCAGCTTTCCCCTAAAGATAGAGTTACACAACAAGACGGGGTCCAAAAGCAAACCGGAGATTTAATATACTTCACTACCGATTTTCCTACCGAGTTTGATGAAGCTAAAGTCACAATCACCTTTAAAAATTCAACCCCTAACCAGCAGATTCATTTAGGTTTTAAGGATGAAGAAAAATACCACTACCAGACAAAGCCCATTGATAATTCAAGTATTTCGGTTTTGGGGTGGAGCACAATCGGCGCAAACCCTGTGCTTTATCAAAAAAACAAAGTTTATGCAGATACTAACGAATTTCTTACTACTCCCCCAACAGACGCCATAATCGGACTTCTTAATTTTGACAGGAACAACTTCACAACTGAAAGCATTAGACTGAACGACTACAAACCAAGTGATACTTTAACCGTCATTTCTTCACCCTTAAGAGGAAATACCACAATGTATGTTTACCTAAAAGATGAACCCTTTAGAATGTGGATCAAAAAGCAGGATTTGAATTGGTACAAAGGGCCTGATCCCTTGACAATCAAAGTTTATGATTCAGCCGGAGATCTTGTTTACACCCAAACACAAGATGATGATGGCATTGCCGACGCTTCAAAAGAAGTATTGCCTGAAAAAGAGATCTACGTGGAAAACCCCGGCCCGGGCCAGCCCGAAGAGGGCGTCTATAAAATAATATTTGAAAGCCAGGACTTATTAATAAAAGAGATAAAAACAAATCTTCATAAAATAGTATTTGAAGGCCCGCTGTTTGCCGCCGGAAACAGCAAGGTTTACAAAGGGGCAGTAGAAAATATGGAGCCTCTAACTTTGTTTTCCAATGCTTTGCTTCTTAAGGCTCTTACTCTGCATAATGAGACCACCCAAAGTATTCGGCTCAATGACAGGGACTTCCCTCTTGTCAAAGCGCATACAACCGAGGTTATAACTCCAAAAATAGGTGAATTTACTTTGACAGCGCCAAAAAGTGACGTGATACTAAAGGGGATTGGGTATTTTGCCTTTACTAAAGAGCAATTTTTCCTCCCAACCTCATACCATTTTTTAAACATAGAGGAACCGTCGGATGTACAGTGGGCTGATTACATAATCTCAAATTACAAAGCTCCAAGAATAGAGGGAGACTGGAAAGTAGCTGAACAGACATTTGATCTTGCAAAAGCCGTGCCGGATAAGAATAAGCTTAGCTGGCTGATCAAATCCCCCAATCTAAAAGAGTCTTCAGGAAGCGTAGAAATCAAGGACATTGAAGTGACCTATACCAAAAAGCCGATGATTAAAAAGCTGTTCTAAGCGGCGCCGTCATTGACAGGAATGACATGGAAATAATTAATTTCTTGTATATCTTAACATCTTCAGTTTATATCCTATATCTTCCGGGATTAATGGTATCTTATGTGTTTTTTGAAAAAGGAAAAATAGATTTGATAGAAAGGATAGCTCTTTCATTTGCCCTTTCAATCTCCACTGTACCGCTTTTGGTCTTTTACTTAAACCTCCTCGGGGTTAAAATCACACGGGTTTCCGTTATACTGGATGTTCTTTTTATTATATTGGTTTCGGCAGTAGTCAGGTTTATAAAAAATGGGAAAAACACTAAAACTAATCTTTAAAGAATTATTTAACGCTTCTTTGTGCATCTATTTACTGGCGCTTTTGGCAGAGGTAGTGCGGGAAGGCATTATTACAAATGTTTTTAACCTCAATATTCTTTTGATGGTGGTGGTTGTGTTTGGAATTCTGACTACGCTATTTAAAGTTGAGGATGAAGACTTGGAGCAAATGGACAAGAAGTTTACCGAAAAAGATTTATACCTAACAATAATCCTAAGCCTGGGAGCAGGATTTTTAATTTACTATAAAACGGCATCGCTTGGCGTGATTTCGTACTTTATCTCTGCAGGTACAGCCGTTTTAATAATCCTCTTAACTACACTTATCTTCACCTCGGAAAATTAACCACTAAAATAACGCAAAAGTAAGTGGAAGATATACCCGAAGTAAAAGAGCCTGTCCTTAAGAGTTTATATTATGGGTGGGGTTGCACTGACCCTGGAGGCCCAGAGTGACAGTGGTTTTTGTCGCCGAAGCCCCAGCCGGGTTTACAGCCGTTGGCATCGACCTTCCCACCTCTCGCAGCGAAGACTCCCTGGGTCAGGAGCAGGAACGCTGCTGAAATTAGTACTATGACAGATACTGCTTTTAGTACCATAGGTATATTATGTTATTCTTTTTAGATACCCTTGTCAACATTTTTTAAGGAAAATTAACTGTTACTTTGCAACATTGATAGATAAACAATTAGAATATAACCTGTGACAGAACTACAACAAGGTGAATATCTAGAACCCAACATTGAATTTGCCCATAAAATTGGATTATCTTTAAATCAACTAATCGATGCAGGCGTACTTTCTGCAAAAGATGTGTCAGTTGCGCCTCCCGAAGCTTTTTTTGAATTTGCTCAGCGATACCAAAAGAAAAGTAAAGATGGGTTTCTTTCGGAGGAAGACAATGAGAAAGTAAGAACTCTCTTCAGCTCTGAATATCTGTCTGAAGAGACAGGCCCAAATAGAGAACAAATCATAAGCTTGACGAGAGAATTCTTAAAACACGAACAGCAAACCGGATTGAAAATTGCAGGAATCGTTCTATTTGGAAGCAGAATGGACCCCAATAAAAAACCAAGGCCGGATAGCGATATAGATATGTTATTGGTACTGGACATGTCTCAAAACCAGTTATTTTATGAACTTAGACTTTTGAACCAACCGCCGGATCTAGATGATGAAACCCCAAGACACATGCAATTTACACGTGAAGATTCTTATTATGCCGATTTAAGTACTTCTTGGAGAAACTTTTGTCTTCATAGTAACCAAGCAGAGGCTACTGAATTAACCCCTCGCACAGGCGGTTTAACAAATGTAGAACTATTTACTGAGGAGCTTAAGCTCCAAGACCACTTGCCTTTTTGGGGATATTTTCCCCAAGCCGTTTATTTTGTAGGAAACGTGGACAATGTTTCCGAAACAGAGGTGAACGACCGTATTCAAAACATATTAAACTCTCAAGAAGCAAGCAGATTCAAGCAAGAACTGCTGGATAGAATAAAATCCGAGCTGATAAAATAATCTACAACTTCGTTCAGCAAACTCTCAGAATTACTATTTAGACTTCTCTTCATAGTATCAAATTAAAGGAAGAAATATGGAAAAACAAAACGTATTAACTTCACTCCTGATACTCGGGGTAACGGGAGTCTTTGTGTACGCACTGTCAGGCAGTGCTTACGCTCAAAGTAACGGCCAGTACTCGCCTCTTATCCAAAGGCTGATTGAAAAGTTTAATCTAAATAAAACGGACGTAGATAAGATAGTCCAGGAGTTTCGCACCGAAAGACAAACTGAAATGAGAAAGAGCCATGAAGAAAGGCTTAATCAGGCGGTTAAAGATGGAAAACTCACAAATGAGCAGAAGAATAAGATCCTCTCAAAGTTTGATGAGTTTAAAAACAAAAGAGATGAGTTTGCAAACCTTACACCTGAAGAAAGACAAAAGAAAATGCAGGAGCACAAAGAAGAGCTTGAAAAATGGGCCGAAGAAAATGACATAGACGAAAGCTACATCTTTGGCTTTGGGCGGAGGTTTCACAAAGGTTTTGCTAAAGGATTTAGATTCGGGCAGGGTCTTTAAATCCCTCAAAACCCATAACACACATAGGAGCCTCTTCATAGGGGCTCCTTGCGTTCTCAGCAAATTCTCAGCTAATAATCTATAATCTCTCCCGTATGAGAGTACTGATTGTAGAAGATGAGCACAAGATAGCTCAAGCAATCAAAAAGGGCCTTGAGCAGGAAACATTCTCGGTAGATCTTGCTTACAACGGAAATGATGCTTACGACTTGGCCGCAGCCGAAAGTTATGACGCGATTATTTTAGATCTCATGCTTCCCGGAATGAACGGCCTTGAAGTTTGTAAAAAGCTTCGAGAAGAAAAAAATCACACTCCAATACTTATGCTTACTGCAAAAAGCGAACTGGAAGATAAGATAGCAGGTTTAAATACCGGGGCTGACGACTACCTTACAAAACCTTTTGCATTTGAAGAACTGCTTGCAAGGCTAAGGGCGCTTCTAAGACGCCCGCAAACAGCTTTAAAAAATGAGCTCATCTGCGGCGACTTAACCCTTAATACCCAGACTTATAACGTTACCAGAAACAAAAAAACAATTAACCTATCCAAAAAGGAATATGCCCTCCTTGAATACCTGATGAGAAATAAAGGCAGGGTGTTAACTAAAGATCAAATCATTTCCCATGTATGGGATTACAACTCAAACGTTCTTCTTAACACGGTGGAGCAATACATCGGCTACTTAAGAAAGAAAATAGACAGAAACTTCCCAAGTAAAAAGAGCCTGATACATACTGTGAGAGGGTTTGGTTATAAGATTTCGGAAGAAAATGTTTAAATCAGCGCGAATAAAATTAACTCTTTGGTACCTGGCAATAATAATGCTCATTACTCTAGCGTTCAGTTCATTTGTGTATATTGGTGTTGACAGAGCAACGCGCCACGCACTTGAAGGGCAAAGAAGAAGGTTTGAGAGGCGCTTCACCCAGCTGAACACACCCTTCGGATTTCCTCGCGGAACCCCAATGCTAGATGCGGAAACACTTGCAGAAATACGAAGCAGAACTTTAGCAACGCTTTTAGTAATTAATGGCGCAGTACTTATTATTTCGGCAACTTCAGGTTACTTCCTAGCCGGCAGAACCTTAAAACCCATTGAGGAGATGGTGGAGAGACAAAAAAGGTTTATATCGGATGCTGCCCATGAAATTAAAACTCCCCTAACCTCTATGAAAACGGGGCTTGAAGTAACATTAAGAAGCGAAAGCCTTACAGTAAAAGAAGCAAAAAAAGCGTTGGGAAGTGCAATTGAAGAAGTAGACAAATTGCACAAATTTACCGGCAAACTCTTAAAGCAAAGCAGATACCAAAATGGAAACAACGCTAAAAAAGAAACCGTTAATTTACAAGAAGTTCTAGCACATGTAGTAAAGAAACTAAAACCGCAGGCAGATAAAAGGGGTGAGGTTTTGGTTCTCACTGGAACGGATTTGAAAATAACGGGCGATAAAGATGAGTTGGAAGAGCTTTTCATAAACCTGATTGAAAACTCCATAAAATACAACAAGGCAAATAAACCGGTTACCATTTCTTTAAGTTCAGAAAAGAATTATGCGAAAGTCTCTATTGAAGATTTTGGAAAAGGGATACCCGAGGAAGATTTACCACATATTTTTGAACCATTTTACCGAGCGGATAAATCAAGAAAAGATTCCCAGCATGAAGGCTATGGGCTCGGTTTGACAATAGCTAAAGAAATAGTAGAAAGACATCATGGTGAAATCTTAGTTGTAAGTAAGAAAAATAATGGCGCTAAATTCACCGTAAAACTGCCTCTCAGTAATTTCTCAGTATAATTTTTTAGTTTTTAAGCCGTGGAAAAAATAGTAAACTTTCTAAAAAAGCATAAACTCCTTACTGCTACTCTCTTAATTGCGTTAGCTATTTTTGCAGGTAGAAAACTTCTTAGCCGAGGGAGCGAAACTAAAAAAGAGGAGCAAACCATAACGGCGAAGGTAGGAAAGGGGAATGTTACCTCAAGCATAAGTGCCTCAGGCAAGGTAGCAACCGCCAACTACTTATCCGTCACAACAAGCGTAAATGGGATAGTTAGGGAGGTTTTTGTGAAAGAGGGAGATGATGTAGAAACCGGACAAAAAATAATGGAGTTAACCTTAGACTCTGAAGGAGAGAGAAGCAGGATAAGCTCATATAACACTTATCTTCAAACCCTCCACTCTTTGCATACCGCGGAAAAATCTTTAGTTACTCTTGAAGCTAACGTCTTTAAAGAAGAGGAAGATTTTGAAGATGTTCAGGAAACCACGTCGTACCAAACAAGTGCTGAAAGAGTTGCTTTTAAAACTGCCGAAGCGGAACACCTGACGGCAAAAAACAACCTGGAACTTAAAAAAGAAGAAATTCAAAGATTAAAGGTTTCTTTAAGCGGGGCCTGGCTTGATTACCAGCTCCAATCCCCCGTTATAACTGCTCCCACCAACGGTGTGATTGCAAGCGTTCTTGCGGTCGACGGAGCAAAGATAGAAAACTCGGTGTCGGAAAGATCAACTCAGACTGTAGCCGCTATTAAAAAACCCGGCGCTCCCATTGCCACCTTAAATGTGGGTGAAATTGACATCAACAATGTGAAGGTGGGTCAGAAGGTTAACTTAACTCTTAACAGCATTTCGGGAAAGGTCTTGGTTGGAGCTGTCGCGGGAATAGATAAGATAGGAACTTCGGAAAGCGGCGTTTCAAATTACCCGGTAACCGTAAAATTTGACAAGGAATCTGATCTGGTCCTTCCAAACATGACAGTAACAGCCGAGATAGTGAAGGATGAAAAACAAGGTGTTTTGTATGTTCCCACAGCATCAATTCAGGTGAGAAGAGGCAAAAGCACCGTAAACGTAATGCGAAACGGGCAAAGAGAGGAAGTTGAAGTTCAAACCGGAATATCCGACGCAGATAACACGGAGATTATTTCGGGTCTTTCGGAGGGAGAAGAGGTTGTAGTTAATACTTTGCCCACCGAAGGCTTTACAAGCGGGCAGAATCAAGGCCAGTTTAGAGGCGGTGGAGGATTTAGAGGTTTTTAAAAGCCTATGCTTGAAGCCAGAAACATCTCAAAAATTTATGAAAACGGAGGGGTAAGAACAGAAGCACTTTCCGATATTTCCTTTAAAGTGGAGAAAGGTGAGTTTATTGCCATTATCGGCCCTTCGGGGTCGGGAAAATCAACATTAATGCATATTCTCGGAGCTTTAGATCTTCCTACATCCGGAAAATACATTTTAAACGGGAGAAATGTTGAAGCTACAAGTGATGACGTTCTCGCTGAAATCAGGAATAAGGAAATAGGATTTATCTTTCAGTCTTTTAACCTTTTACCAAGAATGTCGGCGCTGAAGAATGTTTTATTACCTATGGCATACGCTGGCGTTCCGAAAAATCAAAGACTAGCTAAAGCCAAGGAAGTATTAAAAGTAGTCGGGCTTGAGGATAAAATGGAGAATGCCCCAAACCAGCTTTCCGGAGGTCAAAAACAGCGGGTTGCCATCGCGCGCGCTCTTACCATGGAACCAAGCATTTTGCTCGCCGACGAACCAACCGGGAATTTACCTAGTCATCAAAGTGATGAGATAATAGATGTCTTTGAGGGGCTTAACAAAAAAGGCCATACAATTGTGATAATTACCCACAACGAATCCATAGCAAAAAAGACTAAAAGGATAATAACCCTTGTTGACGGAAAAATAGTTTCCGATGAGCCTAACATATGACTTTGATAGAAATTTTTGAAGAAAGCATAAGCGTATTAAGAACCAATAAAATGAGAACGGCTCTCTCTACGCTTGGAATCATTATCGGGATCGGCTCTGTAATTACGCTTATGACTTTGGGGCAAGCCAGCCAGCAAAGTGTTAGATCCCGAATCCAATCTTTAGGGGCAAATCTTCTAACGGTGCGTCCCGGTTCTTCCCAGCAAGGATTTTTATTCGGAGGCCAGGGAAGCAACACCACATTAAGATATGAGGATGCATTAGCAATTCAAAACTCACAAAGAGTAAATACAATTGACAGCGTTGCCGCCGAATATTCCTCAAGGACACAGATTTCTAGTGATAAAGGTAACACAAACGCTTCAGTAGCGGGAATTGCGGGAAATTATTTTGAATTAAGAAATATTACTTTAAGTGTCGGTTCTGAAATCACGGAAGAACATAACCAGATCACGGCAAAAACCGCAGTCCTTGGGCCGGAAATTTCAACTGAGTTATTCGGAGAGGGAGTTAATCCAGTTGGGGAAACCATTAACATTAACGGACAAGCGTTTTCTGTAATAGGCGTCACAAAATCCAAAGGAGGAAACCTGGATGACATGATTTTTGTCCCTTTGCAAACTGCGCAGAAAATCCTTTTTGGGGTTTCACACGTGAGCACAGTATACGTAGGAGCAAAGAGTGAAGATGGGATGGAAGCCGCCCGAAACCAGTTGGGCTACCTGCTTTTGGAAAGGCACAGGAAGACTAGCCCCGAGGAAGCCGACTTTTCCATCTTCTCCCAGGAGGACCTTCTTGAAACCGCAAGTGAGGTAACGGCAACCTTTACAGCTCTTTTAACGGGAATTGCGGCCATCTCCTTGATTGTTGGGGGAATTGGAATTATGAATATAATGCTTGTTACCGTAACTGAAAGGACTACAGAGATAGGCCTACGAAAAGCTCTTGGGGCAAAGCGGAAAACCATTATCACGCAATTTTTAATGGAATCTGTGGTTTTAACAATAAGTGGGGGAATTATCGGAGTGTCATTGGGGCTTATCGCGTCACACTTTTTAACCAAACGCTTTTCACTTCCTTCCATAATCTCCTGGGAGTCCGTTGGTCTTGCCGTAATTGTGTCATCTGTTATTGGAATAGTTTTTGGGTTGTACCCGGCTTACAAAGCCTCCAAACTCCAGCCTATTGAGGCCTTAAGATACGAGTAAGGTCAATCGGCAATTTGGTATAATAAGTTAGTTAGTATATGAACCAGAAATACATAGTTGTAGTTGTAATCACTTTAATTTTACTTGGAGGGGTTGGCGGGTGGTTTCTTCTTAATAGTGAAAAGCCTCTAAAAGAGAAACTCCAAATAACTTCAACTCAAACACCCACGCCTGAAGTTTCAGTAATGGAAAAGCCTGATGAAGAAAGTGCTAATAAAGCAAGTAAAATTGTTATTCCAAAGGCCGACAGTCTAAACTATGATCCTGTAATTAATCCATCTGATTTTGTTTCAAAAGTAGACAATAAATATTTTTCCCTTGAGCCCGGAAAAACACTTGTTTACGAAGGTGTAGAGGATGGTGAGCCGGTTAGACAAGAGGTTACTGTAACAAATGAAGCAAAAGAAATTCTTGGCGTAAAGGTCGTTGTCGTTAGAGATAAAGTCTTTATAGATAGCGAGCTTGCTGAAGACACAAAGGACTGGTACGCACAGGACAAGGATGGAAATGTATGGTATTTCGGGGAAGACACGGCGGAATATGATGAAGGTAAAGTTGTCAGTAGAGCAGGATCCTGGGAGGCGGGTGTTAAAGGAGCAAAACCCGGAGTGATAATGACGGTTGATCCGAAGGTCGGTGACTCGTGGAGACAGGAATATTTTAAAGGCGAAGCTGAAGATGCTGCTGAAGTACTTTCCGTTAATGAGACTGTTAAAGTTAAAGCGGGGACTTTTAAAAACTGTGTAAAAACCAAAGACTGGAATGCCCTTGAACCTAACATTTCTGAAAATAAATATTACTGCGCGGGAAACGTTGTGTTATCAGTAGGAGTTCAGGGAAGCTCTGATAAAGTTGAACTCGTCACCTCCTCAATAAAATAATCTTCTAGATTCCCGCTTTCCGCCGCCTAAAATCGGATATAATATCAGTATTGCAACTAACTGGTTTAATATTAACCTGCAGAGAAGGGTAGTATGGTTCAAATATTAACTCCGGAAGACATCAGATTCGAAGGTATGGAACCTAATCCAAAAGTTTTAACTCCCGAAGACGAAAAAGAGGCAAAACCAGATAAGGTTTATTCAGTTACAAAAAGATATGGGGAGGTTGTTTCCACCTTAACACCCGGTTTTGAAAAAAACGTTAAAAAATATGAAGGCGTGTACGAAGTGCAGGTTCCCAATGAAATAACTGATGTTTGCAGAGAAATACACTCGTTAGGCGGTAGAGCCCTTTTAGTTGGAGGGAGCATAAGAGATGCTGTTATATCAAAGGAGATAGAGGAAATGGATTTAGAGCCAAAGGATTTTGACATAGAAGTTTATGGGCTGTCTCCTGAACAACTGCAGTTAATACTTATTACAAAATTCGGGAAAGAAAATTTAAATTTGGTTGGGGAATCTTTTAAAGTCTTGAAAGTAAAAATAGCGGGATGGGAGAAGCCTTTAGACTTTAGCATTCCGCGTCGAGATTCCAAAGTCGCAGCAGGGCATACGGGGTTCTTAATTGAAGGGGATCCGACCATGACCATAGACGAGGCTTCATTGAGGCGGGATCTGACAATCAATTCGGTAGCTTACGATCCGTTAACCCAAACATTATATGATGCTTACGGAGGTGTTGAGGACATAAGAAATAGGACCATAGAAGTTACCGACATTAACGCATTTCAGGAAGATCCCCTAAGAGTTATGCGCGTAATGCAGTTTGCCGCAAGGTTTGAGTTTAAGGTTTCGGATAGAACTAACGAAATCTGTAAAACGATGGTAGAAAGGGGAGATTTAAACCAACTTACCAGAGAAAGAATTTCGGAGGAAGTCACTAAGCTGCTAACTAAAGGTATTAGACCTTCAATTGGTTTAGAGGCTGCAAGAGAAATCGGGTTAGTTGAAAAGTACTGGCCGGAATTGCACGCTTTAACCGGGGTACTCCAAGAGGAAAAATGGCATCCCGAAGGAGATGTGTGGACACACACATTACAGGTAGTTGATGCGGCGGCTGAAATTGCTGACAGAGAAATAAAAGCAGGCAGGCTTAAAGAGGAGGAAAAACTAACTTTAGAATTAGCAGCTTTATGCCATGATTTTGGAAAACCTTCCACCACTAAGTTTATTGACGGAGCCTACAGAGCTCATGGTCACGAACCAGCAGGAGTAGAACCGGCAAGAAAGTTTATTGAGAGAATATTTGGTGACCCTAAAGCAAAAGGTATAACAGAGCTCACCAGAAAGGTTCTCCCTTTAGTTGCGGAACATCTTAAACCGATCGATCTTTGTGAAAATGAGGTTAAAAAAGGTATTAATCAGACCGCAGCTATAAAAGGGCTTGCCAGAAGGCTTGGTGAAGGCAGCAAAAAGGCCTATCCGGATGGAGGTAATACAAACATTTATATGCTCGCATTAGTTGCCGAAGCTGATCAGAGAGGAAGAAACAGAGAAGGAGGCGCACCCTTAGAAAGAGGCCAGGTCCCAAACCTAGAGGAATGGCAAAGCTGGATTCTAAATAGAGCAGAAGAGCTGCAAGTTGAAGAAAAAGGACAAGACAGACTTATTACCGGTGACATGCTGTTAAAGGAATTAAATTTACCAACCGGAGATATATCCATTGGACTCACTCTGGAAGCAGTGTATGCCGATCAAATTGATGGGGTTGTGAATACTGTTGAAGAAGCGCTTAAAGCGGGAAGAGCTTACTATGAAAAGTTTAAGGCTAAAGTTGCCAAAGAATCCGAAAACCAAAATAAGGACCCAAGACTAATTTGGTCGGAGGTTAGAAGGCTTGAAGACCCCCGCACCTACCTAGAAAGTAATTAAATGAAGGTCAGAATTTCATCATTTTCTTTTTGATTCTGCGTGTGGTACACATATAGCTATTCCAAGAAAAAGGAGCGGGACATGGTCCAATACAACCTGCATATACACTTAAGACATGTAAACCAGGAAGTCCACCTTCTAAAGATCAGACAGTACCTGATGGATAAGAGTACCCCCATTGAAGATCTTTATGGATCCTGGTTCAAGGTTAGGTTTTCCAGCGAGGGCGAAGTTACAGATTTCATAGCTTTCCTAAAAACCCTAGAGGGAGGCAATAGAACACACATTTCAGTACGCGCATACCACGGGACCAGAAAAGTTGATGAAATGTCACACTCGCTCTAAGACCGAACAGAACAACAGGCCTCTTAAGAGACTTAAGAGGCCGTTCGTTTTGCTATCCTTAATCGTAGGTGTAATCTATCCTTGAATGGCCAGCAAAATCAATAACAACAGGAAAATTTTACTCGGTTTAATTATTACATCCCTCGTTTCCTTCGTAATCCTTTGGACCGGAACGACAGAAAAAAGACAAGGAACACTTAAAATCTACGATAAAAATGGAGTTCTTCTTTTTGAAGAAGTCGGGGATTTTGGGAGTAACCTTCACATAAAATCAACCGATATTCCGCAAAATCTCAAAGACGCGGTTATTGCAACTGAAGACGCTACATTTTTTAAAAACCCCGGATTTGATCTTATCGCCATTATAAGATCGTTTTATCTTAATCTTCTCAATAAAAAAATAGTATCGGGGGCAAGCACAATCACACAACAATATGTGAGAATGGCGGTATTTAACACCGAGGATGCACAAAAAAGAAGTTACATTGGAAAGGTAAGAGAAATCTTAACAGCGGCGAAGCTTTCACTCTTTTTAAGTAAAGAAGAAATCCTTTTAAGATACCTTAACTCCGTTTACCTTGGAAATGGAAGTTATGGAGTGGAATCTGCTTCAAGAAAATACTTTAAAAAAAGTGTCAGTTCACTCTCACTCGCCGAGGCGGCGTTTCTTTCGGGCATGATTGCCTCTCCCTCAAAATATAATCCGTACACAAACTTTAAAGAGGCAAAACAAAGGCAGGAATACGTTTTAGATTTAATGCTTAAGGAAAACTTTATAAATGAAGAACAGTTAAAAAAAGCGAAGGAAGAAGTTTTATATATATTTCCTGATGAAAGTTTTATAAGAGCCCCGCACTTCGTCTCTTACATCAAGGATGAATTGGCAAAATTTAATATAAATTCAAGCGGAGGTATTAAGGTATTTACAACCCTTGATTATTTTAAGTATGAAAGGGCAAGAGAAATTTCAAACCTCTGGGTAAATAAACTTGGAAGTGAACATAACTTAACAAACGCTTCTATTGTAATGCTTGATAATAACACCGGAGCGATAGAAGTAATGCTCGGGGGAGTAAATTATTTTGACGGTAAATCAGGCGGGGAGTCAAACATGGCTGTTGCCAAAAGACAGCCGGGATCTGCAATAAAGCCCATAACTTATTTTGCCGCTTTTATGCAAGGTTTTACTCCGGCAACTCCCATTGAAGACATCCAAAAAGTTTACCCCACAAAAACAGGTGAAGGATTTACTCCAAGAAATTATGACAACAAATTTCACGGAACCGTTCTTGTAAGGGAAGCTTTAGCCTCTTCCTTAAATGTTCCCGCTGTTGAAGTGCTTCACAGAATTGGAATAAGTAAATTCCTTGAAACCGCAAAAGCACTTGGAATAACAACCTTTAAAAGAACTGATAAGTATGATCTCGCCATAACTTTAGGCGGCGGGGAGATAACTCTTCTTGAGTTGTCAAACGCTTATGCCTCATTTGCCAGAGGGGGGAAGTTTTTGCCGACTTATTCAATTGAAAAAGTTGAAACAGACGATGGGAAAATAATCCATCAGCAAAAACCGCCGGAAGGGGACAAAGTTTATGGAGAACACGGTGAAAAAGCATCTTATTTAATAAATGACATACTGTCTGATCCGAAAGCAAGAATGCTTGGATTTAGCGAAAAAAACCCGCTTGTACTTTCTCACAAAGCGGCAGTTAAGACAGGAACCACAACGGACTGGCATGATATCTGGGCTATTGGATATACGCCTGATTACACAGTTGGGGTGTGGGTGGGAAACAATGACAACACTCCGATGACAAAAGTAAGCGGGGTTACCGGAGCAGCCCCAATCTGGAACCAGTTTTTTGAGGAAGTGATAAAGGGAATGCCTGATAAAGAGTTTACAAAACCGGAAGGCATTATTACTAAATGGATTTGTAAAGATACCGGCTTACCCTTAAGCGGAGACTGCGATAAAAAAATAGAGGAGATCTTTGCCGCAGGGACAGAGCCTTCTACCTCCGGTGCTTCCAATACAAAACAAACAGAAAGTTTCATATCAATTTTAAATCCGAAAAATAAAGCGGTATTTTTACACGATAAAGATTTCAAAAGAAATACCCTTCAGCTTGAAGCAAGAGCCTCCGAAGACATAGTAGAAATTAAATGGTACATAAATGAAGGTCACACAGGCACTTCATCCACATACCCTTTTATCCTCACGATACAGCCCAATACAGGAAACTACTTACTTAAGGCGAAAGGGATAACAAAAGACAACAGGTTGGTTGAATCGGAAATTATTAGTTTTGAGGTTGTTGATGACAGATAAAATCAGGCGTACTATCAAATAAGGAGCAATGTTAACTGAAAAAATCCTAAAGTATAGAAGGTACATCAAATACCCGCTTCTTGGAGTGGGGTCATTTATACTCCTTTATTTGTGTGCAACAGTCCTCGTTAACTTCGTAAACGCTTTATACGCCTTAAGCTTCAAACTTCAGCCAAAAGGCTCACCTCTAGCTTTCCGGCAAATCCTTACATCCTTAACCGAAGCCTACGTATCTTTATCCATAACCTTAACTTTTATACTTTTTCTTCTCCACCCTCTTAAGTTTCTTGAAGGACTTAAGCTTCTTATAACAAGTCTGGTTCCGCAGCTTTACCAAAAAATAAAATCCGCTATTCCAATAGCAAAAGGAAAAGCCGTTATTTTTTTGAAAGCCTCCCCAAAGGAAAAATGGAGGCTTGCGAAAAAGCCTATTTTAATAACTGCTGTTGTGTTTATTCTTTTTAAAACACTTCCACTCCTAGCTCCTCCACAAGTAATTTATGTATCTCCTGAAACGGACTCCGTTGACATACCTCTTAACACACCAATTGAAATTACATTTGACAAAGAAATGAATAAAAAACTTTTTGAAAAAGCGCTTAAGATTAACCCTGAAGTCAAAGGTTCTTTTGAGTGGGAGGGAGGGCAAAAACTTATATTTAAACCTGATGAAAACTTCCAAAGAGGCCAAACTTACAATATAAAGCTTTCCGGAATTGTTCTTTCAAAATATTTCATCCCTCTTTTAAGATCTTTAAGTTTAAGTTTCACGACACTTGGAAACCCCAAAGTCATCGTTGCAAGCCCTCAAACTGAAAGCCTTGAAGATCTCTCACCAGTAACAGTCATCTTTGACAGGCAGATGATCCCTCTTACAACCATAGAAAACCAAAAACTTGAATATGTTCCGTTTACTATTGAGCCTGAAATAAAAGGAGAAGGCAGATGGCTTGGAACAACGGCTTATGAGTTTCGGCCGAGTGTTACTTATAAAAAGGGTACAGCCTACAAGGTTACGGTTGCAAAAGGAACTAAATCGGAGGACGGCGGGGAGCTTAAAGAAGACTACGTATGGGAATTTGTCGGGGGCATTCCAAGAATAGAAGCGTTTTCTCCCAGCCTTGGATACCAGCACACAAGCCCAAACCCCGAAATAATAGTAACTTTTAACCAAAAAATAGACATTACGTCCTTTCAAGAAAATCTGATTTTAAGCGATAATTTTGGAAATGAATTGCCTGGAACGGCTTACTATAACAAGTTGGATCCAAAAACTTTAATTTTTAAGCCGTATGAAACATTAAAAAGAAACGCTTCCTACCAGGTTTGGGTACTCAAAGGAACCAGGGGTGTTGAAGGCCCTGTGGGAACCGAAATAGATTACGGCTGGAGTTTTACCGTAGCCGACACACCGGGGATTATAAACACAACTCCCGCAAACGGAGAGACAAACTCCAAAGAAATGTATGGCTTAACCGTAATGTTTAAAACCCCCATGAGCCAGGAATCGTTAAGGAATGTAAGGATATCACCCTCTCCGGATGAGAAACCAAACGTTTATTTCAGCACCTATAATAATTCTTTAATTATAGACACCTTTCTAGCAAGATCCCAAAAATACACCGTGACAGTCCCCGGAAGCGCCACAGATCAGCACGGAACCCCTCTTGGAAAGGACTACACCTTCTCTTTCACAACGGCGCCTTATGATCCTTCAATTGCTCTTTTGCCCGGGGGATACTACTTTGCGGCTTTCAATCAGGAAATAACTCCAAGAATTGTATCAACAGTCACAAACGCATTTAAGGTTGATTACAGTGTTTATGAACTTCCTAAAAATGAACTTCTTTACTTATATAAACTCCAATACGATTATAGTTTTAGAACTTCGGTTTGCGGGAATGACTACAACTGCGGAAACTGGCAAAAATATGATACTTCCAAACTTAAGTTGATAAACAGATGGAGTCATGAGATAGATTCAGATAATAATGTCCCGGTAAATATAGTAACAAAAGTAACCGATCCAAACGGAAACAACTTGCCTCCCGGTACTTACTTTTTGGACGCAAGGATCCAGGACGGCTCACATGATAATCTCGTAATGCTAATTTCCCAGTCTTCCCTCACCGTTAAACAAAGTCCAGGCCAAATACTTGTATGGTCCGTGAACCAGTCTTCCGGGGAGCCTGTTTCAGACATGGAAATAGAAGCGTTAAATATGGAAGGTAAAAGTCTTGTAATGGGTAAAACCGACGCGAACGGCGTCTTTATTAAAGACGTTAATCTGGAAGCAGAGACAAGCGAAGGCAAAAGATCAAACCTTTTGATAATGGGAAAGAAAGGTTCGGATACGGTTATTTCCTCGGTGGCATGGGATAGCGGGATCACAACTTCCGACTTTGGTTTGCCAGGCTATTATTACTATGCACCCCAAACAGGTGAAACCTATAAACTTCATCTTGCGCTTGACAATCCTATTTATAGACCCGATCAAACCGTATATTTCAGGGGAGTAGTTAAAAAAGACAGCGATGGAAAATTTGAAGCTTTAAAACCCGGAGAGGTTGTATCAATTTCAGTTAAGGATGTTAATAATTCAGAAATATACACAACAAAAGTCCCTGTAAATTCCTTTGGATCTTTTAACGGTAGCTTTCCGTTAGGAAGCGAAGCGGCTCTTGGCTACTATTCAATTTCCGCTTCCTACCAAAAAAATTCCTTTGCTCAAAGCTTTCAAGTGGAAGAGTACAGAAAACCTGAATTCCTAATTAAAATTGAGCCCTCCAAAGATTCGTATATAAACGGCGAAGCGGTAAAAGTAAATATTAACGGCTCTTATTACTTCGGCGCTCCTATACCAAACACAACAGTTAACTGGAAAGTAAAAAGAGGAGGTTTTATTTTCACTTGGAATAAAGACTTAGGTTTTGATTTTTCAAATGATGACTCCTACCTTTACAGAAGGTGGTCATACTACGGCTATGATGGACCGGAGATGGAACTGGTAACTGAAGGAGAAGGTGTTACCGATGCCAGAGGAGATTTCATGGTGATAGTACCCATCAACATTGCAAAATACGGGGAATCACAACGAATTCAGGTTGAAGCTTCAATACAGGACCCAAGCAACCAGGTAATAGGAGGATCAAAAGAATTCACAATCCACATGGGAGAGTATTACATAGGACTAAAGCCTCTTAACTATGTAAACACTCCAAATCAAAATGCCGGCTTTGAGGTTGTTACGGTAGATAAAAACGGAAATGAAATAGGTGACAAAGATATTAATGTTTCCATATATAAAAGGACATGGACCTCAATTAAAGAAAAAGATCCAGAAGACGGGCAGTTTTACTGGGTCAGTAAGCCAAACGATAAGCTAGTGGAAACTAAAAAAGTAAAAACCGATGCCTATGGCAAAGCACAGTCTTCTTTTGTTCCTAAAGAAGGCGGGGTTTATAGGATTGTTGCAGATGCAAGCGACAAGCTTGGGAATAAGATAAAGTCGGCAAGCTATGTGTGGGTGTATGGAGAAGGATTTGAGGGAATGAAGGAAAATAACGACAGAATTTCCATAGTCACAGACAAAAAAGAATATTTTGCGGGCGAAGATGTTTCAGTTTTTGCGGCGTCTCCTTATAACAAACCTTATAAATCCCTCTTCACTGTTGAAAGAGGAAAAGTCATTGATTACTTTATTTCTGAAACCGGAGGGGATGCTAAAAACTTAAGTATAAAAATTAAAGATTCTTACACTCCTAATGTCTTTATCGGTGTAGTTGTACCAAAGGGTGGAAGTACAGTTAAAGATCCCCCGGAATTTAAAATGGGGTATGCGCAAATCATGGTTACGGATAAGAAAAACAAGCTTACCCTTGAAATAAAAACGGACAAGGAAACCTATCTTCCTGGGGAAACTATGAAAGCGGATATTTTAGTAAAGGATCTTTCCGGAAAAGGGAGGAAAGCCGAAATGCTTTTTGCGGCATCAGACAAGGCAATCTGGGATTTATCAAACGTTACATTTACCGACATATACACTAACTTTTATCAACCAAAATATAACAGCGTCTTAACATCCAACCTTCTTACTATCTCAATGGATAGAATTAACGCAAATACCGATCTTGGGGCTAAAGGCGGAAGCGGTGGCGGAGGAGCTGGAGGTCCTCTTTTTGAGACAAGCCGAAAAGACTTTCCAAAATCCGCTTATTGGAATCCAAACTTAACAACCGATGAAAACGGAAAGGCACATATTGAAGTAAAGCTTCCTGACAGCTTAACTACATGGAAGTTATTTGCAGTTTCAAACACGGACGGGGCAGGCTTTGGAGAAAGTTCAAAAGAGGTCATTGTCAGTAAAGACATAATTATAAGGCCATTCCTCCCAAGATTTTTATCAAACGGGGATAAAGCAAAGATGGGCGCCATAATACTTAACAGAACAGACAAAACTTTTAGCGGAACCGTTGAAGTAAAATCCGAAAATATAAGCATTAAAGAAAATACTGTAAAAAGCATCAGGATAAATGAAGGCGAGCAGGTAAAAATAGTATGGGACGCAACTGCTGTTGACGCAAAGGAAGCGAAGATAGGTTTTCAGGTAAAAGATTTGGAAAATAAAGTCAGGGACGCAATTGAGTCAACGCTTCCCATAGCCTCTTATTACACTCCTGAAACTGTAGCAGCCGCGGGCCTAATACCAAATATTAAAGATGAAAAAATATTAATCCCCGAGGACACAGTCTCAAACAGAGGGTCACTAAAAGTTACCCTTAGCCCAAGCCTTGGGGCATCGGAGCTTTTATCCGTAAATTATCTTTACGATTATCCGTATGAATGCGGTGAACAGCTGACAAGCAAACTTCTTTCGTTTCTGGAAATAGTAAAGGTGATGAAAGATGCAAACATTGAAAACCTTGAAACTATAAATAAAGGAAAACTTGAAGAAGCTATAAACAAAAAACTTCAGGATATATACAACTCTCAAAACCCCGACGGAGGATGGGGTTGGTGGGTCAGCGAATATAAAACAAGCGACACGTTTATAACTGCTTACACTTATTACATGCTACTTAGAGCAAAAGAGTATGGGTATGATGTCCCCGAAAATAGCGTGAAGAGAGCCGAAAACCTCTTATTAACCAGACTTTCACAGGCAAATATCAGAAACGTAAGAGAGCCGCTTTCAAACGACCTCCAAGCTTATGTTTTGTATGTGTTAAGGGATAAATCCAAACTTAGCGGGTACGCTTCAAACCTTTTTAACGTAAGGTTTAGTATGTCCATAGAAGGAAGAGCCAGACTTGCCATGGCATTAAGAGAAATACCCGGAAAAAGAGGAGACGCCCATAGACTTAAGAATGAGGTGCTAAGCCTAGTTAAAAAGACTGCAACAACCTCACACTGGGAGGAAAGATCCCCTAGCTATTACCTGATGGGCAGTGATACGGGAACAACGGCTACTGTAACGAAAATGCTCATTAAATTTAACAAGAACAACCCACTTATAGATGAATCCATAAGGTACATAGCAAACGCGCGAAAGAAAGGGTATTGGAACACAACAATCTCAACGGCATACGTTTTGGAAACCATCTCCGATTACATTAAATCAAGAAGAAACGCCAATCTTAATGAAACATACAACATTTCTCTTAATGATCAAAACAAAGCGGAGGGAAAGTTTGAAAAGAAAGATCTTTTAAAAGTTATGGTTCATGAGATAACTATGAATGATTTTAATAAAGGGTCAGAAAACACCTTGAGACTTGAAAGGAGAGGCAGTGGAAATCTTTACTATAACCTTGACCTTAAATACTACCTGCCGTTCACCGAAGTGAAGCCTGTTGAGCAGGGCTTTACCGTAATAAGGGAATTTATAGATAACAACGGGAAAATTTTAACGGGAGGTAAAATAAAGGAAGGGGAAGAATACTGGGTAAGACTAATCGTAGCTTCTCCCGCAAATAGACATCATGTGGTTTTAGAGGATCCCCTGCCCGCAGGCACCGAATCAATTAATGAAAGTCTTAAAAACACAGTAGCCTTAAGCCCTGAAAAGCCCAAAGTTAAAGCCAGAGGTGAGGTTAACCCATACAGCAATTATTACTTTTATCATAAAGAATTTAGAGACGATAGAACTGTTCTTTTTGCAGAATACCTTCCAAAGGGAGTATATGAGGTCATGTATAAAGTAAGATCAACAACTCCCGGCAATTATCACCATCCGCCCGCGCAGGCTTACGAAATGTACGCACCTGATATTCTCGGCCATTCATCAGGCGGTCTCCTAGAGGTCCTCCCCAGGTAAGCAGAATGATGCTGTAAGCCCTAAGTAAAGTAGTGGATGCAATTCTGACTGTAGTGTCATCCCCGCAAAAGCGGGGATCTCGCCGGATTTGCGCCGAACCCATCCGTGTGGTAAATTCCCTACGCTGGCGTGTAGATCCAGCCTTTATGCTATTTCCGTGGCTTCCGATATTTGATATTTTTAATATTAGGGCAAACTTTAAGAAGCCCATAGATATTGAGAGCGTTCAAACAAGAAATGACGACTTTACTCTTCTTATACCCATATTCAATGATATAAACAGGCTTACCAATGTAGACTTTCTTAAAAAATATAGGGACAAAGTTATACTTTGCACCACCACTAACGAAACTCCCGAATTCTTAAGTTCTTTAAAAAAACTGTGCGACAAATATGGGTTTAAAGCAACGTACTCTGATATAAACACGGGGAAAAAGAACCCCTGGACTATTTATAATAAAACTCTCCTTGCTCACGACGTAGTTTTAAGAGAAAGCATCTCCACTATAAGCTCAGAGTACGTAATATTCATGGATGGTGACACTTATGTGGATGGAGACCTGGAAGTTTTAACCGGCGCTCTGGAGGAGAAAGGGTATGACATTGCTTCAGTAAAAGTTCTCCCTTCAAAAAGGAAAACTCTCATAGAAAAACTCCAGGGTGTTGAGTATGACATTGCAATGCAGGCGAGATTAATATACCCATGGCTGACAAGCGGCGCGGGTATGGTTGCCAAAAGATCGATTATGGTGAGTACAATGAAAAATCACTCATTGTTTTTTGACGGAGGCGATATTGAAATAGGGGAGCTTTCCGACATGATGGGTTATAAAGTTGGTCATATACCAATGATTTTCTACACAGAGGTACCCCACACTGTTTCCGCCTGGATAAAACAGAGATTTTCATGGATGTGCGGAATGTTTCGACATTCCATCGTTAACATTGAGCATAACCTAAAACACCCTTTCCACTTCATTTACTACTCATTCATCATCTACTTTCTTCTTCCCTCCAAAATAATAGAAATTTTCAGGCACTGGTATCTCTTGCCTTTTATTATCCTTCTATACACTGTCATCACATACATAACCAACTGGAAAGTAAGAAGCAGATGGATGCTTTTATTTCCCTTTTATGCGCTGTTTCAGGTTTTGGTTCTTGTATGGTTTGGTGTATACAGGTACATTCAAACGATTTTCAGAAGCAAAAATATAGGAAGAATAAAAATGAAACACAACCCTAATAACATCTCATTCTTTCATCCTGAGTATGCGATAAACAATATTTCAAGTTATTTTATAGCTCTGTCCTCAACATTTCTCCTGATTATGGCTACAAACGGGTTTGCCCAAACATCCATTCTGGGAAGAAGATATGAAGCAACTGAACTTGCCCTTGAAATTACTGATTTTACAGCTTCCAAAACAGGGGAAACTCTCGCTTTCATATTTCCTGGGAAAGAAGAAGGCAGTGTGGCAGGATTTAAATCCGAAAGCTATGACGGAGTTTATGATATAAAAACAACGGGCAAAGATAATCTGCAGATTGCATCTGAAGCTATTGACCTTTTCGGCAAAGAGTACAATGTAAAACTCACACAAGAAATAAAGGATATAGCGATGAAAGAGCTAATAAATGATCCCGGTTTTCCTAAAATCTCACAAGAAAGTGAAAACGTGCAAATAGCTAAAGAACTTATAAAAAAACATATCACTTAACTTTATTTTGATATCACTTTATTATCTAAACTATGGAGAAAGAAAATCCGCTTCTTACATACATCATACTCTCGGCGTGTATTCTTTTTTTAATATTCTGGTATATGATAGATACCGACATTATTCCAAATATCACCACGGCTGAAACCAAACAACTAAATAAAACTAAAGTTATCGGCACCTGGCTTTGGAAAAACCCTGATGAAATATCAAAGGCAGGAACTTTAAAGCTTCTTGATTTTGCCGCTGAAAATGATATTAATACCGTTTACGTCAGTATTGATAAATATATCTATCTGCACGAGCTTAAAGAAGGAGATGAAAAAGATAAAAAACTTGAAAGTTTTAACTCCTCGGTCGGCTATTTCATCAGAGAGTCAAATAAAAGAGGGATTAAGGTTGAAGCTCTTATAGGAAATAACAGATGGTCCGAAGAAAATTTATCTTATATACCACAAGTTGTGTTGGAATATATTAAAGATTACAATAACCTAAACCCCGAAGCAAAATTTGCAGGACTTCAGCTTGACATAGAGTTTTACAACAAAGAAGGCCTGAAAGATCCGGTAAAAGAAGGCATGGAATTTCTAACACTTCTTAAAAATCTCACGGATAAAATAAAAGAGCTCAAAAGTGCTAAGGAAAATAAAGACTTTAGATTTGGAACTACAGTCCCTTTCTGGTTTGATGAAAAATCACAGTCAATTCCCATTGAGGGCGGCAGTGCTAAACCTATCCTCTATCATATCTTTGATATCTTAAATGAAACCGAGGATAGCTACATAGTTATTATGGCGTACAGAAACTTCACAAGCGGGTGGAACGGCTCAATATCCATTTCGGAAAAAGAGGTTGATTATTCCTCAAAAGAAAACCTAAAAGTTAAAGTAATAGTCGGACAGGAAACTGCGGAAAATGAAGTAAAAAAGATAACGTACTTTGGCAAATCCAAATCAAGCTTTCTTGCAAGTTTAAACAGAATTATTAAACACTTTGAGGGTTATTCCGGCTTTGAAGGGATCGCAATACACCATCTGGAAAGCTTTTCTAAAATGCGTTAATCTTAAAGTTAATTTATGGAAGAAAATAAATCTGAAAATCTGGAAGAAGCTGTTTTTGGGGGAGGGTGCTTTTGGTGCGTTGAAGCAACTTACCAAAGACTAAAGGGTATTTACTCCGTTGAGTCGGGATATTCAGGTGGTGAAACAGAAAACCCAAAGTATGAGGAGGTAAGCCGTGGAGACAGCGGACACGCCGAGGTAATCCTGATAAAGTTTAACCCCAGAGAGATTCCTTACAGAACTCTTCTTGATGTATTCTTTGATGTTCATGACCCAACAACCCTAAACAGGCAGGGAAATGACGTAGGGACGCAGTACAGATCTGTAATTTTTTACACAAATGAAAAGCAGATGCGTGAAGCCATGAAAAAGATTGAAGAATTAAACAAAGGCTCCGAACCTGGAAAGCCTATAACCACTTCTTTAGAACCATTCAGGGGATTTTACAAAGCCGAAAGTTACCATCAAAACTACTTTAACAATAATCCTGGTAACGCTTACTGCAGTATTGTAATCGTTCCTAAACTTAAAAAATTCAGAGAAAAGTACGCCTCCTTTTTAGATCCCCGATTAGATCGGGGATGACAGGTCCAAATTGTCATTCCTGTGAAAACAGGAATCTAGGATTAGATCCTGAATCAAGTTCAGGATGACATGAGTCTGGTCTAGAATGACAAAGAAGACACTACTTCTTCTCAATATGCTTCCAAAGCCAAATACCAACTAACACAAGGTCAAAAAGAACAATAGCCCACAACAAAACACCCAAAACAGGGCCAAGACCGTCCATCATGCCGGAGTATCCGTATCCTCCAAATCCCATCATTAACTGTCACCTCCTTTAAAGTTTATCTTCAATAAGCTTTTTAAACCCTTCATAATCCGGGGGAACTTTTATTTTCCTTCCATTTAGAAAAAAACTCGGGGTAGAAGTAACATAATACTTCTCTCCGCTCTTTAATTGTTCCTCAACCTTATCCTTAATTTCGAAAAGATCCATATCACTTTTAAATTTCTCCTCATCAAGGCCTAGAGATTTTGCATACTCTGTAAAAAGTTCTTTAGGTTCGGAGCTCAAAGCCCACTCATCCTGGGTTTCAAAAATCTTATCGTGCATTCCCCAAAACTCACTTTGTTTGCCCGCGGCTTCCGCCGCATAAGCGGAGACCCGTGAATTTAAATGCTGGCTTAAAGGAAAGTGCCTATAAGAAATAACGAGTTTGTCCGAAAAATCCTCCCCTAGCTTCTTAACAATCGGCTGGTAGTATTTACAGGCAGGGCATTGAAAATCGCTGTATTCAATAAGAATAACCTTTGCCTCTTTATTTCCTTTGACAAAGTCACTATCCGAGATCTTATCAACAGGGTAGGCCGTCACCACAGACGAATTTTTACTTTCCAATTTTAAAAGGTAAAATAAGCCAAGTACAAAAACAGCCACAGTGACTATTGAAATTACGATTATCGGCTTCTTATTCACGAAAGTATTATTGCATAAGAAAAAGCGAAAGAAAATATAAATCTAAAAGCAAAAGTAGCGTCTTTTTGCTTAATGGAATCCAAATTACTAAAGAAGGGAGAGGAATATAAGATACTCAAAAGTTTTAAGCTTAACTAGGGCCTTCTTGTTTTAGTTATTACTTTCGGGTATTATTTGTGTATGTCTCCCCTAGCGGACAGAATTCGCCCCACTTCATTAAAAGATTTTATAGGCCAGAAGCACATCCTTGATAAAGAAAAAATTCTCTATAAATCCATAAAAAGCGGGGACATTTTTTCCATGATTTTCTGGGGGCCTCCTGGAAGCGGCAAAACAACTCTTGCCAGGGTCATTGCCAATGAAATTAAATGCGACTACCTTGAATTTTCCGCTGTTAATGCAAAAATAGCCGAACTCAAAAAAATCTTTGAGGATGTAAGAAATAAAAGAAGAGCCGGACACAAAAAAGTAGTAGTTTTTGTTGATGAGATACATAGGTTTAACAAAGCACAGCAGGATTCTCTTCTTCCTTATGTTGAAACAGGAGACATAATTCTTATTGGAGCGACAACCGAAAACCCTTCTTTTGAAATTATATCGTATCTTCTTTCACGAACCAGAGTCTTCACCCTCAATCAACTTTCAAATGAGGAGTTAAAACAGATAGTTGACAGAGCGTTAAAAAATAAACAAATAGGCCTTGGAAATTATAAAGTGAAATTTAAAGATGACGCTTTGGATTACCTGATAGAAGGCTCAAACGGCGACTCAAGGATCATTCTTAACGCTTTAGAGGCGGGGGTTCACATAGCTTCAAACTCAAAGAAAGAGGTGGTGTTTAACAAAAAACTTGTTGAAGAAGCTCTTCAGAGAAGGTCTTTAATGTATGATAGAGTGGGAGAGGAGCATTACAATACAATTTCCGCTTTTATTAAATCCATGAGAGCATCTAATGCTGACGCGGCACTTTATTATCTTGCGAGAATGGTTGAAGCGGGTGAAGATCCACTCTTTATAGCAAGAAGAATGGTGATTTTTGCGTCCGAAGATATAGGCATGGCACAGCCGACGGCTTTGGTTGTGGCAAATGAAGTTTTTAAAGCCTGCGATACAATCGGATATCCCGAATGTCAGATAAATCTGGCGCATGGGGTAGTATATCTGGCTCTTGCCAAAAAAGACAGAACTGCATGTGACTCATACTTTAAAGCATTAAAAGATGTAAAGACTCTTGGAAATTTGCCAATACCGTTAAATATAAGAAACGCGCCTACTGATTTAATGAAAGAGCTTGGGTATGGAAAAGGATACGCACCTTATACAAAAGAAAGCCTTCTCCCCGAAAAGCTTAAAGGGAAAAGATATTACATTCAGAGAAAAGGTGAAGAACCAAAAAATTGATCTAAAACTCTACGATGTCATTCCCGCGAAAGCGAGAATCTATAAGACTTTCGGGTTAACCTTTATGATCCTGTCGTCTCCTTCATTAACGTCTCCCCTCCCATCTCTGTTGCTTGTTGTAAGATAAAAAAATCCGTCACTTCCCAAAGTCACGGTTCTTATCCTCCCGTATTTATTTTTGAAATGCTCTTTCAACACTACATTTCCATTACTAATCTTTGCTTCATATAATGCCTCACCTCTTAATCCGCCAAAAAATATACTCCCTTCATAAAAAAGAGCAGAAGCGGGCGCCCATGTATGATCGGGACCCGAATGAAGAAGCGGATTTTCCATATTTTCCTTCTTTTTATCTCCTTCAATTACAGGCCAGCCGTAATTTTTCCCTTTTTCTATTAAATTCAGCTCATCAAGACCAGATAAAGCGCCTGATCTCCCATGCTCCGTTGACCAAAGTCTTCCAGCATCATCCCACGTCAAGCCTTGAGGGTTTCTGTGCCCATATGAATAAACCAGATTATTAAAAGGGTTATCAAGGGGAGCTTTCCCTTCATCAGTCATTCTTAAAATCTTCCCCGCAAGAGAATTTGTATCCTGGGCCGAGTCCGAATTTGTTGCATCACCTACCGTCACATACAAATAACCGTCAGGCCCAAAAGCCATCCTTCCCCCGTCATGATAAATAGCTCCGGGAATACCACCTAAAATCACATTTCTATCTGAAAGGCTTCCGTCTTCGTATTTATACCGCTCAATTCTGTTTTCAAAACCTAAACCCTTTTTACTTGTAAGATATAAATAAAGATATCGGTTTTCTAAAAACTTCGGGTGGAGTACTAAACCTAAAAGCCCGCCCTCTCCGTAATGATTAACACCCGAAACTTTCACTTCCCCTTTTTCACTTCCATCCTTTGAAAATCTTTTCAAAACACCCGTTCTTTCCGTAACCAAAAGGTCACCGTCGGGAAGAAAAGCAATATCCCACGGTATTTCAAGATTCTTGGCAAATATTTCCTCGGCGGCAGGTGTCTCTTCCGCTACCTTTTCTTCTTTTTTAGGGATAACCTTCGTGCTCTCCTCCTCTTTTTGTGAAATTCTCAAATAAAGAAACAACAATGCAGTAAGTAAAATGAGAATAACAATTGAAGTAAGAGTAGCTTTTTTCATACTGTTTTATTTCTCAAGCCAGGTCCAGACGCCGTTCCAATCTTTAAGATCTTTAATCTCCGAAATCCTTTCAATCATTTTATGCGAAGCGGGGTCGGAATTCACACTCCCAAATAATTCCTCTGCTTTTTTAAAATCCCCTTTTTGATAATAGCTGAAAGCTTCTTCAAATACCTTTTTTAACTTTTCATTTTCTTCATTTTTCAAAAGAGGTTGGTATATTTTAACCGGTTTGCTCTTGCCTTTCACAATTACCTCATCAAGCATTCTGAAAATAACTTCGCCGTCAGCCGAAATACCCTCAAGCACCGACTCCGAGACAATAACACTCACTCCATATTTCTTAGTAAGCCCTTCAAGACGGGAGCCAAGATTAACATTATCTCCAAGAACTGTATAATCAAACCTTCTTCTACTGCCGACATTTCCCACAACCATAGTTCCGGTATTAAGACCAACCCCTATATGAAGATCCGAAAATCTTTCATCCTCGGTGGAAAGTTTCTTAAGTTTTTCATCCATTCTCACTGCTGTTTTTACGGCATTCATCTGATGGAGAAAGTCATCAAGAGGAGCGTTCCAAAAAGCCATGATGGCGTCACCTATAAACTTATCAATAGTCCCGTTATTTGAAAGAATAACCTCACACATATTATCAAGGTAATCATTTACAAGATTTATAAGTTCTTCCGGAGTCATTTTTTCAGACAACGTTGTAAAACCCCTGATATCTGAAAATAGTACAGTCATTACCTTTTGCTCTCCGCCAAGCTTCAAAGCCTCATGGTGCTCCACAAGTTTTTTTAAAAGAGGTGGGTTTACATACTGTGCGAAAGCCTTTTGAATAAATCTTTTTTCCCGGCTTTCAACCAGATATTTATAAGCTATAAAATATACATAAACTACGGCAAAAAGGATGTTAATCTGCACAAACGGGAAACTTACCCCGAAATCAAAAACAAAAAGTCCGATAAGATTAACTACAAGAAGCAAACCAAGAAATATAACAAACTCTAAAAGATCTTTTTTAATTCTTCTAAAGAGAAAAAGGAGCAGAAAGCTAAAGAGAAGAACTAAAGGGTATAAAACCCAGGGTGAGAGATCTTCCTGGAACCTCCCCTGCAGAAAAGAATTAACGACGTTGGCGTGGACTTCAATCCCCGGAATTCTCCTTCCAAAAACATCCGTAAAGTTATCATTTAAGTTGCTTTTCAAATCCACAGCAGTAGAGCCTACGAGCACAATCTTTCCGGAAAGTGCTCCCTTTTCAATCTTGCCGTTATAAAGATCGGAAAAACTTACGGTTTTAAAACGCAAGTCAGTGTAATTAAACTTCAGATCATTTTTATAAACTTTGGATCTGTCAAGCCTTACCAAGTTCCCACACTTATCCTGCTCTCGTGAACTTAAGTACTCTTTGACTATTTTAAAAGCAAAACTTGGCTCACATAAATCTCCCACTTTCCTGGTGCTTCCTATCCTTCTAATCTTTCCATCGCTGTCTTCCTCAAAGTTAATATAACCACTTTCAATCTCTCCACCCGCGAAAATACTTTTAAGGACATCTTCATCAACGAGTTTACTCGCAAGCACAAGAGGAAAGTTAATGTTTTTAAGCTTTTCCGAAAATACCTCATCTTTTTCCCTTTTCTCAAGAAACAAAACGTCAACACCTACAACTTTGGGCTTAGTTTCAATCAAGAAATCAAACGCCTTTGCAAAGACATCCCTGCCCCACGGCCATGCCCCGATTTCGGATAAGCTCTTATCGTCAATTCCCACTATTAAAATTTCATCTCTTGGTCTGATACTTCCCTGAAGGCGATCCAAAAACAAAGTGTTAATTTCGGAAAAGTAAGGAATTCTTAAAAACAAGGAAAATAAGGCAAGAAGCAAAAGCGCAAAGAGATAAAAGCGAAGGCTCTGGGTAAAATTATAATCGGAAAAAAGTCTTTTAAATAAGTTCATCTTATCGGCGACTTAAAAATTCTGTTAGGAGAAATGCTTTCGGTTGTCTCTTCTAACACTGAAGGACTTGACTCCTTTATACCCAAAACATCAGGATTTAAATTTCTTACAGACTCCTCCATTGAGATAAACTTCACAAATCTAAACCTTTCATCATCCGTAATTTCCCCATCCTCACACATATCCTTTATTACAGCTAAGAGTTTTAAAAAATATTCATATTGCTCATTTTTTATAGTCGAAAGATCAGAAAGTCTCTTTAGTTCCGAAGAATAATCCTTCTCTCCTCCGAAAGTTTTGCATACCCTATCATCAATAACCTTAAGGTTTTGAAGGGTAAAAATACTGTCAAGAAGTTCTTCCGAACTTTTTGCCCCTAAAACACTATCCTCTACTTTATTTCTGAAGTCTTGGAGAAAAATAAGATTTTCTCTAAGAAGCTCTTCATCTTCCCTGATAGTCTTTATAAAAGATCTTAGAGGCTTTTTATCAAAATCCTTATCTATAATTTCATTCCTTCTAAACCACTTTGAGTTTTTTTTCTCATCCGGAGTATCCGAAACATCAAGGCCCGGTCTTTTTTCAAAATAAGGAACTTTAACCTCTTTGCCGGGATTAATCTGGGTTTTATTCTTCCAGACTTTCTCTCCGTCTTCAAAAGACACCTGCCCCACCTCAAGTGTCGCTTCGGTCACGTAAATTCTTGAAGGAGTATCGGGATCTTTATCAACTTCTACGGCAAACTTTGTGCCTCTAACGGTTGCCAAGGCGGTTGGAGTTTCTATATTATACTGCCTTCCTTTCACACTGCTTCTTACCCTATGCCAGGTGTTTCCTGCGCTTTGAAAAATTTCCACAGTTTTCCCTTTGGAAGAAACTTTAACTTCAGTATTGGCATCAATTGACATCATTGAGCTATCGGGAAACACAACATGAGCAAGACCCTCTTCCGTTTTAACAAAAGTATTATCAGGAAGGTCAATATCATCCCACTCAAGCTTTTCATAATCAAGGGACTCACCTTTGTAATAGACATCTCCCATTTCTTTATAAAGAGTAAAGCCCTCGGTCTTTAAGTTGGCCAAAAGATAATAGATCCCAGCAATGAGACCTATAACAATTGTGAGCAGGATCAGAAATTTAAATAAGCCAAATCTTTTTTTCACCTTTTAAGGATTTTACCGTAAAAGTTCAAAAAACGATATGTTTTTCCCCTCAAAACTTGTTGACTTTCGTATTTTCTTCGGTTATAAATGTGTTGTGTTTCAAAAGATAGGGGAAAAAATCGCCGTGGCCGGCTTTTATGACAAAGCAAAGTTTACACCGAAAAGGTTTAAATGGCACACGCGGGAATACAAAATAGAAGAGATTACCATTGCCTCCGATATAAAAGACGGCGGGGTTAAAAAACGCATGTACAGCGTCCTCTGCTCGGGGAATTTGTACAGAATATGCTTCAACAGAGATGATGAAATATGGGTACTTGAGGAAGTTTGGCTACCAGGATAAACGAGCGGAGATCAAAAACCGCCTTTACGGCGGCTTTGATTCTGGTCGTGTATTGGTAAACCAATTAGACCTGTCAGCAAAATATTACAACAGAAATAATACCTTGTCAACAAAACGTTCTGGTGGATCGGAGGGGAATTGAACCCCCACGGCCAGAATGACAGGTCCAGCCTGTTTACCAAAACCCGGCCCACACAACGTGTATAACATAGGTCAAATATTATTACAATACACATTCGTATGTATGAGTTCAAATTTTATACACATAGACATAAATTCCTATTTTGCTTCCCTGCTCCAGCAGGAAAACCCCTTTTTAAGAGGAAAGCCCGTAGGGGTTATAAAAGATGTGGGGCGCACATGCATAATCGCCGCGTCAAAAGAAGCAAAAAAATACGGCGTTAAAACCGGATCAAATGTAAAAGAGGCAAAAAAGCTTATACCTTCCATAATTTTAATACCCGCAAAGTTTGATCTTTACCTTCACTGCACTAAAAAACTTAAACAAATATTTGAAAGTATCACTCCAGATGCTGAAATCTTTTCTCTTGACGAAGCTTTCATACCGCTTGATAACTGTGTGTACCTTTATTCGGACCCATACAAACTGGCGCTAAACATTCAGGAAAAAATCAAGAAAGAACTTGGGGAATGGGTAACCTGCAACATAGGAATAGGAGAAAACAGACTTCTTGCAAAAACTGCAGGGGAAATAGCACCGAAAGGATCAATACTTAAGATTGTTGATGAAATTAATCCGGCAGATATTCCAAAAGAAAAAGGGTTTTTGATAATGACCAAAGATGAACTCTTAAAAACTGCCAAGTTTTCTGATGTGTGTGGCATAGGCTTTCGTCTGGAGGAAAGATTAAAACCTTTCGGGGTAGAACACCCTTATCAGATAAACAGCCTGTCGGATGAAGTTTTGGAAAAATATTTCGGGCCTTTTTACTCACAAGCATTAAGAAGGATTGGAAAAGGTGAGGAATCTTACATTCTTAACCGTCCTGAAAACGCGCATATGAAGGGGGTTGGCAGAACCATAACTGGCTATAAACTTTGTAGCAGTGAAGACGCAATTAAAAGAGTTTTATATAACTTAACCGAGGAGGTTACTTACAAGGTTAGAAAGATGGACATGGCTGGGCGCTTAATATTCGTGTTTCTAACAGGCTCAAACGGAGGGGGGGAGAAATCCTGGCACGGCCATAAAACGCTTAAACATTACATAAGGCACACAAACGAAATGTTTAATATCTTATATCACAGCCTTTACAAAAAATGGAAAAGAAACTTTAGCGTTATAAGATTTGGCGTCGGGCTCTCTCTTTTAAAACCTTTAAAAGAAACTCCTTATCCACTTCTTACCGAGTGGTATAAAAATGAAAGGCTTTATAAAGCCATGGATAAAATATCCGATAAATTCGGGCTTTTTACAATCAGATCAGGCGTTTTAAAAGAAGAAGAAATAATCAGGCCCGAGGTAACAGGGTTTTTAGGCGATAAAAAATACCAGCTTGATTACAACTAACAACACTTTGTCATTCCCGCGCCTGTCCGCCTCTGGCGGGAAAGCGGGGATCCCGCATCAAGTGCGAGATGACGAGAGCGGATTAATAAAAAGTCGGGGGTGTAGGAAGAGGCTTTAAGTCCAAAGGCTCATATACTTTATTTGAGGTATCGGGAGACGAGCTTTTTCCAATTTCCTCTAAAATACTTGTGACATCGCGTTTAAGCGATTCATTCCCAAGGTAGCTTCTGACTGAAAGAACCGCAAGACCCGCATTAAGAACAAGAACCACAACAAGCGCAACGAGAGAGACAAAGAGCCTTCCGCTCTTTTCCTTCACAACATAAGTATCCGAAAGCATATCATGCCATCCCTGCTTTTTTTCCGTTTTAAAAATCCAGTAGTAGCCAATGCCAAAAAGCGCGCCTGCCGCCATTTTTGCTATATATTCACGAAACATAGCACGTTTGAAAGTCAAGTTTGAACCATCCTCATGGACAATTTTTAAACCGCAGATAAGCTTCCCCACATCTCCCCCGTATTCACTAATTAAAACGGGCCAAAGTAAAAACCAAATAAAGGGACGAACAAAAATCGCAAAGAGCAAAAACCAAAGTAAGGAGTTAATAAAAACAAAGACGTCATAAGAGAGAAAACTCACAACCAAATACATAAGAACAAAAGCATCAATACTTAACACTAAAGCATTCAAGACGTGAGCCAAAGCCCTTAGCCAAAATGACGCAAAAACTTTATTATCCAACCGGCACCTCCGTTTCAATAAGCTGTTTGTACAAAAGAACCCAAGTTGACTCCATAAAAACTTTAGCGATAGCGGAAATTAAAGTGAACAGAATAATTAAGGCAACTATCATAATTCCAAAGAGAGGAAAAAGCACTACACCAGCGTAAGGAGACAAAGCAAGCCCCGCAATCCCTATAAAGATTAAAATCATAAAAGGGATAAGAATAACGCATGAAGCAAGACCAAATAAAAACCCTGTAAAACAATTAATTATTCCCATAACAACAACGTCAATAAAAAATTTCTTAAAAATATAAAACCCTTTTTTAAAGGCTTGCCTCCATGAAAGATCCGAAAGGACAACCGCTATCCTCCCAAGACCCGCCGACACGGAAACGATAATAAGAAGTATAAGAAACACAAGCGCAAGAGTTAGTAAAACTAAACCAAGAAAAAGCTTTACCCCGGAAGACATTTCGGACATAAAGACCAGAATCATAGGAACCCACAAGAGAAAAAGATCAACGAAAGCTAATACCATAGGCAAAAGCTCAAGTTTAACTATCTCTACAGCCCTTCTCCTCCCCTCTTTTGACATTCCGGAAAGATCAGCTGTTATCCCCCTGTTTTCAAGATCAACTCCCTGAACCAGAGAACCATACGCGTAAGAACGGGCGTAAATTGAAATGCCAACTACCAGAACAAAAGCGATAAGCAAAAACACACCCAGGACAACCCAGTAATATATTGGTATTCTTCGCCCCACCTCTCTTAAAGAAACAGTGCTTTCTCCCAAAACAGAGCCCGCTTTTAAAAGCCCATCCTCAAAAGTTCTTTTATATACATCGTTAACTTTCCCGGGAGTTTCTATCCTATTGTCTTTATCTTTGGTTTTACTTCCCGGGGCGTCAGGAATATTGAAATTTCCTCCCGAGGAGCCCATGGCAAGGATTAAACCAAATACCCAAAGCCATTTGTTTTTAAATGTAATGCGAAATGCCTCGTTTATGATCTTTCCGTAATCCGCTTTCATAGTGCTTCACATACAAAGGTAGCATACATCCTGTATCCTGTTAAATACTACCCAAACTTATTTCTATGGGAGTGCTACATTCTCATTAACCTGTCCGTATTTTTTACTTATTGTAATGTTTTTTGATTCGTAGATGTCTTTGTAGGTACTATCCGGTTGTTTGATGCTTACTACCAGTTTGTATGTAGCTTTATCCACAAGAAAGTTATACCTTCCTCCTTCTTTGGTAACAACGGGAGGTATACTAAGTCTTGGTATATCTACATTAATAAGTTTAACAAGGGCTCCTTTAACCGGGGTTCCTCTATTATCAAGAACAACACCCCAGGGCTTTGCTTTTGATCTTGCTCTTCTATACACCATCATTAGCACAAATATACTTATCACAATAAGATTTTGAAGTGTCTGGGAAACCAGAAAGATAATAAAGCTGATAATAAAAGAAGTGTAAAATACGAAGGTTGATGCTTTGTATGCAGTCTTTGAGGTTGCTTCAATGTTCCTTCTTCTTTTTTCCTCCTGGTTCCAGTCTTTTGTAATGTTATCCATTGGTATGTTGTAAACAATCTTTTCTTCTCTTGAGACACTAAAGGGTCCTCCAAGATAAAGGTTTTCATAAACTTCATCCATAAGTTTGCCCGTTAAAACCCTTGACGGGAAATCATAGTTTGATTTATCGGCTTCTATCGCATAGCTTCCCTCCTCAACAATAAATTCATATCTTCCGTAAATATCGGATACGGTTTGAATCCTCTCTCCTTTACCTCCTTCAAGCGTTACGACAACAGGATCCAAAGGTTCTTTGGTTATAGAGTCATAAACTATTCCCCAGGGATGTCTTTTCTTTTTTATCATTCCTACAAGAACGGCGGGAAGATTCCACACAGGTATTTTCGACAAAGCGGGAAGATATACTCCCGAAACCGGAATTAAGGCCGAGGAAGCAATGGCAATCATAGAGGCACCTAAGGTAATAAGGGTAGTCCCCCTATACCTGGCGGCAATCTTAGCAAGTTCGGCGGTATTTTTTACAAAGGGGTTTTCGGCAACCGAAAGCCTTATAGTCCTTACAAGCTTTCTGGCAGCTGAAAGCTCAAGCTCTGAAGGAAGCATCTCTCTTACAAGTACCCCATCTGTTGTCGTTGAAAACTGATGCCAGGCGTCATACACGTAGTTTTTATTCTGGCTCATTACCTCAAAGTAATAAGTGGTGCCAGGCTCCAGACCGTCTATTCTTATTCTGTGACTAAGCACTTTCTCACCCGAAGAACTGTCATCTCCATAAGATAAGGTTTCCCCATAATTAACCTTGCTTGTCGCGTGATGGTTTGTATTCCAGGCAATAATCGCATAATCTTCACCTATCTCAACAACTCTTACATTGGAGATAACCGTGGGTTCAGTACTTAACCACACCTCCGTGGTAACGACAATATTATTTATTATTTGATCAATAATAGGCTGAATAGGCTCTAAGAGCTCGGTAATAATATCAATGATGACCTCGGGCGTAGTGTTGTTAAGAACCTCAATTATGGTTTCCACAACGGTAACGGCTGCATCCTCCACTACAGAAATAGTGTCGGAAACAACATCCGTTATAACATCAACTATCTCATCCACTATTGATTCTTCAGGCGGAGGAACTTCAACTATAGGAGCGGGTGTTGGCGAAGGTTCAAGCGGCGGGGGTGGAGGGGGCGGGGGCTCAACAATTGAGAAAGAATACGTTTTTGAAGGGCCTTCATTTCCTACTCTGTCGGTTCCGGTTACTAAAAGCCTGTAATCCCCTACCGAAAGCTCCGAGGGGAAGGTGTATGAAAAGTTTGCATACTTATCACTTGCGTTAAGAGAGTTATCAGTTACCTTTGAACCATCGGATGAGAAAAACATATCGGTAAAGTTTATCGTGTTAATGGAGTAAGTTTGGTAAGAGCCAAAGGAGTTCTTCCTTTCAAATCTTAGCTCCACTTCGTCAGGCCCTGAAGCCACTCTGTTTACATCTTTATCCCCTCTTAAAGGATCGGTCACCCTTCCATAAAAAGTCGGGGTGGAGTCAGTCACTTCATAATTTCCCGATGAAGAAACCGAAGTATCATTAATTTTTTGCACTTCTGAATTTGGGCCGGTGAAATCGGCAAAGACTGTAAATGACCTGGATATTGTATTACCAGCTTTATCAATTGCCTTCACACTCCAAACTCTTTTACCCTCTTTAAGCTTTCCGTCATTATGGGTTTTACCCCAGGCATTTCCCGATAAAGTCTGCACTGAAATCCGATCATCGGATGGATCATCAGTGTTAAACCCTGAAAACTTGGCAATATACTTTTGCGTCTTTTTATCTTTTGTGCCGTTTGGGGGGATACCGCTTATTTCAAAGTCTCCGCTATCCCCGTTATCAACATTAAGCGTGTAGCTATCTATCCCAGTCCCGCCGTTGTCCCTAGCGGGCCTAAAGACAAACCAGGGTCTTTCTATAGCTATATATGATTTGTGAGGCGGTGAAATAAGCTTTAAGGATCTTGGATCTGTTGTGTCATCCGAAAGGTTTGTTATGGAAATTGATCCCGCGGATGAATACGCCGATTCATTCCCAACAGCATCTTCGGCTTTGACCCTGAAATAAAGGGTTTGTGTTGATAAATCGGTTGTAAAGGTATAGGAGGTGGCTGTTGAAGTGTCGGTGTTTGATTCACAACCGGTGAAAGAAGAGTTATCACACCATTGGACAGTGTATGGGGTGGACGCCAGACCTGAACCTGAATCCGTTGAGGCGGTCCAGGTGAATGTAGGCGTGGTATCTGTTTCCTCGGAAGAGGTAGTTGGCGTACCGGGAACAGTTGGGGCCGTTGTATCAACTATGAAGGCTATGGATCCCGAATTTGCAGTAGCGTAAGCGGACTCCGCAGCCGAGTTATCAATAGCTTTAACCCTCCAGTAAAAGCTTGTGTCAGAGAGTGTTTGGCCCGCGGAGCCGGTAGTGTAAGTGCCGCTTCCGGCCGCTTGACCCACGGTAAAGGTTGCCCCGCCCTGCGCGGCAAGAACCGAGGTGTAGTCCACGATGGGAGATGCGAAATCCGAGGTGTCATCAATCTGGATTCTGTATTGAACAGTATCCGAAGCATCAGGATCCGATAAAGTAAATGTTAAGGTTGGAGTGTTGTCAGCCGAGTACTCCCCATTTACGAAAGATGAAGGCCCAAGGTTTGTAGGAGTATCCGGCGGGTTATTTCCTCCAACATTTACTCCCGAATACCTGATGTTTGCGTAACCGTAATCTATAGCCTGGCTTTCCACCCAAACCACATTCATCACTCCCGAGGTGAACTTTTCGGGAGCTGCCGGTATGTGATAAAACATATAATTTACAGCTTGGGATGCGACAGGAGTTGTTGAATAAGCCGTTATCGCTCTGGCCCTAATGTAGTAGTAGGAAGTACCTTCTCCATTAACAGCTGTTGTGGCCCAATTGGTTGGAGGAGGAAAGGTAAAATACTGCCATGGGCTGTCATTAAAGATAGTATTGTAGTATTCGGAAAAGTGGACAAGGGGCACCCATGAGATACCATTGTAATATTCCCAAACAACTCTTCCGGCAACGCCGTCAGTGGAGATATCAACATTAACAGTGTCGTATTTATCTGTATCCCCAAAATAAACGGCATCCCCTACTCCTGTAACAAGCTGGACATCTGTAAGAGTTGAGTTTGAGGCATCGGTTGTTTCATTTGAATAAGCTCCGCTCACGTAACTCCAAACCTTATCAAAGGCCCCGTACCTCGAAACAATGTATGTCGGGCTTGTATCAAAATCGGTTGATGCGAATGGGGGGACACCCTTTTTATATGAAATCCTACCTGTAACCATAATGGTGTCAGTTAAACCTGAAAGGTCGCCCGCAATTACATAAGCATTCGTTCCATCCGAGGTGATAATGGCATCATGGTAAGATGCTTGGGTAACTTCAGGAGCGCTTGTGGATGACGGGTAAAGTTCAAAAGGAGTTAACCATGAACTGCCGTTAAACGCCGTGAACATACTTTGGTGGTCTTCACCTGTACCACCATATAAGAGCAGGAGGTAGCCTGAATCTAACCCAACAAGACTTGCACGGGGAAGCTCACCGGAGCCTATTGAAGTAACTGCTGTTGTAGCGCTGCCCCACGTGGTTAATCCGTCTGAATCCGACCTATATTTCATCTTGTAATCTGTACCCTCCCGGTAGACAACTGCTATTTTGTCAGTTCCAAACCTTGTCATAAGAAGACGTGAAGTTTGAAATGTTCCCGGCGTGTTTAGGGGATCTATTGATGTAAACCATGATGGTGCGGTACCCAATCCGTCCGAGTAGTAAACTTCCACGTCAGCAGCGGCAGCGCCATCATTCCAATGTCTTGCGGCGATCCAGAGTCTGGTAGTTCCCTGAACTGATATTACGGCATCGGTATACTCATCCGCCGCCGACGCTGAATCAAGAACAGTTTGCTCCGATTCCATTGTCCAGGTAGCCCCGACCCCCTTGGTAAACTTTCTATAAAAAACATCTTTAGTTGAAGCACCCGAACTGGCTAAATGGGTACTGTAAGCGATGTATATATTATCATTTGAATCAACCACCGCAGATACTGACTTTTGGTTATTAAAAGCTTGGTAGGTTCCTATCTGCCCTCTGCATGTCCAGGTTGATCCACTGTCGGTGGAATTAAACCAGAGAAGGCCTGTGACATAACTTCCATTACAGAGTATGGAAACCGGGAAATATCCAAAATTGTTATCTTCGGTGTTCACAAATAAGTGAAGTGTTCCGTCTGAAGTTTTAACCATGGTTCTTCCCGCCTGGACGCCTGTAGTGTCAATATCCCCTTGAGTTATTGCTACAACTGTTGGGGAGATGTCGGCTACGGACGCTGGTGTTGAGGTTTCAGGCGTTACCGTAAATGACGCGGTTCTGACTCGCATGGGAGAACCGGCGTTTTCAGTCCATATAACATAAATTTTATTTGAAACCGGGTTAGGTGTTATTGAAAGGTTATTAATTTGGGGTATGGAAGTCATTTGGGATCCGACAGGGGTCGGAGAAGAAAAGGAGGTTACTCTGGCCCTTATCCAGTATTGAGTAGATCCATTTACGTCCGTTGTCGCCCAATCGGAAGGAGATGTGAAAGCGGCCCAGCCATCTCCCTGAAAGACAGTATTGGATGAAGCTGTAAAAGAAAGTGAAGCCCAGGTAGAACCGTTCCAATATTCCCAGGCATAAACGGTGCTTGCCGAACCGTTTGTTGATAAATCCCATGAAATACCATCAAACTTTTCCGATTTTCCATAGTAAGCGATATGGGTGGCACCTGCGGGCATTGTTACGTCACCTGTACCGTTATCCCCTGCATCCGTGGTGTCATCTGTGTAAGCAGCACCGTTGTATCTGAAGTATTTGTCAAATGTCCCATGATAAGAAACCAGCTCCGTTTTAGTAAGATCAAAAGAGCCGGCAGGGTTTGGGTCGTAATTCCAAATTGGCCTTCCCAACCTGTAAACTATTTTCCTCCCTCCCGAGAGACCGGATAAAAGACTTGTTGTATCAAGGTAAACAGCCCAGGCATTAGTGCCGTCCGTGGCAACTCCAATGCTTGTGGTGTTAGAGGTTTCGGTGGAAGTATCCCTGACGGATTCAAAGTCGTTCCATTGCGTCCCGTTGAACATGGCAAACCCCGATCCTGAAGCCATATGTAAATAACCTTCGGTGGTCCCAACGTAAGAAAAAGCAGCTCCCGCTGAACTGAAGCAGTTATCGGGGTCAGCATCAAGAGTTACTGACCAGGTGGAGACACTGACAGTGTCGTCCCTGTACCTGAAACACAAGATGCCGCTGTTAGTTGTGTACAGAACCCCTACCTTAGATCCGAAACGCGCGGGGGCACCGTAGTGATAGCTTGATGCGGTACCAGCAGTGTCAATAGCCGATATAGCTTGAGACCATGTGGGGGCAGTACCCTGGTTATTAGAATAGTAAACCGGGGTTTGATAGTTAGTTCCATCAAAATATCTCGCAGTTAGCCAAAGTCTCGTTGTGCCCTCCTTTTCGATGGCGCCGTAGGTATAACCTACTGAACCATCTCCGTCCAGTACAGTCTGTTCAGAACCCATTGTCCAGCTTCCACCCCCGTTATACGTGAATTTCCTATAATTGACGTCCAATGTTGTGCTCGCTCCTGTTGCTATCTGGGAATAAACTGTATACATGTTATCCGAACTATCTACAACAACCGAGGCATAAAAAAGGTTTGTGGTATCGGATGACAGTTGATCCTGACAACTCCATGTCGCACCGTCATCTGTAGAAATAAACCAAAGAAGGCCTGACTTAGGTGAACCTCCACAGGTAGCACTTTCTGTACCCACTTGAATAAAAGCATGCAAGTTCCCATTGGTCGTTATTGCAACATGCCTCATATGAGACGGTTGTGTCGCAGCCGTTGTGGAGGAAGTATTTATAATTACAGTAGGATCAATAACAACCGGATAAGAGGCTTCTTTTAGAAAAGAGGAGTCAACATTAATATAAAAGGTTCTATTGTCATCTCGTATCGCAAGTGAAATTTTACCTTCCTTCCCATCCGAATCAAGGAAAGTAAGTTTAGGAACTGTAAATACTTTCTCGGAAGTTTTGGGATCAAGAAAATACACTTCCCTTTGATCCTCATCATTAACAAGCTTAAGCCTATCTGATGACATATCAAATGGAATTCTTATCGTATCGGGAAGCTTTTTTAACTCTTCTTCGGAGGGCTTTTCATCAAAAATGATATCTTCTTTTATCTCGCCTTGTGAAACACTAAACCTGACTGTAGCTGGAATCCCTTTAATTTTTACGGGATAGCTTAAGGAATTTCCTTCAAGCTTTGGTGTTACACCTTCAATCTTCCTAAACCAGAATCCAAGTTTATACCCTTTACTCCTGTCAACTAAATTAAACCCTATTTTCTTGCCTTCTTTCTGGGAAAACTTTACGTAGACATCATTGCAAGTGCTTGAATATAAATATTTCTCTTTCTCATCCTTTGAGTGATCCTTAATACTTGAAAAGCAGTCTTCGGATGAAGCAAGAGAGATAACTCCTCCGCCATCTATGTCTTCATCCCCAAGAACAGACCCGTTATAATCAAAAGGATCAGCCTCAAGACTTGATTCGGAAATATCTTCGTCTATAAGTATTTCCTTAAGAGCGGGAGGAATATCAACCTTTCCGTCATACACAGGATCAGATAAAGCCTCCTCAATAACCTTAGAAACATCTTCCGAAACAGAGGAGGATTCACTTGACTCTAAAACATCAGCTTCGGGACTTGATTCATTTACAACATCAGAAGTAGGCAATGGTGAAGGTGAGGCCATATTTTCTTCTTCGGAAAAAACCTTCTGTGCGGACAAAAGACTAAATAAAAGAACAAACCCTGCAAAAAAAGAAAGGGCTTTAACAGAAACTCGCGACAGGAAGCGATAATACCTTTTAGACAATACAACAGATCGGATGTAAATCCGCCTTTTACAAAATAAAAACTGTTATTTACAGTTTAATGTTCTGCCACAAGCTAGTCAAACTTAGGGAGTATTATATCCTCATTAACCTGCCCGTATTTACGTGTCATTGAGATAGGTCTTGATTTGTAAAGTTCCTGGTAAGTACCATCATCTCGTTTTAAAGATACAGTTATCTGGTAAATACCCTTATCTACCAGGAAGTTGTATCTACCGAGTATGTTTGTAACTATAGGTGGAAGCTTTAACTTAGGTATCTGTATGTTAATAAGTCTCACAACCGCATTACTTACTGGCTTTCCATCCTTCCTTGCTACAATCCCCCATGGTTTTATCTTTATCCTTATCCTTCTAAAGATTGTGATTCCCCCAAAAAGAACTATAACCGAAAGATTAGGAAGGTTAGGGTACATAAGATATATTAAAAGGCTTATCAAAAAACCAAGCTTGTATGTCAAGGAGGTAACCTTATACAACATTCTTGATGTTCCTGCTATTTTTAATCTTCTCTTTTCCTCCTCATTCCAGTCTTTACTTATATTATCCATAGGTATATTAAAGTTCACCTTTTCATGAGACATAAGCACAAATGATTCACCAAGGTATATGTCCTCATAAACTTCGTCAAACGATTTTTCACTAAGCACTTTTGAAGGAAAAACATAATTGGATTTTGCCACAGATATTGAGTAGGCTCCGGGTTCCACAATGAACTCATACCTTCCGTAAATATCTGAAATACCCTGAACCTGCTGGCCTGTTTTAGTGTCTTTTAAGGTAATAACAGCAGGATCAAGCGGTTGTTTGGTCACGGAATCGTAAACAACGCCCCAAGGATGCCTTTTCTTTTTTAAGAGACCGAAAAGGGCATACGGTATATTGTAAATCGGTATTTTTGAGATTGCGGTAAGATATATTTGCGTGAAGTTGTAAACACTAGGCAGGTTAAGAAGTGTTACGGAAGTAGCAAGGGTTAAGGCCGATGCCCATCTTTTTGCAAATGCATCGTCTATTGCGGTTACGGCTCTACCAAAAAGAGGAATCTTTTTTAGGGAATCCACTGATCTTTTTATGAGTGTGGGTTTTCTTAGCTCTTCCTTGGTTTCTGGGACTAATGCAAATAGCTCACTTCCCGAAGTAGTTGTTTCAAACTCATGCCTTGCGTCAAACACATAGTTTTTATTCTGGCTCATTACCTCATAGTAGTAAATGGTTCCCGGCTTTAATCCTGTTATCTTAAGTTTATGTTCAGTTGTCTTTTCTTTTGAATAAACATCCGACCCGTAGTCGTAGCTTAATCCGTAGTTTACCTTGCTTGTGGCATGATGATTTGTTTTCCAGTAAATAACAGCGTAGTCCGTACCTACTTCTATTACCTTTACATCACTGATTATGGTGGGATCCCTGTCAAACCACACCTCGGCGGTAATGACTATGTTTTCAACAAGTTGGTCTATTACAGGCTGTATGGGACTTAAAAGATTTCCCGCAAACTCAATTAGTTCGGCAGGAAGTAAAGAAATAGCATCAGCTAAACCATCGGCTACGGTAGTTACAACGGTTGTTACGGTATCTACGGTATCCCAATATAAATCGGTAACTGCATCTACCACGTCTTCAATGATGGGAGTAATGGGTTCAATTATGGAAGGGGGGGGAGTTTCGGATGGTGTCACTGTTGGTGTGACGGTTTCTGAAGGAATTGGAGTTGGGGTAGGTGTTGGGGTAGGAACGGGCGGGGGTTCCGAGATGGTAAGGTTAAATGTCTTTGACTCCCCTTCATTATCAAGTTCGTCCTTTCCGGATAGAGTTATTCTGTAATCACCATAGGGCATATCTTCATTTACCCTGTAAGAAAAATCCGAATATTTATCCGATGTGTTCTTGGTGTTATCCGTTACCTCTGATCCATCAGAGGAAAAGAAGGTATCGGAGATGTTGATGTTTGAGATAAGGAATGTTGAATAGGTTCCAAGAGCCCCCTTCTTTTCTATTGTCAGTTTAACTTCTTTAGGGCCGACGGCTACCTCATTCTGCTCGCTGTCCCCATTTAGCGGATCAGTTATCTTTCCGTAAAAGGTTGGCCTTTGGCTTGTTATGTCAAAGGAGCTTCCAGACGCGTTAGAGCTATCTACTCTATTTAGATTTACCGTTGGGCCCGTGAGATCAACAAAGACTGTTGATGATTCAGTTCTATCGTTATCCGCATCATCTATAGCCTTGACAGTCCATCTTCTTTTACCTTCTTTAAGCTTTCCGTCATTTCCCGATCCCCATGATCCTGATGATTTGGTATAAAGGGATATCTTATCATCAGAGTCGGAGGAAGTATTAAAACCGCTGTAGGAAATTACATAGCTTGACGTCTTTTTATCTTTTGTTCCGCTAGGCTTGATGTTTTCTATCTTAAAGTCACCGCTTGCTCCGTTATCTACACTAAAGGTATAACTGTCAAGACCGTCATCATCTATAGCACCTTCCCATTTAAAGGTTGGTCTTTGATCATTGATGTAAGACTTATCATCAGGAAGGATGAGATCAAAAGATTCAGGGTCTGTAGTATCATCAGAAGTAGCCGGGCCTGTTATCAGTTTTGAGATAGTTGCGGCAAAGGCTTCATTTCCAAAGTTATCTATAGCCCATATTCTAAAGTAGTATGTGCTGCCGGTTGTTAAGCCGGTTATTATGGTGGAGGTAGCTGAAACATTGGTTAAGTCTGTATCATCGCTGTTATCCCATTCTGAAGCCGTTCCACTCCTTGCTTCTACATCAGTCTGATTTGTTCCATACCATATTTCATAATGGTTAAAGTTAGCTTCCGTTGCTCCTGCCCAGGTGAGAGGAGCCGTAGTGGATGTGGAAGTAGCTGTTAAGCCGCTAAGTCCGGATGGATCAAGATTATCAACCTCAAAGGAAGAGGAGGTAGCCACCGAGCCATCTTCCGAGAAATCACTTGGAGTTACCCTAACTCTGATATCCGTCTGGTTGGTGTCATCTAAAGATCCGTTACCATTTGATGATGATTTGGTATCCCATACTACGGTTAAGGTAATACTCCCCGTGGATGTGTCTATGGGATTGGACTGACCTACCTGGTAAGTGTCGGAGTCACTAAGGCTAACTGATCCTCCCGAAGGAGTAGCGGATACTAGATCCAAATCATACCAGCTTGTCCCTGCATCATCCGAGTATTCAACCTTAAGTCTTGTATCCTGGCTATCAGTTTCTGAAACCGTAGTAGAGAATGTAATGTATCCTGTTCCATCAGTGGCTTGAGATATGGACGTGGGAGCTGTTGCCGAGGGTGCATTAAAGTCCCATCCTGTGTTATTTAAAGAGTTGGTGATATTAAACCCCGAAGTTTCAATAAAAGTAGAATTGACATTGTAGTTATCTTTTACATCAAGGTAAGATATTGTTCTTGTTCCTTGAGGGTCTATCTGGGCTTGAGTGTCAGTTATGGAAGACCTTAGAGACAATAGGTTACCTAAAGTACCTGATAGATTCATAGTACCTGTAATAGTCTGGGCTACACTTGCAGGAAAGGTTAAGGTTCTAGCGGGTGTAGTTATGTTTTTAGTAAGGTTAGTAAAGATTGTAGTGCCTGAAATACTTTGGTCTCCCCCATCAAGCACTACACTACCGCTTCTTGGTGTAAAAGTATCCGAGTTGCTCCAGTCCCCTCCTACATTTATCTGGTTACTGACTCCGGATTTAGTGTCAAGTGTTCCCCCCGTTATGGTTAAATCGTCATCTACATCTAAAGGATCCTGAAGTTCAAGAGTTAAAGATCCACCCCCATCATTAATAGTAAGATCATTAAAGGAATCCCCACCGGATGTTAACGTTTTGGTTCCGCTCGTCCCGTTAAAGTTAACCAAGCCCGAGTTATGGGTAAAGTTTGCAGAGTTGGTGAAGTTTCCTCCGATGTTTAAAGTTGTGGGAGAGACAAAAGTCCCACCGGAAACCGTAACGTTATCTGTTACTGTTCTGGAGGAAATAGCCATTGTAGTAAAACCTGCGGACAAAGCGTTCATTTCATTCTGGGTTAAGGCTCTGGTGTACACTCTTACTTCGTCTATTTGGCCGTCATAGTCATTTCCAGATTTATCCTCATCTATTCCTATCGAACTTCTCTGGCTGGCTGTGTTTGAAGTGGATGTTGCGGTAAAAGTTATCGTGCCCGTAGCGGATTGAGAGACACTGTTAAGATACATGGTAACGGTATCGTTGGTATAGTCTATAGTGCAAACAACGTGATACCAAAGACCGGTAATAAGATTGGTAGCAGAGGTAGTTTTGGTTTGAACTGCTTCAGTATCACCGGCGGAACCAAAGCACTGCAGTTCATCACCGCTTGTCGCAAATCCCGCGCGGGTATCGGCGGTGCTATCCCCTGTAGATAAGCCAAAGATCTGATCAACCCCGGAATTGGAGTCTTTTCTTATCCAGGCGGCCATGGTAAAGACACTAATATTTTGAGCGAGATTTAAGCTATCACCCATGTTGAGGTAATCTCCAGCTCCATCAAAGTCCATGGCAAAAGGGTTGGTGTCTTCTATGTCAGGGGCAGTTGCCGTAAAAACAGCGTTGGTCGGTGTAGCGGTATTATTGTTGGTAGATGAATCTTCCACTGTTCCACTCCCTTCATTCATTTTCCAGTACCCAACTTCGGAGCTAGTTAAAGTGTCCGACGTAGGTGCGTCAAGCGTGTCAGAGGCATCAGTGAATAACACAGTGAGATTTTTGTAGGGCCAATCCCTGATTGGGAATGATTCAGCCGATCCGTCTCCATCTCCTTTATATGTAACAGTGGTGCCTGTGTTGAGGGTAGGCGTTTCTATGGGATCTGAACCGACTAGTCTTAGAGTCCCCCCGTCTTCCACGGTAAAAGTTGAGCCGCAGTCAAAGGAATAGCCATTGGTGTCAAAAATGCCCTCAACAACGGTGCAGGTCTGGCTACTGGTTCTAAAGCCGGAGATAAGAGATGCGGCGTTGGAGCCCGTTTTATTAATCCTTAGAACTGAGGAGAAAGTACCACCAGTCATGCTAAGTGTTTGAGCGGCCGATCCCGTGAGGTCAATGGTTAGGTTCGCCCCTCCAAAAGTCCCTCCTGTCTGCGAAAAATTGCCGGTGACTGTAAAGGAAACTGCGGACGCGGGGTTTAAAATAAGTGTGCCTATTACGGTTAAGTCACCCATGGCGCAACTATCGTTTAATGCAAGGTCATCCGATCCACCCTTGTTTATAGTCATAGAATCCCAGGTAACTGTGCCGCACGTTAAAGTGTCATCGCCGAGGGATGAATTTAAAGTTAAATCTATGCCGTCGGGAAGCACATTTCCGCTGTTATTAATGCTGTCAGTCACACTTAAGGTGGTAATACTGGGGAATGTACCCCCGTTAAGAGTCAGATTACCGGTGAGTGTAATGGTGGTGCCTGTCATGATAAGTTCCGCACCAACGTTTGAGGTGTAGCTTCCGGTTGATGTCCAGTTCCCGGTGATGTTAATAGTGCCGTTGTTAGTTATGGCTCCTGAAGTTGAGGGATTGGTACCGGCTATGGGTATTATGCAACTACTAGTAAATGTAATACCATGCGTTGAAGCCTTACTCAAGGTTACGGAATTCCAGGTAACTGTTCCGCACGTTAAAGTGTCATCGCCGAGAGAATCAGTTAATGTCAAATCTATGCCGTTAGGGAGCAAATTTGTTGCGTTATAAAGGTCGCCGGCCACGCTTAAAGTGGTGATGCCTGCAGGGAAAGTGCCCCCGTTAAGAATTAAAGTCCCGGCGGTAATGGATGTACCTGTCACTGTCAGGAACGACCCAGCGTTTTGTGTGTAGGGTCCGCTGTGAGTCCAGTTACCAGTTATGTTAATGGTGCCGTTGTTTTTTAGAACCGCTGTTGTGGTTGGATTAGTGCCGGCTATGGGAAGTACGCAGCTGCTACCTATGTTCATGTCGTATTGTAAACCCTTGGATATAGTTACGGAATTCCAGGTAACTGTTCCGCAAGTCAAAGTATCATCACCGGAAGTATTGGTTAATGTTAAATCTATGCCATTGGGAAGCACATTGCCGGTGTTATTCAGGCTGTCACCTACGCTTAAAGTGGTGACACCTGCGGGGAAAGTACCTCCGTTAAGGGTGATTACTCCCCCCGTGAATGTAACAGAAGTACCTGTCATAATAAGGAACGCCCCTGTGTTTGATATATAACCCCCGTTGTGAGTCCAGTTACCAGTTATGTCAATAGTGCCGTTGTTTGTGATAGCTGCGGTGGTAGACGGATCTGTGCCTGCTATGGGGAATGTGCAGTTGCTTGAGATTGTGACAGAGTTTGAGGAGGAACCTTTACTGATATTTATGGCATTAAATGTGACTGAATTGCAGGAATAAACGGAGGTGGTAGTGCCATCAAAAGTTATTGTTCCACCGCCAGCGCTAAATACGGGGGAACCCGAGATGGTCAGGGAGGAGGAAATAGTCATTGTTTCGGAAGTGGCGGTAAAAGTTCCTGCAGATAGTGTGAAGGCTCCATTCAGGTCAATTGTTTGGGAGGTACTGTCAAAAGTACCGGCCGCCTGATCAAAGTTACTGGAACCGATTGCTAAACCCGTGTTTGCGGTAATGATACCCGTGTATCCGGAATTAATATCAATGCCTGCTACTGAACCCGCAAAGCCTGAATCAATGTTGGAGTTTTTGGTTGATGTTGAACTAAAAGTCGCGATGTCTGATGACCCGGGTTGCGTATCATCTGACCAGTTAGCATCACATGACCACTTTTCCCCGTCTCCCACACCTCCCCCGCATGTACCATCTGTTCCCTCCCCATCCCAGGTTCTTACTACTGCGTAAGATTTCCCGGAATACAAAAGAAGTAAGAATATAAAAATACACAGAGCTGCAAAAAACCTTAAGCAGACGTTTACAAAATTAATTTTTGCAAAAGCAAAAACACCGAAACTTAATCCGCGGTTAGAAAATTTCATTTGTATTTAAATTTTACATGTGGACGACGGACATTTCCACCTCTATGATGTCATTCTGGTGAAAGCCCAGAATCTAGGATTATAGATCCCGGGTCAAGCCCGGGATGACATGAAGTCAGTTCAGGATGACAAGCGATGCGGATTCAAGAAGGCTCGTCAAACTTACTTCGTTGATAATTTGGGATAATTAACCTTTTAGAACTCTTTTTTAATACGGCCCAGTTTAAAGCATTCACAACCGCAGCCGAAGCTTTTAATCCCGTAAAAGAACCCGGACCTTCATTCATCTCAAAAGAAGTGATATCGATAACTTCAAGTTTATTTTTTCTAAAAAGTTTCTCAAGAGATGAAACTACATCAATACTCCCCAAGATTTCATCCAAAACCTTATTATCTTTATACAAGATCACTTTATCATTTCCTCTTTCAGTACAATCAATGTAAATCCGATACATTTATCCTCCTTTTGTTTTTTCCCATAACTTCAAATTCAACTTTTATGAAGCCTCTTGGTAAATAACTCTCAATTAGTTTGGGCCACTCAATCACCATAACCGAATCCCTGCTCCCGATTACATCCAAAACCCCAAGGTTTAAAATCTCCGAAGCCTCCGTAATCCTGTATAGATCCACATGATTAATAACACTAATTCTTTCTTTCTTGCTAACGTTTTTGTAATGTCGCATAAGAACGAAGGTTGGGCTTATCACGGAAGCTTTTATTCCGAAAGCCTTAACAAGCCCTTTAACAAAAGTCGTTTTTCCGGAGCCAAGATCTCCATATAAAGTTAAGACTTCCCCACCCTTTAAAGATGAAGCTATTCTAAAAGCCAGCTTTTCAGTTTCGCTGGAAGAATTGGAAATAATTTCCATAAAATAAACCCCGTTGTTAAACTTGCAATACTATCTATTAGAACGTCACTCACTTTGCCAGTTCTTGTCGGAGTGAGGTTTTGGTGAAGTTCGTCAGTCAGTGCAAAAATAACGGCAAGACCCGCAGATACAAAAGCGTTTTTGCTTCCTCTGTAATAAGTTAAAACAAGAATGGAGTATTCAATAACATGAAGCGTTTTTCTTATTAAAAAGTCAGCTCCTTTGGTTTTCGCAAAATCAGCCCCTGGAAGAGATGAGAGAACAAAGATAAAAACACTCCAGAAAATTGCGGGAAGCCATAATCTCACGAACTTAGCATTCACCCCGCCATTCTACCATCAGCGGATGTGGAAGTAATAACTTATAACACCACCTCCATGCTCAATGGCCGCGTAATTCATGGAGGAGCCGTAACAGCCCGCAGTGCCCTTTACAATCCTTCCGTCATCAGGAGCGTATATATAAGTGTTTGAAGAAACCATGTCTATTCCCGTATGCTTTCCGCCCGAATATCTCCATGACCACGGCGTTTTTCCATAGCGCTGTGTAACTTCCGCGTTTTTCATAGGCCATTCCCATTTGCCTGATCCTATCGTTTTGTATCCGCTTGAATAATCATCAACATAAACGCTTTTTGACTTTAAGTAACTTTCCGCGTTTACAACGGAGCCGTTTTTCCTGACTTCAAAATGAAGATGCGCCCCCGTTGAGCAGTTTGGATAACCACTGTTTCCCATCACGGCTATTACGTCACCTTTATCAACTTTGGAGCCATTAGCAAAATTTACACTTTTAACCGCGCCTTCTATCGCATCTAGCTCCGCCTTGGCCTTACTTAAAAGTTCCTGGTAAGTTGCCTCGTCTCCTCTCGTCTGCGCCAAAAGTGAATCTTTTTCGCGCTTTTGCACACTAAGCGAAGCATTATAACCCTCAAGATTAGCTCTTTCAATTTCTATCTTTTTCTTAACCTCTTCAACCTTAGTCTTCTTTTCCTCAAGGGTTGTCTTTTGGATTTCATAGTTGGTTTTGGTATCTTTAAGCTGATTAATCAACCTTTTATCATTCTTTTCTATAACTTTTATATACTGGGCTTTTAACACAAAATCGTTTACGTCAAGATTAAAAAAATACTCAAGCGGTGAAATCGTTTCAAGCTTGTATCTTGATTTAATCCTTTCATTAAAAAGAAGCGACTGGTAATTCATCGCGATTCTTAACTTTTCTATCCTCTCTCCTATTTCTCCAATTGATTCTTCAAGACTTTTAAGTTCACTCTCCCTAAGCAAAATATTCTTATTCGCTTCTTGAATTTTAAGAAGAATTAAATTTATCTGATCATCAAGGGAACTAATCTGATTCTGAAGAGTTTTTTCTTTTCCCTGCAGGTCTTTAATTTTTTTCTCATACTCTTTTATTTTTTTCTTAAGATCATCCGTATCGTCGTCATCACTGCTTTGCCCAATCGCGTGATACTTAACATCATGAGCAGAAACTTTCCAAAAGCCAAAGTTAAATATTAGAAAAAGAAAAACAGGAATGAAAACCGATTTTTTTAGCATAAGGGTTAATATTTAAGATATTTTCTGATAGCAAGGGCGCTTCCTATATACCCAAGGGCAATTCCGAAGATAAGCTCAATAAAAAGCATTGAGAAAAGCACTGTTGCATTAAGATTTATAGTTCCGGCGCTTCTAAACAAAGAGTTTAAAATAGGAACTATAAAAGGGAGCGCTATAAAAATAATTACAGTTGAGATAAAGGCCGCTGTAATACCGTAAAAAACACCCTGAAGAATTAGAGGGCCTTTTACATATTTATCGGTTGCTCCCACAAGCTTTAAAATTTCAACCTCAAGGCCTTTACCATGTATTGTTATCCCAATTGTCATTAAAACGGTTGAAATAGAAACAAGAAAAAGCACCGATAAATAAACAAGAGAAGAAACTCTGACAATTGTCACCCATTTCTTAAACTTATCAATTACATCTTTGTAAAATCGTACGTCATCAACATTTTCCATTTTAGAAAATTCATCGGCTAAAGGGGAAAGCTGTGAAAGCTCTTTGGCTTTTATTTCCAGACTCGCGGGAAGCGGATTTGTCGTAACCGATTCAAGAAGTGCAGGCTGATCTTTTGATATTTCAGTAAAGATTTTTAATGCGTCTTCTTTTGAAACATACCTAACTGATTGGACTCTTTCATCCTTTTCATATTTTTCTTTAAGCTTTAATATATCCTCTCTTGCCATTACATCCGAAAAAAACACGCTTATTTGGGCTTTGTCGGAAAGATAATTAAGAGCTTTATGCGAAAAATACAAGGATAGAACAAAAAGATTTAATGAGAGAAATGTTATCGTAAGCATTGCAACTGCGCTTGCCGCGATATAAGGCTCCCTTGATAAATTGCTTTTTAAAACTTTTATAGTTCTGTCAAACTTCATATCTGCCTACTTTTTCATCTTTTACTATTTTTCCATCATGCATTAAAACAACCCGCCTTTTCATTCTGTTTACTATTCCTACCTCATGGGTTGCCATAATAACGGTTGTCCCTAGTGTATTTATTTTCTCAAGAAGATGAACCACTTCATCGCTTGCGACAGGATCAATATTTCCGGTTGGCTCATCCGCAATTAAGACTTTAGGTTCATGCGCGAGAGCTCGCGCGATAGCAAGCCTTTGCTTTTCACCCCCCGAAAGCTGATAAGGAAAACATTCCGACTTATTTAAAAGACTTACAAGATTTAAAACATTTGGAACAACCTGCTTGATTTCTCCTTCCGGCCTCTCAACAACTTCAAGCGAAACGGCAACATTTTCAAAAACCGTTTTTGAATCAAGAAGCTTAAAATCCTGAAACACAACTCCTATTTTTCTTCGGAGTGAAGGAAGGAGATTCTTTTTAACTTTTGTAACATCAGTATCTTCAAAAAAAATAGATCCCGTTGTAGGAAGCTCTTCCCTTATTAAAAGCTTAACAAGGGTGGTCTTTCCGGCGCCGCTTGGACCGACTATAAATACAAACTCTTTAGGCAAAATGACTAAATTTACCCCCTCCAGTACCTGGGTGCCGTTTTCATATGATTTTGAAACATCTTCAAACTTTATCATTTTCCGAAAATAACTTTGTCAACAAGTAAAACATCTTCTTTTCCATCAGCTGTTTTTGAAAGCTTTCCCTGTAATTTCACGGTTGCTCCTTCAATTACTTTAAGTTTGTCATCTGTTGCGGAAAGGAGGATAACAGCCTTTCCGGAGGAATCTAAAAGCTTATATGAAATATTATCATTCGGATGAAGTGACGGATCGCTGTAAACAACCTTTCCGCTCATTTCAACGACTTTCTCAACAGGTTTTTGATTGCCTTCAGTTACTATTATGGTTTCTCCCCCTCTGTTATCAAAAAGGATAGGGATTTGACCTATAGCTACACCAAGCGACAAAAAGATGATAAAAAAAGCAACCAGAAGCGCTATTAATCTTTTGCCCTGGAACTTTTCAAAGTAATTATAAAGACGCGAAGCGTATGGCAGCACGGAAAGATTATACTAAAGTTTAATCTCCGCCTCAATGAAATCGTCCAAATTCCCATCAAGAACGGCTTCAGGATTTGTAGACTCAAAGTTCGTCCTCAAATCCTTGACGAGCTTATAAGGCTGAAGAACATAGCTTCTTATCTGATTTCCCCAACCGGCGCTTTTATGTTCGCCTTTTAAAGCTTTCTTTTCAAGAGAAAGCTTTTCTTCCTCCACTGCGTAAAGCTTTCCCCTTAAAACCCTTAATGCAAGTTCTCTGTTTCTCCCCTGATACCTTTCTGTCTGGCATTCAACCACAATTCCAGTTGGCTTATGCCTAAGCCTAACTGCGGTTGAGACTTTATTAACATTTTGCCCTCCGTGTCCTGATGAATGTATGGCCTCAAACTCCAAATCTTCCGGCTTAATGTCAACTTCTATATCTTCGTTTATTACCGGAAGTACCTCAACCAAAGCAAAAGATGTCTGCCTTAAGTTATTCGCATTAAAAGGGGAGAGCCTAACGAGCCTGTGCGTTCCTGCTTCTTTCTTTAAATATCCATAGGCATATTCCCCGTCTACCTCATACGTAATGGATTTAACACCCACTTCTTCGCCCGGAGTTTTGTCAATTTCCATTACCGAAAAACCTTTTGCCTCGGCATATCTCAAATACATTCTCAAAAGGGTAGACGCCCAGTCGCACGCTTCCGTACCCCCCTGTCCCGCGTGTATTGATAAAATTGCACTCTCTTTATCATATTTCCCAGAAAGAAAAGCCTTAATTTCAAGCTTTTTTAATAAACTTTCAAGCTCAACTTCTTCTTCCGATTCAAGATAAAGCTCAATCAGATCCACATCTTCAAGCTCTTTTTTAAGGCTTGATAGCTCCTGCATTAAAACCTGCCCCTTTTTAAAATCTTTCCATAAATCTTCCGAGGAAGCCTTTTTTGAAAGCTCTTCAAGCCTTTTTTTCTTTTCGGAAACGCCAAGTTTGCTCTTTAATTTTTCAAATCTTTCCCTTTGCTCATTCATAGGAAGATTGTATAGGGACACGGCCCTCCCCGCAAACAACCCCTCATCTGTCTCAACCGGATGCATGGGTGGTAAAATAAAACATTATGAATGAGGAAGTGAGCCCAGAAAATAAAGAGATACAGTTTCGTGAATTTATTAATATAGCAAAATGGTGCGTAAAGCTTATCTTTAAGAATGAGCCATGGGCACTTTCCTTGATGGTCATCGGAACAGTCCTGATACAGCTAAGGGGGATTGTTTACAGCTATCTTTTCTCAAAAATGCTTGACGCTCTAATAAAAACTGCTCAAACTCCAAACGCGAATGTAATGTCACTTTACCCTTATCTTGGCGTCTTGTTTGCGTACTACATCTTGTCTAACATAATTTTCTTTATCAGAAACGTAGCAAGAACAACTTTAAATACTCGAAGCAGACCCAAAATGAGGCGGGAACTTTTTGATAAGCTCCATTCTCTTGGAATTCAGACTCTTGAAGATCCCGAGGTAAATAATAAAATCCACAGAGCTGATGAAAGTCTAACAGATATAGTACCCTTCCTCCAGCAGACTGTGGACCTCGTAGCATCTTTCATAAAAATGACCGTCAGCGCGATCATTATATTTAGATTCCTCCCCCAGCTTATCATTTTGATCTTTATCGCTCATATTCCTTACTTTTTTAATGACAGAAGATTCAGGGGCTTACTTTGGAAATTCTCGCTTGACACAACAGAAGGGCAAAGGAGAGCGGGGTGGAGCTCCGGCTATTTAATATCTTCATCGTCTCTACATGAGGTTTACATAAATGGAGCTTTTAAATTCTTATCTGAAAAGTATTTGAACTTTCACAACTGGTTCTCCAGTGAAAGGATAAAGCTTCAAAAAAAATGGCTTTCATCAACCTATTCTTCAAGTCTGCTTGCAGACCTGGTTGTTCTTTCGGGGTACATAAGACTTTTTGGGAATTTCATAAGAAAACAGATTTCAATAGGAGATGTTGCTTTCCAGGGAAATATGATTTCAAGCCTATCGGATTCAATAATAGATGTTTTAAATATGACAAATGAACTCATGGGGTTATCTCTTAGATTAAGGGACACATACTCACTGTTTCAAACACGGTCAGGTTTTACTGATGGAGAAAACATTCTTCCAAAACTTGAAAGTGGACCAGAGATTGAGTTTAAGAATGTAAAGTTTAAATACCCCAAGTCCGAAAAGCATATATTTGAAAACCTAAACTTAACGATTAAACCCAATGAAAAAATAGCAATAGTCGGGCATAACGGAGCGGGAAAAACCACTCTCATAAAGCTTATTTGCAGATTTTATCAAGTGGAAGAAGGGAGTATACAAATTAATGGTATAAATATTAATGACATAAGCACAGAAAGCCTTTACAAAAATCTTGGAGTCCTCTTCCAGGATTACAACAACTATTCCCACTTAACGGTTAAAGAAAATATTTACATTGGAAATACAAATGATCCCATTAATGATACAGCGGTAAGGCTTGCCGCAATGAATGCCGACGCATCCGAATTCATAGAAGAGTTCCCTAATAAATTTGATCAGATTTTAAGTGAGAAGTTTAAAGGTGGGACAAGACCAAGCACTGGCCAGTGGCAAAAAATTGCCATTGCAAGATTTTTTTACAGAAACGCGCCTCTTGTAATTTTTGATGAGCCCACGGCATCAATTGATGCGGTTTCGGAGTACAACATATTTAATAAGATTTATGAGTTTTTTAAGGGTAAAACAGTGATTATTATTTCACACAGATTTTCAACCGTGAGAAATGCGGATCGGATCATAGTTTTAGACAAGGGCGAGATTATTGAAGAAGGATCACACACACAGTTAATGAACAAAAACGGCCACTACGCTAAAGCCTTTTTACTTCAGGCAGAAGGCTACTCCCAGTAACAACCTCCTATCTCTCAATTGGACACTATAGGCTACTTGAGGTATGATACCTTAAAATAATCAGACCTCATAAGGAGAGGAAAGATGAAGGGATTTCTCAAATTCCTTGGGGTGTGGGCCATATTTTGGCTCATCACCATTGGAATAGTATTTGGGTACGATGGCAGCCTGCCGATCTCAGACAAGGTTACCATCGCGGAGAACCTTGGCAGGATCTTGATCTCATACGTCTCCTGGCCTTTCACTTTGGGGATGGTCACAGGGCAGGTGATTAATATCCTAGTATCAGGTGGTTAACCCAAACGGGGAGTTTTTCCAAAGGAAACTCCCCGTTAATTTTTCCTAAAACCTCGTTTAAGACCCCCGACTAGATTAGAGACTGCACTCAAATAATTCTTTTATTTCCTTTTAGATTCCAGATAATACATGAAGCTTCCCAGAAGATTATGATTGCACACGGAAGGTAAATCAGAAACACAAGCCCGCGCAAGGTCTGCATAAATGAGACCAGCCTGCCAAGCAGTGGAATCACTATTAATACCTTTCCAATAACCTCCTCCTCTTTTACACTCCAGTCGTCTACTTCTTTATTCGCGTCACCCTTTGTAAAATAAACATTTCTTCCATCTTCAAAATCCTTTTCTTCAATTCTATGTGAAACAAATTCACCCGTGGCAGGGCTTTTAAAAGTTACCACATCTTTAGGAAAGTAATTATCAAACCTCACGCTCACTAAAAGCGACCCGGATTTTATAACCGGTTCCATTGAACCAGATCTCACAACAAAAAAATTAACATTCTTAAACACCTTTCCGCTTCTTTCCGAGAAAAGTGAAAGAGAAATCAAAAGAAGAATTACTATTAAACATACTTCCAGAATCTCCTTCATTTTTACAATTTTTAAACGCTCTTCGGTCTTACCCGAAGCGCAGTTAAACTAAATACCTTCCTGACCCACCCCATCCGTACTTACAGTAAATTCAAAATCATATATTGCGTTTTGCCCCATTTTGCTTTCCGGCAGGGATTCGGACGAGAACCTTAACACATAACCCTTTTCCTCTCCGGCAGACAACTCCCCAAGTCCCACACCTTCGCTCTTCCACTTAAGAATTGTTTTTCTGATTAAAGGGACTTCCCCGAGTTCCCCCAACTCCAGTATACCATCCCCGTCTACATCATCCCATTCATAAAAATCAACATTAATATATTCTCTTAAACTTCCCGGATCATCCGCCGTCGCGTAATCTGACTTTGAGGAAAGACCTACTCTAAATGTACTATTGTTAAAAAGCTTAATCGGATAATCGCTAACCCATCCAGGATATAAATTGTTAAACCTCGGGCCTTCTTTTTCATCAAGAAGATTAGCTGAATCGGGGGCCAAAGATAAATCATTTAACAGCTTAATATCGGCAGTTCCGACGCTAAAGGTTGCGCCGGAAACCTTCCCGGTATCCAAAAAAGCGGCTCTTGTTGATAAAGCAATCACGGCAAGAGAAGACATTATGAGAAGAAAACTGATAAGACTTTTTTTCATGATTCACCTCCTTTCAAATAAACCTTTATAAACTCTTCAGTAACGCCGCAGAATTTATTTACACTCATAAACTCATTGCTAGGATTTAGGTGTTAGTTGCACAACCTCCCAAAAGCAACTCTGATGTATCCCTAAATCCTAGAAAGGAATGTACAATATTAATTGTAATTATATATGTTGTTAACAAAAATTGCAATAAGGAACTTTGTAATATTGGGAGAATCGCTTCGCTATACCCGCAATGACAAAAAGGCCTGACTTTGCGGTGACGAAGGAGGTTACTTGGAAACTCACACTTTGCAATGGTACAAGAAATATTTGAATAGATCAGCGTTTAGAGTACTGTGGTCTTTTTCTGGCTTTTCTTAAGAAATATTTCTTTCTTTCAACTTCTCTCGGATCTCTTGTAAGTAGTCCATATTTTCTTAACAAATCTCTATATTCGGGATTGCTCTCAATAAGAGCCCTTGACAAACCTAGTACAACCGCCGAAAGCTGGGAGGAAGTCCCGGAACCGGAAACTTTAATCGTTGCACTGTAGGAGCTTTCGGGATGTGAAACTCCCACCAGATGGAAGGGCCTAAGATAGGATAGTTTTTCTTTTTCAGTTCTGAAAAATTCCGATATTTCTTTATCATTGACTATAAAATCTCCCTTTTTTGGATATAAAAACACCGATGCAACCGCGCTTTTTCTTCTTCCCGTTCCAACAAAGGCTTTTTCCTTTTTAGCTTTTATTTTTTCTTTTACGTTAGTTTCTTTTTCCCCGCTCTTTTTTGTTCTTGGCATATCAATTTCCTAACTGCGCTTTATGAGGATGTTCCAAACCTTTATACACATAAAGATTTAATATCCTTTTCCTCCTTAATTTATTCACGGGAAGCATACCCCACACCGCCTTTTTTATTACCTCTTCCGGCTTTCTTTCTAAAAGGCTTTGAAGCGTTTCTTCTTTAAACCCGCCGGGGTATCCAGAGTGCCTGTAATATTTTTTGGATATTAATTTCTTTCCTGTAACGGCAACTTTTTCGGCGTTAACCACAACCACCTTCCCACCGACATTTATATTTGCGGAAAAATTCGGTTTGTCTTTCCCTAAAAGCAAAGTTGCGGCTCTCGTTGCCACTCTTCCAAGAACCTGGTCTGAAGCGTCTATTAAATGCCAGTCTTCTTTTATGTCTTTACGTCTTACGGCGTATGTTTTTTTCATTTCTTTGCCTCTTTAACTTTAGCTACCTTAGGAGACGCTTTTTGGGTCTCGCCGCTTTTCACAACTTTGTTTTTAACAGACTCTTTCTCTTTACCTTTTTCTTTGGATTTTCCGTAATCAACCTTTTCACTCCATTCAAGCTTTGCTAGAGGGGCGTTATCCCCCTCCCTAAACCCAAGTTTTGACATTTTTGTAAACCCGCCGTTTCTTGATGCAAACTTAGGAGCAACAGTATGCAAAAGAGTGTCGATTGCAAACCTTGTATTTAACGAGGCTTTAAGGGAAGAAAGAGAAGTAGGCCCAGCCTTTGCCTTTGTAACGAGCTTCTCAACATAAGGTCTTACAAACCTCGCTTTGGCTAAAGTAGTCACGGCGTAACCCTTTTCAATAAAAGAAGTGGCAAGAAACCTGTTTAAGGCTTTTCTATGGTCGGTATCAATATTCAGATTAGTGCCGTGTACTCTATGCCTCATAAATTATCTTAAACCTTCTTTTTTAAGAAGCTTGTTTATTTCCTCAATGGACTTGTCTCCAAGGTTTTTAACTTCGGAAAGTTCTTCAGGCATAGTCTGGGAGAGATCAGATAAAGTTTTAATTCCCGCTTTCTTTAATGCGTTTACTGTTCTTGTGGGTAAGGGAAGCTCTTCAAGATAAACATCTTCTCTTTTTACTGTGGAGGGTTTATCCTCATCTTTGACCCCTTCTTCTCCACCCACCTCTTCAATACCGGATGAAATTCTGCCGAAGAAGCTCTCAAGAATTGAGGATGCTTTAGTGAGGGCTTCAAACGGGGCAATTGTCCCATCTGTTTCTATGATTAACACTAACTTATCAAGCCCTGTTTCTCTTCCTACCCTTGTAGGCTCAACCGAATATGAAACTACCGTTACGGGAGAAAAGACGCTGTCAAGAAGAATAACACCGATCTTAGAAGTTTCTCTTTCCTCGGCGGGAACATATCCTGTACCGCTTTCGGCAACTACCTCCATTTCAAGTTTTGCGGATTTATCAGAAAGTGTTGCTATGTGCAGATCCCCATTAATTATTTTTGCCTCCGAAGAAACCTCAAAATCCGATGCCTTAACATCACCTGGGCCTGTTTTAGAAAGCTTAAGAACAACCGGGTTATCCCCATGAATCTTAAGCCTGATTTTTTTCAAATTAAGACAGATTTCAACCACGTCTTCCTTGACACCCTTGATGGTTGTGAACTGATGCGAAGCTCCCGCAATCTTCACCTGTGACACTGCGGAACCGGGGAGTGAAGAAAGAAGTACCCGCCTTAAAGAATTCCCAAGGGTGTTGCCATACCCCTGCGGAAGAGGCTCTATAACAAAAGTGCCTTTGTTAGAACTTTCTTCCTCCCTTTTTAATTTAATATCTGTTGGTTGTATACTCATAGATTTTCCTTTCTATCTTGAATAATACTCTACTATTAATTGCGGATTAAGCTCGCTTGAAACCTCTCCCACCTGCGAAATGGAGGGAGATGTAAGAAACTTAACTTTTTTATCGGTAGATGAAACCTCAAGCCATGAGGGAACTTTTATAACTTCCCTGACTGAAATCTTATCAGGATTTACGCTCGTTACCTCATCCAAAGGCTTCAACTCATATGATGGAAAAGTCACAACCTTTCCATTGACCGCATAATATCCAAATCTTATAAACTGCCTCGCCTGCGCCCTGGAAGCCGCAAGGCCCGATCTGTAAACAACGCTGTCAAGCCTTCCCTCAAGAAGCTGCATCAAGGCCTCTCCCGTAACTCCTTTTTTCCTTAAGGCTTCCTTAACAAGATTTGCAAATTGCTTTTCCAAAACCCCATAAATTCTTTTGGCTTTTTGCTTTTCCCTTAACTGAAGTGCATAACCAGTCGGTCTTCTTTTTCTTCCGGCGCCGTGCTGACCGGGTGCTTGCATTCTCCTTGTGATTGCGCATTTTTCCGATTCACACCTTGCACCTTTTAGAAAAAGTTTTATCCCTTCTCTTCTGCACAATCTACATTTTGGTCCGGTATATCTTGCCATAAAATCTATCCTTTATACTCTCCTTCTGTTTTTAGGCTTGCACCCGTTATGAGGAACGGGGGTAACATCCGCAATTGAAACTACGTTTAATCCCGCGTTTTTAAGAGCTTTTATCGCGGAAATTCTTCCGTTCCCGGGCCCTTTAACAAATACTGAAACTTCTCTCATACCTTTTTGAGCTGCCTTTCTTGCCACGGCTTCTGTAGCTACGGTTGCAGCAAAAGGAGTTGACTTTCTTGTTCCTTTAAAACCCGATGCTCCGCTGCTTCCCGTGCAGATAACTTTGCCGGATGAATCGGTGATCGTAACAATTGTATTATTAAAACCCGCACTGATATAAACCTTGCCCGAAGATAGGTTTCCTAATGACTGCTTTATTTTAGAATGCTCTGTTTCTATATATGGCATACTATTATTTCTTGGCTAAAACTTTCTTCATACCGCCGACTGTTTTCCTCTTGCCTTTTTTAGTTCTGGCGTTTGTTCTTGTTCTTTGGCCCCTTACAGGAAGGCCTTTTTTATGTCTTATTCCCCTGTACGATTGAATTTCCTGAAGCCTTCTGATATTTTGTGAAACTATCTTTCTTAACTCTCCCTCTACGGGAAACCCTGTTTTTTCAATAGCTTCTCTTATTTTTGCTATTTCTTCTTCAGTTAAATTCTTAACCCTCTCATCAGGATTTATTTTTGCCAGTGTCAGAATTTTTTTGGACAGGGAAGGACCCACACCATAAATATAGGTAAGGGACACTTCAACTCTTTTTTCATTTGGTACATCAACTCCCGCAATTCTAGCCATAAGGTGAAAATTACCCCTGCCTTTGTTTATGCTTTGGGGTTCTTGAGCAGATAACAAAAACCTTTCCTTCTCTTCTAACTATTTTACAATTCCTGCACATTTTTTTGACAGAGGGCCGAACTTTCATAAATTATGAACGATAGGTAATCCTGCCGCGTGTCAAATCAACGGGGCTAAATTCAACCTTGACTTTGTCTCCGGGCAAGATTTTGATGTGAAACATACGCATCTTACCTGAAACGGTTGCAAGGGCTTCAGTCCCATCATCAAAGATGATTTTAAACATCGCACTCGGCAATGATTCCTTAACTATTCCTTCTTTTTCAACTACGTCTTTCTTTGACATCCGGAAAGCTCCGGCAAAAGCCGGTTTTTTAATGCAAGCTGCATTCTAACAAATGGATTTTTACCCGTCAACAAGCTGAAAATCCAGCTAAACAATAACAAACTTGATAGAAAAACTATAAGATCTAATCAAACAAGGTTAAAATCAAAGGACCGTCTTTTGTGACCGCAATGGTGTGTTCAAATAGCGCTGAAAGACTCCTGTCCTTGGTGATTATCGTCCACCCGTCTTTTTCATAATCAATTTCATAACTTCCCTTTTGATAAATTACTTCAAGAGCTAAAACCATGCCTTCTTTAAGAATAGGCCCCGTTCCAGCTTTTCCAAAACCCGGGACAAAAGGGTCTTCATGCAGTGACTTCCCAATCCCGTGCCCGACAAGATCTCTGCTTACCGTAAAATCTTTACCCTCTATAACTTTCTGAATAGCGTTAGAAATATCCCCGACTTTATTTCCGACTATGCACATACTAACAGCATCACTTAGTGCGAGCCTTCCCGCGGAAAGAAAGTCTTCCTGAACGTTTGTTTCTACCTCAACTGTATCCGATAAATCAGTATGAAAGCCTTTGTATAAAACACCTAGGTCTACTTTTACAAGATCGCCTTTTTTTATAACCCTTTGATTTGGAATCCCGTGAACAACGCCTTCATTGACATTTATACAGGTTGTGAATTTATAGTTTTTAACGGTCTTAAATGAGGGTTTTCCCTTATGATTTAAGATATATTCCTCAGCGATTTTATCAAGTTCAATTGTTTTTATGCCGGCTCTCACGTTTTTTAAAACTTCTTTTAAAGCGCCCGCGGAGATCATTCCCCCCTCCCGCATCACTTTTAACTCTTCCTCCGTTTTTAGAGAGATCATAAGGCACTTTAAGAGTATTTAAACTAATTTGCAAACACCTATATATTTGATACAATTTCTACTAACACTTTTTCAGAGGCCCATTAGAAAACATAAAAAGACCAGCCCTGGTCCGCCCTAACTCAAAAGTGAGGGTAAGAAGAACCTGGCCTTAAGGAGAGAAACACACATGGATCCTGGTTTCAGCCGCAAGACCAATCGCCTTTATGATCACCCCTGCACCGCGGCCAACGACAACGGCACCAGCTAGCGCGCCGGCCGGGCCCTAAGGGTTGTAAATTAACACAACCCCCCAAAGGCCAACAAACCCTCGGTTCTTGCGACCAATGAACCGGGGGTTCCCTTTTCCCATTTCACATTGAAACTTAAAATGTACCTTCTCTGTCATCCCGGACCTGCCTGTCGTAGACAGGCACATGATCCGAGATCTCCACAAAAGATCCAACGGGATCCCTGCTTTCGCAGGGATGACATGAGAGCATTTGATCAGGATCAAAATTTGTAGAACAATGCTTTCACATCAATAAGATAAGGAGAGATCCTCATGAAAACCATCCTTCTAGCAGAGTTTGATAGGAGTTTTGATCTGCAGAAGCTCAAAGAAATCAAAAGAATACCTCATGTGCAATCTGCTGAGGTAGTCACCGGGCGGATTGATCTGGTGATTGTGATCATGGCAAGAACCGACGACCAAATTTCCGCAACCGTGCAAAAGATCAGGAAAATAAAAGGTATTAGATCAATATCAAGTCATGTAGTTCTAAAAATCTGACCCACCTCCAGGCTCGTTTTACAAACAGCCTGGATTTTTTATCTTGCTCCTACAATTCCGGACAAATCAAGAATGTTGCTTTCACTACCCATAACCGTCGGGAGCTTGCCATCCCATTTTTCAATCCACATCTTCCTTAAAAGTTCATTAGTTATTGACGCCCTCAAAAGCTCCTGTTCCCTTGCCATACCTTCCGCCTGGGTTATTCTGGCCTCTTTTTGAAACTTTGCCTGTTCGGCTCTATTCTTTTCGGTTTCAACCCTTACTGCCTCAATCTGCTTAGCCTCAATCGCCTGAATGTATTGAGGGGTAAACTTAATTTCCCTTATCCCAACCTCATCAAGAATAATGCCGTTCTCCTCAAAGGAAGGCTTAAGCTGACTTTCCACTCTATTCTGAACCTCAAGAACGTTTCCCGTATAAAGGTCCGCCGCCTCAAATTCTCTGGTTACATTCCTTGTCCATATTCTTGAGTCGGTTTTAACTATCTTCTCTACAAGGTCATCCTCCGAACCGATATTTTGAGCCACCCAAGTTGCCTTTTTAGGATCAATGCTAAATCTTACCGTATAAAAGATATCAACCTGTTGTCCATCTTTGGTGTTCGTGTCAACCGGATAGTCTTTATAATCCGCTCTTGACCCCTGCTGTTTCTCAACGGTTGTAGTCTCATATATTACTTTTTTGGTGTTGTACCTAAGAGTTGATTCCGCAATAGGTAAAATAAAACTGGCTCCCGGATGCAAAACTCTTCCCGTTACCCGTCCAAATCTTGTCACGACTTCAACGGTTCCAGGCTGCACCATTTTTAACGAGGACAAAATAACAATTAAAAGAACCGCGGAAAGAAAAATGGACCCAAAAGACTTTGCTGCTTTTGCACCAAACGATTCAAATGTTACAACCACTTTACTTCACCTCCTTTAACCTGTTCATTATGTCAAGGAAAATTTCCTCAATAGACCTCTCTCCATCTACATCCTCCACAATACCTTTGGCTTTAAAATACTCTATCACCGGACCTGTTTTTAAATCATGCTCCGAAAGGCGTTTTAAAACCGCTTCCGGTGCTTCATCCGATCTATGCTCTAAATCAACTCTCTTCTGAATTCTTTTCATATATTCGTCAGGGCTCACAATCAAATTAAAGACCTTATCAAGCTTGATATTTAATTCCTCCTCCATAAACGGGATCTGATCCACCGTTCTTGGAAAACCCGTGAAAACAAAACCTTTGTTCGCGTCACACCGGTTCTTAACATATTCTTTTATAATCTGAAAATAAATTTCTTCGGGGACATACTCGCCGCGGTCCATATATTCCTTCGCTTTCATACCCATTTCAGTCTCGGAGCTTTCTCTTAGCATTGCCCCGCTGTCAAGGAAATTTAAATTTAATTTTTTTGCGATAAGTTTAGCTTGTGTGCTTTTACCCGACCCCTGCGGCCCGCTTACAAGTATATGCATAAATTATTATAGGCACCAATAAAAAGAAATGTCCAAAGCACTATGAAGCATTCATATGGGAAGTAATTTGATTAAACACATCTTCTTTGTCTTTTTCGCCGTCAATTTCTACAAGTCTTCCAAGTCCTCTGTAATAATCCAAAACTTTTGACGTTTTCTCATGGTACCAGGAAAGCCTGTTCTTAATTCCTTCTGGGGTGTCATCAACCCTTCCTCTTGCCCTTAATCTATTCACAGCAGTTTTATCAGAAATATTAATAAAAAACACGTTACTCACATAGGGGTCATACATATACAGCTGTTCTATTGAGCGGGGATATCCGTCAAGAACATACCCATTTCTACAATCATTCATTGAGAGCCTTAACTTTAAAATTTCAGATGCATACTCGTCGGGGACAAGCTTTCCCTCCTTCATAAGCGAACAGGCTTGTCTGTTAAAATCGGCTTCCACTTTGCAGGATTCTCTGATCAGATCGCCTATATCTATAAGAGGTGCGTTGAGCCAATTCGCAAGAAGTTTTGCCTGCGTCGTCTTTCCGCTTCCCTGCGGCCCAAGAATTGTTATTTTCACTTTTTTATTATATATCTAAACTATCGCGGATTGTTTTGTGTCATCCTGAACCCTTTTGGACAACCAATTTTAATAATAGTAATATAGAACAATCCCAAAGGAGTTCTAACATGTCCATGCAAAAAGCGGATTTTGAAGAAAACGATCCCGAAACAATGCGCTTGAGAAGGCAATTCATGACCTGGGTGATGATAATCTTCGCTATCGCACTGGCGGGGATCATAACCCTTGCCATCCTCCCAATGTTTCTGTACTAGAACCAGACCAAACCGCTGTTTGCCAAAACGGCGGTTTTTTACAATCCCGGAATACCAAGATCCGAAAGCTGGCCTTTCATTTTCTTGGCCACCTTTTTCTGAACCTCTTTTAAAGCGTCATTAATCACATCTTTTAACCTTTTATCCTCAACACCGTCCACTTCAATCTTTTCTATATGGTTATCCCCTCTTACAACAAGCTTAATACCTCTATTTTCATACTCTACAAAGATCTGCTCCATTTCTTTTTTCATAGAGTCGGCTTGCTTTTTTAAATTGTAGAGATCTTTCATTTTGTCAAACATAAAATATTCCTAGAAACATCACTACTCCAAAAAAGACTCGTAGTTTCTTGTCTCCATCATTGATTCTATTTGCCTTAAGGTTTCTAAAACTACTGAAACAACAATTAAAAGCCCCGTGCCGCCGACCGTAAGCGTAGTCACGTTTGTAAAATTCTGAACCACTGAAGGAAGAACTGCAATTGCCCCAAGGAAAAGCGCGCCTGCAAGCGTAATTCTTGTTATAACTTTATTTAAATATTCCGCGGTTGGCTTGCCGGGCCTTACACCGGGTATAAAACCACCGCCCTTTTTAATATCCTCGGCAATTTTTTCAGGGTTAAACTGAACGGCTGTATAAAAATATGTAAACCCAACGACAAGAACAAAATAAGTAACATTGTACCAAAAAGACGCTGTAGAAAAATTAGAAGACAAAAATAAAGCCGCCTTTTGTACAATCGGATTTGAAACATTTTGAAAATATCTTCCAATAACCGATGGGAGAAGAACTAATGAAACCGCAAAAATTATAGGAATAACCCCCGCCTGATTTACTTTCAAAGGAAGGTAATTAGTACCGCTCTGATAAGCTCCCTTTACCCTTCTTGCGTATTCAATCGGAACATTTCGCGTACCTTCATTAATAACAACGACCCCCGCTATAACGAGTATCGCTATTCCAAGAAAAATGAGAATATTTGTAATTCCCTGGCTGGTTACGGTTGAATATGTTTGGGTAAAACTAGTCGGAAGACTTGAAACAATACCTACAAATATAAGCATGGAAATACCCTGGCCGACACCATATTCTGTAATGAGCTCTCCAATCCACATAAGAAGGAGAGTTCCCGCAGTCATGGTTAAAACCATAGTAACTATTTCCAAAACCTTTAAAGATCCCATAATACCCTGGCTCTTTAAAAGAAAGTAAACGCTGTAAGATTGTATAAACGCAAGAGGCACGGTCAAAAACCTTGTGTACTGATTAATCTGCTCCCGGCCCGCTTCCCCTTCTTTTGAAAGCTCTTCAAGAGATGGGAAAACCATAGTTAAAAGCTGCATGATGATTGAAGCGTTAATATAAGGGTTTAGTCCAAGCGTTACAACTGAAAAGTTGCTTAAACCCCCGCCACTGAATAAATTTAAAAGTCCTAAAAAACCGTTTGATTCCAGGAGAGCTCTTAAAGAAACAAGATCAACACCAGGAATAGGTACATGGGATAAAACTCTAAAAACCACAATTATAAAAAGGGTGAATAAAATTTTCTTTCTTAGTTCGGGAAGCCTCCATGCCCCCCTGATAGATGAAAGCATATAAGCTATTTAGCCTCCCCTGAAAGTTTGGTTATTTTCTCCAAAGCGCTTTTTGAATAAGTAAAGCCTTCCAGAATAACCTTCTTTGTAAGTGTACCGCTTCCTAAAACTTTAACTCCTCCTTCAGGAACCCTTTTTACCAAATTTAACTCTACCAGAGAAAAAGGCGTTATCTTTTTACCCTCCGAGATTCTTTCAAGATCCGAAAGGTTGATGATAAAACGTGAAATTCTGTGAGAGCTGACGAAGCCTTTTCTTTTTGGCATTTTCATATATAAAGGCACCTGACCACCTTCAAACCCGACAGGAAGGTTATAACCCGTTCTTGCCTTTTGGCCCTTTTGACCTCTTCCGGTTGTATGTGAACCTTTGCCGCTTCCAATGCCGCGGCCTACCCTTTTCGCTCTTTTGTGAAGTCCTTTTAATTTTGGGAGTCTTCCTAAATCCATAATTACCCCTTTAACTTTTCCAAAGCTTTAATTGTAGCCTCTACGTTTGAAAGTTTATTACTTGAACCAAACATCTTGGCTGAAATATCTTTAATACCGGCAAGCTCTAAAATCTGCCTGACCGTTCCCCCCGCTATTAAACCTGTACCTTTAGGCGCGGGTTTTAAATAAACTTCGGCAGCGTTTGATTTACATACTACCTCATGCGCAATCGTATCTCCCTTTCTTTTAATAAAGTGAAGATTCTTTTTGGCTCCCGTAACAGCTTTGGAGATAGCCTGGCTTACATCCTTTGCTCTTCCGTGGGCAAAGCCCACTCTTCCATTCCGATCACCTATTGCAACAAGAGCCGAAAAGCTTATCTTTCCTCCACCCTTGGTTTTTTTTGAAACCCTGTTTAATTGTATTACTTTTTCTTCAAACTCTTTTTGAACGTATCCTTCCATATATCCTTAAAATTTTAAACCACCTTTCCTTGCCCCCTCGGCAAGAGATTTAACTCTCCCGTGGTATTTGTAACTTCCTCTGTCAAATATAACCTCTTTAATACCTTTTTTTAAAGCATTCTCGGAAAGCTTTACTCCTGCCTCAAAAGCTCTTTTGGTTTTAGTGCCTTTTAAATTTGAGTCTGAAACAGTAATCAAAGTATTGCCTGTTCTGTTATCAATTATTTGAGCATAAATATATTTATTTGATCTAAACACGGAAAGTCTTGCCTTATCTTTAAAGCTTTTTATTTTGGACCTTGACCTTATTTGCCTTCTTTGTCTGTTAGATTTATAAAGTTTGACTTTCATTAGACAGCCTTTACTCCGGTTTTTCCGGCCTTCCTTCTTACATATTCATTAACATACCTTATCCCTTTTCCTTTATAAGGCTCGGGCGGCCTTACGTTTCTGATCTTTGCCGCAGTCAACCCAACAAGCGACTTGTCGGCTCCCGCAACCGAAATTTTGGTACTCTCGTCAACATTTAAAGTTATCCCCTCTGGAGCCGTAAATTCCACGGGATGTGAATAACCTATGTTTATAACAAGGTCATTTCCTTTTTTAGAAGCTCTATACCCAACTCCCACAATCTCAAGGTCCTTTCTATATCCTTCGGTCACTCCTTTTACCATACCTGAAACAAGAGATCTATATAATCCCCAACTTGCCCTTGTTTGTCTTTCGTCATCTTTAGCTTTAAATAAAACCTCACCGTCTTTGACCGCTACATCTATCCTTCCCTTAATCTCTTGTGAAAGTTCCCCTTTCGGACCTTTAACTCTCACAATGCCGGGATCAATAGTAATCGTAACTCCATTAGGTATTTTAATAGGTGTTTTTCCAATTCTTGACATAATTTCCTACAAAACTATACAAATAACTTCCCCTCCGAGTTTTCTCTTTCTTGCTTCTAGTCCATCCATAATTCCCCTTGAGGTAGAAAATATTGAAATCCCAAAACCTGAAGCCACAGCCTTTATCTTATCTTTTGATTGATATACTCTTCTTCCCGGCTTTGACACTCTTGTAATATTAGAAATCCTTGAAACCCCGTCCTCATACTTTAAATCAATATGAATCATTTTATGCGGTGATCCTTCCTTTTTAAAAACTTTCACGCCTTCCACAAATCCCTTTTCCTTCATCACATCAAGAATTCTCTCGTTTATTTTGGTGTATGGAAGTTCAACGAACTTCCTCTTTGCCATTGACGAGTTTTTAATGGAACTTAACATTGCCGAAATTGTATCTTTTGACATACCTCTCATACTGCCTACCAGCTTGCCTTTCTAACCCCTGAAAGCTCACCCTTTAAAGCAAGCTCCCTGAAACAAATTCTGCACAAGCCAAATCGTCTTAAATATCCTCTTGGACGACCGCAGATCTGGCATCTGTTTCTTTTCCTGACTTTATACTTAGGTTCTTTTTTAGATTTAATAATTAACGCTTTTTTAGCCATATAACCTACTTTTCAAAAGGCATTCCAAGTTTTGATAAAAGTAAATACGTTTCCTCGTTGCTGCCTCCTGAAGTAGCTATTGTAACTTCAAGGCTTTTTATTTTATCAACAGTGTTTGGGTTTATTTCAGGAAACACTGTATGCTCTTTAAGCCCAAGAGTGTAGTTTCCGTTCCCATCAAAAGCTTTTTTTGAAACGCCTCTGAAATCCCTGACCCTTGGAAGCACAATATTTAAAAGTTTATCAAGAAATACCCACATTTTATCTCCCCTTAAAGTTGCACTCATCCCGATCACATCCCCCTGCCTCACCTTAAAATTGGAAATTGACTTTTTGGCGCTTCTTAATCTTGGCTTCTGTCCGCAGATAAGTGCAAACTCTTTTTCACACGTAGCAATAAGCCCTTTGTCATCTTTAAATCTGCCGATACCCATATTAACAACAACTTTTTTAATCTTTGGAAGGGACATATGGTTTTTCCTTCCAAGTTCTTTTGAAAGCTCCTTTAATATTTGATTTTTATACTTTTCTTTAAGTCTTGCTTCCATAAAATTCCAAACTATCCTGCTTTAAGCTTAAGCTCCTGCCTGATCTTTTCATACATCAATATCCCGCAGGCAACGCTTAAATTAAGCGATTGAATATCATTTCTCATAGGCACGCGCACAACTATATCGCATTTATCTATGATGGGCAAAGACAAAGCTGAATCTTCGCCTCCTAAAACAAGGGCTAAAGGGCCGGTAAGATCCTCATCAAAGTAGTCTTTTGTTCCCGTAGTCTCAACACCCACAATCTTTATGCCTGCCCTTTTTATAACGGTAAGGGCTGACAATATGCTTTCCGTACAAACCTTTACAACATTACTTGCCCCCATGGAAACTCTCTCAACAACAGGCGTTAAAACCTCTCTGCCCGAAGAGGGTACAACAACTGCGGTGGCTCCCGAAGCTGCCGCGCTTCTTAAAATCGCTCCAAGGTTATGCTCATATAGAACCTCTTTAATCACAACCAAAAAAGGATTTCTAACGCTTTTTATTACCTCCGAAACGGTGTAAGTCTTAACACCTTCGGCTAACGCAATAACTCCTTGATGAGAGTCAGTTTTTGATATGTTATCAAGATAACCTCTTTCAACCATTGAGAGCTTCACATGCTTTCTTTCCGAAAGGTTTATAAGACCCTCTACCTTATCTCCTTTGGCCCCTTTGTCTAAAAATATTTCAAAGATCTTTCTTCCCCTGGTGAGCGCTTCAATAACAACGTTTCGCCCTTCAAGATTCACAGTGTTCATATCGTATTGCCGCACCTTTTGCACACCCTATACTTCTTCCCGTCAACCAACTTTTGCATGGTTCTGACTTCTCTTTTACATTTCTCACAAACAACCATAACGTTAGAGGCATCAATAGGCTTTTCCATTGAAATTATTCCACCTTCTTTTGATACCTTCCCCGCTTTTACATGCTTTTTAACGATATTCACTCCTTCAATTACAACTCTTCCGCTTTTTGAAACCTCTCTAACCGTTCCTTCTTTTCCTTTATCTTTTCCTGCAATAACTTTTACTTTATCTCCCTTTTTTATTTTCATATTTACCAGACCTCCATCGCAGCAGAAACAATTTTTAAAAATCCCTTATCACGCAGTTCCCTTGCGACGGGCCCGAAAACTCTTGTGCCTTTTGGAAGGCCATCATCGTCAACAACTACCGCCGCATTATCATCAAATCTTATATAGCTTCCGTCTTTCCTTCTGACTTCCTTTCTCACTCTCACAATGACGGCTTTTACGATGGAGTGATCTTTTACAACACCCGTTGAAGAAGCTCCCTTAACCGAACAGGTTACAATGTTGGCTAAAGATGCAAACTTGCGCCTTGAATCGCCCGGTATACCAATAAGCTTAAGGCCTTTGGCTCCGGAGTTATCAGCTACGTTTAAGAAAGTTCCGACCTGAACCATATTTACTCCTCACCCAAAACCTTAACTACTATAAATGACTTATCTTTGCTTATAGGCCTGCACTCTTCTATCCTGACTTTATCTCCTTTTTTCGCCCCGATTTCATTGTGGGCTTTAAATCTCCTAGTATTTTTGATCATCTTTGAATACAGCGGATGTCTCTTTGGCATTTCCACAGAAACAACAACAGTCTTTTGCATTTTGTCAGACACAACCATCCCTATAAATTGTTTCCTTCTAACCTCTTTAATCATTTCTAAACCTCCTCAAGAATTTCTTTCTCCGACAACACTGTTTCAAGCCTTGCAATATCTTTTTTTAAATCTTTCACCAAAGAAGTATTCTTTTCTTTTTTTAAAAAAATATCCTCTCTTTTTTTTGAAAGCTCCTCTTTTTTCTTTTGCACTTCGGCCCTTACTTCCTCTTTTGTTTTTCCTCTGTAGTCTTTTATGCTAGTCATATTATTTCTCCATAAGAAATCTGGTTTTCAAAGGGAGCTTGTGTGACGCTCTAAGCAGCGCCTGGCCTGCCATCTCTTTTGTAACACCGCTCATTTCAAGTAGAACCCGCCCGGGAAGAACCAAAACGGCGTAATGATCAACGGCTCCTTTGCCGCTTCCCATTCTGGTCTCATTTGGTTTCTTGGTAATAGGCTTTGCCGGGAAAATTCTTATCCAAAGCCTTCCGCCTCTTTTGGTGTAATGGGCAATCGCTTTTCTTGCCGCCTCTATCTGCCGTGATGTAATATAACCCCTTCCTAAGGCTTTTAAACCATACTCGCCAAACTCAAGGCTGTTTCCTCTTCCAGAAACCCCCCTCATTTTGCCCGTTTGCTGCTTTCTGTATTTTGTCTTTTTTGGCATTAACATAAATTTCCTTTACTAAATCTTTGTTTCCCCTCTGTAAATCCACACCTTTACACCTACTATTCCGTATAAAGTTTTAGCATCAACAGCGGCAAAATCCACATCCGCTCTTAAAGTTTGGGAAGGTATTGAGCCAAGAAGCATCGTGTCACTTCTTCCGATTGTATTTGCGCCTGATAAAAGTCCCGCGCATCTTACCTTAATGCCTTTTGCACCCTTATTCATTGAAGCTTCCATAGCCATTCTCACAGCTCTCTTATATGGAATTCTCCTTTCAATTTGAGAAGCTATATTATCGGCAACAATAGGCGCTTCAAGCTCGGGAAGTTTAACATCCTCAACACTAAAGGAAGAAATTTTTGAGCTTGTCAGTTTCTTCAACTCATCTTTAATTATTTCAGCCCCGCTTCCACCCCTTCCAATAACAATACCGGGTCTTGAGACCTGCACTGTAATATTTATTTCGTTAACGGATCTTTCAATTTCTATTGATTTAAGGCCTGCAGGTCTTAACTTTTGTTTTAAATACTTTCTGATATAAAAATCTTCAAGAAGTGTTTTTCCATACAATTTCTTATCCGAGAACCATCTGGATTTCCAGTCTTTTGATATTCCTATTCGTAACCCTATCGGGTTTATTTTATGCCCCATATTACTTAACCTTTGATAAACCTATTTCTATGTGAGCTGAGCGCTTTAGTATCGGAGAAAATCTTCCTCTGCCTACTATTCTCCCCCTTTTTATCATTGGACCTCCGTGGGAAACCGCTTTTGAAACAACAAGATTTTCTGATTTAACGCTATTATTATTTGAAGCGTTCGCGCCTGCCGATCTTAAAGCTTTTAAAACAACTCTCGCCGCCTTGGTCCTTGTAAACTTTAAAATTCTTTCCGCCTCAACAAACGGTTTAGCCCGAATAAGATCTAGGGTCATTGCAACCTTTCTTGGTGAAACCCTGACATATTTAGCTGTTGCACTCGTTAATAATTCCTTTTCCATAAATTAAACTTTCTTTGAAGAGTGCGCCCTGAATATCCTTGTAGGAGCAAACTCTCCAAGCCTGTGCCCGACCATGCTTTCAACTATGTAAACAGGCACATGCGTTTTCCCGTTATGAATTTCCAGAGTGTGTCCGACCATTTCGGGAGAAACCTGTGATGACCTGGCCCATGTTTTAATAGGCTTTTTTTCACCAAGCTTATTTAGTTTTTGGACCTTCATTAGAAGCTTTTCATCAACAAAAGGTCCTTTTTTAAGCGATCTTGACATATAAGTTATTTCTTTCTTTCACTTATAATAAACTTTCTAGTGTGCGTTCTTTTTCTGGTTTTAAATCCCTTAGTTTTCCATCCCCAGGGAGATTTAGGAGAAGGCATACCAATTCCTGATGTTTTATAGGAACCTGCGTGGGGATGATCTGACGGATCGGCCATGGCAACACCTCTTGTGTGGGGCCTTCTTCCCTTGTACCTGTTAATGCCTGCTTTGCCAAGATTTATATGCCTGACTTCGGGATTTGATAAAACTCCTATCGTCGCGTAACAGCTTCCAAGCACCTTTCTTATCTCGCCGCTGGGAAGTTTTATGATACCATAATCACCTTCCTTGGCCATGAGGACAGCCGAAAGTCCTGCTCCCCTTACAAGCTTGCCCCCTCCCTTTGGATAAAGCTCTATATTGTGAATTAAAGCTCCCAAGGGTGCGTTGGAAAGAGGCATTGCATTGCCCAGGTTTGCTTGCGCCTCGGGACCTGATGAAACAATATCCCCGACCTTAAGACCGATTGGCGCAAGAATATATCTTTTCTCTCCGTCCGAGTATGAAAGGAGGGCTATGTTTGGCCCTCTGTTTGGATCGTATTCTATGCTTTTCACAGTCGCAGGAATACCATGCTTATTTCTCTTAAAATCAATAATCCTATAAAGCTTTTTTGCTCCTTGCTGTCTGGAGTTTGAGGTTATTCTCCCGTGAGTCCTCCCCACGGCTCCTTTTTTTGGAACAGTTAAAGACTTTTCAGGTCTTTTTTCATTAACCTCATAAGTTACGGTTTTCCTACCTCTTAATCCTTCGCTTGTGGGCCTATATGTCTTCATAATCTTATTTGCTCTCAAATAATTTTATACTCTGGCCTTTTTTCAAAGTTACAACAGCTTTTTTCCACTTGGGAAGTTTTACGTATTTTCTGCCTTTAAGCATTTTCTTTTGCTTGCCGGGAACTATTTGGGTTGTTACTTTAACAGCATCCACCCCGAATAAGTCCTTCACTGCTTTAGAAACCGCGCCTTTAGAGCAAGAAATCGGAACTTCAAAAACATATTTGTTTTCTATCACTAACGATGTGGTTTTTTCGGTTATCACCGGTCTTTTTATAAAATTATTAAGCCTCATATCTTCCCTTTAAAACTTCGCTACTCCCGTTTAATAAAACAACCTCTTTGCTTTTTAAAATATCGTAAACATTTACATCTAAAGCAGATCTGATATTTATTCCTTTAACATTTCTTCCCGCTCTGACAAGTGATGAATCGTATTTCGGGGTTATAATCAAAGATCCTTTTTCAATATTATTTTCGTCAAGCATTTTAATAAATTCTTTTGTTTTTGGGGCTTTAAGACTAAATCTATCGGAAGTTTTTATTTGATTTCTTTTAGCTTTTAAACTTAAGGCGGATTCAAGAGCTTTCTTTCTTAAGGCGACAGGAAAATTAAGCGACCAGTCTTTCATCTTTGGCCCGTGTGCAATACCCCCATGCACAAAATGAGGGGCTCTTATTGACCCCTGCCTTGCTCTTCCCGTTCCTTTCTGCCTCCAGGGTTTCTTCCCACCCCCCGAGACGTCGCCCCTTGTTTTGGTATTGGAAGTTCCCTGTCTTTGATTTGCTCTATAAACTCTAATGTACAACGCCAAAAGCTCCTCGTTTATGGGAGAGTTAAAAAGTGTTTCTTTTTTTGTTTGTGTTTCCTTTTTTCCTTTTTTTTGCATTTTTATTCCAAAACCTCAATAACAACTTTTGAATTTCTGGCGCCCGGAAGCGGACCCGATATCTTCATTCTTTTGGTAGCTGCGTCAACCTCTACTATTTTAAGTCCCTTTAAAGTCACCCTTTTATTTCCATGCCTTCCTGCTCTCCTCTTGCCTTTATAAACCCTTCCAGGAGTTGTCGTCTGCCCTGAAGAACCAGGGGCTCTGTGTCTGTCTGACTGACCATGCGTTTTCGGACCTCCCTTAAAATGGTATCTTTTTACAACACCCGTAAATCCTGCTCCCTTAGAAGTCCCTACAACAATCACTTTTTTCCCCGCAAGCTCGGGCAGAGCTTCGGAATCAATCACAACAAGAGTAACGGGGATCACCGTTCCGTCCTCCATAAAAAATTGAGACATTTCAAGCTTTCTTCCCTCAAGTTTCATAAAACCTTACATAAATAAAAAAGCGCCTTAAGGCGCAAGAAACTAATCCTTAACTTGCAAACCCTGACTAGGTACCCAAATTATTTTTTAATGTTTCTTCCCTTTTAAGGTTTAATAACATTTAACTTTTCAAGGTTAAACCTTGTACGTTTTCTCTACATCTTTATCTCAATCCCGCATCCTGCAGGAAGGTTAAGATGAGACAGGCTGTCTATAGTCGTAGACGTTGGATCAAGTATATCAATTAATCTCTTATGTGTCCTTATCTCAAACTGCTCCCTTGATCTTTTATCAATATGAGGTCCTCGTATTACCGTGTATCTTTCAATTTGTGTGGGCAAAGGGATAGGGCCCGAAATTTTAGCTCCGGTTCTGACTGCCGTGTCCACAATTCGGGATGCCGACTGATCAACAATCCTTGAATCATAGGCTTTAAGTTTTATTCTAATTCTTGCCCCTTTTGCCATAGTTGGTATTGCAGTAAACTATCTTCTTGGTTTGCGAATAAGGTATCTATCAGGCAGTGACTTTTGTAATTACTCCAGCTCCAACAGTATTACCACCTTCTCTAATTGCAAACCTTAACCCATCTTCAAGAGCAACAGGCGTTATAAGTTTAACCGAAACCTTAACGCTATCTCCCGGCATTACCATTTCTGTTCCCGAAGGAAGCGTGACTTCCCCGGTAACATCAGTGGTTCTGATATAAAACTGGGGCCTGTATCCCGAGAAGAAAGGTGTGTGTCTGCCGTTTTCCTCTTTGGAAAGGACATAAATCTCACAGTCAAACTCACTGTGAGGCTTTGTTGTACCGGGTTTGGCAAGAACCTGGCCTCTTTCCACCTGATCTTTCTCAATACCTCTTAATAAAACACCAACATTATCTCCTGCCTGGCCTTCCTGCATCTGCTTCTTAAACATTTCAACACCAGTCACAACCGTCTTCTGCGTATCTCTTATACCGACAATCTCTATTTCTTCACCAATCTTAACAACACCTTTTTCAATCTTGCCGGTCACAACGGTGCCTCTTCCCTTTATGGAAAAAACATCCTCAATAGGCATTAGGAAAGGTTTATCAAGCTCTCTTACAGGTGTTGGGATATTTGTATCAACCGCATTCATCAACTCTTCAATTGCTTTAACGGACTCTGCATCACCCTCAAGAGCTTTAAGAGCCGACCCTTTAATAACAGGAACTTTAGCCCCATCATAACCGTATTTGGTTAAGATCTCCCTGATTTCAACTTCAACAAGGTCCAAAAGCTCTTTATCCGAGACCATATCGCACTTGTTCATAAAAACAACAAGCGCCGGAACATTAACCTGACGTGCAAGAAGAATGTGCTCTCTGGTTTGAGGCATGGGGCCATCGGGAGCCGAGACAACAAGAATCGCCCCGTCCATCTGCGCCGCACCAGTAATCATATTTTTTATGTAGTCTTTATGCCCGGGGGCATCAATATGAGCATAATGTCTTGCATCAGTTTCGTACTCAACATGAGTGATATTAATAGTAATACCCCTGGCTCTCTCTTCAGGAGCTTTGTCAATTGTTTCATAAGCCCTGAATTCGGCTTTGCCTTTCCCTGCTAAAACCTTGGTGATAGCAGCGGTAAGTGTCGTCTTACCATGGTCAACGTGACCGATTGTTCCGATATTTACGTGAGGTTTGTTTCTAACAAACTCCGCCATAACACCTTTCCAAGTTTGTAAACCTAAATACAACCGCACGTCCCAGGTCGTATCTAAATTAAACTTTGATAAAATTTAATACTTGCGCCAAATTGTGTTGACGCCAACAAGTTTGCCAAAATTCTGCCAAAAAATCAAGCACCAGCTACACTACCCTTTTTTAGTTTTTATCTGCTCAACAACATTCTGCGGAACTTCCTCATAATGAGAAGGCTCCATTACAAAGCTTGCTCTTCCTTGAGTCATACCCCTTAAGTCCGTGGCATACCCAAACATTTCCGAAAGAGGGACTAGAGCCGATATTACCTTGGCATTTCCCCTGATTTCAGTCCCTTCAATCCTTCCCCTTCTTGAGGACAAATTGCCGATTATATCGCCCATAAATTCATCCGTTGAAATTACTTCAACTTTCATTATAGGCTCAAGAAGAACAGGGTTAGCTTTTCTCATTCCGTCCCTGAAAGCTTCATGAGCGGCCATTTTAAAAGCAAGCTCCGATGAATCAACCTCATGGAAAGACCCGTCAAACAAAGTTGCTGAAAAATCAACAACCGGGTAACCTGCAACAACTCCACTTTCCATTACCTCCTTAATTCCTTTTTCAACGGCGGGGAAATACTCCCTTGGAATAGCCCCTCCCACTATTTTATTAATAAACTCATAACCTTCACCTCTTCCCTTTGGCTCAAGTTTAATAAAGACATGGCCGTATTGGCCGTGTCCGCCTGACTGCTTAATATATTTTCCTTCCTGCTCAACTGATGATTTTATAGTTTCACGATAAGCAACCTGGGGCTTTCCCGTATTTACTTCAACACCAAACTCCCTCTTTAAACGGTCAACTTTAATTTCAAGATGCAGCTCCCCCATACCCGATATAAGAGTCTGCCCCGTTTCGGGATTGCTCCCAAGCTTAAATGTTGGATCTTCTTCAACAAGCTTTTTTAGAACTTCTCCAAGTTTGTCCCTGTCCGCTTTGGTTTTTGGCTCTATGACAAGGGAAATAACAGGGTCGGGAAATTTAATATTTTCAAGAATTAAAGGGGTTGACTCGTCGCATAAAGTATCCCCGGTGGCAGTGTCTTTAAGTCCCACTGCTGCGCCGATTTCGCCGGCCGAAAGTTCATTTATTTCCTCCCTTTGGTTGGCGTGCATTAGAACGAGCCTTGAAAGCCTTTCCTTAGCTCCTTTTGTAGAATTTAAAACATAAGTTCCATTTTTAAGTGAACCCGTATATACCCTCACAAATGTAAGTCTTCCTATAAACGGATCGGTCTGGATTTTAAAAGCAAGTGCGGAGGTTTTCTTTTCTTTGTTGGGAGTGAGAAGCTCCATACTTTTACCTGAAGTATCGGTGGCTTCATAGTGCGATCTATCAAGAGGCGAGGGCAAAAAAGAAACAACCGCATCTAAAATAGCCGTAACAGGGACGCCTCTTCCATCTCCTCCGGTAACAGGGAAAAATTTACCTGAAAGGGTAGCTTTTCTCACAGCTAAGGAAAGTTCATCTTCTGAAAGATCCTGTCCATTTAAAAACTTTTCCATCAGGCTATCGTCATACTCCACAACTCTTTCCATCAAAAGAGTTCTGTAAATCTTCACTTTTTCCATATACTCTTTGGGTATCTCTCCTTCAACAAGATGATCTTGATGAAAGTCGGTATAGGTGTAAGCCTTCATTTTAATGAGATCAATTAATCCGTTTACATCTTTTTCAAAGCCGATTGGAAGGTGAATGGGGGTTGCGTTTTTTCCAAGCCTTTCATGAATTGACCCAAGGCTTTTATAAAAATCTCCGCCTATTTGATTAATTTTATTAATAAAACAGATTCTTGGGACATGATACTTGTCGGCCTGCCTCCAAACCGTTTCAGACTGCGGCTCAACACCCATCTTGCCGTCAAAAACCACAACCGCTCCATCCAAAACCCTTAAAGATCTCTCAACTTCAGCAGTAAAATCAACATGGCCGGGAGTGTCAATAATATTGATTCTATGGTCCTTCCAGAAACAGGTTGTCGCGGCGGACGTAATGGTTATACCTCTTTCCCTTTCCTGCGGCATCCAATCCATTTGAGTGTCCCCAGTGTGGACCTCGCCTATCCTATGGATCTTCCCCGTGTAATAAAGCACAGATTCAGTCGTGGTTGTTTTACCCGCGTCAATGTGAGCTATTATTCCAATGTTTCTTATCCTTTCCAAAGGATATTTCCTGTTAGATGTTTCCATTATCAACAAAAAGCTTCCCTTTTAGGAAAGCCTGCCTTTTTCCATAATACTCTTTTTAGCTACGTAAATTTAGCAGGAAGAATTTGTGATGTCAACGGCAAAAAGGGGTACTTTACTGCCTGTTTATGGAGTCAAGAAGCACAGATAAAGCTACGGCTAATCGTCTATCAATAACCTTCCCTGTGTCATTTCTCAAATCTATGTAATACCTATCTCTTATTAAAGCTCTCTTCTTTTCTATTACCCCTAAAGCCGTATCGCCTTTCACGATATCAAATTTTACGGGGATAACGAGTGTAATGAAATCAAAAACCCTCCTTAAAACCGCAAGGACAATTGAATCCTCATGCACCTCTGCAATCATTTCTTCAGAAGGAGAAAGAATTAGCCACTTTCCGCGTAAAAGAGATCTTAAACCTTCTCTTTTTATAATCCCCAAAACCGCTCCCGACGAAGAATCAGAAACAGTATATTTGCCTGAAAAATCAATAATATTTTGAGCTGAAATTTTTAAAAACTCACTGGTTTCGGCTTGATCCGTATAAAAGCGAAAATCTTCTTTCAGCCTAAAAAGCTTCTGTTTTGAGTATAAAAGGACATTACTTCCCGCATCCGTAACTATATATTTATTACCAAGTGCAAGCATTTTCTGGGCAAGAAGAAGCTCGTCATATTGATTTAAATCCATTCCTTAACACTATCACATAAAAATACGATTGCAAAACACGCTCTGACCATGAAGTGAGAGCCTACTCTCTACTTCATGGCAAACCATTGACTTAAGCCTTTGCAGGATAAATAATTATTTTGTGCTTGATAACCACCTTTACAATCTTTTAAACCAGTTAACGCAGGAGCACAAAAGCCTTTGGCGAATTAAAAATAAATACATGGTTGACTCTGACGGCTGTGATAAATGCAAAGAATTCTGGAACAAACTGGAAAAGGATAAAGAAGATCACATTAAAGAGCTAACAGACCTTATAAAATCCCACATGTCTTAGCTTTCTACCAGACTTTTAATCTTATCCATAAAAGTATGCATATACTTCTTCAGGCTTTTTGTGAGTGGAAGATTAACAACTTCATCCAGACTGAAAAACTTTATTTCCTGGCCTTCATTACCAAGCTTCATTTCCTTAATATCTTCATCGTTCACCCGCGAATAGTAATAATGGCTTTCACTTCCATCTTCTCTTGTGATCTTTGCAAAAAAAGACATGGATTTAAGACTTATATTGGCTTCTTCCAATACTTCACGTTTAGCTCCCTCTTCAAAACTCTCACCTTCCTCAAGCATACCGCCAACGACACTCCAGCAGTTGGGGTAGGGAATCGCAGGATCGTTGTCCCTGTGAATAAGTAAAATTTTCTTATCTTTGATTATTATTACACCGGCGTAATTACTGGTCATTAAAACCTGAAGTGGCTAAATGCTTTATTGGCCTCTGCCATTCTGTGAACATCGTCCCTCTTTTTAATTGCGGCTCCCGTATTTGAGTTTGCGTCTTTTATTTCTGAAACAAGCTTTTCCCACATAGGCTTTCCCTTTTTAGACCTTGCCGCTTGTATAATCCATCTCATCGCCAAAGCTTCCGATCTATCATGCCTTACAGGAAAGGGGATTTGATATGTGGCACCTCCGACTCTTCTTGATCTTACCTCTTGTCGTGGCATCACATTTTTAACTGCCTGCTCAAAAATTGAAACCGCTTCTTTTTTATCCAGGTTAAGGTTGGATAATGATGTATATATTATATTTTCGGAAAGGCTCTTTTTTCCATGAACCATTAGATTATTTACAAATCTGCCGACAACTTTTGATTTATAAACCGCGTCAGGCTGCGCTTGTCTTTTTTTAACCTTAAGTCCTCTCATATTAAGCCGCCTTCTTTCCGCCTTTTTTGGCTCCGTATAAAGACCTTGACGTTTGTCTGTTTGAAACCCCGGCAAGATCAAACTTACCTCTGACTATAGTGTATTTCACTCCTGGAAGATCCTGGATTTTACCCGATTTAACCAAAACCACGGAATGCTCCTGGAGGTTATGACCTTCTCCGGGTATGTATGCCGTTACCTCTCTTCTATTTGAAAGCCTTACTCTTGCAACTTTTCTTAAGGCAGAATTTGGTTTTTTGGGAGTTCTCGTCATAACCGAAAGGCATACACCTCTTTTAAAAGGTGAATGAACAAACTTAGCCCTTCTATCAATAGACGAAAAGACCTCCGATAAAGCCGGTGTTTTAAGTTTTTTTACTTTTTTCTTTCTGCCACGGCGCAGAAGCTGATTTATTGTAGGCATAAATTATTCCAGACGCGCTCTATCTCCCGTAGGGATGAGCCTTCCTATTATAATATTCTCTTTTAACCCTAAAAGCCTATCAACCCTACCAGAGGCCGAAGCATCGGTCAAGACAGAGCTTGTCTGAATAAATGATGCAGCGGACAAAAAGCTTTCGGTTTCTAAAGAAGCCCTGGTTATGCCAAGAAGTGTCAGTTCCGCAGTTGAAGGTTCCCCGCCCTCCGCCAAAACCCTTCTGTTTCCTTCTTCAAATGTATATTTCGTAACTATTTCACCCGGTAAAAAGTTTGTATCCCCGACTGTCTCTATCTTCACCCTGTTAAACATCTGTCTTACAATCACTTCAAGGTGCTTGTCGTTTATAGTAACTCCCTGCGTTGAATAGACCGACTGGACTTCATCTATTATATATTTCTGGGTAGCATAGACTCCCACCGTTCTAAGAAGATCCGAGAGATCAAGATGCCCTGAAGTAAGAGCCTGTCCCGATACCACAAGATCGTTATCCTTCACTAAAATTTCAGAAATCGGATCAACTTTATAAGAAGCTTCAGGCGTTTCCGAGGCAGGATCGGTTGAAACAACCGTAATAGATCTTTCATTTTCAGAAGAATCCACTTTAACCTTACCGGTGATCTCACTCATTATGGATAAATCTTTAGGCGTTCTTGCTTCAAAAAGCTCTTCAACTCTTGGAAGACCCTGGGTAATATCCTTTCCCGCAATTCCTCCTGCGTGGAATGTCCTCATGGTTAGCTGTGTTCCAGGCTCACCTATTGACTGTGCGGCTACAACGCCTACCGCGGTTCCCACCTGCACAACCTCTCTTGTCATAAGATCCACACCGTAACACTTGGAACAAACCCCATACTTTGCCTCGCAGGTTAAAACCGATCTGATTTTCACTTCGGGAACTTCGGCTTCCAAAATATTTTTTGCTATTTCGGCAGTTATAAGTTCATTTCTTTTAACAAGAATTTTATTCCCGCTTTTAACGTCCTTTGCCGCAAACCTTCCGACAATCCGATCCGAAAATGTGGTCAATATTCTTTTCTCATCCGCTCTTATTACTCTTCCCTCTTCGCAGTCGCAGTCTTCAATTCTGACAATCATATCCTGCGCCACATCTACAAGCCTTCTTGTGAGATAACCTGAATCCGCCGTTTTTAAAGCTCGGTCAGCAAGACCTTTTCTTGCACCCCTTGAAGACGTAAAGTACTCAACTCCCGAAAGCCCTTCCTTATAATTCCCAAGTATGGGAAGCTCAACCAGCTTTCCCGTAGGATCACTTTTCAGACCAACCATGCCTGCAATCTGCTTTAACTGGTCTCTTGAGGCCTTGCTTGCCCCCGATCCGATTAAAAGCTTCACTGGGTTTTCACTCTCAAGCTTATTCCATGCAAGCTCATCAATTTTTGCGGTGGTTTCATTCCATACACCCTCCGAAAGTCTTCTTGCTTCATTTCTAGTAATAAGACCTCTCTTAAAGTTTCTTTCTATTTCAGAAGCCTGTTTTCTTCCTTCCATAATAATTTCATCTCTCTCAACAGGTATCAGACAGTCCGAAAGAGCAACCGATATACCCGAAGAAGTTCCATATTTAAGGCCGAGATCTTTCATATCGTCAATAAGTTTTACAACAACTTCGTTTGGCTCTGTGTCTAAAACCTTTGCGATTGTACTATTCACAATTTTTTTATCCACAGCCGCATTTATAAACGAGAGAGAGCTTGGAAGTATCTCATTAAATATTATCCTTCCAATGCAGGTTTCAATTATTTCGTTCCCTATTTTTGCTTTAATTTTCTGTCTTAATTTAATTTTTAATAGGCCGTATGCCAAAAGAGCTTCCTCCCTTGATGAAAACACTGCTTTATATTCCGGGATACCCTCGTCAAAAGAAGTCATGTAATAAGTTCCGAGAAGCATAATTCTTGCTGGAACGGCAATCGGGGCCCCATCTGAAGGCTTCAGAAGATTATTTGTGGAAATCATCACCTCTTTAGATTCTTTTATAGCAAGGTCTGAAAGAGGAAGGTGAACCGCCATCTGATCCCCGTCAAAGTCGGCGTTATACCCCGCGCACACGCAAAGGTGTAAAGATATTGCATTTCCATCAACAAGCTTTGGATAAAATGCCTGGATGCCAAGCCTCCATAAAGTAGGTGCTCTGTTAAGAAGCACGGGGTGATCTTTAACAACTTCTTCAAGAATATCCCAGACCTCGGCTCCCCTGGCTTCAAGCACAAATCTTGCACTTTTGACATTTGGTGCAAGGCCTCTTGCAAGAACCTCTTTTAGTACAAAAGGCTTAAAAAGTTCAAGAGCCATTTCTTTTGGAAGCCCGCATTCATTAAGTTTCAGCTCCGGCCCGTTTACTATTACTGATCTACCCGAATAATCAACTCTTTTTCCAAGAAGATTCTGCCTGAATCTTCCCTGCTTGCCTTTTAACATATCGGCAAGGGACCTTAACTGCTGCTTTCCTCTTAAGTTTCTTGCGGTCTGCCTTTGTTTGGATGAATCAAGCAAAGCATCAACTGATTCCTGAAGCATTCTCTTTTCATTTCTCACTATGATTTCAGGGGCTCCAAGCTCCAAAAGCCTTTTTAACCTGTTATTTCTGTTTATAACCCTTCTGTAAAGGTCATTTAAGTCGCTTGTTGCAAATCTGCCGCCCTCAAGCTGAACCATCGGCCTTAAATCAGGAGGTATAACTGGAATTACATCTAGTATCATCCTGGAGGGCTCAATTTTCGCTCTTCTGAAACCCTCAACAACCCTTAGTCTTTTTGAGAGTCTGACGAATCTCTGGCCTTTGGCTGACTGCATTTCCTCTTTAAGGGAAAGGGCCGTAGAGTTTAAGTCCATCTCTGAAAGAATGCCTTTTATGGCTTCGGCTCCAATTCCAACCTTGCAAAATTTGTTAATGTATTCATAAGAAGCTATATACTCATTATCGCTTATCACACTATGCACATCTAAAATTTCCAAACTTTTCTGCAAGGCCTTAAAATCCTTTTCAACCTTTTCCATCTTCAAAACCGTTTGATCCCTTAGCTTTGCGGCGTGCTCTCTCATTTTTAATCTCATTTCTGATCCGGCAAACTCCTTTTGAGTTTTATCCGAAATATCAAGAGATCTGATTTTGGCTTCAAGTTCTTTTCCCACTTTTTTTATCTCATCTTCAGTATTCTCGGATGCTTCTTTTCTTGCTTTATCCAAAGCTTTCTCCACTTCAGAGATAACTGAAGCTTTTTTGTCATGGTCAATATCCTTAACAATATATGAAGAAAAATAAATAACGTTTTCAAGATTTCTCGGCGACATGTCTAATAGTGTGGCCATCTTTGAAGGTATACCTCTGAAAAACCAGACGTGAGCAACGGAAGCGGCAAGCTTAATATGCCCCATTCTTTCTCGTCTTACCCTTGAGTGTGTAACTTCAACTCCGCACTTATCACAGACAACTCCTTTGTATCTAATTCTTTTATACTTTCCGCAGTAGCATTCATAATCTTTTATCGGCCCGAATATTCTTTCATCAAAAAGACCGTCTTTTTCAGCTTTAAAAGTCCTGTAATTTATAGTTTCAGGTTTAATAACCTCGCCATGAGACCACGCAAGCATGTTGTCTGTTGACGCAAGAGATATTTTTATAGCATCAAAATCTTTTAATCTCATTAATTCTTCCATAGTATTTATTCCTCCACCGCCTCATTTAAACTTTTAATATTCTCATTTAATTTAGTCAGCTCCTCCGTATTTGGTTCCCCCTTTTCTATATCCAAAGCAACCTTCTCGGCGCCAATCGTTTCTATGCTAAGACAAAGACCATTAAGCTCTTTTACTAGAAGTTTAAAAGATTCAGGAATAGCGGCTTCAGGAATCTTTTCTCCCTGAAGAATTGCTCTAAAAGCCTGTGTTCTTCCTACAAGGTCATCCGATTTAATTGTGAGAATTTCCTGAAGAGTGTGGGCCGCCCCGTATGCCTCAAGAGCCCAAACTTCCATTTCTCCAAACCTCTGGCCTCCAAACTGGGCTTTCCCCCCAAGAGGCTGCTGGGTTATAAGCGAATATGGTCCCGTTGACCTAGCATGCATTTTTTCTTCCGACATATGAATAAGCTTTAATATATAGGTATCCCCCACAACAATTTCATGATCAAAGTAATCACCGGTTCTGCCGTCAATGAGTTTTGATTTTCCCGACACGGGAAGCCCCGCCTGCCTTAATTCATCTTCAATTTCTTCATAAGGGACTTTTTCAAATACTGGGAATGAATATTTCTTACCCATTTTTTTCGCAGCGGTTCCTACCTGCGCTTCAAGAATCTGCCCGACATTCATTCTTTTTAAAACCGCCTCCGAGGAAAAAATAATATCAACAGGTGTTCCGTCTTCAAGGTGAGGCATATCGGCTTCATTAACTATCTTAGAAATTACTCCTTTATTTCCATGCCTTCCCGCAAGCTTGTCCCCAACCTCAATCTTTTTAATCTGGGCTACATAAACCCTTATTTCCTTAATGACTCCTGTTGGAAGCTCGTCATTTTCTTTCTTTGTTATTATCTTCACTCCAATTACGGTTCCCTGCTCTCCGTGCGGAAGAACCAAAGAATTATCTCTTACTTCTCTTGCCTTCTCACCAAAAATTGCTCTTAAAAGCCTTTCTTCCGCTGATAACTCTGTTTCCCCTTTCGGTGCGATTTTTCCGACAAGAATATCACCGGCCTTGACCTTTGACCCTATGGCAACAATACCTTCATCATCAAGATTCCTTAAAGCATCTTCTGAAACGTTTGGAATATCTCTTGTAACTTCTTCAGGACCAAGCTTGGTCTCAAGAACCTGAACTTTATGATCCGTTATATGAATTGAAGAGAGCACATCTTCTTTAACAAGTCTGTCTGAAATAAGAATGCCATCTTCAAACTCATATCCTCCCCAAACCATATACGCAACTTTAAGATTAGTTCCGATTGCAAGCTCCCCATCCCAAACGGAAGGTCCTTCAAAAATCACCTGCCCTCTTTTAACTTTGTCACCGGCCTTGACTTTTGTCCTCTGGTTATAGCAGGTATCCATATTTGATTTAACAAACTTTTTAAGATGATATTCTTCTTTCTCTCCTTTGGCGTATTTAATTACAACTTTTGAAGCATCTGAAAATTCGACTGTACCGTCCTCTTTGGCCTTAAAACACGCACCCGCATTCTCGGCAATAACAGGCTCAAGCCCTGTCCCAACCAGAGGGGCCTCGGGCTTAATTAAGGGAACAGCCTGTGAAGTCTGCTGTGTTGCAACAAGAGTTCTGGTTGTATCATCATTTGCTAGGAAGGGGATTAAAGCCGCGGATATGCCAACTACCTGTTGAGGTATTACATCCATAAATTGAGCAAGTCTGACATCCCCAAGCAAAAACTCGCCTCTGTACCTTAACGGGACTTGAGTATCGGTAATATATCCTCTTTCATCAATGTTTACGGATGCATCGGTAATATAAAGCTCATATTCATCATAAGCCGCAAGATACATCACCTCATCCGTAACTCTGACCTTCCCATCGTCATCTTTTTCAAGCTTATAATAAGGGGCTTCAAGAAATCCGTAGTCATTCACTCTTGCATAAGTTGCTATGTAGTTAATAAGCCCGATGTTTGGACCCTCCGGAGTTCTCACAGGACAAATCCTTCCGTAATGAGAATAATGGACGTCCCTCACGGGAAGGCTTGCTCTTTCTTTTGTTAGACCTCCCGGTCCCATGACTGAAAGCCTTCTTAAATGATCAAGGGAGGTAAGAGGATTTTGCTGATCTTGAAACTGCGAAAGCTGTCCAGAAGCAAAAAAGCTGTGAATCCTTGCGGCAACCGGCCTTGTTGAAATAAGAACACCGGGATCACAAAGTTTATCTCTTGGCTGAATGCTCATTCTTTCTTTAATATTTCTCTCCATCTGTAAAAACCCAATTCTTATCTGATTCTGAAGAAGCTCCCCGACGCTTCTTACCCTTCTGTTTCCAAGATTATCAATATCGTCAAACTGCCCCACACCATTATTAAGCTCAATTATTCTTTGAACGATTTTAATAAGATCCTCAAGTTGCAAAAGCCTGTATTTACCTTCATTAGGAAAAGTCAAGCCAAGCTTCTGATTAAGCTTAAATCTTCCCACCCTTCCAAGAGAGTACCTTCTTGAACTAAAGAAAAGAGACTCAACTAAAGCCTTCGCGTTTTCTAAAACTAAAGGCTCGCCGGGCCTCATTTTTCTGTATATTTCAATGTAAGCTTCATTAAGAGACTTTGCGGGATCTTTCTGAAGCGTAGTTGCTATGTAAAGTTTTTGAACGTCGATATCAACGGATGTAAATGCTTCTTCTATGTCTTTGTCAGAGGACAAACCAAAAACTCTCAAAAGCGCGGTAATGGCTATTTTTCTTCTTCTGTCTATCTTTACGCTTATCACACCGCTTCTTGAGGTTTCAATTTCAAGCCAAGCTCCGCTTTTTGGAAGGATTTTGGCACCTGCAAGGTTTTTTCCCGTAGACGGATCGGTCTCTCCTATAAAAAACACTCCCTCGGAGCGCGTAAGCTGATTTACCACAACCCTCTCAACTCCATTAATGATAAAGGTCCCGTTCACGGTCATTAAAGGAATATCCCCCATGTAAACGTCCTGGGTTTTTGATTTATTTGTAAGTGTGTCTTTTAAAGTTGTTGAAAGGTACCACTGGGCATCATAGGTAACACCTTTTTCAAGTGCTTCGTCAACTGCAGTATTGGGTTTATCCACCCTAGGGTTTGAAAAGTAAAGCTCCCAACCTCTTCCGGTCGTGTCGGACACCGGGCTTATTTCCGAAACAACTTCTGAAAGTCCTTTCCCTTTTAACCAGTCATAAGAATCAATTTGAACACGGGAAAGGTCAGGAAGCGGATAATTATATTTTCGTTTAGAAAACTGTTGTCTCATTCAAAAGAGCAGGATAAATCCCAAGTTAAAAATCCGTAAATATAAATACGAAAGACAAAAGAAAAGGCCGCGGGCACAGCTATCCCGCACCGCTTTGAACTTTTGACTATAGATTGTGGGGAAAGCCTAACACAAGGCCTTGGGGCTGTCAAGCAAAACCGAATTTGATTTTTTGATGGAATCTGGCTTATTATGTAGGTACATTTATGGAGAAAACGCTTTCTCTAAAGGCTGTAGTTTCAAGCGAACTTGAAAAAAATACGGGACAGGCGACCATTTATCTTCTGGAGGAGGAAACTCAAACCATACTGCCGATATGCGTTGACTCAAGCTCCGCCGAATCCATCATACTCGCTCAACAAAATCTGATCCTTCCAAGACCGCACACACATGATCTTATGAAAAGGCTCATTAACTGCTTCGGCGGAAAACTTAATGATGTAATCATTTATGATCTTGAAGATGATATTTTCTACGCTTATCTAAGATTAATAAGGGGTACAGAACTTGTTGAGATAGACGCAAGACCAAGCGACGCAATAGCAATGGCCTTAAGATATGAGGTGCCAATCCTTGCGAAAGAAGACGTCTTATTAAGAGGCGGTATAAAAATCTCCGAGAATGTAATGGGTGTGGCTTAAAGGTATTTTACCTTATTGGCTTCGTGCTCTTCTAAAGTTTTTGCAAATCTGACTTTTCCGTCTTTATCATGAAGATAATATCTAAAAACCGTTTCTTTAAAAGAGAGTACAGCCTTTACTGCTGATAGGGATGGGTTGCAGATAGGTTTTGGCGGAAGACCTAAAACCTTTCTTGTGTTATAGGGACTTTCCGTTTGAAGCTGTTCAGAAGTAAGGTTTTTTGGCCAGTAATCTTCTTTTGTCCCAAAAATATACTGTACAGTCGCGTCCGCACCAAGTAAGGCGCCTTCGTTGTATCTATTAATAAGAATCCCTGCCACAACAGGTCTGTTTTCATCTTCTGGCTCTTCCCTCTCTACAATTGAGGAAAGAATTAAGATTTCCTCCATGCTTAATTTAGTTTTATTTCCACTAAAAAGATCCTTAGTTTTTTGATCAAAGGTATCGGTCAAAAGTTTAATCAGCTCTTCGGTTGAAATATCCTGATCTAAAAGATAAGTATCAGGAAAAAGCTTTCCTTCAAGGGAACGGGAAATAACCTCACTCATAAACTTTTCATAATTTACATTTTTAAATTTAGAGCTTGTAATTTGGGCAATTTCTTCAGCCCTTAAGCCCTCTACAATGGTTACTTTAATATCATTTGTACCGTGCGTTAGAAGAAGCGCGAGTTCAGGAATAGCTAAATCGGAAGGCAATGTATATGTTCCTGCCTGAAGGGTAAAATTATTAATCCTTGCGTAGAAAACAAAAAGAGAAGAGGAATTAATTAACCTATTTTCTCTTAAAAGTTTAGCAATATCCGAGGTGGCCATACCTTCCTCTATTATTATTGTTTTAGGCTCACTCCCGTTATAATTTTTTCGGGTTACAGCCACTTTATAGTAAGCGAAGGCCAAACCGGAAAAGAATATAAAAGAAATTATAAAGATTGCTATTTTTTTATAAAGCTTATTTCTCATCATTTTTAACAAACTCCTGATAAATCACTTCTACAGTTTTAGCACAAATTTTTCTTTTACCAAAACACTTATGGGGAACAAGACTCCCCGAGAATGTTTTTGGGATATGCATCAGCTCATGAATCAAAACCCTATCCATATCGGATCTTGCAAGTTTATCAAATCTTTCTGAAATTACCTCAATGACATACTTTGGAGTTAACTTTAATGCAAGCTGCCACACTCTGGGAAATGAATATATCCTTGCAATTGCCCTTCCCCTTGAACCACGTGACTTTACACAAAAAAGACCTTCAGCTTTTATATAGGGCATGTCAACTTTTTTTAGAATATACCTTACCCTTTCCAGAGTTTTTTCATCTTCTCTAAATTCCATGCGGTAATCAATTATAGCCCTTTTTGACAGTGAGCCAACCCTCTGTTATTATCACCTGTCCGGCCCAAAAAGAGTATGAAAAAAGATCAGTTAAAAAGAGTCCACATCAAAATCAAGGGAAAAAGGCACGAAAAGGAGTCTAAAACCATCATCCTTAAATTGGCCCGTAAATTTAAACTTACCGGGTTTGTTTCAGGCAGGGAAGGTGTCGTTGAGGTAATTGCTGAAGGTGAGAAAGTAAACCTTTTTGAATTCTTAAAAAACTATACCTCTATAAACATGAAATCCAAGATTAAGGAAATTCTTTTTTACTTTAAAGAAGCCGAAAACAAGTTTACGGGGTTTAGCTTAAATTAGCTCTCTTTATTTAGCTCTTCAAATTTAAGCTTTGCACTCTCTAGCTTTGATAAGCATTTTTTATGAAGCTTAACGCCCTCCTCATAAAGCTTTAATGCTTCTTCAAGCTCAAGATCCCCCTTATCAAGCTCTTCAGTTATTTCTTTCAGTCTGTTTAAAGCCTTTGTAAAAGATATATCTTCCTTCATTTCTCTTTCTTTGTAACTACTGTATCAACGGAACCATCATAAAATCTGACTTTCATTTTATCATTAACAAAAACCTGGGAAACCGAAGACACAAGCGACCCATCAGTAAGGTAAGACATACTATAGCCTCTTTTTAAGATATTCTTGGGACTTAGCGCGTTAACTTTCTCATAAAGAGATGAAAGGTGAAGCTTAAGCGAAGATAAATTTTGCAAAAAAGAAGAGTCAAATCTTTTTTTCAGTTCTAAAAGCTCCCGCGGAAGAGTTTTAAAATTAACCCAAGATCTTTTTAAAGAAGCTTCCCTTATATCAAGCTCATAAAAAAGGTCAAGAAAGATTTTTTTAAACTTCTCTCCCAGTTTTTCATATTCATTTTCAAAGTTAATTCTGAAATTAACAAAAGATCCCGATATTAGCTCCGCGGCTTTTGTCGGTGTTGAAACTCTTAAGTCGGCCGCGAGATCCGAAAGAGTATAGTCAACCTCATGACCAACAGCGGAAATAACGGGAATGGGACAGGCTCTTATTGCCTTAACAACTTCTTCGGTATTAAAGCACATCAAATCTTCAATATCACCCCCGCCTCTTGTCAAAACCACAACGTCAAGCTTTTCTTTTGAGAGCCTTTTAAAGGCCCCGGTGATGCTTGCTACTGCGGCATCGCCCTGAACAATAGCGTCAACAAAATAAATTTCCAACCCCAAAAAGCCTTTTACAACATTGGTTTTAAAATCGGAAATAGCGGCGCCTCTTTTGGAGGTAATAAGACCTATCTTAATGGGAAGTTCCGGTATCTTTCTTTTTATTTCTTCATCAAAGTAGCCCTGTGCAAGAAGCTTTTTTCTTAACTCTTCCCGTTTTCTTAAAAGCTCTCCTTCACCGTAACTTTCAGCCTTTGAAATAATAAACCTGTAAGTTCCGTTCTTTGGATAAATCGAGAGAGTGCCAAAGGCAAGTATTTTCTCCCCGTTTTTCGGGTAGTACCCAATATCATCAGTCTTCCATGAAAGACATGGGAGCACACATTCCCCATCTTTAAGCTTAAAGTAAATTGCCGATTTATATGAATCCGAATAATCATCAACCTCGCCAATGACCCACACGGAAATCTCGGATAAAAGCTTATCGGCTATTTTATTAACCTGTGAAACAGTGAGTATCCGCCTGTCTTCATTCATATGTTTACACAAAGTGTCATTCCCGCGGAAGCGGGAATCTCACTAGATTTTCGCTGGAGTTTACCCTACGAAAGCAGTGAATATATTCCTGGTGCAGGTCAAACTTCGGGTTCTGTTTCGGAAACAAGATTTTTAGGCACTTTCCCCCTTCCCTTTCTGGTAAGTCTGTAATACATCCAAAGTGCATTCAAAGGAACAAGTATCGGGGCAAAAAGGGTATTTACAGGTATTGACATTATGTTGTCACCGCCTTTTAAAACGGCGTATATAGCATAAGTAAAACCAAGAGAGAGGTAAACTATCGCAATAATGATCAAAACTTGCTCCATATTTCTATTTTAACAAACCAGCCTCTTTCTCCCTCTGACTTTCAAAATACCTTTTAACAATAATTTCTGCCGAAAGGCTGTCAAGAATATTTCTTCCCTTTCTTGAAGCACCAAAATCAACGGCTTTCTTTAAAGCCTCTTTAGTTGACATAAACTCATCAACGGTTTCAACCGGGACCCTTAACTTTGACTTTAACCTTTTAACAAAAGTTCTTACTTTTAAGGTCTGCGGAGTGGATTTTCCATCAGGCAGAAGAGGCAGGCCAACAATTACCTTATTAATCTTATTATCAATAACGGTTTTTAAAATACTACCTAAAATTTCCTCTCTATTTGTGGAAGAAATCCTTGTCAGAGGCATTGTAAGACCTGAGGACCCAAAAGCAAGGCCGACGTTTCTGTCACCTAAATCAACTCCAAGAACTTTTTCGCTTCCTTCGTTTCTCATTCTCTTTCAATCTCAATCTCAATATTTTTTTCATTTTCGGGAAGTTTATTCAAAAACGCTACGAATCTAGGTGAGAAATCCACATTAAGCGTCCCGACACCCTCTATTTTCCCTAAATAATCTTTCGCATAGGAGACATCTGCTCCTTTTAATTTTGCTCTAAGCTCCGATTCGTCAATTTTCGGAATTGTATAAGCTTTTATCTTAACCTGGAGGCTAACTTCGGAAACCTCCTTTGATGGATCAATTGTATCCAAAACACCCACTTCGGTGTCATTGTCTCTTTTTGACACCTGAAAACCGGGTCGCACAAATTCCTTCAAAAGCTCCTCAAGAAGCGAGGAAAGTTCATCGCTTAAATAATAAAGCCCTCTTGCGGAAACCGTGAGCTTTAATGAGAGCTTGTCAGCCTCCTCACCTATATTTTTATCAAAAGCCTCGGATAATCTTCTATACGTTACGGTTGATTCCAAAAGCTTTTGTTCTTTTGAAAGCTTTGAGCTTTTTAGATCCAAAAGCGCTGTCCCTTTCAAAGCCTCAAAAAGCGTATTTGAAAGTTTAACTTTATCCTCTTCCGACACCGCTTTCACTTTCTTTGATTTGCCTCCCGTAAACTCCTCTTCATTTGTTGCAATAAGATCATCCGTGTCAAATCCCGAAATTTTAAAATTCTTGCCGTCTTCAAGGTTATACTTGGAACCAAAAACTTCGGCTTCAACTTTAAGTTTCTTTTTGCCATAAACAGGGGCGGGAGCTGGCTCAAGCTCCGACGGAGCAGGTTCTTGTGTAAGTTTTGGCACTGTTACTTCCTCGTCAGCAACAAACTTAAGGGCTTCTTTGCTTGTTATTAAAGTAATAGAAGTCCCTTTCTTAATTTTCTTATCATCCGTTGTTTTATTCACAACCGTAACTTCTCCTTTGGCCTTTTCACCTACGGTCTTTTCCCCCGTTGTATCAATCTCCATTGAAGCAGAAGCTGTAGCTTCAACAGGTCTTCCGGGAATAAGTCTTCGCTTTGCATCAACTGACGAAACGAGTGTGGAAAGCATAACAGTTTCACTTTTAACAAGAGGCTGCGAATTAACTTTAAGCCTTATCTTTGCCTTCGGATACACTTTCAGAAAAAAGTAAGAGAGGGGCACTATCACAAGGATAAAAATAAGCAAAATAAGAAACAGACTTTTTGAGAAGTGAAACTTAAAAGGAATCTTTAGGAAAGGTTTTTTTGATTCTTTAAAGGCGTCTCTGCTTTGAGATATAAACCCGGTATCCTCATCAATTTTAGCGGCTTCCATCGGATCCAAAAGCTCAATAAGATTTTTTCCAACCTCATCTTCCGTTTCAAACTCAACGCTCTTCCCCGACTTTTCAAGCTCTTTTCTTATTAGTTTTAAGTTTAGGGCATTTTCAAACAAAACCGAATTTTTAGGAACCTCAACAATAAGATTTGAGACACCAAGCTCCCTTATCTTTTTTAAAGTATCCATTACATCATCATTTATATCTATTGTTATTTTTTCCATATTTTTTACTAAACTTTATCCTTAAGCTCAAGATAAACTTCGGATAGCGCGGCGGGCATCACATCATCATGCCCCACGGTCTTTCCCGTAAGATCGGAAATGTAAGAAAGATCCGAGACCGAAACCCTCTCAAAAACGGGAGGCTCCTTAAAAGGTATGTTTCTTGTCCACGGCTCTTTTTCAAGAAGAGTCAAAACATCACCCAGTGAACTTCCCCCGCCTATTAGGTATATTTTAGAGGGGAAGGTCTTAACTCCGTCAAAATCCGAAAATAAAAGCTCAACTCCCGAAATCCAGATCTCTAAAACATTTCTTAAGCATGCTTCCACGTTTTCCATCTCTTCCGGGGAGAGAGTACCTAATGAATATCTTAACTTTTTTTCTTCAGCATCCGTAAAAGGAAGTCCGAAAGTTTCACTTATTGCTCTTGTTAAGTGCCTCCCGCCAAGAGAAAGAGTTCTTGTTGCAATAAGCCCGCCGCCGAAAACAATCCCCACATCCGTGGTTTCCCCGCCAATGTCCATTAAAATCATATTCGGATCTTTTGAAGAGTTGGTTAGGGATTTACTTAAAGCGTACATTTCAGAGCTGACTGCGAGAATCTTCAATTTAAGCTTCTTTGCAAGCTTATCCAAAATTTCAATATGAAATGATGGGGAAAACGCGGTAAACAGGGCTATTTCTATCCTTTCGCCTGTCATTCCGATCGGGTTTCCTATAAAAGTTCCGTCAATTTTAACCGAAGAGATGGACGAATTGGTAAGATCCAATTCCAGATCAGGATTGCCTGTCATCATTGCAACCTCTTTTGAGGCCTCAAGAAAAGCCGTATCCTGAATTTTGGCAACAACTTTTGAAAGCTCCCCTTCCGAAATGGGATCATTTGGATTAGTCCTTGTAAGGCGCACCGTGGTTACAAGGCCTTTTGTCATTTCCCCGGACAGGCCTATGACTACGTCTCTTGTTTTAGAATCCGCGGATGAAAGAGCCTCGGCAATTGCCACCTCCGATGCTTCTTTAACGCCCTCATAATCAACAATAGCGCCGCCTCTCGTGTACAAATACCCAAGAGGCTGTTTCCCAATACCTTGAATAGACAGCTTTCTTACCGAGGGGAGAGCTGTATCAAAAACAAGGCATTTAACATAATCCGTACCAATATCCCAAGTCAAAAACTGCCTGGGTTTTGACGGTTTGCCAAAAAGAGAAGGTAGTTTAAACATCATTAAAAGTTAGTTTCACAATCATTATATACTATGAAAGGACGGCTTTTATCCTCCTTACGCCTTTTGAAGAAGCCTCCTCCTTTAAGATCTTAAACCTCCCAAGCTCCCCGGTATTTTTAACATGAGGGCCGCCGCAGTATTCTTTTGAGTAGGCATCCTTTAAATCCTTCCCTATGCAATAAACCTTCACCGTTTCCCCGTACTTCTCGCCGAAAAAATGCAAAGCCCCGCTTTTTTCCGCCTCCTCTTTTGAAAGATCAACCGAAGAAACAGGGAGATCCTCGGAAATTTTACCGTTTACAATTTCTTCAACTTTTTTAATTTCTTCTTCGGTCATCTTCCTATCAAATGAAAAATCAAATCTTAATCTTTCGGTTGTGATATTGCTTCCCATTTGCCTTACCTCACTGCCTAAGGTGTCTCTTAAAGCCTGATGAAGAAGATGTGTCGCAGTGTGATATTTAATATGCATTTCGGAGGTCCCTTCAAGACCCCCTTTAAATTTCACTTCTGAAGCAAGTTTTGACTTCTCTTTATGCTTTTCAAAAGCTTTGTTAAAAGTTTCGGTGTCAACTTCCACATTCACTTCTTTTGCAACCTCAATAATCAGTTCCAAAGGAAAACCATAAGTTTCATAAATCATAAAAGCATCCTCTCCCGATAAAGTCCCTTTCATGGCAAGAAGATGCTCAAGTTTTTTAAGACCCTTTTCCAAAGCATCGCCAAATCTCTCCTCCTCTTTTAACAGTTCCGAAATTATTTGTTCTTTTTTTGTCAAAAGATGAGGATAGGGTTCTTTAAAAGTTTCAATTACGGCTCCCGCGAGATCCTTAGAAAAACCCTTTTTTATACCAAGTTTCTTGGCAAATCTTATAGCCCGTCTTACAAGCCTTCTTAAAAGGTAACCATGCTCTTTGTTTGAAGGCAAAACATCCTCCGCAGTTAAAAACACGGACGTTCTGATATGATCTGCGATAATTCTGAAACATTTATCAAAATCATCACTTTCTCCATAAGTTTTACCTGAAAGTTTCTCAACCCTCTCTACAACTTTTGAAAATACATCTGTTTCATAATCATCGTCCATTCCGTTTGCAACAAGAAGAACTCTTTCAAAGCCATAGCCCACATCAACACTATTTTTCTTAAGAGGTTTGTATGAACCGTCCTCCTGTTTTTCATACTGCATAAAAACGTTATTGCAGATTTCAATAAACCTTCTGCAGTTACAGTTTACATGGCACAAATCTCCATACTTTGGGTCATGAGCTCTTCCCGTATCATAAAAGATTTCCGAATCGGGACCCGCGGGATCTCCTGCTTTAGCCCCGCTTCTTTCCCACCAGTTTTTATTTCTTGGATAAGAAAAAATTCTTAAATTTCCTTTACCGACAAGATGAATGTCCCCTTCCTCGGCCGTTATCCCATATTTTTTAAACTCCTTTTTCCAGATTTCTAGTGACTCTGTATCTTTTGGTATTTTTGCATCACCTTGAAAGACGCTGACATAAAGCTTTTCAACAGAAAGACCAATAATATTTACAAAAAATTCAAGAGACCAGCCTATCTGCTCTTTTTTAAAGTAATCTCCTAAAGACCAGTTTCCCATCATTTCAAAAAAAGTGTGATGGACGGGAGTTTCCCCAACTTCATCAAGATCTTCAGCCCTTATGCATTTTTGGATATTTACAAGTCTTTTTCCCTCTGGGTGAGGCTCACCTAAAAGATATGGGATTAAAGGCTGCATTCCGCTTCCCGTGAATAAAGTTGTCGGGTCGTTTTGAGGAACAAGAGGGGAGTTTTGTATCTCAACGTGTTTTCTAACGCTATCCGTATAAAACTCTATAAATTTCCTTCTTAAATCAAGGTGTGAAAGCATGGTAAAAGTATAAACGATAAAAAACCCAAGTCAAAAAATCACTGTGGCGGAAGAACTGGCACGGGGGGTTCTGTGTCATTTACTATCTCATCAAACTGGCCGGCAATTTTATTAAACTCCTGATCAAAGCCTTCCTTTGATTTTGACAGCTTGTCATAATATTTGGCTTTTACTAACGCCTCCCCATTAACTATAAGAAGTCTTATCACACTTAACAAAAGCTTGTGAAGATTTTTCTCATCCGATCCGTCATAGGTTTCTATAAACTCCTTAAGATGCGCCACAACAGGATCTTCGGATTTAAGGTTATCTAAAAGATTTATATATTTTTCTTTTATTTCTTTATTTATCATATATTTTTAAATAATCGCTTCGGGCGGCGGCGTCTCCTCGGGTTTGGTGTTCCCGTTTCCGCCAGCCCCAGGTTGAGTTTCGGGTTGAGCTTCAAGTACCACTGTTGCGGTACCTTCTACTACCTGTTGGCCTGCTGGTTTTGCCTCTTCCGGCGCTTCAGGTGCTTTTTTGGTCTCTGCCCCTCCGCCTGCTTCTCCCACACTTTCCCCCTCGGGTTTTTCACCCGAAAGGCTTCTTCTTACACCTTCCGCAAACGCATCCATTTGGGCCCTAAAGGATTCTTCAGCCCTAGCAACTCTTTCATCAGCCGCCTTTTGCGCATCCGCCAACTGTTTTGCCATTCTTTCTTCAAACTCTCGTCTTTCCTTAGCTTCCCGCGCAGAAGCCTCATCAGCCTTCTTTAGCGCCTCTGTAAGATTTAATTGAAGCGTCTGAATTGTCTTAAGAAGTTCTGCCTGGGACTCTGTCAGATTTTTCACAGCACCCTCCGCCTTTTGAGCTCTTGTTTCGGCGGCTTTATTTGCCTCATCCTGCGCTACCTGCCTTGCTTGTTTTGTGGGAGCCTGTCCGGCATCTTCTTTCTCATTCTCCCGCTTCACTTTTTTCGCTCTAGCGCCAAATAGTGTTTCGGCGGCTGATAGATCTTCAACCGAGAGCCCATAGGCATCTCTTAAAATTGAAAGCTCCGAGATTATTTGAGCGTCTGAAAGGCCTTGGCCCATAAGCTCTTCCGCAAAAGTCATCAGCTCTCTGGCTGCCGCTCCACGGGTGTTATAGTACTCCCTAAGCTCCTTCGCAGCCTGTTGGTGAAGTCCGGCCGCTTCATCCCTTGCTTTTTGAAGGTTTTCCGCGTATTCACCATTGAGCCTTGCAAGAAGGTCCTCTCTATTCTTTTCAGAAACCCATCTTTCAAGCGGGTGTCCTTTGTTATTGTGCCCATCCCAATCCTGTTCAAGAGATCTTCCACCGTGCTGGCGCTTATACCCGGTTCTAAACTCATCCACCGTAAGCTCCCCTCTCATCCATTGATCGGTCAACCCAAATCTATTTCTAACAACCCCAGGCTCAAGCGCCGCGTCCACATCCGTTTCGGATGCAACTTTATAAAGATTCCTGGAGTCATCCCACTGCGGAACACCTTTAACCTGCTTCACCTGCGCAACAATAACTGTTTGTTTCTCCGGGTCCCTGTTGCCATTATTAAGACGCACATAAACTACTACGTCATCCTCATATTCTTTTTCTCCCTTCATCTTCCCCCAAAAACCGGTTTTCTCCTTCAGCCTATAAAAAACTTGAGGTGCGGCACTAAAACTTTGCTCTTCTACAATCTGTCCTTTGCCAAGCTCTTTGGCATCCGCCAGGTTTTCTATTCCAAGAGTTTTAAAAGCTCCCATGGCAGCTTGTTTGGCAATTTCAATCCTTGTACTTGAATCGCCGCCTTTATAAACATCCATTATTTCATTATGCATTGGGGGAGTCTCAACTTTTTTTTCAAGTTTTGAAATTTCGGCCTCGTTGGCCGCAAGTTCCATTTCTGCCGGCAGGGGAGTTCTTTCAGACATATTTAAGTTTGCGTTCTTCTATTAATATCCTCTTCAACTATATGCTTCTCTACTCCGTACTTCAAGCGTGATTTCTCTCTTATTCTTTCGGATAATGACTTTTTTTCAGGAGACTTGGCGAGAGTTTGAAGCTTACTTATCTCATCCCAATTAACTTTTAGAGAAAAAGGCGGTGAGGGGTGACCGTTAATAAGAAGCCTAATATACGAATTTCCTATTGGAAGGTTAATTAAATCGGTTTTATCAAAAACGGGAGTGAACTGATTTTCAAGATAAACGGCGTCATCAACACCAACTCTAAAAGAATTAATCGTGCCCACATTTCCAAAAACGGCTGTTTTTATATCATCCGAAAGCTGGGCAACAAACTGATTTGCCATTATCATGCATAATTTATACTTTCTTGCTTCGGATAAAATAGTTGCGATATCGGGAGTAGAAAAATTCTGAAATTCATCAATGTAAAGATAAAAATCAGGAAAATCAACTTTTCCCAAAGCATCCGCACGGCTTAAAGCCGCCCCAAGAAGCCTCGGAACCATTAAAAGACCCAAAAAGTTTGAATTTTCCTCCCCTATTTTCCCTTTTGAAAGATCAACAAGAAGAATTTTCTTGCTATCCATTACTTCCCTGAAATCAAAAGCCGATTTTGACTGACCGATTATATTTCTCATAATCCTTTCGGTGACAAATCTATCAACTTTTGAAACAAAATAACCTGTTTTTTCGCTTTTATGAAACTCCGAGGTCCCTGCCATTTCATCAGTCCAGTACTTTTTAACAAGCGGGTCTTTGATTAAAGGGATTTTTTCCTTGGCGTAATTTTTGTCAATTATCAGCCTTAAAACTTCTACCATCGTGTTCCCCGGCTCTTCCATTGCCGTAAGCATTACGTTTCTTAAAGCCCTTTCAAGCTGAGGGCCCATAATACCCTGATGATTGGGGTCATAAAGTTTATATAAGAGTGAAATAAAAGAGTTTACGATCAAATGCTTCTGGGTTTCGCTTTTTGCTTCAAGAATGTTTAGGCCAAGCGGGCGCTCTTCATCTCCCGCGTCAAAATAAATGACGTCCTCCAGCCTCTCCTCCGGTATCAAGGGGAGCATGTCCTCTATTGCGCTTCCGTGAGGGTCAATAAATCCAACTCCTTTTCCTTCTTTTATGTCCTGTATCGCCATAAATTTCATTAACTCCGATTTTCCTGTTCCAGTCTGACCGATTATGTAAAAATGCCTTCTTCTATCCTCGGTTGTGATTTTTACTTTCTTTTCAACCCCTCTAAAAATGCTGTCGCCAAGATACAAGCCTTCCTCGGGAAGATTAGGAGGAGCTGATGCTCTTTTACTTCTTAACCAGTTGATCCTTGGAGTTTTAATTTCTTTGTTTGGAAAATGGAAAATCGTTGCAAGTTCAACGCTGTTTAAAGTACTTGTGTTTTTATAAAGATAAATATCAAAAAAGGGTATAAAAATAGTTTTTGAAGAAAAAAACCTATAAATAAAATCTTCAACAAATTTCTTTTTAAAAAGAGTCAGTTCTTTTTTAAATCTGTTGTATTTCACATCGGAAAACTGCTCAAAAGTTCCCGTTAAATTTCTTAGATTGGCCTCGGCTTTAAACTTATCATCCGAAACCGAAACATATCTTAAGACAACATCAAAACCCGGTTTTGAAAGCTTTTTCTCAACGCCTTCAAGAAAGCTCTGATCTATATTGATCGGCTTTTTTTCAGGATTTGCCTGATGAGCTTTAATGCCCCCCACAAATCTATTACCCGCCGAAACCCATGCTTCCGAAGCGGGGCGCACTGAAATTTGAAGCGCTAAAACTTCCTCGGAAGAAAGTTTGCTCATAGCCGATGTAATACTGCTTATTCCATCCGAAGGAAGATCCTCAAAAGTTCTTAAAGGATAAAAAGGAGGGGCAGCAAGCTTTAAGGATGCGACGGCCACTTTGCCTCCCCTATCCCAGATTTTAGGTGGTTTGACTATATCAATTTCAGCCGAAGGGTAAGCCCCGTTTATCTGCTTTTCAACAAGTGTTGCTAAATGGTTTGGGCATGAAACATAAAAGCTTATATCGGATTCTTTCCCAATAATTTCAAAAGTGATATGCTCCTGCTCTGAAAAAAGGCCCTGGAAGAATCCTTTTTTTAAGGAGTACAGGGAAGCAAACATTTGTTCAGCCACTTTTATTTCAATTTCATTTAGTTCGGGCACCCTCACAAGAAAAAAAGTTGTGTTTAAAGCGTTTTTCTTTTTCAGGCCCGATTTTATAAAACCCGTAATAAGGCGGAGTAAAAAATACAAAAAGAGAAGAAAAATAACAACATAAAGAGCAATAAAAGCGAGGTCTATTATAGATTGAGAGGAGAAAGAATCTATTCTCATAAGGCAGATTTACTTTTTAATTATACAGGTAAAAGCGGGAAGGCTCTATGAAGATACAGAATGTATGTAAGCACCCTCCATTTCAGAGGCGTCCTTAAATAACCCATCGGCCCCCAAAATTACAGGGTGTTGTTGGGAGGGTTCACCAGGGGAAACGGCGGCGCCCTTGGATTCACCTTCGGGTGCAGGAGGAGGAGACACTCCCAAAGGAGGCCTTTCACTGATAGCAGGAGGCACAGGCGGGGGAGCCGTTTCGGTTTCTTCGGCCAAGATCCCTTGGAGTGTTTCAAGATGTCCAACAGGAGCCTCAGATCCCGGCGCCGCTTCCGAGGGCTCTTTCAGAGGAGGCGTTGGTTCAGTAGTGGGTGAGAAGTTAGGAGTGTAGGCAGTAGCCATAACTTTATTATAACGTATGAAAAATCAATCTGTAGTATGAGATCAGTTATGGCTTCTTATACCTTTAAAAAATCTCTGCTTCCTTTCACCTTCGTCATCGCCATCCTGTTTTTCAGAAGGCTCCCCGGAAATCTCATCTTTAAGATCCGAAACATAGTCTTCAACCTGTTCTCTAACGGGCTCCGACACCTCTTCCACTTTTCTTAAAATGGGTTCAATCTTTTCCTTAATCTCTGAAAGTTTCGGCTCGGCCTTCTCTCTGGCTTCAGAAACTTTCTCTGATATATCTCTTGCCAAATCCCCCATAGCTTCTTTTTTATCATCATATAAAGCTTTGAGCCTTGTTCTTGTTTTTTTACCTTCATCAGGAGCAAAAAGTAGCCCCAAAACACCTCCGATGATGGCTCCTACAGCAACTCCGAACAAAAACCCCTCGGCTTCCCTTTTTTCACACATTTTAATCACCCTCCTTTCCACCCTTTTTAAAATCTTTTATGGCGCCAAGCACTTTAAGGCTTGAAACAATACCAGTGGTCAAACTTGATATAGCAGTAATCGGTCCCGCAACTGAATCCGTAATATTCTCCGCATTATCTAAAACACGGTTCATTTTCTTAATTGTTTCGCGAAATTCCTTAAGAACAGTAACAACATAAATCCCTACAACAATAAGGTTGATTGTAAGTAAAGTGAGAATAATAACAAGAACAATCTGATAATCTATCACAGGCAGTACCTTTCTTTTGGGGATCAAAACGAGTATCACACAGGGCAAAGAGGTAGTCAAGAGAAAGGGGCCAAAGGCAGACAGGCCCCCAAAACCAAAGCTAAAGGAAGCGTCCGGGAAGCTTTTTAATTTCACTTTTTAACTCACTAAGCTTTCCCACAACTTCCTCCGGAGGAAAACCAGGTGTGGTATAAACCGCAACGGACCTACCTAACACCCTCCTTTCTGCTATCATCAACCTCCAAGGAAAAAGGATCAGCATCTTTTCATGGCGATCCGCACGTGTTGAACAAAACTCCAGACCGGCAAACCACTCATAAGAATCATCCGTTTCAATCCCACCCCGCGCTCCTATAAAACCGGGAACTTTCTCCGCCGCCATGGCAAGATCCGCTCCGACACTAATAAAACGCGACCTAAACATTTGGTTCAACTTCAAAACCCCCCAGGGAAAAAACGGGCCATTAAAACCTTGAAGTTGGGTTTTAACCCTCTTTCCGCTCATTAGAATCTCTCCCTTTTTTAAAAGTTTTTGAACTCTTCTTCTTTTTCCTCCCCCTCTTTGCCAAAAACCCCAAGGTCATTTCCGTTAAACTTCACAGTTAGCACACCGGCGTTTCCTGCCTTTAACTTTATGGATGAAGAAGCCTCAAACACCCTTGATGTGCCAAAAAGCATCGTTCCTTCAAACTCCTTCCTTCCGTCGCTAAAAACCAAAACAGGGCTTGATCCCGACTTGGCAAAAAGCTCAAGCTTTAGCAAGGAGACCTCCGCCGCGCCCTCTTTTTTCACTACCACGCTTCTTGTAATTCTTGTTTCCTTTCCAAGTTTATTAACGGACAAAAAGTTTAAAGAGTTTAAGCCCTCCGACAAATCAACCCTGAAAACAAAAGTGCCATCGGGATTAATATTTATTTTCTGCCCGTTTAAAAAAACCGATGAGTCTCGGTCCGTCCTTCCCACAACCTCAAGACTTTCTTCGGAGTAGGCTATATCAGAGCTTGGGCTTTCCACAACCAAAGAGGGTGCTCCTGTATAAGATCGGTATTGATAAAAAAGGTATGCAAAAAATGCGAGTATTAAGATGAGCGTTGAAAAAACAATCACGGTTGCGGGCGTTATTAAAAACCCGGGCGATTCAATAGGCCTTATAACCCTTGGTTTTTTGACTTTTTTTTCATCAAATTCTCTTCTGAAAAACGCGAGAACTTCATCAACATTTAAATCAAGAACACTAGCATAAAGCTTTAAAAAGCCTTTAGTGTGCACAAGGCTTGAAAACTGCGAATAGTCATTTTCCTCAAGGGCCAAAAGATACTTTGGATGAATCTTTGTAAACTTCTGAACATCCGTTAAGGAAAGCCCTTTTTTCTCCCGCGCGGATTTAAGCATTTCTCCGACAGTTTTCATTGACGAACCTATCTTAGCTTCATTCATATGTGTATATTTTTGATACGTCTAACTTTTTTGACACTTTAGTTTTTGGCGTCTTCATAAGCGTATACAAGTTGCTGCTTGATCCTATTGATAAAGCGCTTTCATACCTATTGAAATTAAAAAGCGCATAAATTATTGCTAGATTAAATTCATTTATTATACTCTGCACCAAAAGAAACCTCTCAAGCGACCTTTCGCTTGATCCGAAGCAGATATATGCTTTCCCAAAACTACCCCATAGAGCCTCAAGCTCTCGTGATAGAAAAAGCTTAAAGCCTGAAGGAGTGTAAGGAGGATCTGAAAATACCACATCATAACTTTCAATTAAATCCTTGGGAAGCCCCTCTCTTAAATCGGCATAGTAAAGCTGTATATCAAAGCTTTTCTTTTTTGCAACGCTTTCTATAAAAGAAAGCTGGGATGGATCTATGTCACATACTGCAACATTTTTAAACGCACCTATTTCCAAAAGGCAAAGAGAAGTAAGATCATCATCACCAAGAAAAAGTATTGAGGCATCTTCATAGGCTTCATTCTCCATTAAAAACTTGATTCTTTTTACCTGCGTGTCTTCGGTGGAATAAAACTGGTCATATTCTCTTTTAGGTTTAGGTCTGGAAGTGGCACACTCTTTGTAAAGACTATGGATCAAAAGCTCATCTGAAGCCTCAAAAGCCTTCTTATTAAAAGTAAGAGAGGATAAAAACTTTTTCCCGTTATCATTTAAAATAAAAAAGTTTGAAACAGGTTCTAGATAAGAAGAAAAATTATCGCGAAACTTTTTAAGGGTTTCTTTTGAAAATCCGGTTTTTCCTATAAGATCATGTGTTGAAATTCTTCCCTCTCTTTTAATATTTTCAAGAATAAGAAAAAGGTCGCCGGAAGAAATCCCAACTTTTTCGCTAAGATTTTTTAGATCCATAACTTTAAATTTCTTCTTCGGCAGGAGTTAACATGCTCTCGGGGTTTCTAATAAGCACATCCCGCGGTTTGCTTCCGTCGGCGGCTCCAACTATTCCTTTTGCCTCAAGCTCATCTAGAAGCCTGGCCGCCCTTGCATATCCAATGGAAAGCTTTCTCTGAAGTAAAGAAGCGGATGCCCGATCACTTGCGGAAACTATCTTCACAGCCTCTTCAAAAAGCTCATCCGAAGACTCCATAATACTATTTTTCGGCGCAACAGGCTTTACCACCTCCTCTTTATATTCAGGCCTTACTCCGCTGCCCTTCAAAAAGGTTACAAGGTTATTTATTTCTTTATCGGATATAAACACGCCCTGGATTCTAACCGGTTTTGAAGTTTCGGGAGGGACATAAAGCATATCTCCTTTTCCAAGAAGCTTCTCGGATCCTATCGTGTCTATGATTATCCTTGATTCAATCTGGCTTGCAACGGAAAAAGCTACTCTTGTTGGTATATTTGCTTTTATAAGTCCAGTAATGACATCAACCCTAGGGCTTTGAGTGGATAAAATAAGATGAACTCCTGTTGCTCTTGATAATTGTGCCAGTCTGCATATAGCTTTTTCCATTTCACCCGGAGCAAGAGCCATAAGCTCTGCAAGCTCATCAACAATTATCACAATGTAAGGAAGCGCCTGAAAACCCGACAGCTCGTTATATGCCGAAATGTTTCTCACTTTGGCGTTTTCAAAAAGTTTATACCTTCTTTCCATTTCCGAAACTGCCCATTTAAATGCCATCGGAGCTTTTTCAACATCCGTAATTACGGGAACAAGAAGATGGGGGATATCATTGTAATTAACGAGCTCAACCCTCTTTGGATCAACCAGTATAAACTTGCACTCCGCGGGAGAACATCTGTAAAGAAGTGAGAACAAAATTGAATGAAGAAACACTGACTTTCCTGAACCTGTACTACCCGCGATAAGAATATGGGGCATTTTAGAAATATCCGCGATGCAGGGCTGGCCGGCAACATTATGCCCAAGCGTAATCGTAAGTTTTGATTTTGAAGCCTTCATAATATCCGAAGTGACCATGCCCTTAAATGAAACAATGGCGGTTGAGAAGTTTGGGACCTCAATACCTATTAAAGACTTTCCGGGGATGGGGGCTTCTATTCTTACAGAACCCGTGGGAGAAGCCAAAGCCAAGGCTATATCATTTTGAAGATTGGTTACTTTTGCAATTTTGGTAACGGATGTAATTTCAAGCGCATATTGGGTGACTGCTGGACCAAAGTTAGTTTCTGCAACCCTTGTTTTTATACCAAAAGACGCAAGAGTCTTTTCTATTACCTGCTTTCTTGCATTAACATCGCCCCTATCTGCGGCCATAGATGAGGGCTCCGAAAGAAGCTCAATGGGCGGATACTCCCACACCTTATCAGTATAAGGAAGGTTTTGGGGAGAAGATCTTCTCCCATTGAAAGAGCCCCCGTCTCTAACATCAAGAGGCTCTGAAGCGCTTGGTATAACTTCCAGAAAAGGCCCCTTGCGTTTAGGCCTTTCATAAACTTCCCCATTTGAATCCTCATCCTCACTTGAACTATTTCCGATATTTGCACCGCGGGGAAAAACAGAGGATGACTCTTTCTGAAAGGAGGGTAAAAAACTAAATTTGGTCTTAAAGTTATCTTTGGTTTTTGAAAGAAACCCAAACATCTGCTCAAATGAAACATCAAATACCAAAACCGCTGAAATAAGAAGAGCGCACAAAAGAAGCAGAACACCCCCGAAAATTGTTACGCTTCCCCTTAGCATTTCGGACACATTCAGTCCCACAAAACCCCCCGCCTCTTCCGAGAAAAAGATGGACGAAAGTGAAGAAATAGCAAGAGTAGCAATAAGAAGCCCAAATAAAACCCTGAAGTCAACAAACTTCCATTTTAAAAACCTAAACAAAAGAAGCGATATCAGAATAAAAATAAATGGGAGGAAAATGGATCCGTACCCCAAAACCGAAAGCTGGATATCATGAACAATTGATAAAAGACTGCCGTTATCGGTAACTAGGGAAATAAGGCTTAAACCCGAAGCAGCCAGAAAAATAACACCCAAGACCGATTTCAGGCTGTCACTTTTTATCTTAAATTTAAGGGATTTCTTGCGTCCTCTAGGCATTAGCCCTATATTATCAAAAACACTCCAAATTGTCTTGTGGTGTCTGTTGATTACTGCGTCAAAAATGTCATTTCCGATTTTGTTAAAATGACTCAAAGATATTTAGTAAGATGAAGATAAACAAATCGCAGAAAAAATTCATTAAGGCAAACTATAAATACCTAACCGCAAAAGAGCTCGCGGAAAAAACGGGGTTAACGGAAAAAGAAATAAATGACCACTTTAAAAAGGAAGGCATGAGGGAAAAGCTGGCTGCTTTAGACGTAGGAAATATTTTCAAACCAACCTCAATTTCAGAAATCAGGGACTTCTTAATTGAAAACTTCGGTACGATTCTGCTTCTTACCATCACAACTTTTCTGGTCTTTGCAAACTCGCTTTTAGGGCAGTTTGTATCCGATGATATCGGAGGGTACAGAGACCATCCTTCAGTCAGAGAGCCAATACTTTCACCAAACAACTTTTACTCACAAATGATTTTTTACAGAATAATGTTTCGGATTTTTAATCTTGACCCTGTACCTCTTCACTTATCGTCGCTTCTTATACATATTGCTGCTGTAATCCTTACTTTTATCCTCATTTCAGCTATATTCGGAAAGAGGATCGGGGTAATTTCATCGCTTCTTTTTGCTACCCACCCCGTCAACTCGGAGGCCGTTGCATGGATTTCATCCCTCAACTACCTTATAAACGGAGCCGTGTTTGGTATAACCTCCCTTCTTTACATACTCTATAGAAATTCGCTTAATAAAAAATATCTCCTTTTCTCGCTTGGTTTCTTTTCTTTTTCGGTTTTTTTCACAACAATCCCATGGATTATAACTATCCCGCCTCTCCTTCTTATAATTGATCAATTTTTCCTTGAAAAAAAGTTTTCTTTTAAAAAAGTTCTTACTATTTCTTTATTTGTTATTCCCATAGCACTCTTTTGGGTATTAAAGGCAGGGTGGATAAGCGACAGGGTAATACAAGTTAAGAGCTCCAGAGAGAATCCTTACTCAAACACTCCTTATATAGCAGGCGCCGCATATACGGTAGAAAAAAGCCTTGAACTTCTTGTATTCCCCAGGGACCTCACCCTTTACCATGAAGGCGAAATAATAGAAAAAACCTACCTTTACTTTATGTACTTTGTAACCGGATCCTTGCTTTTCTTATCTGTAATTTTGGTGAGGAAAGGAAGAAAAGTGTCGGGGTTGATCTTATTTTTCATTGTTTCTTTAGGACCGGCCTTAAGCCCGATTCACGTAGCATGGTACGCTGCCGAAAGATATATTTACATTGGCTCAATTGCATTCACAGCTCTTTTGGCAATGATATTTCTAAAACTTGAGGAAATTTCCGGAAGGAGAAACACGGCGCTGATCCTTACAGGAATACTTGTTTTTGCTTACTCTGTTAGAACTATTATGAGAAACGCTGAATGGCAGACCCCGAAAAAACTTTGGCTTGCAACTGACAGAGTTTCCCCAAGAAGCCCCAAAGTGCATAACAATCTTGGAGATATTTATTCGCAGGAAGGAAACTTGCAAAAATCCGCCGAAGAATTCTCAAAAGCAATTTTACTTTCTCCCGAATACACAGATGCCATCCATAACCTTGGGGTAACCTATATCAAAGCCCAAAGATATGACCTTGCAAAACAGGCGCTTTTAAGAGTTGTTCAAATTGACCCGTACATGGCTCCCGCCTGGGTTAAACTTGGGGCGCTAGAATTCGGAGAAGGAAATAACGACAAGGCAATAGAGTATTTTGAGAACGCTCTTAAAGCAGATCCGAATAACCAGGACGCTAAAAAACTTCTGGAGAGAATCTTAACTCCTAAACTTCAATGATGCTGACAAGGACCAAAGGCTCTCTTCCCGTCTTTTTATATAAAAACCTTGAAAGGGCTTTTTCAAGGTTTGATCTGAAAAGCCCCTTGTTCCCATAATCTTTTTTATTCTGACTAAACGCATTTCTTACAACATTTGAGGCATCACTGATAAGACTTTGGGATTCTTTCACATAAATAAAGCCTCTTGTTAATATATCAACCGCATTTATCTCCTTATCTTTTTTAACAGTCACTACTGCCGCCATAATCCCATTTGTTGAAAGGACATTTCTGTCTTCAATAACTTTTTCACCCACATCCCCAACAAGTCTCCCGTCAACATATACATTGGATAAACTTAACCTTTCTCCCTTTTTAGAAGTCCCTCCTGAAAGTAAAATAGAATCCCCTTCAAGAAGCTCAAAGATATTTTCCTTTTTTACCCCCATATCCGAAATCATATTTGCATAAGCCCTCATATGCCTTACTGTACCTCCTATTGGCATATAATATTTAGGTTTGCATAAAGCGGCCATTAGTTTAAGATCACCCTTTAAGCCATGTCCTGAAACGTGCAAATTTCCCTGAATTTCAGATTCAATTACAACCGCTCCATTTAAGATTAATCTGTCTATGAGAGTTTCCACATCATCTCTGACTCCGGGAGGGTTCGGGTCGGCCGAGAAAACAACATAAGCTCCGTCTAAAAGCTCAATATCCTTATGCTCTCCACGTGAAATTCTGCCAATTGCCGACTCCGGCTGGCCGTAAGCGCCCGCCACAATATACATAAGTTCAGATTGATTAAATCTTCTGCTTTTTTCTTTGGGGATAAAGGTATCCTGGGGAAAGTTAAGATACCCAAGTTTTATTGCAACCTCAACAACCTGGTCAATAGCCCGACCGGAAAAAACCACCTTTCTTCCATGCTTTACCGCGCTTGAAATAGCCTGCTCAAGCCTTGAGACGTTTGAAGAGACTGTAGTCACAAAAAACTGCTTGCCGTGAGCCGCTTCAAGTAAGGAATCAAAGGAGTCTTCTATTGTCTTTTCACTTCTTGCATACCCTTCGGTTGTTGCACCCAAACAGTCGGATAAGAGAAGGGTAACCCCGTTTTGACAAAGCCTTGACACTTTTGCTACGTCAAAAGGTTTATCCAAGACAGGTGTCCAGTCAAACTTGTAGTCGGCGCAATGAATTACCATTCCCTGCGGGGTATCAATTGAAATACCGCATGAGTCTGGAACCGAGTGGTTAACCCTGAAATAATCTACTTTAAAAGGACCAACAGCAACCGGACCTCCTTCAGGATCAACCATCCTTAAACTTGTTCCCGAAAGCATATCTTTTTCTTTTAACTTTACCTGTATCAAACCCTGAACAAGCCTTGTCGCGAAAACTGGCATTTTAAGGTCTTTTAAAACAAAAGGTATAGCCCCAATATGATCGTCATGCCCATGTGTTACAAATAAAGCTTTAACCTTATGGGAATTTTCAAGTAAGTAGGTAATATCAGGAAGAACGACATCAACCCCAAGCATTTCAGCATCAGGAAACCCAATCCCGCAGTCAACGATAATTATGTCGTCACCGTATTCATAAACAGTCATGTTTTTGGTGACGCCCGTTGTCCCGCCAAGAGTTAAAATTTTTAACGGCAGCTTACCCGAGGTGTTTTGTGAAAACTTCTCCCCTTCCTGCAAAAACTTAAATTTCATAAAAGTAGGTTCATTTTAAATTAGGCTCATCTGCTTGTCATCTTTCTTTTTTATCCCTTTGTCTTCAAAATCTTTAAGGCCCATTATCATCACTTCCTTTATTTTCTTAAACTCCGTTCTTAGAATCTTCTCAACTGCGGGGTTTCGCAAAGCAGCGGCCGGGTGATATAAAGGAAAAATTATTTTATTTCCCACTTTTTTTGGGACCCCGTGGTCTTTAGATATTTTCCCATCCTTGTCAAAAAACTCAAGGGCAAACCTCCCAAGCGGCACAACCACTTTTGGACTGATTGCTCTAAGTTGTGAGTCAAGGTAAGGCGAGCAAGCCCTGACCTCATCAACCATAGGATCCCTATTTTCTGGAGGTCTATGTTTGATTATGTTTCCAATCCACACATCTTCTCTTTTTAAGCCGATGCTTCTTAACATTTCCTCAAGCATTTTACCCGCCCTTCCGACAAAAGGTCTTCCCTGCTGATCTTCATTGTATCCAGGAGCCTCGCCTATAAAGGCAATCTGTGAGTTAGGGTTTCCTTCACCTGGAACGGCGCGAGTAGCTGATTTACATAGTCTGCATTTTTTGCAGGAAACAACAGCTTTTTCAATTTGCCTTAAAACATCTACTTTATTCATGAATTTAAGTTAAAGTGTATCATAAGCCATCATTTGAGCGTTGGCTAAGATTAATATAGTATGGGTAAAAACAGAAAGGAGACGGACATGAACACCACTTACATATGTTTGTCATCAACTGTAATTGGGATCATCTCGTTTGTGATCTTCAGCTATGGATTCGCAAAACACATGCAGGAAAAAATAGCTGGCGACCCCGATCTAAGCGATAGCGAAAGAGAGGAATCACTAACTTTCCTAAGAAAGTGGAAATTTGCGGCCCCCATTGGTCTTCTACTCTTTATGGGTGTGTTTGCATACGGAACATTGTTTGAACCCCCAGAGGCACCGCACCAGCATAAGAAAGGAGTTTAGCATGGCTGCCTGGTGGAACGAACTTTCTGCCATGACAAGGGGGGCCATCATTACGGGGAGCATTATCTCCTACATTCTGATGGCCGTTCTGTATTTTCTCCTCTGGCTTGGTGGGGTGCTCGCCGAAGCGGAGAGGACAGGGGGCGATACACATGAACCGATGCTCACCTACACTGAAGCTTTCCTGGCCGTAGTTTGCTTTATTCTTGCTCCGGTGGCGGTGTGGCCTCTCTTGCTCTACTCCCTCTACGTGATTTGGAAAGACGCAAGAAAAATAACCAAAGCTTGACCTCAAACCCGCCAGTCTGACACCCGGCGGGTTTTTCAAATACAAATGAAGGCATGCTTACTTTCGTACTGGAAGAAGAGGTTTAACTTCCACAGGTCTGTTGCTAAAATAATCCTTATGGAAAGCTATACTGCCATAGTTGTAGGAGGGGGTCCATCAGGTCTTGAATGCGCGCGGGAACTTAGCAAGCTCGGGCACAAAGTTCTGGTTTTAGAAAGATCAAAAATACCTGGAGAGCCAAACTTCTCTACGGGGGGAACACCTTTAGAAACGATTAATGAATACAACATTCCACTAAGCGTAACAAAAGATTATTTCAATAAAATTTCCCTAATAACTAATATTGAGAAGGCTGTTTTTACAAATGATTTTCCCGCAGGGTATGTTCTTGATTTCAGAGAGTTTAAAAAGCATCTTGCCGATGAAATTAGAAAAGGTCATGGATGGACTGTTTATGGGTCTGACATCACAAATGTAAAGTTTGAAAGAGGCAAGATCAAAAGCCTTTCATTCGTGGTGGACGGACATCAAAAAGAGGTGTCCGCAAAGTACTTTATTGACGCAACGGCTAAGGAAGGAGCTTTAGTTTCAAAACTTGGATTAAGAAATCATAAAAACCATAAAACTACAACCGGCATTGAATACATTGTTAAAGTTAAACTAGACGATTTTTACAAAAACAACCTCTGTATCTTTCTGGGGGGAAAGTACCTTCCCGACGGTTACGCCTGGGTTTTCCCTTTCGGGACTGATACTTATAAAATTGGCGTGATTGTGTATGACGGGAAGGAAAGCGACTTTCAAAAACCTGAAGGGGGATACCTTGACTCTTTTTTACAATCAATTTCGAAGAATGGATTTGAGATACTTGAAAAACATGGAGGAACGCTTATTTTAACAAACGGTTTTAAGAGAAACGTTTGGGGAAACATAATATCTGTCGGCGATAACGCGGGTATGTGCAATCCGTTATTCGCCGAAGGGATCAGGCACGCGCTTTTCAGCGGGAGATTAGCCGCAAGAATCATAGATAAAACGGAAAGGGGAAATTTAGAAATCAACCACCTGCTTAATTACGATGCACAACTAAATAAATACAAAGGAAGCTCATGGGGTATAGGCAGGTTCTTTGCAGACCTCCTATATCACACTAAAAACGACAAGCTAAAGGACCTCCTGACAAAAAGGGTTTCCAAGCTTTCATGTAATGACGTGATAGACACCGGCTTTGAATACAATTTCTCCTCACTCCTTAAACTCCTCAAATAAAAACCGCCCCTTGAGAAACCAAAGAGCGGTCATAGACCTTACACAATCATGCTAGCAACACTTTCGAGTGTGCCATCCGGAAGCGTAAGAGCCTGAATAAACTTTCCTGCAAGCGGTAGGCGTGAAGCTGCAATCTGATGAAAAGGATCAATCAGGCTGTTGACCACACAACCACAATGGGAGCAGTCCGCTTCAGGGCCAAAGATACACTGCCCCTTGGGCTTCCCGTGAAAGTCGTAGGATATAACCCTGTTGGCGATTGCACACATTGCAGGCGAATACGTAGCAGTATGATCCGGATGCAAAGTGCCAATTTGCGCTTCACTCATATTGATCCTCGCACCCATCTGCCGAAGCTTGAGGAGAAGCTCCACAAAGTCTGCTCTTTGCGCATCGGTCGGAGCCCAATCGGGAAGGCTTTCCCCAATGGGAGGTGTGGCGGTACTAAATACCATCCCATCAATCCCAGGGAAACCATCCAGCTGCCAAATCAACCTTTCCATCTCTCCCGCGTTGGCGCTCATAAGCACCGTGTGGCTGAAGACTGGGAAAACATGGCCTAAAGCACTAGCTTTCTCACGCCCTAAAAGTATTTGGCGTCTTGCCCTATCAGCCAAACCTGGAACGCCCCTCAAACGGTTATGCATCTCATCAGGCCCATCAATACTCACAACGTAGGTCACGGGAGATTGCCTTCCATTCTTTACGAAAGTTCCCATCTCGTAGAAGAAGGTTGTAATAATCCATGTGATCGGCGTGATCCCGACAACATGATGAAGCTCTTTCCTTCGCGCTCCAGGTTCACCTCCTACTATGGTCAGGTGAACCGCCCCTGCTTTAACTGCATCCGAGATAATCTTTACCCAACCCTCAATGGGGAGCCCGTGAGGGCCCGATTTAATCACCGGCACGTAGCAATCAGGGCATTCCATAGGGCAAACCTGGGTTATCTCAACCGATAAGCCCATGTACCCATTAGCCCCAAGTCTTGAAACCGGAGTAGCCAGCCTTGCCAAAGTCATAAAGTTATGCCAGCTTGACATCTTCACTCTCCTTTCGCATTTTGGTTTTGGCTAATGTTACTATAAATTATCACAATTACAAACTTTGTATAATCACTCGTGAGTTTAATTTAAGGATAATAACAAACCTGATATAATAAGGCTTAGAAAGGAGTGACACCCGTGGAGATAAACGCACTAACAATTGGTGCAGCTTATGTTGTTATAAACTACATTGTTGTGGGGATAGTCGTCGGTAGCTTACTTTACGAACTCATGAAAGAAGTTCGCAAGAAGAAAGCATATAGTGGGGTGGACTGGAGAACACATGCGCCCAGCCGGTGGGAAATGCCAGCTCTTATCACGGCTTTTGCACTTTCCCCAATTTCATTACCTGCTTCTTTCCTCCTGCTCCTGTTCCTTCTGGAATATGCACCGGGGTAGCAGGAACGCGAGAGTTAAAACAGCCCCTAAAATCAGGTGAACCAAGAGGGCTGTTTTTTATTCTTCTGTTAAAATGCCTGTATGCTTTCTCTGATAATCGTTAAGGCCGTGCTTATCTGTATCCGCACATTTACAAAATATTCCGGTACTGCTCTTCCCGGTCTCATTGTAGAAACCTACTTTCCCAAAACCTTTGAAAAACTTTTAAGAAATATAAAGCACATGGTTCTTGTTACAGGAACAAACGGCAAAACCACAACTTCAAGAATGCTTTGCCATCTGCTTAAAAAAAATAATGTGGGTTTTATTTCAAATCCGAGTGGTTCCAATTTATTAAGAGGGATTGCATCAACTCTAGCCGAAAATTCGGACATTGCAGGAAATATAAAAACTAATCTGGCTGTTTTTGAGATAGAGGAGGCAAGTCTTCCGAAACTTACAGGTATAATAAGGCCCGACATAATTATCGTAACAAACATTTTCCGGGACCAGCTTGATGCATACGGTGAAATTGACAAAACGTACCAATACCTAAAAGAGGGCATAGAAAAATCCGATAACCCAAGATTAATCCTAAACGCGGATGATGAAAGGGTGAGAAGCTTAAGAAATTTTTCAAAAAATGAGGTGGATCTTATTTCTTTTGAAAAAGCTTACCTAAGGCATATAAAATTTGAGAATAGAGAAAGTAAAAATACTGCCACCAATATTAAAGCATGTGAGATTAGAAATGTTGAGGTTCATAAGGACTTAGGTATTTCCTTTGATCTTTCTTACGGTGAAGGAAAAATTAAAAAGATTGCAACTTTATCCCCCGGTTTTCATAACGCTTTTAACGCATCGGCCGCTATTATCAGCTTTGACTCTCTCTCAAAACTTGGGGTAGTTAAAGCTAATAAACCTGATACCAGCTTAAGCGATTTCAAACCCCCATTTGGAAGAGGCGAAATTATTAAGGTAGGAAATACTAAATTTCAGATCCTTCTTTTTAAAAATCCTGCCGGAGCAAACCTTAATCTTCATCTTCTTGAAAGTGTACAGAAGCGTGAAGCGGTATTTTTAATTCTTAATGACAACACGGCAGACGGGAAAGATGTTTCATGGATCTGGGATTGCGATTTCACTCTTTTGAAAAATCTTAACTTCAAAAACGTTTACATCTCGGGAACAAGAGCCTTTGATCTGGCCTTAAGGCTAAAGTATGAAGGAATTGAAGTTTCCCAAGTAGATGGGAACGCACATAAAATACTTGATTTAATTCTTAAAGAAAACTTTGATATGGTGTATGTACTTCCAACCTACACAGCAATGCTTTCAGTCAGGGGTTTACTATCACAACATACTGGAGTTAAAGAAATTTGGAAACACTAAGGAGAATAAGGGTATGAACCTAAAACTAAACCACTTATATTCCCAAAACCTTAACATTTACGGAGATCTTGGAAATATTATTGCCTTTAAATACAAGGCAGAAAAAGCGGGGATAAACCTTTATGTGTCTCACACAGAAATCGGTGAAGAAATAAGCGAAGCCGATATTTACTTTATAGGAGGCGGGCAGGATCAAGACCAAATCCTGGTCTATGAGGATCTTCTTAGACACAAAGGCTTCATCCTAAATGAAGTTGAGAAAGGCAAAGTTTTTCTTCTTATTTGTGGAGGCTACCAGCTTTTTGGCAAATACTTTGTGGATGGAGAGGGGAATGCGCTAAAGGGGCTTTCCATTCTTGATCTTGAAACTAACTCACCGGATAGCAAAGTTTCATCCCGCTGCATTGGAAATATTGTTGCTCAATTAAACAGTGGGTTTATTAAACACTGGGACGTTGATGCATCTTTTTCAAAATACATAGTTGGTTTTGAAAATCACGGAGGGCAAACTAAACTTCTAACTGACCAGGTTAAACCGATTGGAGAGGTAATCAAGGGCTTTGGCAATAACTCAACCGACAAAGTTGAAGGCTGTTTTTACAAAAACATCATCGGATCATATATGCATGGGTCCTTCCTTCCCAAAAACCCCCACATCACAAACGCCATTTTAAAAAAAGCCCTCTTGCAAAAGTACAATGATGTAACTTTTGAAAACCTCTATGAAGGGGAGGAAAAGAAAGCTCATCAACTGATCCTCATGAGATCTGGATTTTAAAGCCGTAAGAGAATCAAATAGTTCCTCGGGGCAAGTAATTCTTTAAATTCTGGGCGTTAATATTAACCGATTTGCTTTTACCCTCCACAATCTCTCTAGCAACTTTTCTTGCTATTGCTTCAAGGGTTCTATTTAAACTTCTGATACCGGAATCAAAACCCAAAGGTCTTATGACCTGCCCCCAAAGACCGGGATCAATTGTAAGATCCTCCTTTGTCAGTCCCGCGTTAGCTAAAACTTTAGGCAAAAGATAGTCCCTGGCGATAACCTCCTTTTCATAATCCGTGTATGAAGGCATTTTTATAATCTCCATTCTGTCAAGAAGCGCCGTAGATAAAGTCCCAAGCCCGTTTGCACTGCAGACAAACAAAACTTCAGATAAATCAACGGGATAATCAATATAATGATCCCTGAAAGAAGTGTTTTGATTAGGGTCCAAAATTTCAAGAAGGGTTGCCATCACATCCTGTCTTAACCCAGTCTCACCGCTTGACTTGTCTATTTCATCAAGAAGGATCAAAGGGTTCATTACACCTGATCTTACCAAAGCTTTTATAATCTGGCCCGGCTCCGCTTCAGGAAAGACTTTACTTCTTCCTCTTAACTCCAGTACGGAGCCAATACCTCCCATTGCAATCCTTACAAACTTTCTGCCAAGAGCATCCGCAAGAGATATGGCAAAAGTAGTTTTCCCGATGCCCTGCAGACCTACAAACAAAAGTATCGGAGATTTTGAAATCGCTTCCTTTACTGATCTTCCCTTAAGTATCGCGGTTGATAAATACTCAAGTATTCTATCCTTCACTTCCTCAAGCCCAAAATGATTGGCATCAAGAAGCTTTTTAGTCGCAGAAAGATCAAGATTGTCGGTCGTTCTTTTGCTCCAGGGGATGCTGACAAGAATATCAATATATCTTGCCAAAGTGTCATACCCTTCGGTATAACCCCCAAGCTTTGCCATCCTGTTAAGACGGTCAAGCATCCCTTTTACTCTTTTTAAAAGTTCAGGGGGCATCCCGACCGAAGTATTTACCCGATCCGAAAGTTCCTTAAGTTCCTCAAAAACAAATTCTTCTGCCATAAATGCCTAATTTAATACGTAACTATTCTTATTTCTTTTAACCATCACATCAACAATTTCCGAAAACCTGGATTTATATAAAGGACTTTTCTTTAACTCTGAAAGATCCTCGCTTGCCGATTCAGTTAGCAGAAGGATAAGAAGCTTTCCCTGCGAGGGAACGGAGTTTTTTGCGGTTGCGTACTTTGAATTTAATGAAAAACTTAAAATGGTCTTGCCCTTTGCTCTTTTTACATCCTCAAAAACTTCCGAGTCATTTGAGACAACCAAATAATCATCAACAAGCCGCGCTGAAAAACTGGACTCTTTTGTAGCTTCCGCAAGAACACTTAGCTTTTCATTATTCTTGGCCTTTGATAAAAATCCCCATACTCTTTTTCGGCCGGAGCCATTCTTATCCTTAATTCTTGAGAATATTACATACTGTCTATCAAGAAGAGTTTCGACATCAGACAGCTTAAGGTCGGTTTTTGGAACCGATGTGGAAAGCGGTAAATTCGTAAAAGAAGATAAAAATTTAGAAATATCAAATCCCTCCACATACAAATCAACATCGGGCGGAATCAGAGAAGATAGGGACTGATTGCCAAATGAGGCAAGGGGAAGATCAGCGTCCGTTTTTAATATCCTCTCATCAACCAAGACCTCTTTAACGGGAGTGCTTCTTTTTTTTGTGATTGCATTAAGCCTTGATAAAAACATAGCCGAAGCAGTTAAAAGGATAATTACCAAAATGAAAACGATGTAAGAAGTTTTAAGTTTTAAAATATCTTTTGAGAATTCTTCCTTAACAATAAAAAGCGGGGGTGTTAAATGACCTTTAAGGTAAGTCCTGACATCGGCTGAGGTTAGCTCCTGCGGAAGCTTCGCACCGCATCTGAAACAAAAGTAATTACCGACAATTCCAAGTCCTTCTCTGCAAACAGGGCAGGTTCTTTCCATAAGAGTATTCTAACAAAGACGAAGAGACCAACAAATAGACTTAAGTTACGATCAAAACCTCAGCGCCTTGGAGGCCTTCCGCCAAAACCTCTTCTTCTATTGTCATCAAAGTTTCGCCTTCTTTCAAAACCGCCCTTCGTATTACCTCCATTCTCACTTAACGTTTTTTTGGAAAGGCTTATCTTGCCCGAAGAAGGATCAACATCCAAAACCTTTACAGTAACCTTATCTCCTTCCTTTAACACATCTCTTACATTGGTCACATACTCATTTGAAAGTTCGCTCACATGAACAAGACCTTCTTTCCCGGGGGAAATCTCCACAACGGCGCCAAAATCAAGGATCTTTTTTACTGTACCCTCGTAAACTTCACCGGGCATAATAACCCTGGTTAATGCTTCTACCATTGACTTTGCCTTATCCATACCCTCGGATGAAGGAGCGGAAATTGAAATAGTTCCGTCATCCTCAATCCCAAGCGTTGCACCTGTTTTTGACTCAATATCTCTAATTGTCTTCCCTCCGCTTCCAATGACAAGCCCTATCTGTTCAGGCTTAATTTTTATGGTGATCATTTTAGGAGCATACTCGCTAAGAGCAGTCCTTGGAGATGGTATAGCCTCATACATTTTGTCAAGAATTTTAAGTCTTGCTCTTTTTGACTGCTCAACAATTTTTGGAAGAAGGTCCAAAGGAACTCCTTTAGTCAGCTTGATATCAACCTGAACGGAGGTCACACCTTCTCTTGTACCAGTCATCTTAAAATCCATAAAACCGTAAGCATCTTCCCTGTACGCTATATCGGTTAAAATCACAAACTCTGTTTCTTCCTCGTTTGCAATAAGTCCTATGGCAATTCCGGCAACGTGACCTTTTATCGGAACCCCTGCATCCATTAACGCTAAAGAAGAACCGCAGGTGGAGGCCATAGATGACGAACCGCTTTGAGATAACACCTCGCTTACAAGCCTTACCATATAAGGAAATATGCTCTTATCAGGAAGAACAGGATACATAGCTTTTTCGGCAAGCATCCCATGACCGATTTCACGCCCGCCGGGCGCTCCTCCAAGCCTTTTGGCAAGCTCCCCGACCGAATATTGAGGCGCGTTGTAATGGTGTATATATCTTTTTGATTCCTCGCCGTACATACTTTGAATTAACTGTTCCAAAGAAGGAGAGCCAAGCGTGACAACCGTCAAAGCCTGCGTCAGGCCTCTTGTAAATAAGGCACTTCCGTGTGTTCTTGGAAGGACCGAAAGCTCAACCTGCACATCTCTTATATCCTCAACACCTCTTCCATCAGATCTTTTCTTTTCCTCCAACACAAGATGGCGCATCTCATCGGTTTCAACTTTGTAAAATGCTCTTGCCATTTCATTTTTCGTATATTTTCCTTCAAAAGCGTTAAAAAGTTCCTCCAAAAGTATCTGCTCTTCAGCCTGCATTTCGGTTTTTTCAAGATTCTTCTGCATCATCTCCCTAACCCTTTTTCCTATTGTGTTTCTTACATCCGTTACAAGCTCTGAAGGCAAGGCTTTTGACACATACAAATACTTATCATTCCCAACCTCACTTGCAAACTCTTTAAGAAAAGAGGAAAGATCTTTTGTATTTTCATTTACAAAATTAACGGCTTCCACAATCTTTTCTTCCGAAAGATCGGAACATTGTGCCTCCATCGCAAGAAATTTCTCATTTATTAAGGAGACCACAAGATCCATCGTGGATTCATCCAAAGCCTCAACTGAAGGGTTTAAAATAAAGTTTCCCTCTTTATCTATTCCGACTCTTGAGGTGACCATAGGGCCGTTCCAAGGAATATCGGATGAGTGAAGCGCAGCCGAGGTCGCAATCATTGCGAGGACTTCGGGGTCTGAATCCTTGTCAATTGACAAAACCGTAACCACAACGTTTATTTCATCCTGATAATCCTTAGGGAATAAAGGGCGTATGGCGTGGTCTATCAGCCTGCCTGCAATTCTTGCTTGATCAGTGGGTGCACCTTCTCTTTTAACCCACCTTGAAGATTTTATTAAACCCCCCGCGTAAAGCTTTTCTTCATAGTTTACTGTCAAGGGAAGAAAGTCTACCTCGGTTTTAGGGGTTCCTGAAACCACCGCTGCAATGACAACGGTGTCACCCCATCTCGCGTAAACCGCGCTATTTGCCTGCTTTGCAAGCTTTCCGGTCTCAAGGCTTAAAGACCTTCCCGAAAACATCATTTCTTTTTTTACATATTTATTCATTTTTAACTCGGGAAAATAAAGTTTAGAGTCAAGAGTAAGAGGCCTAAATCCGGATGCAACAAAGTTACATTCAGGTTTGCACCTCCTATCTTAGTAAGTCTTAACGGTAATACTTTATTTCTCCAGTTTTAACTTTTCTACTATTTTTTTGTATCTCTCCTCATCCTTCTTCTTAAGATAAAGAAGGAGTCTTCTCCTTTTATTGACCATCTGCAAAAGCCCTCTTCTTGAGTGTACATCTTTTTTATGATCTTTAAGATGGGTTGAAAGGGAGTTTATCCTTTCGGTTAAAAGAGCAACCTGCACCTCTGGTGATCCCGTATCGCCTTTATGCGTCTTGTAGGATTCTATGATTTTGGTCTTTTTCTCTTTAACAAGCGTCATATCTTACTGTTATTGTAGCAACAAAAACCTACAATGGCAACCGAAACAAATGGGAAATTTACCTATCTTCCACAGAAGAGGCGTTATAAGTTATACCTGCTAAAAGGGCTTTAGCCGTCTCCTTGTCCACTTTATAGTGCCAGGCGGCTAATTTATAAAGAACAAGCTGGCATAAGCCTCCGCTTTCAGGTTCAATCACATTTAAAGTTCCGTAGTTTTCATTCTTTGTGGAATTATCAATGTTGATTAAAAAAATCTTCTTTATTTCTTCTTTATATTCGTTAAACACTTCCCCGTGATCCGTAAGTTTTGGCGCTCCAATTGAGATAACTAGATCATAATCAAAGCCTGCTGTGGAAAAGCCGACTCTTGAAGTGTCAAAATCTTTGGAAACAGGGTGCAGGATAATTTTACAGACATTACCCTCAATAACGTAATTTACTTTTTCTATATGAGTTCCTCCATAATCAATGCTGACAACAAGATCCCTTGTCCCCTTAACCGGAGTGACTTCATCTTTAGAAATAAGATTTACCGCCTCAAACGGAATCGGATAAGGGTACATAAAAGAAACATTTTTCCCGGAGTTTTTCAGCGATCTGTAAAGGGCAATTCCCGCGCATAAACCGTCCATACCCGAACCTCTGGTGGGAATCACAACAGCGTTTTTAGCCTCATATATTAAATCTGTGACCTGTTTTCCTTCTTTTAGTACAAGCATAAAATTTGGGCAAGTAACTCACGGTAATATCAGAAATGACAGGGCGAAGAATGAGTGGGGCTTATTTTACCTTGTAAAGACTATAGGGTCAAGCTTAGCTTTTGACTGTAATCAAATTAAAAGATAGGATGAACGCAAGAGGGGTAAGTTGAGAGGAGAGTTACGTATGGCAAAAAAAACATGGCCAAGGACGCCTGAAGTAAACGAAATGTTTGTCGTGGCACTGGATCCGGATGAGGCTTATTCGTTTTTCGTTGAGGGCTCATCTGAAGCTGTTGAGCTGGAAAGGGGCACCCATCTTAAGTTCGTAGGTATACAGAAAACCCCGGGAAGAGGCACCTATTATGTTTTTGCTAACGGGGGCAGGCGATTGGTGATAGAAGATTTCTTAGCGGAAACACACGTTCATCCTGTAAGGGAGCAATAAATCAGCCGGGAGAGAAATAAAAGACCTACCCGGCTTTTAACTTACAAAACCTCAATTATATCTTTCACTTTAATATCTTTAAAAATAGGATTTAGAAGAACACCGCACTCAACGTCTTTTCCAACAACATTAACCTCTTCTTTTCCACGCCTTAAGTGCTTTATTTTGGCCGTAAAAATAGGCTCCTCCGCACTCTCCCTGAAGATTGAAATTTTGGCACCCTGCCTTAAAGCCCCGCCTAAAACTTTGCACCCTGCTACAATATCACCCGATTCAAGAGGGAATACTTTAAGCACTTCAGCCCTTCCTTTTACTTTAACCTCTTCTTTAAACAAAACCTCTTTAAGAAGGCTCTCAACTTCATCCAGAAGCTTATAAATAATGGTGTATGCTCTGACTGTCACTTTCATGCTGTCAGCAAGCTCTAAGACCTTTGAGGGAACTTTAGTATTAAAACCAAAAATTAGACCTTTAGATGAATGGGCAAGAAGAACATCGGATTCCGATATATCTCCCGTGGCTTTATGTAAAAATTTAAGCCTGGCTTCGGGAGTCTCAAGCTTCTTTAATGAACCTTCAAGAGCCTCCAAAGATCCGTGTGCGTCCGCTTTCAAGATTAAATTAATGACCTTTGTAGAGTCTAAAACCTTTTCCTCCTCGGGCACGGTTTCTTTTTTTACATCCAAAAGATCTTTATTCTTAACGCTCACAAAGACTTCACCCGCGGGTGGGACTATAGGGAACCCCAAAACCTCAATGGGATCCGATGGAGTAGCGTCTTTCACCTGTGTTCCGGTAAAATCAAAAAGAGATCTAACCTTGCCGGAAGTTTTATAGGTGTATATCTCATCGCCCACTTTTAAAGTTCCGTTTTTAATAATCGCGGTAAAAAGCGGCCCTTTTTTCGCATCAAGCTTAGACTCAATTATTACCCCTTCCAGATCACCCTTTGGGTCGGCTTTAAGCTCAAGTATTTCGGATAAAGCGAGGATTGAGTCTAAAAGCTTATCAACACCCAATCCTGTTTTAGCGGAAACAGGAACACAAATTACGTCACCTCCGAATCCTTCAACCAAAACCTCATTTTCCGCAAGCTGCTGCTTCACTTTATCGGGATTTGCCTGCGGGAGATCCATTTTATTTATAGCAACAATAATTTGGGAGTTTGCCGCTTTCGCGTGTGAAATAGCCTCTTTAGTTTGAGGCATAACACCGTCATCACCCGAAACTACGAGAATAACAATATCCGAAACCTTCCCCCCTCTTCCCCTCATTTTGGCAAAAGCCTCATGCCCGGGAGTGTCAATAAAAGTTATTTTCCTATCCTTATATATAACCTGATAAGCGCCTATTTTCTGCGTAATGCCACCGTGCTCGCCCTCGGCTACTTTTGACTTACGAATATAATCTAAAAGGGAAGTTTTTCCATGGTCAACATGACCCATCACAGCTACAACTGGAGGCCTTATAAAAGGGTATTCTTTTTTTGAGGTTAAAGCACTTTCTTTTTTCATTTGCTTTCTTTCTATTCATTGCCGTTTTTTTCTTGATCTTTTACTTCTTCTGACTCGGGCGTTTCTTGCGCGCTATCTTCACTGACCTTCTCTTTTTTATCTTCTTCCACCTCTGTTTTTTCCTCCACAGGACTCTCAACTGCGGGTTCCTCCTCACTTAAGGAATCTACTTCAGGCTTGGCTGTATCGTTTAATCCCTTTATATCTATTCTCCACCCCGTAAGTTTTGCCGCAAGCCTTACATTCTGGCCTTCTTTTCCTATGGCGAGGCTTAACTGATCATCAGGAACTATAACCTTCGCTTCTTTATTGTCCCTATCTGCGATCACATCCGCAACCTTGGCGGGGGAAAGGCTTGCCGCAATAAACCTGTCAATTTCAGGGTTATATGGAATTATATCTATTTTCTCACCGTTTAACTCTGCAATAATAGCCTGAACCCTGACACCCTTCTGCCCGACACAGCTTCCAACCGGATCAACATTGGATTCTTTGGATGAAACTGCGATTTTTGTCCTGCTTCCAGGCTCCCTTGAGATAGCTTCAACCCTCACAACTCCCTGCGCGACTTCAGGGACTTCCATTGCAAAAAGATTACTAACAAAAAGGGGATCGGCTCTTGAGACGATTATTTCAAGGCCTCTTCCACCTTCTCTTATATCTTTTACCAAAACTTTAAGCTTCTGGTTTAAAGAGTATTTTTCGGTTTGAATCTGCTCCGACTGCGGAAGGATACCTTGCGCCTTTCCAAGATCAACAATCACAACTCCCTTTTCCATTCTGAAAATATGCGCATTAACAATTGTCCCGATTTTTTTCTTGAAGTCGGCAAACACAGTTTCCTTTTCACTTTCTCTTATTTTTTGCAAAATTACCTGTTTTGCGGTTTGAGCTGCAATCCTTCCAAAACCGGAAGGGGTTACATCCTCACCACCTTTATAAATTTTTGCTTCGCCCGTGTCGGAATCAACGGTTGCCGTAATATCCTCGGTAGTTGAACCGTAATCTTTTTTATAAGCGGATACAAGCGCCGCTCTTATTGTTTCCAGAACCGACTCAACAGGAATGCCCCTTTCGGTCGCAACCTGATTTAAAGCTGCATTAAATTCCGATATTGCCATAAAAAGAAAGGTGGGATTTTAGCCCACCATTATCAAAAATACTTCCTGTAAGTTATCACAAAGAGGGCGCCAAATCAAGAAGCAGCGGATATAAAATGGCTTTCAAAAGGAAAAGCCAAAGGCGTAAGCTAAATGTATAATAATGGAATATGGTTTCTACCCTTGAACAAACCTTCCCAGCAACTTACGAAAGAGATTCCGACAATGTGATAGCGCAGATAAAATCCCTTGAAGAAGAGATGATGAAAGAACACAAACTATCAGTAACGGCTCAAAAGCCAAATCCTCTACTGGAGTTTGCTGGGGGGGATAATAGTAACGGCCTAAGCGACAGAGTTGACATATCCCTATCCTCAAGAGAAAAGAATCTTGATGCTATAGATATCTTGAAAGCGGTGAGACAAATTGAAGTATTGGTTACCAGAAACAGAGGGCATATTGACAAAAGTGCCTTCAATTCTCTTAACGATCTTGTGTATCAAAAATTAACGGAGGCCTTAACGGAAGGTGTTGACTTTAATCTCAAATTTACAGCAGAGTTTTAATATCTCCATTGACACCATACTGAAACCATGGCTATGATTTATTAATGGCTTTACTGGATAAGATTAGGGAATTTGCAAAAACTATTCCGGCCGAAGTTAAAGAGAGTAAGGATACATACACACTGGAGTTTGTCCTCGCGGAAAGAAAAGCCTTCCTTACAAAACAGAAACTCACATATACGGCGAAATTTAAAATTGATGAAAGTAGTAAGGAACTAAGATTTACGGAAATGTTAAAAGAGACAGGCATTGGTCTCTCAAGCGGGGATTCGGATATGAGTCCCGGCTTTGGCTTTAAAGCCGAGAGTTACAACACATCTTCAGGAGCAAGGGAGGGCACAATCGAAGAGCAGTCTAAAATCTTTGGCGAAAAATATTCTTATAACTTTGATTACTCTTCCGTCAGAAAAAAACTGGAGGAGCTATCAAAAGAAGAAAGCTATAATTTTAAATACGTATTAACCGGTTCAGGTCTACAGTAAAGACCAAGGAAAGGATTTATGCTTAACTCAAAAGGCATCGCGGGAAAAGTTATTTTAATAACATGCGGGGGCCTCCTTGTTCTGTTTGTTTTATTTATAGCCCTCGTATTTGGCCTTGCATCTAAAGGCAATGAAGGGCCCATTAAAGCCGCGGAAGAATTCTTAGACACAATGTCTTCAAGAGAGCTTGAAAAAGCTTATTACTCAACTTCCGGTGCATTTCAGAAAGAAGTTTCAAAAGATCAGTTTATGGTATTTGCAGAGCAGTATCCCATCCTTGTTAAAAAAGAAAAAGTTTCTTTTTCGCAAAGGTCAACGAACAATGATACAGCAGTTCTTAGCGGGACAATCACGGGCGACGGAGGCAAAAAATCCCCCATTACCATAAACCTTGTGAAAGAAGGGGAGGTATGGAAAGTACTTAACTTAAGCCTAAGAGAAGAAGACGTGCCTAAGGACGATTTAGACACCGATTCATTTGACACTTCTTTGGACTAAAGTAGCTTTCTATATTCCTCCAAAAGCTTCTTTTGTTCCTTTGAAAGCTTTTGAGGAATAATAACAAACAATCTCACAAACATGTCACCTCTCTGTGTGCTTCTTAATCTTGGCATGCCTTTTCCTTTAATTCTAAATTCGGTGCCGGGCTGTGTGCCTTGCGGAACTCTCATCCTCGTTACGGATTCTCCTGCTCCTGAAAGGGGATCAACAACGGGTATTTCAACCTCATCCCCAAGGATTGCCTGAACAAATGAAACTTCCTTGGTCACATAAATGTCATCACCGTGCCTTTGAAAAACTTTATGGGGATAAATTCTTATCGTTATATGAAGATCTCCTGGAGGAAGCCCACTAGGACCTTCTTCACCGTAGCCCTCAAACCTTAATTCATTTCCATCCCTTATTCCCGCGGGAATTTTAATCTTTAACCTCTTGCCGTTAATATTTATTTCTTCCTCCCTTCCCCTAACCGAATCGGCAAAAGATATTGTCATCTCATAATCAAGATTTTTGCCTTTTCTTGGCCTCCTTGAACCCCCAAATCCCCTAAACCCAAAAACCTGCTCAAAAATGTCAAAGGGATCAAAGTCCTCCCCAAAGCCTTCAAAACCTTGACCGCCTGTTGAATAAGTATAGGTAAATGGACCCCACTGCCCGGCTCGCTGCCCCCCGAAACCGCCAAATGGACCCTCTCCGGGAAATCCTCCGTAACCCGGTTGAGCCGTGCCATAGGTATCATACATTTTTCTTTTTTGCGGATCTGACAAAACCTGATACGCTTCGTTTATCTCTTTAAACTTGGCCTCCGCTGCCGTTTTATCTTTTGCAACATCGGGATGGTGCTCTTTTGCCAGCCTTTTATAAGCGGCTTTGATTTCTTCTCCCGAAGCGTTTTTTGAAATTCCTAAAATTTCATAATAATCTCTTTGAGCCATAGTAAAATGTATTTTACATCAAAAATAAAAAAGGGCGTCCGACTTAAAGCCAAACGCCCCAAAGTTTCGGGTGCACACTTTCCTCTCAAGGTGCTACCGGGGCTTTTGGAAAAATAAAAGCCGCCAAAGAAAGGGCGAGCGAAAAAAGTAGGGGTGCAATGAGGGCCCTCACTATTTCTTCAAAATCCCAGCTATGCCCCGTTATCCAATCGGCAGTAAAGCTTCCAAGCATTACAAAAGAGAGGAAAACGAATGTGACTATAAAGCCAAACGCCGCTCCCGTGAACCGAAGTCTAAGGTTCATCTTAAATCTCCTTTCTTCTCTACGCCGATTGTAGCAGATAACGTTTACTAATTCATTTTTCCATTATGGGAATGTAAAAAGTGCTAAATTCGGCACCTGCATTTTTGCAATTTATAGATAGGAAATGTTAACATTTACCAACGCACAGGAGAAGCTAACCAAACTAAAGAGGAGAGGAAAGATGCTAACCCTTTTGATTTTCAATTTCCCAAATCAGATAAGAATTCAAGGAGAAGTGGTAGAAACTCTATTCAAAGCACTCGCCGGTCTGTGTCAAATAAGCGAGAGAGATATCAGGCCGCATATTCTAAATACTGCCTGCTGTTTACTTGAGCCGAATGGGAGGCTGGCCCAGCCCTACAGACACGGTGTGCATGTTCTAGTTGAATGGCAGGAAAAGCGCGATGATCTTACCGTAATCGCTGGCATCGCTTTTGCCATACAAGCCTTTCTGGATGCACATGGATTTGGCGACTACTCCGATATCCTTTTCCTTGGCACACAGGCGCATTTCCACCATGGGGAACTGGTTTTGGCTACGCCCCAAGCATGAACTACACACAAGCCCTGTCTTTTAAAAGCGGGGCTTTTGTCCCCCATTTAAACTCCCATTGATGACGGTAAAGGCATTATGATAAAATAGGGATTAGATAAACGAAAGGAGAAGGCTATGATTTCAGTAAAGGTCACAACCGATGGGGTGCCACTAGTTCCTTTCATGGAAAGACTCCAGATCGCGATCAAAAGGTTCATCGCAGGGTACACCTCAATTCCTGAAAGGGATATTGAAGTAAATTGGTGTTTTGGAACAGCCCCGCAAGCCCGAAACCTCAGTGTAGCTCTTGAAGTTCAAGGCACGACACAGGAAACACTCGGAACCAGGCTTTTACAACTCCTGACGGGGAATCGAGTGCTTCCCGAATCTGTGAGGGATGTTTCGGTAACCGTAAATGGAGTCACAAACCGCTTATGACACCTTCAACGGCTACCGACAAGAAATTCAACCCTGATATCAAACGTCAGGGTTTTTTATTCCTACAATTTCAAACGGATTGTCATTCCGGCGCCTGTCCACCTATGGCGGGAAAGCCAGAATCTATTATGAGATCCTGGATCAAGTCCAGGATGACAAACACCTTTATGCAGCAATAAAAGCCTACTCAACAACCTCACCTTCAACCGGGCCTTGACTGTCTGAATCAGAAGGCCCTCCTCCCGAACCACTTCCTCCTGATGGACCGGAAGAACCCGGACCTTCGGGACCCGTAGATGTTCCCGCCCCGGTCTGTCCCTGGCCGTACATGTACTGACCAATCTTTTGAAGGCTCGCAGACAAATCTGAAGTCTTATTTTTAAGCTCCGTTGCGTCAGCCGTTGATAAAACATCCCGTATCCCTTTCACCTTATCTTCAATTTCCTTTTTTAAGTCGGCAGGAACTTTGTCTCCTGCATCCCTTAAAGACTTCTCCGCCGTATAGCAAAGGTTATCAGCCGTATTTCTGGCTTCTGCCAGTTCTTTTCTCTTTCTATCTTCTTCGGCGTGCGCCCCTGCTTCCTTTACCATCCTGTCAACCTCTTCTTTTGACAAACCCGTCCCTCCCTGTATCGTAATATGCTGTTCCTTATTGGTAGCCTTATCTTTTGCCTTCACGTTTAAAATCCCATTAGCGTCTATATCAAACGCAACCTCAACCTGCGGAACTCCACGCGGTGCGGGTGGAATCCCGTCAAGAATAAATCTTCCAAGACTTTTATTATCCGAAGCCATCTCTCGCTCTCCCTGCAAAACATTAACCTCAACCGAAGTCTGATTATCGGCAGCCGTTGAAAACACCTGTGAAGCAGACGTAGGAATGGTTGTGTTTCGCTTTATTAGAGGCGTCATTACACCTCCGAGTGTCTCAAGCCCAAGAGTCAGAGGCGTAACATCAAGAAGAAGGATATCTTTAACTTCTCCACCTAAAACACCCCCCTGAATGGCGGCGCCAACGGCCACAACTTCATCAGGATTAACTCCCATGTGGGGCTCCTTTCCAAAAAAGTTTCTGACCGTCTCAACAACTTTAGGCATTCTTGTCATACCCCCGACAAGAACAACTTCATCTATATCCTTAACCGTAACTCCTGCATCAGAAAGTGCACGTTCAATAGGAGAAACGGTTCTTTGAATGAGCCCATCCATAAGCTGTTCCAGCTTAGCCCTGGTAAGCTTAACCTGAAGGTGCTTGGGGCCTGAAGAATCGGCAGTAATAAAAGGTATATTAATTTCAGTTTCCATTACGGATGAAAGTTCTATTTTTGCCTTCTCCGCCGCATCCTTTAATCTTTGCAATGCCTGCCTGTCTTTTGACAAATCAATTCCATTCTCTTTTTTAAACTCGGAGGTTAAAAAGTTAATTAAAACGTTGTCAAAATCATCACCTCCAAGGTGCGTGTCTCCATTGGTCGACTTAACTTCAAAGACCCCGTCTCCTATTTCAAGAACCGAAACGTCAAAAGTCCCCCCGCCAAGGTCATAAACACATATCCTCTCGTTTTTCTTTTTATCAAGGCCGTAAGCAAGGGATGCGGCCGTCGGCTCATTAATAATTCTTTTCACATCAAGCCCTGCAATCTGCCCCGCTTCCTTGGTCGCATTTCTTTGAGAGTCGTCAAAATAAGCGGGGACTGTAATAACTGCTTCAGTTACCACTTGACCAAGAAACGCTTCCGCATCCGCCTTTAATTTAGATAAAATTTTTGCTGAAATTTCTTGAGGAGTATAAATTGTGCCTTCTATCTCAACGCAGGCAAGTCCCCCTTTCCCCTCAACAATGTTATACGGAAGCGCTTTAATAAGATTTTGAACTTCGGGGTCTGAAAACCTTCTTCCCATAAGTCTTTTGATAGAAAAAATAGTGTTTTTTGGATTTACTATCTGCTGTCTTTTAGCGGGCACACCAACCAGATTTTTGGAAGGATCAACAATTGAGGGTGTTGTATTCATCCCTTCTCTGTTTGGCATAACTTTAGGGGAACCTGCTTCCATAACGGCCATGCATGAATTTGTTGTTCCAAGATCAATTCCTATAATTTTTCCCATATAAAATCCTCCTTTAAGTAAAAGATAACTTCATTATAGAGTTGATATTCATTCTCCCTCTTCAAGAACAAATATCAGCTTCCAATGGCTTTCCCTACCTTAACTCTGGCGGGGCGGATAACTTTATCACGTATTTTATAGCCTTTTAATACCACCTCTATAACTTTATTATCTTCGCCTTCAACAATTTCCGAAGCTTCCATTGACGAAGGGTCAAAATCTTTTCCTAAAGCTTCTATTTCTTCCGCACCCTCATCCTTTATAATATCCGAAAGCTGTTTTGTAATAAGAGCCAACCCCTGATCTGAAAGATGCTCGCAGAGGTTTTCAAGATTATCAAGAACGGGTATAAGCCTTTCAAGAAGAATAAAATTTGAAAATGCGACCACCGCTTCTTTTTCTTCATTAAATCTTCTCTCAAGATTTTTATAATCAGCCAAGGCTCTTTTCCAGCTTTCTTCGAGCTCTTTTACCTTTAAATCTTTTTCATTTTGTTTTTGATCGTTCTGATCTGAAATATTATTATCCATTACCAGCTTGCACCTAACTCCTCAAGTAAACTTTTTACATATCTTACCGAAGGAACAATAGTTCCATATGGCATTCTCGCAGGCCCTAAAACGGCGACCACGCCCGAATGCCTGCCAGATGAATAAGGCGCAAATACAATACAGCATGGTTTAAGATTTGTTAACCCCGTTTCCTCTCCAATTATAGTTTTTACGTCCTTATCCGAATGAGCTCTTTCAAAAATCTGATGCAAAATCTCATGGTTATCAAGAAGATGCAACGCAGCTTTAGCAACATCAATTTCCCAAAACTCTTTTTCATCCAAAACATTTACGCTTCCCGCATAAAATACATGCCCATCATAAGTTGTGGTTATTGCAAGTTTTTTAGTAAATTCAGAAAGGGCTATAGCCGCCTGTCTTAAAAGTTTTTCAAATTCAAATCTTACAGGCCAGAGCTTTTGCTTCATGGCTACTTCCTGAAGGATTGGAAGCTCGGATTCATCAAGGAGCTGATCAACGTAAAATCTAAACCCCATAGTAGTTGGAGTTCTGCCTGCTGAAGTATGCCTCATTTCAAGAAAACCCTTTTTAATAAGATCCACCATTTCATTTCTTACGGTTGCGGCTGAAACTTTAAGCTTATACTTTTCAACAAGCTTCTGCGACCCAACGGCATCGGACGAATCTATATACTCCTGAATAATGGCTTTTAGAAGACCTACCTGCCTTTCCGAAAGATCCATAAGTGTGTATGTTGCACGGCGCTTGAGCAGTAAACCCCCGGCAAAATAAAATTTAATAAATTAAGTTTTCACTTATCAGTATTATATTTAGAGTGCCAACTTGTCAAGAGCTAAGTTTGAGGATGTTGTTGATTTAAAGCTTATAGTAAACTATGATTGTTTGTAACATGAATTTTCACATCATCACGCTCTTTCCTGAAATGTTTGAGGGGGTATTTGAGCGCTCGCTTATAAAAAGAGCCAGAGAGAAAGGGATCATTAACATAAACCTTATCCAGCTAAGAGATTTTGCTATTGATAGGCATGGGACGGTTGACGACAAACCATACGGCGGCGGTGTTGGGATGCTCCTTATAGCAAAACCTATTTTTGATGCCGTCAGATCTGTTTATCCAAGTGCCGGTAACCCTTCCGAAAAATCAACAAATAAGAGAGTGATACTTCTTTCACCAAGAGGAGAAAAGCTTTCACAGGAAAAGGTTAAAAAGCTTTCAAAGCTTTCAGAAATAATTTTAATTTGCGGAAGGTATGAAGGCGTTGATGATAGGGTTCACAGCCTTTGCGATGAAGAGATTTCAATCGGGGACTATGTGCTATCCGGAGGTGAGATACCGGCAATGGTTTTAGTGGACTCTGTATCAAGACTTATTAAAGGCGTTTTAATAAAAGAGGAAGCTTTAAAAACTGAATCATTTACAAACGGCGTAATTGAATTTCCCCAGTATACAAGGCCAGAAAATTTTGAGGGTATGAAAGTCCCTGAAATTTTATTATCGGGAGATCATAAAAAAATTGAGGACTGGAAAAAAGAGCAGGCAAGAAAACTTACAAAAGATAAAAGACCCGACCTTTTATAGAGATTGCTTCGCTACGCTCGCAATGACTTTGTTAACATTCCCGTCATTGCGAGGACCCGCCTCTCAAGCGAGGCGAGAGGGCGGGGACGAAGCAATCTAGCCCATTTATCTGATTTGAAAAAATTTCCTGTTGTTGTAGACTAAAACTCCAAAGGAGACGACCAATGAACGGCAAACCAAAGGCAGTTCTGTTTTTGGATTCGAACGAGTCTTACTTGCGTTTTTGGAAGTATGAGCTAAGAAGCGTATTACATGTCCTCACCGCCCAAACCACGAGGCAAGCTAAAGAGGTTTTCAACCAAAACAACGGCAAGTACAACATTATTGCCATTGTAATTGACGTGGGGGTGGACAAATTTCCAGAGTTCCTAGCGTTCATTAAAAAAAGTGCAGGGTACATAGGCGAAATAATCGCCACAGCTAGCACCTTCAATGAATATCAACGCTTTTTAAGGCTTGATTTCACCGTGGGTGTTATTAAGACTGACGCAGCCGACAAGATCCGAGAGCTTGCACACAAGTAACTCTCTATCACCCGTTTGCCACCAAAAGCAAGCGGGTTTTTTAATTTGACACTAAAATACATAGTAGTATCATTAACCGCAATGGAGATAAAAAGATCAGCGCTTTACCTCTTTTTCTTATCCTTATTTTTTTTAGTCTTTATATACGGTAACAAAGCTTTTGGGATGGCTATCATTTATCCGGAACCTTACCCCGTTTTTACCAATGAACAAAAAGCCGTAATTTACTATGACGAAAAAACCGGAATGGAAACTCTTGTTGCGTCAACAACCTTCAGAGGTGAAGCTAAAGATTTCGGTTGGATTATCCCAACACCTTCAAAACCAGAGGTTACCGCAGTTAAAGATGATATCTTCACGGCGCTTGATGCCCTCACGCAACCTAAGTATGATTACCCGGCACCTGTTATGCCCTTGTATTCACTATCAGGTCTTTCTGTATCCGAAAGGGCGGTAGATACCGTTAAAGTTTTAGAAACCAAAAACGTTGATGTTTATACCACAACTATAGTTGAAGCCAACGATAAAGAATCTCTTTTAAAATGGCTTGAAGAAAATAATTACAAAGTTTCAAAAAGTATGGAGTTTGTTCTTAATGATTATGTTAATAAAAACTATTACTTCGTTCTTGCCAAAATTAATACTGAAGCCTTAGGAGCTTTTGTTTCAGGCCAGCTTAAAGAAGGTCATATTAATCCCCTTAAAGTAACTTTTGCAACCAAAAATATTATTTATCCATTAAGACTAACGGGCGCGGGATCATATCAGGAAGCAGGGAGAAAAATTGCGGCATACTCCTTTGAGCAAGGTATGGAAGGCTGGTGGATTGACTACGCAACCTACAAACCCTCATCTCAACCGGGGGCATCTTCAGAACCCGTACAGGTTGCCCCTAATACTGCGCTATCAACAGATTTCTCCAAACACGGCACTTACTCACTAAAGATCACAGGACAAAATGCAACAAGCCTTAAAACTACTGTGTCAGATCTGACGCCCGGGACTCAATATGTACTATCGGCATATGTCAGAAGCAAAAACCCTGTATCGGGAAATGCCTTGCTAAGAGTAGAGGGCGGAAATTTATACCTTAAATCAGCGCCTCTTTCCTTAAGAGAGTTGGCAGATTGGAAAAAGTTGGAGCTTCCTTTTGCCGCAACTTCAACCTATCACGAGCTTTACCTTACCGTAAGCGATATGAGTACGGAAGGAGAAATATATTTTGATGTGATACAGCTTGAGGAAGGCAGCGTCTCAACCGAATTCACGCAGGAAAAACTTCCTAACCAGGGAAAGTATCAAAACTATTATTCAAACTCGGCAACTGTTTTATTGTATGTAATTGCCAATCACAAAAAAGATGTTCCGGGTTTTACAACAGCATACGCGGGCTGGGTTAAGGAAGATAAGCTTGAAAAACTTTCAACTCTTGACAGCGGGGAGCCGTGGATGAATTTCACGGGAAGGAAGTATCTTACAAAACTTTCAAGGTACATGCCCTATTCACAAATGAATAATGATCTTGTTATTAATAATGCCGAGAACAATAATCCTGTCGGAACCGGTGAGGTTTATCTTCAGAAGCCTTTTAGATTTTTATTCGTTATCATTCTTCCTATAGCGCTTGAAGTTGCATTAATTGTATACTTTATTAAAAGGAGGAAATAATGGCTCTTGCTACGGTGGCGCCCTATACATACATGAATCCCTATGATTTTATCGGCCCGGTAATAGTTCTTGGAGCATTAATACTCTTGGTTGGAGCAGGATACCTTATTCTTAAATTTATACTTGGCGGTGGGACCGTCTCATCTAAAATTGAATCCGCTAAAAGAGGCTATTATTATCTACTTTCTTTTATCACTCTTTCAATCCTCTACTTTGCGGCATCGGACACCTTGAGTCTTTTACTCTCAACCATTACAGGGTCTAATTACTACGGGTACTCATATGAAAATTTCGCAAGGGGAATTGCCTTAAGAGCGGCAGTACTCATTGTTGTCCTCCCGGTTTATATTTACCACTGGTTTGCCGCCTCAAAACAGGTTCTCTCGCCAGATGAAGAGGTAAGAAGCTTTGCGCAAAGGGAAAGAAAAGGGTACGTCCAAATAGTTCTTACTTTTTCAACAATAATACTTATTATTACAGGTGTCAGATTTATTTATCTTCTATTGCTTCTTGGCCTTGGTGTTTCGGGAGTTGAACTGTCAAGTTTTACCATGCCGTTTTCATATTCTCTTGGGATTCTTGCCATCTGGCTTTACCATTTAAAGATCCTAAAAGAAAATTCCTGAAATCTTTCCGAAAGACTTGTTTTTTCATCCACCTTTAAAACCGTTTGACATTTAAACTATGCGTTGATATATATAAATCACACGGCACCTCCTTGCCGGAGTCAATGTCGATTGGGTGGTTGCTCCCAAAGTAACCACCCAAACTAATAACCCACAGATCCGACTTCAAAAAGAAGGATCTGTTTACAGTGCGGCCCACCAGGTTTTGCTGTCCGCGAGAGGCCCGCAAAACCTGACACCGAAGAGGGGACCTATGAGTGCTTTCGCATCCAGGGTCCCCTATTTTGTACGTCATTCCTGCGAAAGCAGGAATCTGGAGATCCCAGGTCATCCGCCAGCTGGCGGACGGGATGACATAAAGTCAGTTTAAGAAGACAAAACACTTCTAAAAGCTTCTTGCGGGATGTCAACTTTTCCAAATCTCTTTAAACGTTTTTTTCCTTCTTTTTGCTTTTCAAGAAGTTTATCCTTTCTTTCCCTATGTCCACCTGACATTTTCTTTAAAACATCCTTTCTTACTGCGGGAATATTTTCCCTTGCAATAATCTTTCCCGAAATTGCCGCCTGGAGAGATATTTCAAACTGGTGCTTTGGAATTACATTTTTTAACTTTTCCAGAACGCTCCTTCCATACTTTTGCGCGCTCTCCGCGACAACAATTTGAGAAAGGGGACCAACAATTTCTCCATGAACCAAAATATCAAGCTTTACGGCGTTAACAGGGCGATAATCCAAAAAGTCATAATCAAGACTTCCAAATCCCGAGGATACTGACTTAAGCTCATCAAAAAAGTTTAATATAAGCTCTGAAAGCGGAAGTTCGTATGCAAGTGTCACCTTTTTTTCAGAGAGGTAATCCATCCTTTTTAAAACACCTCTATGATTTTCGCAAAGCTCTATAACTCTTCCGAGAAAATCGGTCGGGACAAAAATTGATATTTTAATCCAAGGCTCATAAATTTCCTTGATCTCCGAAATAGATGGCATTTGAGACGGGGAATCCACTTCAACTTCGGATCCCTCATTAAGTTTGACTTTATATGAAACGTTAGGTATTGAGGAAATAAGATTTAAATTGTACTCGCGCTCAAGTCTTTCCTGCACTACTTCGGCGTGAAGTAAACCAAGAAAGCCGCATCTGAATCCAAAGCCAAGGGCTGATGAAGACTCCGGCTCAAAAGAAAGGGAAGAATCTGACAGGCTTAATTTCAAAAGAGCTTCCCGCAGTGCCGGGAATTTATCATTTTCTGTAGGGTAGAGTGATAGAAATACAAAAGGCTTTACTTCCTTGTAACCCGGTAGGGCTTCTGAAGTAGTTTCGGTTTTGAGGGGAATGTCCCTGTCTAAAACTACAGTATCTCCAACCCTCACCTTTTTTATTTCCTTTAAACCTGTTGCAATATACCCAACTTCGCCTGCAGAAAGAATTGAAGCCTTTTTCCTTTGCGGAGAGAAAAATCCAATCTCTTCAGGAAAAGAGCCAACTCCCGTCGCAAGAAATCTAATTTTCTCTTTCTTTAAAGTATCCTCTTGTGAGATCTTCCCATCAACCACTCTCACTAGTGCAACAACCCCGAGGTATTCATCAAAAAAGGAATCAAAGATCAAAGCCCTGAATGGACCGTCCTCCTTTCCTGAAGGCGGTGGAACTCTTTTAATTATCTCCCTTAAAAGATTTTCCGTATTCTGCCCGGTTTTTGCGGAGACAAAAACAATATCTTCTTTTTTAAAACCTAAAGTTGAAACTAAATCTTTCGCAACTTTTTCAGGCTCGGATGAAGGAAGGTCAATTTTATTTACAACCGGAATTATCGTTAAACCTGCTTCCATTGCCTTATAAACATTTGACAAGGTTTGGGCTTCTATACCCTGCGTTGCGTCCACAACCAAGACCGTGCCTTCGCACGCGGCAAGTGACCTTGAAACTTCATATGAGAAGTCAACGTGCCCCGGTGTGTCAATAAGGTTAAGTTCGTAGGTCTCCGACTTTTCGGGGGTGTAAAACATCCTAACGGCCTTCAACTTTATTGTGATGCCCTTCTCCCTCTCAAGGTCCATGCTGTCAAGAGTCTGCTCACGCATCTCCCTTTTATCTAAAGTTTTAGTAATCTCAAGAAAGCGGTCCGCCAAAGTTGACTTCCCATGGTCAATATGGGCAATAATGCAAAAATTCCTTATATTCTTTGGAGAAATACCTTCCCGCATGGGGAGAATTGTAGCATATAAAAATCCCCGTCTAGTTGAACCTAAGACGGGGAACAAACTACTTCTTTCTGAAGGGAAACGCAAACCTTAACGGGAGGAAAAAATGAATTCCCGCAAGAGTCATAACCACGGCATTGGCGACCGAAAGCGTGAAGCCGGGTTTATACTCAACATAATTAAGCGTAAAAGTCGGAAGGATTGCCCCCCAAAGAAAAATCTTGGAGATAAACCTTGCCGCTTTTCCGCTATTCTGACTGGCCCAGATCCCAATCGCTCCTAAAACATAAGCTATGGGGCGATAGTCTGAAAATGACCTGGCTACGAGCACCCCAGCAAAAAACATCAGAACTCCAAGTAGAACAGGACCTAAAAGGTCCCTGTCAAATGAGGTCCTCTTCATCTTCGTCTTCGTCTCCTTTCAATTTGGATAGAATTAATTATATCATACTATAGGCTCTGATCTTGAACTCCTCCTGGAACGTCCCCGCTTGCTACTGATGCAACACTAGTAGCTGCTTCCACTCCCGATTTAAACCCAATCCTTCTTATAAGCCTGTACAATAACTCCACCTCCCTGACTGAAAACACCTTAGTAAAAAGCAAATAAGATAAAAATCCAAAGAGGCAAGCCGTAAGAGTCAAAATCAAAAGCGGAACGGTTCTTGTTGTATCAAAGATAAACTTTTCAAGAAGCTTCATCGGCGCATATAAAGATATTCCCATAAATAAAGCGGCATAGCTGATCTTAACAAAAGGATTAAATAAGGATTCAAGGTTAAAACCCGAAACTTTTTTATGAAGAAGAAACATTAATATAAGAAAGTCAAAAATACTGCTGACCGAATAAGAAAAGGCAATTGACCAGACACCGTAATTCAAAACCTTAACAAGATAATACGAAAACGCAACATCAAAAGGTATTGTAAAAAGCATTACTTTAAGAGGAGTTTTTGTATCATGAAGCGCGTAAAAGGCTCTTGTAACAAGATAAACCGCGCTTTGGGAAAAAATTGACAAACTAAAGAAGGCAACCGCGTAAGAAGTGGCAAGCGTCGCAAACCATGAAAACTTTGACGTTCCATAAACAAGCCTTACAACAGGCACTCTTAAAACAAGGAGAACAATCGCCGCAGGAATCACAAGAAAAAGCATCTGGTGCAATGAAGTTGTAAATGTTTCTTTAAATTTTTCAAATTTCTGATCATCTGATTCATAAGCGAGGGTTGGAAGCGCTGCGTTTGCGATAGAAACACCGAAAAGATTAATCGGAAAGCTTTGAAGCTGCTCCGCAAATTTAAACACAACTACGGAGGACGAAGAAATAAGTATGGCCAAAGATGTGTCAATTAAAGCTGAAACCTGATTTATGGCTGAAGCGAGAAGCCTTGAAGGAGTAAGTTTTAAAATTTCCCTCACACCCTTTTCCTTAAAATCAAGACTAAAGGAATGAGAAAAATTAACCCTCTTAAGGAGGGGAAGCTGGATCAGAAGATGAAGAATGGCCCCGATTACGACGCCGTAAGCGGCGCTTCTTACACCCATAAAGGGGGCAAGAAAAACCACACCCAAAATCATCCCGACATTGTATAAAACGGGGGCAAGAGATGGGACAAGAAAGTACCTGAAAGACTGAAGGATGCTTGTCACAAAGCTTGAAACTATAAGGATAATTTGAGCAACAACCATAATCCTCATAAGTTCTTCACCAAGCAAAAGCTCTGACTCCGTGAAGTTCCCAAGAGACATTGCAAACATAAGTTTCTTCGCAAAAATAAAAGCTAAAATACCAAGAAGCAGGAAAGCAAAAAGCGAAATATTAATAATAGATGAGGATATGTGCCAGGCTTCCCCCTCATCTTTTTTCATATATGAAGTAAAAATAGGGATAAAAACGGAAGAAAAAGTCCCAACAACAAGGATGCTGAAAATAAAAGAGGGTATCCGATCAGCGGTAAAAAAGACTCCAAGATCCGATGAATCCCCAAAGTAAGAAGATAAAACCCTAGTCCTTACAAAAGAAAGAAGAGCCGCTAAAGCGTAGGTTATACTGATTATTGAAGCGGCCGAAATTATGGTTTTTTGCGTCTGAAAGAGAAATGAAGTCCCGTTTTTAAGCACTGACTTGACCATAATGACTCATATGCTATCATAGGCTTCGTCTATGGCAAACACAAAATCAGCCCTAAAGGCGTTAAGACAATCAAAAAAGAGGGCAAGCGAAAATCTGTTCTGGAAAGAAAGGGTAAGGTCCTTAGTGAGAGAAATAAAGACGCCTACTTCAAATCCTGATATACTTAATGAACAATTCAGTAAGTTGCAAAGCTACCTGGACAAAGCGGTTAAAAACAAAGTTATTCACAAAAATAAAGCCGCCAGACTTAAGTCCAGAGTGCTTAAAGCTGCCCATGCCAAATCAACAAAACCCAAACCCTCCAAAGGATCAAAGCCCCATAAGTCCGAACCTGATAAGTGAAATTGAAAGACCTTATTCCAAAACCATTGTACAGCGATCAAATACTCTTTTAATCATAGCGGGGTATTTACTTCTTATTGCCGAGATAATTTCAGCGAGTCTTATAGCTTTTAATGTGAAGATTACAAATGACCTTAAAGAGATAGATGCTACCTTTAAAGAAAAAGCAACTCTACTAAATGACTACAAGGACTTTGAGGCAAAAGCCATCCGTGTATCAAAAAAAATTGACTCGTTCTATAGAATCAAAGCACTAAATGACAAAAAACAGCAGAAAATAAAAATAATTTATGATTCAACTCCCGCGGACGTACAGGTCTCAAGCTTTTCACTTTCCGAAGGGATTTTATCTCTTGGTTTAAGAGCATCGGAGGGAGTTTCCTTTGCAAAATTTATAGCATCATATCTTTCAAATAGTATTGTAAAAGAGATCTCTTTAAGTTCGGCGGTTTACGACCCTGTATCACAAGGCTATGAATTCCGGGTTGATGTTTACATTACGGAGGGGAAATGAGCCCGCTTCAATTTAGATTCTGGAACAGATATCAAAGACAATATCTTTATGAGCCAAAGAAAAAAGCAACTTTGCTTCTTGCAACCATTACCGTTTTACTAGTTCTCATTTATCTTTTTGGCATCAGAAATCAAATTACTCTAATTAAAGAAAGATTAGCCTTTATAAAAGAAAAGGAAACTAAAATTAAAACCATGAATGAAAATCTGGAAATTTTATCCACAATCAGACCGGTATACAGCCAGTCCGCAGGCTCAATCAGAAAGCTTGAAGATTACATACCCGATGAAGAAGCCCTCCCTGACCTTCTTGAGTATATGTCAATTTCTGCTCCCAATTACGGCTTTCAGTTAATAGGCCTCTTCCCAAGAGAAGAACCCTCGGACGATCCAAATCTCAAAGCTACAAGGCTTGACATCAGATTTTCTGGGAGTCCTCAAAGAGTCTTTGATTTAATAAAGGAGTTAGAAAACTACAAGCGCTTTATTGGAGTAAATTCAATAGTAATAGGGAGCGGGCAAGTTTACGGATACGAGGAAACCAGGCTTGATGTAACGGTTTACTCCCTTAAGGAGGCCAATGAATAAAAGAGCTTTCTTTTTAGTATGTACAACTTTAATAACCGTAGTATTATTAATATGGATAAACTTTTACTTTGAATATATTTACGAAGGAAGTGCCAATGTGGTATCCTTAAGAGAGACAGGGTTAAGTGTAGAAAAGTTTGAAGGTCTTAAAAACCTTGTCAGGTAAGCCTGCCTATGAATTCTACAGAAGCCAAACAGGGATTTATAACTTTTGTAATAACACTCGTTGTTGCAAGTGGAGTTTTTGCCGCTTTGTATCTTGCCGTAAATAAACTTAATACAAAAGCGGAGGTTGAAGTCGCAGTCAGTGACCAGACCGTTGTAAGCGCGCCTACCCCCGCACCAAGAGAAACTGCGAAGGAAGAAAAACAGAAGGAAAATGTATTTGCAGCGCTTGTCAAACCTGAAACCCCAACAGAAGGGAGTGCTAAAGATGATGTGAAAAAGGAAGAGGTAAAAGGAGATACGACAACCCTTGCAACAGACACACCCAAACAGGAAACAAAGCAGGAGTTAAAAAAGCTTCCCGAGAAAAGTTCCAAAGTCCTCGGAGCCGCGGATAACGCACCGCAAACTACACCAGGCGCCGTACCGACAACCGGCACAGGATCTTTCACATCTCTTATTCTTATTTCAGCTATTTTTATAATTTACGGAACTTACTTTGGGCTAAAGAGGGCAAGACCCCTTGCAATAAGAAACTTTGAAAGAAGGATAACTAAAGGACTCTAACTCACAAGTTCTCCCACTACAAGAAGTCTTAATGTTTTTGAACCAGGCGGGACGCAAGTCATAAGAATTGCCGTCTTACCGACTCTTGGCTTTTTCAATGGGTTCATATCAAAAACATCCACCTCCGAAGGCTTTAAAACAATTCTTTGAGAAACTTTGTAAGTGTAGTCTTTCCCATCGTAGTTCATAGTAAAAGTGTCTCCCTTTGAAAGTTTAGTGAGAGTAGAAAATATAGTTTTATAATCCTTTGGATTAAAAAAGATCGGAAGAGCGGAATGACCGTATATAAAAACATTTCCCTCTTCCCCGGGCAGCGAAGTACCTTTGTAATGCCCAAGAAAGTTATCGGGAGCAAGGTTTACCGAATTAGTCTCAACTTTAGCTCCCTTTATCCCAAGCTTTGGAACCGAAAGTGTAAAAACCGCAGGCACATTTTTCACCGAAATTTCTCTTTTATCCTCTCTTGAAAGCTCCGAAAAACTAAATTCACTAAATCCTGTCTCCTCCTTTACAACACCTGGAACAATAGGACTAGTAAAAACAGTGCTTAACTTAAGATTTAAAAAAGGAGATATAATAAAAGTTGCGATAAGCGTTACTCCAAAACCGATTAAAATTAAAGGAAAAATAAAAGAGATAACGAAAAAATGTGTGTTCGCCCCTGAAAGAAACTTCATAGTCAAACTGCGATCTTTTCTATAATTAGCGGTATGGCAAGATCGGCTTCCATCTTCCCGCTTTTAAGATTAAGATCCGTCTCGTAAAAAAGACGGTAAAGCTTTCTCACGTCTTCTTTAGAAAACTTTCCTGCTTGGGATTTTACTTTACTCTTAACAAAGGGATGAAGTTTTTCAAAAGCTTTTGATTCAAAGAGACAAAAAGCCAAATTTCTGATGGCATAAACACACATCCCCAAAATCTCAAACTCATCATCTCCCTTTTCAAGAAGGACATTAAGCTCTTTATAAGCCTCTCGTTTATTCTTCCCCATTAGAGAATCAAGAAAATTAAAAACATTTACTTTTATCTCTTTCTTAAACTCTTTTACATTAAATTTAAACTTTGAAGCCTCTTTAATAAGGTAATGGGTTTTAGGAAGCGTACTCATTGAATAAAAAATCAGATCATTTCCGGATTTTTTATCAGTTAAAAGGCCAAAAAGGCCCGGGAAGTCAAAAGCTTTATCCTTAGTTACATCAACCGAGACTACAGACTTCTGTCCGAAAATATCCATAGTCAGGTATCGTGAGGCAATTTCGGACGGCGCCAAGTCAGTAGACTTTAAGTCGGTCAATGAAGCACCGCCTGAATTTTTAATATCCAAAATGCTCTGTCTTAAAAGAACAGGGTCGTCTCCATGGAAAACGTAAATCATTAATCTCCGAATAAAAATTTAGAAACGTAAGCATGTATCTGCGAATAGTTTCCCGCTTTTGGTATTAGTACATACGCACCTCCGTAAAGCGTTGTGTCCTCGGGAGCGTATAATAAACCGCCTTCATCTTGCGAGCTTCTGTCATCAAGCACAATGGATTTGATTTCGGAAAAACCGACACTCCTTGCAATATCATAAAGTCCTTGAACTTCAGAAAGCTTTAAATCAGTCTCCACATAAGTATTGTATGTGTCATATAATTCTTTGATTTTAACGGGATTTGAGAGAGTTTCCAAAGAGAGCACCTTGTCTCTTATTGCAAGAATGACCTTCTGCTGTCTTTTGGCTCTTGCAAAATCAGTGCCTTCATCATTACCACCCTTTCTTGATCTTGAAAAGATAAGAGCTGTTTCCGAATCCATCCTCTGAAGACCCGCGTCAAAATGCACATGCTTATATCTACTTTCCTCCGGAAGCGCATCCTCCATTCCCTCAATGGGATAAAAGTAATCATCAAAAGAGCGATCAACATTTACGTCAATTCCGCCAAGTATGTCAACCATCTTTTTAAAAGCATTAAAATCGATGACCGCATAATAATGAATTGGGACGCCAAGAATACCTCCCACAAGCTCGTCCATATCGGACACACCATTTACGGCATAAACGGCGTTAAGCTTTAGGTAACCTCCGTTTGGAGAATTAACAATAAGATCGCGCGGAAGAGAAATCATAACAATATCTTTTGAAGCTCTTCCAACCGAGGCCACAAGTATCGTATCCGTCAGGCCCCCATCTGCCACCCCCTGCCTTCTGTCAAGACCTAAAATCAACACGTTTGTTCTCCCGTCAGTTTCCTTTAGTTCCCTTGGGGAAACAAAACTTGAAACTAAGGAAACAGAACTTAAAAGAGCGGAGAAACCCTCGCGGTTAAATACAACAAAAACTGCTAAAAGAACAAAGACAAAAAGCAAAACCAAAAAAGGCTTTAAAAAAGAACCTTTCTTATTCTCCTCTTTGTTTTTTTCCTGCAGATTTACCGCGCCGAGATCTATATACCTCATAAGAACACAAATAATTAAATATAAACTTTTTTATACTAATCCTTTTTCCTCACAAAGATTTTACTATTGAATTATGAAGAAAAACAAAAGAATCGGGGGAAAGACTTGCCTGCCCGACCAAAAACCCCGTAAGGCCGAAATCTTTATCAAGTAGCTGATCTATATTTTTTTCATTTACTGAACCTCCGTACAAAAGATCCCTGCTTCCTATAACTTCTCTTATTTTACTTATGGCTTCGGCCACTGCATCAGGGGGTGTTTCTTTATAACTTTCACCTGAAATATTCAGTGGATCCTCCCATACCAAAACTATCCTTTCATCAAAATCTTTCCTGAAATCTCTTGGAGACCTTAGGCAAAGTATTGGCATAACTCCTAAAGAAAGGCAGTTTTCAACTTTAAGCAAAACTTTATCAAAACTCTCCCTGCGCTCGCTATGCCCAACAATAGAATATCTGCAAAAATCTTTGACTTGAAACGCAGAGACCTCCCCCGTATGTGCACCTCCGGGGAATTCGGACACATCCTGCGCAGAGACGAATACGTTTGAGAGACCATATTTTTCAATTAAATTAAATACATCTGAAAGATAAGCAAGCGAAGGCGATATCGCAACATTAACATTGTCATTAGCCTTGTATTTACCGGCAAAGGAGTCAAACCAGGATTTAATTTCACTTAAATTTTTATTCTGTTTCCAGTTTGCTATCAGAAGCTTTTTCATAAATCTTATTAATGTTTGTGTATACAAGATCCGGAAGAGCTTCCAGATCTTCATGCACATAATCGTATCCAAGAGAATTTAAACATGCAAATGCGAGAGGAATACTGCTGTAGATTGACTCCGAAAACACACACGAGACCAGCGAGTGAATAAAAACGTTTCCTCCGTTTTCTCCAAGATTTGAACGTGCACACCCCATAGGACATCCCGAACAGGAAGGATTACTACCAGCTTCAATAAGCATTTCGCCAACCTTCCCAAGCATCTCATTATACTGCCTGTCATATCTTTCCCGATTTTCAATCTGAAAACCGGACGTCGCCGAAACGACAATACCTTTAATACCAGCTTCTCCCAGCTTCTTAGAAAGCCTCTGATCACCAAATGCAAAATACCCATCAATCAAAACCGATCCATCTAAAACCTCCACTCCGCACCGTCTTCCTGGAATACCAAGAGATTCCACAGCTGTATCCGCGGGAACCAAAACGGCGCCAGAGCCGTCAAGAACAAGAACACAAGGTTCCCTTGCCTTTTTTTCCAGTATAAAGGCGTCAACACCGGTATATTTAAGCCTTGTTGAAAGCCTGCCCCCTCCATAAGTATCCACAAACTTGCCTTCATCTAAAAAAGCCACACAGGTTTTTGATGCATAAGGGAAAAATCCATTTAAAGGACCTATGGAAAAGACAATAGGATCCAGATTCTGATAATCAAGTACGAGTTTTGAGGCTGTCCCCACGCCACCAACATATGCTCTTAAATCAGGGTATGACTTCTTTGCCGATTCCCCCTTTTCCAAATCTACATGAACTACTGTAATACTATCCTCTCTAGACATCTTCCTCCGCTTTAAACTCAAGCCCCTCTTCCTGGCCACCTTCCTCAACACTAAAACATCCCTTGGGGCAGATCTCCGAAATTTTATTTACATCAAGATCATTTACCGACGGATCAAGATGAATATCATACCCTTTTTTTCCTCCCATAATCCTTATCGGAGAGCCTTCAAAAGAAGCTTTTCCAACCTGTCTCTGCGCCGCCAAAACGCAAAGCTCACATCCGATACATTTTTCGGGAAAGGAAACCTTTAGTATTTTTTTATTCATAAAAATTAAGGGCTAAAAGGCCTGGAAGCTTGTTTCCTGAAATATACTCAAGCATTGCCCCGCCGCCCATCGAAACAAAGCTCATTTTATCTGTAATTTTAAGTTTATTCAAAGCCTCTATTGTATCGCCTCCTCCAACAAGACTAAACGCCTTGCTGTTAATAATCGCCTCCGCTATTTCCTTTGTACCTGATAAATAAGCGTCATCTTCTATTTTCCCCATAGGCCCGTTCCAAATAACAGTTTTTGCGGTATCAATTACATTGCTAAACATTTTAACTGTTTTAGGACCTATGTCCTCTTTGTCCCCAAGATAATCAATGGGAACAAGGATTTTGTAATTATTGTCAGTTTCATAGTTAATTCCAAGCCTTCCACCAAGAAGGACAAAGTCCGAAATCTTTAAAAATTTTGAGATAACGGGAAGCTTGGTTTCAAGCTTAATGCCTCCAAAAACCGCAACAAGTGGAGTTTCATAATTTGAGATAACTTTATTTATATTTTCAATTTCCCTTTCAAGCCTAAAGCCAGAGTAAGCATCTAAAAATTTCGGAACCTGTGAGATTGAAGCGTGCTCCCTGTGAGAAGTTGCAAAACACTCATTTACGTAAAGGTCCCCAAAGGAAGCTATGTCCTTGGCAAAGTTCTCATCATTTTTTTCCTCCCTTGGATCAAACCTTAAATTCTCAAGAAGAAGAATGGTCCCGTCTTCCATCACTTTTAAAGTCTGATATAACTCTGTGCCTAAAGCTACATTTAGTTTTATAACGTCGTAACCTAAAGAAGTAAGGTACTCGGCAATAGGTGTAAGCCTTAACTCTTCTACAATTTTCCCTTCGGGCCTCCCAAGATGCCCCATCAAGATAACCTTCACGTTTCTTAAGACAAGGTAGTCAAGCGTCTCTCTCATTGCCTCAAGTCTTGAAGGATCGGTAATTACCCCATCTTGCACAGGCACATCAAGATCTCCTCGTACTAAAACGCGCTTTCCCTGAAGAAGAATTTTATTGAGCTTGTTTAGAGAGTCCATAGCAGGATAAATTCCTTTAAAACTGTGCCTTTAATTATAGTCCAAACCTTGACCAAGTACATAAACCTATAGTGCAAATGAGAATTCCTTAACTGTAGGTTGACCCACTATCCAATCAATATTACAATATATATTGTACATACAGCTTCTACCAAATCAACAACCCCCAATAAATGCACCTAGATGGTTTATGAAATTGATCAATCGGGAAAAATTGAGGACACTTCGAAGGATACTGTCCTTTGCATATCAAATGGCTATTACTTATCAGTTAAATTAAAGGCGAAGACTAAAAGGCAGTTACAGAAAATATTTAGAAAAAACGGCCAAACTAGAAATTAAGAACGAATGCGACCCGGATATTCATTTTAACTCAATAGGTAAGAAGTCAAGAGCACACCTGCGAGCTAAGGAAGTAGCAAAAGGAAAAATTAAACCTAAAAAAATTGTAAGCCTTAAGGATATTTTAAGAGAGCTTAATGTGACCGAGGTCGGTAAACGACTTGCGAATGCTTAAGCCAGAGCTGATTTTGCAACAAGTGCAAACTACACCTTCTGTGGGTCGGCATCCACTCGGTCAAGAAACAATATAGCAATATCCGTTGCTTCAGTCAAGACTTGACAACTTCGCTAACCATTTCAACAAGCCTGTTGGAGTAGCCCCATTCGTTGTCATACCAAGCAACAACTTTAAGAAGATCCCCGTCAATAACTTTAGTTAAAGACAAATCAACAATTGCCGAATATGGTGAGCCTATAACATCCGATGACACAAACGGCTCATAAGTTGCATCAATTACGTTTTTATACAGGGGATTTTTCTTAGCTTCCAAAAACGCTTCATTTACTTCCTCAACCGTCACTTCCCTTTTAACAAGCATTGTGAAATCCGATAAAGAACCGGTCATGACGGGAGCCCTAACTGAAAGCCCGTCAAACAAACCTTTCAGCTCCGGAATAACTTCAGTAGTAGAAACCGCGGCACCGGTTGTTGTTGGAACCAGATTAAATCCCGCTGCTCTTGCTCTTCTTAAATCATGGTGTAGAGGGGGCGGAGGCCCGTCCACAATCATCTGCTCTGCGGTAATAGCGTGAATTGTAGTCATGGAAGCTTTTAAAATCCCAAACTTTGAGTGAATTATTCCCGCAACCGGTGAAATGCAGTTTGTGGTGCAGGAAGCGTTTGATACAACTTCCTCGCCCAGGTATTTGTCAGAATTTACTCCAAGAAGATAAGTCTGAACTGAACCGCCCTTGGCGGGAGCCGAGATTATAACCTTTTTAGCACCGGCCTTAACATGTACCGCGGCATCATTATTGTTTGTATATCTTCCGGTGCACTCAAGCACAACATCAATACTTAAATTTTTCCATGGAAGAAGCGCGGGATCCTTCTGCGATAAAACCAGAGTTTTTTTACCGTTAACTAAAAGGTGCGCCTCACCTCCTGAAGCAGCCTCAAAATGCTTTTTCTCGGGAGTGTTTCCTTCAACGTGGAATGTACTTCCTCCCTCTTCAACTTTCACTTCTTTATCATAAATGCCATAAACCGTGTCATATTTTAAAAGATGAGCTAAAACTTTGGCATCTGTAAGATCATTAACCGCTACAATTTCTATATCGGGTTTATCAAAGGCAATTTTAAAGGCGGCCCGGCCGATTCTGCCAAAGCCGTTAATAGCTACTCTTATGGGCATAGGTATTTTTCCCATCATCCAGGACCCAGCATGTCATTCTGGCGAAAGCCAGAATCTAAAATGGTCATCGCGAGTCCACCAGCCGGCGGACGTGGCGATCTCTAGAGATTGCTATTCGAACTTCGTTCGAACGCTCGCAAAGACAAGATGCGTATCAGGAGTCTGAACTCTTACCTTTCCACCAACTATTTGGCAAGAACTGAATCCAGCCAGTTTTTAAACATATCTCTTGTCATCGCGCCAATCTTTCTGTCAATCTCCTTCTCGTCTTTAAGAATTACATAAGTCGGGATACTCATAACACCGTACTTTCCAGCCGCTTCCCCATTTGTATCAACGTCAATTTTACTAAACTTGATTTTACCCGCGTAAAGCTTTTCCGCTTCTTCAATTATCGGCTTCATTGCATGACACGGCCCGCACCAATCTGCAAAAAAATCAATAAATTCAAACATATTTTATTCCTCCTAGGTGTGTATGATAACATACAATTTACCATGCATAACAGTTTTAAAATCCCGGCTTTGTTAACTGTGCTTGCCGCTATCATATTTTCCGTCCTTGCCACCTTTAAAATTTACAGAGAAGGGAAACTCCCAAACATACTTGCCAAAGCTTCAAAGGAAGAATCGGTACTCGCTAACACAAAGACAAATAGTGACCTGTACAGAAAAACTTTAAGAAAATTTTACGTTTTGGATAAGGACCTTAAATTTAACGAACCGACCGAATCGGCTTACCCGATAGAAATAAAGGCCAACAATGCTCTTGTCCTTGATCTTTCAGAAGGAGAGATCCTTTTTGAAAAAGATCTGAAAGAAAGGGTTCCTATAGCTTCCCTGGTTAAAATAATGACTACCATTATTGCCCTTGAGCACAAAGACACTGAAGATGAAATGACCGTAAGCGAAAAAGCCGGTTTGACAGGAGAAAACTCAATGGAGATCACCGCCGGTGAAACCTACACTTTAAGGGAGCTCCTTTACGGGTTAATCTTGCATTCAGGAAATGACGCGGCCGTAGCAATTGCAGAAAACACAGCCGAAAGTGAAGAAAACTTTGTTGAATGGATGAACATTAAGGCGGGAGAGCTTGGGCTTTCAGATACAAAATTTTATGATGCAAGCGGTTTAAATGATAATAGCTACAGCACCGCGTATGATCTAGCCAAACTTACAAGATACGCAATGAAAAACCCCGACTTTAAAGAGGTAGTTAAAACTCTTGAATATGAAATCCTGCCGACTGAAAAACACAAATATATTTACCTTTACAACCAGACAAACCTGTTAAGATCGTACCCGGGTGTTGAAGGTGTTAAAACCGGCTTTACCGAAGAGGCGGGGCTTTGCCTTGTGACATATGTAAAGTATGGGGATAAAGAGCTTATAGGAGTGGTTCTTGGAAGCTCCGACAGAAAATACGACATGGTTTTAATGCTTGACTACGCCTTTGAGAAGCTTGGGATTAAGGCAGACCACCCGCTTATTACGGTTCAATAGCGGAAAAGAAATCGCTTGAAATAAGCGCCCAGCCCCATTTTTTACAAAACTCACCCGCGGAGATGTAAGGAGCACTTTGGCAACGGCCTCGGCCCGCCTCAGAGCCAGAGATCTGCCCGGAAGCATATCCCACTTCCAAAGCCAGATAAGGGGCCTAAGCACCAGCTCGTAAAAGGCTCCGAAAGACAAGAACATCAAAGCCAAAATGCCAAGGGGGTTATAGAAAACCCCGAGAATTTGGTCAAACATGGTTTCTCTCCTTCTGTTTGTTTGAGTGCCGGTTTTCAGAGATTATACCCTATAGTTATATACGCGTGCAAGTACCCCACTCCGCCGACAACTTTTAGGTGAGTCGAAAAGCCCAATTGTGCTAAACTTTTACACGCAATGGAACTTTTTCAAAACCTAAACAAAGAACAGACCGAAGCGGCAATGCACCTTGAAGGGCCAGCTCTGGTAGTTGCCGGTCCAGGGTCAGGAAAAACAAGGGTGTTAACTCACAGGGTTGCCTATCTTATCAACGAACAAAAGATCCATGAGTCAAACATTTTAGTTGTAACTTTCACAAACAAAGCCGCGAATGAGATAAAAGAGAGGCTTAAAAACTTACTGCAGGAGGATGTTAAGCTCCCCTGGGCCGGAACATTTCATTCAATCTGCTCAAAAATTTTAAGAAGAGACGGTTATCTTATCGGCATCAGCCCTTCATTTGCCATTTATGACGAAGATGACCAAAGAGCTCTAATAAAAGGTGTTCTTAAAGATTTAAATTTACCTCCAACAAAAATTAATCCTTATGCAGTACTCTCAAAAATTTCAGGTGCGAAAAACGAGTTGATTGATGAACACGAATATCCCAAATACGCTTTTGGGTACTTCGCGGAAGTGGTTGCAAGGGTGTATCCGATATATCAAAAACGTTTGCGTGAGAACAATGCTTTGGATTTTGATGATTTGATAATGGAGACAGTGAGGCTTTTCGAAAACGGGCAGGTTCTTGAAAAATACCAAAACCAACTCCAATTTATCCTCATTGACGAATACCAAGACACAAACAAAGCCCAGTACATTTTATCAAAGCTCCTTGCCCAAAAACACGGAAACATTTTCGTTGTCGGGGACATGTCTCAAGCAATTTATTCATTCAGAGGCGCAGATTTTAGAAACATCCTTAACTTTGAAAAAGATTATAAAGACGCAAAGATTTATAACCTTGAAGAAAACTACAGATCAACTAAAACAATCATTGAAGCCGCAAGAAACTTAATCACAAAAAATTCAACCCATGTGCCTTTAAATCTCTGGACCAAAAACAAAGAGGGGCAAAAGGTAAAAGTGTATGAAGCTTTTGACCACATAGACGAAGCTTTATTTATCGCACAGGAAATAAAAAACGAAATAATAAAAGGGGGGCTTTCATTTGCTGACATTGCAGTACTTTACCGCACAAACGCGCAGTCAAGAAACATTGAAGAAATGCTTTTAAAAGAGGGCATCCCTTATAAACTCGTTGGTGGCGTGAGATTTTATTCAAGAAAGGAAATTAAAGATTTAATTTCTTATTTAAGAGTTATTCATAACCCTTCGGATTCAATTTCCTGGGAAAGAATTATTAACACACCACCAAGAGGACTTGGCAAAAAAGCTGTGGAAAAGCTCAAGGAAGAAAAATGGGACATAGATAAGATTTCACAAGTTACAAAACTGCCTTTTAAAGAATGGGTTTCACAAATAGAAACTCACACCACTCCTGAGCTTCTTGAGGATGTTATTTCTAAAACAAGATATATTGAATGGCTAAATGACGGAACCGAGGAAAACCTATACCGAATAGAAAACATAAAAGAGCTTAAATCAGTTGCCTCGCTTTTTTCAAATCTGTCCGACTTTCTGGAAAATGTGTCTCTTATTGAAAGTACCGACAAACCGCGCTCTGAAGAAAAAGATGCGGTAACTCTTATGACTGTGCACGCGGCAAAAGGCCTTGAATTTCCGGTAGTCTTTATTATGGGGATGGAGGAAGGGCTTTTTCCACATTCAAGAAGCTATCTTGACTTAAACGAACTTGAAGAAGAAAGGCGCCTTTGTTACGTAGCAATAACACGGGCAAAAGAGAAGCTTTTTTTAACGCATGCAAAATCGCGTTTGTATTTTGGAAGCACGCAGTCAAATATAATTTCAAGGTTTATCATTGAAATCCCGCAGGAACTTTTAGAATCAAATCATGTACTTAATAAACACGGCTCATCTAATTTTGAAATTGAGGAGTTTTTAGATAAACTTCAGAGTGAGAGAGAACTTGAAATAAGATAAGGAGACGGCAAGATGAAAAGGTTGAGGAGAAAAAATCAAACCAAGGCCGGTATGAATGTAGAAGTTCGACCGATTGGGGCATCCAGGAGAAAATCCAAAAGCGTATTTAGAAGCGTTCTTGCCAACTTAAAGGGTCCAGTCAACCTTGTGCTGAGGCTCGTGCAGAATATTTTTTATTGATCCTAAGGGCTCTTATGAACGGTAGATAAGGGCCCTATAGTATTTTAAAGTTGGGGAGTTGGTTTATAATATTCCCTATCCAGATATATGAGTAAAATAGCTTCAATTTTAGCATCCATTGCTTTAACCCTATCTCCTCAAGTAGACAAAAGTTTTGATGTGGCAAAGGAGAAAACATACATCAACGAACAAACGTTAGTTAAAACCGAAACAAGGTTTTCACAAAAAGAGATAGCGGAGTCAGATCCAATTGGATATGAAACTTCATACCGCGACGATGAAAATCTTGAATTTGGCGAAACTAAAATCTTAAATAAAGGCGAAAACGGCGAGGAAGTTAAAGCATATAGAATAACTTACTATGATGAAGAAATTTTGGATAAAGAGCTCATCAACACAGAGATTAAAGAGCCAAAAAATGAGGTAGTTCTAAAGGGAACTAAAATTTCCTGGAAAAAAGAAGACGCCAACAGATGCGGGGAGTTTAAATACTGGCATAAATATGAAAATGTTTATATGACTACCTACACTCCCCAATGCCTGGGATGTAATGCCTGGACGTCCATTGGGCTCAAGGCTGGGTATGGAATAGTAGCTGTTGATCCAAAGAAAATTCCATACTGGACAAAAGTTTGCATTCCAGGTTATGGAATAGCGGTAGCGGGAGATACGGGAGGGGCAATGAGAAGTTATCCCGGACTTCTTATTGACCTTGGCTTTCCTTCCCTTGCACCGCAGGATAAATGGCTGACAACCGGAAGGTATGATATGTATATTTTAAACAACGAGGATAAAAGAGACAGGTTTTTTGTTGGTGATTTAAGATGAGGGATGAAAGCAAAGAAAGAACTGGGGCAAAATTTTTTAATTGACGAGCACATTGTAAACATTCTGATCCAGGAAGGAGAGGTAAATAACACAGATAAAGTTCTTGATATCGGATCCGGAAAAGGGTTTGTAACCAAGGCTCTTTCTGAAAAAGCCGGGAATGTGCTGGGTGTTGAACTGGATAAAGATTTAATCCCTGTACTTACTTCAAACTTATCACAGTTTAAAAATGTTGAGATTGAAAACGGCGATATTCTGACTTTTTTAGAGGATAAATCTAATCACAAAAGGTTCAACAAGATAGTTTCTTCCATCCCATTTCAGATAACCTCTCCCCTTTTGCACAAAATCATAAATATCAGAAGCACAATAGATATTTGCGTCCTACTCATTCAAAAAGAGGTTGCCGAAAGGGTAACTGCAAAACCGCCAAAAGCAAATTACTTATCCATATTTCTTCAGACCTTTTTTAAGGTGGAGCTAATCACTGTTGTTAGTAAAGAATCATTTTATCCAAAATCTGAAGTTGACGGCGCAATTATAAAACTCACACCGCTAAAAAAATCTCTTGTAAAAGACGACGTCAAATATTCAAAATTCCTCCACCACGGGTTCACACAGCAAAGAAAGATGCTATATAAAAGGTTTAAAAAGGAAGTTTTAGAGAAGGCTGGTATAGATACAACAAGGAGAGCCGAAACTTTAAGCGTTGAAGAGTGGGTAAAGATATTCAAGAATTCATCCCTGATCTGGCCCATGTCATCCTGAATTTAATTCAGGATCTACAGTGAGATACCTGCTTTCGCAGGAATGGCAGAAAATTTCAGTCTTCCAAAATCTCAACAGAGTTAACGGTGACGTTTTCTAATGGATCGGATTTTTCCCTAAAAGCATTTTCCTTAACAGGTGTATCGGCAATTTTATCAACCACATCCATCCCCTCTGCTACCTCACCGAAAATTACATAATTTTTCGGTAGTGGGTAATCGGCGTGCATTATAAAAAATTGGCTTCCGTTAGTATTCGGACCGGAGTTAGCCATAGCCAAAATACCTCTTGTGTAATCCCGTGTAATAGGTTCATCAGAAAATTTATAACCCGGGTCTCCTGTTCCATTTCCAAGCGGATCACCGCCCTGAATCATAAAACCTTTCATAATTCTGTGAAATCTTGTATTGCTATAAAAACCTTCTTTAGAAAGGAATACAAAATTATTTACCGTAACGGGAGTTTCTTTTTCAAAAAGGTCAACGGTTACATCCCCTTTTGATGTTTTTAGAACCGCTTTATAATCCTTGCCCTTTTTAAGAATCATCTCTGGAGGATTTTTATATCTTCTAAAAGAAGCCACATTGCTTTGGGAAGATTCCTCTTCCTCATCTTTTTTCAGCCGGTCATCAGAAACTACAGAAGCAGCTTCTTCAGGTCTTTTTGACAGGGCGCTGAAAATAACAATTACAACAAGAACTCCTAAAACTATAGCAAGTACCTGGGTTTTTTGCATGATGGGGATTTTATCACACGGACGATACTCCTGTATATAAAACCCTCCCACAACTATGTATGGGAGGGTAGAGTAAATCATGCAAGAGGAGGAAATTTCCCCAGAAGGTAGGTTTCAATTTCAGACAGAAATTTCTCCTCATCTAGATTCCTCTCCCGGCAGGCCTTTTGAAGTGAAGCTATACCTTCTTGGGTAAGAGAGTATCCGTCTATCGAATAAACCGCCACGCCTCCCTGCACTAAAGGAATATATCCCTTAGGCTGGTCTGAACGGTCAGGGTTCATAAGCAGATAGGCGCTGAAATTCACAACTTTCGGGAATTCACCTCTTGTAGAAAGGTTTCCGCCGCTGATAAAGAGCTCGTAGTACCCTATCTTCGCAATTCTTGTGTATCTCATCTCCCATTCCTCCTGTCTTTTGGGTTTGACCAAGTTTTACCACAACTTTAGGGCATCTCAAAACCGCTTCTTGCTATAATGGCTTTGTGAAGGTAAGAATTCCAAAATTCATAGCTATATCCACAATCTTTCTGTTTCTGTCTACAAGCCTCGCTCACGCCTCGGGAGAAATCATTAAAAAATTTAACTCCGAAGTATCAATATATAAAAATGGTGTCGTAAATGTTAGAGAAACCATAGTTTATGATTTCTCCACCCTGCAAAGACACGGGATATTTAGAGACATTCCATACACTCTAAAAAATTCGGAAGGCAAAGAATTTGAAATGCCCATAACTGTTCTTTCAGTCAAAAACGAATACGGACAGGACTATAAATACACACAGTCCAGAACAGGCGGAAACGTCTCGTTAAAAATCGGAGATCCCAATAAAACAATCACCGGTGCTCACACCTACGTTATTACTTACGAGGTAGAAGGGACCTTGGAGGAGTTTTCGGACCATGACGAGCTCTACTGGAACGTAACAGGGAATGAGTGGAAAGTCCCTATAGAAACTTCTTCCGTCAGGCTGTTGTTTCCATCCGACGTGCCCGTCTCAAATCTGAAAATCGCTTGTTTTACAGGGCCCTTTGGATCTAAAGAAGTAAACTGCTCTCAAGTTTACGACCTTCTGCCAAGCCTTTTTGTAACAACCACAAAATATCTTAATCCAAACGAAGGCTTTACGATCGTTGCGGGCTTTGACAAAGGTTACATAACCGTAATACCTAAAAAAGAAGTAAGCAAACTCCCGGAATATTTAGTTCTTGCAGGACTGTTCATCTGGTATTTCCTTCTTCCCTTATCGGTTATTCTCATGTATCTAAAATACGGGAGAGACCCAAAAATAAATACCGCAATACCGGCATTGTTTGAGCCGCCTCTTGATGGCAAAAGAAGACTAACACCAGCCGAGTCGGGAACTATTGTGGACGAATCTGCGGACGACAAAGACATTACCGCAACAATCGTGGACCTTGCAATAAGAGGTTACCTGAAAATAACGGAAAAGGATCAGAAGTCTCTTGGAGGATTGCTCTCCTCAAAAGATTACATCCTTACCAGAGAGGAAACGTATAAAAACAAAGAAGGAGAAGTAAAACTGGAAAAACATGAGGAAGCCTTAATTAATTCTTTGTTCAAGGACGGGGATGAGGTATCAACAGCGGATCTTTTAGACTCATTCAGTAAAGATGCTCAAAATATTAAAGATAATTTATATAAAAACGCTATCTCAAACGGATTTTTTCCGCATAATCCTAAAACAGTAAGAGACATCTGGCTTATTGTCGGATTTTTGTCTTTATTTACAATTAACGTTCCTCTTGGAGTTGTATGCATTGTATTTTCAAGGGTCATGCCAAGAAAGACTCTTAAAGGAGCTAAAAGCAAAGTTGATATTTTAGGCCTTAAGAGGTTTGTTTCTTCCCAGGAAAGACAGCTTAAGTTTCAAGAGGAGAACTGGTATTTATTTGAAAAGCTTCTCCCTTATGCTATAGCCTTGGGTGTGGCAGATGTATGGGCAAAAAGGTTTGAAAAACTTGGGGAAATACCTCAAAGAACCTGGTATACAGGAAACTCAAGTTTTAATTCATATACTTTCGCTAATTCGTTAGGCTCTCTTGGAACTTCTGTAGCGAGAGCGGCCACACCGACAAGCTCTTCTTCAGGTTTCTCAAGCGGATTTTCTGGAGGATCTTCCGGCGGTGGAGGCGGAGGCGGTGGCGGTGGGTCATGGTAAATAACTAGAAATTACTGAAATTAATGTTCTGTCATCCTGAACTGACTTTATGTCATGCCGGACCTGATCCGGCATCTATAATCCTAGATTCCCGCTTTCGCGGGAATGACACTTGATTCGTGTTGGAGCTTAGACCCTGCTTTCGCAGGAACAGACCTAACAAACCACCAACAAAAAAGGCCAGCTGTAATTACTCAACTGGCCCAAGGTTTCTACCGCAACCGGGACAAATCCAATTCCCATGCTTATTTACAGGAAGGGAAAAGCAATCCAGTCCAGAGCACATCGGCCGCAACTTCCTCCTAACTTCAGCCGGGGCAAGCCTTATCCCTGCTGCAGGTGTTTCCACAGCGAAAACCCTTTTCGCAGCTTTAGTTGGCACACGCATTCTGCTTTGGTGATGTTCACCCCGATCACAGTCAGTACAAAATTCGCCATTATCTGCGACCTTGTTTCTGCAACCGCACGAACAAGCGCAAGTTGCCATGATCTTTCTCCTTCCTTCGTATAGTATTTTTAAAATTATAAAACTCTTATCCGTTTTAGCAAGTCAATTCTAGATGCTATACTTTTGCGGATGACAGAAAGATCAAGGCACATTGTTCAATCCCAAGAATGGGGCGAAATAAAGACAAAATATGGCACCAAGGCAGCCAAGGCCGGAAGTGTTCAATTCACAAAGCACAGGATCCCGTTCACCTCTTACTTTTACGGATATTCTCCCAAAGTAAACCCAAAAGAGATAAACTTCAAAATCCTAGAGGAGATTTTGTTAAAAGAAAACGTTATCGCAATTAACTTTGACTGTCCGAATGTTACAACTGACGAAGAAGACTTTAAAGAAAATGAAGACATTTTAAAAAAAGCCTGCACACCGTCAAAAAGAAACACTTTTTCAAAATATAACATCCTCTTTGACATCATCCCCACAGAAGACGTGCTTTTATCAAACATGCACCCAAAAACAAGATACAACATAAAATACGCCGAAAAAAACGGCATTAAAGTACGGGAAGGAGGAGATAAAGATATAACTCTTTTTAATAAACTTCAAAACGAAACAGCAAAAAGACAAAAATTTTATATACATCCCGACAGATATTACGGACTGATATGGGAAGTTTTATCAAAAAAAGGTATGGCAAAGCTTTTAGTTGCAGAGTATCAAGGAAAGCCAGTCTCATGCTGGATGCTTTTTCTGTATAAGGGCGTGCTTTATTACCCTTATGGAGCGTGGAGCGGTGAGCATCAAAACCTCTTTCCAAATAACCTTTTGTGCTTTGAGGCTATAAAACAAGGCAAAAAGGAAGGATGCAAAACATTTGATATGTGGGGAGCGTCAAAAGATCCCGAAAATAAAAATGATCCGTGGTATGGCTTCACTAAATTTAAACTTGGATTCGGCGGAAAGCATGTTGAATATATAAACTCGTACGACTTTGTTTTAAATCAACCCCTTTATCAAAGCTTCAATCTGATTAACGGTGTTAGGTGGGCTGTATTAAAGATGCTTAAAGGCTAAGCGAAAATGAAGGATATAAGGCAGTCTGAAAACTGGGCCAAATATCTTTCGGGACTTGGATGGGAGTTTCAAAACATAAACGGAACTTTGATTTATCTAAAAAGGATAGGCCCATCTTCCGTAACAAAGGTTCAAAGGCCTCAAAGTCTATCGGAGGGTAAGCTTAAAAAAATAGAGGACTCGGCCATTAAAAACAAAACCCTTTTTATTAAAATAGAACCATTGGACTCCAAAGGTGAAAAAAATCTTAAGAAAGCAGGCTTTGAGAGAAGCTTTTTTCCTCTTTTAACCCCAAGCTCAATTTTTATTGACTTAACTAAAAGTAAGGAAGACTTATGGAAAAATCTCAAAAAAGACGCGAAATATTCAATCAGAAAAGCGCAAAAAATCAACTTAAAAACCGATTTCTATGTAAACCCCAATCTCCAAACTTGCGAAAAGTTTTTTAAAATCCTTTTTGAAACAGGGAAACAGAAAAAATTTTATGTCCAGCCCTTCTCCGATCTTAAGACTAAAATAAATTCCTTTAAGGACTTATCAATAGTCACCCTTACCAAAAAAGACACAGAAATATTATCAGGAAGCCTTATACTTGCCTTTGAAGGAAACGCCTTTTACACCCACGCCGCATCAAGTAATGAAGGACGAAAATTTGGTTCATCATACTTTGAATTGTGGAGCACAATATTACACCTAAAGAAAAAAGGTATTAAAACTTTTGATCTTGAGGGAATTGCAGACGAAAGATTTCCAAGCTTTACCAAAAACTGGATGGGCTTCTCCTTTTTTAAAAAGAAATTCGGCGGGGAAATAATAAAATTTCCGCCTCCTTATATTAAATATTACAACAAAATTCTAACAACACTTAGAAAATTAATGAGAGCCCCCCTGCCGCTATAAAAACATACGTTTTGACTATATCTAAGATAGCGATTATCATTTCCGCACTAACTCGCACTGAAAAAAGGAGAAAGAGAATGGAAGTCTATCTTAGGCCGTTGAAGGATGCCGATGATCAGATCGTCGGCTACGCCCTGGTTGATGAGAATTTTTGGTACGTCACCAATGCGGGGGAATTCACACCAAAGAGGGAGAATGCCAAAGTCTTTCGGCCAGGCAGCCCGCTTACATTGGTGGTTAACTTTTGCAAGCCGTACAACCTGAAAGTACTCCTTAGCCCCAATTAAGTACTGATCTTTAACCCCCATTACCGCGGGACAAGAGCACCCCGCGGTTTTTTCTCGCCACTAAAAGGACCCTGTTATACAAACTTGCTCAAGTTTGCCACATTAACTCATTTGTTGCCGGGACAGATTTAGGTTACTATCTGGTTGTAATGACGGCAGATAGCACCCTTGTGCTTCTTGAAAAAACAGTTAGAAGGTTTCCTTTAACTCTAGCCTCTTCAACAGCATTCGTAATTTTAATGATTTACTTGATTGAGAAGCAATTTAATCCCAATGATGGCATCCTTAAATTGCTAATCATCTTGTCAATGGGAGTGCCGCTTTTTACCGCTCTTCACCTTATTACAGAAGCAAAAGCAATTAAGAGAGTCCATAAAATCCTGCTGAATGGTCTTGGAGTGCTCGCCCTGGCAGTTTACTTTTTCTTGTACCTCCCAAAAAATATTGACCTGTTTACCGGAGGTCACATCAACAACATTGTCCTTCACCAGGTAGTTCTGTATCTCATTGCATTCTCATCACCATATTTAGTCAGAAACAGTGAGGGCAACTTTAGAACCTACCTAAGGAAAATGGTTTTAAGGTTTGCCTTGAGCTTCATATTCTCCGCAATAGTTTACATGGGTATAACAGTGATATTGAGTACTATAAACTATTTGTTTACCGTTAATATAAAGCCTGAACTTAACCTTCAATTATGGTTCGTAACGGCTAACTTTGTCGGTCTTTTCTACTTTCTTGCAGGTGTTCCCGCAAATTTTGATGATCTGGGGCAGGACCAGAAATGGCTGGATATTCTAAAAATTGCAACAGAATATATTCTCATACCTTTAAATTATGCCTATCTGGTAATCTTGTATCTTTACCTTCTAAAAATCCTTATCACTCGAACTTGGCCTGAAGACGGTGTAAGTAATATTATTCTCGGGTATTCCATATTTAGTATTTTCACCTGGGCTCTAGTACCAAACGGCGAGGATAAAATAAACTTAATCACGAAGTATTTTAAAAAACTGGTTTTTGCATCCCTCATACCTCTTGCCATAACTCTTCTTATTGCTATCGGTATAAGGATATCGGCTTATGGATATACCGAAAGACGGTACCTTCTTTTAATTCTTGGGATCTGGCTTCTTTTAAGTTCTGTGTATTTCGCATTAACAAAGACCCAATCGCTAAAATACATTTTCACGTCGTTAGTAATAATTGTGTTTGTATCCTCAATAGGTCCGCAAAGCGCGGTAAACGTGTCGCGAGTTAGCCAGCTGACAAGATTTAAGGACATTCTGGCAAAAAACGGGATGCTTATTGACGGTGTGGCTATCCCTCCCAAACAAGCAATCTCTGTACAAGATGCATACGAATTAAGATCAATAATCAGCTATCTCGGACACATTCATAACTTTTCAGGCATTGAAAACTCTTTTCCTAACATGCAGTTTGATAACTCAAACAAACTAGTATCGGAAAAGGAGACCTCCATACTAACTTTCTTAAACTTGCCCGATGCAAGACCTCATGAGCAATCGGATTATCTTTATCTGTCAACAAAAGACATTAATATTATGGATATTTCAGGGTATGACGTGATGCTCAAGATGTGCGGGGCATACCAGTTTGGAACCGTGTCATGCTCTTATGAAGGAACTGACATAAAAGTATTAAGAACAAATGATGTAATTCAGATAGTCGCTGCAAATGAATCAATAAACTTTAATCTTAACGACATTGTCAAAAATGCAAACCTTAACCCAAATAACTATAACTATGAGATAGATCCTAAAGACATGGATCTCGTTGAAGCCGGTTCAAATTATCGTGTAAAACTTTATATAACATCACTATCGGGATACCTGACACCGGATGGAACCAGTATAAAAAGCGTGAACAGCGTGGACGGTTACGTACTCATTAAAAATCTTGCAGACAAACCCTTGCCAAATTAAATCCATTGGTTAAACTTAGTTCTTATGGAAAACGGATCAATACAAAAACGGATTGAAATCATTGAGACTTTGAGTAAAGAATTAAAATCGCTTAATGAAATGCTGAAAGAATCGCTTGAGAAAGATCCGACGTATATGAAAAGTGAAGAGGAGAAATCAAAAATCAGAGAGGAAGTAAAAGTTGCGAAGAACAAAGCCGAGGAGAAAAGCGATGTTAAAAATATTCTTATGGAGATAAAAGAAAAAAGGGATGAAATTAAAGAGGCGAAAGAAACTCTTTCATTGGAGCTTGTTGAGTATTACAGGCAAAACAGTATATTAACGATAGAAGATGGGGAGGGAAGAGTAAGAGAAATGAAAATATCCGTAAGACTTTCAAACCCCAAACCACAATGACATATCTAGAAATGCTTTTGAATTAATAGTGCGATATAATCCATTTTAGAACTTTGAGAGCATAAAAAAGGAGTGGAGATGAAGACTTTGTTTCAGGCTATTGTAGTAGCCGCCATGCCACTGTTTTTCCTGATCATCGGAATTTTAACCGGCGTACTGACGAAACTTGAGCTAGAGATTATTCTTTACGCGGCTCTGGTAATTTTGCTGGTTGTGCTTTCCGGATACGGGTTCTTCACCCTGCTGGGAGCCTCGTGGGATAAAAGCAAAAACGGGGTAGTCTGCCTTTTTGCCAGCCTGTTCATTTCGGTGGCAGCAGTACACGTCCCAAACGGTACTGTGCTTCCGTTCATCACATACATGCTTTTCCTAACGGGTGTGGGGCTTGGGCACTTCGTCCCATTTCCGAAAGCAAAGAAGTAAACTTACCCCCGTAACAAATTTGCGGGGGCTTTTTATACCTCAAGTTCAAGCTGACTGTCCTCACCACCGCCTTTTGGAATACCGTTTGGCCAGCAATGAGCCCTGTAATCACAATTCACGCAGGTTTTGTAATTTGTAGTTCTTTCAAACTTTAGCTCTCTGATTTTTTTCATCACATCTTTGATAGTAAGCTTAAGCTCCTCCAGCTCCCCCAAGGATATATTAAAAGAGTGCCTAGAAAACTTTCCATTTTTATCAGGCTCCACAAAATCGAGCTCTGCGTCAGTCACCGTAAAGTTAAATGTCCGGTCTAAATCGGCAAGAAGTTTATAAAAAACAAGCTGTCTTTTATATCCGCCGTTTGAGTACTTAGTCTTGCCCTCAACGTCATTCCTTGACTTTGCCTTCCCCGTTTTATAATCAATAACCTTCACATACTTTCGCGAGACGTCAACATAATCAATCTTGTCAACTTTCCCATTAAGAGGAATGTTATCAAGATAAACTTTGGAGTTCCCATACCCAAAAAACTTTTCGGTAAAAAGAGGCTTTTGAAACTCTTTGTTATAAGAACCAAAATAAGCTTTCAGGATTAAACTTCCTTTTGCCCTCGTTTCCAAAAAATCTCTTTCCGTTAAAATCTCCTCGCTAATTGCTTTTTCAAACTCTGATAAAAGATACGGCAGGTCGGGAAGCTTTCCCGTATTTTTAAACTCCCTGAAAAATATCTCCAAAGCCTTGTGAACGGCGGTTCCAAGCGCAAGATACTTATCCTTGGCCCTCGGGGTCCTAAGTAGATTATTAAGTTTAAATTTATAAGGGCATTCAAGATATGTATTTAACGCCGTAACCGAAAGGCTGAAATTTTTAAGAACGCTTTTTAAGAAATCTTTTTCTTCTATTGAAACATTTTCAGAAGTAACCGGCTTTAAAATGTCTTTTAAAATTTCTTTGACGGAAGATTCATACTTTGAAACTTCGATCTCCTCCGTTTTGTCTTTTGAAATCTCGGAAATAAACATTGATGGAACTGCTTCTCTTAAAGACCCTTCGGTAAAATATGAATCCGCGTATGTAACAAAAAGCCCTTTTTTTGCTCTCGTCATTGCAACGTAAAAAAGTCTTCTTTCATCCTCATTCTTTTCTTTTGACGCATCCAACGTCCCGGCTTTGTCTTTAACGCCAAGAGAAGCCCCGACAAGGCCTTCCGGAAGTTTTATTAAATCCCTGACTTTATTATTACCCCACTTTCCGTCAAAGCATTTAACTAAAAAGACATACTCAAACTCAAGGCCCTTTGACCTGTGAGCCGTCGTTAACAAAACAGAGTTATTTCTGATATTTAAAGCCTCCTCATTTATGGGAATTCCGCTTTCCTTAAGAATTAAAACATCCTCCATAAATTTCTTAAGGTTAAGAGAATGATCGGCTGTATTTAGCTTTTTAATTTCGGCAAACAAAGAATTTAATCTGTTTAATTTTTCTATGGAATCTCGGGAAGAAATCACCCAGTTTAAAAATCCCGATTCCTCTAAAACTCTTTCAAAAAAAGCGGTGAAAGTAAGATTAGAGTCTAGACTTTGCCACTCATAAAGCTTATCCAGAAACTTTTCAAAATTTAGGGCATTTAAAACCCCTGAAGATTTCTTAAAATCGGGATGATTTATTGCTTCAACAAAATTTATTTTCTTCTCACTAGCAAAGCGGGAAAGCTTAAGGGTGTCAACATAATCAAAGTCCAAAAACTCGTAATTAAAAATGGTGAAAAGATCAAGGTCCTCCTCTTTGCTTCTGACTTTTAAAATCACGTCAAGAAGCTTTAGGAGTTTATTAATGTCATAATCCTCTAAAACATTTTCCCCGCCTATAAGATTAAACGGAATTCCCATCCTCCCAAACATGTCCGAGAAGTCTTTTGAATCCGCATTGTTCCTATAAATTACCGCAATTTCAGAAGGCAAGACCCCATCTTCCACAAGTTTTTTGATTTGTGTAGAAACAAAAAAGCTCTCCGTAATTCCAGAAGAAAAATGCCCGAGCTCTATCCTCTTATCTTCATATGTAACCGCACTTTCCTGCCTTTTTTCAACGTTTAGAAAATCCGTTAATTTAAGCTCATTATTTTTTATTAAATCCTCCGACGCGCCAATAATAACTTTCTGGCTTCTGTAATTTTCCTTAAGGGTAATTATTTTTGCCTTCGGATAATTTTTTGTGAAAAAGAGTATGTTATCTAGTGAAGCTCCCTGAAATCTGTATATGGACTGTGAGTCATCGCCCACCACAAACACATTTGCTTCGTCACCCCAGTAGCTTGCAAGAAGATGGGCAACTTTGTTCTGCGGAGAGTTTGTGTCCTGATATTCATCAACAAGAAAATACAAATATCTTTCCTGATAATCCCTAAGAAGATTTGCGTCGTTATCAAATCTTTCGGTAACAAGATTAATCATGTCTTCAAAGTCATACCGGTTTTTCTCTTTCAATTTTTGTAAATATCTTGAGTAAACATCCAAAACCTCCGAGAGTTTTTCAAAGTTTTCGCTTTTTTCTATAAACTTCTCAAAATCTTTTTCCGAGATACCCTCCCTTTTCAAATCCTGTATTGTTCTAATCAAAGATCTTACATAGTAGTACCTGCCTCCAAACGGTCTAATATTTTTATAACCTCCCTCGTCAAGAATTTCCCTGAATATCTGAACCCTTTCAAGATCAGATAAAGGCTCAAGATCTTCCGAAAGGACAAACCTGTCGGGGTTACTTCTTAAAATGTCTGAACAGAAGGAATGAAAGGTATAAATGTTCACGTAATAAGCTTCCGAACCTATTATTGATAAAAGCCTTTCCCTCATGGCTTTAACACCGGAGTCGGTAAAGGTGAGAGCCAAAATTGCAGATGAGGGTGTATCGGTCTTTTTGAGAATGTTTGCAATTCTCATAGTGAGAACCTGCGTCTTTCCCGTTCCGGGTCCCGCGATAACTAAAACGGGGCCTTCTATAGTGTCAACCGCTTCTTTCTGCTTTGGGTTTAGCTCTTTGTATAAAGATTCAAATGTTTCTGTATGGGCCTTCTTGGACATACTCATCAGCATGAATTATAACGGATTGACACACAGAAAAGCTTAAACTAAAGTTGTCCCATGGATGAGGAAAGAAAGCTGGTTTTTGAACTTTTAAAAGCGGCGGGCATTCCCGATAACGAAATTGAAAGCTATTACTCCAAGATGATTACATTGTCTCTTACCTACCTTGTAGCCTTCACACTTTCGGCCCTTAACGAGGATGAAAAAGAAAAGCTGACAAAAGAGCTTAAAGATTCTTCAAAACAGGCGGATATAATTATTCAAAAACTAAAAGAAGCTTGTGAGTCTTCGCAGAACAAGCCTGACATAAGGGACATAGCCGCCCTTGCAAAAATAAAAGCCTCTTCAGAATTTTTCGGGTCGGTTTACGACAAAGCAGACGAGGGGCATAAGACAAAACTTATTGAAGTTTACAGAGGTATAATTACCTCAAACCCCACACATAAAGAAAATATTGAGAATGTGATTAATGCGTTCGGGAAGGAGGACTAGTATGAGAGAAGGACCACCTTTGGAAATGCCCCATGAGGAAGTTTCTACCGCCGGTTCTGAAGCTGCAAAACCGGACGAGGGGTTTACGATTAGAATACTAGGGATTGATGTCCCTGAACCTGTAGCTACAAAAGCCGCGGTTGTATTAGTTGCAACCGCAACAGCTTTTGCACAGGCTAAGGAAGCTCTTGGATCTAATTTTGAGGTACCCACTACACCCGAGGAAGGAGCGAAAGAGGCAATGAAGCTATTAATCGGGGTAGGAGGCGGCGCAGTCCTACTCGGAGCCGGGCTTGCAGTGGGAATGCGAATTAAAAGGGCTTGGGAGGAGGGCGATACTCACCAACAGCCTTCGGAAGAACCACGGCCTAGAGGCCAAGGATATAAAGACTCCCGCGAGGAGGCACTAGATCGGGGTATTGGGCAGGCTCAAGCCTCGGCTCCATTTGTTTCCAGAATGAGGGGTGCTTCACCAGTCGAAAGGTTAGAAGCTCTAAGAGACTTAGAAAACCCTACCAGGGGATCAAGAAAATCTCTATCAGAACTAACATAACAAAGGGTAATCTAAACTACGGAGTCCCTTTTTTATACACATTCAAAATCTTCACACCATCAGCCCAAACAGAATGTACCTCCTCAAAACTCTCGGGAACTACTACTTCACCCCTAAAATTAGTCACATAATAATCCGGCTCTTTGGTTTTCTGGCTTACATCAAGCCTTTTTCTGTCCGGCTCCGGAAGGATCAGGGTGTTATTTTTCCCCGGGTAATTCGCCACTTTAACTTTTATCTTATCCCTGTCATCGGTTCTCACTATATATTCAAGACCCTTTCTGTAGGAAAGCCCCCAATAATCAAGATCAAACCTTTGCCCGATTGTGCTTTTTTCACCCGCAAAAACATTAAAGTACATATTCTCAAAAGGGTGATTTCTGTACATAAAACCTAAAGCTAAAAGCGCGTTAACCAACACCGCAAGAATAAGAGCTCGTTTTAAGAAAAAGCCAGAAGCATTAACCGCGAAAGTCAGAATATACACAAAAGCCGGGTATATAAAAAAGAGCTGGCGCCATTCATCATATAAAACAGACTTTAAAAGTATTACTGAAAGAAGAGGAACAAAAAACCAAAGCAAGATAAGCATGTCTTCTTTTCTTAAAGAACTTCGTTTATAGACAAAATAAAAAAGCCCTAGACAGAAAACAAAAATATAAGCTGGTGGGATGGTAACAAGCATCCATCCGGGAGCATAATAAAAAGGCAAATTTACGCTTTCTATCTTCTTTCCGTAAAAAAGCATTTCAGTTGGCTGCGGGTAATATTTAAAAGCTTTAATAAAGTTTCCGACAGGGTTTTCCCAAAGAGTGGGCCAGAATAAAACGGTAAAAATAGCTGTAACCAAGACATAGACAACCAACGGTTTTAATTCCTGCTTTAGCAAGGATAAACTTAAGCCTGAATCTATAATTGTCATCCCGGGCTTGACCCGGGATCTAGATTCCCGCTTTCGCAGGAATGACAGTGTATACGGTAATAAAACCCCGCTTGAGATAAAGAGGGCAACAAAAAAGGGGATTAAAACGCCAAGAATCCTTGTGTCAATTAAAACAGCAGAAGTAAAAGCCAGAATAAACGCGCTAAAGTAACTTCTCTTATCCAAAAACTGTAGTACAAAATAAACGTTTATTATAAAAAACGACAAAAAAACCATATCTTTTGAGTTATAAAAAGAGTGGGCAAAAAGCCTTGGAGTTAAAACCAAAACCGCGCTTCCAAGAAGTGAAAGCCACGTGCCAAACCTTTTTCTTAATAACAAAAAGAAGAACAAAACACCGGCATATTGCGTCATAAAAGTTAGAAAGTGCCTTGAAAAATAAATTTCCCGTGAGTCGCTTAAATTAAATATTTTTTGAGCACCTACCAGAAAAACTTCAAAAACGGGGCCGTAAAATTTATCTATTTTATCAAGAGGTTTCTTGTCTCTTAGAAAAACATGATTAAAAACCTCAACCCCATATTCCTGCTGAATCTTTTCATCCCACGGAACCCCATAATCTCTATAGACAAACACACCCGTTAAAAAGTATGCAAGAAAAAATACTATTACCGCAAGTTTAGAAAACGACTTTACCCCCATAAGTTGAATTTTATAATTGACCACAGCGCATTAAAAGCATCCTTGACTCCTATCTTTTTCCCCTCTTCGTAAGTTCTTCCGTAATAAGAAATCCCAACTTCATAAACTCTACACTTTCCCCTTGAGGCAAGCTTTCCCACGTAAGCTGTGATCTCGGGCTCTATCCCAAATCTATTTGATTTAAGCTTCGGATAAATTTCATTTAATGTTTCCTTTCTAAAAACCTTATAGCCTGTTTCCATATCCGTAAGGTTTAAATTTGAAAACATATTTGAAAGAAATGTAAGGAATGTATTTGCTATAAAATGCCAGAAAAATAAAACCCGATGTGATCTTCCCGTCATTAACCTTGATCCGTAAACAACATCAGCTCTATTCTCAACAATCGGCTTAACCAAATCCTCGTACTCATTGGGGTCATACTCAAGATCCGCGTCCTGCACAATTACTATATCCCCAGTCGCCCTTGAGAAACCAAGTCTTAAAGCAGCTCCTTTTCCAATATTTACCTGCTGATCAATAACAGTTAATTCCTTTGAGTATTTTTTCAATTTTCGCCCTGTTTCATCAGTGCTTGCATCATTTACCACTATAATCTCTTTTTTCAAATCAAAGCAGTTGGCGGCTTTTACCTTCTCAAGTATCAAATCTATCGTTTTTTCCTCATTATAGACGGGAATAACTACAGAGAGCTTTTTATAATTTCCCATGCGGGATATTATAACAGGAGTGATTGCTTCGTCCCCGCCCTCTCGCTTCGCTTGAGAGGCGGGTCCTCGCAATGACGAAGCGGTATGTCATCGCGAGGCTACAAAGTAACCGCGGCGATCTCCAAGGAGTGAAAATATGTAAAACCACACTTGTTATAATTACTCCGCGATGGCTAAAATGAACTTAAAAGAGTATGTCCTGATTTTTCTTGTTGTTTTTGGTGTGTATATATCAAACGCTTATGATGATTTTGTAACCGATTCAGATAATAAAACTTACAGAAACCTTGCCACCTCGGGAGACATAGTCCCTAACACTTTTTTATCTTACGTTTTGATAAATCACCAAGTATTATATTTTGACAAAATCAAAGGGACGCTTAAGGAATTTCAGTCTATTAAAGATAGAACCCCTTATTTTCTTATTAAAACAGGGGACCATTATTACTCCGTCTATCCGCCTCTCACAGGGTTAATGGCAATTCCTTTCTTTGCCATCCCGCTTCTTTTTAAATTCATACCCGCATTAAATCTTTGGGATTATGTTTTAAAAATTCTTGTTATAGGAAGAGTCTCGGCTTCATTTTATGCCGCGTTATCTTCCATCCTTGTTTACGCCTCCCTAACAAAGCTTTCGGAGAGAAAAAATCTTGCGGCATTGTTCACCTTTTTTTACGCTTTCGGAACGGGAACATGGAGTATAGCATCAAGAAGCCTCTGGCAGCATACATCCTCGGAATTTTTTATCTCCCTTCTAATTCTTATTTTGCTTTACTCAAAGGACAGGCCCAAACTTATTCCCTGGATGGGGTTCATCTCTTCTCTTGCAATTCTTGCTAGACCCACAAATATTATCTTTATTGCTCCATTGGCTTTGTTTGTCTTTTTCAAGGAGAGAAAATATGCACTTCCTTTTTGCCTCTCATTCCTGCCGGCAGCTTTATTCACTCTTATTTATAATCATTTCGCGTTCGGATCGGCTCTATCGGAGGGATACTCGGCTAGGAATGACGTTAAGTGGTCAACTCCGTTACTAACCGGAGTAACAGGATTTTTAATAAGTCCCTCAAGAAGTTTTTTGTTTGTTTCGCCGCCTTTGGTTCTTAGCTACCTTGCTTTATATAAAATTTTCAGAACCAAAAATTTCATTGAAAACCATAACTTGCTTTTTAAATTCCTTTCGGCAGGTTTTCTCTTTTCGCTCCTTGTTTTTTCCAAATGGTATGACTGGAGCGGAGCAAATGGCTTTGGATACAGAATGCTTGTTGATTACCTCCCGTTTCTTATCTTTATAACTTTTTTGCTCCTTAAAAATATCGGAAAGAGAGGCCTTACTGCGCTTATAATCTTTATGCTTTACTCGGTTTTTATTCAATATAATGCTGTTTTTAATTTACGAAGCAGATGTTCCGAAAGACAAAATTGGAATATTAACTGCCTTATAACCCCCAAAACCAAAAGGTTTTTGGAAGCAAACAAATCCTACTCTTTCCTTCTTAAAGACTGGACAAAACCTTTTTGATTATCTGGTTTCATAAACCTATAATATAGATATTCTGGAAAAGGAGAGGGTGATGGCTCTAATAACAGTAACTATAGCCATAAGTCCGGAGGACAAGCTGGATCTCGAAGGCCTGGGACATCGAATCGGAGTGCCCGTTGTGGTGGCCGGATGCTCCGTTACAGTAAACTCAAGTGATTTTTTCTTTGTCTCGGTAGTTCTAGGGATGCTTAAAGGGAGGCAATACCGCATAAAATCAGCAATGCCAGTGGTACGGGAACCTACCTAGCAACTCACAAGCAGCACTTTTGCAAAATTACAGAGTGCTGCTTTCCTTTTATAGTGCAAACACTCACAATACAAACATATAGACACCTGGCAATATTTAAATCTATACTAACAGCAGATAAGGGGGTGATTAAATTGAAACCACTACACATTGTAGCTTGCCTTCTTGTATGGGTGGGGGCATTAAACTGGGGTCTTGTCGGACTTTTTGATCTTAATCTTGTAAATATGCTTCTTGGGGCCTGGCCTGTTGTTGAGAAGGTCGTTTACATACTCGTTGGAGCGGCCGCAGTTTATGAGATTGTAACTCACAAACAAAACTGCAAGCTTTGCTCATCATAAAACCGGCCAAGGACTTATCCTACCCTGATGTCTTTTCATCCCAATAAAAGCTGGGAGCCAGAGGGTTTGGTCCGAGGATCTTTTTACTCATATGCAAAAAATTGAGGCTTTCCAAAGCAAAATAAAAGAAATTTATCCTCAAACGTTTACTGAAATCCTGGAAAATCTTAAAATTAAGAGACCCGTTACTTTCAGAGTCAACACACTTAAATCCTCAAAAGAAGGCGTTATTTCAAGGCTAAAAGGCCAGGGGTTTCAGATTACAAAAGGCCCTTTAGAAAATAGCTTTATCATAAAATCCGAAGCCAGTTTAAAGCTTTCGCAAACAGAGGAGTTTAACACCGGTGGAATTTATATTCAGGAATTATCAAGCATGATTCCAGTTCTGGAGCTATCTCCAAAAGAAGGCGAGAACATTCTTGATCTTTGCGCGGCCCCCGGCAGTAAAACAACCCAGATAGTTGAAATCACACAAAATAAAGCCTTTATAACGGCAGTGGAAAGGTCAAAGGGAAGATTTTTCGCTCTTAAATCAATCTTAAACCTTCACAACGCAAAAAATATAAATACAATGCTTGCAAATGGAGTTGGCCTTGAAAAAAGAAATCCCAGCTTCATAAACTTTTTTGATAAAGTCCTTATAGACGCTCCGTGCACAAATGAAGCGAGACTGAACCCGGAAGATGAAAAAACTCTTAAATTCTGGAATCCAAAAAAACATAAAAGCCTATCAAGCCTTCAAAAGGGACTTTTAATAAGCGGCATCAAAATGTTAAAAAACGATGGAATCCTTGTCTATTCCACCTGCACCTTTCAAGTTGAGGAAAACGAGCTTGTCGTCAACTGGCTTCTTGAAAAATTCCCCGGTGTAAGCGTAGAAAAACTCAATACAAACCTTAAAAACTCTACTTCCGGAATAACCGAGTGGAAAAACAAAAAGCTTAACCAGCAAATCAAAAATACAAAAAGGATATTACCAAATCGCCACTTCGGAGGATTTTTTATCGCTAAGCTTAAGAAAAAAGAAATTATCTGACCTGCGTTTTATCCTGCGGTGCGGGGTATCTTATCCTCTTCAAGTTTATGTAATCAATCATCTCTTCAACAAGGTAACCGGCAACAGCATAAAGAATAATTGCAAAAATAGCCGAGAATTCAATAACAAAACTTCCCGAAAATCTTGATGTGGGGAAAATACCCTCAAAAGGCGACAATAAAGGATAGCTTGCCTGATAAACCCAGGACACAAAGGAAGACTCCGCGTTCGCGCCGAAAAGTTTAAGGACGACCCTTAAACCAAGCAGCACCTCAATAAAACCGATTATTATATTAGTTAAGAGAAGAAGCATTCTTGTTACCATTATTTGATTTTAATCCCATCTCTCTTCCTGCACAAATCATTTCTTTCTTGCCGAAAATAAAACTTTGTAATATCTTTAATGATGAAAGGTGGTGAATTTTAATGGCTGATGAGAAAATGGCTTCCGGACAAGGAAGCATGGAGCAAAACAAAGTAATTGCAATAGTCGGGTACATAATACCGTTATTATTTTTCATTCCTCTTTTAACCGAGGCTAAAAGTGATCCTTACGCAAAGTTTCATGCAAACCAGCAGCTTCTACTCCTTCTTTTCTGGGTAGTAGGTTCTGTTGTTTCAAGTGTGCTCTCGGTAATAGTAATAGGTCTTCTTTTGTATGTTGTCGTCTGGGTCGGCGGTCTTGTTTTCATGGTTATGGGAATAATGACAGCAGCAAAAGGGGAGATGAAGCCCCTTCCGCTTATTGGAAACTACACGCTTCTTAAGTAAGATTTAAACCAAAGCGGAAAAGCAGTAAAAAATTTGATTGAGGGTGAATCTATGGATCAGATGAATGCACAAAACACTATGCCGCAGGGAGTTCAGCCGGCGCCTCAACCCGTCCCACCCGTTCAAACGCCCGCGCCAAAAGCTCCCAAATCAGGGCCAAGTGCACTTATTATTATTCTTATCTCTTGTGTTGTTATTTTGGTGATCGCTTTTATAGCGCTTGGAGTTCTTGGGTATCTCGCTAAAAAGGCTATAGAGAAAAGCGGACCAAAGATAACCGAGCAACTTATTGAAAAAGGGCTTGAAAAGGGGATCGGCGAGAATGTTGATCTTAACCTTGACAAGGGAAATTTTGAAATTAAAGGGGACGAAGGCTCATTCTCGGCCTCCGATAAGCTTCCCGATGACTTCCCTAAAGACGTGCCTTTATATACAGGTGCAAAGATCACATCCTCCATAACAGCCAAAGGGACGGATGATAAGTCCTCATCCGTTACGGTATCACTGACCACAAAGGATTCAGTTGACAAAGTTTCCGCTTTTTACGCAGCCGAACTTAAAGATAACTCCTGGGTAGTTGATAGTGATTACACAACCGAGGAAGGCTACGCCCTATCAGCAAGCAAAGACGGAAGGTCTTTATTTGTGACGGCCTCGGGAAACAGTGGCGAAACTTCAATAACGGTCTCTGTTGTTACCGAATAACAAAATTTATTTTAAAGGGAGTTGTTTCTTTTCCTCCTCTATACCTGACTTATCAAGCTTCTTAAAGAGAGGTATGGCACTCGTTATTTTCAGCGTTGAGGCTGCTCTTACAAAGGTACCGGAGAGATTTTCCAAAGAAGGCCACTTAATATCTTCACCATCAAAACCCAAAATCTTTGAAAGCTTTTTTGCAGTTTCCGGAAGAAGAGGAGAAATAAGATAACTAAGCCCTATAACAATAAAAGAAAGATTAAACATCAGCTCCCTGAAGGCAGGTGGATCCGCTTCCTTCACCTTCCACGGTTCATTTCTGCTCATAAACAAATTCCCAAAATCCGAAAGAGTCAAAATTTCACTTAAGTAATCCTTAAATCTGCAGTCATCAAGAGATGAGTAGGAATTTTTAAACGCTTCTTCCACCGCCTCCAGCACCTCTTTCTTTAAATCAGCTTTATTAAGATCGGAAAAATCAAGAGATCTTGAAAGTGTTAAAACTCTGTTTACAAAATTTCCGAAATTGCCAATTAAGACATTATTAACTTTTTCATAAAAATCATCCCAGCTAAAGCTTGAGTCATTATTTTCAGGCATTATAAGACAGAGATAAAATCTTAAAGTATCGTTCCCATATTTTTCAACCGCATACTTGGTATCAACTATGATCCCTCTGCTTTTAGAAAATTTCTCGCCTTCAAGATTTAAAAACTGATTAATTGCGGGAAAATCCGGAAGTTTAAGCTTTTCATCATAAACATGGAGCTGTCCCGGCCAAAAAAGGGTGTGAAAAATCAGATTGTCTTTGCCCATAAAGTAATAATGATATGCGTTTTTATCATGCCAAAACGGCTCCCAGCTATTTTCCGTTTTTTCCGCCCACTCAAGGCTTCCCGAAAAATAGCCGATTACCGCATCAAACCATACATAAATCCTTTTTTCAGATGCATTTTCTATGAGCATCTCTTTGGGAATCTTTGAAATAGGAAGCTTCACACCCCAGTCCAGATCACGTGTAATGGCTCTTGGCTTTAAACCCTGTTTCAACCAGCCTTTCGTTTCATTTATAACCCAGCTCCTCCAGCCTTTTGCAGAGGCGGCAAACTTTTCAAGAAAGGGCTGAAGTTTAGGCCAGTCAAGAAAGTAGTGCTCGGTTCTTTTAAGAGTGACTTTACTTCCAGAAATTTTACTAACGGGATTAATTAACTCCCCCTCTGAAAGAACGCTTCCGCAGTTATCACATTGATCACTTCTTGCACCTTCAAAGCCGCAGTTTGGACATTTGCCCTCCACATATCTGTCAGGAAGAAATCTTTTATCGGTTTCTGAATAATACTGATTAGAAAAATCTTTAAATATATACCCCTTTTCAAGAAGCTTAATAAAGAAATCCTGGGTTATTCTTTTGTGGTTTGGGGTATCGGTTTTAGTATAAAGGTCATAAGAAAGCCCAAGAAGCTTGAAAAGTTCAACATCCCGTTCATGGTACTGGACAACAATTTCGGATGGAGTTTTGCCTTCTTTGTCGGCCTGAACCGTGATGGGGGTTCCAAAGCAGTCTGACCCAGAGATCATTAACACGTCTCTTCCTCTTAACCTGTTATACCTTGCACATACATCGGCAGGAAGAAGATACCCGGCATAATGGCCAATATGCAAATCACCGTTTACATACGGCCAGGCAACTCCTATAAAAATTTTCTTATTTTCCTCGCTTGGCATGCTACTCATCATATACTTAAGAATTTGGCTCAACAAGTGCTTGGCGGGCCGCTTCTTTATTTTCATGGCGCCAAAGTGGTATACTTAACCCATGAAAAATAACTCTTTAAGCAAAAATAAAGTACTCCTTCCTGTTGGTATATTAATCGGCGCGCTCCTAGGCGGAGTTGCGGGTGTTCTCCTTGCTCCCGCATCAGGCAAAGAAAACAGAAAAAAGTTAAAAGAAATAACCTTAAAACTTAAAGCTGAACTTGAAAAAAGGCTTGGGGAAGCCAAAGAAATAACCGAAGAATCTTACACCAAAATGGTAAACACTATAGTTGACGAATATTCAAAGAAAGAACCAATAATTAAAGAACAAGCAGGAAAACTTAAAGAAGCGCTTAAAGGAAGATTTAAACTTTCATCTAAAGAGGATTAAAAAAACTTTATCCCGCTAAAAGTACAAAAGTCTTAATCAGAACAAGTGATATCAAAGAAGCCGCGATTGAAGAAATAAAATACCCCTTAAAAAACGAGAACATTCTCTCATTTCTAACTTTTAATACAGTAAAAAGAACAGAGCTGAAGATATTTAAAATACCCATTACAAAAAAGGACAGTAAGATGATATAGGTAACAAGAAGATCGGGTTTTGCATCAAAGGTTTCATATAGCTCCTTAAGCCTTAAGACAACGATAAGATAATATGCGACTGCGGATACGCTCTGTAAGAACCCGAAAACAAACTCCCCGACAATAATAATTTTTGACTTTTTCATCACTTTTTCCAGAATACTCGCGAGGCTTCCCAGAAAAACGGATTATCATTTTTTTCCTTCTCCCAGTACCACCACTCAACGCCCCAGAAATAAAAGGAAGAAATTCCGGTTTTTTGTGCGTAAGATATTGTTTCTAAGAATTTATCCTGTGACATGGTTTTATCCTTATCGGCTAATGGGAGCTTGTCAACCGACGCCCCGCCCCAAGGCTCGGCCTGAAGCTCAAGCACCTTGATTCTATCTAAAGGAACCCCTATTACCGCAGCTTTAAGCGGGTAAGACCAGTAAGAAAGGGGGTAAGTAAAGAATATATGCCTGCCAAGAAATACTCCCCAGAAGTCATACCAGATTCTCCTATACATACTAATCCCAAGGTAATCACCTGAAAGCATGAAAGTTGGAAGCCAAACCCCGCCCTCACCGCTGTCTTGAACTATCACGGATCTTCCCGGATCAAGGGACCTTACAAGGGCGACCTCTTTCTTAATAAACTCCCATCTTGGAAAACGGCACTCCCCGAAAGGAAAATAAGGTTCATTTTCAACCTGCCACATTTCTATGTTTTTATATCCTTTTAGCTGATTAACTTCCTGCGCCAGAAGTTTTAAAAGAGCTTCTTCGGCCTCTTCCAAACTCATCTCCTTAACAAAAGATGGATCATGGCATTCGGGCCATCTTGGCACCTTTCTTCCTATTGCTACAATTATGCTGACATTTCTTTTTTCGGCCTCTTCAATCTGCCATTTAAGATCCGAAAAATCATACTCCCCTTTAGGACTTTCTATCTCATTCCAGTAAGCTACAAGCCTTAAGTTATCAACTTTTAAATCATCAAGGATATCAAGGTATAAAACTTTCCAGTCAAGCCCTAGAGACTTTGCATACTTGGGACTAAACGTAACTCCGTATTCTATGTTTTGGGCTGGATGAACATTTAAAGAAAAGATCAGAAGAAACGGAAGAAGGATAAGGAAAAACACTACAAGAAGCAGAAGAACATGAACAAAATGAAAAGAGAGAAGCTTTTTAATATCCCGCTTCAGATGCTTATTTAGTAGAGGCATTAACTATATTGTAACAGGGATTTTATTCCAAATAATCTCTTAGCTTTTTGCTTCTTGACGGATGCCTTAATTTTCTTAAGGCTTTGGCCTCAATCTGCCTTATTCTTTCTCTTGTAACACCAAACTCTTTTCCTACTTCCTCAAGAGTTCTTGGCCTACCGTCTTTTAATCCAAACCTTAACTCTAAAACCTTCTGCTCTCTTGGATTTAAAGTCTGCAAAACCTCGTCCAGGTGACCTTTTAAAAGCTCATAACTTGCCGCTTCAAAGGGAGATTCAAGCTCAACGTCAGGTATAAATTCTTTAAGCCTTGAATCCTCTTCCTTGCCTACAGGTGTTTCTATGGATGTTGGCTCCTGTGAAATCTTGATAATTTCTCTTGCTTTTTCAACCTCAATTCCCATCTCTTTGGCCACTTCTTCAGGTTTCGGGGGTCTTTCCAACACTTGCTCAAGCCTTCTTTGAATACGGTTAAATTTATGTATTGTTTCTATCATGTGAACGGGGATTCTAATTGTTCTTGCTTGGTCGGCAATGGCTCTTGTTATTGCCTGTCTTATCCACCACGTTGCGTAAGTGGAAAATTTAAAGCCTCTCCTCCAATCAAACTTTTCAACCGCTCTCATAAGACCAATATTTCCCTCCTGAATCAGATCAAGAAAAGAAAGCCCTCTACCCATATATTTTTTAGCAATTGAAACAACAAGTCTTAAATTCGCAGCTATTAACTGATCAACCGCCTGCTTATCATTTTTTTCAACTCTTTTTGCGAGCGAAACTTCTTCCGGAGCCGTAAGAAGAGAAACCTTACCTATTTCTCTCAAATACATTCTTATAGGATCTGATGAAACGCTTCTGTCAACCTCAAAAGCTTCAAAATCAAGTTGTTCAGGAGCATGTTCGGCCTCCTCGGAGGCGGAGTTATCAAAAACGTCAATCCCAAGTTCTAAAAGTTTTGAGTAAAGGTCATCAAGCTCCGTTATATTCTCCTCCGCTTCAGGAAAGTACAAAAGGACATCTTCTTGTGTAAGAAACCCTTGCTTTTTCCCTTTAGCTACAAGCTTTTTCAAATTCTGCTCTCTTTTTTCCCTGTCGGCCCCTTCCATTTTTAAAGGCTTCTCCAAAATTTTCTCTTTTTTAGGGGGAAGTTTTAACAATACCTCCTTAACACGCTTTGCTTTTTGTAAGGGTTTTCCTTGCCTGAACTTTTTTGCCTGCTTTTTTTTCATATCAGCCTTTCGGAAATTTCTTTAAACTCTTCCGTAAGCCTTTTAACCTCTGCGGTATCATTTTTGGCTTCGGCTTCTTTTATTTTACCTCCAAGGATCTTAAGCTCATCTTTAGCCGTTTCAAGCTTAATTCTTCTTAAAACCAGGTTTAGCTCATTTTTCAGCCGTTCGGCATCTTCAAAAATAGATTCTTTTATGTCCTTGAGATACAAAGCCTGGATCTCTTTTGAAAGCTCCTCGTCAACTTTAGCAATTTTAGCGCAGAAATACTTAATCTCAAACTTCTTCTTTCTCCCTATAATATGATCTTTCAGCTCAACAAAGATCCTTTCCAAGCTGGTATTGGTGAAATCCCTTTGTCCCAACTTATATAGGCTTGATGATGCGATGTCAAGTGGGGATTTTAATAGTAAACTTAAGGCATATTCCTGAAGGGAAACACCCTGCAAGGGCTTACTTAAGGTAGTTACCGTTACGGAAGATCCACCCCCCAGGCTAGTTAGCATTGAATAAACCGACTCCTCTGAAACCCCAAGATCACCTGCCAATCTTTTCACATAATGCTCCTTAAGTACCGGGTTTCTTATGCTGCTAATTACCGGAGCCAGGGTTTCCGCGATCCTTTTCTTATCCAGGGGATCATTCGGGCTAAACCTTTCAAAGGCTGACAAAAAGTAAAAATCATAAACGGATTTAGAATCGTTTATAGCTTCCCTCAACTTTTTTGGATTATCTCTGATGCATTCATCCAGATCCTTGTAAGGCTTTGGAATAACCACAACCTTAACATTAATATTAAGGCTTTCTCCAAGCTCAATAGCCCGTCCGGAAGCAAAAAGTCCTGCCAGATCGGTATCAAAGCAAAAAGCCACATCACCCGCCAGCCTCTTTAAAAGCTTAAGCTGCTCAAGTGTTAACGAGGTGCCTCCGGTACCAACAACATTATCAAATCCTCCCTGATGAGCAGAAATCACATCCATGTGGCCCTCCACAACTATGGCAAGTTTTTCCCGCCTTACAGCAACTTTTGCTTTCTCAAGACCAAACAATACGTTTCCTTTATGGAAAGCCTCTGTTTCAGGGGTGTTTATGTATTTAGGTTCTTCCCCATCCGAAAGAGTCCTCCCGGAAAAACCGATCACATTCCCGGAATTATTTATAAACGGGAAGATTACCCTTCCCCTAAACCTGTCGTAATAATTCTTGGCTCCTTCGGACATTTGAGCAAGACCTGCCGCGGCTATATCGTCTATTCTGTAACCTTTTGAAATAAGAAAACCGCAAAGGCTTCTCCATGAATTAGGGGAGTATCCAAGTTTAAAAGCTTTTATTGTCGCATCAGTCAGAAAGCGCTTCTTTTTAAAATATTCCAAAGCTTTAACTCCCAGCTTATGCTTGGTTAAAATGTAGTGATAATACTCCGAGGCTAAATGGTTAAGCTCAAAAATGACATCTTTCCTTTCTTTTTGTTCAGGCCTTCCCGTAAACTCTATCTTCACACCGGCTTTATCGGCAAGATATTTCACTGACGAAGGAAAGTCCATACCTTCAATCTTTTGAATAAAGGAAAATGCGTCGCCACCTTCCTGGCACCCGAAGCACTTAAATATCTGAAGTTCGGGAGACACTATAAATGAAGGGGTTTTCTCATTATGGAAAGGACACAATCCTTTATAGTTTTTTCCGCCTTTAATTAAGGCTACATATGAGGAAATAAGATCAACTATGTTAATCCTGTTTTTTATTTCGGCAAGTTTGTCCTCATCCATTCCATCTGTATAACATCAACTGTATCTCTCATCAAGCTCACCTACTTTTCGCACCATAGCGGGATCCCAACATGTAGCTTTGCTATAATCACCTAATGAAGCTTGACACTTTCCTGAAGGAAAACCGCATTAAACTGAACCCCGAAATAAAAAAATTTTCGGATGATGGACTTGAGATAATGAAAAGAGCGAAAGACCCTCTTCATAATCTTTCTCACATTGAAAGGTTATTTTCAGAACTTAATTTATTTCTGAAAAAATCAAATAAAAAACACGATATTAATTTTAATATTTTGGTGCCGGCAATCTGCTGGCATGATACCTGGAGGTCAAAAAGAGCGTCAAAAAATTCTATTAAGATAATTTATGACTTTGTGATGGACGGGGTAGGTTCGGAAAGACTAACCAAAAAAGCTTTGAAAAAAGTGAAGATTGACAAAAAAACCGGTAAAAATATCCGCTACTGCATAGCAAAGCACAGCTCCGTTCAGTTAAGAAAGCCAAGGACTGAAGAATCCAGGCTTCTTATTGACATTGACACCGTTGATATGTGGTCTCCAGAAAGACTTGAGATTGCCAAGGAATTTATAAAGGAAAACAGAGGCCTTAAAAGAGTTGCAAGAATTACGAGACGGCTTGCTTTAAGGAAAGAGGACAAAGAAAAATATTACTTTCCATGGTTTAAGAAGAGGCACAAAACGGTTTTCCCAAAATTCATAAAGAAAATGGAAGAGTTGATATGGGTTTCCAAACCCAAGAAGAAGAGATTTCAAAAGTTAAAAAGCCTCCTACCTTTTGTTAAAATGTCATCCTGAACTTGATCCGTGTCATCCTGAACTTGATTCAGGATCCACAGAAGATCCTAATGGGATCCCGGCTTCCGCCGGGATGACATAAAGCCTGTCATTCTGGCAAAAGCCAGAATCTAAAGCTGTCACTTTTTAGAATCCATATACTTCTTGGCGATCTTAACCGCGATACTTCCCCCGGGAAGTACAATACCCGCTGCATCAGCACCAAGATCAAACAAAAAGTCTTTATCTAAAACCTTGCCAAGATACTGCTCAAAGGTTCTGTTTCCCACCTTAACCTGCCCGGTAAGGCCATCTATTTCAATAATTGCTTCTTTCGCTTTTGACTTCCAGCTAAACCTGAAAGCGTACACAGGGCGATAATACAAATCAACATTTTTCAGCTCAACATTTTCTTCAAAAATTTTATCGGCCTGAATGCTTTGAATTGATTTAGCCAAAACTTCGCGTACAAGAGCTGATATCCTTATCTTCGGAGGGACCACGATAGCACCCTTGGGAACATGTTTTTCTATCTTTTCTTTAGGCACTTCAGTTGAAGAAAATTTTAGATAGCTTGCAAGAGTTGGATTTCTCTCCCCAGTTACACCGTCCATATAAATCTCCACATGATCCTCCTGCCTGCAATGATCAGTGGCGTCTATATTAACGACACCTTTTTGCGACGAATATTTGTTTCCGCCGAACGTAACTTCTTTGACTTCCGACCCTGAAAGAGCCCACTGGTAGGAAGTTTTTCTATCGTATACATAAAGGGCATCACACACCACGTACCAGAAAGGTTCAAAACGCGCCTCTTTGTAAGAAAGTTCAAACTCCTCATCTTTTGGTTTTTGGAGAAAGCTTGTGAATTTAAGGACTGTCCCAAAAGCGTCAAGTTTTTTGCTTAAAGCGTTTTCTTCCGCCTGCTCAAAAGAAAGCTGTTCCTTAAAGAAATAAATTTTCTCATCGGTTACTTTTATGTCCATTTTTAAACGATCAGATTGATCTGATTATACACATTTTTAAGAATCGGTGTTCACCATAGTTAACCTATAGTGGTTTGACTAAACCTTGGTACACATGTAAAATTGGGGCACAAATTCATCCTATAAGGAGAGGATATGTCACCTTCAACATTTCAGAACGCCCTCACAACCCTGCTTTACGGACTGACGCTCGCGGCCGGTCTCGGTCTCCTCACTCTGATTGTCCTCACCCCCGACTTCGGGTGCTGCGAGAACAAGCAGAAGAAGAACCGGGAAGACAAAGCCTTGTTGGCACTGGGGGTTTTGTCATTCGTCCCAGCCTTCGCCCCCTTCGGACTATACGCCTGGATGATGGTGGCTCTCGCCCTCGCTGTGTACGCAATTTACACCGCGACCAAAGCGATCAGAGCCCTCCGCTTGGTCACCGTTAAGGTCTATAACAACAGGCGCGGCAGGCTGTAACACAAGAAGCCCGGACACTTTGCACACCGCAAGGCGCTCCGGGCTTTCACTTTTTTACAAATTAGTTATTTAATTTCTGCAAAAATTTATCAAGCCTTGCTTCGTAAAGATCCTGGCTGTCTTTAAAATAAAAGTCCAAGATAATTTTTAAATCCATCAACTCTTTTTCAAGATCTTTATAACCCTGCGATTCTTTCGGAGAATCCGTCGCTTTTAAATAATTATCTTTCTCAAAACATTCCCTAAGATGATCCAAAAGCGCGAGTTTCGCGAAGTACTTATTACTCCACTTGGTTAGTAACTGTTCAGTTTTATCTCCGTTTGGAACAATCATACAACCAGTATAACAAAAAAATACCCTCCTCATGGCAAGCTAATACGAACTGTTAACCAATTGAAGGGTCTCTACAGAAAAACTAAGCTATTTCCACTACCCGTGATATTTAAGAATCGTCTTGCCCTCCAGTGGATCGTAAACGGAGTAGCCATCACGCTTCTCAACCAAGGCGTCAGTAGCACTTGGCCCGGTCTTACAGCCATTCACAATGATAACGGTCCCTCCCGAAAAATTTCCAAGGCCACGTCAGTCGGTAGCACAATTCTTAGCAAACAAGTTTCACTCTCACACTGGCAAAGTATTGCAACAGTATCCACATCTTCCTCCTTCAGAGTTTATGACAAGCATCCGATTCTCCAAAGCTCCTCATTAAGGATTAAGGGTTAGGAACTTCTTTAGGGCCACCAAGTCCTTTTTCTCCGGATCATAGTAATGTGACTTTATACCAATGGATTCTGCACTTTTTACTGCCATAGGATTATGCTCAAAATAAATAATGTCCTCCTTACTCAAACCAAACTTCCTAAGCATTATCTCAAAATATCTCGGATCGGTTTTTTCGGGATTATGCTTGAGAGTAAAGACTTCGTAAGGCATTTTATCCAAACCGAATTCTTTAAACTGCTCGTCATCTGCTCCTGTTAAAATAATTTTTGGGTTGGGAAAAGTTTCAAGCAGGTTGTGCATCTCTTTGAAAATCTGAAAACCAGCCTCACTTTCAATAACAAAACTGTCCACTGCGTCAACTAAAATCGTTTTCATATATTTAGATCAATTTTATACTATTTTTCCAGTCAAGCCTCGCCATAAGTCCTTAGCGCTTCCAAACAAAGTGCTTTTACCACCGGGTTTATCGATTCCTCTCCTAAATCACTAATTGAAAACCACTTAAGTTGTTGGTGCTCTAGACTTTGAACCTCCCCAATAGGTTTGGCTGTATACACAAATCCAAGATGTCTATGATTCCCATCAAAGTGAGAATCTGAACTTACATCATATAGATATGTATTCAAAGGAATTGGCAAAGATTGGGCGATCGAGTTACTAGTAAAAGCATTTGGTTTGGATATAATCTCAACACCTGTTCCCAACTCCTCCTTACACTCTCTTTCTAAAGCCTCTAAGGGTGTTTCTTCTTCGTCAATATGCCCACCCGGTAATTTCCAAAAAGTACCGCCCAAATCTTGTTCTAGCAGTACCTCGTTGTTTTTAATTAGAACACAGTTCACTACGTAATGAGTAACCATTTGCAAATTATACCAATTGGCGGTGTTTTTTGGACGAAGTTCGAACATTCTTTGAGCAAAACCCCCACTAAGGAAGCCAGCCTCACCTTAAACCGGAGCGAAAAGGACGATTTCAGGTTTTTCTTTGGCGGCAAATTCTTTTTAATAATGTCCTCTCATTTTCTCCAGCGTAATTTTTCAAAAAAATCACTCATCATTCCACTTGATTCCTCTGGTGAACGTAACCAAGTAATTTCTCCGTTTTCATCGGTAGTCCAATGTCCCTTAAATGCATCAGGCATCCGATCATAATTCTTATTTGTGATTTTCAAAGTTTCCTTAAGGCATTTATAACCATACCTATCAATTAAATATGGAAGGGCATGTTTGCCTTTGAGTAACTCATACTCTTGATAATTGTAGGGTGTTTTCTCTGGTCTTTTTACCAGTGTTTCATTGAATTTCTGTATTAATAAACAAATACTTTCTTCCGAAAGAAACTGTGCAAGTCCACGAAGAGCAATGATCTTCATGTCTAAATATCTTTCTTTTTTATACGCAAATAAGAAAAAGTTTTCTAAGAAAGCGTAATGCTTATTATAGAGTAACTTTATGCATTTATTTCTTATCTCAGGAAGTTTTGTGTCTTTATATATCTTTTCTATATAAATAGCACTTTGTTCATTAATATCATTTTCTCTGAGAGAAAATAACGCGTCACGAAATTTTATATCCCGATGATGTATACCTTCAACTATTAAAATTTCTGGAAAGTTTCTCATAATTTTATTTCACTAAATCTTCCATTGGAACGCCTAATGCTTTGGCAATTTTGGTGACCGTCTGGACGCTTGGCTTGACGACAACATCACTTTCAATTTTTGTCAGCGTTGTGTGCTTTACACCGGATTTTCTCACTAAATCGTGCTGGGTCAAGCCAGCTCTTTCATTTCCCAACTGGCGGAGGACACAGTAACAAAACGGGCGCTTTCCTAAGGTATTTTAGCTTTTAGTCATCTTCTAAACAACTAATTTGACTAAGTGACGTAATCTTAAGAAATGATTAAAAAAACATTAGGTGTAAATATTGTAGGGGTTTAAATACAGTCAAGAGAGGATCAAGACGTGGAAAGATTAGATATCAGTGTAGAGACTGCAGTAAATGGTACTCGATTAACAGAGCTAAGAAACTAAATATACAAGTACTTCTAAAACAATATCTGGATGGTACTTCTTTTAGATCTTTAGCAGACCAGTACAGCTTCTCTCACATGAGTGCATACAGGAAGTGTCTAGAGGCACTAAGGAAGCTTCCACACTGTGCGGATATCACAAGAAGGTATTGCTCCAAATATTCAGGGATTCTGTTAGTTGATGGGAAGTTTGTTAAGGTTAAGGAATACAACTACAAGATACCGGTAGTGTATGGAATTGACTTTCTGACACATGATATACCAACGTATCTTTTAACCATTGCTGAGAACTACCTGTCTTTTCTTAAGTTTTTCCAATCTTTAAGACTCCTAAAGTATCCTTTAAGATCGATTGTTTCTGATGATAACCTTTTAATATACCCAATGCTTGTTTAAGCGTTTATCCAGATGCGATTTGGCAGCTCTGTACCAACCACTTTAAAGAAAATATTAGGCGGTCCTTAGAGGTTAGAACTAATACTACACATCAACCTTTTGTTAGAAGAGTTGAAAACCTTTTTAAGTTTAAGATCTCAGAGGATAACTTTAACAAACTAGGTAAGGATACTCTAAGAGACTACATGTCAGATAATCTATGCTTAAGGGTACTTTTAGATATTGAGAGAAGAAAACCAAATCTTTTAGCCTATTTAAAAGTTAAGGATACGCCAACCACAAACAACTTAATTGAATGCTTTAATTCACATATAGAAGGTAGGCTTAAAACAATCAAAGGCTTTGAATCGTTTGAGCATGCTGATCTTTGGTTAAATGGCTACTTCTTAAGAAGAAGATTAAGAAAGTTTACGGATTGTACTGGTAGGTTTAAGCATCTAAATGGCAGGTGTTCTCTAGAGATTTCATCAAAAATGAATATTGATTTATCAACCTTTTTCTAAAAACCAAGCGCCCGTTTTGTTACGGTACTCTGGCGGAGGGCGTGGGACGTACTTGGAACTTTTTTCTCTATAACTGCAAACGCCCTAATTGGAGAGCCATCACCATCTTTAATCTTTAGTGGAACTCCATAGAACATAAAAGGTTTATTTCTCGGTAATTTGTCCATATTCACTAACCCTGCCATTGTAAGAATACCGGCTTGAAGAAGTTTTCTCTCCATCTCAAGCTCAAAATCACATTTATCTCCAACTATAACAAACAGAGGTTTTGACTCCACAATCTTTTTAAAGAGGTCTAGTCCTAAGATAACATCTCTAAAGGCAAGACCAACTTCTTTGGGGAAGGTGTCACTAGGTTTAACCAAGACCGTTTGGCCAATAAATTTATTGATAGGTATATTATCAATCGTTACTCCCTTACTATCCATATGAGCAAGTGCGTCTGCGTGGGTACCAATGTGTGTTGAAAATTGAAGATATCTAAGTCTCCAACCTTCCTTATTCAAAGTATGAATTTGTTTTATATGCACCTCTGGATCACCTGGATAAGCATCCATTCCATCATAAAGAGGTTGGGATAGGTCGATGATCTTCATACGAACATTATACATTTTTAGAACTTGTTATAGTAACCAAAGACCTGGGTTTTATTTATATGGCGGAGGGCATGGGACGTACTTGGAACTTTTTTTTATCAATAGGCAATTACCAGAAATTTTGATTAGTAAAATTGCAAAATACTACTAGTTTCTAGGCAATCAAAGCATAAAAATACAAATATCATCCCAACATCTCCAAACATATACTCTTGATCTGGAGATAGTGCATCTATTGAATATGGGTTATTTTTTGATTGATGTTCTAAAGAATCAATTTGCCCTATAAAACTCATTTCCTTTTTACAGGTGGGGCAAATTGGTGTTTCATCACCTTGTATCCATTCTGGATGCCCTCCTAACTTTGTTCTTAACCCTATATTATCAGGATAAGATCCAATTATAGATTCTTCTGGATCAAATTTTTCTAATGTTACTTTATATTGTTTTAATATCTTGGCCATATTCAAATTATATCAGAAGAAAAGTTCCAAATTTGACGACTGGCGGAGGGAGCGGGATTCGGTCACGCGTCCTAGAAAATCTACGTCGTTTCACTCCTAGATTTTCTACGGCTCGCGACCCCACCTCACTCGCGAGACCGTTCAAATTTGGTCACCTTCTTTAAGTACTTTTCCTTTCTAATATAACATAAAGAGTTGATTTGACTAAGTGAATTATCCTTAAGGAATGTTAAAAAAAG